>Ga0207687_10000008_pt1 | contig 497738 bp, 493 predicted proteins | sample KBSM54metaG_FD_184399 | JGI IMG/M metagenome (GOLD analysis project Ga0207687, IMG submission 184399) | Miscanthus rhizosphere microbial communities from Kellogg Biological Station, Michigan, USA - KBS M5-4 metaG (SPAdes) (version 2) | ecosystem: Host-associated > Plants > Roots > Rhizosphere... | reverse complement strand
AACAAAAAACGAACTACTAGGGTAGAGCGGGTCATCGGGGGGTGTTTATCGTACTTCTCGGGCGTAGTTCTTTATGGCTAAGGACCACACGGACGAGACGCCGCATAGCATGTGTTGGCCGTCCATGCGGTTTTCCTCTCCCCTGTTTCTTTCGGGCGGAGCCAAAACCCCTTTGCCACCAACGACGTGCTAACTACTTTCTACACTGCTCTCCACTCTATACCTTACCCCTAGAGCGCTCAACTAATTTCCCTAGCGCGAGAAATAAAAGAAGCGGCAAGATGCTCCCCGCTCGTTGGCGCCCGCTGCAGGCCCGAGCTACGCCTACTTGTAATAAGCGCGGCCCGCCACCCGGACATCCACGTAGGTGGCAGGATTTTGATTGTGCGTAGCGAGGTACTGACGCACAGCCAAGAAGGTGCCCGCTTCCTGGCGCGCATCGTTGGCGGCCAGGTTACACTTTATAAAATAGGGTGCACCACTGATGCGCACATCGAGTTCGCTAGAGTTAGCCGGTAGGGTCAGCGAGGTAATGACTACGCCTTTTGCTCTGAATTGCACAGCAATCTGGCCGGTAAACGCCACGTCAGCAGCCGGGAGCGCCGTCTGACCAACGCTTACTTTGATGCCGCTCTGATCGGCAACCGTAGGAAGCTGTAGACCTGACAGATTTGCAACTTGTGACGCGTCCATTAGAGCGCGGCCGGAGGCGTCGAGCACAAAACTGCCGCTGGACTGTGTTTGCAATACAAGTTTGGGTGTCGCAGGTTGGAGGTATACGACCGGCTGACTTCCCAACACCGGCAATGACATTGAAACGGCCGTTAACTCGGGAAATCTCTGTAGCAAGCTGGCGCTGATATGTGCGGTGTCGATGGTAATCTTGTTGCGGTTGAGCACCGACCCTGCAAGCAGCTGGTGCGTCTCCGCTGCGTACACGCTACTACTGCGCAAAAAGATGCGACTCGACGAGTCATTGCCGCTCATTGTAACAACCTTTGGTGTTGCGCCAAGCACCATGTCCAGCGCCAAAAATAGGACTACCGCCAGTGACACGCCCACCAGGCGCGCGTTCCGCCAGAACGAAACCCGTTGCCTGCGACGTACCGCGAGGGCTGCGGTGTCGGCCTTGGCAATATCGCGCTCATCGCTCCGTTCGTCTACTCGCGCGGAACGCACGGAGTGATACGAAAATACCTGCTGACGTGGTTGAGAGACAGCAGTTATCGGTCGGCGCCGCTCAGGTTGAGGTGGTGGTTTTTTATGAAACATTTTTGTTGTCTACTGTCTTTTTAGGTCTTTGCACTTAGGAGTGCCTGCTCCAAGCTGTTTGCGTTGTAACGTGCCGTGGGCTTTTGGCTTGCAGTCCTTGTTATTCCGCTCCATCTAATAATATCATCGCCAAGCGTTTTGCGGCATCCGGTGCAGCAAACGTAGCCAATTTTGCACCCAAAGCTTCTGCTTTTTCGGGATGGTCGAATAGCTCGGTAAGGGGTGCGAGCAGCGCCCGCGGATCACGTTTGAGCAATGCGTCATCGGCGATCTTTATTGCCTTACTATCCGCGAGCACTTTAGCATTTTTGAGTTGATGCCCGCCAGCCAGAAAGGGGCTTGGCACAACCACGCATGCCTTGCCTTGGGCCGCAAACTCAGCCATACTCGTGCCACCCGCTCGTGTCAAAATTACATCAGAAGCAGCACTGTATTCGTGCAAATTAGAAACAAACCCTTTAACGATCACGCGCTTGAAATTAGCAGCCGAAAGTTCATCGCGATAGCGGCGGCGCAGCGCAGATTCCAAAGCCCGACCTGCAATATGTACAATCGCCAGGTCAGGATAGCGCCCTAGTAACTCCGGCGCACAGACCGCCAATGCGTCATTCAGCGTTGCCGCCCCATTGCCCCCACCCGTCATACACAACACCTTGCCATATGCCTCTAAGCCCAGTAGTTTCCGCACTGCTACGATATCCTCAGGTGTATTCAATCGAAATTGGTGGGAAATAGGCACGCCGACTGTCTCGGTTTTGGCCGCTGGATAGAAGGCCGCATAAACTCCCCTGGGCAAAGCAACCGTATGCAACCGAGCCCATGGTGCCACGATCCGGTTGGCGAGACCTGGCAAAGCATCGGAATCATGTGTTATGTACGGAATGCGCCGCAATGCCGCACTTAACCCCACCGGCACGCCGACAAAACCGCCCTTAATAAACACCACATCGGGCTTCAACCGACGCAGCAACCAAAAACTCTGCCACAACCCCACCATGACCCATACTACGTCGCGTGCGTTTTTGAGAAGCGTAGGCACGTCCAGGAGCTGTTTAAGGCCCTCGCCGTGGTATCGGCGCAACTTCCCTGCCCGCACCGTGTACGCGGCGTCTATATCGGGATGCTCGGCAGGAATGTCGCCGAGCGCATCACCCCTTTGGCCGATATATACTATCTCAGTTTTGGGCCGCAGCTTTTTGATTTCGTGTGCCACGGCCAAAATCGGTGTGATATGGCCACCGCTACCGCCGCCCGTTACGACTATCCGCATATCCGCCTCCGTTATTCCCTGCCCCTGTTACATACTTAGTATAGCGTGAGATCTGAAACACCAGCCCCAATGCAGCGAGAGTTAGCAGCACACTACTGCCGCCGTAGCTTATTAGTGGCAAGGTGATGCCTTTGAGTGGCAGGAGCCCAATCATTGCGCCGATATTCACGAACGCCTGCGTTGCCAGCCACACCAAAATTCCAGCCGCCACCAACCGGCTAAAGTTGTCTGGCGCCCGGTCCACAATACGTTTGAGGCGCGCAAAAAAGGCCACGAATAGCGCAAGTAAAATCGTCACCCCTACAAAACCAAATTTCTCTGCATAAATCGCAAAAATAGCATCATTCTCTGCCTCAGGTAAGTAGCCGTAGGCCTGCACACTGCGGCCCAGGCCCAGACCCACCGGGCCACCAGAGCCCACGGCGATCAATGCCTGGCACGCCTGCCAGCCTGTTGTCAAACAGTTGGCTTCTGGATGCAAAAAGGTCAGCAAGCGCTCGCGCCGGTACGGAATCGCCGACACCGCCAGAACCGTTCCTAGCACGATAATCCCGGCAATTAGCATCAGGCGCTTCATGGGCAGCCCCGCCATAAATGCCATACCGCCCATCATCGTAACGATGACCCCGGTCGATCCCAAGTCACTCTGCACGCCAGCCACCACCAGGCCCACGGCCAGGACGACAAAGACAATTGGCTTGAGCGTTTTCTGCGTATCGGCAATCGTACCGTCACGCACTCGCCGGGCCAAAAAGTCCGCAAGCCATATCAAAAGCGCCAATTTCAGCAGTTCCACCGACTGGAATGACAAACTCCCCAGCCGGATCCAACGGTGTGCGGGATAGTTGGCGCTCACCGGCAATACCAGCGCTATCAGAGTTGCCAAACCTGCAATTACCAGCAACGTTGGGTACAATTGCCGCCACACTCGAAACGGAATCTTTGCTGCCGCCACAAACATCACAAGCCCCAAAGCGATCGCCATTAGCTGCCGTCCGACAAAATAGTTCTGCCCCACATGTTTGCCCACGGCAAGTGCCGGGCTAATGGCATAAATGACGGTGATACCGATAGCCAGAAGAGCTACCGTTAGTATCATGAGCATATAGTCCGGCCGATGCCGTCGGATGGGCGCAGTGCCCTGCTCCGCTGCAGATGGCCGTTGCAATCCCGCTGTTTGCAGGCTCCGGCGGGCAGTTGCCCCGCGCACCGCCGCAGCACTATAGCCCATGAGCCGTACGCTCCTGATTCATCACGTCCACGCGAGTGCGAATACTAGTCATTTTGTGTTTCCTTTGTGTGCTCCAAGTATAGCATTCCGATACATATTACGTCTTTGGTGATGCATAGCCGCCATTAATCAACATATGTGCGAGCCCGGCAAAGATTGGTTGCGCCGCCGCCGTACCAGCATATTGATAGCCTGGCAGCTGCGGCTGCATCACAAATACCACGATCACATACTGCACGTTATTGCCGCCCACAAACCCCACATATGTTCCGTTGAAACTCGTTTTAGAATATCCACCACCAGGCTGGGCAATCTGCGCCGTACCGGTCTTGCCGCCCACTATATAATCTGGGCTAAAGCGCAGATTGGACGCATTTAAGGCGTGCTGCTTTACTACATACTCCATGAGCGATTCAAGTTCCGGCGCCACCTTCGGCGCCACAACGTTCTTCACCACCGCCTTCGGCGCGTTTACTGCCACCTTACCATTCGGCGCGATCGTCTGGTCCACCAAATGCGGCTGATAATAGGTGCCCCCGTTGAGCACACTGGCCACCGCACCAGCCATTTGCAGCGGTGTTGCGGTCATCGCCTGGCCAAATGCACTGTTGGCATATGTCAGGTCAATTCCCGCGCCATTATCGTTTGGCTTTTGGATCAGCCCGGAGGCTTCATATCCCTGTTCAATTCCCGTCTTTTTGCCAAGCTGGTAATGATTGACCATGTAATCGTACCAGGCGTCACGTCCCTTTTGGTCGATCTTGTTGGCCGCGGCGCTGCCACCCATTTGCATCAGGATCCAGGTCGCACCAGTGTTCAGCGATAAGTTCAAAATGGTTGCGAGGTTCTGCTGCCCTGGCCCGCCATCCTGCTCAATGTTGGTGATTTTGTATCCGTCCACCGTCCATGATGCCGGGTCATAGTACGACGTATTTTGCTGAATCACTCCTTGGTCTAAGCCCGCCGACACGGTCAACGTTTTCATAATTGACCCCACCTCAATCGGCGTCGCGACCGCAGCGTTCTTAAACAAGTTAGAATCAGTAACGCTGCCATAATTGGACGGATCATATGCGGGGTAGTTCGCCATCGCCTTGATTGCCCCGGTGTTTGGATCGATGATGACCGCGCTGCCAGACGGCGCCTTTACATTTTGGACACCGGCCGCCAAAATCTCCTCTGTCTGCTCCTGGATGCCCGTATCGATCGTCAAAACGACATTGCTGCCATTCACCGGTGGTGTTAGCGTGTTGCCTGTGTCCGCCGCCAGCGGCACGCCATTAATATCCGTCACAGCCTTGAGTTGCCCCGGCGTGCCCGCCAGCGTGCCTTCCAGCGCCTGTTCAATCCCGTACCGGCCAGTACTGCTGTTGTCTACAAACCCCAGCAACTGGCTGGCGAGCGCTCCATCCGGATAAGTGCGGTAATCTTGCGCTTGCGCCCCCAATCCTGGATATTTTGGCTTGAGAAGCGTCAGCTTGTTCGCCTCCGAAACCTTATGCGCAATAACTACATATCGTGAGTTGGGCGTTCTGAGTTGTTGCGCATACGTCGCACTATTACCACCCAGCACGCTCGCCAAGGTATCCGCCACGTGGTCCACATTCTTGATCAGCGCCGGGTCGGCGTATACCGTATACAGCGTCTGATTGAGCACAATCGGCACGATAGAATTGCCCTGATGCGCCTCAATCAGACCGCGTGCGGCTGGAATCTGGTAATGCGTCAGCTGGTCGCTCAGGGCAACCTTGTGGTAGTAGTCCGCCCGTATCACCTGCAAATAAAAGAGCCGGGTCATAAAAATACCCACAACGAGCATCAGCACGCCGAACAAAATGCGCGATCGTGCCAGCGCCTTCCGCGCCACATCGCTAGAAACAGTAGGTTGCATAAGCGTTATTATATACTAGTCAGTCACCGTGCCGGCAGGAGTTGTTGCGGTCAGTGCCTGTGCCTCGGGACTGTTGGAAATACGCTGCACCGACTCCAGGCGTGCCGAAGCAACTTGCAGCTGGCTGTTCTGCTGCTGCAAACTGGATTGTTGCTTTTGTAAGCTATTAATCTGGTAGCCATATGCATTTGTCTTTGTTACCTGCACCAAATACAGCATGCCAAGTAAGCACGCCAGCACAATAAGAATAACGGTGTTGCTTACCGGACCGAGTGTTCGTTCACGCGTGCGAAACGTCACAGCGTTTTGATTGCGGCCGGCGTAAGCTTGCTGGCGACCCATAGCGAGAGAACTTGAGTATGTCATAATAATTTTCTGTTTTTGTATTTGTTTTTATGTTGGTGCGGGGCGGTTATTTTACGAGCTTTTGTGGCCGAGTGGCCAACCAATTACTCGGTTGGCCACATTTTTGGCCATGCATTCTAAGAATGCGGGGTGACACGCCGATTAAACGACGTGTACCTCGATTTTCTTAGCGCGGGACTGGTCGACTACTTTGATTTTCATGTAGCTATGTCCCTTTCTTTTGTTTTTATTTTTTCACTGCGGCGCGAAGCTTTGCGCTCCGTGCTCGCGGATTGAAAACAATTTCCTGTGCGTCGCCGGTAATGGGCTTTTTGGTAAGTAGCCGTAGCGGTGCATCATATCGTTCACCACTGGCCTCGGCAAATGCTTGTTTGACCAAGCGATCTTCCAGGCTGTGAAAACTAATGACCCCAATACGACCGCCGTGTGCCAGCAAATCGTCCATCCACAATGGCAAACTGTGCCTCAAAAGCTCCAGTTCGTCGTTGACTGCAATGCGTAACCCCTGAAAGGTACGCGTTGCCGGATGCACTTTACTGTAGCCCGGCCAAGCCTTGGCGACGATGACGGCAAGTTGACTCGTGGTTGCAAACGGTCGATGTTGTACGATCAGACGCGCAATCTGCCGCGCTTTTGGCTCCTCGCCATAACGCTTCAGCACATCCGCCAGATCCGCCTCAGCATAGCCATTCACTATGTCTGCAGCCGTCAGCGTTTGCGTGCGGTCCATGCGCATATCGAGCGGCCCATCCTGTTGGATGGAAAAGCCACGACTCGCCTCGTTAAGGTGCGGTGATGATACGCCAAGATCGGCCAAGATCATGTCGAACGTGCGTTTCTCGCGCTGCAAGCCCTGGCTCGCCGACAAAAAGTCAGCCTGCCGTAGCTGCAAGTCCGTTCCCGCAAACCGTTGCTCAAGATGCACTATTGCCGCCTGATCCCGGTCCACGAGCACGCTGCCCGCAAAATTGCCCGTTCGCTCCAGCACTGCCGATGCATGGCCACCGTATCCGCCCGTTAAATCCAGGTACGTTTCCCCTGGTTGTGGGTTGAGATACTGCAGCACTTGCTCCAACAAGACTGGAATGTGCACGGTTTGGTCGTTTTGGTTTTGTATCGTCACTTATATTGTTTGTACCATAAAACACTCGTTTCGTCATCTCTCGGATTGCTGAGACTTTTAACTTCCTCGGCACTGTCCTTGGGCTCCAAAACTGCTTGAATAGCAGATTTGTCGTGCGGATGTGCCTCGGAGAATTTAAAGTCTCACCAGACTCGATTAAGCGTTACTCAGTTCTATAATACTTTTTGGTGTTTTTGTTTTTGCAAAATCACCTATTCAGCAGCCAACTGTTTGTTTTTGTTGTAGTTTTTGTTTTTGTGTTGACCGTTTGTCCGTATGTAAAGAAGGTGTAATTGGATTTGAAAAATCCTAAAACTTCTTACTGGCAAACGATCTTTTGAGAGACTTATGTGTGAGGTGGAGTTTTGGGAGGTGTTCCAAAAAAGGTGCAATGGGTTTTAAGTGGTGCCATCGATCACTTGTTGACTGCCAAATAGCTGACTTCGAGTCGTTTTGTATGCTATTTTCCTGATTGTTAAGGTGCTTCACTTCGGCCGCAGCGTTTATACGGTATTGGCCATAATCCGCCAATATCGCCCTGCGCGCACTGCCATAACGTCCTTGTCGATGCCTGCGAAATCCAGCAGATGCTGCTCAAGCGTTATACGCCCTTGCTTCTCATCCAGCGGACCTTCAACCTTCCCCATGCGAAACTGGACGTTCAGATCAGCCGTTTTTTCGTCCAAGATGTTCCCTTGGAGCTGCGGCTCAACCTGTTCATCCCACACGCTTTTTGGATACAGGTGCAGGTACGTTTGGCCCTTGAAACCACGCGTTACCACTACCCCGCTCGCGAACTCGGCTCGAAGCTCAGCCGGTATGGTTAACCGCCGCTTGTCGTCAAGCTTGCGCTGAAAGTAGTCTACTGTGGCCATCGTTATGGTTTTTGAAGTTAATTTGCAGTGGTTTTTATTTTTGATGCGTAGCTCTTTTGTGTGTGGCGAGCTACCCACGTTTACCCACTGAAATGATCATACTACCCACACTTACCCACTGACAAGCATATTTTTCACAAAACAGTGGTTTTTCCTACACCACTTATCCACAGATTTATAAGTGGACGACAACTTATCCACAACATCTAGCGCCTGTCATGATGCCTTAAACACCACCACGCTGTTGCTACATAATTGTACACAGGGCAATTAGATTAAGTAGACCGCAGCACGGGTTCGCCAAAACTAGGCTCGATTGCTTCTCGCAGCTCCTGCGTTCTCTCTGCGCTAAACTCTGTCCGCGCGAGTATCCAACGCAGTCTAGCAAGGGCGACCGCCCAGGATGCTGTATCATCTTCGTCGATCGGCCCTTCCGAGAACTGCGGTTTCTCATAAACACTCCAGGACTCCCTTTCATCTGGCACTGGCTCAATCCCCATACCTCCTTCAATGGTAATAAACTGCTGCATGGGTTGATCGGGAAGAGAAATATTGCCTATGTGGACTGCGCGAGTGTCACCTTCCCCAAGTGAAACATATCCTCCCATAATTGCCAGTGTCTTGTCATCGCCAAAGAGAGTGGTCGCCACATCTCCTTCACCTAGGCCCGCCCGAAGCATTCCTTCTATCTCTTGATACAATAATGCATATTCTAATTCGGGGTTGAGATACGAAAGGTTCGGACCGCTATCGTTATGATTCATTTCAATGCCTCCAGGACTTACTTGCTATACCCGCCCAACATCAGCTGCCACTCATCGTGAAATTGCGGTTTTGGAAACCAAAATCCGGTGAGCGCACCGGTTCGTTTTCGCGCATGTACGCACCCAGGACCCCGAAGCCTTGAATATACGCCTGGCGCATGGATGCAAGTGTACGCGCGTCCAGGTGTACCATGCCAAAAATGAGCAAGCTCATTACCGACATCATGAGGCCAGGATGACGCAAAAAGCGTTCCAGCGTATGGATTTCATCTTTTGTTTTGCTATTTTTTATTTTCATGATGAATATATAAACATTAGCACTAAATTGCGCTACTGTCAATTAAGTAACACGACAACGACTACTGGTCCGGATCGCAGCTTCTCTCTCGACCCATCACATGCTACACTCGATGCCATGCCTAAATTACGGCGAATGAAGACACTACCTCTCAGCGAGCGCCCCAGGGAAAAGATGCAGAAGCTCGGCGCAAGCGGGCTGTCTGACTTTGAGCTGATCGAAGGATTAGTGGGGACCGGTGCTGCTGGCATTACGGTAGGCCAGGTGTCGCGCAGCATTTTACGCTTGCTGCATAAGCATGGCGGAAGCATTACCTACGAGCAACTGGTGGACACAAAAGGGGTCGGCGAAGCCACAGCCATCAAAGTGTTATCCGCACTTGAGATTACGCGCCGCTATGTGGTGCGTGATGCGCTGCCCCTCCAGTCACAGCAAGACTTTCTCGCGCGCCTCAGCGATATGCGCACTTTACAGCAAGAGAACTTTGTATGCTTAAGTCTGGATGGTGGACAGCGACTGATTGCCCGCCGGACGATCACCATCGGATTGCTCGACAGCGTGCAAGCACACCCGCGTGAAGTGTTTGCTGACGCCATCGCCGACCGAGCTGCCAGCATTGTCATTGCCCATAACCATCCCTCGGGTGACCCTCAGCCAAGTCAGCGTGATATCACCTGCACGCAACAGCTTGCGGCCGCCGGACAATTGCTCGGCATTGCACTGCGCGACCATCTCATTCTTACCAAGACTGAGCATTTTAGCTTTGCGCAGCACCATTTGTTTTAGGACCTTGACGTCCATAATTATCTCCCCGGGCACTTGCGGGTCGCCTTTTGTGCTCTAAAGTAGCACAAAAGGTGCTTCCGAGGTGCCCTCAGGAGGATAATTATGGACGTCGAGCTTACGGTACTTTGCAAAAACACGACAAGTGTTGTCAAAAGTATTCCCTTCGAGGCAACCTGTGGTATGATGTGCCCGTCCAAAGCAAAACGGAGGGTGAGACGAATGCAAAAATGCTACTTTGAACTGAGAACGCAAGCGGCGCGCGGTACCGACAGCATGGCTGCTGATATGATGCGACACTTACATACACGGCAGTATCTCGGGAAAACGCTCGTCATAAGTGATGATCCATTTGCCATATTGAGTATTGCCCGTAAGCAGTGGCTGCGCGTGGCGCGGGCTATCCAGAAACAGCGCGCGAGCACGCTTAATGCCGATAAAATCCTCAAGTATACGCACACTATTACCCATATGCAGCATATGCGGTTTACACTCAAGCAACCAGAGGAATTTCCAGCCGGTGACGTCTTCTTCTTGCATCCCCGTCACTTACTGCACCTGCCGGCACAGTGCTTTACCATCTATACCGACGTGGCGTTCTCGTCTGCAACTGCGGAGGTTTTACTTACACAATTGCCCGCTGAAGCGCTCATCGTTGACTATAATCACACGACGTCATGGGCTAAGATGGGATTGCAGCCCAAAAGCACGCTGGAAGCCGCAGTTACAACTGCCTGGGAGCAGGCACTGCATTTTTTGGCTGACCACGACATTGTGGTACAGGACTTGCAGCAAGGCGCCATCCAAAACATCCACGCTATGGATGAGGCGCTCGATGTGCTGCTCGGTACGAGCCATGCGTTTATGCAAGTGGCCAACGCTTTTCAGCGGGCGCTTGAGCTGGGCCGGCCGCTGCGACTCACCAAAGACATACGTCAGCAATATGACACCCTGACACTGCTCGCGCATCGGGTGCAGGCGCTCAGCCCCGGTGCGTTCACCCAGCAATTCCTAGAAGTGTACAACGAGGACGATTCATTCTTTTTGTTCGAGTCTGCCTCGGAACTCCTGGCAACGAACTTGCTAGCCAAAACTATTGCCCACCACCAGCGTGCCGGACGTCATAACTTGGCACAGGCGTTATTGCGGGCTGCAAGGCCCGCATACCGTTCGCCTTATTCGCCGCTGTTAACCTGAGGCACAACGACAGGTTGTTCGGGCGCAAAAACTTGAGCTTGATCAGCCTGTTGCTGAGCAGCCTGCCAGTCTGCAACAAGCACATCATAAGTTTGTTGGGGCGTTAAGCAGTTGTTTGGATTCTCTGACCAATCTTGCGTAGGCTCCACTACCCAGACTCCACGAAGCCAGCCGCCAAAGGTTCGCGCAACCTTGCGTCGCCGACTGTTTAATGTTGGATCCGTAGCCCCGGCATCAATGGATTCATTGCTCTTTCGTATCATACTGTTTCCCCTTCTTCGGCTATTTTATCACTACTTGCTCACCAAAATGCTTCTCCAGGCGTTTGCGGATGGAACCCGGGTGGCGGCCAAACTGTGTGGTCAGGTCGGCCAGCGATGCCTTTGTCTGAAAAAGTTCTTGTAATTTTGTATCATCGGCCTTACTCCAGGGCAAGTAGGCGTTCGGATAGGTTTCGCGCATTTTGGCCAGCTTTTCGGTCCATGCGGGGTTGCCAGTCACTTTCTTTGGCCTGGATGTCGGTTCTTTGGCGCGCTTTTTGGCTTTTTCTTTGAGATGTGCAAATCGTTCGGCGTCGTGTTGGGAAGTAACGCGGAGATCGGCGTCGATAGCCAGCGCCTCATCGCTCATTTTCAAAGCCATACGGTTGATGCCAATCAGGCTCAAACTCTCCAAACGGCGCACCCGGCTGAGTGCCACGTAGCCCATGCCCTCCACAAATGCGCGGCGCAGGTCGATCTTGGCTGCGTCCAGCGTCATTCCTTGGCTTTTGTGTACCGTAATCGCCCAAGCCAGTCGCAAAGGCAGCTGGTTGAGCCCTGCGCGCTTGTGGTCACCATCACGCAACTCCCAGGTGTCCGGCAATACCGAAATCTGTCGCCCATCTTTGAGTTCCACGATTGGATAATCGCTGAGGGGCTCAAAACCCACCACCGTGCCCAGACTGCCATTCACATACCGCCTCTCGGGACTGTTTTTGATAAACATCACGAGCGCCCCTGGCTTGAGAACGAGATCTTGCGGCGCCAAACATGAACGCATCAGACTTTCGACATAATTGGCCGCGCCGGTAGTCGTCATTTCGTAATGGTGCTCTTCGCCGTCAATAGCCGCCAGCCGCCGCTCATTGATAGTGTCCACGTCAACGTTCACCGTGTGCAGTTCGGTTACTTCCTGTCCGTCTTGCAGTTCAGCGCCCACGCGGGCTAAGAGCGCTTCAGCGTGCTTGCGGCGAATATCTCCAGCACGCAGGGCGTTCAAAATGCCCAAAAAGGTATCATCGTCTTGGCGGTGTTGTTCGTTGAGATAGCAAATTACCGGGCTCAGGTCAGTCCAAACAGCAGCGTGGACGACAAATCCACCGGCACGGCCATCGTTGCGATTGACGGGCGGGAGCTGAAAGAAATCGCCGCACAAAATCAATTGCACACCGCCAAACGGCTTATCCGGCTCGCCACGCACCGCTCGCAACATCGTATCCACCATATCCAAGCGGAAGTCGTGCAGCATAGAAATTTCGTCGATAATTAAAATGTCAGCCTTTTCGATGGCCGTCGTGCGTGTTTTACTGACGTTATCAGCTGCGTGTGGTGGCAGCTCATCTGCAATCCCGATGCCACTCCAGGCGTGGATCGTCGAACCGCCCAAGTGTGATGCAGCCAAGCCTGTCGTCGCCGTCACCGCCACGCTTTTCCCCTGCTCTTTGGCGCGCGTAATAAATGCGCGTAACACATACGTCTTACCCGACCCTGCCGGTCCGGTAAGGAGCACGTTCTCCCCGCTCAGCATAATTTCCAGTGCCAACGCTTGATCCATCTATCTCCCCAAAATCCCCTAAGCTGCATCTTATTTTTACCTACCCTGCCCTGTTTGGCAAGTGCGTGGGCGTAAAAAGAACAGTCGGCTGACGGAGCGGCATTTTGCTTTTTGGATGGAGACCTGGTCATATCTGATGCGCCCACTCATTGGGCACACTTGGCAACTTCCGAATTACACGGGATCGACGGAATTAGGCTTTATCCAGATTTTCTGAGTACTTATCGTATCCTCTGGCAATACAATTTTAATCGTGCGGCGCCAAAGAGGATGCGGCTACCGAGCGCCGACAAGATTGGCGCTTTCATATTTGCGAACCGCCCGACGAAACAGCCAGAGTGAGAAAGCGAGCCACAGAGCCATTACTATCAGCCCCAGAAGCACAAGGCTCCAGTGCAAACCGCGCAGGACGTCAACCTGGACTGCACCCACAAACAAGCCCGGCACCGCGGTAAGCAGGACGGTCCGCAGCGAGCCGGTGAGGACCCCCGTGGGATACATGCTGGTGTCCAGGAATACAAAGCCAAAGTAGCGTGATAACCGCTCGCTATCGAACATATAGAAAGCCAGAAGGTTGGGCAGGAGCACCGTAAAACTCCAAAAAATGACGCTTCCAATCAGCATGAGGGCGAGAAATAAAATAATCGCCGTAGCATTGGCGTGCGCGTGAGCAATATACCATATAGTCAGGCCGAGACCCATCAAAAAATCGCCAATAGTCGAGACATCGACATTACTGCTGGCCAGTTGCGTCAGGAGCGAGCTGGGCCTCGTCAAAAAACTGTCAAACGACCCCTGGTCAACATGCCGCGGTAAGTCCAGGATACCGACACTTAGTAGCATCACCATTCCAAAGACCAGCATATTGATGCCTTGCAAACCGACGAGTTCAGACGCCGACCAACCATTAATCGTACCAAAACGATTAAACAGAAACAGCCAAGCGATAATCAATGCGCTGTTATTGAGCATCATCCCTACGATTTGGATGACGAATGCGGCTCGCAAAGTCGCTGCTGCCCGGAATTGCATGCCAAGCGTCAGGCGATACACACGGATATCATGCCGGATATTCTGGAGCAGCCTAACCACCATTGACCTCAATCTTGCTCATGGCTCGCTGCCACACACGGTCACATAAGAACACTAGGAACGCCGACCACGCTACAGCTGCGAGTACCATTGGGCCCAGCGAGGGCAAAATCTGCGGATTGAACAACTGCGTTGGGGCGGCATATACGCCAAATGGCGAATAGCGTACAAGTATCTGTGTCGCATGGGGTAAGAGCGCAATTGGCACAAACGCACCACCGAACACAAGGGTAAGCTTGTCCAAAATGCGATATACTGGCTGCGCATCTTGCAGCCAAAAGGCCGCCAGACCCACGGTCAAAAACATGGCGCTGGCGACAATCATTGCAAGGAGCGTCAGGAGCACAAATGCAGCGCTATCCAAAAACGTCAAATGCGACATATCCGGCGCACCAACAAAGATCAGGAGCGCAATTGGCAACACAATAAGTTGCGCCAAAAATTCTAAGCCGTTTTTGCCCAGTAGCTCACAAATTTTGTACAGCCGCCAGTCAATGGGCTTGATAACTCCTACTTCAACGACCCCTGTCCTGACCTCACGGTCAACAATCTTGAACACATTTCTGATGCCCAGATTAAGTATGAAAGCAAAGTACGCCGCTATACTCCAAAGCGCGTTGGCATACGGCAGGCTCGTGCGGGCTGCGCTGTGTGCGTAAGCCACTTTGTAGATGGCGGCAATGAGCCCCACGCGAATGACCGACACCGCCACACCAGCGACCAAGCGCCGTGCATTGGCGCTGTCTTCACGCGCTGAAGCGCGAATGATGTCAAGGTAGGTGCGCAACGAGCTACGTCTTGTCAGTTGCCCGACGCCCCGCTCATGCAGCTTGCTGGGCGTCGCCTTCACTGCCGATCCTTTGTATACAGCTCATGGATAATATCTTCCAAAGGTGTGTCCTCGATTGTCATATCGGCTACGGGGATTTGCGCCAGCAGCTCACGTAAAAAGTCATTCAATGCATTTTTCGTCGTATCTACCGTAAATAGCAAGCGGCCATCCTTGCCCTCAGGCTGCACGTCCGCTATTTTGGCGCGCTCTGCCCACTGAGCGGGCGCACTTCGGTCCAACCAGGCAGCAATCGGCACTACCGATACTGCCTTCCGCCGCAAATAGTTCTTTTTGAGGTCGGCAGTTTGAGCGTCCAGCACGATCTGTCCGTGATTGACGATCATGGTGCGTGTGCAGACTTCTTCAATGTCGCCCACGTCGTGACTGGTTAGGAACACGGTCGTTCCCTGCTCGCGGTTGACCGTTTTAATGACCTCGCGCAGCGCTCGCTTGGCCACAATGTCTAATCCAATCGTCGGTTCGTCCAAGAAAATAATCTCCGGATTGTAAATGAGTGCGTTGGCCACTTCGGCCCGCATCCGCTGGCCCAGACTCAGCTTGCGCACGGGCTGCGTTACGAATTCACCCAGATCAAATTGCCCGATGAGTTTTTCGACACGCTTCGCCGCCTCGGCCCGCTGCACGCGGTACATGCTGGCCGTCAGACGAAAGCTCTCGGTCAGCGGCAAGTTAAAAATCAGTTGCGAGCGCTGCCCAAAGACAGTGCCAATTTTCATGGCCAATTCACGCCGCTGCTCTAGCGGGCGCATGCCAAGCACCTGCACCGTGCCTGTAGTGGGCTGCAAGATGCCCGTCAGCATCTTAATGGTCGTAGATTTGCCCGCGCCGTTCGGCCCAATAAACGCCAATGATTCGCCGCGCGGCACGTCAAAACTAACGCCATCCACTGCTCGCACCGCTGTTGTCTCAGGATATAAAAAGCCGCGCACACCTTTGTGCGTCTTAAATTCAAACGTTTTTGAAACCTTTGAGACAACAATTGCTTTATCGGAACTACTCATGTCGATTATTTTACCACAGTATTACATCTGTTAAAAGTATTGTCTGCGATGCAAACCAAACGCTCAGCAACTCTAAGCCATCCTATTATTTTGCCTTGTGACGGTCGTGGTAGGCAAGCTTGCGGCGTTGCTGATCAAGCCGTACGATATATTCTTCATACCGATTATAGAGGCTGGAATATTGCCCGCTTGGTGCTAGTAAGTGCAGCAGCCGGCCCTTTTGCTCCAAGTACTCAATCAAACAGTAAAAATCGCCGTCCCCCGACACTATGACGGCCTTGTCATAGTTGCTCAGCTCTTTCATGGCCCAAAGCACGAGTTCGGCGTCAATATTCCCCTTGACTGGCTTTTTCTCTTCTTGCTCGTTAGGTCCAGTAGGTTTTTCGTCTGATCCGGATCCGCTCGGCTCGGCCATTTCCGGACGTGGTTTGGTCATGTCAAACGTCGGCTTCAGCACTACGGCAAATCCTAACTCGTGCATATGCTCATAGAGCTGCTCAAACTCTGGGATGTAGCCAATAAACATATATGCCTTGGTCACGCCGTACTCTTCGGTCAAAAAATTCCGGAATTTGCGCCAGTCCATTTTCCAACCCAGCCGTTGCACGCCAACGTTCAGGTTTTGACTGTCGATAAAGGCGTACACACGAGGTGTTCCTTCTGAATTTATAGCATTCATAGCAACATCATAGCAAAAGCACACCAGCTTCCCAACTCGGCCGTCATATCGATACATCAGATGCTAAAGATTCTTAGGTAGTGAGCAGAATACTTCGCCCCGCTACGCACGAGGATTAGCCTATAGCCGCTTGCCCTTACGCGCTTCGTTAGCCCAGTGGTCGGCCAGCTCATTGCCCTCGTGACCAACGTGACCGCGCACCCAGATGAGAGTTGCCTTGCTCGCACGGTACAACGGGCAGACCTCGCGCACAATATCGAGATTTTTGATCTCGCCACCCTTTTTCTGCCAGCCGTTCTTTTCCCAGGTGATCGACCATTTGGTAATGACGTTAATCCAAAATTCACTGTCGGTGTAAATCTCGCATGGCTCGCCCGCGGCGTGCTTGAGTGCGGCCATAATGGCGAACCCTTCCATACGGATATTAGTGGTCATGGCGCCACTCGGTTCACCGCCCAACCGCACGGGCTGCTTGTCTTGGATGACGGCAAAACCGCCCGGACCAGGGTTGGGACTCGCGCTGCCATCGGTATAATATATGTTCATCTCACTATTCTACTGGAAATCAGCTAGAATGCCGCCGTAAATTATACATTCGCCCTATTTTGTCATACCTGGAATGTAGCATGCACTCCCTCGGGTCGCAAGCAGTACATCTTACAACTTGCGCAACTCGCTGGGCTGCCCCGGTACAGCCATCTTGCGACGCAGCAAAATAACCGCTGCAAAGGTCATATTGGCGAAGGCAAGGTAGAGTGGATATGCTATGGCAGTGATTTTCCAGCCATCTGCCGCCATAAGGGTAAGTATTGCGGCCGAACCGCCTAGAAAAAACGTGAGCCATGTCTCCTCGTGCGGTCGCTGCCAGGTATGCTTAAGTGTCGGCAAGCCACCGATTAGATCAACGCTAACCGAAGTCACGATTGCAATGGTTGGCGAATGAAAAATCATCCACAGAATGAGCCCGGCAAGTGCCGCAATCTGACAAACAATATCAAAGCGCGCAAACGTGCGGTCGCCATAGCGTAATCCGGCAAGCACGACGGATAGCGTCTCGGCAGTCGCACACAGAAGCAGTACTGCACCCGCATACTGGCCTGCTTTGAATGACGCCGCACAGGCAATACCCGTCAGCAGTGCCCATGTTAGCCATGACACAATCCGGGGCTTGGTTCTACCCCTTACCACGTCCCAAATATAAGGAATGACGCTGACGAGAGTCAGGGCGCTACTCAGCACAATAAAAAGCGTCTTCATTGACTCAATATAGCACAGTTCCATATTCAAGGTAGTTGTTCGGGCTGTGTCGCGCGCTTTGCACGGGAACTATTCCACGTGGCTAAAACGCCGAGAATTTGCAGTCTTAGGAGCGCTGGGATCGTGGGCCGCAGCTCGTTGCAAGCGAGTAGACGTCGTGCCATTGTGTGATATAGCTTTGGCCCCAGAATCTGTCAGAGTTTAGGGAACCAGCTACTACGGCATTTTATTCAGCAACTGCGTCCAGGATGTCGGTAATCGCTACGCGCGTTTGCTCTGCGGTGTCCCGGTCACGCACGGTCACCGTGCTGTCTTCAAGTGTTTGAAAGTCGATGGTAATGTGCGCCGGCACACCAATCTCATCTGAGCGACGGTAGCGTTTGCCGACGTTACTGTTGTCGTCCCAGATGATGGCGCCACGCTTTTTACGCAGCATATCATAAACGTCGCGCGCTTTGCTGACTAGCTCTGGCTTATTTTTGAGCAATGGCGACACGGCAGCTTTGTATGGAGCGAGCCGGGGCGACAATTTCAGGATAACGCGCTTTTCGCCGTTCAGCTCTTCTTCACGATAGGCATCAAGCAAAACGGCCATCAGCATGCGGCCAACACCCACCGAACTTTCAACAACGTAAGGCGTAAAGCGCTCACGCGTTTGGTCATCAAAGTACGATAATTCTTTGCCGCTCACCCGCGCATGGTTCGTGAGGTCATAGTCCGTCCGATTGTGCGTACCCCATAACTCTTTGAAGCCTTGCGGAAATTTAAAGTAAATATCATGTGCGGCGCTGGCATAATGAGCGCGTTCTTTCTCGTCGTGTTCATGCCACTGCAAGTTTTCCTCTGCAATACCCAGACGCTCCACCAAAAATTTCCAGGCAAAATCACGCCAACGCTCATATACTTCTGTTTGCATATTCGGTGCGATGAAATATTGCATTTCCATTTGCTCCAGCTCGCGCACGCGGAAAATAAAGTCGCGGGGACTAATCTCATTACGGAAAGCTTTGCCAATCTGTGCGATGCCAAATGGCAATTTTGCACGCATTGTCTCGCGCACGTTTTCGTAATTAGTAAAAATTGACCCGGCTGTTTCTGGACGCAAATAAGCCACCGACGCACTATCCTGCACCGGGCCGATCCAGGTTTGCATCATCATATTAAAGTAACGCGGTGCACTTAAAGCATTGCCGTCGGGCGACTTTTTATCTTTTAATAACTCGGTGAGCTCGTTGAGATCAGTGGAATCAACACCCGCCAGGTGGTCGGCGCGGTAACGCTTTTTGGTCACCAAGTCTTCGACCATTGGGTCGGTAAAACCAGCGACGTGGCCGCTCGCTTCCCATAGTCGAGGATTTTGAATGATCGCTCCATCGACACCAAAGATGTTGTCATGCTCGTGAACCATCGCCTGCCACCACTCGCGCTTGAGGTTGTTAACCAGCTCAACGCCAAGTGGCCCGTAGTCCCAAAATCCAGCTAGCCCACCATAAATCTCACTAGCCTGGAACACAAACCCACGGCGCTTGCACAGGCTGGCAATATCTTCTAAAGTAACTTCGCTCATGCCGGTAATTATAGCGCACAACCCGCTTAAAAAACAGATCACACAGCTTAGCGTCTGCGTATTCGGCCACTCCTGGCTTTGCTATTAACTAATCCCCGCGTGCTGCAACAGCGTTTGAACCAACGGTATAAGATCCTCCGCAAGCTGCGCAACTCCGGTAATATTACTGAGCGCCACAGGTCGCGCATTGGCAAATGCCAGTCGGAGCAATTTGATGTGATTGGCATCAAAATGGCCAACCTCCGGTGCAAACGTAAAGCACATTTGGTCAAAATCGAACATATATCGCCCTTGAGCTATGAGCCGCTTGCCTGCACTATCCGTCTGGAGATTTGGCGCATGGCCGCCCAAGCTCAACAGTTGGACGGCAAACCAATATCGTATGAGCGGCAAAGAGATAGATAAAGTGTCTAGTGAGTCAAAAATGTGTTCAAGCAAATAGAAATAATCCGCTTCGGGCTCGTCCTCTGTGACCTTGTTGAGTTGTTTGAGAAAATCGTATCCTGCCTGGGTGCGAGCCAGATCCTTCACGATATTGCTGTAATGCTTAGCAAGGCGTGTTGATACGAGCGTGCCAATCTCGCTTCGGCCGCGACCGAAAGTAATCGTGCTGACGCTAAACAACTCGATGCCGCCCGCGAGCTTGGATTTGACCCTACGAACACCTTTGGCAATGAGCCGAAGCTTGCCATGGTCTGGGGTAAGCAATGTGAGGATGCGGTCAGCTTCACCATAATTGGTGCGCGCAAGCACAATGGCAGTCGTTGTAAGCTGATTCATGCCGCACCCTTTGCGTGCTCTTGAACAGTACTGAGTAATTTTTGGAGGCTCGTACGGGGCTTATACAGCACCGCTACTACCCCTAAATTGGCCGTTAGTGTCCCAGCGACAGCAGCTAATGCAGCCGGTGCAGTATAACTCTGTATAATTACTGGGGTCAGTTGCCATTCGGCATACGAACGCAGTTCATATAAAAACTCAACGCCGTTATGCGCGGACAGCTGTAATTCCAAAATGATAATATCCGGCGTGTGCTCGTCGGCTGCATCAATGGCCGCCTGCGCCGTCGTGGCATGGTGCGTCTCGTGCCCGGCTGACTGCAGCGCCTTACAATATGTCTGTGCAAGCATCACATCTGGTTCCACAAGTAAAATAACGCTCATTGCGGCCTGGCACCTTGGGCTGTTGCGGATGGGACAGACATCATACCAACTGCAATTGCCGACTCGGCTGAAAGGTTGCCGCCAAACCAGTTTGCTTATTAAAACGACCGACACGAATAGCTGTCGCCATCGCAGAAAACAGTGCGTCAGCAATAAATAGCCCAGCACTTGAGCCAGCAGCCAAGCTCGGTATTGCCTGAGGCGCCCGGCCATACCATTGTAAGGCCCGACGCCAATCCGCCGGTGCCAATGCACCAAACTCACCATATAGCCCGGCAACAATGCCATACGGCGTGCGATGTACAGCCAAAGACAGCCGCCGCACCGCGTCGTTAGCAGCGCTTGCCGCCCGGGCCTCAATAAGCCCGTACCCCAGGCTGAGTAATGCCGCATGCAAACCACGCGCGTTTGCCATCACCGGCGCATACTTGCCCGCCACCTGCACCTCAAGCGCTACGCCGTACTGGCGCGCCAACCCATGCAACTCGTGCGCCGTATCGGTGAGCGTTGCAGCAACCGATACGGGCTCAAGCGCCAAAGCCCCTTGCTTATCGAGCAGTTGTAGGCCCAATAGATAGCTATCCACCAGGCGAAGGGCCATATCGGTCTGCGTGGAAATAGACGCCATCACTTTGCCTACGTCACCCTGGTACGAAACAACACCCACTCTTCGGTCCATGCTCATCAGTTCCGCCTGCCGAGCAATCACAGTCAGTGGCACCTTCAATTGTTCAGCCACCGAACACAGCAACCGCATTGTCTCTGGCGAAGCGTCACGCTGCACCTGCAAACCCTCAATCATAACTCCAGTATAGCATCACCGAGGCATAGGTGGACGCCAAGCATTACACATTTTGATACAAACGTTTATAACGTACCCCAAGACTTGTAGTGCAGGAACCTACTGGAACACAAAAGTTGCGAACTACAAATAGTCACAAGATATATAATAGGCCAAAAGATGCACGTATTAAAACAGTGCAATGGCTACGGTGAAAACGTCACATTGGGCAGAATGATATTCATAAAATCGTTCTGTTCAACAGGTTGCTCGGTCCATAATTCAAGCGTCAGGCTACGGATTGGCAAAACTACCATAGTGCCTTGCACCGTTTGCCCAATCTGCCCAGTAACAATCGAACCGATCACATTGGGCACCTTTGGCAAACTGTAGGGTGCCACCTTCACTCTCCCGTCTTTTGCGTAGCTCGTAAACGTTGCAAGTTGTTGTGCATATGCATTCGATAACACTTGGACGCGTAATGCAAAGGTGTTTGAGTTAGTATCTACGTTTGGTACGACGTCGGGTTGGAAGTAGCCATTGATAGGAAAGTTGCTGCCATTGGTGACGTCTTGCACGTAGGCGCTCCATGTTTTGGGGTACTTAACCGTAACATTTCCGTATGCGCTCGGACCAACGTACGCTCGCAATGGATATTTTGCTGCTTGCGCATAGATCAACTGGTCTGCTGCCTGTGTTTGCGTTTTGGCTGCTGCTTGGGCCGTAGTAATTTTGGCATCGGTGTTATTCTTGTAGTCCTGTCGGCTCATAAATGCCCATACACCGAAGCTTGCAGCACCAACGAAAAATAATACGGCCAGGATAAACGGAATCAACAGCCCGTTCAAAACACCGCGTTGGTCAAGCGTCTTCATATCGCTCATGGTATCGCACTGTGCTTGCGCGCGCAAGCCCCTTGAGTCTTTGTTCACGGCTAAGTCTGGCGCCTACGCCCCGCGTCTCCAACCGTTACAACAACGAACACACCAAGGTTGCCCCAACTACATGCCCAATATGCCACCGCTCTTTATATAAAGGTTTTGGGTTGCCAGTCGCATTTGTCGATTATGGACATAGATACAGCATCTAAACAGGTACGCGGGCTACACTGTATGCTGCTTACTTACGCTTCAGTCGCTCCAGCTTGTTCTCAGCTTGCTCCAAGTGTGCGCGTAGCTCCGCAGTGAGCTTAAGACCGCGTTCGTACAATTTTACCGCTTCGTCTACCAGGATGTCGGGCGACTGTAGCGCCACCAACACCTCGTCCAACTCGCGGCGAGCTGTTTGGTAGTCTTTGGGTTGATCGGTTGCTTTTGCCATTTTGTACTATTCCTTATTCATGGTAACAGTTTTGACGAGGGTTGTCAGCCGCGCATCCGCCAACTCAACGCTCAGCTCAACACCCGAATGCACCTCGTGCCCGCTATGTACGATGCCGCCTTCTGCCCGCACCAATGCATACCCCCGCCGTAATGCCGCCTGCGGGTTAAACGCTTGTAACAGGCTCAGATCATGCTCCAAAAGTTGTCGGGATTGCTGCATAACCCGGTCAGCGCTTTCCAACAATTCTTCGCGGATGAGTTGCAGCCCTTCCCGTTCCGTCCGCAATCTGCGTGTTGCTACCTCTGCAAGCCGTAGCTCATACGCCGTAAGCTCCGCAAACACTGCGCCACGATCTGGGGTCAGCAATTCCGCCGCATTACTCGGTGTGCTCGCCCGTCGGTCGGCTGCCAGCTCCGCCAGGCTAAGATCCACTTCGTGCCCGATCGCCACCAGCGTTGGAATGCGGCTAGCCGCCACGGCCCGCGTCACCTGCTCGGTGCTAAAGGCTTGCAGATCTTCCGCGCTACCGCCTCCACGCGTCAGTACTAGCACTTCTGGCGGCTCAGCCAACCCACCAAATTGCTCAATTGCCCGCACAATTTGCGCCACCGCCGGCTCGCCCTGCACCTGCACGTCAATCAGCGTTACCCGCACGCCCCGCCACCGCGCATTCAAGATCTTCATAAAATCATGAAAAGCAGCCGATTCGCCGGAGGTAATCAGTCCAATATGTTGCGGCGGATATGGCAGCGGCCGCTTGCGCTCGGCGTCAAATAATCCCTCCGCGCGTAATTGTGCCTCAAGGAGCTTTGATGCCTTTTTGATCGAGCCCTCGCCTGCCGGCGTCAGCTGCTGCGTCGTCAGACTAAAGCCGTACAACGGGTGGAGCCGCGGCGTTCCACGCAAGCGCACCAGCATGCCGTCTTCCAACGGCCCGGGCAGCTGATACACCGTGCCAAAACATTTCACGCTGGCTGTTTCATCTTTGATATCAAAATACACCCACTGATTTTTGCTGACTCTAAAATTGGCCAGCTCACCCGTCACCACCACATTTGGATAGGCAAATTCGAGCGTCTGATTCAGCAGTGCGACAAAATCACTCGGCGTCAACTCAATATTTTCCATACGCCGCGCCTACCCTGCCGTTCGGCGCTGCAACGTCCGGTGATAAAAATAGTAGCCAGGCGGCAACTGAATAAGCATGTTTAAAATGCGATACATGACAGTTACCGGTAAACTCAATGCCGCAGGCACGCCGGTGGCCACCAGCACGCCGGTCATCAGCGCTTCGTATATGCCGACGCCGCCCGGCATCACCGAAACTAGCCCGGCAAAATTGGCGACTGCATATGCCAAAATTACCGAGCCCGGATTCACCCAGTGTCCAAACGCCACATACACCGCATAGACCGCAGCCACCTCGCTCGCATTGGCTATCAGCGACCACCAAAATGGACGCTGCAACGCCCGCCAATTGGATGAGATAAGCTTGTAGTTTTGATGCAACTCCTCCACAAGTCGCCGGACGCGCTCGGTGTTGATTGTCTCGGGATGATGCGGCCGCACAAAGTGAATCAGGCGATTGAGCACATTCGTCACAAAACTCATCGACGCGTTAATTCGCTTTTCAGAACCAATAATCGTCACAAATGCCAGAGTCCCGACGATAAGCAGCGTGGTGAGCGAGGCGCCGAGCAGCAGCGCCAGATCGTTCACGCGCCCGCCAATGGCAATGCACAACATGCCGAAAATCAGTAGAATCTCAAACGAAGCAAACAGCAACACAAGCTTCATCATTTGCACCACTGTTGCCCGCCCGGCTGTGATCTCGCCGCCACGCATCCGCACTCCAAAATAGGAGATGCCGCTCAGCCCGCCACTTGGAAAGACATTATTAATGAAGTTCAGTTCCAGCGATGTTTCAAACAAAAAACGATATCTTAGATTGTTACCTACTAGCGCAAATAGACCATAGTACATTCGCGCCTGCGCATCGTAATTGACCCACTCAATCGGGACTAGCAGTAACAAAACACTGACGTTGACACGGGAAAAATTGCGCAGTGTGTCGAGCAGCTGATGCCGCACGGCAATCATGAGTGCCACCAATGCTGCTACCGTCACGATATTGAGAATCGCCTTCCAGCGGTGCTTTAGCCATGCCGTTTCGCTCATATTAATCCATTAAAGCATGTCCGAGATGCTTTCGCCAGGCGCCGAGTGGTATAACCTCGGCCTTGGCCAACGCGCGCGGACGTGCATTAGCGTTAGCCTCTCGAGTGCTGCTCAAGGGCTTCGCGGATTTTCTGGGCGTATGTTGCCCGCAGTTCGGGATCTGCTAACCACTTTTGGTCAGAACCCATCGTGTTGTAACCGTCGTTTTTATATCTGGGCCATACGTGGAAGTGAAAGTGAAAAGCGTGTTGGTCGCCCTCAGGCTCGTTATTTTGCCGTGTGGTGATGCCGTCGCAGCCATACGCTTGCTTCATGGCGATGGCTACCTTTTGAGCAACCTCGAAGATACGGTGCCCGTATTCTATGGGCAGTGAATAAAGATTCTCAAAATGCTCATTCGGTACGACGATTACGAAGCCATTGTTGTTTTGACCCGAGAAAAAGGAGTTAATGAACGCGGTTACCAGTTCGTCCTTGTACACAACGTCAGTCTGTTTCATGACGGTATCGCCGTTTTCTACGCCTTTTACGCCAAGACAAATGGGACAGATGTAATCTTTGGGAGCTCTACTCGGAAACATTATGCTTTGATCCTCTTGTTTAACCCCTCAAGTTTAGCATGGACAGGAAGAGCACGGGGGCGCCCGATAAGGAAGTCATTTTATCAGTTTCAGAGTATACTACATATAGTATGAATGCACGGAGTTTGTTTGTTTTAGGCCGATTGCCAGCGATTGGCCGCGCCGAGCTTGAAAGCTTACTGGGCGCAAGCCATGTATCACCAGCTGGCGAGACGGCTGTTTTGAGTGATATCCCGGCGCCGAACATACCGTTTACGCGGCTCGGCAGCAGCGTAAAGCTGGCTGAGTATTTGGGCACTATTCCCGCCACCGATATGCGCTCCGCGCAAAATGGGCTCAATAGTTTTGCGCTCAAGTGTGCGGAGGATATTCCGGAGGGTAAAATCCAACTCGGTGTCAGCGCGTACGGTGTGCAAACCTCGCCACAGCAGCTGATGGCTGTTGGGCTTAATCTCAAAAAGACGCTGCGTGCGCACGGTTATTCAGTCCGGCTCATCCCAAACGAGGCAGCTGACTTGTCGAGTGCCCAGGTGCTGCACAATCACCTGGTTGGCGAGCGTGGTATTGAACTGATCGTCGTGCGCGATGGCACGCAGCTGGTGGTTGGCCGTAGCGTGGCTGTGCAGGATATCAACGCATATGCCGCACGCGACCAGGGCCGACCAAAACGCGATGCCCGTGTGGGCATGCTACCGCCAAAACTCGCCCAGACAATTGTGAACCTTGCCGTTGGGCAGGCTACTCCAACAGTTGAGACCGCAGTACTTGATCCATTTTGCGGCACTGGCGTGGTGCTACAAGAAGCCAGCCTGATGGGTTTTGGTATTTATGGCACCGACCTCGAACCGCGGATGATCGCATACACCGGCGACAACCTAAAGTGGCTCGAGGACACATTTGTTCGCAGCAAGCCTCTGAATGACGAGAAATCCGCATGCGCCCTCGAAGTCGGCGATGCGACGACTCATCGCTGGCAACCCATGCCCAACTTTGTCGCCAGCGAGGTCTACCTCGGCCAGCCACTCAGCTCATGGCCAGCGCCCGAAAAATTGCGCACCATCGTCGGCACATGTAATGTCATTATCGAAAAGTTTTTGCATAACATCAGCAACCAGCTTGTACGCGGCACGCGCCTCTGTTTGGCCGTCCCAGCGTGGCAATCACCAGCTGGTCATTTTTCTCATCTGCCCTTGCTTGACCATTTAGCCGAAATGGGATACAATCGAGTAAGTTTTGAGCATGTGCGAACTGAGGAACTGGTTTACTATCGGCCAGATCAACTCGTTGCTCGCGAATTGCTCGTAATAACAAGGAACTAAATTAGCTATGTCACACGTTAAAGCAGGTGGATCAACCCATAATGGCCGTAACAGCATCGGAAAGCGCCTCGGTGTTAAGCGTTTTGGCGGTCAAAAAGTGAGCGTTGGTCAAATTATAGTGCGCCAGGTTGGCCTTACGAAGCGCGCTGGTGAGGGCACTCAGCTCAGCCGCAACTTTACGATTCACGCCACCAAAGACGGCATTGTCACCTACAAAACACGCCGCGTCCGCCGCTTTACCGGCAAGACCGTCCGCCGTACTGAAGTCACTGTCGAATAGTAACGAATAGGCTAGACTAAACTTACCAATCTAGGTTTGTTTAGGCTTAGATCATTAGGCCTTATTGCGCTAATTTAAACTAGCGGTAGCGAGTATCTGGAGGGGGTAATTTTTTTCCTATTGCCTTGCCATACTTGGCACGTCAATTTTCAAACATAGGCAGGACAAACGTTGACTCTGTCTTGCGCGGCGTAGTCGTATCAAATCTATGCCAAGTCGGGCCACCCTCGGCCGTAGTAAATCCAAAAACAGTTACGTCACCTGCGGCTAGTTCCGTCGTATACAATGTGGGGGATACAATGTCAGGATCGACACGGCCAGTTAATAAAGCAAGGTTTGTTGCGAACGTGTCTGCCGTCTCTGGCTTTTCTCGATATTGCGGGCCGCTGTTCGCAAGAATTACTTTCCCAGAACCTCGCCTTGTTCTGTGAACGTTGAGTACTATATCGGACGTATCCACTGTGCTAATATCCGTATGCAAAATACCGGTTTCAATTTCTGCTCCGGCACCAATGATTTTGTCCAAGTCTGCCACATGCATCCCGACCGTATAATGCTTCCCCGCCACGCCGCTCATTGTATGGGCAATTCTCGGTACGAGCAAAGGCCTATAAGATTCATCGGTGGTAGCACGTATTACGAATCCAGGCAAACCAGCCCGATAGATTTGTCCGAGAGCATCTTTTAGCTCGGCGTCAGTTCTGACCTCAGTCATACCAACTTCTTCAACCGAGACATATTCAGTCATAGATTATATTATAATATATACGTGAGAAATGTCAATTATCCTACCCAGGCAGGGTACCTCGAATAGAAGCTATCTACTCCAGACCGAGATGATGCTTGATGCGAGCGATGACATCAGAAATAACGACTTGTGATTTGACGAGGTAATCATCGACACCCAGGCTCTGAGCACGCTGTTTATCACTATCTTGACTGAGCGCGGTGAGCATAATGATCTTGAGGTTAGCTGTTTCGGGGGTGTTGCGCAGGATGTCCAGGACGTCAAAGCCGCTGACTTTGGGCATCATCACGTCGAGCAAAACAAGGTTAGGTTTGAAGCTGATTGCCGCGGCGAGCGCATCTTCGCCATTGGCGACCCGCTTAACCTGAAAACCTTCGGCCTCTAACCGTATTTGATAGACTGATGCAAGCGCATCGTCATCCTCTACGAGCAAAATGCGTTGTGGGTGCTGACCGGCGGGCAGAGTACTTGTATCCATACTGCTAACGCTACCTTATTCAGCAGCGTTTTGCAACCTGAACCGTGCATATACATAGGCTTCGGGGCACGGTTTTGTTGGACATCTCCCTTCCCTACAACAAGACGGCCTGCATGCCAAGTCATACTTGGCGAGACGTGCAGACCAGTAAAGGGCAGCTCCGCAACTTATTTCTGTAGCAGGCTGGCAACAAAACCGGCAAACATGGGGTGTGCACGATTGGGGCGAGATTTGAATTCAGGATGGAACTGGCTGGCCATAAAGAACGGGTGATCGATGGCTTCGATCATCTCAACGAGGTTACCGTCTGGGCTGGTGCCGACGGCGCGAATTCCCCAAGACGCGTATTGCTCGCGGTAATCGTTACTGCATTCATAACGGTGGCGATGACGTTCGACAATATTTGTGGTCCCATACACAACCGCAGCCTTGCTGTCTGGTGCGATAACACAAGGGTAATCACCCAGACGCATAGTACCGCCTGTATTTTCTTTGCCTTTTTGATCGCTCATCGTGTTAACCACTTGATTGCGCGTTTCATGGTCGAACTCTGCAGAGTTGGCATCGGTAATTCCTGCTTCACGAGCAGCGCCAATAACGGCCATTTGCAGCCCCAGACATAGGCCAAGATAGGGCTTTTTGTGCTTCAATGCATGCTGCGCGGCCTTGATCTTGCCTTCTACGCCGCGCGGACCAAATCCACCCGGCACCACAATGCCATCCACAGCGTCAAGCACTGCAGCTACACCAGCCTCATCTTTTGTGCTCAAATCTTCTGCGTCAATCCAAATGATATCAACGTGGACATTATTCTGCCAGCCGGCAGCACGCAGCGCCTCAAACACCGACATGTACGTGTCTTGGTTGTCCATATACTTTGCTACAACGCCAACGGTGACGCGCCGGTCGCTCCGTGTAATGGCGCGTTCAACCATTGTGCGCCAAGTAGTTAAGTCTGGCTTCTGGTCGGTTGGTAGGCCGAGCTTGCGACATACCACTTCACTGATGCCGGCATCTTCTAGTGTCAATGGCACCTGGTAAATGCTCGGTGCGTTCGGCAGAAGCGCGATTGCATCCTCGCCAACGCCACAAAATACACTAAGCTTCGCGCGAGCCGATAGACCTGCTGGGCCTTCGCTACGCGCAACCAGAACATCCGGCATGATGCCAATAGCACGCAAATCTCGCACTGCGTTCTGTGCAGGCTTTGTCTTGATTTCTTGGCTTGCACCCAAAAATGGCAGGTACACAACGTGCACATACAGACAGTTCTCACGGCCAACACGAGCACTAAATTCACGAATTGCCTCAATAAAACTGAGGCTTTCGAGATCGCCAACCGTGCCACCGATCTCAACGATATGGATATCAAAGCCCTCGCTCGCGTCGGCAATATAATCCTGAATGGCAGCGGTCAGGTGTGGTACGATCTGGACGTCTTCACCTTTATATTTGCCAGCGCGTTCGTCTTCGATAACCTTGAGCAGCACGCGGCCGCTCATCAGCGAACTATCGCGGGTAAGTTCTTCATCCAAAAAGCGTTCGTAGTGCCCTAGGTCGAGGTCGGTTTCAGCCCCATCTTTGGTCACAAAGCATTCGCCGTGTTCACGGGGATTGAGCGTGCCGGCATCAACGTTCAGATACGGGTCACATTTTTGGAGATTGACTTTGTGGCCGCGGGCTTTGAGTACATTTCCGATTGAGGCGGCGGTGATACCCTTTCCTAATCCGGAAAGCACGCCACCCGTCACAAATATATACTTCGTTGGCATGGTCACCTCTTTGTTACATCGATAATACCGTACTATGACCGTTTTCGCAAGCCTTCAGATTCAAATTACACGTGCAAGTCGCATAGGAACCTGCGCCGAGGTCGGTCCACTACGGCTCACATCCGAGCTGGGCACATGGCAGAAATGATCTGCACGGAAGAACTGGCGCCGCTTACTTACTCTCAAGGAGCTGCAACGCGGCAGCTTTTTGCGCGTCATTGCCACCAGGCGCATCGCCCGCGGCCGACTGAACAATTTTGTCAGGTGTAATGCCGGTATGGTTGATGCTTTGGCCATTGGGACGATACCAGCTGGCAATTGTCACTTTTAGCTCCGCGCCACCTGCAAGCGTGTTGAGCTGCTGGACCACGCCTTTGCCGTATGTCTTTTCACCCAAGATGGTGGCTACTTTGTTGTCATGCAGCGCACCGGCGGTGATTTCGGCCGCACTCGCCGATCCGCCATCTACCAACACTACGGTTGGAACATTCTGCAAGATGTTGCCACCTGTTGCCTTATATGTTTGCACAACCGTATCGCCACGCTTCTCTTGCAAAATTGTCGCGCCATTTGGCAGCCACAAGCTCGTCACATCGACCGCCGCATCAACAAGCCCGCCAGGATTGTCGCGCAAATCAAGGATTATCCCCTGCACCTTTTGGTCCACGAGTTTTTGTGCGGCAGCTTGCGCCAGACTCCCCGTGTCATCAGAGAATTGGGCGATCTGAATATACCCGATGGGACCGTGCGTACCGGCCAGTACACTTGAGGTGACGCTCGGCACTACAATGTTAGCGCGGGTAATGGTCAAGGTGAGCCCTTGCGTGCCGCGTACCACGCCAAGAGTCACTTTTGTGCCACTGACGCCACGGATGCTACTCACCGCAGCATCAATAGAAATGCCAGCGGTGCTTTTGCCATTAATAGCCGCAATGATATCTCCTGTTTGCAGACCTGCCTTTGCCGCCGGCGAGTCTGCAACTGGCGCAATGATAGTCAGCTGACCACTAGTGTTCTTGCCAAGCTCTGCCCCGATGCCACTAAAGCTACCAGCCAGTTGATTGTTAAAATCGTTGGCCTGCGCGGGCGTAAAATACTCGCTATAAGGATCGTTCAAAGAATTGGTAAGGCCATTTTTGAGGCCATCGAGCAACTGCGTGGTCGTAAGCTTGCCGTCATACTGTGAGCGAATGAGCTGATAGACCTTATTAACGCTTGCATAGTTGAGATGCGCCGGCAAACCGCTCTCGGTTTTGGCGAACATTCCCGGGTAGATACGGCCGCTTCCCACGCCGACTCCGGCAGCAAAAATCACACCTGCGACAAGCAGTACAATAACGATTCGTAACACACCACGAACTCGCTGCGATGCAAAGCGCAGCTTGATGGCAGCTCGGACAGCATTTGGCGCCTTTTTTGTTCCTGTCTCTATTGCCATGCGCGCCATTGGGTCGAAAATCGTCCGGTCAATTGTTGGTTGTACTGTGACACGTAAATTTGCTTGCCTTTAACTTGTTCGACGTACATCGCATGCCCCCATGCACCACTGGTGCTAATCGCGATATCACCTGGCTGAGGCGTAGGATACACCGGGATGCCACTCCGGCGCGCTACGCTCACCCAGTTTTTGGCACTCCCCCAGCCAATTGGCGCTTTTCCACCCGAGAACTGCACTGCCCAAGCCGCATACGACACGCATTGGCGGTCGCAATACCCCCATTGATCCGGTCCGTCATTGTTGACACAGCCCGGCGCGGTGCTCATGCTAAAGCCGGAATCGGCATAGGGATAAGAGCCAGTCAGCGGGTCACGCCTGCCGGCACCCGGAAAACGCAAGAAATAGTAACTGGCCGTAAAGCGGTTGTTGGCAGCCAACTGAGCAGCGATTAAGGCATTGAGCTTTTGCTGGTTCTGGGCCACTTGAGCAGTGTATGAAGCCTGTTGAGCCGCGTCATATGACAGCATGCTTTGCTGCTGGCGTTTGGCCGAGGCCAGCTGCGAGTGTTCAACCGTTTGATCGGCCAGTTGTTGGTCAACGTCCGCCTTTTCGTTTTGCAACTTAGTCTCAAGCGTCGTGATTTGATCGAGTGTATCTTGGAGTTTGGATTGCACCGCACTCCGATACGTCTCGGAGTCGGCAAACGCACTCAGATCCTGGCTGCTGGCGAGCATCTCGGCCGTCGAAATGCCACCGCTGACATATTGCATCTTGACGTCTGTAGCCAGCACTTGTTTTTGCTGGATGAGCTGCGCTTGCGCATCGGCGATCTGGCCCTCCAACTGCACTTGCTGAGCCTGACTAATGGCAATTTCCTGTTGTATGCTGCCGATTTGCGACTGGAGTTTACTGATTGCGTCCTGATAGCTAGTGGCATCGTTTTGCAGGTCAGCTACGGTATTCTTATCATTGGCAATCTGTTGCTGGCAGTCAGCGATGGTGGCGCAGGTAGCCGCTTGCACAACGCCATCGCGCAAGCTTGGGAACGCCATCCCAACTACTGCGAGCAAACCCAAGCCAACAAAACCGGCTGTCCGGAGATGACGCGCTAGCACCAGTGTAGTATGCCCTCTTTTTTTCATGTGTTTGTTCTGTAGCGACCCTTTTACTATACCATCTGTGCTCATGCTTACAAGTACCCCCGCTTATGCAATTTCGTTTTGATGGCCAATTTTTGTTTGTCGCCAGGTTACTTTATTTCGATTTAAATTTGAGATAGCGCCGCGTGGCAATAGTGGACGATACGGCTCCAATTAGTATACCAACACCAAGTTGCAACGCAAGCAGCAGCCAAAAGTGCGCATGGAAATAGTCACTGGCGTAGCTAATATTTAAAAGACCGAGGCTGCTTGCCTGCAAGCCGGAGCTGGCCAACGAAAATAGCACGTCGATGCTAGCAACCGAAATCAATGCGGCAATCACGCCATACACAATACTCTCCACCACGAATGGTCCGCGAATAAACCAGGTGCTCGCGCCCAGCAAACGCATAATAGTGAGCTCGTCCCGGCGGTTAAAAATGGCCATCTGAATGGTATTGAAAATGATAAGCATCGAGATAACCGCAAATAACAACACTGCCACAACACCGACACGCTTCATAATACTAGTGGCGTGCGCAATCTTGTCGATGGCCGACTTCTGGCTTCCCCCGTATGATGAGTGAATCTGTGCGTCTTCCAGGGCGACATTGGCCGGCAGGTCAATGTACGCTTTAATGGGGTCGATGCGCGATGTATCCACCGGAGTGATTTTGAGTGAAGCAGGCAGTGGGTTGCCCGTCTGACTAATCGCTTCTTGCAAAGTTTTGTCGGAGCTGTTTTCGGCGCGATAGATTGCCAGGGCCTGGTCTTTGGAAATATACTCGACCTGCTTGACGGACGGTAGCGCGCGCAAATCCTGCATCAGCTGGTTTGTTTGTGCCGTCGTCGTTGTGTCAGCCAGATATACAGAAATATCAATCTTGCTGTTAATGTCGGCTATAGTGTTGTTCAACGTTGCGCTCGTGATAATTGAGAACAGCACCGTGCCAAGCGTCACCACCATTACCGCCATGGCGGCCATTGCCAGCCAGGCATTGCGGCCAAAGTTAATAATCCCCGCCTTGATGACACGCCGCAGCGTAACAATGCGCCGGTGTTTGGTTTTCATTTCGCTACCCCGCTACCGTACTCGGCGCGTGCGCGGTCGCTAACGATCTGGCCGTGCTGAATCGTTACGACACGACGCATGAGCGTATTGACGATATCTTGGTTGTGCGTGGTGAGTAATACTGTAGTGCCGTAGTGATTGATCTTTTCCAGGACGTTAATCACGTCCCAGGCGTGTTTGGGGTCGAGGTTGCCCGTTGGCTCGTCAGCAATCAAAATTTTCGGCTGGCGGACAATGGCGCGCGCAATAGCCACGCGTTGGCGCTCTCCACCGGACAATTCCTGGGGCATACGCTTCTCTTTGCCCTTGAGGTTAACAATATCAAGCACTTTGGGGACCGTATGCTGGATCTCGCGGTTGCTCATTCCCACAATTTCGAGCGCAAAAGCGACGTTTTCAAATACCGTCCGGTTGGGCAGGAGCTTAAAATCCTGGAACACGACGCCGATTTTGCGCCGTAGCAGTGGGATTTCGCGATCTTTGAGCTTGTCATAGTCAATCCCGCCCACAATAATCTTGCCCGATGTCGGCTTTTCCTCGCGCGTGAGCAGGCGCAGCAGCGTCGTCTTGCCCGCGCCACTCTGACCCACGACAATCACAAACTCCTTGGGCTCTACGTGCAAACTAATCCGGTCGAGCGCCGGCGTCGCCGTTTTGCCATATGTCTTTGTTACCCTATCCAACAAAATCATCAGAGTTCTATTATAAGACGCGCGGCAAGCATTAGCAACTTCCCATGAGGATATTACAATGCATTCAAACGATAGCGCCTGATCCTCCAATCGAGTAATTCTACGCTACACCGAGACTATGGTCGAGGTATGCGTTTATAAACCCATCGAGGTCACCGTCAAGAACGGCTTCGGGATTGCTCGATTCAAACCGTGTGCGAATATCTTTGACTTGCTTGTAAGGATGTAGCACATAACTGCGAATCTGATTACCCCATTCTGCTGATTGGTTGGGGCCCTTGAGGTCGGCGATTTTTCCCTGATGTTGCTCCATTTGCAACGCTATAAGTTTGGAACGCAGGAGGGTAAGTGCGGTTTCTTTGTTTTGCAATTGCGAGCGCTCATTTTGGATCGCCACGCTGATGCCCGTCGGCAAGTGCGTAATGCGTACCGCCGAATCAGTGGTATTGACGCTTTGCCCGCCGTGACCGCCACTGCGGTAGACATCGATGCGTAAATCTTTTTCATCCAATTCCAGATCTTCGGGACGGTCGACTTTGGGCAGAACATCGACTTTGGCAAAGCTCGTCTGACGCAAATTGTCGGAATTAAACGGGCTAAGCCGCACCAAACGATGCACGCCGTGCTCGCCTTTTAGCTTGCCATACGCGAATGGGCCGCGCACCTCAAAGGTGACGCTTTTGATGCCCGCCTCATCCCCTGCTGATTCTTCCATTGTTGTCACGCTATAGCGATTTTTTTCTGCCCAGCGGACGTACATACGCAGGAGCATCTGCGCCCAGTCTTGCGCGTCTGTGCCGCCAGCACCGGCAAAGATACTGACGATGGCGTCGTGATCGTCGTAGGGAGCCGCGAACTTGAGGTCGGCTTTGAGCCGGGCAAACTCAGCCTCGGCCATATCTAGCTGGTTTTGTAGGTCAGCCCTGATCGTCGGATCATGAAGCGCGGCCAATTCCAACACATCCTCCACACTCTGCTGTAGCGCTTGCCAAGGCCCGATCCGTGCCGCTAGCTGAGCCTGTTGTTTGGCCACTGTCTGCGCAGCCACAGCGTCCTGCCAAAAATCCGGCCGCGCCATCTGCTCATCAAGCCCTGTTTTCTGCGCTACGAGCTCATCGAAGTGCAGCCGGCGCAAAGCATCGTCTAATTCAGACTGCGTTCGTTTGGCTTGCGCAATAATTTCTTCCATACTCTTATCATACCTTATTCGTCAGATGGACGGTCGGACAACTTGTCAGGACATGGGCTATGATCGCCACAGCGGCATAATACGCTGGCGCAGCTCCTCGGCAAACGTGTCGTCATAGTTACCGAGCACGCCAAGTGCCCAGATATCTTTGGCGAAGAGATCGCGCGCAATCTGCACAATGCTCTCCTTGGTAACTTCTTTGATGCGTTTGGGGACCTGATAGTAGTCTTCCACAACTTCGTCAAAAAAGTAGCGTCCACTATACCCAGCCAACGTACCGCCGACAGTCTGAGCGCTGCGTTGAAAGCGGCCCAGCGAGTAGGCTTTGGCAGCTTCGATGTCTTCGCTCGCCATGTCTCCAGCAAACACCTTTTGCAGCTCTTCAACAATGATATCAAACAGCGGGCCGACGTTTTTGCGTGACACCTGCGAACCGAACCACCAATTGCTGACACGTTTGGCTTGGCCAAAGCCGGAACTCATGCCGTATACCAGGCCACTTTCCCGGGCACGTCCGAGAATCTTGGAATAGAGCGTTTCGGTGAGCATCGTATTGGCAAGGCCTAATGCATCCGACTCGGGATCAGTCATGCGACGTTTCATGAAAGTGTCGATATAGAAATAGACGTTTTTGACCGACTTGTCGCGGATGCAGACCGGAGTCGTTTGCGCGGCAGGAACTTCCTCGGGAAGCGCCAGCCGTGCAGTGCCCCGCGGCAATTCGATCTGTTCCATGATGCGCTCAATGGTTTCGTAGCGCTTCGGCGTGAGATTACCGGCAATGATAAACCGCATATTGCGTGCGGTGTGCGTCCGCTCGTAATGCGCACGGACGTCTGCCAGTTTGACATTCTGCATGAGCTTGAGCCGTTCTTGGTCGGTCTTGGCCAAAAAGCCATAGCGCTCGCGCAGGGCGAGGCTGAGATGGCGGAAGTGATTGTTGGACCTTGCAGCGAGTTCTTCGCGTACGTTGCCAAATTCCGCCTTGAATTCTTCGCGCAAAAAGAGCGGCTTGGTGATAGCCACAAGCATGAGGTCAAAAATGCGTTCCCATTCAAAGTCAGCACACTCTGCTTCATAGGTGATATCGTAGACACCAGTCGAAGCATTGCTATAGGCGCCATTGCGATCAATTGCCTCCTGGAACGCGCGCGCTTTTTTGTAGCGCTCATTAGCACCGAGCAAAATGTGCTCCATGAGGTGCGGCGTCTCCCATTTTTTGGGATCGACCAAATATTCACCAGCTCGAAAGCTAAATTCAAAGCACATTACGCTGGCATTCGGCACATGCACCAGTAAACCTTTTGCGCCAGTCTTAAGGGTCAATTCGGTAACGGTATGTTTCATAGGTTTTCTTCCGGACGGTTATTATTTACGCTTGCGAGCCGCGCTTTTACGTTTACGCTCTGCTTTGTGCGCCTTTTTGAGGGTAGCAGGTTTTTTAGTGGCCGGGCTAGTGGCTGTTTTATTGGTAGCTTTGGCCTTGCTCGCTGCAAAATCTGCTTCTTCAAACTCATCATCGACATCCAGAATCTGACCGGCATTGCTGATAGACTGGCGTGCTGCACGGGTCAATTCTGTTTCGGTTGGTGCTTCGAGCATGCTGGGATCGACCGGCTGAGCGTGGAAGAGCGCGCGCACGACTTCTTGGCGCAGAGTGTGTTGCATCTCGTCAAACAATAGCTGTCCCTGACGGCGATATTCCACCAGCGGATCACGCTGACCAACACTCATCCAGTGGATACCTTCGCGCAGGTGGTCCATATTTTCGAGGTGACGCATCCAGAGTTCATCAAGCATTTGCAGATAGATATCACGCTCCACTTTGCGCATAATTTCGGGCGTGAAGGCCTCGGTGCGAGCAGCATACAAATCCCCTGCTTCTTTGCGCAGAATCTCTCCGGCTTTCGCAGCAGGACTATCGAACAGCCGGTCGAGCGCCTCCGTTTCCAGCGGCACCAGCTCGCGCAATGTGCCCTCAAACTGGTCAGTGGTGAGCAAGGGCGAAGCAGCCAAAGCAGCTGTCTCTTCGTCGATGAATGCCCGGATACGTTTACTGATATCTTCCGCACGCAGTACTTCACGGCGCATGGCATAAATAGCCTTACGGTGGCGGTTCATGACGTCGTCGTATTGCACAACGTTTTTGCGCTGGTCAAAGTGGAAACCTTCAACCTTTTTTTGCGCCCCTTCCAGGCTCCGGGATATCAGCCGGTTTTCGATGGGCGTTTCATCGTCCACTTTGAGACGATTCATAAGCCCTGCGATTCGTTCTCCACCAAAGATGCGCATCAGGTCATCCTCAGTACTGACAAAAAACTGCGTCACACCAGGATCGCCCTGGCGGCCGCTGCGGCCACGCAGCTGATTGTCGATACGACGGGATTCGTGCCGTTCGCTACCTAGCACAAACAATCCCCCCAGCTCTTTCACGCCGTCGCCGAGCACAATGTCGGTACCGCGCCCGGCAATGTTGGTTGCCAGTGTTACAGCGCCCTTTTCTCCAGCGCGTTCCACAATCGCAGCTTCTTTTTCGTTGTTCTTGGCGTTCAAAACTTCGTGCGGCACGCCAGCTTTCGCGAGCGCATTACTTAGCAGTTCGTTCTTCTCGATTGACACCGTGCCAATCAGCACCGGTTGGCCCTTTTCGTGCAGCGCTTTTACTTCTTTAACAATCGACTTGAACTTGCCTGCCTCACTCTTATAAATGCGGTCAGTGCGATCCTGGCGGCCCAGCTTGCGGTTGCTCGGCACTTCCACGACGTCAAGTTTGTAGATCTGGTGGAACTCTTCACTTTCAGTCAGCGCCGTACCGGTCATGCCGGCTAATTTGTCGTACAGGCGGAAGTAGTTTTGGAAAGAGATGGTGGCCAGCGTCATAGATTCTTGCTGGACTTCGACGCCTTCTTTAGCTTCGATGGCCTGGTGCAGGCCTTCGTTGTAGCGTCGGCCTTTGAGCAAACGGCCGGTAAATTCATCGACAATCACGATTTCGCCGTCGTTGGTCACCACATAGTCTTTATCCCGCTTGAACAAGGCGTGCGCTTTGAGCGCCTGCTCCAAGTGATAAATAGTGCGAATATTTTCGGTGGCATATAGATTACTGAGGCCCAGGACCTTCTCGACCTTCTCGACGCCTTTATCGGTAAGGATAACTGTCTTGCGCTTCTCGTCAGTTTCGTAATCATCCTCCAGTTTAAGCTGTCGGGTGACCTTGGCAAATTGGGCGTACGCGCTGCCTGGCGTGACGCTCGGCGCCGAAATAATAAGCGGCGTGCGGGCTTCATCGATAAGAATAGAGTCCACTTCGTCCACAATCGCGAAGTGTAAATCGCGCTGACGCAGTTGATCGACCTCGCGCACCATGTTGTCGCGCAAGTAGTCAAAACCAAACTCGTTGTTTGTGCCATAGGTAACGTCGGCGCCATACGCTTCTTGGCGGCTGGCCGGCTTGAGGTGGCGGAAGCGCTCGTCTTTGTGATCTTCGTTGATAAAATCAGGGTCGTATATATATGAGTGATCGGCAATCATCACGCCGGTGCTTAGCCCCAAGAAATGATAGACCTGCGCCATCCAGCCGGCGTCACGCTGGGCCAAGTACTCGTTGACGGTGACCACGTGCACGCCTTTTTCGGTGAGCGCGTTGAGATAGACTGGCGCCGTGGCCACCAGCGTCTTCCCTTCACCAGTTTTCATTTCGGCCACATTACCTTCGTGCAAAATCATGCCACCAATAAGCTGCACGTCAAAATGCCGCTGGCCAAGTGTGCGCGTAGCCGCTTCGCGCACGACTGCAAAGGCGTCAGGCAAGATTTTGTCGAGCGACTCGTTCTTGAGTCGCTTTTTGAGCACATCGGTTTGCTCTCGGAGCCGAGCGTCTGACATATTCTTATATTTGTCAGCAAGAGCGTTCACTGCGCGTACTCGCTTCCGCAGTCGCTTTATCGTCCGCGCCTGTGGGTCGCCCAAAACTTTCTTCAGCAATCTATTCATGCAGCTTAATACTCCCTCATAAACTTCAAAATCAGCTTTTATTGTACCCCCTTTCCCCGGATATGGCGAGCGCATTACACGCTGATTATGTGTGCCGATAGCGACTAGCCAGCGTAGCCGCCAATACATGCCGCAGACCCGCCTGGCTGATTGGGGCAACTCTATCTCTTCTCGTAACAAGAGCACCTCAATAGGCCCCAAGGATGTTTGCTTGCTTTGAGAAGTTAGTTGCCGCAAATCGGAGCCTATCGCTTTGGCCAAGCACACTTCAAAAAAGGATAACTATACGCTTAATTCAAAGGATACGTGTCCGCAAGCCACCATTGACAGACACACCGATTAGTATATAATCAACGTAATGATTCATAGTCCTGATGCTGCACCCGCCGCCGAGGCCTTGGCATTGCCAGAAGGCCTTGTTAGTTCACGGTCAGTGGGCTGGATTGATACTGACCGATTGCCTTGGGTCACAGACCCAGAGCACGATGACCGCATTGGACTCTCAGAATTACAGTTTAACCACGGCGGCGTGGTGTATATCGCCAGTGCAGGCACTCCTGCGCTCAATAAAATTAGCCGGGAAGTAAGTGAACAAGACACGCCAAACGCTGCCGGGCATCGCAAGCTCAACACGCTTTTTCTTCGTGCGGCAAGCCTCAAAGCGGGTGGGGCCGATTCAGAAAGTTCGTACCTTATAACGCAGCTAAACGACGCATCGGTTGAGTTTACCGGCTTCTCTCTGCAAGCTATGCACGAATCTAACCGTCCTAATACGCGCCGCGTGTACTTTGCCTCCACCCGCGTCGGCAACGTTCGGCCGTCACTCCTGGATTCCAGCATTGCTATTGACCCTACACGACCGCTCCTTGTACGGGTGGGAGTCACTGACAAGCACCACCAGATTAAGATGCTCAGTCTCCTAACGGGCAAAGGTCGGCAGCAACTGAGGAAGGGGGGTGCTGGTAGCATATGAGTGGACATGAAGCACCTGATACAGCGGACAAAGGCATCAGATTCGGCGACGGCGACCTGCTACTCGATACGATAGTCGAAGAAACGACGGGGGACGAGGGCGCAGGCGGAGGCGAACTCATAGAAGCTACTATCTTCTTTACTGACTCTCGTGATCGAAATTATGCCATTCAAATAAGAAAAGGGTCGGATTCGGACTACGAACTGGGAGCTGACGATCCCCAAGACCATAGCACTCAGGGCCTGGTGGTGTCATCCATCGACCCACGTCTTGTGATTCAAGTTTTGAGCTTATCAACTGAGGAAATCCTAGGCCTTGCTACGGTGATCCCCGCGGAATAGGCACTTGATTCGCACGGTTACTAATAGCCAGACTACTTGCGTTCAACTTGCTCAACGTCAATGCAAATTTGATCTGTGGAGTATTTTGGTTTGGTCCCTGCTCAAACGGCTACGGCCGTACGAAACTCATCTAGCCTGCAATATTGAAGCGCGCGAGTAAACGGCGATGGAGCCGCGGACTGGCATGCTGATCTTTGTACTTTTTGATCTGAAGTTTGAGCTTAGCCTCGGCGATATCAATTGCCGCATAGATATTGATGGTGGTTTCTTTGACCATCAGGGTTTCATGGGGCAAGCGGATGATAACCTCGCAGGTTCGCTCATCCCCGCTCTTGCTCTTGCCTTCCTTGAGTTTAATTTCAGCGTGCAGGCTGGCGCGAGCATGATGCGGCGTAAAGCGGTCCAGATGGCCAATCTTTTTGGTGATATAGCGACGCAAGTCATCGCCGACCTCCATATGAATGCCTTGAATCTCAAATTTTTGAATCATAGCACCTCCTTCTAAAATACGTTAGATTTCGGCAAGCCCGCCCGTAAACGGCTGGAGCACACTTGGAACAAGGATACGGCCGTCGGCGGTTTGATTGTTCTCGATGAGAGCTTTGAGAATGCGGCTCATGGCAAAAGCGGTGGCGTCGGCGGTATGCACAAGCTCAAGCTTGCCGTCTTTGCGGCGCACGCGAATACGCAGATCGCGCGACTGGTAGTCGGTCATGTAGTCAGCCGTGTGCGTTTCGCGGTAGGCTTTTTGGCCCGGGAACCAGCAGTTTATGTCGACGCCGGAAGCGTTTGGCTTGCCGATATCGGCAGTGCATTTTTGGATGAATTGATACGACAAGCCGAGCTGCTGCATTAGATATTCCTGAATGGCAATGTGCAGCTTATGCTCTTCGAGCCCGGTCTCTGCCGTAGTAAATGTCTCCATTTCGAGCTTGTCGAACTGGTGTAATCGAAAAATACCTTCAACGTCCTTGCCATAGGTGCCGGCTTCGCGCCGGAAGCTCGTGCTGTAGCCCAAATAACGGATTGGCAATTGCTCTTCGGGCAAGATTTCGTTCCAGTACATCGTACACAAGGTATGCTCGGCGCTGGCGTTGAGCCAGAGATCATCTTGCTCAATCTTGTAGGTGACTTCTTCAGCGTTGAGCCGTGCACTGGCTACATATGGCTCCGTGCGGAGCATGGCCGGGGGCAGCACGGGCGTAAATGGCTTCGTGCTGACGTGCAAACCATTATCGGCAATGATTTTTTTGATAATTTCTTCGTTGCCGAGTGTCTGCATCACAAATTGGATCAGGGCAAATTGCAGTCGCACCAGCCCACCCTTCAGGTAGGCAAAACGGGCGCCAGCGATCTTGGCGGCACGCTCTTTGTCGATGAGGCCGTGAGCCGCGCCCAGCTCGTAGTCGTGTTTGGGGGTGAAGTCGAACTCGGCCGGTGTCCCAACCGTCTTGGATATCACGTTTTCGTCTTCGGTAGCACCGACAGGCACAAAGTCGAGTGGCACATTCGGTACTGCGCGCAGCAGTTTCTCGTACTCTGCGTCGAGGCCAGCAAACTGCTCTTCTTGCTGCGCCAGCTCCATTTTGATGAGCTTGCCGTCATGGATTAACTCTGGCGTGGGCTTGCCGCCTTTCATTTTGGCCGCGTTGTCGTTACGCTTTTGGCGCAACACCTCGACTGAACTCAAAAGTGTCCGGCGCTCCTCGTCAACCTTTAATAGCTCAGAAATGTCTACCTTGTAGCCTTTCTGGCCAGATGCCTCCTGTACCTTTTCAGCATTGTCTCGGATAAATTGAATATCTAGCATACGTCCTCTTGTTCGACTTCTTATAGTATACCAGAGACCGATAGATGGGGAATCTAGGGTATACTTGGACTGTCATGTCCAGTCTCATCAAAACGCAAAAATTGTACAAGAGCTCCCGACCAAACGCCAAGCCCCTGCTCCTGATGTGCGGTTTGTGGGGGAGTATTTGGCAGCTGCGCAGGCTGATCTACACACTCAACAAGGCCGGCTACAACGTCACGGCGCTCGACTTTACGAGCAAGATCATTACCAGTGGCAATCCAAAGTTGATGATCGACCTCGTGGACGAGGTGATACATTTTGCCGATCGGCTCGAAAAAGACAGCAAACAGCCGGTGGAGCTTGTCGGTGTCAGCTTTGGCGCCCTGTTGTCACTCAATATCGTCCGTCGATTACCCGCTTACCAACGGGGTGTTTTGATAACCGGCGGTGACATTGCAAAGATTATCCAATGGTTTGTACCTTGGAAATGGCGAATGCCATACGCCGAACTCGCCGCTGAGTGGCAGAAGCTTAATATGTATTCCGACCCCAAAGAGTTGCACGATAAGCAACTACTCTTCGTTCTGCACCACAAAGGGCGAATGATCGACCCGCAAGATGCTATCGAGGAGCTGCGCAAACACCGTGAAGCCGGTAACCGCATTACGGTTATTGAGCGGCATCGGTTTGGCCACATTGGCACGATCATCGAAGAGACTATTGTTAAGCCAGAGCGCATATTGCAGTATTTAGAAAAGGTTGGAGCACCCAAAGTATAGGCTGACAGGCCGTTCGTCAGACGGTACGCTGCTTCTGGAGTGCTGCCAGTGTGAGCTTGGCGCGTTCGCGGGCGTAGGCGCAGAATTCGCACTCGCCACCCATGATGCTTTCACCCATCGGCGGCAGCTCCTCGGAGTCCATACAGGCTTTCATGGCGGCAAGCGTCGGCTCAATCCAGGAGTCATTACCCTTATAAGGGATGATTTTGGTTTTGAATTCCACTTTGTCAAAAAATCCGTCCAGGTCGGCTCGGCCGTTGGCATACACAAAGTACCCGGTTGGGGCGACCGCAAAACCGTTCTGACGCAGCAACCATTGGTAGACCTCGAGCTGCCGCTTATAGCTGATCTGCCAGCCAGCGTTAATGCTCACTTCTTTGTCTTTGGAGGTTGCTTTGTAATCGACCACAATCAGCTCGCCCGCGTCGTTTACCCAGATGTCATCGACGCCGCCAAAGACATGCAGATTTGTTGGTTCGTGGACGTGAATTATGCCGGTAAAGGTGTCACGCCAGGTGTCGAGCTGCTCGTGCGTGAATGGCACCGCTACGACACCATGCGCCGTCATCAGCGGGTGCGGCTCACCCTTAGCCCGATACACATCGAACTCTTTTTTAAACAGTTCGTCGATAGTTTTGTTGATATTAAAAGGTGGGCCATCCGGCCGCTTAATCTTCAGCCGCACGTCCAGCCAAAAGCAGCGCGGGCACTGTTTAAACAGCTCGATCTTGCTGCGACTCACCTTAAACGGCGCCGTCTGGCCTGGCCGATACGGCTGGCTGCGTTCCCTCCAATAGTTGTTGTACGCCATGTTGATCTATTGTAGCAGCTTATGCCTTTTGTTGCGTACCTACATTAAGCGGGGACGCCATCGTCGTCGCATGACTCTATATTCTGACCGCGCGCAAGCGCCGTCATTTCACAATGCATAGTAAGCGTCATGGTGTCTGATTTGTATGATACACCTTCATAGATATTACCCCTGTCGGTGAGCACACTTACCGCATAGCCGTTTCCGCCGTGGGGGGTAAACGTTTGGCTTAACCATTGCAGCGCGGCGGAGCATTTCTCGCGCTGTATCTTCGGACACTTCGCGGATTTCAAGATCTGGCATACTCGGCGCCGTACGTTTCTTTTATATAAGCCAACAACTCCGGGAATTCCGTCAGTTCAGCAAAATGCTTGCCGCCTTTAATTTTAACTTGTGTCGGGTGCAGCTGCTGGGCAATAAATGTAAATTCATCTTGCGGGATGAAGGGGTCGTCGTCACCCCAAAAGAGAGCAATGTTCTCTTGGTTGGCTATAATTTTGTCCCAATGCCAAGGCTTATCGTAGTAGCCACTTTGCTTTTCCATATCGTCGCCCAAGTCGGTATAGCAGGGCGAAATAAGCACCGAGCCTTTTATCTTGCTGTCCTCTGCATACCGCATGGCGGCAACTGCGCCGGACGACCAGCCGACAAGCACGTCATGCTCGCCCGCCCTAACATGCTCCTTTAGAAACGGCAGCCAATATTCGGCCCGGGCGATTATGGAATCCGGCATCGTTTCAAAGAACGTTTCAAAGCCGAGACTCTCAAGCTGCGCCTTGAACCATGGAGCCCAACCAAATGACCAATGTTCCGTGCAGTTGCCGTGGATAAAAATGATGCGAGGTTTCATATTTCCTTTTGCGTTAGTTCCGCTCTAAAATCGCCAAAGTCTCGATGTGCGGTGTATGCGGAAAAAGGTTGTACGCCTCAAAACAGGTAATTTTGTATGCGGCTTGGAGCTTGGCCAGGTCGCGGGCCTGCGTCGCGGGATTGCAACTGAGGTAGGCGATCTTTGGCGGCAGCACCTCCAGCACACGGTTAATGACCTTATCGTGCAAACCGGCACGCGGCGGGTCAAAAATAACTGGCTTGCCGCCGAGGATGTAGTCAAGCGCCTGCTCACTTGCAGTCTCAACTACTTCTGCCGTGAGCGCACTCGCAGCAGCGTTTTCGCGCGCCATAGACGCGCTTGCAGCATCCAGCTCTACCAGCGTCACTTTCTTGGTGGCCACGCTCAGGCCAATCCCCCCTACTCCTGCGTACATATCAACCAGATCATCTGCTTGCAGATGCGTACGAATAGTGGTCAGCGCTTGCTCAAAGATAGGCAGATTGACCTGGAAGAACGAATCTACGTCGTAGGTAAAGTCCCGGTCCAACAGCGTGTCGTGGAGCGTCGCGTCGCCCAATTCGTACAGCAATTTTGTTGGCACGCTGGCAGGACTTTTGGGATTAGAATGGTACACCCGCAAGCCCTTAAGCTCGGTCGGTAATTCCAATTTTGTAAACTTAGTCAGTTTTGTATACAATGCCGCAACCGCCTCGCCATTTTGCGAGCAACGAACAATTATTGTCTTCAAATCTCCGGCACGCGGCTGGTGTTTTTGCAGTTCCCGAACTATTGCCTGTGCCGCCCTGTCGATCGCCGGCAACGCAAGTGCACTCCCCTCTACAATTGTCTTCTGGTGTGATCCGCGGTTATGTAATGCCAGATGTAAACCGTCGTCGTCACCCCAAAAGCTGTACTCCATCTTGTTGCGATACTGCCACTCTGGAGCAGCTGATTGCATACTATATTGTGGCACTGGCACGTGCGCCTGCGTGAACAGCTCGTCCACGATCATCTTTTTGTATTCATTCTCGGCAGCAAACTCCACGATTTGCCACGGGCTTGTCGCTAAATAGTTCGTTTCGCGGGCTGCAACCCGTTTGGGCGATGGGGTGATAATCTCTTCAGCAATCGCCTCCGCAAAAGATCGTTTTGCCTTGATAACTCGTACTGCTACCGTCTCGCCTGGCAGTGCGCCCCATACGAATACTTTACGGCCATCTGCCAATTGGCCAAGCCCTTGCCCACCATGCACTAATTTTTCAATCGTCACTTCTTCGGTCATTTTGTAAGCTCCAATAACTCTTTCGGTTGATCTATGGTTGCAAACGGCTCCACTGCTGATAATCGTTCACGGTTGTGGCCTGCCCAGGTTGTCGCAACGCCATGCACGCCCACAAACGCAGCAGCCTTCAGGTCAAGGACCTCATTGCCAATATAATAACAATCTTTCGCTTTTAGACGGTTACGCTTGAGTAACTTACGTAAACCATACACCTTATAAAATGCGTTGCCATAATACACACTCACGATATCAGCAAAATAATGCCTGAGATGATGAGCTCGTAAGAAAGCATCGACGTTCTGGCCACGGTTGGAAGTGAGGATAAACATCTTGTGCCCAGCCGCATCCAATTGTTGCAGCGTATCCACCATTCCCGCAAAAGGTACGACTTCGTCCATGTGCGGCAGCATCCGCCTGCGAGTCAGCAGAACAAGCTTTGGCACCTGCCAAAAATGTGTGCCGAGTGCGCGGACGGCTGAAAGCAGCGGCAGACCGCGCAATTTGCCAAGCTTTTCTGCCGGCATGCGCGGCACACCGGAAATCTCATATATCACCTCAACCACAAGTGGAAATGTGTCGGCGAGTGTCCCGTCAAAATCAAAAATAAGCGTGCTCATCTCATTAGGGGCGTAGCGTCCCGGCAAATACCTGCCAGGCCAAGGCCGTCTTGGCGACCAAACTTAAAAGCATATACAGTCGCTCTCCATAAAGATAGGTAGACCACTTGCCTTTTTTGCGATATTGCAACGCCATGTTGGCCGCAAAACTGCCGAAGCTCAGGAAAATGGTGCCGTAAATCCAATAGACAAATCCTGGTATACGGCCAGTCCCGTACACATTTGCGCCGATAAGGTAGGCGGCGATTACCAGCCATGGCACGATGCCCACCCCAGCACCGACCCAATATGCAAGCCAACTCGTTGTCTTTTTGCCTTGGTTGGTAATTTCCATAACAAGCCCAAGCAAGTTCATCCCTGCCGTCAGTGCGAGCAGCATGAGTAATGTCGAGGCATCATACACGCCACTGAGCAACCCGATAGCGACCATCATGACACCAGCACTCGCCGCGTACTCAATCCAGCGAGCACGATTGAGACCCTTCTTGAGATCGGCTTCGTATCCCTTTCGCCATACCGTAGCAATGGCCAGATGTGCGATTGCCGACAAGAAGAAAAAGAGCGCCACCAAATAGCCCAGATTTATTACAAACAACTGGTGCGTGGCAGACCCTAATACTGGGTGACCAGCCAGCGTAGATTGTACCGGGTCCGGCGTGAGGTAGCTCGCAGTAACAGGCAAGTCGGCATGCGAGCTAAGCACCACAATAGCCGCCCCTTGCACGGCATGGAATCCCGCCAGCCACTTATTCCAGCGGTGTAAACTGTCGAATGATTCTTGCGTCAACGTTGTTTTTGGAGCCTGAGCCATCCTTAAACTATAGCATGCGGGGCAGCACTTTATCTATAACGCCTCGCAAATGCATCCGCATGAGCTCGAAGTCTTACCAACAGTTTAGAAAGGGCGTGTTTTTGTGTTTATTCTTCTCGGCCCCGTCAATTGCGGCCAATATATCCCGCACCATGGTCGCCTGTCCGGCCGCCGTTGGATGAAGCAGACCGGCCGCTTGTATCCCCTTGCACCTATGGGAATACAGCACTGCATCATGGTATTGGCGCATACGGGATATGGCACATGCCGATGCCAGTACGCTTCGCAAACTTCTGGTGGTAAGGTTCGGCTTCATAAAACAGTCCTGCTTTGGCGATTTGCGTGACGATCGGTTCTTTATGGCCAGCTTGCGCTGCATCTCGCGCTTTTTGGGCGGCAGCTTTTTGGGCATCGTCAAAGTAAAAGACGGCTGAACGATAGTTATCGCCAACATCCGGCCCCTGGCGATTGAGCTGCGTGGGGTCATGCATGCGAAAAAAATGCTTGAGCAGTACATCGTATGTCACCTTCTCTGGATCGAACTCGATCAATACTGCTTCGGCATGGCCAGTCAGATGCGTGCACACATCATCGTATGTGGGATTCTTGGTGTGTCCACCGGTGTAACCGCAGGTCGTCTTGACCACCCCGGGCACTTGGTCAAAATAAAACTGCACACCCCAAAAGCAGCCTGCGGCAAATAAAGCTTGAGCAGTTTTCATACTCGTAGTATAAGCCTCTGCCATCCAAGTTACAAAGCGACCTTCTGTTTATATCTGTTATAATCAAAGGTATGCCGTGCTAATTCTAGCGAATATTCTCCATCTTACCATTTTTAAGTAGAAACTAGACATGCTTCTCACCATCGACATCGAACACAAAACTATGGGCAACAAACTGCTCTTTCGCGGGCTGCAATTGCATGTCGACGCCAAAGAAAAGATCGCCATCATCGGTCGTAACGGTATTGGTAAGACGACACTCTTTCGCATGCTGACCGGCGAAGATACAGAGTATGACGGCCATATTACCTGGCGCAGCGGCACACGGATTGTAGCGACCCAGCAAGAACATCACGACCTTGGCGCCGCCACTGTTGTCGAGTACATACTGAACAATCTGCCAGATTACAAACAGCTCAAGCACATCATCGACACCTATCCCGAGACAATGGGTGACCACATGCGAAAAATCCGTGAATACAGTGATGCGCTAGAACAATTCGGCGATGCCGATTATTATACTGTCGAAGATCGGGTGCGCCGCAGCCTCGATGAATATCAGCTCGGCGCGCAAGCCGACCGGCCGATGGCCAGTCTGAGCGGTGGCCAAAAACGCTTCGTGGAGCTTATCCGCGTGGAGCACTCCCGGGCAGACATCGCACTCATCGACGAACCGACCAACCACATGGACTACGTTGCCAAAGCAGCCTTTATCAAATGGTTTGAGAATGTACCCCACGCCGTCATTGTTGTTACCCACGACCGTGATGTGCTGCAAAAAGCGGCACGTATCGTAGATATCAAAGACTATCAGGCCAGTGTCTTCCCTGGGAACTACGATGCATACCTTGCCCAAAATGCCACCCGCGTTGCTACCGACCTCAACGATTATGATACGATGCAGCGCCGGATCGTCAATATCAAAAAACAAATCCAGGCGGCACGTGCCAAAAAGAGCCAGTGGGGCGGTACCGCCGACAAGAAAAACCCGTTTGTTGTCATCGAAACCAAGCTACTCAAAGAGCTGAAAGAACTGGAAAGCGTGGAGCGGCCGAGTTTTTGGATCGACCAAGAGTCGGTGGCAGGACTCAGGCCGAATGTAGAGGCAAGCTACCAAAAGCATAAGGCCAAGACCATCCATATACGGCGTTTGGACAGCGCTGAGCGGCAACGCGAGCTTATAACACTCGACGACGTGCAAGCCGGATACGGTGATAAACCCCTGTTTACGCCGGTAAATATTCGCTTGCAAACAGGCGACCGCTTGCAGCTCGTTGGCCGTAATGGTGCCGGCAAAACCACACTCATTAAGACCATACTAGATTCTTTGCAAGTCCCGCGGCCAAGCACCCTCCTGCATGGCAAGATTGTGCTCGACAGCAAATTGCGCATCGCTACATACGAGCAAGAAGTCCAGGCTGGTCTTCTGGACCAAACGCTCGGCGAAGCCGTCGAAACGATATACGACCGTCTCGGTGTGCCCGTGAACGCCGAAGTCGTTATGCGAGTCTTGAGTGATTATCTGTTTGAGCCGTATGCCGACCGGGAACAACTCGTTCGTAACCTGTCTGGTGGTCAAAAGGCCCGGCTACAACTCATCAAGCTATTTGCCGCCAATCCTAACTGTATTATCCTCGACGAACCGACCAACCACCTAGACCTGCCGTCTATCGAGGAGTTAGAGGCAGCACTTCAGCAATATCGTGGCGCCATTATGTATGTCAGCCACGACAGCTACTTTACCCAACACCTTGGCGGTGCGACTTTGGCAATCACACCAGCCTAAACGATTGCCAAAAATTCCTCGACATTTGCCAGCTTGCTACGTATGCCGTTCTCTCTGGCCAACCTGGCCTGCACAGATTCGCAATAGTTACCCCTACTCCTCGACCACTACATCCTGCCAAAATGCTACATAACCCCGAAAATTCTTCTTTACAATCTCGATCGCCGAAGGCTTTGGGTTTAGGTAGGCCCAGGCCGAATCTTTGCTCCAGTCGTCACCCTGGCCAACGTCGAAGTATTGGCACACGCCTTTCCAAGGGCAGGTATACGGTGTCTGGCTTTTGCGCAAAAATTGCTTCTTTACTGAATTGGGTGGAAAATACCAGTTCCGTTCAATGTAAATAAGCTGCTCTTTAGGGGCCTCCGCGATCACGATACCCTTCCAGATTGCTTTCATATATTTCCTTTCGTTGGCGTTTATATCATCTACTATACCGTCGACAACTCGATCACGCTATTGCTATTTTATAAAGAACATTGACTAATATGCTAAACAAGCGTACACTGTTGTTTGTTAGATGTGAGAGGGGCTTCGGCCTGTTGTCGAAACCCTTTAGTGAAGGAGTGATACCTATGAAAACACGTACTATGCTGGCAAATGCCGGCGCAAGTGGCATTGTCCTATCGACCCTAGTAGCTGGTACGGTTTTTGCCTGCCACCCACAAGGTTCAATCATCAAAAAAGTCCAGGATATAACGACCAGCAGCGCCGTCGTTGACGCCAATACGGCAAGCAGTGCGCTCACCGTCAATCAAGGCGACATTCTCACCTACAGCATCACCATTGCCAACGCCGAAACGGTCGAAGGCGACCAAAACCAGGCTGATATGCTCAATACGAGCTTAACAGATACGCTGCCGGCCGGTGTGCAGCTTATAGGTAATCCGACCCAAACAACAATCACCGAAAACCTCGGTACGATTAAAGCAAAAGGTAGCATTACCAAACAATATCAGGTCAAAGTAACCGCTACACAGGACGGCTCAATCCTCACCAACAAGGCTTGCTACACGAGTACTAGTAACCTCGGTGCCTCGTATGCCCAAAGCGGCTGCGACACTGCCGTCGTGAAAGTGCATGTCCCCACGCCAATCCCCACACCCGTCCCTACCCCAACGCCTCCGGCACCGACACCCGTTGTCACCCCTGCCGCAATTGTCACACCAACAGCAGCAGCGTTGCCAAACACCGGTGCTGGTAGCAGCATTGCACTGGCTATAGCAATTGCAATCCTCGGCTACGCCGCCAATGTACTCCGTTTGCGCCGCCGTGCCACTGAGCGCGCATAAAGAGGAATAGCCCTCCGAATAAATAAGGAGCCTGAGGTATACCAGGCTCTTTATTTATCGATCGCCGTAAAGGCACCACGCGCCGCTACTTACCAAATAACTGAAAATCTTTTGTTACTTTACGGATTTCGTCGGTTTTACCGAACAATACCAACCCCCAGAAATCGAGTTCATCAATACTCTTATTCTTTAAAATATCCAGTTCCACGCGTGATGAGCCAGTGGTCATTGTTTCGATGAACACATTGTTTGGCAAATGCAGTGCACTCGCTTTGCGGTATGCTTTGAGCAGCTCATTGGAGTCGCTTGCACGCAGAATAATTGTCGGGTGATGCGAGATAACCGCATCTAATTCGCCCGTCTTGTCGCGGTACTCCAAAAAGTCAATTTGTGCAGGATTTGAGAGTGTTCCTACGAGCCCAGAAACGGCATGCGCAGCAGCGTTCATTGCCCGGCCAATCTCGATCTGTTTGTTAAGGATAACTACCATTTGATACGCCATGCGGTGTTCTTCGCTCATACGTTCGCTAGTTGGGGACAACAGATTTACCCGCCGACTGGGCGATAATTCGGCAACGGCAAAGTTCAGTTCTGGATAAATTGTTTTGGTGGTTTCGTCGAGTTCGCGACGCAGTTGCGGAAAAACCACACCTTCGCGCGCCGTCACCCCTTCAAGCACCCAGAAGAGGCGCTCAGAATAACCTAGGCCACAGGCTGGCGGCATGGCATACTCAAGCGCTTCGACATAGTCAATATCGAGCATTTGCGCCTCGGCGTCGCCGGCATCACGCATTGCCTGCTGCTCCTTGAAACGGTTGAGCTGATCGATAGGGTCGTTGAGCTCCGAAAACGCCTTACATAACTCGCTACCGCCAATAAGCAAGTTGAACTGTTCGCTTAGCTCTGGCCTGCCGGGCTGGACCTTAGCAAGAGGCTGCATAAACGTTGGCATATCAATCAAAAATGCTGGGCCGGCAATCTGGGAGCGATATTTCTTCCAGAGCTTATCCAGGCCGCGGGCACGATTGTCCTGCTTTTCAACTTCTACATTGTGCTTTTTGAGCTGTTCTTGAATCTGCTCGATAGTAGCCGTAAAGGCGTCGAGGCCATATTGCTCACGGATGACGTCCACAAAACTTATTCGCGGCCAGTCTTGGCCGTCAGGACCAAGATCAATGTCTTGGCCGTTCAGTAGCCTGAACTGGCGTTTACCCCACGTCTGGTCGGCTATCGCCCGGACCATGCGCTCCGTCAGCTTCATGCCCATCTCCCAGTCGGCATAGGCCCAGTACCATTCCATTGCGACGTGCTCTGGCAAATGCTCATCAGAATAATTTTCGTTGCGGAAACGCGCCCCGATATCAAACACCTTTTCGTACCCACCAATAAGCAGGCGCTTCAGCGGCAGTTCATGGGAGATCCGCAGGTAAAAATCTTGATCGAGCGCATCCATGTGCGTCACAAATGGCGTCGCATCAGCGCCACCGGCCGTATTTTCAAGTACCGGAATGTTGATTTCAACGAACCCTTCATTCAGCAAAAATTCGCGCGTCGCCTGCCAGAAGGTGCTGCGCCGCAAATATCGTGCATAAACGTCTGCATTGATATTTGTGTCGATGTAGCGACGGCGCATACGCTCTTCTTTGTTCGTAAAGCCATCGTGAGCCGCAGGCATGGGGCGCAGCGACTTCGTGAGCAAACGCAACGTCTGAACCTCCACCGAGATCTCATCTGTTTTGGTTTTGATGACCAGTCCATCGGCTTGAATAAAATCACCAGCATCCAAAAGTGGCAACTGCCCAAAACCCAGTTGGCTTTTTGGTGCATCAAGCGCAGCGACTTTGTCGGCGCTCAAAAATAATTGCAGCGTGCCTGTTGCATCCTTGATAACGACGAAAGCAATTTTGCCAAACTTGCGAATGTTGAGTATGCGACCCACCACGCTTACCGGCTTACCTTCGAGGGCGTCAAAGTCTCCAACTACTTGTCCCAATGCGTGAGTACGAACTGACTGCGCAGGATACGGGTCAACTCCTAGGTGTTGGAGCTCGGTAAGTTTTCTGAGACGCTCGTCGCGTAGTTCTTTTAGTGTGGCCATGTTGCAACCATTATACCGTGCTCTTCCCTGTAAATCTACTGCTTTACCAGGGTGGCCGCCCTCGGCTCTTATGTGCGCCTAGCTGATCTCAACGATCGTATACGTGACCGTCTCAGATGGCGTCTTGATATCAACGCTTTCGCCAACCTTTTTGCCGAGCAGCGCTTTGCCAATTGGTGATTCGTCAGAAATTTTGCCATTGAGCGGATCGGCTTCAACCGTACCGACGACTTGAAATTGTTTCTTTGCGCCACCGACAGTACTCTTGAGCTGCACTGTGGAGCCGAGTTCAACCTTGCCGTCACTCTTGGGTGTAGCAATAACGTCGGCATTGGCCAAGATGTGCTGTATTTCAGTGATCCGTGCTTCGTTGCGGTCTTGGTCTTGGCGAGCGGCGCTATACTCAGCGTTTTCCGCCAAATCCCCCAGGTCACGAGCGGTCTTAATACGCTCAGCGATCTCTACACGTAATGCCGTTAACTGTGCGAGTTCATCTTGTAGCTCAGCCACGCCGGCAGCGGTCAAATGGAATTGTTTCTTCATGATATGGATTCTTTCTCCTTAATTGCCCTAAACATTTGGCGTCTGTCCCGAAATCGCGCTCATTATACCAGATTTGTAAAATTGTTTACGAGTATATTTATCACTTCATCCCGGCTCATCATGTGCGTATCCGACTCGGTCCGCTTTTTGACTTCATATTGTGCTGCGGCAAGCGTTTTAGCGCTCACGACAATACGATAAGGAACACCGAGGAGGTCAGCATCGGCAAATTTTTCCCCCGCCCGCACGTCTCGGTCGTCGTATAATACCGCAATACCACGATCCGTCAAGGTCTTATATAGGTTATCAGCTTCTTTGGAAACCTTCTCCTCTGTTCCTAGTTGTGCAAGGTACACCTGGAACGGTGCTATGCCGTCTGGCCACACGATGCCCTTGTCGTCTGCAAAATGCTCCACGATCACGCCCATGAGCCGTGTAATCCCGATCCCGTACGATCCAAGCACCACAGGCTTGTCCTGCCCATCTTCATCCGTAAAGTACAGCCCCAGTTGCTCTGACTTTGCACCGCCAAAACTAAAGATATTGCCGACCTCAGCAGCCTTTACTTGTTCTAGATCTTCCTTTTTGACGTCTAGCTGTTTGAGGACGTCATCAGTAAAGACTTCTTCGTTGATGGCGATCTTTTTGGTCTTATCGACGTAAATAATGTCTTCGCCGGCATCGGTAATCGTTTGGAACTCATGACTAAACTGAGTAAATGCGCCACCTGACGCGAACGTCACATAGGTAACGTCGCCCAAACCGACGCGTGCAAAGACGCGCAGGTACGCCTGCGTTACTGCGTCATAGAATGCTTGGTGCTCTGCCTCGCTGCGAGAGTACGAATACAGGTCTTTCATGACAAATTCGCGGCCACGCATGATTCCGCTCTTGGCGCGCAGTTCGTTGCGGAGCTTGGTTTGGAATTGATAGACGTTGGCTGGCAGATCGCGATAGCTGGAAATGTAGTTGGTCATCATCTCCGTAATTTGCTCCTCATGCGACCAGCCAAAACCTACGTCAGTGCCATTTTTGAGTTGAGACTTAAACCATACGTCGACTTTTTCATCATCCCAACGGTCGGTTTTTTCCCACAGTTCCTTACGCTGCAAGCTCGTCATGATGAGTTCTTGGCAGCCTAGCGCGTTCATTTCCTCACGTACAATCTTTTTGATATTTTCGAGCACCATGAGCCCCAGCGGCAAATAGGCATACACGCCTGCCATTTCTTTATGAATGTAGCCGGCACGGATCAAAAGTTGGGCGTTTTTAGCAACCTCGTCTGCAGGCGCTGTTTTGCTGGTTTTAGTAAAAAGTTGGGTGGTTTTCATGGAGAAGCAGTCCTTTTCGATAGCTAGGCTTTACGTACGTTGTTAAATAAGATCAAATATACTACCGGCAAGCCGGAATACGCGGAAGTTGAGTGGCTAAAGAGTATGTTACGCGTTTCATTGCCTTTAGTATAGCCAAAAAGGGTGAAATTGAGAAGTAGGGATTGTTTCGACGTCCAACACCCTGACGATGTACCCATACAGACGCGCAGTTCTCGGTACTCAATCCGAGCTGTTTGAGCATAATATGGGCACGCTGTCAGGGCGTTGGACGCATCGCAAAATCTTACGTCGTTACCGTGTATGGATAATAAACAGACTCAGAAAAGCGATGCTGTTTTTCATGACATGTACCGCAACACCTGCCCACAAGCGCCCGGTTTTATTTCGCAAGTAACACAGCACCAACGATAGCACAAAGGTGTCCAACCCAGCCACCCACAATAAGCCACCACCACTGCTTTCTAGCAAGTGTGGCACCGCAAAAAGCGCACTCGTTCCCAAGGCGCCTATGTACAACCCGTAGCGCTGTTTAAGTGTCGTGAACAAGAAGCCACGAAAAGCGAACTCCTCAGCGAGCGGCGGCAGAACCGCCAGGCTGATAAAGGTCAGGACGAGTGCCGGCGCCCCGACAGGATTCTGAAAACCGATATCCTGCTGCTGGCTAAGATTAAGTCGCACCAGGAGTTCGACAACGACGATCGCCGCAAAATACAATACGATATATGCGAGCGCGCCTGCGAGCGCATACCCCGCATCCCGCCAGCGCGGCCGGCGCAAGCCAAGCGCTTGCAACGAGCCTTTCCGCCAGCGCACAAACCAATAGATTACACCCACCAATACGATCTCACTAATGAGTACATACACGAACTGCGCACTAATAGAGTTGTCGATCCAATCGCCAGCCTGCGCCGAATTCCAGTGCCTGAGCGGTGGGTAGAGCGAAATAATGATGCCGCCAAGTACCTGTGCCGCGATAAACCCCAGCACCACTATCAACACTGCCGTCAGCGGTCGCCAAGGTATGCCTGGACGTTCTTTCTGTGTCTCCGCCACCACCGTATCGGCTGACGCTGTTTTAGTCGGTTTAGAAGAAGCGTTTGACATCGACAATTGTTATAAGTACCACAAGAAGCATCAACACTGCAAAACCCGCGCCTACAATGCGCTCTTCATTTTCTTGGGTAAGTGGTTTTTTGAGAAGCCGCGCGATGAGCAACAAAAAGAGCCGGCCACCATCCAATGCCGGAATTGGCAAGACATTCATAATTGCCAAAGTGAGCGAAATAATTGCAATCACCAGCAATACATATTGGTATCCTAGCAGGCTCGTGTCATGCAACACTACCACGATGCCTACCGGCCCAGACACTTCGCCTGTCGCTTCGGCCTGTCCTGCCTGACGCGCTGATTTGTTGCCAGTGGCTAATCCTGCTAGCGTTGAGCCCAGGCCACCAAGGGCATGCCCCAACCCCTGGACCGTCAAGACGGTAAACTGCTTAATAAGCCCCGCGGCAACGATGGGCGCCGACCACGTTGAGCGCGTCAGCGAAAATTCCTCTGGCGCAACGCCCAAGTAACCTTTTGGTGTATTCGCCTTTTGGCTCGCTGCGACCGTCTGAGCAGTCAACAAAGTGACTGTCGGCGTTACCAGTCGCCGGCCACCGCGCGAGACCATGAACGTCACTGGCTGGCCAGCATGCGATTTCGTAAAGTGTGTGAGGTCCTGGGCCGTCAAAAAGGTCGTATCGGGATGCTCTTGACGCACTTGCAGGCTGCAATCCGGCGGATTACTCGCTCCCCGCACAAGATAGTTACAGCCAACCACCCGGCCAGTCCACGCTCCGATAATCTGGTCGTGGTCACGCAATCCAGCGTGCGATGCCGGCGAGCCCGACTCCACTTGACCAACGAACACCCGTTGGTTTGCCGTATGGCTATCACGCTTTACCGTAAACTGGTTGCCCACCAGCTGCGGCATCCCCGCCCACGCCAAAACCGTAAGGAGTACGAATGCCGCCAGTAGGTTCATGCCGACGCCAGCCAGCATAATCTTTGCTTTCACCATAAGGCTTGCCGCGCCAAAGGTGCCCGGTGCCGTGTCAGAATCGTGCTCGCCCTTGAGCTTTACAAATCCGCCGATCGGCAACCAGTTAATTGAGAATAGCAGTCCACTGCCCAACTTGCGCGACCACGCGCGCGGCGGAAAACCAATGCCAAATTCCTCAGCCTCAACGCCGTTACGGCGCGCTACGATGAAGTGCCCAAATTCGTGGACTACAACCAGCCCCACAAACAGCACAATTCCCAAAATCAGCAAAAACACCGCCATACTGCTATAGAGTATAGCAACTTTTAGCTGAAATAAATCTGAAAAAGTAGCCTACGGCCATTTTTGTTGGGTCGTCACTAGCAGCCGCGGCCTGCTAGATCGTCATAATTTCAGTTTCGCGCACTTTGGCCATGGCTTCTACTTCCGCTTTGGCTTTGTTCATGGCATCGTCGATTTGCTTTTCTGCACGTTTGGCATCATCTTCGCCAATAGATTTGTCTTTCTTGGCATTCGCAATAGCATCGAGTGCGTCGTGGCGAATATTGCGTAGCGCAATCATGCAGTCCTCTGTCTTACCGCCAAGCGTCTTGACGAGCTCGCGGCGGCGCTCTTCATTAAGCGCTGGGATTGGTACGCGCACCAGCCGGCCATCGTCCATAGGGTTGAGGCCGAGACTAGGATTGTCGCGAATGGCGCTCGAAATAGCCTGGATGTTGGCCGGGTCAAAGGGGGTAATCTGCAGCAATTGCGCCTCTGGTGCTGTCACGTTCGCTACTTGGTTCAATGGCATGGGCGAGCCATACGCCATCACCATGACACCGTCCAACATGCTGACGTGTGCTCGACCCGTTCGCACCTTTTTTAGCTCTTCAGCAAAGTGCTCGACTGCTTGTTTCATTTTTTCTTCGTATTGTTTTGTATCCATATGTGTATTGTTTCTTGTTTAGCGAGAATGTCAAGCTAATAAATCGCGCGGACGAACCGCTTACTGGCACGCACGCAGTTCTCGCTATCTACGTCCGAGCTGTTTGAACACAGGCAGTAAGCGGTTCGCCCGCCGTTCCTTCTCTTTACGCGACTTCGCCGAGCGCCAAACGTGAAAAGCGACGAACTACCAAATTTTCACCGAGCTTGGCGATATTTTCTTTGAGGTAATCTGCGACGGTTTGGTCAGGATTCTTAATAAACGGCTGCGCCAGCAGACACTTTTCAGCAAAGTGTTTTTTGAGCATACCTTCCACGATTTGCGGCACCATGTTCTCAGGCTTGCCTTCGGCTTTAACCTTCTCGGCAAACTCAACACGTACACGCTCGCGTTCTTCTGCAGGCACATCGTCCACTGATACGAATTGCGGTGCACTGGCGGCCACATGCATGGCAATGTCTTTTACAAACGCGGCAAACACTTCGTTGCGAGCTACAAAATCGGTTTCGCAGTTGACCTCTACCAGTACGCCAATACGAGCATCGTGCAAATAACTGCCGATGACACCAGCGCGGGCTTCGCGCTCAGCACTTTTCTCGGCCTTGGTCAGGCCCTTTTTGCGCATAGCGGCTAGCGCGGCATCAAAATCGCCGCCTGTTTCGTCCAACGCTTTTTTGGCGTCGGTCATACCTACGCCTGTTAGTTCGCGCAGTCGTTTGATTTGTGCAATATCGAGAGCCACTTCATTTACTCCTTATATTAAAGTTGTACTGCAGGTTCAAAGGAACTATTCAGCCTTAACAATTGGCTTTGCAGTTTCCTCTTTTGTTTCGTCCTTGTCTGGAGCAGCCTTGGCGACCTTTGCTTGACCGAGGCTGACAGCTTTTGCTGCATAATCCATGACCAACTGGATCGTCTTGATTGCGTCATCATTGCACGGGATTGGGTATGTCACCAGGCTGGGGTCAGCGTTGGTATCCACCAGAGCAACCACGGGCAAACCGAGTTTGCGTGCTTCTTTGAGCGCATTTGCGTCATGCACGATGTCAACGATAAAGACCGCGCCCACGCGCTGTGCCATGTTTTTAATGCCACCATAGAGCGCATTAAGCGAGTCAATCTCTTCTTGGTAACGCTGTAGTTCAAGCTTGTTGTATTTGGCAGCCAGTTCGCCAGAAGCCATCTTGGTCTCAAGTTCATGCAAGTGCTTGATGCGGCCACTAATTGTGGGCCAGTTCGTGAGCATTCCACCCAACCAACGCTCTGTGACGAATGGCATCTTAACGCTCTCGGCAGCTGCCCGCACGATGTCCTGCGCTTGGTGCTTGGTGCTCACAAACAAAATTTGTTTGCCTTGAGAAGCAACGTCGCTCAAAAAGCCAAAGCCCTTTTCCATGGCTGGAACCGTTTTGGTCAGATCGATAATGTGGCTACCATCACGCTTGGAGTGAATGTATGGTGCCATTTTAGGGTGCCAGCGGCTGGTTTTGTGGCCAAAATGCGCACCTGCTTCTAATAGTTGTTTAATGTCTACATCTACAGTAGCCATGGTTGTTGTCCTTTCTCTTCGTTTTGGCGCCTGGCCGGGCCTGCACGGCTGACGGCTCAGGAGGATGTATCCCAAAACTGCTTCGTTAATAAATTGTGTTTTTATTGTAACAGATCAGGACCGTAGATGCAATAAACCGCAGCCAACAACAAATGCCAGCCGCCCTCATGGTACGCACAGCACAACAGGCCCAGGATGTTTACTCGCCCTGAGGGGAGTTGCCGAATAAACACCTTTGACAATCGGTGCAAAAACAGTTACAATGCGCTTTGATTATGAAAAAAGCACTTCACCCCACAACGTATCGCGCAGTCGTATTTGAAGACCTGAACAACGGCTTCAAATTTTTGACGCGCTCCACTGTCGCTAGCGACGAAACCATCAAATGGGAAGATGGCAACGAGTACCCTCTCATTAAGTTGCACATCACCAGCACTTCGCATCCGTTCTTCACCGGCGAAGAGCGTGTCTTGGACATCGAAGGTCGCGTAGACAAATTTAAGGCCCGTGCCAAGGCCGCCGAAGCTGCCCGCGAAACGCGTGCCAAGGCCGCTCAGAAGCAAGCCGCCCGCAAAGCTGCTAAGGCCGAAAAAGCCGAAACCCAAAAGCCGGCAAAGCCAGCCCGCTAGCTGCTTCGACCACACGTAGACCGCTTGAATTTCGTTTTCAGGCGGTTTTCTTTATACTACAAGGAGAATCATGGAATTAAAGGAAGCATCCCTACGCAAAGAACTGGCCGATCTGGACAAACGTCTCAGCGATCCAGCCATTTTTGGCGCTAAGGAATATCCTAAGCTAGCAAAACGCCGCACCGAGCTCGAGCGCTTGCTGACATTATTCGACGAGCGCAGGCGTCTGGCACAGGCCGAGCTAGAAGCGCACGAGCTGTCTGACAGTAACGATAGCGAAATGGCCGCCATGGCCGCCGACGAACTAGCAGAGCTCGCCGGAAAGATTGCGGCCAACGACGCAGCGCTACAAGAAGCGCTCACACCTAAGGATCCGAATGATGAACGCGACGTTGTGATGGAAATTCGAGCGGCGGCCGGCGGCGACGAAGCCAGTCTCTTCGCTGCCGATTTGTACCGCATGTACATCCGCTGGGCCGAACGGCACCGCTATAAAGTAGAGCTGATCGGCGAAGCACCAAGCGAAGTTGGCGGCTTCAAAGAGATTATCTTTGCGGTACGCGGCGAAGACATGTACAAACTACTCAAGTTTGAGGCTGGCGTTCACCGCGTGCAACGTATCCCCTCCACCGAATCGCAAGGCCGTATTCACACTTCTACCGCAACCGTTACGGTATTGCCAGAGGCTGAAGAAACTGACGTCGAGATTAATCCAAATGACTTACGCATTGACGTCTATCGCAGCTCTGGCCACGGTGGGCAAAGCGTCAATACCACTGATTCGGCGGTACGCATTACGCACTTGCCCAGTGGCATTGTGGTAACCTGCCAAGATGAAAAATCACAGATCAAAAATAAAGACAAAGCACTGGGCGTGCTCCGTGCACGGCTTTTAGCTATTAAGATCGAAGAAGCGCAAAAACAACTGTCTGATTCGCGCAAAAAGCTTATTGGCTCTGGCGACCGTAGTGAAAAAATCCGGACCTACAACTTTCCACAAGACCGTATTACCGACCACCGGATTGGCTACTCGCGCAGCAATATTCCCGGCGCGCTAAATGGCGAGATCGACGATCTTATCGAACAACTCCAGGCTGCCGAACGTCAGCTCATCAGTAACGAAAGCTGATCGTCTGAAAGCCATGAACATCCGAGATTGGCTCCGCACAAGTGTCGAGTACTTAAAAAGGGCAGATGTTGGAACAGCGCGATTGGATTGCTTGGTGCTTCTTGAAGACACGCTCGGCACTGAACGTGCATATATTTTGGCACATCCAGACCGCGAACTTGCACCAGCAGAATTGGACAGTCTGCACCAGAAAATTATACAACGGGCCGAGCATGCGCCACTGGCGTACATCAGAGGTAAGACAATGTTTTATGGGCGAACATTCGCGATAAATAGCAGCGTGTTGGTGCCACGCCCAGAAACAGAAACAATGATTGAATTACTCATAAAATTATCACTACCCACCGCACCGAAGCTTGCGGATATTGGCGCAGGCTCTGGCTGCATTGGCATTACTGCCGCACTTGAAGTGCCTAATAGCGAAGTGTCGCTTTATGATATTGATACCGCAGCGCTTGCAATAACAACGCAAAACGCTTCCGCCTTAAAAGCAAAAAACACACACATTGCCTACGCCAATCTAGCCGAACCGTGTACCAAAAAACAGTTTGACGCGGTGCTAGCTAATCTACCATACGTGCCGGACACTTACCCCATAAACCGAGCTGCGACTTTTGAGCCGAGCATTGCGCTTTTCTCTGGCACAGACGGACTCGACGCATATCGTATGTTTTGGCGGCAGCTTGGCGGCAGCCCCTATAAGCCATCATTCATCCTTACTGAGTCGCTGCCATTCCAGCACCACACGATTGCAAAGTTAGCGCGCAACGCGGGTTTTGTACTGGAGCAAACGCAAGACTTTATCCAAGTCTTTACTCGGATGGACTAGCTTTTAGTTTTAGCTGCTGTTGCTACTAGCCTAGCTCGTCGGTGCTGAAGCGAGTTTTGCTGTGACCGTTAAATCTTTGCCTGCACGCTTAACGTTCAGCGTCACTGTATCACCCACGGAGAGTTTATCAAGCACCGAAGTTATACTCGTGTTCTGACTGATTGCCGTACCATTAATCTTCGTGATGATATCGCCCTCTTTGAGCCCCGCTTTGTCAGCCGGTCCACCAGCAATAACCGCCGTCTGCCCCGTAACTGCCGACGGTGCAATCCATGCGCCGCTGCTCACGCTAAGATTGTACTGAGCGGCAACGTCTGCAGTGATCGGAATATAAATGACACCGAGATATGGTTGTTGCAATTTGCCATTTTGCTCCACACTTTTAATGAGTCCGGCAACGTCGTTGATGGGGATCGAAAAACCGACGTTTTGGGCATCACTAGCGATTGCTGTGTTGATACCAATCACCTGGCCATCAAGATTAACGAGCGGACCACCGGAGTTACCTTCGTTAATTGCGGCGTCCGTCTGGAATAGGTCATCAAGGTTTTCCGCTGATGAGCCGTTGCTGTCAGTGGCCTGCACGCTGCGGCCAAAGCCAGAGATAATGCCGGTGGTAACGGTATTTTGATATTGCCCAAGAGCATTCCCAATAGCCACCACCGAATCCCCTACCGAAACCTTGCTTGAATCACCAATCGTGGCCGGGACCAACTTTTTACCATTAGTGTTAGGGATTTTGAGGAATGCGACATCTAGACTGTCCTGACTCGCCGTCCGGCCAACCACCTGAACATTATTATAAGTAGTGCCATCAGCGAGTGTCACGCTCACGCTGGTCGTGCCCGCAGGCACCACGTGACGGTTAGTGATAATAAGTCCATCGGCAGACAAAATAATACCGCTGCCTTCATCAGTCGGTGCTCCACCTTGACCCAAACCGAACAAGCCTTCACCAGGCGTAGCGCCGCCTTGCGTTGCCGTCACCGATACCACGCTCTGTCCGACATTTTGAGCGATACTGCTAATTAACTGCCCTTGAGATTTGAGTACTACCTGTTGTTTTTGGACAGTAGTCGAGGTGTTACGGCCGCCACCCGCCCAACCGCCCACAAAACCCGCTCCCATACTCAAAATCAACAAAAAAGCGGCCAACAAGAAACGCACCTTGGGATGATCGGCGGGCAATGTTTTGGGCTGGCGGTAAGAAGATGCTTGAGCGGCGTGAATGAGTTCCGCGGCGCTCGCTTCGTCATTCGGGCTTTTTATAGCCGCATCAGGTGCCGAGTCCCCTTCTGTGCCACGCTGCGCGTCATCAACTCTTTTTTTATTGTCATCCTCTTGCATGCGACCCTCCACAATTACAACTCATCTCAAACAACTTTGTCACCCCAGTGCGAAAATACTAACACAATAAGCACAATCGCCGACATAATAAAGATAAACTGTCGCTGGAGATTTTGGGTGAGCTTGTCCTGATGATCCAGGTAATACAGCGCTCCCAGGCCATAACCAATAGCCAGAAGCAGCAAAACGGGCTGAGCCATAACGCCATAAAATAGCAACCAATGCCCCAGCGGCCATAACAGCGCCGCTCCAAAATACCCCCAACAATACGACAGGAGCTTAGCGTAGGTTTCGTCGAAACTATCAAAAAAGTGTCGAGCAGCTAGGTAGCAGATCACGCCAGTGGCCAGCACCAAACCATAGAGTGGTGCGTTAGTCCACGACACAAATAGCGCCATTAGCCCGCACACAAAACCAATCATCGCCTGTACTGACACGAGCAAAGTGGATGCACCGGGCTTAATTGCGAGCAGCCACACGCCATACAGCATCGTCCATAGGAACTGCATCATGGCGCTCTCACCACCCTGTGTCATAAACAAAAGAACGGCGATACCTACGGTGATATCAATGGCATTAGCTCGGACATTAGCCGGCCAAAAGCGCGGTCGTACAGCAAACATACGCCATTTACTTAACAAAATTATGGCCAAGGCTAGCTGAACAAATTGAATTCTTACGAGCGAAAAGACCAGTAACGGCAAGAGCGCTGTAAGCGCCAAATGAGCAAGCCTCGGAAAGCCACTTGCGGGCTTTATCTTTTCAATCAGTGGCCTCATATTTGATCCTGCCCTAAGATTATCACAAAATCAGCACCGCTTACAGTGACGCCTGCCGGCAAAGCCGTTACTGGCTTAACGCCAAAACGATTTTGCAAGTAATGCGCAGTATAGGGATCTTTACCATTCGTCAGGTCAACAACCACCGTTTTAGAGTAGTCGTGTGAAGGGGCATCCGCACTCGAAACAATAGTATATCCGTATGATTTGAGCGTAGCGACTTTGCTCGCGAGGACGGCCGAATGAGGAGTACCGTTCAGAACTGCGACTTTGGCTGCCTCTTTTACGATATGACCGTCCGGCAACATGCTACGGATATATGCCTGGATCGCCGTATAATTGTTTAGTCCTGCACGTGGCATGACTACTGATTGTGTGCCAATTCGCCCGGTGGTAACGAAATTATTCGGCGGATCGGCCAAACCAATGGACTGCGCGCTATTCAAATCAATACCCCTAAGGACGCTATACATTTTTGACATGTCGCCGAGCGAAATATCGGTGACCACATTACTGCCAAAAGCATCAATGAGTTGTGTTATCTTTATCGGGTTACTTAGTGTGCCGAGTGTGAACACTTTTTGCATAAGCGCCACAATGACGGCTCGCTGTCGCTGCGTGCGGGCAAAGTCTGATGTTGTTTCGCGTGACCGAACATAAAAGAGCGCACGCAACCCGTTAAACGTCTGCACACCCGCTTTCGCGAGCACAGGATTGCCCCCGTTCTCCCAAGCCATGGTTGGGTCGTAGAGCGTTGTGGGCACGGTAATCGTGACGCCACCCACCGTGTTGACTGCCTGCTCAAAGGCCTGAAAGTTCAGCAGTACATTATACTGAATGGAGACGCCGGTCACCTGTGAAACGATACTATCTGCCGATGCAAAACCAGCATCAATCGCTTTGGTGTCCTTATTATCTGCCGATTGCTTGCCAAGGTAGGCGTACTTACCTGTCTCATACGCCGCGTTAATCTTCATGCTGCCGCGATGTGGGATAGTCACCCACAAGTCCCGCGGAATGCTAACGAGTGCCGTCGTGTGATTAACCGGGTCAATACTTGCGATGAGCATTGTGTCAGTCAGATCAGGCCCGTCATGCCCGAGGCCGCCAATACCTAGCAACAGAATATTGACCCGCGCATCGCCCTCTGTTTTAAGATCGGCGAGACTTGCGTTGGACTGAAGCGCCACGGCAGTCTTGCCCGAACCCTTGAATACTTTGTGCAAATTTGAATAACCCTTTGCGAACAAAAAGCCACCACCTAAAATCGCTAATACGACGACCGCCAATACAGTGCGTTTTGTCCACTTGCGTATCGCTCGCCAGCTCAAGCGATGACTTTTTACAGCCGGACTTTGCTGGGGTGGGGCTGAGAACTCCGATGGCAGTGTCATATTGAGCATTGTCGGTTCACCAGATTGTGCTTTTGATGGCGTAGCCATATCTGTGGGATGGTAACCTTCTGCTTGCTGAAAGTTACCGATCTGACGAGCACGAAGTTCAGGTGTTGGTTGCGACGGCATCGCATGGTCGGGATGCGCAGGAGACTGTCGGCGCACAGGGGCACCCAAAAAACCATCTACTGATCCTTGCGGCGCGCTGCTCGCCGATCTGCGAAACCGAGATTTCATTCTTACTAGTATACCGTCCACTCACCCCACCTGTCTACCTGCCACTGGCCGGAATACTATTGGTTAAAGTACACTTTTGAGCTATAGTTGAGAATTGACATGCCCGATACCCAACCGTCCCCAGAAACTCCTATAGCCCCAGTAACACCACCGATCAAACGGCGGCGCGATTCTGTTCGTAGCACCCTTGCGACACTCAGTATTCTCGTTATTGCGCCTATCGTCGCCCTCGTGCTGACTGCCTTTGTCTTCCAGTCCTACCAGGTTGACGGGCCGAGTATGCAGACTACACTCAGCAATAACGATCGGCTCATTGTATGGAAACTCCCTCGTACCTGGGCGCGTATCACAGGACACGCGTATGTACCGAAGCGTGGTGACGTCGTCATCTTCGTCGGTGGCCAGCAAATTGCTAATTTTGGCGAGAACTCCAATAAGCAACTCATCAAACGGGTCATCGCATTACCTGGTGAACGGGTACAAATTAAGGATGGCGGGGTTATTGTATACAATGCTGCTCATCCAGGCGGTTTTGATCCCGACCAAACACTCGCCTACGGTAAGGTTATTGGCGACACTGAACCCATGAACACAAATGGCATCATTACCCTCGGCCGGAATCAAATCTTTGTATGCGGAGATAATCGTCCGGATTCGCTCGATTCACGCTCATTCGGAGCGGTCAATCTTAACCAGGTTGTCGGCAAGCTTATTGTGCGTATTTTACCACTTGGCGACGCAAAGCGGTTTTAATTTCACAAAAGCTCGGGACCCTTCTTAGGATATAAATACGTGAGTTTTGGAGCATGCTCGCTTGTGTATTCTGTGGCGGGGGAACAATATCGCGTTATAAGCCGGTAATTTACGAGTGAGGAACCGATGCCATTACAAAACGCAAGGTGCGCTACCCAAGCAACTGAACAATTTTTTCAAGCTGTTCATCAGACTTAAATGTAATCTCCAACTTGCCACCCTTTGCTGTTCGGCGAATTTGCACCGGCGCACCAATCTTTTTGCTCAACTGTCTGGTTGCAGGCGTTTGAGTACGCATCCGCTCACGAGTAGCCTTCACGTCGCGGAACCCATCACGCACTGATACTACAAAACGCTCAGCCTGGCGTACCGACCAGCCTTGCGTCAAAATTGCAGAAAGCAGTTCGACCTGTTTTTCGGGCCAGTTCCTAAGAGCCAAAACTGCTCGAGCATGCCCTTCAGTAATTTTGTGCTCGTGCAGTGCAGACTTCGCGTCCTCCGGCAATTGTAAGAGTCGCACAATATTTGTAATCGTCGACGTCGCCTTGCCCAAGCGCCGTGCAATATCTTCGTATGTCTGGTCAAACAATTCATGTAGCCGTTCAATCGATACCGCTTGTTCAAGTGGCGACAGATCAACACGCTGCACATTCTCAACCAGCGCAATCTCTAAGCGCTCCAAGTCTTTACTGGTCCGTACAATCGCCGGTACCGTTTTAAGCCCAGCTAGTTGGGCCGCTCGCCACCGGCGTTCGCCCGCAATAATACTAAAGCGATCATCGCCTAGGGGTGAGACGACCAATGGTTGCAGGAGGCCATACTGTCTAATCGAGTCTGCGAGCTGCGTCAGCGCTTCTTCATCAAAATGTTGGCGCGGCTGCTGATCATTGGCGCAAAGCTTCCCAACCGAAATCTTTTGCACCCGCTCTTGCTCATCAAGGAGTAAGCTCTTGTCAAAATCTTGCGGGATGAGCGCATCAAACCCTTTGCCGAGCCCCATCTTTTTGCCCGTCGCTTTAGTCATCGACACGTTTTTGTACCTCTTTTGCGAGTTGTTTATAGCTACGAGCACCCTTGCTCCAGCGGTCATGTTCAAAGATCGTCTGTCCAAAGCTTGGCGCTTCAGCCAGGCGAACATTGCGCGGCACCACTGTTTTGAAGAGCTTATCCCCAAAATGATTTTGCAGTTCGGTCATAACCTGCTCCGAGAGGCTCGTTCGCTTGTCAAACATGGTTAGTACCACTCCAAGCAACTCCAGTTGCGGATTCAAACCTTGGCGAACGCGCTGCACCGTTGCCAGCAGCTGTCCTAACCCCTCGAGCGCATAGTACTCGGATTGGACCGGAATAAGCAGATGCGTGGCCGCGGCTAAAGCATTAATAGTCAACAATCCAAGCGCAGGCGGACAATCAATAAATATATGCGAATACGCCGCTACACTCAGCGCGGAGCGCAACGCAAGTTCACGCTGAGCTACATCAGCCAGCTCTATTTCGGCAGCGGCCAGATTGGCATTTGCCGGCAACACGAACAGCCCTTCCCGACCGCTCGGCTGAACTGCTTCATCAAGTGTCGCGCGCCCAAAAAGCACGTCATAGCTAGTGAGTTCAGCGGCATCTTTGTCTATACCTAGCCCGCTGGATGCATTTCCCTGTGGGTCCAGATCGATCAGCAATACCGGCCGGGCTGCACTCGCCAGCTGGGCCGCAACGTTTACTGCGGTAGTCGTCTTGCCGACTCCGCCCTTTTGGTTAATCACTCCAATGATTGTTTGTTTCATCATTTCCCCTACTCGCTCAGTATATCACCCCTACATTTGTATTGCCAAAATGCTCTGAGCGGTACCGCTCTATACTACTAGCCGTATACTACTACCCTGTGAACTCTAATTGTTTGTTTTGCTCACGCGGCATTGTTGCTGTAGTTTGAGCCGCTATTACCCGCCTATTCCCGTTGTTGTACTTGTTCCACTCGCCATCAATATCAGCCAGAACCGGCAAGGCTAGCCCATCAACTAGTAGTCCTAGTATCTGTTCGATGACGGTACGTTAATCACTTGCGACTTCCTTCATAGCCAAGTGCACACTTTCCATTTCGGCTGCTTGTTAGCGAGTTTCGAGCCATTTTTGGTTATTGGCTGGGGTCTTACACTCATGGGTAGGTTCGTAAGCAAGCACGACGACGCCCTCGTCATCTGTTACCGGCCACTTATTCATTGGCAGCGCGTGCGTCCGTCTACGCCGGCGAGTACCTCACAGCAGGGTTGTACGGCGGCTTACAGTAGCGCTACCCGGCCTTATGCTTTCATAGTGTGAGACCCACAAGACCGGTGCAAGTGCGTGCTTTCTTTTTGCAGCCGCTCCTGGTGGCCATATCAGCTAAAGATCTTCAAGTGATCGGGTTTCTTCAAAAAAAGACCATCAAGACTACGAGCGTAGTAGTAAGTTTGAGCCCACGAACCTGGAGGATACGAGACCCGCCAGCGGATAGTACGAGCCTCTTGTGATATTCAGCTACCCGGACTTCTTCCGGTTTTCTTTAGTGCCGCGTGAAATTCTATCGATGTAGCCAGATAGACCTACCAGTTGGGCAATATCTCTCGATGTGACCTAAAAACAGCCAACAAATTCTTGTGCAGTAGATTTAGTCTGTTTCAAGGACACTTACAGAGACCCAGTCGTTGGAATCTATATTTAGAGTCGGACTGGTTCCTGAAAATATCTTCCATCGGAGCTGAACCGTAACGGATCCTGCAGGTATTGAACTCACTACGAGTGAACAAGAGATCTGCTGGTGTGCATTGGCGGCATTGAAAGTGGTACGCGTGCAATCATAATCCGTTCCACCTATGTTTATACCAAGCATTGTGGCTGATGGATTTACGTTTGTCCTCCAGCTAGTACTCACTGATATGAGCAGCTTTGTTCCATTAGCACTCTTTGTGAAAGTCGCTGATGAGGGTGCAGGCAGGTTAGCGTAAGAAGTCGAGGTAGTGGAGCCAGAACCGGCAGCAGCACTAAGACCATTAGATTGGACAGACGAGACACAGTTTCGCCATTCACCATTTTGGTAACAGCGGAAGAGGCCCGAGGTACTGTTATAGTACATGGCACCGTTGGCGCCAGTTGGATCAGTGGAACTGCCTGTTTTGACGCCGAGCACTAGTACTTCGCCCACAGTGTCCCCACCCGAAGGGCCGATGGTAATTCTTTCTGACGTGGTTGACGTGTTGACGTTGAACATACTTACGCCAGCCGAGTTTTGGATTACAAATGCCGATGCAAGTGAAGCCGTACTGGACTTAAAAGTAACCGCACCTGTATTTGCTAAAGCAAAGTCATGGTTGAAACTGCTTGTATCGGTTATGTAAAAATTCTGGGCCTGCATATCTATGGTTCCACCAGAATTGTAGTTGCCCAGTGTGAGAGTATTGCCACCATTAACGTTATCATATAATTTCATCTGATACGTTCCTCCGGAGCCCCCATCGAGAATGACCCCCGTCCCGGTTTGCAAGTTTATGCCACCCGCATTACTTATATTGGACACAGAGCCGGGCGTGCTCCAAGTATACGTGGTTCCGTTGTCGACGATAGATGTGGTGGCACTACTGACTGCAATTACAGCCCAAGTGACTCCGTTATCGGTCGAACGATAAACATGATAGCCGCTTGCATAAGGTACTGCAGTCCACGATATTGTATTTTTGCTAGTGCTTACAGCTGGGGTGGTCGAACTAGGACTAGATGCAATCGTTGCAGTAACACTGGTACCATCCGCACCTATGGCGTCTAGCCTATACATATAGGTAAGACCAATGGTCAACGATCCACCCGTGGTGCTTGGCGTTAGTGTGGGGGCCGCTGGATTGGCAACGCCGTTTACGTTGATGCTACCACCGTATGTGTTGAGCACACCTTGATTTGCGCCGAAATTAAGGAGGGCTGTGCCAGAAGCGTTTTGAACCTGGAACGCAGCACTTGTCGCCGTGCCCTTAACCGCGACAGTTGCATCGCTGCTAAGAGTAATCGCCCCTGTGCCCGTCGTTGTTGCGGCGATACTTCCATTAGTGGCTGGGGCCAACGTGATAGCCGACGACCCGGTACCACCTTGCACCAAGGTACTACTTGTTGTGAGAAGCGAACCGATAGTGACTGCTTGCACACCACCCGTCGTGCCATTATTACCAATATTGATGGTTTGAGTGCCCGAACTTAACGATGTACTGCCAATTTGTATTGTATTAGCGACGTTGCCGGTATTAATATTAATTCCGCCTGCACCTTGTAGTGTGAGAGCCCCCGAAGTTGTCGACCAAGTCGAAGCAGCCGAAGCTGTAATAGTAACACCATTGCCCTGGATAGTCGTCGTCCCTCCGGCGAGCGAGTTCGGCCCCGAACCAATGCTAACGATGGAGTTGCCGCCGGCCGTGTTGGTGTATCCAATGTCAATCGTTGCTGTTCCAGAATTCTGCGCAGTGCTACCGATATAAGTAGCGGTATTAGCATTAGGTGAAGTCTCTATGTTGGTTGTTGTGCCATTGAATGCCGGTCCAGTACCACCAGTTGAACCACCAGTTGACCCCAGGTTAATATAGCCATTCAGCGTATCTACATCAAACAAAGTGTTGTTATTAGTGCCGCCTGCATGATTTACAATCTGGAAAGCCGTCGCAGTATCCGTACTTGGCTGCTCAAAGAACTGACCTTTGATACCAAATCCAAAGACAACGCTTCCAAGGCCCGAGGCGTTCTGTGACATGAGACTCAAGAAGTTACCGGCGCCAAGCCCCCCATCCGCATCTTGTATATTTATAGCGCCGATACCGTTAATAAGCTTGATGGTAGGCGTCGTGCTGCTCCCGCCGGTCGAAAGCCCATATGCCGCCTGGAGCGAGCTCGCACCGGCGCTTGTCCAGACGCTCCCATTCCATACGAGCACTGCAGTGTTACTCGGGCTCAGTATGTAGCTTAACGATCCAGCAATTAATGTAAATGGATTAGTACCGGCATTAATAATATTCAGCATACGGCCCGATGTCGTAACCGTTGGCGAAGGCACTGTAAACACAAGATTTGTAGCCGACGCCGTGGCAAGTATCGTTGTAAAGGAGTCAACGCTACTTTGCGTAATCGTTGCCGTCACCGCGCTCGAATATGCGACAGTCGTGTAGACCAACCCACCATTAATGGTGACTAACCCCTTTGTCCCTGTGCCTGCAGCCGTACCGCCCTGCAGGGTGATGCCACCACCGTTGCTTACACCCGTCCCCGTTGCAGTTCCACCCTGAATCAAGACATTGCCGCCGGCCGTTGCGGCGCTGCCGCCACCAGCACCACCTTGCAGAGTGAGTAGACCGCCACTGTTGGTGCCGCTTCCGGCGCCGCCCACGACAGACAAAGCAGTATTCGTAGCCGCCGTAACAGTAGGCGCTGAGCCGCCCACAATGACCGTGCCAGTTGTTGACGGTGTTAAGTTTATGTTTTGGGCGCTCCCACCAGCGGTTAAGGTAATGCCACTAGCCCCCTGGAGGGTCAGGGTTCCACTCGCGCGATTTATGTCTGTCCCGATAGTGCCGCTAAACGCCAAGCCGTTGCTTAGGGTACCCCCTGACTGGACTACTGAGATGCCATTTGTAGTTGTACCGAGCGTGTTAGTAACGTTGAGCCCGTTTGTGGTTGTACCGCCGCTACCATTCCGCTTAATAAACAGGCCGTTTGTCTCTGTGCCTGATGTATTTGTAATGTTAATATCTGCTGCGTCACCAGTTAGGCTCTGGTTGATAACCACCGCAGTTGTGCTTGTGCCGGTAGTGCCGTTAACCGTAAGTGCCGTTACGCTATTCGCCGTCGGGCTGAGTACAACTGCGCCGTTACTGCTAAACGTGTCAATATTTGCACCTGCGCCATTTTGCAAGTCAAGAATGTCGCCGGTGCCTGCTCCGTTAGCCCTAAAAGTCGCCGCAACGCTGCCGCTCGTTGCCGCTTGAACCGTAACGTTTGCGCTTTGGACTGAGGTCGTGTTTTGAATAAATCCTGATGCTGCGATGCCACCTAGCTGACCTGCGTCAAAAGCATAAGGTACGGCCGTGAGCTGGAGGCGAGGTGACATTTCACCATCCCACGTCGGGCTCCCTCCAGTTCCGCCGATATTCATCGTAAGCCAAAGGCCCTGATCCCAGCTGATTGCCGGGAAAGCAGTGACACTCCCAAGGTTTACCGTCAGGTACCCGTTAGCGACACGGACTTGATTGGCGCTCACCCGAGTCTCGGTCCACAAACAATTGGCATCACCTGTGCAAGAGCCTTGGCTTGAACCAGAAGAGGCCGAGGCATTGTATAGCTTAAACTCAACGTTGTAATTTCCATCCGGGACGATAGCCCCAGCACTACTCATGAGTCGGGCTTGAAAGTTGATGGTGCTTGTGGTCACCGCCGCCGCTTTCCCAGGGGTAAGCAAAAATGTACTCAGAATTGCGGCGCCCAGAACGAATACGCCCGCAACAAACGCTCTAAAGCAGCGCGCGAACAGTACTCGTTTCTGAGGTGTTTTTTGGTTCATTTTTGTGGTTTTTTATTTCTGCAAACCCGAGTACTATTATGAGCCGATTATGCAGCGAAACAAGTCAAAAAGTCACATTTTTGTATACAGTAAATTTCAGCAATTATGCAGTATTATTTGCGACGAAATGATGTATCTTTGTCAACTTATAGAGATCCTGCCTGTTGGTAGGTCACTATAGCCATGCGGATCAGGGAGATGATGACTCTCGTCGTTGTAATAGGATCAACAATTTCGTAACTCGTCGATACTTTTCCACAACACGTGTCTTCATCATACAAAAATAGCAGCCAATTATGAGCTGCTATTTTGTTTCTGAAATCAAGTGTTAAGCAATTTTAGCAATCTTAATCACTGTGTGTTGCTGTCGATGACCATGCACTTTATGGACGCGTTTTTTTGCTTTATAGCGGATCGCCACTACCTTATCAGCTTTGACGTTCTCTTCTACGATTTCAGCGCTTACCGTAGCTTTTGCCACCGTTGGAGTGCCAACTGTTGTGTGTTCACCGTCAATAACCAGTAGCGGCTCAAAAACGACGGTCTTTTTGTCAGCGTGCAACAACTCTACTTCGAGCGTCTCGCCTTCTGTTACGAGATATTGCTTGCCACCGGTGGCGATTACTGCTTTTTTCATGCTCTTACTCTCTTTATCAGCAATTATATACCATCAGATAGTAACAGATACAGTCGTTTGTGTAAAGGAGGTTACACTTTTCGGACTGAAATAGTTACGTCGTGGCCATCGATTATGAGAGCTCTCGCATTCTCAGCATCTTCCGTTTGATGCGACACCTCTACAGCCAGCACTTCACTGCTTATTTGGTCCTCGAACTCTTGAACAACCCGAGAAACCTCTGCGTCAGGACTACTAATTGCGAGCATGACCCGATCGTCTACATCCAGTCCTACCTCCTTACGAAGAGACTGAATATGGCGAACGATCTCACGCATTAAACCCTCTCGCCGCAACTCAGGCGTTAGCTCAAGCTCGATTTGCGCCTCAAGCGGTCTATCAGTGACTTTTTCGCCCTCTGTGTCGGCTTGCGTTATGATAGCTTGTTTTACATTCAGCTCATCCTTGATGATTTGTATGTACTGTGACAGCACGACTTCATCATCCGGTAAATGGCGCATACATACGCGAGCCTCCTGGAGTGGCTGACGCACCTTTATTTTAGCTGCAGCACGCTTAGAAAGCCCTTGCTCGATTCCCAACCGAATATCCGCCATCTCCTGTAAGATGAGTTCGTTTATATGACCAACCATAGGCCAATCACGTAAGTGCACCGATTCGCCACCGGTAAGCTTTTGATAAAGCTCTTCGGCTAGAAACGGTGTGAAGGGTGCCATCACGTGTGCAAGCTGCACCAGGATGTAGTGAAGTGTGCGATACGCAGCCTGCTTATCTGTGTCGCTGTCACTTTTCCAGAAACGGCGCCGTGAACGACGTACATACCAGTTGGAAGCATCCTCCAAGAATGGCAAGATTGGCTTTGCGGCATTCGGTAAGTCATACTCGTCCATATGCCGTGCCACCTCTTCGGTCAGCTGGTGCACACGCGAAATAATCCACTGATCGAGCACATTAGTAAGATCAGGGCTCGGATCCTCGTGATTGCCACCCCATTCCCACCCATCTACTTCGGCGTACAAAGTAAAGAAATCGAACATATTCCACACCATACTCAGCTTGCGAGCCACATCAGCAACGTCTTTATCTTGCAACGCGAAGTCTTCACCACTAAAAAGTGGGGAAATAAGTAGCAAAAACCGCAACGAATCCGCCGAATACTTGTCCATCAGTTCGTTAGGATCGGTATAGTTACCGAACGACTTGCTCATCTTGCGACCGTCATCGCCAGCGACAGTACCAGTAACGATCACGTTCTTGAATGCATTTTTGCCAAATAAACCGACATTTACTGCGTGCATGTAATAGAACCAGGCACGGACTTGGGCAACATACTCCACGATAAAATCACCAGGGAAATTTTGTTCAAACTTTTCAACATTCTCGAAAGGGTAATGAAACTGAGCAAATGGCATCGAACCGCTTTCAAACCAACAGTCCAAAACTTTGTCTATACGCCTGTACGTGACACCATCCAAATCAAATGTCACATCGTCAATCCACGGCCTATGATAGTCTTTGAGCTCAACCCCGGAGAGCTCTTTGAGCTCGGCATAGCTACCGACGACCTTAATGTGCTCTTTGCCCGCACCGTCAACGCCCTTCCACACTGGCATCGCCGTGGCCCAGAAACGGTCGCGGCTAAGATTCCAATCTGGCGCGCTCTGGACTGTTTTAGCGAATCGTCCATTTTTGATATGCGCCGGGAACCAGCTAATTGGCCCATTCTGCTCCAACATCTCTTCGCGCTGCCCGGCAATGTCCATGAACCAGCTCGGATGCGCACGATACATGAGCTTTGTGTGGCAACGATAACAGTGTGGATAACTGTGCGTAATATACTCAATCTTCCAGACAATACCCCGCTCTAGCAAGGTTTTGGCAATTGGCTTGTTGGCTTCCCATACGTTCTGCCCCTTCCATTCGCCAGACTTGTACAAACCGTTGTCATCAATATTGCTGATAACCGGGAAGCCGTTTTCTTTGGCAAGCGCGAAGTCTTCTTCACCGTACGCAGGAGCTAGATGTACGATACCCGTGCCTTCTTCTAAGCTCACGTAGTCAGCATGCCATACCTTGTTGCTATTTTCACTATGATTTTCAAACAACGATTCATAGCTCTTGCCCACTAATTCTCTACCGGTCAATGTTCTTATGATTGTATAAGGAACAACGTTATGCTTCTCATCAGTCAATACCTTATTGAGCAACTCTTTTGCGAGTATCAGATGCTCGCCGGCGACATCAACCTCGGCATATTCAGCCTTCTCATTTACCGCAACTGCAGTGTTTGCTGGCAGTGTCCACGGGGTTGTCGTCCAAGCCAGCAAATAGGCATCGCTATCGACAAGCTTAAACTTTACAAACACAGAGGGATCGGTGACGTCCTCGTATGAGTTGTCCATAGCCACTTCTGCTTTGGAAATCGGTGTGGCATCACGCGTGCAGTAGAGCAATACTTTCTCACCTTCGTAGATCTTCCCCTTTTCGTAGAGTCTCTTAAAAGCCCACCAGACTGATTCCATGTAGTCTTTGTCCATCGTTCGATAGGCACCCCGAAAATCAACCCACCGCCCAATACGATCAATCGTATCCTCCCAGAGCGAACCAGTTTGGATCATATTATCGCGACATGCGACAATGTAGTCTTCCAAACTAACCTTCGTGCCGATATCCCGTCTATCATGAACACCTAGTTTTTTCTCGGTGAACACTTCTGCCGGCAGACCATGACAATCCCATCCCCATACTCGCTCTACGCGCTTACCTCTCATCGTTTGATAACGAGGAACCACATCTTTGGCAATTGTTGTCAGCAATGTACCCTGATGCGGAGCGCCCGTAATAAACGGCGGTCCATCGTACAAGACGTACGCTTCATTCTTGGGCCGCATTGCCACGGACCTTTCAAACGTCTGGTGCTTCTTCCAGTACTGCACAAGATCTTTTTCGTACTCGATCGCCTTACGGCGAGTGCCCTTTTGGAATTTCATATTTACTCCTTATGATGCAAAAACAAAAAGTCACTGCTTTTGACTGTTGGAACCCGGATAAATGCGGGCGGTACCATCCAACTTCCAAAAGAAGTGACTCTTTTTGGCGCTTTGTTGCCGGCTGACGAGCGGTATAATCCGTCGGGTTCTACTGTTGCTTCGCGCAATTTCTTCCCGCTGCTTCGTGGGTGATAGCCACTTACCTGTAGTACTCTACAGAACGCATTTCTACTTGAAATATACTCTAAGCATACGACAAATGCAACGGCACAGAGCGTTGTCTCAAGCTCTATAGGCCCTCTCCATGAATTCGCGCAAATTATTGTAAGGGGCCTAGAAAATACATGGGCCTTCTGGGGCCTCAGCTAAACGCATAGCCGGCAACTTCGTCCATCAGAGGCAGCGGCATACCGATCCAACTATTTATAAGTGAGCCATCGTCTGCCAAGGCAAGGATTGATGGGTAAGCCATGACGTCATAGAGACTAGCGATCGATGCACCATCCCGCGTATTAACACTTAATAACTCAACTTTACGAACAGAGACGTGTTGGCGCTGAAAATCTTCGACAAATGTCTCGACATCATTAGCATATTCCGAATCCGGTCTATAAAGGATAAGCACTTTCACTAATCCCAGCATATCATATGTGAATGCTACAACACAAGAAACAGCACCTGCCTTGCGGAGACAGGTGCTGTTTGGAATTCTAGCGCCTCTACAGGTCGGACTTATTCTAACTGCAGCCGGTCGTCGAACCGCAGCTACTGCATACGTAGCAGCTGCCGGCACGTTGCGTCTGATTGCCGCAGTTATAGCAAAGTGGTGCTGCGCCGTCGGCGGCCTTGCCCTTTGCGATTTCATGACTGCTTGCAGCGGCCGATGCGACATCTGTCTGATGCTCAACGGCCACCGGTCGTTCACTAGCTTCAACCAGTCTACCATCAACCGACCGATCATCAGTAAGCAGCACCGTTTGTTCTTCAGGCATATCCTCAAGCGAAGCCAGACCTAATTCCAGCCGGTCGTCGAACGACAAGTAGTCGAGCGCAAGACGGCGGAAAATGTAGTCCGTTGTGGAACTTGCAGTGCGGATCTCTTCATCATCGGTAATGCCCGATGGCGCAAAGCTGGTGCTCATCATCGTCCGAACGTACGCCTTAAGTGGCACGCCGTACTGCAAGCCATGGCTAACAGATATGGCAAAGGCATCCATAAGACCTGACAGCGTTGAACCCTGCTTCGCTACGTTCACGAATAGTTCGCCAATTGTACCGTCTTCATATTCACCAACAGTGAAGAAGCCTTTTAGGTCCGCAATATTAAATTTGTACGTCTTGCTATTGCGGCGACGCGGCAATAAGCGACGCACCGCTCCTTTTACAATGATCCGGTCGTTCAACACCGTGACCGGCGACTCGATCGTTGCAGTAACTGGCGTGGCAGCTGCTGATACTTCTTGAGTACTCTCTGCCTTCTTCTTCCCGGACAATGGTTGCGCCACCTTACAGTTGTCGCGATAAATAGCAATTGCTTTTATACCCATCTTCCAGGCGTCAATGTGCAGCTGCTCAATGTCCTCAACGGTCGACTCTTCTGGCATATTCACCGTCTTGCTAATAGCACCAGAGATAAATGGCTGCACAGCCGCCATCATCTTGACATGCCCAAGGTAATGAATAGCGTTGTCGCCCACAGCGCAAGCAAACACATCAGCGTGCTCTGGCTTGAGGTGTGGCGCACCCGCAACGCCACCCGTATCATGAATGTAGCTAACGATCTCTTCGATTTCATTGCGACTGTAACCAAGTGTTTGGAGTGCTCGTGGTACGGTTTGATTTACAATAGCCATGGAGCCGCCGCCAACCAGGTTTTTGTGCTTGACCAAGCTAAAGTCCGGCTCGATACCCGTAGTGTCGCAGTCCATCATCAGACCGATGGTGCCCGTTGGAGCAAGAACACTAGCTTGTGAGTTGCGCACACCATGGAGTTCGCCCAATTCAACAGCTTCATCCCAAGCCGTTGCTGCAGCGCTTAAGAGCTCTTCAGAGACCAATGTAGCGTCAATATCTGATACTGCCTCGCGATGTTGGCGCAAAACGCGCAACATACCTTCACGGTCTTTGTGGAAACCGGCAAACGGACCCACACGCTGTGCCATTTTTGCGCTCGTGGCATACGCATGGCCGGTCATCAGTGCCGTGATAGCGGCTGCTTGAGCACGCCCTTCGGCAGAGTCATAGGGTAAGCCTTGCGCCATCAACATAGCACCTAGGTTAGCGTACCCAAGCCCAAGTTCACGGTAAGCTTTTGCGTTTTTGGTGATCTTTTCAGTTGGATATTCGGAATAGCCCACCAAGATCTCTTGTGCCGTAAAGATCAGTTCCACCGTATGTTTAAAGGCATCAATGTCAAACGTATTGTCTTCACGCAAATATTTAAGCAAGTTAATACTTGCTAGGTTGCAGGCCGAATCATCAAGGTGCATGTATTCGCTGCAGGGGTTGCTACCATTAATGCGGCCGGCATTTGGCGCAGTGTGCCAGTGATTAATCGTAGTGTCGAATTGCATTCCTGGATCTGCGCACTCCCAAGCCGCCTCGGCAAATTCACGAAAGAGCTCGCGGGCCTTAACCGTTTTAAGTGTCTTACCAGTCGTGACCGCTTTCAGGTCCCACTCGTCATTGTCGAGCACCGCCTTCATAAAGTCGTCAGTCACACGAACGGAATTATTGGCATTTTGAAACTGAACCGAAAAGATGTCTTTGCCGTCAAGTGACATATCAAAACCGGCATCTTGCAACACCCGTGCTTTGCGCTCTTCAATCGCCTTGCACCAGATGAAATCTTTGATATCTGGGTGGTCTACGTTCAAGATGACCATTTTTGCAGCACGACGGGTTTTGCCACCGCTCTTGATTGCGCCCGCTACCGAGTCGGCCCCGCGCATAAAACTCAAGGGACCAGATGCCCTACCTGCACTCTTGCCAAGCGGTTCGATCGACGAACGAATCTTGCTAATATTGAGGCCGGAGCCGGAACCGCCCTTAAAGATCATGCCCTCATCACGATACCAGGTGAGAATGTCTTCCATCGTGTCTTCGACGCCCAAGATAAAGCATGCGCTCGCCTGTTGTGCGCGATCAGCGGCACCGATGTTAAACCATACTGGCGAGTTAAAAGCCGCACGCTGTGTCGCCAAAACATACTTCAGCTCTTCTCGAAAATCCTCTGCTTCACCATTCGATTCAAAGTACCCCTCTTGCAAACCTTGACGAACAACGGTATCCACGACACGATCAATAAGTTTAGCGAGCGAGTCTTCACGACCGTCTGTACCTGGCGTTCCCGTAAAGTACTTTTGCGCTACGATGTTAATTGCATTTTGCGACCAGCCGTCAGGAAACCGAAGATCTTTTTGCTCAAAAACTGGTTTCTTTGTTGCAGGATTTACAATGATTGAGTCTCGGTTTTCCCAGTTGAGCTGTTCGTAAGCCTTACTTTTTGCAGGGGTGAATAATCGCCCCCGTCCTAAACCGGTTGTTTGTCCCATAGTACCCTCACTTTTTTTGCTCCAAAAGCATCTCTCAAAACTTCTGGAGCTTTTGTTTAATAATTTTAATGTATTTGTTTAGAGTTCACGCACCGTCCCCCAGCCGTCAGCTCCCCTCGAGTTTGCACTCAGTACTTACTTTATAATACAGTTTTTGCACGAATACAACGTGAAAAAACGAGGGGAGCCGCCAAAGCAGCGCAACGCTATATATGTGTCTTACGCTTTGGTTGCAACAGCGGGCTTATGCTTTTTGATGTGCGACAACTCACGCTCAAATTCCGCAACACTCTCAAATCGTCGGTAAACACTCGCAAATCGAACATAAGCAACCTCGTTGAGTCGGACCAAACGCTCCATCACCAAATCACCAATCTTTGATGAGCTTACTTCTGGCTCGCCGCAACTGTACAGCTGCTGTTCAACTTCAGCAACCAACCGCTCAAGCTGCATATTCGTCACAGGCGTCTTCTCACACGCACGATAGAGCCCACGCAATAGTTTTTCGCGACTGAATAGCTGACGCGTACCATCAGTCTTAATAACAATGAGCTGCGGCCGCTCAATGCGCTCGTACGTCGTAAAACGGTAACCGCATTTTGGACATGAACGCCGTCTGCGAATTGCTTCACCATCAGCAGCATCACGCGACTCAATCACTTTTATGTCATCGAACTGACATTGACTACACTTCATATCGCTCTGCCTCCACAATTCTTTTGAATGTGCTGTCGCTACATATAGCGCTCATGCTATGTATGATAGCCCTACTCATAGCGTATTACAACCGCATATGAGTTGTACTATTGCCAACAACTTAGGCTATTTTCTCGGGGTCGCTATCTTCGTCCTGGGGATGACGCGCGCGCAGCCGACGCAGGAATGAAGGCTTGGCTAACTCTTCGTCGCTACCAGGCTGTGCCATATCTGTGTCAGGCTGCACTAAACTACCCGCCTGATCGTCATGTACAGTACTATCGCCAGAATCATCGTCATTATCGTTAATTGCCCAAATATTGGGGAGTGGAGCATCGGAGGTAAAGTCTGCAGCCGCGTCATCTTCTAGAGAGACATCCATACGCGCAATCTCAGGCTCATTTTGCGTAGGCGTGGCGGCAGGAGCAGAAGTCTGCACGACGCCGCTTGCAGTACGTTCCGTAAAGTACGAGGCGTCAAAACCGGTAGCGACTACCGTAATGATAACCTCGCCATCAAGCTTATCGTCAATCGTTGCACCAAAGATGATGTTCGCATCCGGGTCAGCAGCAGTAGTGATCGCCTCAGCAGCTGCGTTGATCTCGTGCATAGATAGATCATTGCCGCCGATAATATTAAAGAGAATGCCGCGAGCACCGTCGATTGACACTTCAAGTAACGGAGAGTCGATTGCCTGCTGGGCAGCCTGGACCGCCCGATTCTCGCCGCTTGCCCGCCCAATACCCATTAGCGCAGAGCCGGCGTTCTGCATAACGGCCTTAACATCAGCAAAGTCGAGATTAATGAGGCCATGAACCGTTATGAGGTCGGAAATGCCTTGTACGCCCTGCCGCAATACATCGTCAGCGACCTTAAAGGCTTCCATGAGCGGGGTTTGGCGATCAATCGTCTGAAGCAAGCGATCATTTGGGATAACGATCAGCGTGTCGACACTGCGACGTAAGTTTGTGATCGCTATTTCGGCATTTTGGCGCCGTTTCTCACCTTCAAAAGCAAAGGGCTTAGTAGCGAACCCTACTACCAAAATATTCATTTCTTTCGCCGCGCGCGCAACAACGTGCCCCGCACCGCTACCTGTGCCACCACCAGCACCGAGCGTTATAAAGACCATATCAGCGCCTTCAAGCGCTTTTTTGATTTCGTCGATTGACTCTTCGGCAGCATTCTGACCCACACTTGGGTCAGCACCTGCACCCAGGCCGCGAGTCGTGTCTTTACCAATGTGGATTTTGATTTGCGCCTTAGAATAGTGAAGTGCTTGAGCGTCGGTGTTAATAACGATAAATTCGACGCCTTCGACACCCGCCTCAATCATCCGGTTAACTGCAGCGCAACCCGCACCACCAACACCTACAACTTTGATGCGTGCGAATGTCTGTATCGATGGTGCAACTTGTGGCATAAATCGTGTACTACCCTCTCTTTGATTCACAATTATATGTTCAGAGTATAACGTAGGTTGCGCTTGAGTTCAATAAATTTGCACGGCTGCTTTTGTCGCACGAGCCGATCGAACACTTCGTGTACGCAGCGCCTTACGGTTTTACTTTACGCCACAATGAATCGACAAAATTTAGTGCTCGCGCACTTGCTTGGCCAGCTTGCGTTGGCGCAGCCTCTGGTACCAACAGCATGTCGAGCATCATGAGGCCTACCGCTGTATAATAGGTCGGGTCAGCAACGGTATCAACGAGACCTGAAACCGCACGGAGTTTACCGACGCGAGAGGCAAGTTGTAGCTTTTCTTTTGCAAAATCCGCAATACCCGGCAATTTTGCCGTCCCACCTACAAGCACCACTCCACCGGGCAGTTTACGCGCCCGGTGAATGCGCACTAGTTCCTTCTGGATATATTCAAATAGCTCTTCGACGCGAGCCTCTGTGATCATAGAGACTTCTTCGGCAGCGAATACGTAATCTTGTTCGTGCAATTTAATCCGAATGTCTCGCTTGGGGACGCTAGCGGCGAGAGAGGCGTGACGCAGTTTCACCGCTTCAGCGACATCAAGATCTGTTTTAAGTCCAATCGCTAGATCGTTCGTGATATGCGCTCCACCAATAGGCAATACAGCCACATGCTGCACCTCACCGTCCTCTAAAACGACAATATTCGTCGTCCCGGCACCGATGTCCAGTAATACCGTACCCGCCTCTTTTTGCGGACGATCCATCACCGCCTCGGCTGCAGCTAAGCTCGATAACGTGTGATTATGGATGCTCAACTGCGCCTTTTCGAGGGCCATATCTAGGTTGCGCAAGTTCGGCGTTCCGGCTGTAACAATGTGTGTATCCACTTCCAGACGTACTCCGTGCATGCCGACAGGATCTTTGATATTATCCTGGCCATCTAATCGATAATTCTTTGCAAAAACTTGAATAATTTCGCGGTTTGACGGCAATTGCACTATTGCCGCTGCTTCCTCAACGCGCAAGCGATCCTCCTGAGTGATTTCGCGGTTTGCACTACTGATCGCTATGACTCCCTTCGAGTTGAGACCACTGACGTGCGAACCATTAATATTCACGGTTGCGCCACTAATGCGCATGCCAGAGAGTCGTTCTGCCTCAGTCAATGCCTGCACAATTGCCTCGGCAGCATCTTCCACATGCACGACAATGCCCCGGCGCATTCCCATGTTAGGAGCCATACCATGACCAATAACCGACAATTTGCCAGGATTATTTGAGTCCACCATACCTACGACACAGCGTACGGCGCTGCTGCCTATATCAAGGCCGACATACGGTGCAGAAGAAGCGGATTCGCGCATATGAAGGCAGTATAGCGCTAGTTCTTGGTATTCGGCAAGTATTCTTTAGTGTTCACTGTTCGTTTTCTAATTTTTGAATACATTTTGGCGTTTTATCTTCGTGTAACGCAAATCTGATGTAATTCTTGTGATGTATGCCTATGCAGTGATTCAAACCGAGAGACTCATAAGACAACACGCCACTCAGACTGTTGTCAAAATCTCACAGCCATCCCGTGTCACTAGTACTGTATGCTCAAATTGTGCTGACCAACTTCCATCACGCGTAAAAAGCGTCCACCCATCGCGGCCTTCAACAATTTCTGGACGCCCTAACGTTGTAATAGGTTCAACGGCTATGGTCATTCCCGCCTTAAGCGTTGGTCCAGTACCAGTCCGGCCATAGTTCGCGATCTCCGGATCCTCATGTAACTCGTAGCCAACCCCATGTCCTACTAGCTCTCGCACAATGCCCAACTTATACCTGCGGAGTGTTCGTTCAATCGCTGCTGAAATATCTCCCACCTTACAACCGTCTCGTACAACATTCAGCCCATCGTACAACGAGCGTTCCGTGCCTTCTAAAAGACGCTTTGCGTCAGGTGAAGGCTCATTACCCACACACACGCTGATACCGGCATCAGTTATCATGCCCTTATATCGCACCCCGAAATCAAAATTTACAACGTCACCCTTTTGAAATGGACGATTACTCGGAATACTATGCTGTACCTGATCGTTGACTGAAATACAAATGATATCAGGGTAGTCAGGATTCCCTGGCACACCCAAGAAAGCAGGTTCACCACCTAAAGCGCGCAATTCCTTTTTAGCCATATCTGACATATCCCTCGGAGATAAGCCAGGCGCGCAATTCCGTTGTAATAATTTCAGCACAGTAGCAAGCATACGGCCGCTTTCGCGCATGGCGGCAATATCTTTTTCGGTCTTTATACTTATATTCATAGTGCAATCATCCGACTTTAGGCAAAGCTAGTCAATACATTGCAAAATTTGATCGTGGACAATGCGCGGCGACTGCGAGGCGTCAATGTCATATATACGCACGCCTTCCTGCCGCAAATGTTCGATGATAGGAAGCGTCACTTCACGATACTCTTTGAATCGCTCGGCAATCGCCTCGTCCGTGTCGTCTTGTCTGCCACGAGCAGAAAGTCGTTCACGAACAACGTCCTCTGATGCAGCAAGGTGAATCAAGGCTGTTAGCTCAAATCGGCCAGCCTTTGTTTGATCCATTAGCCAATCTGCCTGAGGAACCGTGCGCGGAAACCCGTCCAGTACAAACTCCTCATTGGTGTCGATAAGCTGCAAGACTTTGTCTATGATGTGGATCATCTCATCGTCACTCAGCAGCTTACCCTCTAGCATTTCGTGGCGACGCTTACCCGTAACAAGCACGCGCAGAATTTCACCAGTAGAGATCCAAGCATAACCATGTTCATCGGCTAGTAGCTTGCCTTGCATGCTTTTTCCAGAGCCGGCTACGCCGGTGAGAATTATCATCGGGCAAGCCTTTGCTTTACGAACTCGGCGATGCGCCCACCGGCAGCCGCAGCACCAACTTCTTCTTTTACGGTCGCAATAACCTTACCCATCGCTTGTGGCGACTTATCGCCGACTGCTGCAATCACTTTATCAACGATCGCTTGCAAGTCATTGTCCGATAGCTGAGCTGGCAGATACGTCTCGATGATGCTCTTTTCTGTCAGTTCTGCAGCGGCACGGTCTTCGCTACCGCCTTGCTTATAGAAATCGGCGCTCTCTTGGCGCTTTTTTGCCTCTTTCGCCAGTAGTGATATAACCTCCGTCTCTGGAAGTCCAGTATCGCGCGCACCAGCAGCAACCTCAGCATACAAAATGACGCTCTTGATGCCACGCAACGTCATGACCTGCGTTTTGTCGCCGGCAAGTAATGCAGTCTTCAGATCTTCTTCAATCTGCTGCTTTATCATGCTATCTAACGAAGGCCGAGCTTAATCTTCTTAACTTTGAGAGCTTTACGTTCAGTACGAATGATAGCTTTTGCGCGACGATCACGCTTGCTAATCGGCTTCTCAAAATACTGTGATTGCTTAACGGTTGCTACGGTGCCAGCCTGCTGCACCTTGCGGTTAAAGCGGCGAAGCAGGTTTTCGGTTGATTCTTTTGCGTCTTTACGTGTAACTTGTATCATTTCGTTGATATTGTATCTGATGATGACTGTTTTTGCAAGTGGCTAACAGACAATCTAAGAAATTTGCTTTTTCTGAGCAACGCGTTGTGATTTGAGGACAATGCTCTGAAGTTCCTTGAATATTGGAAACTGCTTGTTCGTGTGATACATCTTTGTGTTCCCCTGCTTCTCTGAAATTAAGAAGCCGACCTTCTCAAGTCGTTTCAGTTCGCGCTGAATGTTACCCGCGTCTTCTTTAATAAGCTTTGCGAGGCCGCGAACATGGGTCTTAAAATCAGGATATTTAGCGTAAATAACGATGATTTTGCGCCGTACTCGTGATGTGATGAAAACGTCTAACATTAAGTCCTTTATTGTTATCCAAACAACGCGATTGTGGATAGAGTATAGCCGAGTGGGCTACCCTTTTCAACACCAATCCTTAACTTTATTTTTCACCCCCACTTTAGCTACATCAATTGTGTGCTCGCAGCAGTGCCTTACTGAGTGTACCACGCTAAGGTGCCATCGAAAAGGAATGTTTTCACATCTTTCGCTTATAATAGGAAGATGCATTACATAGCAGTGATTGTTGGGACGCAAGCCTATCACGGAACGGCTCCGTTGACATACGCCGCCGACACCTCCCTACCACCTGGCACAATTGTCGTCGTACCTCTGCGACATGAGCAGGCGCTTGGGGTTGTCGTTGGGTCTAATAAAAAGCCCGGGTTCCCTACTAAGGCGATCCTTGAGGTGCCACCATTGCCAGCACTGCCGTCCCATTTACTGAGCCTACTGCAATGGATGTCCGGCTACTACCCAAGCTCGCTAGGTGTTATCGCACAGCACTTCCTACCAAAGAAACTTGCGTCCAGTGCGCTCACAGACCAGGCATCAGACCCAAAGTTTTCGGAGATCCCCCTCCCCCAGCTAACGAACGACCAGCAGCAAGCCCTAAAACAAATAGGTACCGAAGGTACCCACCTACTACACGGCACAACTGGCTCAGGAAAAACGCGGGTCTATATCGAGCTTGCAAAACGGGCACTTAAAGCAGGAAAATCGGCCATCGTTTTGACGCCAGAGATTAGTTTAACTTCGCAGCTAGCTAGCAATTTTCGTAAAGTTTTTGGTGAAGCGGTTATAATCATCCACTCTCAACTTACCGAAACAACACGACGAGCGATCTGGTTCAAATTATTACAACAACCAGGACCCTTTATTATCATTGGGCCACGCTCCGCTCTCTTTATGCCTTTGCAGCACCTTGGACTTATCGTGATCGACGAAGCTCATGAGCCCGCATACAAACAAGACCAGGCGCCCTATTACCACGCCGCACGAGTAGCCAGCAAACTCGCAGAACTCGCAAGAGCACCCATTGTTTTAGGGACTGCAACACCGCTTATCAGTGACTACTATCTTGCCGAGCAGAAGAAACGCCCGATTATTCGTATGCAACAAATAGCCGTCACACCATCGGATAAGGGCGCGCGCCATATTCAAGTCGTAGATCTACGTGACCATAGCCAGTTCACTAAAAAGTCTCATCTCTCAGACGTTTTGGTAAAAGCTATTAGTCAGACACTTGCTAAACAAGAACAGGTGTTGCTATTTTTGAATCGGCGCGGGACGGCCCGCATTGTCTTTTGCGAACAGTGTGGCTGGCAGGCAACCTGTCCACACTGCGACCTGCCCCTGGTATATCATGGTGATAGCCACCGCATGCGATGCCATGCCTGCGACTACAACGCCCCTAGCCCCACGTCCTGCCCTCAATGCCAAAGCACAGCAATCATCTACAAAACAGTCGGCACAAAGGCTATTGCCGAAGAAGTCATGCGTTTGTTTCCAGAGGCAAATGTACAACGTTTCGATACTGACAACACAAAAGCGGAGCGTATTGAACAACACTACGATGCCGTACATAGCGGCTCCGTTGATATCATTGTTGGAACACAGACGCTCGCAAAGGGCCTTGATCTTCCAAAGCTTGGCCTCGTTGGTGTTGTACTAGCCGATACGACCCTATATATCCCCGACTTCAGCGCTCAAGAACGCACCTTCCAATTGTTAAGCCAAGTCATTGGCCGGATTGGCCGGGGGCACCGTGATAGCCAAGCTATTGTGCAGACCTACAATCCCAATAGCCCCGTCTTAAAAGCGGCTATGGAGCAAGACTGGAGTAGTTTTTACCACACGGAGCTAGCGGAACGGCAGAACTTTCTGTTTCCGCCCTTCTGCTATCTTCTTAAGCTGACCTGCCGGCGCGCCACCAGCATAAGTGCTCAGCGAACCGCTCAGCGCTTTATGCGAGAGCTGGCCACGAAACACTTGCACATAAGCATCGAGGGGCCAGCCCCCGCCTTCCACGAAAAGAGTCGTGGTGGCTTTGCCTGGCAACTTGTCATTAAATCGAAGGATAGAGCCAATCTTCTAGAAGTTCTATCGCTATTGCCAAGTGGATGGAACTACGACATCGACCCACTCACCCTGATGTAGCACTCTTTGCGATTAGCCGGTAATCCGCTATACTCTATGCTAAATGGATAAAGATGATATTATTGCACTGCCTAATCCAGCCTTGCGGCAGCGCTCCAAAAAAGTTGGCATTATTACCGATGATACAAAAACAATCATCGCGGGTATGAAGGCGGCAACCCTTGACTGGGAAGAAAGTCGCGAGCACGAAGTGGGAGTCGCCTTAGCCGCCGTACAAGTCGATAAACTCCTGAGAATTATCGTCATTCGTAATGATTTTGACAACAAGTCTGACAAGAGTTTTAGCGTTTTTATCAATCCTGTTATCACAAAATACGAAGGCGCACTCGTGCGCGACTACGAGGGCTGTCTAAGCATACCTGACATTTACGGCTACGTGGAGCGTTCCACTGAAGTACGCGTAAAAGCGATTGATGAAGATGGGCGTGAATTCCGCATAACCGCCAAGGGTTTCCTTGCACGTATCTTCCAGCATGAAGTAGATCACACCAACGGTATCGTGTTTATCGACCATATCAAGGACGATTCTAAAGCATTCTTCAAACTACGCGCAGACGGACAACTCGAGCAACTCAATTATGAAAAAAATATCAAAACCAATCCTATTCTTTGGTAGTGGGCCAGTCGCCGCGGAAAGTCTGCGGTTACTCGCCAAGAACTTTACTATCGAAGCCGTCATCACGAAGCCACGAGCCGTGCATCATCATGGCGATGTCCCTGTGCTGCGGATTGCAAAGGAGCTAGACCTAAAAACGTTTACCGTAAGCAATCGGCGTGAACTAGACGAGCTTATAGCGGCCACCACTTTTGAAACTGACCTTGGGGTACTCATAGATTTTGGGATTATCGTATCGCAAAACGTGATAGATGCTTTTCCTCGAGGAATTATCAATAGCCACTTTTCGCTTTTGCCACAGTGGCGCGGCGCCGACCCAATCACCTTCTCAATTTTAAGCGGTCAGCGCGAAACGGGGGTCAGCCTCATGCTTCTGACCGCCGGCATGGATGAAGGACCGATCCTTGCCTATGCTGAGCAGCATATCGGGCGCGAAACCACGACGCCCGAACTTACAGACCAACTCGTTCAGCTAAGCAATAAGATGCTCGTAGCGATGGTGCCTGCGTACCTTAGCGGTGAAGCTATTCCTGTCGCACAAGACCCTCAAATAACGCCAACCTATTCACGAAAATTAACCAAAGAAGACGGCGACATCAATTGGCAGAAACCAGCGGCTGAGATTGAGCGCGAAATTCGAGCATTCGTTACCTGGCCCAAGAGCCACGCAACAATTGGAACTCTACCAGTAGTTATAACAGAGGCGCACGTCGTGGACCTTACAGGACAATCAGGGAGCTTTGTAGTCCACAACAAAGAGCTTGTCGCCTTCTGTGGCCAGCAAGCACTGGTAATCGATCGGCTTAAACCATCTGGAAAACAAGAGATGACTGGGCAAGCCTTTCTGGCTGGCTACCGTCGCTATCTAGAAGAGCAGTAAAGATCTATTGCATCTGCACTTCCCTATTTCGCTACAGCTTGTCTACTCCAAATCCAAATGAGTAAAACCAGAAACCCTGGTTTCTTTGAAGCAAAAAATAAGGGCACTAGCGACCTGCGCGTAAGCCCTACGCTGCTAGTCCATACTCGGGCGGTGAAGGAGCTTGCGGCGGCTGAGGTGGAACAGCAGGCGAGGTTCCGGCACTTGCTAAAATCTGTGGAGCAATCGCTCTAATTTCAGCCTTTAGCTTTTCAAATTCTTCCGCTACAACATCTTTGTAGTTAGGGAAGTTTGTCTCGAGCCAATGCAAAGCGCCCGCTTCATCGTTTGCATTGATAAACTGCTCAAATTCGTCTAGCTGTGCATCGGTCATACGCTCGGCCAACTTCATACCAACACGCATTTCCAGTGTCTCATAGATGTGAGATAGCATCTTTTTCTTCTCTTCAGGAGGGAGTGTAGAAAGCCCAAGTTCTACCAGTAAGTCATCATCAAGCTTTATCATATGTAGTTCCTCTAGTTGTCTACTTTAGCGTACGCGAAACCGTAGAACGTGTAAAGACCTCGAGCCGGTCACCCTCTTGCAGTTCAAGTTTTGTAGCTGTCTGGAAGCTCAGACCACACATTTCGCCCTCAAGCACCTCTTTAGCATCTTGCGGGCCACGCTTTAGGTTGGTAACTTCGACTTCTGCCAGCTGCTCATCGCCACGCATCACCTTGGCGAGCGCCGGCACGATCAGTTTGCCCTTTGTTACTTCGCCGCCACATATTACTTCGGATTTTGTCGTCTTAAAGACGGCACGCACCACGAGGCGACCGTATTCGGTCTCGACGACCTCTGGTGCGAGCAGTTCACTTAACTCGGACTTAACGTCATCAATTAACTCATAAATAACCTTATAAAGTCGAATACTAACTTTATCGCGCGAGGCAAGGCGCTTGATATCAGCAGGCGCTACGACGTTGAACCCATACACTATAGCACCACTAGTAGCCGCCAAGTGCATATCGTTCTCTGTAAGTGTACCCACTCCGGCGCTTACTATGCGTACTGAGACTTCATCAGTGTCGAGTGCTTTGAGACTGTCAATAACTGATGTCAACGAGCCTTGTACGTCCGCTCTGATAAGTATGTTCAGCTCACGCATTTGTGTCGTGCGGCTCATCATGCGGAGTAGCTCACTGCCACTCATATTACTGCTTGCAGCATTTGTACGACGTTCAGTAGCCGTCTTTTCGGTCATACTCCGCGCAGCCTTCTCGTCTTTTACGACGACAAACTCATCGCCGAACTCAGGCAAAGCTTTGAAGCCAGCGATGATAATCGGTGTTGATGGCCCAGCCGTCTTGATCGTCCTACCGTCCGTCGACTCAAGAGCGCGAACTTTAGCATAAGTTGTACCAGCGACAACAAACTGCCCCGCCTTTAACGTACCCTCTTCGACAAGAGCATTCGCGACTGGTCCACGGCCTTGCTCCATATGTGCCTCAATGATAAGCCCCTGAGCAGCTGTGCTCGCGTCGGCCCGAAAGTCTTCCACGTCGGCCACCAGCAAGATCATATCAAGCAATTCATTTATGCCTTGTTTTGTCTTTGCAGAGACTTCCAGGACTACCGTATCGCCTCCCCACTCTTCTGGCAATAAGTCTTGCTCGGCAAGCTGCTGCTTTACACGGTTCGCATCAGCGCCCTCTTTGTCGATCTTATTGAGCGCTACGATAATCTTTACGCCCGCTTTGCGCGCAAAGCGAATTGCCTCAATTGTCTGGGGTTTAATGCCATCGTCAGCGGCAACCACGATAATTACCATGTCCGTAAGATGCGCACCGTGCTCGCGGATTGCGGCAAAGGCCTCATGACCTGGAGTGTCGAGCAAAGTGACGGGACGATCGTTATGCATTATTTGGTAGGCAGAGATATGCTGCGTTATACCGCCAGCTTCACCCTTGGCAACTGCAGCACCACGGATAGCATCAAGCAAGCTTGTCTTGCCATGGTCAACGTGCCCCATAACTGCTACCACTGGCGCACGCGGTGTTGTCTGCTCACCAGTAGCATGTCGCTTCTCGCGAGCTGGCGTAACCTCGGTGCGCTCTTTTTTAGTAAGCTCCACATCGAGGCCCAACTCGCCAACAATAATCTGCGCAGTATCAAAATCAATCCGCTCATTCACCGTTGCAAGGACTCCATTTTTCATGAGCTCGCCAATGAGACGTGTCACCGGTAAGGTAAGTTTTTCGGCCAGAGTGCCGACAGTAGTCATGTCTTCGATCTCGATTGTTCGAGCCATGTGAGGCACTCCTTTTTAAGGCGATTAACTTTAAGGAATTCTTACAAACTATTGGGCGTTCTTGAGGCTCAATGCAATCTTGCGAGCCTCGGTGTCAATATCCAGCACTTTAAATTGCTTCTTTTCGTTCAGCTTAAAGACCTGCTGCGGGTCAACTGCTTCGTCATCGCTCATTTCTGATACATGGACGAGGGCCTCAACCGCCGAGCTCAATTGCACAAATGCACCAAAGGGCGTAATACGTGTAATCTTACCCTCGACGATGTCACCCTTGTGGAAGGCTTTAACTTCTTGCAACCATGGATCCTCAGTCATCTGTTTGAGGCTCAATGACAAACGATCCTTATCGATAGCGATGATCTTGGCCTTGACTGTTTGGCCGACCTTAACATAGTCACGGGGGTCTTCCACGCGTTCCCAAGAAATTTCAGAAATGTGAATGAGACCTTCGATACCCTGAACATTCACGAATGCACCGAAGTCGATAACACCTGTCACGACGCCTTCGACGGCATCACCAACTTTGAGTTCAGCAAAGCGCGCCTGCATATCACCCTTTACTGCTTCCTTTTCGGAGAAGATCAGTTTGTTATCTTTGCGGCTCACATCAAGCACACGCATACGTAACGGCTGCCCAACAAGCGCGTTAAGCTTCTGCAAGATTTCATCCTTGTCCGCACCTGAAACGCGCGGGTAATGTCCTGCGGCTAGCTGCGATACAGGCAAAAAGCCACGGATACCTTCGAGTTCAATGAGTAGACCGCCACGATTAGCGTCGTAGGGCGCGACTTCTACGATCTCCTGATCGTCAAACATTCGCTGTAGTTCATCCCAGCCGCGATCTTTGGCGGCGCGCTTCATGCTAAGCAGCGCATACCCCTCATCCAACTCAGGATCAATAACACTTACCACGACTGTCTGGCCCTGTTCCAACTTTTGGCCATGCGCGATCTCGCGGCGCATAATAACACCGACGCCTTTAGCTCCTAAATCAATCCACACTTTGTGTTTCTTAACTGAGCTCACTACTCCTTCGACGACTTCACCGGTTTCAAGGCGCTTAACCTCGTTATCGGCCAGCAATTCGTCCATAGTTACCGTTGCTTTTGACATGTCTTACATGCCTCCTTCATAATTGTATTTCTGTCGGCATAGCCTCGGAAGAGACTCTGCCGCAAGATTATCTCCATTATACCCTGTTCGCCTCTTTTGGTCAAAGCAGGATGCAGTAGAGCACAGCCGAGCGACATGATACACTAAGATAGCAATGTACATAGGGATCGACATCGGGGGCACCAAGACACTTGTCGCGTGTCTTGACGAAACTGGAGTTATAAAGCAGCAGCTCCGTTTTGCTACGCCTCACGAATATCCTCTTTTCTTACGCGAATTGGCGAGTGCCGTTGCGCAATTATCAACAAGATCTTTCCATGGCGGCTGCGTTGCTGTACCGGGTAGAATCGATAGAAGCAACGGTATTGGCATCGCTTGCGGCAACCTCCCCTGGCGCAATGTGCCAATTAAACGCGACTGCGAACAAATGCTACACTGCCCAATGCTCGTCGAAAATGACGCTAACTTAGCGGGCCTGTCCGAGGCTATGCTTATGAAAGATGAGTTTAGCCGTGTGCTGTACGTTACCGTTAGTACCGGTATTGGCACCGGCATCATCGTGAATCAAGTGATTGATCCCGCATTTGCGGACTCTGAAGGTGGTCATATGGAGCTAGAATATCAAGGTAAGTTACAGACGTGGGAATCATTCGCCTCTGGGCATGCGATTACCGAACGATACAATAAACAAGCCCGCGAGATTACCGATTCACAATCATGGCGACAGATTGCCCATGCTATTGCCATAGGGCTTGTCGACCTCATCGCTATGGTACAGCCACAAGTTATTGTGCTGGGGGGTAGCGTTGCGCAGTTTTACAATCAATTCAGCGACTACCTAGAGGCAGAGCTCAAAAAATACGAAACGCCACTCGTGCCAATCCCGCCGATCCGCCAAGCGCAACGCCCTGATGAGGCGGTTATCTATGGCTGCTACGATCTTGCCAAGAGTACTTATGGAACCGTTCGTTAATCGACTGCGGCGTGATTTTCCGCATTACAAGTTCGCCCCAGACAAAAAGCTCTGCTGGTCACCGCAAACGAGTACTATTTTTTACCCGACGGTAGCGCATGGCAGCCCAGCCACGGTGCGTTGGGGTGTCCTTCATGAGTTAGGGCACGCTGAGCTGGCGCATAACCACTACGTCACTGACACACACCTTTTACGTCAAGAAGTTGCCGCCTGGACGCAAGCCGGCAAGATCGCCGAGCAGTATGCAATTACCATCGACAGCGACTATGTCGAAAACTGCCTGGATAGTTACCGCGATTGGCTACACAAACGCAGCATATGCCCTACATGCGGTATGCACGGCTTGCAGACTTCTCGGACTCTATATAGGTGTATAAATTGCCGTCTCACCTGGAAGGTCAGCGAGAATCGATTCTGCCGCACATATCGCAAGCAACAACTCTCCGCTAAACTTAAAACCGACAGCTTATAGATAGCTGTCGGTTTGTGAAGCAAAGAGGTCGGAGTTGCACATATCGCAAGCTCTTAGTTGCACCTTTGCGGGCTTCGATTGTAGCCAGTAACTTATTCCTGAGTTACTGTGGGTTTCGTAGCTTTAGAGCGGCGAGAAATACGACCACCCTCGGCACCCTTAATTCGAGCGCGCTCGCGGCCGGTCAAGCCATCTGCACCTACAATAGTGCTAGCAAAGCCACCATTGTGACCCTTGCGGCCACCCATTGCGCCAATACGTGCGTAAAAGTCGGTGCCATATTTTTCAATGTTACGTACAGCGGCAGCTTTGCCGCCCTTTGGTGTTCCAGCCATGATAGGCTCCCTTCTCGTTAGTCTCACCTTCAGAGGAAATAAAAAGTCGTCGACAACCATCGATAGACCCCGATTCCCCACGAATCGTACTTATGGTAACATAGGTTAATGGTAATGTCAATAATAGTACCTGACCGCTATCTCCGCGAAGCTAGCGCTGTAAAACCTATTGAGGCCGACTCGCTCTGCGGAGATAGTGGTCTACTTCGCTCGACTGATCTATCGACCTCAACTGGGGTCGTGCGACTCTTAGAGAGGACCTTTCCAGGCATGGATTAATGTCAGCGATGCGTGCAAGGCAAAAGAAAAAGGACTTCCTACTCGGAAGTCCTTTTTATAATTCGGCACCGTGCTATTTTCCCAGGGGTGAACCCCAAGTATTGTAACCGCGGCGAGGCTTAACTGCTGTGTTCGGCATGGGAACAGGTGTTTCCCTCGCGCCATGGGCACCGAATTCATTCAATGTATCAATACATTGAATGTCACGGTGCTCATGCAAGTGCGAATGAATTGATATAGCAAAGAAACAAATGTACTGTTTATCGTGCTGATAAACACCAATAACTAGTCAAAGCATTTCTCTCATTCCTGCCGCCAAAAAGGTGGCCGAATGAGAGAACGTAAAAAGTCGATGGGACTATTAGTACGCTTCGGCTCCATACATTGCTGCACTTCTACCTTGCGCCTATCAAACTGATCGTCTTTCAGTGTCCTCATAGGGAAATCTCATCTTGGGATCAGTTTCGCGCTTAATATGCTTTCAGCGCTTATCTGTTCCGCACGATAGCTACCCAGCCATGCCATTGGTATGACAACTGGTACACCAGCGGTGCGTTCACCCCGGTCCTCTCGTACTAGGGGCAAATTCCCTCAAATTTCCTTGCGTCCACAGCGGATATAAACCGAACTGTCTCACGACGTTCTGAACCCAGCTCACGTACCTCTTTAACCGGCGAACAGCCGGACCCTTGGAAGGTGCTCCCCCTCCAGGATGAGATGAGCCGACATCGAGGTGCCAAACAGCGCCGTCTATGTGAACTATTGGGCGCTATAAGCCTGTTATCCCCGGGGTAACTTTTATCCGAAAGCGCTGCCGATACCACACTCTTGTACAAAAATGTACTGACAGCGGAAAACTTACTCCGACTTTCGTCCCTGATCGGCTTGTAGGCCTCACAGTCAAGCTAGCTTATGCGTATACACTATCGATTCGATTTCCATCCGAACCTAGCTAACCTTTGAACGCCTCCGATACTCTTTAGGAGGCAACCGCCCCAGTTAAACTACCCACCAGACACGGTCCCCTAACCGGAAATAGTCTTCGATAATGAGAAGAGTCTCGCGACTTCTCTCATTGCAGTGTGCTTCGGAAATATTCCGATACTCAACTGCATCTTCCCTTTATGCAATATAAAGGGGATCGAAAACTCTTTGCGGTCAGGGTAAGAATAAGATCGTACTAAGGGTGGTATTTCACTGGTGACTCCACCTAGGCTAGCGCCTAAGTTTCAAAGTCTCCCACCTATGCTACACATAGTACGACCCGATTCAATGTCAAGCTGTAGTAAAGCTCCACGGGGTCTTTTCGTCCTGCTGCGGACAGACGGCATCTTTACCGTCAATGCACTTTCACCGAGCTCTTCGTTGAGACAGTACCCATATCATTACGCCATTCGTGCGGGTCAGAACTTACCTGACAAGGAATTTCGCTACCTTAGGACGGTTATAGTTACCGCCGCCGTTCACTGGGGCTTCAGTTCGCACCGTGAAGCACTCCCCTTAACCTTCCAGCACTGGGCAGGCGTCAGCCCGTATACATCCACTTTCGTGTTAGCACAGACCTATGTTTTTGGTAAACAGTTGCATGGGTTCCTTAGCTGCGGCCCCGCCACATTATCTACCACGATAATGTGCTTTTAGGGGTCAGCTTTCTTTTCTCAAAATTACTCGTTTATACAGATCCGCTACAAGAAGTTAAAAACTTGCAGCGAACTACTGTTGTTTTCCTGAAAAGAAAACTGGCAAGCCACACGTGATAAACACTGTGGCGGGGCAGGCCTTATTCCGAAGTTACGGCCGCTTGTTTGCCGAGTTCCTTAACGAAGAATCACTCGTACACCTTGGTCTACTCGACCTGAGCACCTGTGTTGGTTTGCGGTACGGATAGCCTTGCACACACGTTTGGTAGCTTTTCTAGTCAGCACCTTCATTGGAATTCGACCAAAAGGTCGTTTCATTCGTACGTATTTCTCGTACTTAGACGGATATAACCATGAATCCGCTCCAACTAATATGCCGCGCACGCCAAACAATACAAAACTAGTACGGGAATATTAACCCGTTGTCCATCGCTTACGCTACTCGCCTCAGCTTAGGACCGACTAACCCTGGGACGATTATCGTGGCCCAGGAAACCTTGCTCTTTCGGTGGGCAGGATTCTCACCTGCCTTATGGTTACTCATTCCAGCATTCTCACTTGATAGCGCTCCACCAGACCTCGCAGTCCAACTTCAACGCCCTATCAACGCTCCTCTACCACTTGCAGTAAACTGCAAATTCGCATCTTCGGTAGTATACTTAGCCCCGTTACATTTTCCGCGCAAGATCTCTTGACGAGTGAGCTGTTACGCACTCTTTAAATGAATGGCTGCTTCTAAGCCAACATCCTCGTTGTTTAAGAAATCTCACCTCGTTTCCCACTTAGTATACATTTAGGGACCTTAGATGGCGATCTGGGCTGTTTCCCTTTTGAGCGACGAGCTTAGCCCCGCCGTTCTAACTGCTGTAGTTCCACTGATAGTATTCGTAGTTTGTCAAGGGTGGGTAATCTTGCGACCCCCAGTCCGAAACAGAGCTCTACCCCTACCAGCTACCGTACAACGCTAGCCCTAAAGCTATTTCGAGGAGAACCAGCTATCTCCGAGTTCGATTGGCATTTCACCTCTAACCACAAGTCATCCGGGCGTGTTGAAACTCACTACGGTTCGGCCCTCCACACAGTTTTACCTGCGCTTCAGCCTGCTCATGGTTAGGTCACCCGGTTTCGGGTCTATTGACTGTTACTTAGTTCGCCCTATTCAGACTCGCTTTCGCTATGCCTCCGTCAAATGACTTAAGCTTGCAACAGCCAATAACTCGCTGGATCGTTCTACAAAAAGCACGCCGTCACACCATAAAGGTGCTCCGACTCCTTGTACGCGCATAATTTCAGGATCTATTTCACTCCCCTTCCGGGGTTCTTTTCGCCTTTCCCTCACGGTACTTGTTCACTATCGATCGTAAGATATATTTAGCCTTGGGGGGTGGACCCTCCAGATTCAGTCAGGGTTTCACGTGTCCCGACCTACTCGACAAAACAAATATAAGGTTAGCGACACTTTGCGTACCAGGCTATCACTGTCTTTGGCGCAGCTTTCCAACTGCTTCTGCTCGCCTCGCTAATTTGTAAACCTTATGCAAGAGAATGGTAGCTCTTGCTTCCAATACGGAATTCTGGACAAGTCCAGTGCTCCGTACCGGTTGTTTGTAATGTCACAACCCTCTTTAGATATTCGTCTACCAACTTATCCATCTGAATTAACAGACGGAAACCTAAAAAGTTTGGGCTCTTCCGCATTCGCTCGCCACTACTAACGGAATCATTGATTATTTTCTCTTCCTCGCCCTACTAAGATGTTTCAGTTCAGGCGGTTACCTACAACTTATCCTATATATTCAGATAAGCGTGACTGGGCATGACCCCAGCCGGGTTTCCCCATTCGGACACCTTCGGCTCAAAGCTTGTTAGACAGCTCCCCGAAGTTTATCGCAGTCTTCCACGTCCTTCATCGGTATCTTACGTCAAGGCATTCTTTATGCGCGCTTAATTAACTTTTTACGATTAGAAATCTATTACTAGACTTCAATGCATTTGACTAGTTATTGGTTATTACCAATAACTGCCATTGTCTCAATTGCTTTTCTCAATTCCAGATTGTTAAACTGCTAAACTCAAGACAGATACTTCTTGAGGCTTGAGTTTAAACGAAAGACTACTCTCTTGCAGACTCGTTGCCTAAACTCAAACGACTTTGCCAATCATACCAATAAAAACAGAGGTTGTAAAGCAAAAAGTGATGACAAATTTGCTACGACTTTTATACTGTTATGGATTGGTGGGCGATCGGGGACTTGAACCTCGGACCTCGTCATTATCAGTGACGCGCTCTAACCAGCTGAGCTAATCGCCCGTATAGTATAAGGTTGGTGGTGGAGATGCGGGGATTCGAACCCCGGACCCCCTGCTTGCAAAGCAGGTGCTCTAACCAGCTGAGCTACATCCCCAAATGTATTTGCCAGCACCTGAGTGCATTGTAGTAGATATTGCTGGCTATACGCAAACCTTTTCTTGTTAAAGAAAAAGGCGCCGAACATGCCGCGCGCCTTTCGCTTAAAAACTGAGTAGTGCAATCAACGTCAAGTTCAGGTTTTTCAGACTATTTCTCGCCACTCGAGAGTGGTACGTAAACTATCAGTACTGAATTCATAGTTTACCGAGATCGACCTAGCTCTTATTGCGATTGCTCGACAATAATGCTAGTTTTCTCCCTAGAAAGGAGGTAATCCATCCGCACCTTCCGGTACGGATACCTTGTTACGACTTAACCCCAATCATCTCCCCTACCTTAGGGCTAGACAAGCTAGCACGTCAGGTATTGGCGACTTTCATGGCTTGACGGGCGGTGTGTACAAGACCCGGGAACGTATTCACGGTAGTGTTCTGACCTACCGTTACTAGCGATTCCAGCTTCATGCAGGCGAGTTTCAGCCTGCAATCCGAACTTGGACCGGCTTTGATGGGATTTGCTCCGTCTCGCGACTTGACAGCCCTTTGTACCGGCCATTGTAGCGTGTTTGTAGCCCCAGGCGTAAGGGCAATACTGACCTGACATCATCCCCCCCTTCCTCCCTGTTACCAGGGCAGTCTAGTTAGAAAAATACAACTAACTACAGGGGTTGCGCTCGTTGATGGACTTAACCAAACATCTCACGACACGAGCTGACGACGGCCATGCAGCACCTGTCACTGTATTCCCGAAGGCACAGTCTCCTTTCGGAGACCTTCACAGGATGTCAAACCTGGGTAAGGTTCTTCGTTTACCATCGAATTAAACAACACGCTCCACCGCTTGTGCGGGTCCCCGTCAATTCCTTTATGTTTTAGTCTTGCGACCGTACTCCACAGGCGGGATGCTTAACGCGTTAGCTTCGCTACTAGAGGGGTCGATACCTCTAACAGCTAGCATCCATCGTTTACGGCGTGGACTACCGGGGTATCTAATCCCGTTTGCTACCCACGCTTTCGTGCCTGAGTGTCAGGAATGAGCCAGTTATCTGCCTACGCCATCGGTGTTCCTCCCAATATCTACGGATTTCACTCCTACACTGGGAATTCCAATAACCTCTCTCATCCTCTAGCTGAGCAGTTTAGATAATGGATGTATGGTTGAGCCACACGCTTTCACTATCTACTTACTCTGCCACCTACGCAACTCTTTACGCCCAGTAATTCCGGATAACGCTTGGATCCTCCGTATGACCGCGGCTGCTGGCACGGAGTTAGCCGATCCTTATTCATATGCTACCGTCAAAATCGTCACATATAAAAGCAGTTTACAACCCTAAGGCATTCATCCTGCACGCGGCGTTGCTCCATCAGGCTTTCGCCCATTGTGGAAAATTCCCTACTGCTGCCTCCCGTAGGAGTCTGGGCCGTGTCTCAGTCCCAGTCTGGCTGGTCATCCTCTCAGACCAGCTATTGATCGTTGCCTTGGTGAGCCATTACCTCACCAACAAGCTAATCAAACGCAGGCCGTTCCCAAAGCGCCGAAGCTTTACTCCGTAGAGCACATGCGGTATTAGACACCATTTCTGGTGCTTATCCCTCACTTTGGGGTACGTTCCTACGCGTTACTCAGCCGTCCGCCGCTCGCCACCAGTCCGAAGACCGTGCTGCCGCTCGACTTGCATGTATTAAGCACGCCGCCAGCGTTCATCCTGAGCCAGGATCAAACTCTCCAAAAAAAATTGAATGTCGTTTGATTGCTCTCAAAACATTTCAAAAATAGAACTGACGTTGATTTGCACTACTCAATTTTTAATGAGCTTTTGGAGAAACTGATACCAGACCTCAAAACTCTCAAGTGATAGTACGACGTTTACTAAGCTATTGTCAAGATGTTTCTTGCCAAAAGTGTCGTGATTGTTACATCAGGACTCAAGAGGTTGCTCGTCTTCCTCGTTTTCATCGTCCACAACAGCGTCAACAAGCGCCAACGCAACAACTTCATCACCCTCGTTCAATCGCATAATACGCACGCCTTGCGTGGCTCTGCCAAGCTCAGGAATATCCTTAAGACCGAGGCGAATCGTTTGCCCCTGCGATGAGACAATAATGACCTCTTGAGAGTCGTCGGTTAGAGTTTTAACACCTATCAAGTTACCTGTTTTGCCATTTACGATAGCCGAACGGATACCGACTCCTCCACGCGTGTGCGCGGCGAACTGCGCTATCTTTGTCCGCTTACCGTAGCCATGTTGGCTAATAACAAATATACTGGAGCCGGCCTGTACGATGTCCATGCCAATCACTTGGTCACCTGTGCGTAGCCGTATGCCACGTACGCCGCGCGATACGCGGCCCATTGGCCGAACATCGCGCTCATGGAAGCGAATAGCTTGACCTTTGGCAGTAGAAATGACTACTTCGTTATCGCTGTCAGTCATACGAATCCACTTCAGCTCATCACCTTCATCGAGGTTAATGGCGATGAGTCCAGAGTTACGGACATTCTGGTACTGTTCAAACGGAGTCTTCTTAACAACGCCCTGGACCGTGCACATAATAAGATTACCCTTAGAGTGCTTTGAAACATTAATGACCGAGCTGACTACTTCCTCTGGCTGCAACTGTAGCAAGTTAACAATAGCGACGCCTTTAGCACTGAGGTTAGTAGCTGGCACCTCGTATGTTTTAAGGCGGAAAACGCGGCCCTTATTGGTGAAGAACAACAAGAAGTCATGAGTACTAGCGTTCACGACATGCTCAATGACATCTTCCTCACGAGTTGTCATGCCGCGTCGGCCTTTGCCGCCACGCCCTTGACGCTTATATTCGGCGATTGGACTCCGTTTAATATAGTTAGCCGATGTAAGCGTAACAACAACCTGTTCGTCGGGCACGAGGTCTTCGTCGTTCATTTTGCCAAGCTCGTTTGCGACGATCTGCGTCCGACGCTCATCACCAAAGCGCTTCTTCATATCCTTTAGTTCTTCTTTGATGATCTTGAGAATCTCTTTTTCGTCTGCCAAAATCTTTTCTAGCTCACCAATGAGCTTGAGCAGCTCGGCAAGTTCGTCTTCGATCTTTTGGCGCTCCAAGCCCGCTAGCGTGCGCAGTTGCATAGCGAGGATCGCTTTAGCTTGAATTTCGCTCAGCGCAAAGCGCTCAATAAGGTTTTTCTGGGCCTCGTCGGTCGTTTCGCTGGACCGAATAGTCTGGATAACTTCATCGATATGATCAAGTGCAATTTTAAGACCCTCTAGGATATGGGCTCGATCCTTGGCTTTACGCAGTTCAAATTCGGTGCGGCGGCGAACGACATTCTGACGGTGCTTAATATGCTCATTAATAATGTCTTGCAGACCAAGCACACGCGGCTGGATGCCATCGATAAGAGCGAGCATGTTGTAATGGAAAGCGACCTGAAGTGGGGTGAGCTTATAAATTTGATTCAGGAGCTTCTTTGGGTATGCGTCTTTTTTGAGGTCAATCACAATACGGACCGACCCACGCGAACTTTCGTCACGAATATCCGAGATACCGTTGATCTTCTTATCCTTCACCAGATCGGCAATCTTTTCTACAAGTCCAGCCTTATTTACAGCGTAGGGAATCTCACTGATAAGTATGCGCTGGCGGCCTTTGTTGGTCTCTTCGATGTTGGCGACACCGCGGACCATAACACCACCACGCCCAGTAGCAAACGCGGTACGGATGGAGTCCTTGCCATATATAACGCCGCCCGTTGGGAAGTCTGGACCCTTAATATGCTCCATGAGGTCGTCGAGCGTCGCGTCCGGCTTATCAATCTGGCAAATAGTTGCGTCAACGAGTTCATTCAAGTTATGTGGCGGAATGTTGGTTGCCATGCCAACCGCAATACCAACTTGCCCATTCAAAAGAAGGTTTGGCAATTTTGCTGGCAATACTTCTGGCTCCTGCTGAGAACCGTCGAAGTTATCGCGAAAGGGTACGGTATCTTTATCAATGTCTTCGAGTAATGCCTCGCTCGCTCGCGTCATACGAGCCTCTGTATAACGATATGCGGCTGGTGGATCGCCGTCCATCGAACCAAAGTTACCTTGCCCATCTACCAGCATATAACGCGTCGAGAATGGCTGTGCGAGGCGCACCATGGAATCGTAGATGGCAGTGTCGCCGTGCGGGTGGTACTTACCCATTACTTCACCAACGATTTGCGCACTCTTGGTATGTTTACCGGTGGAGCGCAAACCTGATTTGTCCATAACGTACAAAATACGGCGGTGGACCGGCTTGAGGCCATCGCGCACGTCTGGCAATGCGCGGGCCACAATAACGCTCATAGAGTATTGGAGGTAGCTGGTCTCCATTTCGTCTTCCACTGATCGGTGAATGACAGTGCGAGAGTAGGTTGTCTCTGGTGTTGTTTGCTCTTCGTTCATACTAAATATCCAGGTCCTTTACAAATGTAGCGCGCGACTGGATGAAGTTTTTGCGCAGTTCAACTTCAGTGCCCATCAACTTGTTAAAGATGGCGTCGGCTTTTTCGGCGTCCGCGACTTTTACCTGAACAAGTACGCGGTTTTCAGGATCCATAGTGGTTTCCCACAGCTGGTCAGCATCCATTTCGCCCAATCCCTTGTAGCGCTGGATAGTAACGCCCGCTTGCCTAATACGATCTTCGGAAGGATCGACTTTAGTACCCTTAGCCTTACGTTCGACAATAAGCTTGTCTATGATCTCGTCAAGCTCTTCTTCGGTATATGCGTACTGCTTTTTCTTGCCGCTAATAATCGCGAATAACGGTGGTTGCGCTGCGTACAGGTGCCCGCCCTCAATAATTGGATACATGTGACGGAAGAACAACGTCATAAGTAGTGTGCGGATGTGTGCGCCGTCGACGTCGGCATCGGTCATAATGACAATCCGCTCATAACGCAGGCCCGCCATATCAAACTGCTCACCAATGCCAACACCCATTGCCTTGATAAGGTTGAGAATTTCCTGATTGGCGAGCATTCTATCAAGTCGTGCGCGTTCAACGTTCAGAACCTTACCGCGGAGCGGTAAGATGGCTTGGAAACGGCTATTGCGACCGTCTTTTGCTGAACCGCCAGCTGAGTTACCCTCGACAATGAAGAGCTCTGCTTCGGTTCGGTCTTTGGTGGCGCAATCAGCAAGCTTGCCAGGCAAACTAGCGCCGTCAAGTGCGCCTTTGCGAATAATGTTGTCACGGGCGGCACGAGCTGCTTTGCGGGCACGGGCTGCTAAAAGCGCTTTGCCGACTATTTTGCGAGCGACGCTCGGGTGCTCTTCGAGGTAGTAGGCAAAGTACTCCGTCATGACCTGTTCGACATAACCACGGACTTCAGGGTTGCCAAGCTTATTTTTGGTCTGACCCTCAAACTGCGCTTCAGGAAGCTTTACCAAAATAACTGCTGTCATACCTTCGCGGCAGTCTTCGCCAGTCAGGTTTTCTTCCTTTTCCTTGAGCAGACTGTTCTTGCGCGCGTATTCATTGATAACACGGGTTAGCGCAGAACGAAAACCAGTGAGATGTGATCCACCTTCAGGGTTAACGACATTGTTGGCAAAAGCTTTGATCGTTTCGGTGTAGCCGTCGGTATATTGAGCAGCAATTTCGATCTGGTCGCCTTCGACTTCTTTATCGACATAAAAGACGTCGTCGTCTACGACATCTTTGCCAAAATTGAGATGCGTAACGTATGACTTGATACCGCCTTCGAAATAAAAACCGTAATGCTTACCGGTCTTCTCGTCAGATATTGAGGTCCTAATACCTTTTGTGAGATAAGCCTGATGACGCAGCCGATCAAGTATGGTGTCGTAGCTAAAGTTAGTTGATTCAAAAATAGTGTCGTCTGGGTAGAAGGTGATTTCCGTACCCGTCTGTGCAGTTTTACCGACAGCCTTGAGATCACTTTTTGGTACACCGCGCTCATATTCCTGACGAAATGTCTTGCCATCGCGGTGAACGGTAACGATCAGCTTACTAGACAGAGCGTTTACGACACTGACACCGACACCGTGCAGACCGCCAGATACTTTATATCCGCCGCCGCCAAATTTACCGCCAGCGTGTAAAACAGTAAGCACCGTTTCGACAGTGCTCTTGCCCGTCTTGGGGTGTATATCTGTCGGGATACCACGGCCATTATCAATGACCGTCACACTCCCATCAGCATGTATCAGCACTTTCACTTCAGTCGCAAACCCGCCGAGTGCCTCGTCAATGCCGTTATCGACCAGTTCCCATACCAGGTGGTGTAAACCCTCTACCCCAGTACTACCAATGTACATACCAGGACGCTTGCGAACCGGCTCAAGCCCTTCAAGGACCTGGATTTGATCTGATGTATATCCTTTTTGTTTGTCAGCCACTATAAAAAACCCTCTTGTAGATCAATTAAACGTCCCACTTACCTACTTATTATAGAGAACTCTAGAGGTTTTGGCAACTAACCTTACGGGGGCTAACGGCGATGTAGATTGCCTTCTTGATCTATAAAGATCGTGTCATCGGGGTCACTATCACGAGGATTCGCACCGAGGTGTATCTCGCCCTCAGTCGGGGTATTGTGGGGAGTGTCCGGCTTGGGCTTAATTTCAGGAAGTTTCGGCTGCTGCGACAATTGCTCTATTTCGGTCAGCGAAGCTTGATGCGGATGTTCTGGAGGAGTAATGTGCGAGTGCTTGCGCTCGTGGTGTAACTGCTTGGGCGGAGCTGGCGGCACCTCCTTTTCGGTGTCCTCAGCATCAATCACTGTATCACCTTCAGCTGCGTGATCTGACTCCGGTTTTAGTAGTTTGCGTGCGTGCGTTGTTAGGATTTCCGGTTCCTCATGTGGTGTTTTAGATGGTTCTACAGGAGCAGTGAAAGGTGTTGGGGCTGGCGGCTCGAAAGCAGCGACAGGTTTCTTGGACCATGGCGATGCGGGTATGGCCGGTGCAGCGCTCACACTACGTTTGGCGAGCCAATCATCGAGGAAGGATGATCCAGAGCTTGGGGGTGCCGCCGGTCCTCTTGCGGGCTGAGAAGGAGGTAGCGCAGATGCTGGTCCAAACGCAGGTCTATTACCTGAAGGAGGCGCCGCTGGCGTCTTGAATGGATTTGCCGATCCAAATGCTGGCGGCTCCGGCTTGGTTGCCATACGTCCAAAGATCTCCTTCTCCACTACCGCTTTTGGACGACCATATTTTGCCGCAGAAAGCTGTTTGAGAGCATCGGCAAGCTGGTAATTGGGATTTCCGAGCGGCGGCAAAGTTGCCATACTGAAGGGTTGCGTCGGGACACCACCGACAAGTGTACGAATAACTGCGTTATGGTTTGGGATGCGCAACAAATCGTTACCGTCAAACGTGGGTTGGAAGTAGCGTGATAGCGCTTCGACATCCACCTGACCAATGCGGAATGATACAATTGTACCCATATTGCCGAAAACAGCATCCCGAATCTCTTCGGTCAGCTGCGTCGTAAACTGGTTCGCAACAATAAGGTCTAGGTGGTACTTACGTGCTTCAGACATGATCGTGGCAAATGAGTCCGTAGAAAAGTTCTGGAACTCGTCAACGTAGAGGCTAAAGTCACGTCGATCGTTTTCATTCTTGATGTTCGCACGGCTCATGGCGGCTGCCTGGAACTTCATCACAAAGATCATACCGAGGAGCTGCATGTTTAGCTGGCCGAGCCGTCCCTTGCTCAAGTTGACCAGCAGAATCTTGCCGTCATCCATGATCTCGCGCAAATTAAATGCGCTCTTACTTTGACCAATGATATTGCGCATCATCTCGTTGGACAAGAATGCACCAAATTTACTCACAAACCAGCTGACTACGTCACCGAACTCGTTCGATCGTTGTGACTGCGGCATTTCCTTCTGCCAAAATTCGACTACATTTTGGTCTTTAACGTATTGTAATTTTTGCTTCACAAACTGCTGATCATGGAACAATTTTGGAATATCAATAAATGTACCACCTTGCGGATCAGCCATAATGGTTAATGCAGCGTTGCGAAAGAGGTGCTCATACCGTGGTCCCATGATCCCTTGGTGTTGTGGGTCGTACAACTTATAGAGCATATTGAGGACTTCTTGAATAATAAAGTCCTTTTGGTCTTCCGACTGATATTCAAATAGGTTAAGACCTAACGGGTAATCCATATCTGATGGTGAGAAGTAGATAACATCTTCGGTACGCTCGCGCGGCACCATAGCAAGCAGTCGCTCCGCCGTATCACCGTGCGGATCAACAAAAGCAAAGCCGCGGCCGCTCATCATATCCTGCAAGGCTAGGTTCTCTAGAAAGGTGGATTTACCGGTACCCGTCTGTCCTACTGCATACATATGTCGGGCACGGTCAGCGTTAGCCAAACGAACGGGTTTCTTAACACCGCGAAATACGTTGTAGCCCAACAACGTACCCTTTTCGGGAATATTACGCGGGCCGTCGACCTGCTTGGATCCTTGCCGCTCAAGCTGTGAAGTTGGAATACTATTTTGATCGGGAAAATGGAATATTGTTGCAAGTTCGACAGCGTTTAGAATGTCTTTATTCTGGTTCTGGGGGAATAGTCTTAGGATATATGATGTAACAAACTCATCAATGTCTTTTGTGCCCGAGTACTTAAAACCATTTCTGCCCGCAGCATCAAAAAGCGAAAATGAGGCAACAATATTGCTCAAAATTGCTTGCGCGCGCTGGGAGATATTAGATGAAACAACGACCCGGATAAGCACTTCATAGCCCGGATGCCGTGTCTTGTCCTCCATGATGTCTACGACTGACTGCTCTAGCGTCGAAAGCTCGTGCTTGTCTTTACCCTCTTTTGATTCAACTGGCTTTACAAAGGCAACGGCTATATCTTTGAGGAAATTAGCTGCGGCTTTGCCGCCACTCATCTTATGATCAGTTCCCTTACGCTTTTTGCCGGCCAAGCCGAGCGCAACTTTTCTCCACCCCGAATCAGCAGGCCGCAGCAAAATCTGTATACCTGCCCCATCTTCTTTACCTAAGGTTGACAAGGAGTTGAGGAGCGTCTGCATAGAGTCACGCTTTAGCTCTTGATACGTAGCAATCGGATAAGCAAACGACTCTTTAAGGTGGAGTTCGCCACCTGCGCTGCCGGTCAATTTACCAATAGGACTAAAAATGTTGTGCTCCGCTACCTCTTCGAGGCGCGCCGCTGGGTAAGCACTTACGATAGCCTGCTTAACAACGTCCACGAGCGCCACCGGCACTGCTGCGTAAAAGTATACGAAGCCTTTGGCAGCCACAATCTCAAAGGCAAAATGACGCTGCCCATAGATCTTAGTCTTAAAACCTTTTTGAGCTGTACTAGAAATAATATTGTAGATAACTTGGGCTTTGGAAATGTTTTCTTCCGTCACGTCACGTGTGTCACGACCATTGCCTTCGATATCTTCACTGGGCGGCGGTAAATGTATAAGAAGCGGGACCATCTTGAGGCCGCGCTCGTAGTTTTTTTGCTCACGGAGGCCACGACGCATGTATACAAAAATGATAGGGCCGACAATAGCGGCTATCACTGCCAAGCATGCAAGTACAACGATAAGTATCGTTAGCATGGTCTAACCTTCTGCGATCTTTATATCTTTGTTATAGCGCGTTTTGAGGTATGCGACTTTTGTCTTACCGAGCTCTTGGCTCTCAAGATATGGATCAGAATGGGTCTGCTCAACAATCTTCTTCGCCTTGCTAACCCACATTTGGTCAATCGCGTCATCATCTAACGGTGGCGTAGTCGGGGTAGTTGTCTGCTGGAGTGGAGGGACCGCCAGTGGCAGCGCTACCGGTTGTAGTGGTTGCATTGGTTGCGCACTGCTGGGAGCAACAGACATCAATGCGGTTGGCGCACCCTGCCCAACACTGGCTCCTGCCTCGTGAGTAGCAACACCCTCACGCTGGCCGTGAGCCGACTGCTGCCATAAGGGCGTCTCTATAGCAGGCTGAGGTAGCTGTAGTGCTGGTTCTCTACTGATTTGTGGTTCCATAGACTGCCCGCATTATACCAGTTTTCTGTTTTGCCCGCTACGGTACTACCGCGGCACAATACCAGATGAGCGTACTGCATAAAGCGACGCGAGACCGAAGAACCCAAAGAGCATGATTGTATCTCGGATCGTCAACTGATCGACCGACTCTAAAACAAGAAGCAAACACGGCAATCCTGCAGTCAAAGCACTTAAGCGCAGGCGTTGCTTCTTAGAAAATCCAGTTTGTTGAAAATAGTAAGTCGCCAAGACGAACAAAAGCCCAAACAATAGAAAGAATGGCAGAACGAGTAATGCAGATGAAAGTCGGGTCGGGTTTGTGCTAAAAAGAAATGACAGCAACGCTCCAAGTAAAAGGCCGGCAGTGATTAGCAATCGTTTGATACTCATATAAGTATTGTACTCCAGGGCGACAATAAAAAACCTGCATGTGGTCCATGCAGGTAAAAGATCCAAGGAGCCGCGGGCAGTAAATCCGCTCAAATATACAAAAGTAATTAGCGCTTACTGCCTTTGGCATTGACTGACCGCTCTCGTAACCTTTAGGGTTACAAAGAGCGAACTGTTTTGATTGTTAAGGTAAGTTTTTGTTTTGACTTACTAGCTTGAATAGTACCACAGCAAGGACACTCTGTCAATAGGCTTACGTGTCTTTGCACCGTCAAATAGGGTCTCCATCGGTAGTATGTGCACTACTTATTTCTTCAGCAATACTTCAATAAAAGTTATGCACAGGTTTATTGAAAAAGTAAGCATAATTGTTGTTGACAGCCCGCATCGTAATTTATAAGATAACAGTAGCACTTGAATAAAAAAAGTGCTCAAAAACAAAAACGACTTTGCAACAACGGCTTCTCGCAGGCCGTTGTTCCATAATAAAAACCAACACTGTTTTACCAAAAGCCAAACAACAAACAAATAGAGAAAGACCCGCCTGCCAATCCAGGTGGGTCTTTACTTTTTAGGCAACCCGTCGTATTACAGTGGCATGTTAGAACCAGTGCAAAGCCTCCTTCAAAATGGCTCAGGTGGATTCGTGATTGAGGCGGAGTGTCATATCTCGAATGGCCTGCCTTCCATTGTGCTCGTGGGTTTAGGCAATAAGGCCGTTGACGAAGCTAAGGAGCGCATCCGTAGCGCGTTTGCGAGCTGCAAGCTTACACTCCCAGCCAAACGGATTACTATTAATCTTGCGCCGGCCGACGTACCTAAGGAAAGTACCGGCTTTGACCTTGCAATTGCGGTCGCCATATTACAGGCTAGCGCACAAACGAAACACATGCTCAGTCGACAGGAAGCAGTTATTGGCGAGGTGGGATTAGATGGCCAGATACGGCCAGTCCGCGGTGTTATTGGCAAATTGCTTGCCGGCAAAGCACACGGTATTGACGTTTTTTATATCCCCGAGGCCAACTTACGGCAGGCTATGCTTGTGCCTGCTATTACGATCGTACCCGTACAAAATCTGCGCGATCTTTATTTGAGCCTGGCGGGCACAACTCCGATACAGACACATTATACGAAGAGCGGCCTGCTGCCAGAACCGCAACAGCAGCGCCATACCCAAAGGCTCAGTGAAGTCGTAGGACAAACGGCTGCTAAGCGAGGCCTAGAGATTGCAGCAGCAGGCGGGCATAACATCTTCCTAAGTGGCCCGCCAGGGACTGGCAAGAGTATGCTAGCTAAGGCGCTTCCGAGTATCCTGCCGCCACTCACGCAGCAGGAGATGCTAGAAGTCACACAGCTGCATAGTCTTGCAAATAACGCTTACGACCAGCTGGTTACCGAGCGGCCATTTCGGAGCCCACACCATAGCGCTAGCAATGTATCGATCGTTGGCGGCGGATACAACATTCGGCCTGGAGAAATCAGCCTGAGCCACCGCGGCGTGCTCTTTTTGGATGAGATGCCTGAGTTTGGACGAAGTACTATTGAGGCACTTCGCCAGCCTCTTGAAGACGGTACTATTACCGTTGCGCGAGCGAAAGATAGCGTGCTGTATCCCGCAGACTTCATCCTCGTCGCTACAGCCAACCCCTGCCCTTGTGGCTATTACGGTAGCTCAAAGCCATGCACCTGCTCCGCCCATACGATCATGCGCTATCAACAAAAGATCTCCGGCCCGATTTTGGACCGTATTGACCTTTTTGTGGGTGTCGAGGCGGTTGACCACCGATATCTTTTGGACAAAACAGACAAAAACACGAATGATGAAGCACTGCGGCAGCGCGTCGATGCAGCGCGCGCCAAGCAACACATTCGTTTTGGCGACCGAGGAATCACGAATGCCGGCATGAGCAATCGCGAGATTAAAATGTATGCACGGTTAAACACAGCGGCAACAAATATACTTAATCAAGCGGCAGCGCACTTGGATATCTCGGCACGAAGCTACATGCGGAGCATCAAAGTCGCCCGTACAATTGCGGATCTTGATGGCGCATCAGAGATCGGGGTACATCATATTACCGAGGCGTTGCAGTATCGCAGTCAACGCACAGGTATCGTGGTGTGATAGCCACACACCCTTAGACTTGTGTGATGAGTTGTAATTACAAGCATCTCTTAAACCTAGATCCGACCGATTTGAATGCGTTATTGTCTACCGCAACCCACCGGCGGCAAAAGCGCTTGACCTCTGTTTTATGATCTGTTACAATACGCAGGTTCACAATATATAAGGAGATGCCATCAGCAAGTTCACGCGCCTGAACCAGGATATTCGGGCACCACAGTTACGAGTGATCGATGAGGACGGCAATCAGCTTGGTGTTCTCTCGAGGGTGGAAGCACTGCAAATGGCTGCGGATCAAGATCTTGATCTTGTCGAAATCTCGCCAGACGCGAATCCACCTGTTGCCAAAATCGTTGATTGGGGCAAATTTAACTATCAACGGACAAAGCAATTGCAGAAAAACAGACGCACCACCAAGGTGCTCGAGATGAAGCAAATGCGGTTCGGCCTCAAAATTAGCGATCACGATCTTGGTGTCAAACTCAAGAAAGTCACTGATTTTTTGGAGGCTGGTCATAAGGTGAAGATCACTATCTTCTATCGTGGACGCGAACTAGCCCACAAAGATATTGGATTTAAACTTGCTGATAAGGTAATAGCTGACTACGGCGATGAAATTGTTGTCGATCAGACACCGCAATTTGCCGGAAAACAGCTTAACTTCGTAATAAGGAGCAGTCATGCCAAAGCTAAAAACGCATAGTGGCACCAAAGACCGTGTGCGTGTCACTAAGAACGGAAAAGTCCGAATTCGCCATTCATACGGTAGCCACTTCCTACAAAAGAAGAGTGGCGCCCGTAAACGCAAGCTGTCAGGATTAGAAACAATGGGCAGCACCAACAGCAAGATGCTTAAAGTAAAGTTGGGAGCCTAACAATGCGCGTTAAACGAGGTGTTGCAAGTCACCAAAAGCACATGAAAATCCGCCATGCCACAAAGGGTATGACGAAATCGAACCGTTCGAGCATTAAGCGTGGGAAGCAGGCGGTTACAAAAGCCTTACAGTTTTCTTACCGCGATCGCCGCAACCGAAAGCGAACATTCCGCGAACTATGGAACACACGCATCAATGCTGGTGCTCATCTAAATGGTACGACTTACAGTAAACTTATCGCTAACCTCAAGGGTGCGAATATTACGCTTGACCGCAAGGTCCTAAGTGAGCTGTCGGTCAATGAGCCAAAAGCTTTCTCGGCTGTCGTAGCTGCCGCGCAAAAAGATAAGTAACCCAATCTAGCGCGCAACCGTAATAAAAATACTCCCTCGACTCGAAGGAGTATTTTTATTTAGTGCCAGCTTATCCGTAAGCCGGGTTCTGTTTTAGCCGATCATCTATCTAGTCTTGATGTTGCCACCAAAGATCAAGCGGATTCTATGATGAATCCCTGGCGGGCACCATGAGCTTCTCGCTCTTGGAATCCATCTCCTTGCAGCAGGCAGGGTTTACCGCTTTGCGTCGTCACCGACACAAACTGCGAGCTTTTGCCTCGCTCTTTTCACCCTTACCTCTATGGTTTTACCCATAAAGGCGGTCTGGTTTCTGTGGCACTTTCCCTAGGGTTACCCCTGGTTGCCGTTAGCAACTGCCTTGCCCTTGTGCTGCCCGGACTTTCCTCTTACATTGCTGCAAGCGATCAGCCGATAACCTGACACGGTCTAATTATATCATGCATGAGGTTATCATACCGCCTTTTGGGACCTTTCGGCATCGTTTAACGCCTCATTAACAGCAGCGTCTGCAAGCTTATTAAGCTCGCGCGGAACGTGTGTGAACGAAACATGGTGGAATTGTCTCGTTAGAGCTTCAATAGTGTTATGAATGGGCCACAAGTCTCGGTTTTTGACCTTAAAAATACCGAGCATCTGATTAATAACAAGCAAGCTATCCATATAGACGTGCACTTCTCTGGCACCGAGCTTGAGCGCTTCTTCTAACGCCAGTTTCAGTGCCTGGTACTCAGCCTGATTATTCGTGGTAATGCCAAGGTATACGCCTGTTTTGACGATCACATTATTATTCATATTCATGAGCGCGAATCCGCTGGCCGATGGGCCAGGATTGCCTCGTGAACCACCATCCGCATACAACTTTAGCTCTTTAAGATCCGGTGTGTTCTTTACAATGTTATTTGCTATTACGCTCTGTTGCGGGAGAAGTGAAAAGTGAATCATCTTGATTGGCGTGTCGCGCGCAACTTGTGGACCATAGTATTTCTGATAGGTTTCAAGCATTGCTGTCGGCGAAGAAAATGTCTCGTGTCCGGCATAATCAGTGCTTGTAATATCGCCTAATCTTTTTTCGATAACAGCATTAACTTTTGCAATACCTAGAGTAACCCACGTGCTAGGATCTTGCGGTTCTACTTTGTCGATAAGAGAAATTAAGTCGTTAACCGAAATGTCTTTGTCATCATAGATGCGCCATGTGGAGGTTTTTTCACCCCTGCGCACCAAATCGGCTAGTTCGTGATCAAGTTTTAATGATTTCATTCGATTTTGTTGTTGTGGGATAACCCAAGCAGGGTTTTTCAAACTGGTCGGGGTGACAGGGCTCGAACCTGCGACCTCACGGCCCCCAGCCGTACGCGCTACCAACTGCGCTACACCCCGAATGACTCAAAAAGCCGGGCAGACCGATATGATTAACCTGGTGTAATCCAGGTGGGTGCCCGCATATACCGACCACGGTCGATACACATATTGAGCTCCCGAGCGAAAATAATATTCAGATAATCATTTCTCGGCCTGTATCGCCCAGCCGCTTTTTATTATACGCGCACAACAGTGCTTAGTGAAGGAGTAAAAAGGTAAAAATGCCGCTATCGATGCGACTTATAAAGGGACCGATAAACTGAAAAACAACCAGCATAAACACGATGATGGCCATAAAGCCGATTGCCTCTATCCGTTCCATCACCTCTCGTACTGTGTCCGGTGCAAACGCGTACAGCAAACGCGAGCCGTCAAGCGGTGGAAATGGAATCATATTGAAGACAAAGAATGCTATATTTACCTGCATGAATAGCGCGAGCATCGTGAAGATTCCGCTGCCAGAATCCATAAAATGGGCCGGGATGGACGCTAGAACTGCAAGGGCGAGATTCGTAAAAGGGCCGGCGAGGCCCACGAGTGCTACGCCATACGCTCCGTACCGAACTCGATATGGGTTAAACGGAACTGGCTTGGCTATAAAAAAGGGCGGCTGACCAGACACAATCAACACAAGTGGCAGCAATATAGTCGTAAAGGTATCGATATGACGCAAGGGGTTAAGCGTCAACCGGCCTGCCTCCTGCGCAGTTTTATCACCCAGCCAATGAGCTACAAAGCCATGCATTGCCTCATGAATCGTCATCGAAATGAGCAATGAAACAAACACGATAAGGAGATCGGCGCCTGATAGTCCCAAGAACATGTCTCTATTATACAGAAAATGGCCGATAGGCCGCATTTTATTGCCGGGCCAACATCTTACAGATTGCCTATTGGACCTTGAAACAACGCAGTAATTGCTTCCCGGCGTGCTTCAACAAGGCGATTTTGAGATTAAGAGCTGATATGATTGACGAAAGGAAGAAAAACCGCTAGAATATACTCTTGAATAGAAGGAAAATCTGATGAAACAATGTGACGTTACTGGCAAGCAGAGTCAATATGGTCGGCGAATCAGCCACTCTCACCGACGGACGCTGCATAAGTGGGCTCCAAACCTGCAGAAGAAGACAATCACTACAAAGATCGTTACGAAAAGTGGCGAAGAAATCGCCAAAAAGGTTACTATTAAAGTCAGCGCTCAGGGCATTCGCATCCTAAAGAAGCAAGGTCTCTTGCCTGCTACTGGCAAATAGCCGATTTACTTTCTCTATCGCATAATAGCCCTTGGAAACCTGAGGGCTATTTATATTGAAGACTTTTACCACTACTGATGTGGCTGGACGAACCGCTGCGGCCAAGGTCGTCCAGCTGCATCACCAAAGCGCGAAACGGGACAGAATTGCGCAACGGTTTGGAGTGGAGCTAGCCGCTCATTTTGATATCAGACAGCCCTTCAGATCAGTTCCCCTTCACTTTGGAATACTGACCTACTGGGGCAATGCACTAAGACTGTTCCAGAACGATAAGCTGTGTAGCGTCGCCAAGATCGCCTGCCTTGAGCTTCAGCTTTGACACGGTCTCTTTTGGCTCCATACTTAACGCTTGCAGGGCTTGCTCGAGCGATTGTTGTGGCACGGCAAAGGTAAGGCCAGCGACATCGAAATGTGTTGGGATGATCAATTTAGGCTCAACCTTCTTGATAAGTTTGAGCGCACCGATGCCATCAAGCGTATAGCCATTACCACCGACAGGTACGATCATGACATCTACCATGCCAATCGCTTCAAGCTGAGCCTCGCTCAATTCAGGGTAGACATGGCCAGTAACTAGCAGGCGAAAATCGTCGAGAATGATTTTGTACATCGTAGCAGTTTTTTGCTTCTCCTCGTCGATGTGTGCCCGAGCCGGAATGCCATAAATTGACACGCCCGAAACTTCATATTCGCCAGGCTGATCAATAACGATCTTGCTTGTCGCCACCGGATCACCGTGCGCGGACGTAAAAAGGGTGATGTCGCCAGGCTTGGCAATCGACTTTGCACCCAGTTCCGACAGGTTATCATCAATGACGATTCGCGCTTGTTTGTTTGCAATGGTGATGCAGTTTGCGCCGTAGTATTGTAGCTCCATTAATATCCTCCGATGTTACAGAATGGCGTTTTTATCAATCAGTACTTGTTTTTTGGCATCAAGTAGCGTGATAACAAAACGATCTTTGATTTGGCGACGGTAAGTAAACTCGTTAAGCGGCATAACCGTATAGCGTAGTTCTTTGCCTTCTTGTGTCTCAAGTTCGGTAATAAACTTCTGTACAGCATGCTGATTAACATCACCCACAATGAGGATGTCAATACCGCTTGACTCGTCCCGGGTAAACTGGCCTGTATAGATGACGATGTCAAGGTTACCCAGAGCTTTTAGCTTATCTTGTTCGGTGGTTATAACGGTGTCGGTAGCTTTTTTGGTGGTCGTTTTTGTGGTAGTGGTCGCCTTACTGCCCTGTCCAAAGATAGCAAGCAGCGGCTTATAAAACTCGAAGGTTTGGTTGACTTCGTAATACAGGCGATTGTTGGTGGTGTCCGAGATGATGATGCCAACGTTGAGCAAGTTAGCAAGTTCGCGACGCACCGAGTTAATCTGTTCATCAATTTTGCGCGTTATTTCGCGGACATAGAACGAGCGATTGGGGTTGCTATAAAATAGCTGAAGCAGCTTGACGCGCGTTTTTGATCCAAACAATTGCTCAATCATATTGCTATTGTACCAGACTTACATAACAGCTTACAGATTTATTTGTTCAGGAACGTTGTTATTAAATCTACTACCTCATCCTGTTTACTGACCCAATGAATACTTTTGTTGCGTTTAAACCAAGTGCGTTGGCGCTTGGCAAGATGCACTGTGGCGAGGACAGTCGCCTGTTTAGCTTCCTGGAGTGAGCAACTTCCCGCTATATACGCAGCGAACTCCTTGTAGCCAGGCGCTCGTAGCGCTGGAGCTTCTGAGCCATAGCGCGCAATGAGAGCGTGCGTCTCTTCGGCCATGCCTGCCGCAACCATCCTATCGACGCGCTTTGTGATGGTAGCTCTCAGCGCCTCCCGATCGGCTTTTAGGCCGATTATCAATGTGTTCGGCCGGAGCTCTTTGTTCGTAGAAATTTGCCCGCCGGTTTCGAGTGCGCGTGTGAGATGCCGGGGGTTACGATCATTTGGGGGGAGTTCGATGCCGGATTTGTGCAGTTCGGACTGTAGCTGCTCAATGGTCAGTTTTTGCAAGCGCGCGCGAGTATCGGTGTCGGCGGGAGCGCGAAACGCGAAATTATATAGAACGGCATCTATATATAGCCCGCTGCCACCAACCAGCAACGGGAGTTTGCCCCGGGCAGCAATGTCACTAATCGCCCACTGGGCGCGCGTTTTGAAATCAAAAACGTCGAATTGCTCGTTTGGCAGCACGACGTCGAGTAGGTGGTGCGGAACAAGTGTCCTTTCTGCCCGTGTTGGCTTGGCAGTGCCAATATCCATGCCTGTATAAACAGTACGAGAATCGGCACAAATAATCTCGCCAGCAAATTGCTTGGCAAGGCGCATAGCCAGCGCCGACTTACCGGTGGCCGTTTCACCGACAATGACGATCAAAGGAGGGTTGTCTGCTGTGGATCCCATAATAACTGGCCAATGTCTACTTTGTCGTCTGCGTTGACTGCAATGCCTTCGGCTTCTAGCAAAGCCGCATGAGCCGCGCGACCACCACCCGGCCATCCAGCCGCCAGACCACCCTGTTTATTAACTACACGGTGCCATGGTAGGCCAGTGGGACCAGTATGTGCGATCTGTCCCACTTCCCAAGCTGCCCATGCAGCACCACATAAGGCAGCGATTTGGCCATACGTCATAACGCGGCCGGGCGGGATTTGCGCGACTAGATCGTACACTCTTTGGGTAAAATCTTCATCAACTCTGCTCATTAGCTTGTCCTCTGCGCCAGCCTATCTATAAGGATGTCTTACTGACGCGCGAAGTAGCCTCATGGGCAACGGTCTTTAAGAACTCATCGACTGTGCGTGCAGCCGTTTCTTCACTGACAACTAGATCTTTACGAATGCGAGGTAGTAACTCACCGGTTTCAATTTCTTTTTGGCCAATCACTACGGTATATGGCACCTTCATGAGCTCGGCGTTGCGAATCTTTTTGCCGACAGACTCGTTGTCGTTATCAACCGCTAGGCGTAAGCCGAGTGTCTTGGCCTTCTCTGCTAACTGATTTGCAAACTCCGTTGTGGAGGCTTCTTGGTTTACCGTAATAACGCGGACCTGCTCCGGTGCCAGCCATACAGGGAATTTCCCTGCCGTATGCTCGATATACACCGAGAAAAACCTATCGAAACTACCCATGATGGCACAGTGAATCATAATAGGCTGCTGCTGCGTGCCGTTCTCGTCTGTGTATTGCAGTTGGAAACGTTCTGGTTGCACAAAGTCAAATTGCACCGTTGCCACCTGCCACTTGCGGCCGATCGCATCGATGGCCATAAAGTCTATCTTAGGACCGTAAAACGCTGCCTCGCCTTCTTCCTTGTAAAACGTCAGGCCGTTTTTGACGGCCAGTTCCTCGATCTTGGTTTGAGCGAAGTCCCAGAGTTCTTGTGTACCGAGATATTCGTCACTTGCGTCTCTGAGTGATAGCCGCACTTCGAGCTTCATGTCGATTGCACGGTAAAAATCTTGGATCGCGACAATGAGCGAGTCGACAACCGCCGAGACTTGATCTGGCCGGCAATATGTATGACTATCGTCTTGAGAAAGTGATCGTACTCGAGACAACCCGTGTAATTCGCCCGTTTTTTCGTCACGATAGTTTGTGGTTGTCTCCATATATTTGATCGGCAATTCGCGGTAACTGCGCGGCCGGGCAGCATAGATTTGGTTGTGGTGCGGGCAATTCATGGGCTTCATCACGAGCTCGTCGTTTGTCTCTTGGCTTTTGACCAGGAAAAGTTGGGGACCAAATTTTGCCCAGTGTCCCGAGACTTCATACAGCTCCTTTTTGGTAATGTGCGGCGACCAAACCTTTTGGAAATCATTTTTTGCGCGCAGTTCCTCAGAGAATCGGATGAGGCCGTCACGCACAATAGTTCCGCGCGGTGTATACAAAGGCAGGCCCGAACCCACCAAATCAGAGAATACAAACAGATCGAGCTCTTGGCCTAGGCGGCGATGGTCGCGTTTTTTAGCTTCTTCGAGCATAGTAAGGTGTTGCCGGAGCTCTTTATCGGTTGCGAATGCTACGCCGTATACACGCTGCATTTGTGGATTGCCTTCTTTGCCGCGCCAATACGCGCCGGAAACGCGTAGAAGCTTAAAAGCGCCAACATCGCCGGTAGCCGCGACATGGGGGCCGCGGCATAAATCAATAAAGTCACCATTGCGATAGAATGAAACTTCACCGATTTTGCCCTCTCCTTCTGTCGCAACACCCAACTCATCAGCATCAATGTCTTTGGCGCTGGTGGTTCCAGAACGCTTAAGATCGTTGAGAAGCTCTACCTTATAAGGTTGTTTTGCTTGCTCTGCCCAGGCAATCGCTCCGTCAATTGACTGTACCGAGCGTTCAAACGGCTCGTTTGCGGCAATGACTTTATGCATCTCAGCTTCAATCTTAGGAAAATCCTCTTCGGATAAAGCTTGTTTGCCAAGATCAACGTCGTAATAAAAGCCGTTTTCGACGACCGGACCAACCCCCAGCTTTACATCAGGCCATAGCCGCGTTATTGCAGTGGCCATAATGTGAGCCAGGCTGTGGCGCATGGGGTACAAATTTTCGTCTGCTGATTGATTGCTCATAGGTTTACTGCTCCATTATGGCTCTTGTTTAACATAAAAGACGCGCCTGCTGATATATTGAATATTCTCGCAGATATATTCAATATAGTTACAAACGCGTCTCGGACTCATGCTGCACTGCAAGGTAGTTGCGATACAACACAAGCGGTTCCACCGGACTTCTTTTTTGTTACTCATCCGATAGTTGCGGTTCTGTTTTGGAATCACAGCAATCTAAATTTTCTCAAAAAAACACTTATGCCTGCACGTTACGTACGTTTTGGCTGCCCACGGAGCTCAGTAGTTCGTTACACTACTTCACTGCTCGATATGTATTATAACACATCGCAAAACTTCGCATCACAAATACAACTATAGCAAGGTTGGTATGATATGGCTAGTACTAAGTTGTTGTTATTTTTATGCTGTGCTGTGGATAAGCTGGGGATCGGCGCATACGATCGGCTCTGGTATTCTATATCGTCTATGATATATTCAATCACACTTCCCGATCCACAAATGCCATCATAGCAAACCTCCCTACTGATGCTTCAGGGGCAGAACGGCCCACCGCCCATAGTGTGCCATTCCGAATTGGGATGCCACGCCGGGTTTGGGAGGTCAAAAAGTTCCGCTGCTATTTTTCAGTACAGGAGCGGATCTGACCCCTTTAAGTCACCAAAATAAATCGCCCTTCCTTATCGAAAGGGCGATTTATTTTGGTGGGCTCTAGAGGATTCGAACCTCTGACCTCTTCCACGTCAAGGAAGCGCTCTAGCCAACTGAGCTAAGAGCCCGCGCGGCCACTATTGTCAACACTGGTACTATAGCGTATTACCCATATAATGACAATGCCCTAAAACTCGGCCGCATTGACCGCTTTAGTCCAAAGAGATGCGACATAAGGCACTGCTCCCTCTAGCAAAACATAAGCATCGTATGCTACATACTTGACCTAATATGTAACCTATGATAGCATTACCAGGTTAAGAGACTTATATGTGAGTGTCAAAAAACCGGGGACGCTTGAAGATTTCAAGCTGTTTTATGAAGAGTTGTCGTTTTCTTTGAAACCGATTACCCGCATCCGCCGCAACCGTATTGTTGCAGCCGAGCTTAAATAACAGCGATCATAATCCGCCAACATCTGGCGGATTTTTTATTGTGCGACACATTCAATCAGTCCGTGGCGAGTAGCACTGCATGTCTTTTTTGTGTCCAGACGAGTAATCCACATATCGATTGACTGTTTTCCACTAGATTTTTGAATAGCCGTATGTCAATATATTGACATGGTATGCGTATATTGTGGCTCATCAACAAAAGTTATTAACTCTCGCCATCAGCAGCGTAGTAACGCTGTCTGGCGACGCCGCCAATGCTTAGTGTGCAACGCAATATTCACAAGCCGCGAGCATATCGATCTGACCGAAAGCCTGCGTGTGCAGCAGGCGCAAGACGGCAAACAGTTGACTCCGTTCCGCCGTGACCGTCTTTTCCTCGATATCTATGAGAGCTGCAAGCACCGCCCCACGGCGCTCGGCGACGCAATAGCTCTTACGCAGACAATTATCGACAAGCTCTGCCTTGAAGCAAAAGGCGGCCTATTAACCCGCCTACAGATCGTTACTGAGGCTCTGGCAGTCCTCAAGAGGTTTGATCTGGCGGCGGCTACTGCATACGGCGCGTATCATCCACCGAGAAAATAGCGCATATACATTGGAGCTGAACGCGGGCTCCTACTCCCGAGGAACGATATTACTCTTTGACTGCCTTCTCAGTGACGATGAACGAAAGGTATTTAGCAAACATTAGGCGTGTTTGGGAATAGAGTGCCGCCACCGCACCATAGCAGATGGTGGTGACCGGCAAATAGACCCATTGCAACAGCATAAAGAGCGTCCGGTGGCGTTTGTAGCGTGCAGGACGCGGCGGAAGCGTCTTGAGTGCTACAAACAGCGAGGCAGAGAGTCCAACAAGCCCAAATGTCTGAATGCGACTAATGATAATTGGCAACTGATTGGCGGCGTAGTTTTGCGGGTTAAACAATGCCGGCACAAAGGCAGCGTATAGCAGCAATGGGGCTCCAGTCGCCCAGGTAACATGCCCTTCTAATGTGCGCAAAAATTTACCGATGAGATCGCCACGCGGCACCTTGTTTTTCTTAAAAAACCCTTGGTCCGCAATGTAGGCGATATCGGATGCCCCGTAGGTCCAACGGCGTAGCTGGATAAACTGCGCCTTAAGCGTTTTAATGTAGCCCTCGGTAAGCACTGCGTCCTGAAAAATAGGCACCGCCAACGGGTAAACACGATAGTCGCCCTGAAAATGGAAGTAGCTACGCCAAAAGTGATGCCCGTCCTCTACAATAGTTCGCACGCTCCAAAAGTCCATATCAATAAGTGCCTGCATGCTCTGGGCATGGGCCGAGAAATTGCGCTCCAAGTGGGGCCGCTGCGTCAGAACAATATAAAAAAAGGTGTTGCCGGTAGCAATAACGCGCATCGGCGCTGGCGCGTCCCATATATTGTTGGTAAACATTGGCAGTGGCTGATAGGAGGCCCGTAATGGATCAGGCACCACCGAATGGAGATAACTGACAGCTGCAAAATATGGCTTGCTGGGGCGGTTGTCAGAGTCGAGTGTGGTAACGATGACATGCGTGGGGTCTATGTGCTCTTTTTCGAGATATTTTGCGAGGGTCCGGCCGGCATAGGTGATATTCGCCCCTTTTCCGATAATTTCACCAGGAATGTGTGCGGGATGCTTGACTGCCATAGCATGCATAAAATCTTTACCAAATGCAGCGACCAACTCATTCGCCTGTTGCTCAACCCGCTCACCACCACGCTCTTCGTAAGCCAGTACAAAAATTATTTTCTTGTGGTCGTAGTCGGCATTCAAAACGGAGCGGATGGTCGGCTCAAGTACTTCCCGGCTCTCGTTGTAGGTAGCGATGATAACTGCGTGAATGATTTCTTGGGGATTGATGGTTGAGGGACGGTTGCGCAGGCGCTCAAGGTTGCTGAGGTGCCACTTTGGACGCGTTATGATTTGGTCGATGGTCTTTCCGGCGGCAATCTCATCCAGCAAGCCGTTCCAGTTGAGCTTTGCCTGTTCGCGCATGGTCTTGTAGCCAAAAAAGCCGCGAAGGTCAGCAGCAATGGAGCGAGTAAAATACACCAAGATATAGGCGAGGATAAAGATTGCGGCCGCAGTCACACTGATAAAACTTAAAAGAAGTGGCAAACACAAGACAAACCAGCTGAGCGCGCCGGGCAGAATCTCAAAAAAACGGTAGTGCCGACTGCGCGCATGTTCGGGTGGTATTTCAAGTGATTGAGTCATTGCGTATACCCCAGAGAGTGAGATTGTACGATGGATATCATACGGCTAGCGGAGCACCAACAGCGCGTTACTGACAATGATAGCAAGCGTGAGCAGCAGCGCACCGAGGCTGAGGATTACGATGGATAATTCTCGCCGCAACAAATAGGTGCGCATACTCAGAATCAGGTTAGCAATCAGCGTTACAACAGCAAAGGCGACAAAGTCGAGCAGCCCGCTCACACTCCCTGTCTTAAAAGCACTGACCCCTAAGTTGGCACGGTACTGCACAATATAGCCGCCCTGCCCTGCGCCAAGCCGCAAAACAACCAGCATGATGCATAAAAACGCCAAAAAGATATTGATGCTGGCGAGCAGCAGGATGAGTTTATCGTGCAAATATTTCTTGGAGAGCAACATGCTGAGATACATTGTAAACCGTGACGCCTTGTTCGCCTAGCGTGTTGAGCCGCGCCGACAAGCAGAATGAAACAAACGGCAGCATACTTGGCACACGTCGCCATTCGTTACACCCAATCGGAAACGTCAAAACGACAGATTTCAGCAGACTGCACTGCGGCCCCGAGAACGCGGCTTTGATATATATCTGGTTCACCAGGAGATAATTGCAATAAGTCTGCCCGGTAAACCCCAATGGTCGGCTTAGCCGTTTTGACAGTACCGCAGGCAGTACCGGCATAAAACAGTGGGCTCGCAAATTCATTATAGTACTTAAGCGCATCTTGCCATTCCTCAGATGTAACCGCATACGTTTCCTGCCTCGGTTGGTCTTCAATGTTTGGACCGGCCCCATAGCCACAGAACAATACCCCATCCATGCCATAACCCAACTGCTCTAATCCGGCGGCGACTAGATCGAGCAAGTGGGTTTCCTCTTGCCAGTTACCTTCTTTGCGTAAAATCAGACGAGCAACCTGCTGCTCATCACCTTCATGTGTACTCGGTAGCTCATTCATGCTCATAGCCAATATAACAAATTACAACATCATGGAATGGTGCGGGTAGAGAGAATCGAACTCTCGGCTCAGCCTTGGGAAGGCTACATATTAACCACTATACGATACCCGCCTATACTCGTTTGCAACTAGCCACCGTTTCGGAATTTTAACTCAAAGGTCAAATCTTACGTTTCTCGGCCTTAGGCATAGGGGCGCTCTATCCTTTTTGGGGCTGCTTACTCGTAGAGCCTAAGATTAGCTACATACCACCCTCAAACGGAGTTTCCTCATTGAGATGGAGCCACCTCGGGGATTCGAACCCCGGACCCCCGCTTTACGAAAGCGGTGCTCTAGCCAACTGAGCTAAGGTGGCAATTGTGGCAAACTACGCGGTTTATTATAGCAAAGCCACCGCTGAGTCGCTAGAGGTGAACAAAGGAATTATAAGCACTCGTGCAAACACTGCCCCACTCCATGTGCCACACGTTACTTCGCAGGGGCGTGATTGCGAACGCCAATTGCCGATACTGCCCCACCGATTATGATCAAAAAGGCCGTAACCAGGGTAGCTCGTCGGAAACCATTCAGGGTAATTGTATTGCCTACTATAACGCCGATAAGGGCAATCATAATGAGACCGGCGATACGCGATACCGCATTATTAACCGCCGATGCGACGCCGGCATGTTGTGGACCGATATCGGCCAGCACCGCTTCGGTGAGCGGCGCGACGGTCGTAGCCAGTCCGATACCAAAGGTGACGACTCCGGGAAATAGCTGTGACCAATAGTGCACCGGTGACGTCACTCGTAGCATTAGCAAAAATCCGCCACCGGCCAAGATCGGACCAGCCGCCATAAAAAGGCGTGACCCATATATGCCCGCCAGTGTACCAAAACGCGGCGAAAGAAAAAACATGATAACTGTCACTGGTAGCAAGGCAAGACCCGCATCAAGCGCCGAATATCTGCCCACCTGCTGCAAGAAGATAACAATAAGAAAGGTTGCGACAGACAGTGCACCGTAAATTGCTACGGTAGCAAGGTTACCAACCCGAAAGTTACGGACACGAAACAGCGAAAGTGGCAACATGGCAGCCGCGTTGCGCGCCTCGTACCAAAGAAAACTAGCAAGCATGATGAAGCCGCTTGCGAGCGGTACCACGATAAGCCCGCTATGCCACCCATAATGGGGTTGCTCAATCAACCCAAACACGGTAGCTATCAAACCTAAGCTGCAAAGCACCGCTCCTACAGCATCCACTTTAACTATTTTTGTTTGCCGTGGTTGTTTGAGTCGCTTGAGCAACCAGAGACACGCTGCAATCGGCAACACATTTATCGCAAAAATGAGACGCCACGAAAGTGTATCCACCAGGAACCCGCCCAGCAAGGGGCCAACGATGAACGAAATACCCATCCAAGCCGTCCAGGCACCAATCGCCTTGCCTTGCTCTTTGCCCGAAAACGAAGAGATGATAAGTGCCAGTGAACTAGGCACGAGTAATGCACCCGCCTCGCCCTGAAGACCGCGGCTAGCGATGAGTATCAGGCTGCTCGGGGCCAACGCACATGCAGTTGACATAGCAGCAAACCCAACAAGGCCCGCACTTAGGATTCGCTTGCGACCGAACAAGTCCGATAACGAACCGGCGAGCAGGATGAATGCGCCAAGCGTTATCAAATATGCGTCAACCATCCATTGTTGCGTCGCGAGGCCGCCGCCCAAATCGCGGCTTATCGCCGGCAATGCGACATTCACTACTGATCCGTCAAGGAAGGCCACAAATGAAGCCAATATACTGATATACAAAACGAGTTTTTGTTGCCGAGACATATGTTTAGCATAGCATTATGCGAGCCGGCATCACGATAATATACAAGGCTTGCTTTTACGGCCAAATGTTCAATATAGGCAGTTACGCGTTAGCCTGCAGAAACTGAGTGTAGTTGCGCCCGAATGTCATTTATCACCTGCTGAGTACTTATAGCATGCAACACCCGCATCCCCAGCGCTTCGGCGGGAGCAAGATTTCGCTCCTGGTCATCAACAAAAAGTATTTCTTGCGGCTCCAAAGAAGCGAATTGTTTTATGGCAAGACGATACACTGCTGGATCGGGCTTTGCGAAACCAACCTTGCATGACCTGACTAGAAAATCAAACCCCTCGTATCCACCATGCAGATGCACTTCTTCTTCTGTGGTGGGAGTGACATTTGTGAGAAGTCCCACCTGGTAGCCATCGTTGCGCAGGTCCTTGACCAGCTCAAGCATTTCAGGCATGGGCTGCAAGTCTTCCCAGTGTTTCCAGATCTGGCGATGTCGCAAGGGAACTGCCTGGCCACTTTGGGTTTCGATATGCCGCCATAGTTCGTCCTCGCTCAACCTGCCGCACAGATAATCCGACCAAAAGGATACAAACAAATCCCCTGCCTCCTGGCTATTCATGGTGAGCATTTTTGCCAGAATCTCGGTAAGGTTGTTACCGCCGGTTTGGGCGGTCATCACGCCGTCGTAGTCGAGCAAAAGTCCTTTGATCATTTCATCTGACAGTATAGCAAAGAAAGCAAACGATCTATACGTTACAAGTGCGTCTGGATGTTAGCCCATAAACGGGCCTGCTAGACGCTTAGGGGCGAACAAATTTGTATCGTAATGATCCGCCACCTCTGCAACAAATAAAAGTAGCTGTTCTACACTGGTAAGCGACAAAACTAATCAGGAGAACAGCCGTCTTTTTGGATTGCTAAGCTGTTGAGTCATTACGGAACCATTGACCAAAACGATAAAATGTGTTATTATTGAGATAATACATGAAGCGACGGTTTGAATCACCAGATAGGCAATTGTGGAACGGTCCAAGCCTTAGCCGGGTTGTTAGCGCTATTAGTTTACGCACGATCAAACATATAAATAACGACGCTGCTCCTGACAATCCGGTGACACATGGAGAAAGCGGCGCACATGCGCAGTCTGATAGCGCCATTGGACATACAGCGCTAAAGTCAGAGATACAGGACAAGCTAAAAGTTACCGTTCCGACTACTATGATATCTGCAAATGAATTCACCGATTGGGCCAACGGGTATGGTTTTGGTTACGGCAAGCGAGGTACTTACCACACAGAAAATCGGGAAGCCTACGTATACATCAAGCGTTGCTTGAACTTAAAGAACGAGAAAGATGTAACGCCCGCTTTGGCCATGGCACGCCATCTCACAGCAGCAGGAGTGCTCCACCCCGATACACAGTGGGGCACTTTTAAAAGAAGTGACGACGATTTCCAGCTATTTCCTGTATCGCCGGGCATCGCCCCTCTAATGTTAAATGACCTTTTCGCAGATGAGGGTTCAGAAACAGATAAATTCCCGGCGTTTCGTATGCCTGCGAATGAAGAGGGTTCCTATCTTATGGATTTATGCCATAGAGTGGATCCTCACTACACACCTTCTACTTATGCTCCCTGGGACGAAACGCCGCCAGAGGGCTCACTAGTAAACCTACTGAACACACATGAGGCCTCACACCGCGAAAATTGGGGCTATGATGATGCCAGTCGTAGATTTTACCCCGTAGATGTTGAGGTCATAGACCTGAGCAATAATGTAGATCTAATACACAGTTGGTATGCCGCGCAGCAAGGGGAGCGCTAAGTTAACAGTCTAGATGCAGAGCACCACCATATAGCTGAGATAACGTGTACATTTCGACCCCTAAAGAAGACCCTCAAAAGCGATGAGTCTTCTTTAGGGGGCTGTAGCTTCACAGGTCGGGTACTATTTCGCTTCAGGCGGCGTGGAGATGAATCTAGGATTACCGTGCTGATCCTGTTGGCCTGGGACAATCTCGGCAACTCCCCTCCTTACGAGCGACTCCCATACATGCCTAGCGGGACTATCGCCGCTTGAGTTTGGGCTAAGCCCTGCCGGATCGGATCGCACTCGACGACCTACATCGTGAGATACGGCTATTAGACCGAGGTATGCGGCAACACCTAAACGCTCACCTTGCCTATCGCTCTCTATTTTCACATCTCTGAACCAAGTGGCGCCGCCATCAGGACGCTGCGCCAGGTTGAGAGTACCCACCAGGACACCCTGGCTGTCGTGAATACCGACCCGCTGTTCATTACGATGTGGGCGGTCTCGGGGATCTAGTTGCGCGGCAGCCAATGTTACATTAGGAACAATACCCTCAGGGTCTGCGGCCAGAAATACAGGGTGCTCCCGAAGATCGGCCGTATCAAGGGGTTGTTCGTTATTAATCACCACGCGTCCCGGCGTAGTCTCAACAGGCATTTGATGCCCAGGGGTGAATGCATTTGTGTTCATATTATTCTTTGTTTTTACTTGATACAAAAAAATAATAGCATATATCTGCTATTATTTCAACTTGGCGGGCCGTTACGTTGGATGTCTGGAACTATTTTACGTCCGAGAACCAGACTGATCGCCGAAACCTTCGTTTAGGTGATCGGCTTCTGCTTGCGCCTCTAACATATGATAGGTAAGCATAGCTACTTCAAACAGCTGCTGTTGTGCAGCTGGGTCGTTAGTCCTGTTAAGGATGTAACTTCCGATAACCCGAGCAATCTCAGGCTGTTCTTCAGTTAAGCGGTGGCCCATTTCAGCGACTATGTCACGTTCGCGCATCTCAGCGGCCAGTGCATACGCTACCCCTTCTTGAACTACAGGCAGAAGTTTTCCGGATTGTTTTGTCATAAAACAAATAATACCACAAAAGTGGTATTACAGCAATTTGGCGGGCTCGACCGGATTCGAACCGGCGATCTTCTCCGTGACAGGGAGACGTGATAGGCCAACTTCACTACGAGCCCATAAGTCAATGCATGCATTAACAGAGGCAATCATAGCAGGGTTTTGGCTTGAGCGCAACTGGAAACTGGTGTGTGAGGCAGGCCAAGAATCTGCATTTCCTACTGCATGGAAGCTGCCTGTATGCTCTGCTGAGACTACGATTGCGGATGCGAGATGAAAATGTGCGCTTTTTGCGCTTTCTGTAAAGGCGCAAGATACGTGCCAATGCTCGTAAAATTGAACTGGATGTGGGAAGCGGTCACTTTGCCGTCGTCGATGGACGTAACTTTTACAATTTCGAGAGTCGTACCTGTATTGATAACACCCGAGGTCTGACCGGGTTGTAGCTTGAAGAGCTCTTGGACAACTTGCGGCGGAACATCACGGTCACTTTTATCGATAAGCGCGCCGTAGTCTCCGCCGTTCGGCGCTGTTGTAGGGTCATCAGAGTTTGCTCTAGCAAGCGTCGCAAAATCAGCACCAGCTTGCAGCTGAGTGAGTACATTTTGTGCTCGGCTATGCGCTGCTGTGTCCAAGGTTGAGACAAGTTGTTGAGCAAGTAATTGTTGCTTAAGTTCGCGCTTGAAATCGCTGACAGTCCAACCCCAAAACTCACTGAGTACATCAGCAAAAACTTGACTGTTACTGCCAAGACGATTCTGACTGCGGACCTGAGCAATTGCATTATTCACTGCTGCATCGCTGACTGATACATGGTGTTCGCTTGCAAGTTGTTTAACATAGGCATCGTTTATAACTTCCTGCAAAGCTTGCGTCCGAAAGGCCGCAAGCTGGCGTTTGCCTGAATCGCTATTAAAATCGACCCCTTCCTGCGTGCGGTAATAATGGATGTAGTGACGGAGCTCAAATAAGTAGCTCTCATACGAAATGAAGTGTGGGCCAGCTTTGGCGACCGGGAATGGGATAACACGCACGATATCGTACATAAATGTCGAGGTTGACTGAAAGCGATAGAGCGCGAGTAAGCTATATACAAAAAAGCCTACGACCCCGGCAATAAACAGCGAGCTAGATGTAAGCACCACGCGGCGAGCCGAATGTTTTAGCGGATAGATATATTTGCGCGCGCTGGAAAGTACCTCTTCGCGGTGTTCGGCAACGGTCTCGTTGGTGATACGCGGTAAGGTCTGGATTGCCTGCTGCATGGACTGCTCAGGTGCCAGCTTACGCCGCAGACGCTTAGCGTTTGCCGCCTTTGCAACAACCTTTGCCTTAGCAGTCAGTACGCCAAGGCGAGCCATCTTCTTATCCTTCTTCAACGATTGCTTCTTCCGGATCTTCATGAGCATAAGGGTTCACATCGACACCGCGCTGGCGGAGTATTTCAAGCAGCTTTTTCTGAATTGTCGCTGGATGGTGGATGTCATGGATAATCAGGTCACCAACAAACGTCTGCATCATAATTGTACCAGAGCCGAGCATGGTTTGCATTAGTCCTGCGACTTGATAGTTAACCATCTGGATTTGGTTGAGGCCCATGTCAACAACGCTTCGGTGGAACAGCCCTTTTTGGGTAATCTGGATGAGCCGCTGGTCGGTAACGATGAAGACGCTGAAATGCCAGCTAATCCAAAATGGCAAAAAGATGATAGCCCCCACAAGCGCACCGAAAAGCATGCCGATGAAGTAGTCGGTGAGTGATACGGCCTTGTACGACCATCCCAAGCCTCCGAGCGCACCGATAAGCACGGCAAGCAAGCCGATTATCAACCCCTTACGCATCACTAACGGGTGCTTGCGAAATACAAATAGTACTTCTTCGTCGTCAAACTGATCGGCAAAATATTTTTGCGCCATATAGGGTATTGTAGCAGGAATTCAGGCTTTAGGCTTTTGTTTGATCTGTAGTCTGTATGGTTAATGTCTTCCGGATTGTGGCGACTGGTCATAGAGCAGCTCGCGGACGATTTATCGTGGACCTTCCGCTAAAAAGTGTGCCGTTTTTCTGTGTAGTCGTTGTCGATTGATCGGATTCAGTTCTCAAACATGACCACCTCTATGCCAAGTTGGTGCCCCCACCACGATTCGAACGTGGAGCTCCTCCTTAGGACGGAGTTATTTTATCCGTTGAACTATGGGGGCAAGCAAGCTGCCAGCCCCACCAGCTGGCATCGGTCCAGATCAATTGTTAAGCAGCGGGCTGTGTTTTGGTCTGCGTATACTTCTCGTGTACTGTCATGTAGTCAAACAGTTCGCTTTCGCTAAACCAATGTGCAATTTCTTGCGCTGCCTCTTCGGGGTCGCCAGAGGCATGGATGAGGTTGGGGATAGCGACACCGCGACCATTGGCATAATTAAAGCTAATGTGGGCATAATCGCCGCGCACAGTGCCGGGCTCCGCGCCTTTTGGCTCGGTGGTGCCGACCATCTTGCGCACCTGCGACACGGCCTCGATGCCCTCAAGTACAATCGCAATAACCGGGCCAGCCTGCATAAGCTCAAGGGTCACATCAAAGGCAGCTTTTCCGCGGCGGGACACCATCTTGCCAATGTTTTCGTAGTGCTGGTAGTAATGGTCGTAATCTGGCTGTAGCATTTTGACACCCACGATCTTAAGGCCAACCTTTTCAAAGCGGCTAACAATTTCGCCAACGATGCCACGCTGCACCGCATCTGGTTTGAGGATAATGAGTGTTCGTTCCATGAAGTTCCTTTTTGCTAACGCCCCTATTTTAACAGATCTTGCCCCACTTCCCTAGCATCTGATAGCCGCGTTTTACTTTAAGGAAACGCACGCCACGCAAGAAACTGCATCAAAGCCGCCAAAGATTGGCCGTTCGCAAGCGTTCCCTCTTTGACCATGGCCATGATTTCTTTGGGCATAACTGTTTTGACTGCACGAATTGCTTCAAAGTCTTGATGATGCGCCTCGCCTGCGTGCAGCTTCTCTGCAACAAACACGTATTCTTCGTCCTTCATGAGGCCGTTGGAGCATGGCGAATACATATTGATCTGTGTCCATTTATCAGCGGTCATGCCGAGCTCTTCTTTGAGCTCAAGCTTCGCCGCTTCCATCGGCGACAGACCCTTGTCAATGCCGCCCGTTGGTAGTTCCCACTGCCATTTTTGGATTGGATAACGAAAGGATTCAATCAGGTACATCTTCTCATCTTCGGTTAAGGCGATGATATGTACCCCGGATTTGCCTTCCACGAATCCGTAAATGCCCTCGTGGCCATTTGGCATCTGGACTTTGTCCTCATATACCTTCATCCAGGGGTTCTGGTAGACTATTTTGCTATCAAGTGTTTTCCACGGCTTGTCGTTTTGCTTCATATCGCTAGTATACACGAGCTACGAAACGACACTGTAAGCAAACGTTATATCAAAGCAGATGCATTTGGCATACAATGGGAATATGCTATTCCGTAAGGCAAAAACCGATTTCCTGGAATATCTTGAGGTGGAGCAGAATCGCTCCCAAAAAACGATCATTAATTACGACCATTATTTGACGCGGCTGCTGGACTTTGCAGATGACGATTTGCAAGTTAGCCAGATTACGCCAGAGCTGGTGCGTAAATGGCGGCTGTGGCTCAACCGCCTGGGCACCAACACAAGCGATGAGTTACAGAAGACAACGCAAAATTATCACCTGATTGCGTTGCGCAGCTTTTTGAAATTTTGCGCAAAGCGTGACATTGCCGCACTGCCCGCAGATAAGGTTGAACTAGCACGCACCACTCGTCAGCAAGTTACCTTTTTGAATGAGCAGGAGCTGCAACGGCTGTTTGAGCAACCAGACCTCGATAAACTCGCAGGGCTGCGCGATCGAGCAATTTTGGAGCTGTTATTTAGCAGCGGCCTGCGGGTATCCGAACTCGTAGGGCTGGACCGTGACCATATTAATCTAAAGCGGCGCGAATTTATGGTCCGCGGCAAAGGCCAGAAAGATCGCCCAATCTTTATCAGCCCCGAAGCGGCAGATTGGATCGACCGTTACCTGCAAAAACGCGAGGACAACACGCGTCCGCTGTTTGTGCGTTATAGCGGACGTAAAAGCGTGGACCTCAGCGGCAATTACCATCGCTTGACGGCACGCAGCGTGCAGCGGCTTGTCGCCAGATACGCGCTGCTGGCAGGCATTACCAAGCATGTTTCGCCGCATACGCTCCGCCATTCCTTTGCAACGGATCTGCTGATGAACGGAGCCGATCTCCGCTCAGTGCAAGCCATGCTCGGCCATAGCAATATTGCCACGACTCAAATTTATACCCATGTCACTGACCCGCACCTCAAGAGCGTCCATGAACGCTTCCATGGCAAGTCAAAGTAGAGCGACCTTCAGGCCCCTTGCCCCTCAGCACTACCGCGCGTTCCCAGAAATTCTTCTGCTATTGCGACGCTAATCTTTTTAGGCTGGTTGTTTTAATGACAAAGTTGGTTGCTTGAACCGTCGGCAGTAGCGGCGTTGTTTTGGAAGTAATTTTGCATTACCGCAAAGCGTTTACAAATCGAGGTTGTGCTTTCCAAGGCGTAATCAGGAAGTTGTGTTGTCGCATTTGTAGTTGTGGTGCCATTCGTAGAAACACGCACTTGGATGCGACGCAGAACGTCTTGCGCTTTGCCTGTTGCGTCGATCATTGTTTGTGCTCCGGAAAAGGTTGCGGAACCGGCGGCCGTAGTGCCAGTTATCTGCAAGGACGAATCCTGGTAAAGCGAAGTGACTCGTGCGTAATATTGGGCGGAGCTTAAGCCGGTAATCGTCAGACTGCAGCCAGTATTCGTGCAGTTGCCTGCGATGAGATCATTGCCGTTTGCGCCACCCGCTGCAAACGGGACGCTTGCAGTCCCACCATTGACCGGAACGACAAACGAAGTCATGTCGGTCGCCGCTAGGCCTGCCGCCGTGAGCGAACCTCCTGCAGTTGGTACCAAGTCAAAACGGAGCACTCCGTAGCCGCAGGTCCAGGCCGTCGTCTGAAGTAACGCTTTGGTAGTGCTTGCAGGACAGCCAGTAAGTGGTGTCGCGGAACCACTTTTGCTCTGCCAAGAAAGCGTCAAGGTATTGAATGGCGCGCCGCTTCCACTCGTCACCGGGATAATCGTTGAGGTCGTACTCACCGAACCATACACGAGGCTTGGCGGTGTTGGATTTACGATCAGACAGCTATATGAAACGCTCGCACCGGCGTCGATCGTTGCCGACGGTAGATTGCTATAAAACGTCGCCGCCGGACCACTCGCAGGTGCTCCACATGCGGGTTTGGGGTAGACAGGATTACCGTGAGCAATTGCGTCATTGATAAGCTTGGCCGTGTCGTTAACACCTGATTCAGCCGCATAAAAAGCTTGGGTGCTGAGCTGCTGATCAAGGGTAACTCGCTGATTGCGCCGCGAAATTTGCGCGAAACCAAGAACAATTAAGCTAATGACTATCATCAGCACCATCGTAACTAGGATAGATACCATGCCCTCTTGGTCGGCGGATAGAGCGCCACCACGTCGCTGTGCAGTCTTTTGGAGTGTTTTGGTGTGCATGTGTATCATTTATTGTACTCTTTTTAAGACGGTTGTGCTGAGCTGAGAAACCGAACAAAATTGCGTGCCCGCCTGGAAGCCTTGGCAAGCGGCATTTGCGGCGGCTGGGTTCGTGAGCAGGTCGTCGTCGCCGTAAACCACACGGGCGCTGACATTGTAGAGATTATTGCCAAGACTAGTAACACTTAATACTGACAAGCGCATGTTGGTGCTCAGTAACTCTTTTGTGCCAGCCGAAAGTGAGAGATTTTTGATATCTGCCGTTGGGCCGGCAGCACAGCCTGGCGAGTCGTCTTCTAATAAGGCGTTATGGGTTTGTGTGCCGGTTGCGCTGGGCGAAAGCTCACTCCCAAGTACGTAGCGAAAGCGAACACTACCAATGCAAAACGCATAGCTCGTACCGGGCGCAGTGCCGGTTGTCGGCTGAATAATGCCGCCATCGAACTGAATCGCTTGAGAAATGGTATTGATAACGTTGCGGGCAACGGTCTGGGTATTTGACTCGGTGACCCCTTTGTAATAGGTGCGCGTGATCTGCAAAATACCACTCGTGACGATCAGCAAAATGACCGAAAAGACGAGCGTTGCGATGAGCAATTCAACAACGGTAAAGCCTTTACTATTCAAGCGGCGGCAAAGCGGACGTGACTTGCTCATTGGTTCAGCCTATATGTCATCTGCATTTGATCCTGGCCGTTACCAATAACACTTGTCCAGTTTGCCGCAATATCGAAGGTAGTATATTTGACGCTGTTGATGGTATTTGACGACTGGGTAATTGCCAGATGATACACCGGTTCAGCGGTCGTTGGAGCGCCAGTGCTATCAACCGCGCAGGCCGCGATTGTTGAAGCTACCACAGCACCAGCATTCGTTATGCAGAATGAACTGGGGACCGTGGCGCCAAAAATAGCACTGGGGTTTGTGATGGCTAAGTTATGGAGCTGCTCAATCTGAGTTTCAACGATCTTAACCGCGGTGCTACGCTCCTGCCCGTCGCGCGTATCACGCAAGCTATGATTCGTCGTAACATACGCACCGCCGAGGATTAAGCTGACGATGGTTATAGCAATGAGCACCTCTACAATTGTGTCTCCACGCTGCCCTACATGCGACATGCGCCGGCCGATAGCCCATGCACGAAGCCCGTGGAACGGCTTGTGTTGCAACCTTAGCACGTCTTGTCCTCCTTGATCGCGAGCGTTGCCGATACGGCACTGTTCGTGCCGCCAATGGTAATAAGCCCCGACTGATTGGTTGACCCACTGACAAAACAGATTTGTATGCCGGTTATGGGGTTGAAGCTGGCGTCAGTAGTTTTAACCGTAGAGAGCTTCGTATTAATCGCGCTGATTGCGGCAGACTGTGCATCACCCACCGCCGTGCCGGGGACAGCAACCATATTAACCTGCTGCGAGCTAGACGTACTACTGCCACTGGCCGGTGCCAGCGAACTCACAAAGGCGATCGTACCGACGGCAGCCCCACCGACTATCATTGTTTTTGGCTTGTAGGTGGTCAAACCATTTTCGAGTTGGCTGCTAACTGTGCTTGACGGAATTACCGTCGGGACCGCTTCTGCGAGGGTAGAAACGTCATTACCACCGGTATTTTGCTGCAAGCCAGCCAAACTATAAGTATTAAACTGTTCTGGATTCGTGCCGCTCACGCCAAACTGCAACGCTTTCCCGACAAAAATGCAGCCAGTATTTGCACCTTGTGTCGTACCCCCGGTTGTAATGACTGGCCCGCTCGCACCTGCGCTGCATTGAAAATCGGTGAGGTTGGGATAGTACCCGTTAGACACATCACCAATTACCTGCTGGATCTGTGACCGCACTTCTTGGATCGCCTGATCGAATGATGTCTGGTTTTGCTTGCCAGAAATGAGTGCAGTCGCGCTTAAAAATAGTGCACTGGTCACCGCGAGCACGATGAGCACTTCTACGACTGTAAAGCCATGATGCCTATTTCGGCCACCTTTCATAGCTCTCAGTATACCACAAGCGGGTTGCACCACGGGAGAATAATTAGGCCAGAAGTCGCTCATACCAATCGACCAAGCTTGAACCAAAAAGTTGCACAACCAGCGCAGCTAGGATGAGAAATGGCCCAAATGGAATCTGAGTCTTGCGCATCGCATGGCCGCTCACGAGCTGCGGGACAGCAAACACGACACCGGCAAGCGATGCCGTAAACAACAACAAAACACTATGCATGGGGCCACCAGCCAAAAGCCCGAGTACTACGCCGAGTTTTACGTCACCCCCGCCAATCCAAGAGCCGCCGGAAGCGACGTACAGTACATAGAAAAGTCCTCCAACAATAAGTACACCGGTAACAGCCCCGATCACTTCTGTCCATCCTAAGTGAAAATCGGTTGCGAGCACCACAACTCGAGAGGCGGCCAGCGCCATCAAGGGATAGACAAATATATTGGGCAAAAGCAACCACTTGAGGTCGTAAACCGTAAGAGCCACAAAACCGATGATAAAGATAAGCCAAGTAACAAACTGGAACACTGCGACGCCATGAAGCGTCGCTGGCCACCATAGATAAGACGCCACAAACACGAGCGGCATAAGCAATTCAGCAAAGGGAGTGTCCTCAATCTTCTTGTGACAGTAGCGGCATCGGCCACGCAGGCTCAGCCAGCTCAATACTGGCACTAGATCTTTTGGCGCGAGTACATGCCGACAATGCGGGCACATTGAGCGGCCGCGCCAGATGGACAAATCATGTAGCTCTTTTTCTTCGCGGGCAGCCTGCTTTGACTTACTCGGGCTCGCTTGATCGTCTCTTTTTTCAAGTAACTTTGCCCGCTCGTGCGTCCGCCATACGAGCGCATTCACAAAACTTCCAAAGCACAAACCCAACACCGCAAGCAAAAGCACAATCATGTCTTCATACTATCATATTTACTACGGATGCTTTTGCGATGGCCGTCAACTGTGTAACATCGGATGCCGCCCGTTATCACATATGCAAACCTAATAGCACGTCTTACGGTTGGCACACCAGGCGCAAATATGACATTTCCTTGCAAGTAAAAGACTCCTATTCAAGCCTTATATTAAAACAGGCTCCTTGCTGAAGCCTGTTTTAATGCGATAACCTAGGCGCTGACTATTGAGCAGTCACACACTGTTCAGTCATGCCACCACCTGTTTCGACATCGTAGGTAATGGCCACGCTTCGCGCGGTGGCGTTTGTTGCTGTAGAGGATGTGCCGCTACAGGTTGAGTACACGCCGACGTTGACCTTGGCAACATCCCCTGGATCTGCCGTAGCCGTAGCTGTAGTATTGTAGGCGAACGTTACGCTACTGGTGGCGTAATACCCAGGCTTCCAGTTAGCTAAAATTGCCGTTCCATCGGCTGCCTTAGATGGCTCTTGACCGTTATTGTTGTCGACAAACTCAGAAATGGCGCTTGCCAAACCAGAGATATCGCTCTTGCGGGAAGTGTTACGAGCATTGCGCTGCAGCGCCGGGACCGCCAGGAAGACGATCAAGAGGATCAATCCGGCAATTGCCAAAACAATCAGGACTTCGATGATGGTGAAGCCTTGTTGCTCTTCTTTACGTTTTTTGAGTTTTTGTAGCATTGTAAAATGCCCCCCTTACTTATAAATAGTGCTAATGGTTACCAGAAAATCATACGCTTAATACCCTCAGAAGGCAAGCGTTTTTTGCACTTTTATATCCGGTGCAAAAGCACGAATGACAGGCGAACGGCAACAGCACAACTTTTGATTCGGCAGTCGATTCCACAACTAATACTGCACGAATGACTGATTGGCTAAGCCGTAAATCGGCAGGAGCACCGCAGCAACAATAGTAAAGGCGGCCACACCGAGCAGCACCATCAAGACCGGTTCAATGATTGTCGAGATAGACTTTACTTCGTCATCCACTTCCTTTTCGTAATATTCGGCAGTTTTACTGAGCATTTGCTCTAGCGAACCAGATTGCTCGCCGATACTAATCATGTTTGGAACTAAGTCAAGGAAGTTTGGATCACCTTTGAGTGAATCTGAAAGTGACTTACCACCCTTTACTTTTTCGCTAGCCTTTCGGATGGCGTCCTCGATGTGTACGTTGTTAACGGCCGCGCCGGTAATTTGCAACATCTGGATGAGCGGCACACCACTTGCAACCAGCGTCGTCCCAGTGCGCGAGAACCGCGCCATGTACATTTTCATAAAGAGCTTACCAAACGGGGGCGTCTTCATCTTCAGGGTGTCAAAGATCCTGCGCCCGGTAATTGTCCGCGCCCAGCGGGTCGCAAATACAGCGAGGAGCGCCAGTGCAATTATTACGACCCACCAATAATGAATGACAAAGTGAGAAATATCGAGCAAAATGGTTGTGATAAGCGGCAAATGCGCACCTGGCAGACCAGAGTATAAAACCTGGACTTGCGGCAGCACTTTGACAATCATAAACCCAAGAACGCCACCCATCACCAAGATGACGATCAATGGATAAATCATCGCGCCACGAATTTTGCTGATCAAATCGGCGTCTTTTTCTTGTTGTACCGCCAAGCGGTCAAGCGCTTTGTCGAGCGTACCGGACGTTTCACCGGCAGCGATCAGGCTAATGTAGATCTGGTTGAATGCCTGGGAGTGCTTTGCCATAGCGTTGGCAAGCGTGGAGCCACCCTCAACATCGGCAATAATGGAATTGCAGATAACACGTAACGGTTTACTGGTTGTTTGCTGAGCAACCGTGCGCAACGATTGCACCAGTGGCAAACCAGCATTAATCAGTGTGGCTAGCTGGCGCGAAAATAAGACCTTATCTTTGATTCGCACACGTTTTGCGCGTCGGCCAAGGCCAGTTGCTGCTTTGTCAGCCAATTTGATGTCTATAGGGACGAGACCCTCTTTGCGGATGAGTCTGGCCGCCGACTGTTCGTTGTCAGCCTGGACTTCGGCCTTTATAGCTTGACCAGTGCCAGGATCACGCGCAGTATAGCGGAAGTTTAACATCGTTAGCTCCTCATCAGCCTATCTAGCTCATCAAGGTCGACAGCATAGTTGCGAGCTTCGTCGTAGTTGATTATGCCGTTATGTACGAGTGAGACGAGTGTTTTGTCCATGGATTGCATTCCAAATTCAGCCCCAGTCTGGATGACAGCCTCTAGCTGGTGAGTTTTCCCTTCACGGATGATATTCCGCACAGCCGGTGTTGCTACCAAGATTTCGGTAGCCGCGATCCTACCGCCACCGATCGCCGGCACGAGCCGCTGCGATGCAATAGCCATCAAAATGTTGCTGAGCTGCGAACGAATTTGTGGCTGCTGGTGTGGCGGAAACACATCAATCATACGGTCAATACTTTGAGCGGCAGAGTTGGTGTGCAATGTTGCAAATACGAGGTGTCCTGTTTCGGCAATTGTAATAGCGCTTGCAATCGTTTCCAGATCGCGCATCTCGCCGATGAGCACCACGTCGGGGTCTTCGCGAAGCGCGGAACGGAGGGCGGCGCTAAACGAATAGGTATCGTAGTGTACTTCGCGCTGGACGACCACTGACTTTTTAGATTTATGCGTATACTCAATGGGGTCTTCAATAGTGATGATGTGCTGCGCCTGTTCTTGATTGATCTTGTGGATCATGGCAGCCAAAGTGGTTGACTTACCCGAACCAGTTGGACCGGTAACGAGTACTAGGCCACGGGGGTATTCGGTGAATTTGCTCACGATTGGCGGCAAACCGAGTTGCTCAACGGTGAGAATTTCGTTTGGGATAAGGCGGAGCGCTGCAGCCAAGTTACCACGCTCGTGAAAAGCGTTAACACGGAATCGGCCTAGATCGCCAAAGGCAAAGCTGAAGTCAAACTCTTTGTCTTTGAGCAAAATTTGCTTCTGGTCTTCGTCCAAAATAGCGAATACAAGTGTTTCGAGTGCTTCATCGCTGAGGATGTCAGCCCCTGAAATAGGAACTAACTTGCCGTCGACGCGCAACATCGGTGGCAAGCCCACCTGCAAATGGAGGTCGGATGCTTTACGTTTGACGACTTCTTCGAGAAGTATTTCGATTCTTGGTTGGCCAGATTGCATTGCTCTCCACCTACTTATTTTAGTTCATTATACTACGCACTATCCGAAGCGCTAGCGACACGGTTTACCTCTGTAATTGTCGTTCGTCCGGCAAGTGCCTTGAGGTAGCCGTCCTGACGCATGGTAACCATCCCCTGCTCGACTGCGACCTTTTGGATTTCGGCCGACGTGGCGCGCTTCAGGATCAAGTCCTGGATTTTATCGGTGATGTTAAACACCTCGTAAATTCCCATTCGCCCCTTATAACCACCAGGCGCGTTCGGGCCATCCTTGCCCTTAGTTAAAGTATAAGCGCTTTGGGTGGCAAGTGGCAAGGCTTCATAGCCAAGATCTTCGGAAATTTTAGCAACGTCGTCCTTGGTCTTCGGCAGTAAATGCCCGACTGTCTGGATGATCGCCTCTGTTTCGACCTTATCTGACTCGTAGGTCTCTGTATCTGCACCGAGGCGTCGGACCAATCGCTGCCCAATCACCGTACGCACCGTGCTGGCAATAAGAAATGGCTCGATGTCCATATCAAGCAAGCGTGGCAGAATGCCGGCCGCAGAGTTGGTGTGCAGCGTGCTAAACACTAAGTGCCCCGTTAGCGCTGCCTGCACGGCAAGCTCCGCCGTTTCTTTGTCGCGGATCTCACCCACCATAACCACGTTCGGGTCCTGGCGTAAGATAGAGCGGAGTCCACTCGCAAAGCTCAGTCCTACGTCGGTGTTCACCTGAATTTGGTTGATACCATCCATTTTGTATTCAACCGGGTCTTCGAGGGTCACAATGTTGATCGCATCACTCTTCACTTCTTGCAGTAAAGCGTACAACGAAGTTGACTTTCCTGACCCTGTCGGCCCAGAGGTGAGGATCATGCCACTAGTGCCCTTAATGCCCTCACGGATTGACCGCAGCGCTCGGCCGGCGTAACCCATGTCTTCTAGTTTGAGCGATGTCCCCGTTTTGTCCAACAGACGGATAACGACCTGTTCGCCCCAGACGACAGGCGAAATGGCGATACGCAAGTCGATGTCGCGACCGGCGACGGCAATACTAAACTCGCCATCCTGTGGGATACGATGTTCGTCGATTTTTAAATTAGACAAGATCTTGATACGTGATACGAGCGGTGGCTCCGTCGTTTTGGGGAGTCGCAGAATTTCGCGCAAAATGCCGTCGATGCGGCAACGAATGCGCAGACTATCTTGCAATGGCTCAATATGCACATCGCTGGCATTATTTTTGGCAGCAAATTCTAGGATTGTGGACAGCGCCTTGCTAATCGGCGAGTCTTGCACGATCGTTTTGATGTTGCGGCCAGCCGCCTGAGCGTCATTTGACGCGGCATTTTCCTTTTTCGTGTCCCTCGGTTGGTCGCCAGGAACGGTAATGTCGCTCATCTCACCGACCATTTGCTGGGAAATATTGCCCTGGTATTGGTGAAGCACTTGGCGAATGCCTGATTCACTCGCTGCGTAAACTTTCAGCGGGCGGCCAATCTTGTTGCTCAAAAAATCCACAGCTTGCACGTTATTGGCGTCAAGCATCGCCACCACCAGACGATTTTGCATCTCACCCAAGGGGACGGCCATATAACGCTCGGCGACATCCTGGGGCAATAATTCCAGAACCTTCGTATCGATATGCGAGTTAGAAAGATTGACGTAGGGTATCTTGGCGACTTTTGCGATCACCTTGGTCAATGCCTCGTCCGAAACTTTGCCTTCACCAGCTACGACGCTCAAAAACGGCGTACCGTCCTTGGCCGCTTTCTCTTTTAGCTCGGCTAAACGCTCCTTGGTAAGGACACCTTCTGCTACCAATGCATCTTCGACCTGCTTTTGAGCATCAGCCGAGAGTACGCTCATTGCTGTACCGCCCTTTCCTTATTGCGGAGAACCATTGAACGCATTCGTGTTGCTAGATGTGCCGATCTGAATGGGCTGGGTAGGATTGATAGATTGGGCATTGAAATACTTGGCGCTTGGCGCTTGAAAAGTCGACGTAATAACCGGCACAACTTGCGCTGTCTGCCGTTTATTTTTTGCTGAAGCGAATACTGCACCAGAAATAACCAGCGAAAAAACTGCGCTTACGATTGCAACAACCAAGATAAGTGCTACATCTTTTTGTTTCATTTGACGACCTCACTACCAATCTTTAGAGTTACACCAGGCTGATAGTACGTCTGTGCGCCGATAGTCGCCGTTACGCTGTTCTGGCTATTACCTGCGATAAGCAAGGTCTGAACTTGGAATGGTCGGATAGAGCTTTCTAACATGCTGATCAGACCTTGGACAGCTTGATAGGAGCCGCTTACCTGAAGCTGGAATGGCATTGCTACAGGCTGAGGTGCTGTAGCCGACGTGCTTGCGCTTTGCTGGCTGAGCTCTTGGTCCGTGCCATTAACACTCAGAATTTGTAAGCCTTGCCGGTTCACTAGAGCCTGGAGAGAAGTAACGAGTGCTGGAAAATCGTACTGACTGGGTAAGGCGTCCAGAATAATCTTGCCGTTATCACCATCTTGCGGGCCGGTACCGTTTGGTGAACCGCCAATAAGATTGGCCGGCGCGCTCACAAAAGTCTGGTAGGAAGTCTCTAGACTATCACGCGCAGTGAGGTCGGCCTTGAGCTGCTTGAGTGCGGTGCGCTTGGTGCCGAGTACACGGTTTTGATAAGCCATCTGGCCAACTAATGTCTTACTAGATACGAGCGCAAATGCCACCAAGAATGCTGCAACAGCGGCAGCTGTGACCATATTGCTATTGGCTTTAGTGATAAGTGATCGCTTGGTAAATGATACTGCTTTTGCCATATTCGTTAATTCCCGTCCGAACTCTTAAACACCGATGGCTGGTCAAGGACTGAACGAGTGGTGATTTGTTGAGGGACAGTGAGTGTTATATTGCCGCTCGTCTCACTGAAAATTGTTGGGTCGAAGGTTGCGTTAATGGTGTACGTAGCGTTTTTACTGGTAATCGCTGTTGACGTCAACACTACACTAGAAAATGCGTTCTGCGATGATGACGTTCCAGCCTTATATGTGGCAAACTTGAGCGTATCAGTAAATGTGTTGATGTCCTGAGCCCCGGCAGCACTACCCGTGATGGTGAGGGTATGCAGGGTAAAATCAGCGTTAAGTGTAGAGATACTGACTGTAGCAGGAGTCAACTGCCCGATAAAACCAGCGAGCCGCGACGTTACAGGCGTTTGGTCGTGGAGAGATGTCAGTGAGCTAAGTTGGTTCTGTACCGTAAGAATCTTGTTGAGATTGCTCGTGCCATTTTGTAGCAACGAACTGTTTCGTGTGATGTCACCATTGACGTCACTGAGCGATTTTTTCTGCCAGACATCAACAACAAGCAACATGAGGACAAAGACGCTAATCGCTGCAATGCTTGCAATGGTAGAAAGTGAAATCACCAAATTTTTCTGGCGTTGTGCCTTCATGTATTGCAATTTGACGTCAGGGAGTAAGTTGAATTGGATCATGTGGTTCGCTCCGCAAGGCCGGCAGCCACACCGAAGTGATTGGAAACAGCCAGCAGCTCATTTTGGCGTTCTGGCGGAAATGAGATATTGCGCCACGCATTGCCAATCTCCACTTCAATACCAAATTTATTTGCCAAATAGAGAGGAAATTCCGGTAAGGCCGATGCACCGCCAGTGACAATCATCCGTGCAACGGGTGCATTGGTATAGCGTGTTTGGAAAAACTTAATCGACTTCTCAATTTCACCTGCCAACAGTTCAACAGTCCCAATAATCGCTTCATGGATACGGCCTTCGAGCTTTGTCTTGTCCAACCCAAACTTAAAGACAAATTGCCGAGCCTGAGCGTCATCAATATTCAGGTTCTGCGCAGCAGCCTTAATGATAGTCTCTGCACCAGTAGGGATAGCGCGCGTCAGACGCGGTGCGTCGTTCATAATGACCACCAGGTCAGTGCTGCGGCTGCCGATATCAAGCACCAACTGGGGTGCGGCCATAGTTGACGGCACGAGCGCACGGGCGAGAGCCAAGTTGTCCGGCTCAAAGGCAATCACTTCCAGCCCAATTGATTCCAGCAAGTCCAAACGCTGCTCAACAAAGTCATTTTCTACACTGGACAACAGCACTTCGACTTTTGTTTTGTCTTTTGGTGAATCGCCAATTACTGCCCAGTCAATCTTTGACTTGTCTAGCGGCGTAGGAATGAGTGAGTCAGCTTGGTAGCGAATCGCTTTGGCGAGTTCGTTTTGCGGCAAACGGTCAAAATCGACTACCGCCGTAAATACACGTTGTGACGGGATACCGACCGCAACATTGCGCGTCGAGATCTGTGCTTGGTCAACCAGGGCTTTAATTGCCTGTGCGAGACGTGTTTGGTCGGTGCGTGCATCGCTCAAAACCACTTTTGGATCGATTGGCACGTATGCATACTTAAGGAGTGGCTTGGGCGCGTTATTGCCCCGTAACTCGACGAGCCGCAATGCGGTTGTACCAATATCCAGTCCAAAGAATGACGATATCCCACTTAGTAGACTCATATTGGACTTATTATACATAAGCAGGATCATAAGTTGCAAGTTATTTACCAGTGAATATACACCTTCGTCATAGTTACAACGATACACAGAGCGACGAGAATTATCCGAGAAGCCTGCTATTGCCCCGATCCACAGGCTGAATGGCTATAGGACTGGTGGCAAACTGTTTATCGCATCATAGGATGCAGAGGTACTTGCACTCGTTGAGGTAGGCTGTGCAATCCACAGAGCTGGACTGTAGTTAATCGACTCGGCAGCGGCGTTACTCGCTGGCGTATCCCCTGTCCCGCTGCTGCCGAGTGTGCCACTTGTGCGGAGCAACTGGATTTGATTGCCGACGAGCGATCCGTTAACGGCCAGTTTGTTGTTGCAGGTAGCGAAGTATGTACCGCTCCCCGTGCTCACCGGCGTACCCGGGCCAGTTGCGCACGTATATATGGTGCCGCCGGTAGCGCCGCTGGGTTGAGAAATATACGCGCCGTCCAATTGGGTCACTGTGTTAAGAATGTAGATGTTGCCTGTTGTCACCAGCTGGAAGAGCGGCATCTTGTCGGCGCTCCAGCTACCGGCGTAGGCAATATCACCGCTTATGTAGACATCGCCTTTTACAAAGAGTTGGATACGATTGCCCGGATTGATGATGCCACCAGTGAGCTGCACGCCGCCTGCTGAAGTGTAAGCACCACTCGTCAGTAAGCTTACATCTGTTGAAGCCGACAAGGAAGTCGTGCCACTCGTCGGCATGGTCCCGTAGTAGTTTGGAATACACATGTTGGGAGTGCCAAACGATCCACCGAATATACTTGCACCGCTCGTCGTGGTATTGGCAAATGCCAAACTGCTCGGGGCGCTGGCGCCAGCACCGTTTTGATTGGACGCAAAGTCGGTTATGGTGCTTAACGCAAGCGCAGCGTATTGCGCGCCCGAGCCGGCATAACCAGCAGACTCTTTATTCCAACTAATGATCTGTGCGTTAGGATTATTGGGATTGGTGCAGGTGTTGGTACCCCCGCCGCTAAAGGCCAATCCAGCCGCTGCATCCCCACCGAAAACCTTTACATAAGGTTTAGCAGCTACAAAGACACAATCCTCGTACCCAGCCGTGCCTCCCCCCGTCGCCGAGGGGCTAATATACAGTGAACGGCAAATAGTCGTATTTCCGGCCGCTGCCGTGATGGGCTCAGTGGCAATATCCTGTCTCGTATTCGGGAGTAACACCGTAGGGCAGCTGGTCCCTGGCCCCCCGCCGCTCAGTACCTCACCTCCTGCAACCGCAGGGTGGTAGCCGGGAAATGTTTGCGCATATGTCCTGCAGGAGGTAACCGGGTCGCTAATACCAGCTGTCGGATTATTAATGCTATATGTGAAGATCACTGGATCGCCCACTTGCACCACATTGCCAGGTGGCGTTACGCCATTTACCGTATCGGTAATGCCGGGCGTAAGATTGTACGGAGGGAAGCTCGCCGTGTCGTATTGGTACTGGAGGTTGTAGCAGACACCAGAACCGCGTCCACCCGGGTCCACGGTGTCAAAAATCGCTTTGTCGGCCACCATCACACCGAGCCAGTTCTGTCCAGCGTGGAGTAGGCCTTTTGCTGCGTTAAGGTCCAATGTTACTTTACCGGTTGTTGATACTGAATATGAAGATAGTGCGCCGTTCACGTACACCCGTAGCCAGTCATCTGCGTAAGCCTGAAGCACTAAGCTCGTGCTTCCTTGACCTAAACGAGCCATATCTACAGAACTTAAATTAAAACTATCTCGAACGAGCGTCACCCCATTAGAGTACAGGTTGGTTGCTTGGGCGGCAGTTCCATACTGCTGGCGAAATAGCCCATTTGCCGTACCAGGGACTGTGCCGATACCGCCCGCCTGATAAAACTGATCGCTTAGATCCGGGCCTGGCACACCCCAAATACCGGCAGGGTTGCCTATATTGCCACACCCGCCCATTACATTAGAAAAAGCCGGATAGCCACGCGGAGTCCAATATGATGCACCGCCTCCTGTAGACCAGCTACCAAGCGCACCGCCTCCTTGAATCCACGCCCCATAAGGAGATGTACCTGCGTCCGTATAACGATCAAAGCAGTTTGAGCTGAGGTTAAACGTGTTGCCGTCGAATGGTCCATATGCCGGCTGCCAAGGCGAAGTTTTGTATGCTACGCCGTTGGCGGGACAGCCCTCACTCCGCAACGGCCAATTGACTTGCGACCGGATAGTCCCATAGCCACGCAAGCTATACCAACGCGTCTGCAATGAACCTGATGAGCTCGTAAGAAGCGTCTGGTTTACTGGTGCTGCCAGTGCCGGCCGCACGGGCATGATCGCCGCCAAAACGCCCACCACCTCAGCTGCAGTCATAGCAAATAAAGCTATCCGCCGCCCATACCGCGCTGCAATGTTACTGACCATACGCTACCGCCACTGCTACATTTGTTTTCGTATTATACGTTATAGTTGTTGCCTGCAATCCGGCCTTCAAGCCGCTGGCCGTTGCCGGGGCATAAGACAGGCCCTGCGTATAGGTCGTTGTAGCCGCTACGCTCACGCTTATATGCTGATTCGAGCCGTCTACAACAAATTTTATGATCGTGCCATCAAACGACTGCACGGTGCCGTTTACCGTTACATCATCTTGGGCCTGCTGTATCTGTTGCTGAGTTGGAACAGGATTGACTACAGTAGGTTGCTGCGTCGGTTTTTTGCTTGGAGGCGAAGTGTGATGAAGCGACACCCACAAACCACCACCCATACCCGTCAAGACTACCAAACCAGCGGCAATCAAAAACTGCTTGGTCTGCCACCAATGATGCGGCTTAAAATTACCTTGAACAATTTTTTCCTTCATAGCGTCTGCTTCTCATAGTAGAGCATAAACGCTTTAATGTGAACCCTCTTAATGCGTTCGCTACATAGCTGGATGGGCCGCTCAGCACCGAAACACATGCTATCGTATTTGTGCATCATGTTCACCTCTGTTAAAATACAGAGTTATGAGTTCAATTTCTTGCGGCATCGTCGGTCTGCCAAATGTTGGCAAGTCAACCCTTTTCAACGCTTTGACCGGCAGCAATATTTTGGCAGCTAATTATCCGTTTGCGACAATTGAGCCGAATACGGCAATTGCGCCAATTCCCGACGCACGGCTGGATAAGCTGGCCGAGCTGTATCACAGCCAAAAGATCGTGCCAGCCACTGTCACCTTTGTGGATATCGCCGGGCTAGTGGCCGGCGCAAGTACTGGTGAGGGGTTGGGTAATCAGTTCTTGGGACATATCCGCGGCTGTAATGCCATTGTGCAAGTTGTGCGCGCCTTTCAGGATGAGAACGTTCTGCATGTGGATAATACCGTTGACCCACGGCACGATATCGACATTATTAATACCGAGCTCGTGCTCGCAGACCTACAAACCGTACAAAAACGTCTTCCCAAATTTGAAAAAGAGGTGCGGGCTAATCCAAAACTTAAGCCAGAGTTGGACACCTTGCTGCGCGCGCAAAGCATACTGGACAATGGCGAACCACTCTCGACATACGACGACATCGCCGTGGAGCATCTTGCCGACCTGCACTTGCTAACCGCCAAGCCCGTTTTGTACGTATTTAACGTGGACGAGGCCGGGTTGCAAGATGCTGCGCGTCAATCAGAGCTTCGGACGCTGGTTGCTCCAGCTCAGGCGCTCTTTGTCTGCGCCACACTAGAGAACGAGCTACAAAGTCTGGACGAAATTGACCGCCAAGAATTGTTGCAGAGCTACGGTCAAACCGAGTCAGGACTCGCTCAGGTCACACGCGCGGCCTACGATCTGCTGGGTCTGCAAAGCTACCTTACCGCTGGCGAAAAAGAAGTACGAGCCTGGACGATCAAAAAGGGTGCCACTGCCCCGCAAGCAGCCGGAGTTATCCACGGCGATTTTGAGCGCGGATTTATCGCCGCACAAGTGATTGATTATAATGATTTAATTGCCGCAGGTTCTGAGGCGGCCGCCAAAGCCGCAGGCAAGATTGCAACCGTTGGCAAAGACTATACTATGCAGCCGGACGACGTTGTTGAGTTTCGTTTTAACGTCAGCAAATAATTTGACAATCGACGTACTACATTAGGCTCTCTTACTTAAGTACCCTTAATTACCTGGTTTAGTTTTTTCTTCCGTTCCAATATGCAATATCCTCAGCCACATATTCTGGATCAGAGTATAGCGCAATGTAATCACGAGCGTCTTCGATTCTGTAGTCGATCTTTGCCAAAGCGCCGGCAAGGTCGTCACCCGTAAGCTTACTCTCGACTATTGCCCTATATCGCTCCAACACATCCAGATTCGCTTTCTTCATCTCTACATCTTGTGCATAATCATCGATGTCTTTGGCCCTATTACGCTTTTCGTCTCCAAAGAAACCAGATTGTTCAATCATAGTCGGGGCAATGCCAACTGCGTCTGAAAGGCTCTGGGCTTTGGCCCCTTTCCACGCCTCTTTATTTGAAGAAAGATCCACTAACCCATATCCTGCTTCTGGGTCATATAAGAAATTGTTGGGTCTTGGGTCGATAATAAGGCCATGACGATTGACCGCAATGAGCATGTCAGCTAAATCATCGAGCTGTTTATTGGTAATATGCTCTACGTCTTCCTTGGTTAAGTCGCCCGCTTGTATGCCCGGTATTCTTTCGGCTACTGTGACTCCGTCTTCGTAAGAAGCTGCCACTATCTGTTCTACGTGGGGAATCCCTTTGGATGATATTGCAGCTGCAAGGTGACTATCCACAGAGTCAGCGCTTATTTTATCAGTAGTTGGAATTCTTACGACATAGTCCTTTTCGTCTACATGTATAGTAAAAGCTCTCGCGTTTGTCCCATTTCCAACAAAGGCAGGATGTTCTTTTTGAGTGTCGGGGTTAGTAAGGTCAGTTTTCAGCTCATTGATCGCTGGAGCAAACCGCCCGTAAGCCCGGAGTAACTCGACCCGGCCCTGAATAGGCTCGTAGTTTGACCCGCCAACGGATTGTAAGAAGCTGTTATATCCTTCTGTAGTTGCAGAGGTTGTTGCTGTGGAAGTCCAAGTACCGGTGTCTCCACTGCCAGCTTCGATAATAGTCGAAATATCTTCTGGTCTACCGGTGGCCAACTTGCCGAGGTTGTCGAAGATATACGTCTTACCTTCAGGAACTCGTTCGGTCGCATAGGTAGCAATTTGAGCCTGAATAACGTCGGAGGGTTTCGGTGTTGGCTCTAAGGACATATATAAACATTAGCATAATTTTGTACATGGGTCAATGTGATGATCATTAAATAGCGGCACTCTTACTTTTTTCGTATCTGAGCCTAAGCTCTAGGGAGTGCTCCTAGTAGAATTTTGGCACGCGACGACGGCGTAGCATCAGCGAGCCGTTGGTGTAGGGATTGGAGGGCAACAGCCGTTGCATCGGACTACCTGCCGGCTGGGTTGCCAGGCCGCCGATGGCAGAGACCATTGCCTGGTCGCTGACTGGCTGCTGGAATTGCCGGGCCATATATTGCCGTCGTATTTCCATTATTTGTTGTTGCGTGTAGTTGAGTACTTCGCGTAAGTGGCGCTGACTCCAACTGTTAAATACGAGCTTGCGGCTTGGCGTGATGATGTTGATCGTACCTTCGAGCAGCCGCCAGCTGTAATCGATTTCGGCGATCATATCAAAGCGGATATCTTCCACCGAGACGAACATTGGCTTATGATCGATCAGCAGTAGTCGGTTATCGGTGACACAGAGCATGGCAAAGCCATTTTCGTATCGCCCGTTTACGCAATGTGCGATTGTTTCGCTTGGCATCAGGACATTTCGAAGCTCCTTAACCTCCGATCGTCCCCAAAATTGGAAGTTGCAACCCACCTGCTTGAGTTGACGCTCAACTTGGTCAAGGCTCACCATAGCACCCTCCTTTGCTCCAACTGTTATCAGCTGGTTATATATAGCATAGTGCCGCCCTCCGCCCCTGTCGGGTATTTTCATCACGCACGTGATGAGATTTTACTCACACCAGATAAGCATGAGCATAATATGGGTTGCCGCGCCATCTTCCACGCATCGCCGGCATGACAAAAGCTCGTAGATGGCGGGACGTTCTACAAGAACTACAAATGCCACACAATTTGCCGTTGTATTGTCATTTCACTCCTCTCGTGCCATACTGTAGACATGTTGACGGCACCTAGCCAAATGCGCGCGCTCGTCAATTTGTTCCACCAAGGAACTAAGCTGACGTACGAAAAAGGTGAGTTCATCATTCGCCCTGGCGATTCCCCGTCAGGCGTTTTTTATATCGTTAGCGGTCTGGTAAAGGCCTACGATATAACTAAATATGGTGATGAAAACTTGCTGATTATCCGCAAGCGCGGCGAAATCCTGGGACTAACGTGGGCGGTAACCGGCGAGAATCGGCATATTATTTATGCCGCCATTGCGCCGACGACCGTGATGCAGGTCTCGCGCGATCACTTCACCGACTTTTTGCGGAAAAATCCTGAAACGGCCTTGCCCCTGCTTGACATGTTGACCGACATGTATCGACTGCACTCTGAACGCATCCTCAACCTCGAGTACCGTACGGTGCGCGAGCGGCTCGTGTCGTTTTTGTTGACCACCGCAAACCGTTTCGGGCATAAAACAGAGGATGGCGGCATCCGGCTTGACGTGCCACTTCGCCACCAGGACATTGCCAGCTCCATCAGCGCCACACGCGAAACGACTGGACGAGAGCTGGCCGGGCTGGAGAGGCTGGGTTTGCTCGACACAAAGCAGTCATCCATTACCTTGCGGAATATGGACAAGCTGCGCGCATACCTGGAATAGTTTCATTCGTGAGCCTCGGAGTAGATAACGTCTGTGTGACACTCAGCTATAACCGCACGCGGTTCTCGGTACTTAATCCGAGCTGTTTGAGCATGGTATGTCTAGGCCGGGCGTGCGGGGCTACAAGACGAGTCCAGGCCTATTTCACTTCGCCGGACCGACTCCAATGCCCCACAATCTGCTCAATCGTCTTGATAACGGCGTCGTGCGGTGGAATATCATTCTCGTCATAGTAATGGTCAGTTGAAATATAGTCCGTGATTACGTTCAAGCAATAAATCTGATCGGCCAGAATGTGCATACGGTCCACGGCCGGCACGCTGGCAAATGGCACGGCCACCACTAATCGTCGAATCCGTACTGTCTTAAAAAACGCGGCCGCGATGTCCAGAGAAAAGCCGCTGCTTAAACCATCCGACACCACAATCACCGTGTGATCGCGCAGCAAATCTTTGCGTATCAAGCCACCATGACCAACCAGCTGGTGCAATTCATGTATTTTTTGCAGTCGCAGTTCCTCGATCACGCTATGATATTCAGCAACAAAATCCTCAATCTCTCCCGGTGAATAATAGCTGTTATACGTCAGCGTGCCGTCTTGACCTAGGCCAGCCAGCGCCGTTTCTTCGCGCGGCAATTGGATCGAATCGGTAAGCAACATCATGAGTACACAGTGCAGCTCCATAGCAATTTGTGCGCCCACCATCACCGCACCATCACTCAGGCATACGACCGCACACGGCCGCTTCCGATACGTTTTAGCCAGTTCTTTTGCAAGCAGCTGCCCCGCCTCAGCCCGACTCTTAAAATACATATCACCAGTGTAACATGCGTCAAATGTTGACGCTAAGGTAAATGTTGCTCCGCGGCGTTTGCCACGATCAAGCTGGCTTTGCTATACGCATTTTATAAAACCGCTCCAGGTTGCCTTTAGCGCCGGCAATGTCGGAGTCAGCCTTGTCGATAGTCACAAAAAGCGATTGCGCCCATATCTCAAACTCTTTTAAGATGTCTCGCCGCATTCGGTCGTTTTTGATAACTCCTTTGTGCTTGAGGTTCGACGCTCTGGCCTCAAACTGGGGTTTGACCATGGCGATAATATCTGTCTGGGCGTTGCCGAGCGTTGCTACATGCGGCAAGATCTCGCGCAACGAGACAAAGCTAACGTCAATCACAACAATATCCGGCGTTGCTGACAGCTCAGACATATCACGTATATCCGTCTGCTCATGGAGCTCGATCCGTGGATCGCCGTGCAGTGATGGATGTAGCTGATCGGTGCCTACTTCCACAGCGATCACCTTTTGGGCACCATGCTGCAAAGCAAAGTCAGTAAAGCCGCCGGTGGAACTTCCCACGTCAAGCACCACCTTATCCCGAAAATCAACCCGTAGCGCCTTTGCTACGGACGCCAACTTGAGCCCGGCCCGCGACACATATTGTTCCGTCGTTCGCAGCTCCACAACTGCATTGTCGGCTACGGACGCACCCGGTTTGGTTACTGCGCGTCCATCAACAAATACCCGACCCAAACGAATCCAGCTCTCGCCCTGACTCCGCGTTGCCACGAGTCCTCGCGCTACCATTGCTTGATCTAATCGTTGTTTCGGTTGCATACAAATAGTGTACAGAGCCTTCTTGTGGAAGCATTTTACTCTTTAGTTGAGGAGCGGGTGAAGCAAGCGGAGGCACGCATCCTTCTACCGATATGCTACAGCCGCCCTACTTCGTTGTTATTCTTTGACGCGTTCGCGGTATGCACCCGTAGTGGTGTCGACAGAAATAACATCGCCATTTTTGACGAATGCCGGTACGCGCACCGTTGCCCCTGTTTCCACCGTAGCATTTTTGAGCACTGAGCTCGTTGTGTCGCCTTTAACAACGTCTTCGGTGTAGGTCACCAAAAGTGGCACGTTCTTGGGCAATTCAACATTGATTGGCCGGCCATCAAAAAACTGTAGTTGGATAACGTCACCTTCTTTGAGGTACTTTGCGCCGTCGCCTACCAGCTCAGCCGAGACTTCAAACTGCTCGAACGACTCCTGGTTCATGAAGAAGAACGTTGCGCCATCGTTGTACAAATATTGTACGTTCTGATTACTGACGTTAGCGCTCTCTAATTGTTCATTGCCCTTAAAGGTCTTTTCCAGAACCTTGCCATCGAGCAAACTTTTGATGCGGACGTTGACGATTGAACCGCCGCGGCCCATCACCTTTTGACCGTACTCGATAACCCGATACGGCACACCATCCTGCTGGAAAATCGTACCTTTTTTGAGGTCTGTAATGCTTAAAGCCATCCAAAAATCCTCTCGCCGAAGTTAGTTGTTTGCGATAAATGGCATCAAGGCAATGTGGCGCGCACGCTTAATTGCGACTGCCAAATGACGCTGCTCACTCTCGGTAAGGCCCGTCTTCTTGCGCGTTTCGATCTGTCCGTAGACGTTAACGTAACGCTGCAAGGTCTTAAAGTCTTTGTAGTCAAAAAAAGCTACGTCTGTTCGTGGTTTAAAAATCTTTGCCATATAAAATTCCTTTCTTAGGATCCGAGAAACAGTTGCGGGCCGTGGAACATTGCTCTCCAAGGCACACCCCGCACGACAAATGTGCTATTCAAGCACATTTGGAGCTCAGGACTATGCCGCGAAAACATGTTCCACGAGCTAAGACGCTACGCTCTCAATCCTTAATCTTCAATTGTTAACTTAGAACGGAATGTCGTCGAGATTAATCGGCTCATCGCCAATATCATCAATCACAACATCATCTTGCTTCTTGCTTGATGAACCTGATGTACCGCTGTTTGAAGCGCTTGGGCCAGCCGAGCCACCGCTATAGCTACCAGAACCGCCACCTTGACCTTGGCCACCGCCCACAAAGTTGAAGTCCTCAACCACCACTTCGACCTTGCTGTGCTTCTGACCATCCTTTTCCCAACTGCGCTGTTCCAGGCGGCCACTCACCAGCACTGGCCGGCCTTTTTGCAAATACTGAGCAATAATTTCGCCGGACTTGCCCCAGGCCACACAATCGATATAGCTAACGCTTTCTTGCTGTGAGCCGTCCTGGCCGCGCCAGGTGCGGTTTACCGCTAGACCAAAGCTGGTCACGCTCTGACCGCTAGGCGTTGTGCGCGTTTCTGGATCACGCGTCAGATTGCCCATCAAAATAACTTTGTTAAACCCTTTTGCCATATATCCCCCTCACAAAATAAACTAGCGTTTGTCAGCAGCGTCTGGTTCGGCAGTTTCGCCGCGCTCAGCTGCTTTTTTGGCCTTGTCGGCCTTTTCGGCTTCCGCCTTAGCGATCTTTTTGAGATCGGGGCGAGTGATCAAAAAGCGCAGCACTTCGTCGGTGATGTTGAGCGTGCTTTCCACTTTACGTACTGCATCAGCTGGCAACTCCAGCGTGTAGAATACATACACCGCGGACTCACTTTTTTTGATTGGGTACGCCAGCTTGCGCTTGCCCCAGTTGTCGACGTTTTTGACCGTACCGCCATTGTCGGCGAAGATCTTCTCGACGCGCGTTGTTGCCTTTTCCAGATCAATTTCCAGATCTGGGTGGTACAGCACCGCAATTTCGTATTGATTCATGGCACTCCTTCCATTGGTCTCGGCCCGGCTGCCCTGTTTGCGCCGAGCTGAATGAGTTAATAACAGAGGTAATTATACACCAGCCACAGCTAACGGTCAATGTGCGGCTAACTTAAGATGCATTAGTGATCTTTGTCAACCGTAATTGCCGGCAAACGATCGAGAACGTGCGTCTGAATCATCGCTAACGGAAATCGCTGGCCGGCACGATAATCAGTGATACTTTTTAGCACACTTGGCGCGCGCAGCAGCCCTGCATCTCCAAGCGCAACAATCTCATCATACGTGTACGCTTGAATATGCGTATGCTCATCCGAAGCAAATGAGGCATCAGCAGGAATATTTGCCGCAAAAACAAAGAATAAAATGTTGTCGCCACTAGCAAGCACCGTTTGATAAAGACCCACAAAATGCTCCGGTACCATATCGACGCCAGTTTCTTCCTTGATCTCGCGCACGAGACATTCCTGCAAACTCTCATTGACTTCCAGGGTGCCGGCCGGCAGATTATACAAACCCTTCTTGGCGTTCCTTACTTCTTGAATAAGCACATACCGCTCGCCCTGAACCAAAACTGCACCACAACCGATGTAAAAACTCATATTAAGGAGTATAGCCAAAAAGTTCAGCCAATCAAGGACGCTCAATTGCAATTAAGAAGGGGCGATTCCATCTGAGCCGTCGATGTTACTGCCGCCAGCACTGCCGCCCGGCTTACACTTCAGGTTCGCCTGGCGCGGCTGCGCTAACGTCATCACCTGCGCCGCCAAAGACTTCATCGAGTGAGCTCACCAGCACTTCGCGTGGGCGGGCACCGTCAGCCGGGCCAACAATGCCCTGCTCTTCCATTGTTTCAACCAAACGCGCGGCGCGGCCGTAGCCAATGCGCAAACGGCGTTGCAGCAAGCTGGTACTGGCCTTCTTGCCTTCAATTACTACGCGCACGGCATCTTTCCACATATCATCGTCGCCCGAGTCGCCTACTTCAGCGCTCACCACTACCCCGCCTTTACCGATCTGCACTACCTGGCTGACTACTTCGTCGTCGTACTGTGGCGGACGCTGCATGCGGATAAAGTCGGTGACTTTGGCAGTTTCGGGTTCGTCAATAAAGGCCGCTTGGACACGCTTGGGCTTGGGCATATCAGCGGTCAAAAGGAGCATATCACCACGGCCAAGCAACTTTTCGGCGCCCATTTGGTCGATAATCGTGCGTGAGTCCACCTGGCTCGCCGTGGTAAAGGCAATCCGTGCCGGCACGTTAGCCTTAATCAGCCCGGTAATAACGTTGACGCTTGGGCGCTGCGTGGCCAGCACCAAGTGGATGCCGACGGCGCGCGCCTTTTGGGCGATGCGCACGATCAACGCTTCGACGTCGCGGCCAGCAATCATCATCAGGTCGGCCAGCTCATCGATAACGATGACGATATAGGGCATACCCTCTTCTTTTTTCACCAGATTGTACTCGACGATATTGCGCTTGCTGACTTCAGCTAATGCTTTATAGCGGCGCTCCATCTCGGCAACCGCCCATTTAAGCGCGCTGATGCACTTTTCGGGCTCAGTAATGACCGGCGTGAGCAAGTGCGGTATGTCGTCGTAGGGCTTTAATTCCACTTGTTTGGGGTCGACCAGGATAAGCTTGAGGTCGGACGGCGAGTTACGATACAGCAGGCTTGTCAAAATGTCGTTAATCATGACAGATTTACCAGACCCAGTCTGACCCGCGACCAGCAAGTGTGGCATCTTTGCCAGATCCGCCACCACCGCTTTGCCGGCGATGTCTTTGCCAATCGCAAAACTCAGCGTTGTATCCAACTCGCTCCACTCGCGCGATTGAAAAATTGAGCTGAGCCGCACGGTAGCACCTTTGATGTTGGGCACCTCGATGCCGACGGCGCGCTTGCCGGGAATGGGCGCCTCAATACGAATGGAATGTGCCGCCAGATCGAGTGCCAAGTTGTTCTCCAGCTCAACGATCTTCGTCAGCTTGACGTTGGTGGGCGGTTTCATAGTGTACTGTGTCACGCGCGGCCCAACATTGGCCCCTTCCATCTCAACATCAATATTGAAATTGGCAAAGGTATCGTGAATAGCCTGAGCGTTTTCGTTAACGTTGCCGGGGTCAGCCTTGTCTTGCTTTTGGTTGAGCAAATCCGGGCCGGGGAACTTCCAATCGGGGTCGCTGGCGATGGTGAGCGCCTCGTGATTCTCGGTGGCAGTCAATTTTTGGGCGGTATTCTTGAGCGAAGTCAGCCGCGGTTTTTCGCGCGCTTCGCCGGGATGTTCAACTGGTACACCCTCGTTCAGCTGGAAACCGGGCTGCTCAGCAGCATGCGCTTTGAGCCGGCCAAGCTCCGCCCCCTCGGCCTCGTCCTTGCGGAACAAACCCGCTACACGCAACAGCACCATAGGTGAAATACCGAATGCGAAGAATACTGCCAGCACACTTAATACCAAAAATAGCAGGCTCGCTGGCAACTTATCGAGCAGTTGCAAAATTCCCCCGCCCAAAATCTTGCCAGCTATGCCGCCATGCCCGCCGGTTACCTCGCCGTTCACCTTGGTTGCAAAGATAGTGGAAGCAAGCCCTGCGGTAAAAAATACGAGCGCGAAAATGCCGACGAGTTTGCTGCGAGCGATATGGTGAGTCTCGTTCTTGAACTTAGATACACCCCAATAAACAAGCGTGAGCGGGAGGAGATACGCCGCCCAGCCGAACGCCCAGTAACCACCCTTGAACAGCCCTTTGGGCAGCGGCCCGCCGGTACCAAAACCGCCAAGCAACACAAACAACGCCAGTACACAGAGCAAGATTGCCGCGGCCAAGGGCCAAAATGGCGACTGTTCTAGCTCAATCGGCTCTATTTTTTTGCGGCGTGTTTGTTTTTTCTTCTTAGCCATAGCGTTTTGTATTATACCAGTTTACCACTTATGGTAATCTATAGAAACTATAGCAAAATTTACAACTTTTGTCAAAGTACCTCAGCGCGCCGTCGTTACACGCCGCCCTCTGAGAAGCCCATGTGCGCAGCCGCTTCATTGAGCTGGCCGAGTTGATTGTAGAGCCTATCAAGCAGTATATTTCTTGGCACCATATCATCCAGACCATATTCTTCGGCATTGTCTATGCGCATTGCAGCAATTGCTGCCATAATATCACCTCTGACGTCGTCGTAGCCGGCTGCAATCGGATCGAAGTCGGACACACTCGCGCTCTCCATACCTCGGCAGAGCGTGTTGACGGCTATCGCGAGCTGGTCTGTATCACCCCGTTTGTGCAGGTCATAAAGACCAAAGAGGGCTACCATTCTAACCGCCTGCTCTCCGTTAACGACGATAGGCATTTGCAGCAGTGCTTCCAGCTCTTGTCCAATCCGCCAGCCGCCTTTCGGTGGTTGCTCTCGGCCTACAGCCCAGACAATTTTACTGGCCACGGCTGCCGCTGCGTCTTCGGTGTCTATAAACAGTTGAACATCCTGGCCTGCAAATTCGACCACTTCGTCTACCAACATGTTATAGAGCGCTATAGTACGTCCAACCCGGTAATCCTCCCAAGCACCGCTTGCAGAATCCCATAGTTCACTATTGTTAGAGTCGCGGACAGCTGTTTGGATATCAGCTATGTCCAATTCGGTGAATTCGTCACGCCGTAGCCGGACCGCTTCGGCCGCGTTCTGCTCTGGGACCGACTGCGAGTTCGATTCCATAGCTAGTCGATGCGCGCGTCTTGACTGAGCAGGCGTTCACGCATTTGCTGAAAACGTTGTTCTTGTTCGTGGGCGATTTCGTCAGGCGTCTTAACTTTGGGCTGTTGAGGCTGTTGCTGTTGGTTATTGCCGGACTTGCCTTCTGACTTGCCGCCGCTCACGATATTAATCACCGGAATGACGATGGGGCTGCGCTGGGTTTGCTCAAACAGGTAATGCGTCACGTGATCTTTGAGTTCCACCTTAAAACGATCGAGATCCACACGCTTGAAGCGCTGCTGTACCGCACGCTTGAGCTCAAATCGTAGACCGCTCATCAGATCTTCATTATCGCGGATGTAAATAAAGCCGCGGCTGATGATATCAGGGCTGGTCAGCAGGTTGCCAGAACGTTTATCAAGGGTCAGCACCACGGCCACCAGGCCTTCTTCGCTCAGCAATACGCGGTCTTTGACCACCACATTGCTCACTATGGCACCAGTCTGGTCCACCAGGATAGTACCGTGCGGCACGCTGCCCTCCAGCTCCATTTTGTCTGGGGTGAGAGCAATAACGTCGCCGTTTTCAGCATTCAATGTATTGGCCCGCGGAATGCCCTGCTCCACCGCCAGATCAATGTGGCGCTGCTTGACGCGATATGCGCCATAGATCGGGATAAAGAACTTGGGACGCGTCATCGTAATCATGTCGGCGTATTCATCGCGTGAGGCATGGCCGGATACGTGCAGTGGTCCAACATGGTCAATTTCATGGTTGCGGTGTTCAAAAACGTGCACGCCCTTGCGCGTCAGATTGTCGACCATTACACCGATGAGTGAATCGTTGCCACTTTCTGGGATTGGCGTGGAACTGAGGATAACGGTGTCGTGTTCGTGCAACTTAACATACTTGTGGTCACCGTTGGCCATGCGCTGCAAGGCGGAACTTGGTTCGCCCTGGCTACCAGTACAGACAATTACCACATCTTGATCTTTGAGATTCGGCACGCTGGCGATTGGCACAAATGTGCCCTTCGGAACTTTTACAAAACCATGCGTAATGGCCATTTCCAGAGTGCTGACCATGCTGCGGCCGTCCATTGCCACTTTGCGGCCGTGATGTACGGCGGCATTTACGATCATTTGCACCCGGTTCATGTTGGTGCTAAACAAGCCGACAAAAATGCGCCCGGGCGCTTGCTCCATAATATCGATAAAGCTTTGCTCAATTGTGCTCTCAGATGGCGTGCGGCCAGGGCGCTCCACGGTGGTACTTTCGCTGAGAAGCGCTAAAACGCCTTCGCGGCCCAGCTCTTCCAAACGTTCAATGTCACTGCGTTCGTGGTCGAGCGGATTGGGGTCCAGACGGAAATCGCCAGTGTTAATAATACGGCCAACAGGCGTGTCCAGAACAATACAGGTCGAGCCAGGGATGGAGTGCGTAATGCGCACCAACTCCACAAAGAACGGGCCGACTTTGAGGCGCTCATGAGTGGTTTCGTTCATGGTCACCGTTTGGAGTTCAAACCCGTCGGGCATAGGCATGCCGAAGTTCTCAAAAATCTCTTCCACGCGGCCGATGGTAAAATTGCTGCCGTAAATGGGCGCTGGGAATTGCGGCACAATATGCGGCAAACCGCCAATGTGGTCGAGGTGGCCATGCGTAATAATGTAGGCGCGTAGCTTGTGTCTGATACTTTCCAGGTAGGCCGTGTCAGCAATGCCGTAGTTGATACCTGGCAGATCAACCCCCAGATCGTTCCCGCAGTCCATCACCACAGCATCATCCATGTACTCGATCAGCATCATGTTTTTGGAACCACCACCGTCCATGCCGCCAAGGCCGATAATCTTTAAGCGTGGCCGGTCGTCAATGACGTTGGCGCGGCCAGCGTGCACAGGAGTTGCTTGGGCTGCAGAGTACTGGTTGGCGATTTTTTGGGCATCCATCTGGCTGCGCTTTTGGGCGCGCACAGCTGCTCCGCGCGAAACGCTGGAGTGGGCCATTTGCATGCCTGAAGAGTTATTCGGCCGCGCCTTGCCGCCGCGGTCATCGCGGCGGCCGCCCTGGCCCTGACCGCCATTGCCGCCTTGTCCGCGCGGCGCGCGGCGCGGGGGACGATTGCCCGTATTATTGGGTACGCCATTATTACGTTGGCTTTGCGGGTTGGTTGGTTGTTCTGGTTGCACTGTTATTATTCCTTTCGTCAGAATGTTTTCGTCATGTTGCAATCTTTTGCATAATTATTGGGATCGTCACAAAATCATCTATCAATGTCTGGCGCATTGAGCCGTTATATAATGCTGCGGCTGGATGAAACAGCGGTAAAATTACCAGTGTCACTTCACCCTGACCATTGCTGGCCCGCAGGCGTATGCGTTTTGGCTGGCCATGGACCTTACTGATTTGCAGATCCGGCAAGAAGCAATTCATACTGTGACGACCAAGCGTCACCACCACTTTGGGCTGAATCACCTCCAACTGGGCCTGTAAATAGGGCAAAAACTCCTTCTTTTCTTCGGGTGATGGGTCACGGTTGTCTGGCGGGCGGTATTTGACAATGTTGGTAATATAGATATCTTCTCGCCGTAGCTTGATCGTGTCCAGCATTTCGTTCAGAAAATTTCCGGCGGCACCCACGAATGGCACACCCTTGAGATCCTCATTCTTGCCGGGCGCTTCGCCGATAAACACAATGTCCGCATCTGGATTGCCATCGCCAAACACCAGCTGCGTAGCCGTTTTGGCTAATTGCGGGCAGACCTTGTTGGCTAAAATCTTGGCCTTTATATCGTCGAGCTGTCGTTGCTTACCGGTTGCCATGTTCTTGGGGATTAGAGAATATACGAATAAAGCGATTGAAAGCAACGACCAGCAGCACGATCGTCAAAAAGTACTGCTGCAAGCTGCCAGTATCGATAGCCCGCGAGGCGAGGAGATATGCCAGGCCGAGGCTTAGGAATCCGAACGCCGCCGCAACTAGCTGCCGGCTCCACCTTGGGAGAGACGGCCCTCTAAACGAGGCGCGCAGCGCGGGTGAAGCAGTCATCTTACTTCTTGCTCTCGTTTAATTCTCGGGCGGCGGCTTTCATGCTTAGTTGCAACCGGCCGCGATCGTCGATGGCCACGAGTTTGACCGTCACGCGGTCGCCTTCTTTAACGACATCGCTGGGCTTTTCCACCCGCTCTTCACTCATCTCCGACACGTGCACCAGACCGTCTTTGCCCGGTAAAATCTGCACAAAGGCGCCAAAGTCCAGCACGCTCACCACGGGCACGTCTTTGTAGATCCGGCCCACTTCTGGCTCCTCGGTGATGCTCTGAATCCACTGAATCGCCTTTTCGATTGACGCACCGTCAGGGCTGGCGATCATCACCGTACCGTCGTCTTTGATTTCGATCTCGGCCCCAGTTTCAGCAGTAATCTTCTGGATAGTCTCGCCGCCCTTGCCAATAACCTCGCGGATTTTGTCGGGATTGATCTTGATGCTTTCGACTCGCGGTGCATACGGGCTGAGCGTGGTGCGTGGTGCGGCCATGGTAGTCAGCATGTGCTCCAAGATAAATGCCCGGCCCTCTTTGCCCTGCAATAGCGCTTTCTTGAGAATCTCCACAGGCAAACCGTGTACCTTCATGTCCATTTGCAGTGCGGTGATACCCTTGCTGGTGCCGGCCGTCTTAAAGTCCATGTCGCCGGCAAAGTCTTCGGCGTCGGCAATGTCGCTCAAAATAATCACTTTGTCGCCCTCAATCATCAAGCCCATGGCAATGCCGCTCACCGGCGCCTTCAGCGGCACGCCAGCGTCCATCAGTGCCAAACAACTAGAGCAAGTCGCTGCCATGCTCGTGGAACCGTTTTGACTCATAATCTCGGTGACGCTGCGGATGGCATACGGAAACGTTGCTTCGTCCGGTAAGACAGCAGTCAAAGCTCGCTCAGCAAGCGCCGAGTGACCAATCTCACGCCGACCGGGACTGCCCAAGCGCTTAATCTCGCCCACAGTGTAACCCGGCGCGTTGTAGTGGTGCATATAACGCTTTTCTTCGTTGCGCTCCATCGTGTCGATGGCCTGTGCGTAGCTCAAGGGCGCCAGCGTCACGATGTTCATGCCTTGAGTCAGCCCTCGAGTAAACAGGCTGGAGCCGTGCGCACGCGGCAAAATACCCACTTCGCTGCTCAAAGGTCGGATTTCGGTGAAGGCACGGCCATCTGGGCGCACGCCGTCTTCCAAAATGCCTTTGCGCACATCTTTATTAGCAGCGGTTGCAAACGCGTCTTCGTAGCTTCGCTTGACCGCTTCCCAGCCTTCGCCGAGCTGTTCGGCAAAATGCGCCAGCAAGTCTTCGCGCAAAACGTGCATGCGGGCATGGCGCTCGGCCATTGGCGCACGCAACTTCTCGCCCATCTTGCCGGTCAAAAAGGCATCGACTTCTTTTTGGATGTCTTCGCCGGGCAGGCTCAGCTCATACTCTTGCTCGGCAACGCCTACCTTTTCAACCAGTTCTTTTTGGAGTTGAATTGCTGGCTGGATGGCGTCGTGTGCCCAGACAAGCGCATCGGCAACTGCTTCTTCGCTGACTTCGCTAGCACCTGCTTCGACCATCATGATGGCATCGTGAGTACCCGCCACAACCAGGTCAAGGTCATTGGTAGCCATCTCTTCGAGTGGCAAAAAGGCCTGTGGCTTACCGTCTTTGAGACCAACACGCACGCCAGCCACCGGGCCGTCAAACGGTGCGCCAGTGAGCATGAAAGCTGTACTCATGGCGATCATGGCGATCATGTCCGGACGAAAAGCCGGGTCCATACTGAGCACTGTGGCCACGCCCTGCACTTCGTGCCGGTAGCCCTTGGGCCACAACGGACGGATTGGCCGGTCGATGAGACGACCGATCAAGATCGCTTCGTCGCTCGGCCTGCCCTCGCGTTTCACGTAGCGGCTGCCGCTAATCTTGCCCGCTGCATAAAATTTTTCTTCGTAATCAATGCTTAAGGGGAAATAATCAAAGCCGGCGATTGGCTTCCCGCTGACCATAGCCGTGCCAAGCACCACTGTCTCACCGTAACGCACCATAACACTGGCCGAAGTACGGAAACCAACGCGGTTTACTTCAAGACTTAAGGGACGACCGCAAAACTCGGTCTCGACCTTGATAATTTCTTTTCCAAATGGATTGATGGTTTGGCCCATTCGCTTCGGCTGCCTTTCTGCGGCGTATCATCGACAGGGTACAAATATACTCCCCTTGTGCGTCGTTCGAGTGAGGTATATCTGGTGCTCTGCCGACGAATTGCGTGTAGTTAGTTTAAATGTGCACAAGCTGCCGGCTTCGATTACTCGAAACCGCATAGTCTGTGCGCGTTTAGCGACGGATGCCGAGCTTTTGGATAAGGTCGAGGTAGGCCTGACTATCGTGCTTGGCAATGTACTGCAAGGCACGGCGGCGCTTACCAACCTGTTGCAACAGACCACGACGAGCGGCAAAGTCTTTTTTGTTGACTTTGAGGTGCTCGGTTAGCTCTTTGATACGCTCAGTTGCGATACCAACCTGGACAGCAGGACTGCCAGTATCAGTTTTGTGGGTTTGCAAGCCCTTAATAGTTGCTTGTTTTTTCTCAGTTGTAATCATACTAAAATTTATTGTATCAGATGATCTCCTTCTCTGCAATTGTTTTCGCCAGAGACTACAAGGATTTTACGATCTATGACCCACAAGCTTAACTAACTCGTCATATCCAGAGAGGAGTGGCTTTGGGGTCTCAAAGTCAACTCCCGTAAGGTTAGTAACGACAAGAACTTGAAACCTGTCCGCAAAAAGTTCGCGGGCTCTGTCGATACGTCGCTTGCTTGCCTCTGAAAAAAAGCTATCTATCTCTTCTCTTATAGCAAACATGGTCCTCGAGTTGGGCATTCCGCAGACTTCGATAAAAGATTCTTGTGTGCCAGCGAACACAGTACGTAGCTGCTCTTCTTCAGCGGCTTGCCTGTGCGCATTAAAATCGGGGTTATAGGTAATATCTAGCTCGCCAGCCATCTGCAATGGATGGAAGCCCCGAGGATACGTTCGCAAAGGGGCCTCTGTCCACCATTGCCCATGAGGCCGACCGCTCGCTCCCGATATACTAACTGGCGCAGGCTGCCACGGTTCAGTGTCGTAAAATGCGGGACCGAACTGCCCATAATCTATATTTATAAAGGCAGCGAAGCCGGGCGTATGGGTGATTTTCTGCTGTAAAGCGAGCGCCTCAACGCTAATTGCTGTCTCTTGACCAACGGGAACAGCGACACCATATCGCTCAATATAATCTTGGACTTCTGGAGTCAGCTCTCCCCATTGCTCGGTAAAGTAGGTTCCGTCAAAGGCAACCATTTTCTGCCTCAAAACACCATCCACATTGCTGACAATATCCGCAGGCGCGGCATCAGGAACTTCGTTTGCTACAACTATGGTTGGCCTGCCATTATCGAGCTCCTGCAACGCAGTCTCAGAAGCAGCGTCCAGCCAAGTCACTTTCGCTAAGTCTTGGGCGTGGCCCTCCTCCCCGCTCGTAAGTGCATATGATCCTACATGTGCCCCTTGACTACTCCCGATCGTCTCTTGCTGACGAGGTTTCATGCCGTCAAAGTCGTTAATGAAATACTCAAGATTACTGTATGCTTCAGATTGCTCATTACGAAATGTCGAGAGCATATCTTTGGCCATCCGCCCGCTGCCGCCGCCCACCTCTACAAGATTAAATGGCTTTTTGCCAGTGGCGTCCCATAACGCACAAACACCCACCACCAACGCACGGCTAAAATCGAAAGATTTTTCTGGTGCTGTTTCAAAGTCGCCCATCCCGCTGCCATTTTGTTGAAACGCAACTTTTCCGTCTGCGTAATACCCACCTCTACCGTACAAAGCCAAACGCATGTATTCAGAAAACGGAATTTGTCCACCTGCCGTTTCTATAGCCGTCACAATCTCTTGCACAGCTCGTGGATCACCTTCTGGTCGTAGCTCACGAGGCAAATGAGTGGAGATAGCTCGCGCTTCGGTTATGTGCAAATCATTAAAATTAGCAACAATATTGGCAGGTCCGTATGTAAAACGACTGTCATGGATAGGGCCAGAACCTCTTAACTCTGGTGGCATAACATATATAGTAACATATGTTTGCCAATCTAACTAATAGGGATTTGATCTCGTTTTACACTTCTACAGCAGCCGTTTGTATGATGTCCGCCGTCATCTGCTCAAGGGAGATCGCGTCATCAAGGCTAAACTGGCCGACGCGCGTGCGACGCAGGCCGGACATCCAGGCGCCAGTTCGAAGTTTTGCACCGAGGTCTTCTACGAGCGAGCGGATGTAGGTGCCACTCGAAACGTCAGCGATAAACCGCACATGCGGGTATTCGTATGATACGAGCTGGATAGATGCGATGTGCACCGGCCGTGCCGCCAACTCGGGTGCTTTGCCCTGTCGTGCCAGCTTGTAGGCGCGCTGGCCGTTGATCTTGACCGCCGAAAAGACTGGTGGAGTCTGCATGCTATCCCCTTCAAACTGTTTGAGTGCAGCTGCAACTTCCTCGGGCGTTGGGCGGCGGGCGGACACAGCTGTCCTGTCACCTTCGCCGTCACCAGTGGTGCTTGTTTCACCCAAGCACATCACTACCTCATACGTCTTGTCCAATTTGGTGAGTGCCGGGGCCTGTTTTGTGGCTTTGCCGAGTAGCAGCACGAGCAGACCGGTTGCCAACGGGTCCAGTGTGCCAGTGTGGCCAACGGGAAAGCGTTTTTTGCCAGTTGTGTTGAGGCCAGACTCTTGCGCAAGGTGCCGCACTTTGTTGACCACATCAAAGCTCGTCCAGCCAGAAGGCTTGTCAATAAGAAGCACGCCAGTCATGACATCAGCATAGCACAACGGAGCGACATGAGGTGGCGCGCCTACGGTCTCGCATTTTTTTGCGTGGATTATTCCATTCTGCTCGAATAATTTCATGCTGCAGGAAACAGCAGGCACGGCGGCGACCATCCAGGCCTCAAGGTCGCGAAAGCACTGTGCATAGAGCAGCCTTGTAGGATATGCCGGAACCTACGACTGTTGCGCTGGCGGAACGATTGGCGGCGGAACGGGTGGAGGTGCGCTCTCATAGGGCTGTGACGTACTGACGACAGGTGCAGGATTGTCATCGTGCAACGGTGCGCCCAAGATCTGCGCGTTCAATGCCTGTATTGGCTCGGCTGGCGGAGTGCCTTGGTTGATTGCTTGAGCAACAGCGTCACGGGCCGTGTCGACCGTTGGCAATGCCGGACTATCGGGATTATCAGCGGCTACGGTAGTTGGTGCCGCTGCATCTACGCTTGGCGATACCATTGGCTGTGCAGTGGTGAGAGCCGGCGTTGGCGTCCACGGTTCTACTGGAGGCGCGGGTGTGGGCACCGGTGGTGTCATCGCAAAAGAAGGTGGCGGTGTAAATGGCGCAGGGGGAGTCTGCACAGATGCCGGAGCAGGCTGCGTGAATGGATCAACGGGGCTCGGCAATGTCGGCTGCTGGCTTACCGCATCTACGTGCGGACTATGCACATCTTGCTCAATCTGAGCCAAGGTTTCGGTGCTTTGATTAGCAGCTGGTGGTTCGGCTGCTGTGGATTGCGGCGAAGCGACAGCTGGCTCAGGTGTTGGCGGAAGGATTGTCGGCCCGACGGGTGGCTCATCGCGCGAAATAGGAGGGGTAGCGGGTGCGCTTTCTGATGGCGGCGTCATGCTTGCTGGAGCAAGTGGCGTACGTTGCAACAGTGGCGTCGGCGGTTCAGCTGTCGGCAATGTCAGCGGACTGCCAGACGGACGCTCCTCGTCTGCCGCCGTACCAGCGTTGGCCGTAAGCTCACTCGCAAACGTCGGCGGTTCAAGGATAAGCTTTGGCCCCTCAATATGCTGCGGACTCGGGAGCGTGTCTGACCACGCCGGCTTGCCGCTATCCTCAGGCCGCGCGGCAGCTTCCGGGGTGATAGGCTCAACTGGATTGCGAATCTCGCCATGCTCATCAATATGGATCTGGGGTGGTTCCGGCTCTGTGGATGCCTCTTCGGGCTCTGGTGAAGTCGGCGCTTCCTCAATATGCTGAATCTCAAGTGTGCCGTCATTATTCGGCTTCTCTTCTTTTTGAGGTTCAGGCTGCGTTGTCGGCGGCGCAACTGACGCCGGCTTGGGAGCTGGAGCCTCTAGCTTGCTGGCAACCAATTGCTGATTCGCCCCCAGCGACATCAGCTCGGCACTAATACTCATCGTTTGCGGCGATGTCCGCGCATTACTAAACCGCTCGGTTTCGGCAACAATACCCGTCAAGAAGGCGGTCGCAATCTGGCCATCCATCAGCTTTTTGTCAACGGTCTCAGCGAGTTCAGCGGCGAGCTCAGACAAGCTGCTCGCACCTGGCTCAAGCCAGTTCATACCGCCCAGTTCTCCGCCCGGCGCAACATTGAGAGTTACCACTGCGGCATCGTGCAAAATGCGACCATGGGCGGTAATCGCTTGGTCGAGGTCTGCCTGGCTGTGCACACCGATCGCCACGATTACGTCTACATTAAAGTCGCCTTGGCTAAAGTCGAGGTCCTTTTCGCTGATGCTCGTGCGATACGGCGTGATAAAGATCTTGACTACCTTGTCTTCGACTTTATATCGCAGCTTATCCGCCTTGGACTTATCAAGAGCGATGATGAAATCGCGTAGCGAATCAGTGTTCTTCTCAATGGTCTTCTCTGGCTCCAAAAACTCGATGATAGGCGGTACCGCACCGCTAAAAACAGCGGTAGCGTGTTTGCCCAGCTTGTTACAAACGAGCGTAAGGCCAATACACGCCGCCAATTGGTCTACCGAAGGATTGGCACTAACAGTAACCAGGATATTATTAGCTTTTTTGATCCGATCGGCGATTTGTTGTTTTGTATCCATTTTTTTGTGTTGCGTATTGACCTATCTTGTTTCGAGCGTAGCACAGCTGCTTATGGTTTGTCGAGCGTTTTTTAAAAGATGCTACGGCACGTCAGAACAATCGCTTTACAAACAGCGTATTTCCTGTATAGTTTATGGCAAGAAAATAACAATAAGGATCCTCAAATGCCTATCATCAAATCAGCCAAAAAACGCGTGCGTACTGCCGAAAAAGCAGCAATCCGCAACAGCAAAACCAAGCGTTCGCTGAAGAGCGCCATCAAAGCCTTTGGCCAAGCCCTCACCGGTAGCGACAAAAAAGCCGTAGCCGAAACGCACGCCAAAGCGCAAAGCGCGCTCAGCAAAGCCGGCAAAAAAAACGTAATGCACAAGAATAAAGTCGCTCGCAAGCAGAGCCAGCTCGCTAAAGCCGCCAAAGCTGCAACTGCCGGCACAAGCAAGACAGTTGCCAAAAAGAGCGCCCCTAAAAAAGTTGCAGCTAAGCCTACAGCAAAAAAGACGGCCGCAAAGAAAACAACCGCTAAAAAGGTTGCAACGAAAAAATAACGGTCTACTCTGTTCAGTCCGGCTAAACCCCAGCCATACAGCTGGGGTTAGTTTATTAGATGAACCCTCACCCTTCTGCCAAAGCGCTGTAGCCTGCCCGTGACGACCACTCCTCCAGGGTCACGCAAACGCTACGAAGTCTGTTGAAGGGGCTTATTGTGAGGAGGCGAGTGCCTACGCCCGCATATTGACATACCGCCCAATACATGTTAATATGCAAATATAGACGGATGGGCACCTCTATGACAAATGAACAAGGGCTACATAACATTATTCCACATATACAATCACACTTGACGCAAGTATGGGAATTTGGCGTTCCAGACACTGGCGTACACACCATCCCTTTTGCAACCACCGCCAGCCAAAATATGGATCACCCTCCATTTCTCCTGCGCCATTTAACCACAGGAGAAATGGAGCGCCAAGCTCAGTCTCTTGGACAACAAATCAACGAACAAGTTGGGCAAACTGCTGCGGCACACGACGACGAGGCACACTTGGAAAGGTTACATGCTATGCGTTTAGAAGCACGGTATGCCCAGGCCATACGGGACTATGTAATGCGGCGTTCGGTGGTACCTGCCACCTCAGACAATTGGCATGACACACCATATAGCAAACAAGACCAGGACGCACTCCGGCACTTAGAATTGGTCGATGCTATTAAAGCTCAACGCGCTCAAGCGGCAGGCAAACAAGTAGGACCTCTGGTTAGGCTAGGACTAAGCAGTTCGGGCTACCATAGAAAGATAAGCAACAACAGATGGCTTCTGCCCAGTTAGCTACAAAGTAAGCAAGAATAGCTGCGTAGCTTCGTCGGCATTAATTGCAGTGGTTTTGAGTCTTTTATCAAGTGTGAGCAAAGCTTCAATTCGGGTCTTGAGGTCTTCAAGAGTCAGGCGGCGCGTGAGAGCCTGGCTTTTGCGGACGACGAACGGGTTGAGCTTGGCAAGGCGGGCAATGTCATCCGGCGGCCGGCTACCGGCAGATTTAACCACTGCCAAAATATGCAGTTGCCATGCCAGCATCGCAATGATGGCTTGCGGTTCAACTTTGAGAGCGCGCTGCTCAGCGTACAGCTCCTGCGCACGGGCAGTTTGACCATTAAACGCCGCGTCTAATAAAGCAAAAATAGTGCTCTGTGGGGTTTGCTCGGTCAACACTCCAATCGTTTGGCGCGTGATAGCCGGATTGTATGCAATCAGTTTGTCGAGCTCGTTCTGCAGACGTTGTTGGCCAACGCCCACGCGTTCCACAAGCATATGCGCATCGGCGGATGTTAGAGTGCCACCCTGCTCTTTTGCATACTCCACCGCCCACTTTGCAAGCCCGCCGGCATCTAGTTCACTAAATTCACGGAAGTCAGTGGCCTTTTTCAGAATCTTATAATAGCTCAGGCGCTTGTCGAGTTTTGGCTCAACAATCACCACATCAGTCGTTTCGGGGGCTTCTTTGAGGAGCGTCTCCGCAGCATCAGCGAATTGCTTGTTAGCGCCTGGCGTATACAGTACAACCATTTTGCGGTCCGCCAGAAACGGCAGGCTCTGCAGTCCCTCTTGCAGTCGCTCAAAAGTCGCCTCACCGCCGTCCATCTTTTCTAATGCAAAGTCGCCGTGCTTTTGCACAAAATCTGCCACAAGCTTTTGCAGCTCGCGCGTTCGCACAAAATCATTCAACCCCGTCAACGTTATAATCATCGCCTTAATCATACCACTACTTAGAGTCCTGTCCGGAGCCGCGTGTTTTGATGAGGTCCGCCCGCAGCTCGCGACCGCAAAGACGCTCCTACACTGCTTTCTGGCAGTGCGGACACAGATGTGTTCCCCGGCCGGCAACACGCGTTTTGATGATGGTCGTGCCGCAACGCGGACACGGCTGATTTTCCCGCCGGAAAACATTAGCAAAAGTAAGGTAGCTGCCCTTTTTACCCTCAGCGTCAACGTAGTTGCGGTCGGTGGAGCCGCCCTTTTCAATGCTCAGCCGAAGCACCGCTTGAAGGCCAACAAATAAATCAGTTATTTGGGCGGGCGGGATGTCCTGCACTCGAGTTGTAGGGTGTATCTTAGCCGACCACAGGCTTTCGTCTGCATAGATGTTTCCCACACCGGCGATCACTGTCTGATCCAGCAGCACAGCCTTAATGCCACTGTTTTTGCGCCGCATAAGCCGATCGGCAAACGCAGCAGCCGTAAAGTCAGGGTCAAGCGGCTCGGGTCCGACCTTTTGCAGAAAGGCTAGGTTTGGAACTTCTATGGTTGGCAACAGCCGCACCCAGCCAAACTTGCGCTGGTCGTTGAAGAATAGTTTGCTGCCATCCTTGAACACAAAAGTCACCCGCGTGGAGCGATCCGGCAATGCGCCCACAAGCGAACGGTTGGGATGACCGGCACCAAAGTGTTCGCCGTCCGGCGCGCGATACACCAATTGGCCGGTCATCTTCAGGTGAATAACCAACGAGTAGGCCGTGCTCAACTCGATGAGCAGCACTTTCGCGCGACGCTGGACGCGTACAATCTTTGCGCCAATCAAAAAGTGCTCAACGTCTGCTGGCGTATTCGGGAAGCCTTTTGGCCAATCAAAATCGACTGTGGCAATTGTCTTGCCAGGCAATAAGCGTTGCAGGCCGATGCGCACGGTTTCAACTTCTGGTAACTCCGGCATTCGTATATTGTAGCAAGGGTACGGACTGATTTGCGCAAAAACATGCCAAACAATCGTTAGGCAGCCATTTTAGAGAAGTTTTTATAACTTCCGAAGGACTGCCGTTGGGCATAAGGTCAATACTCTCTTCGGCGCAACCACAACCAACGAGCGTCAAAACAGATTAGTGATTTTGACGGCGGCACATACACTAGGCAACATGCATCGTTTTGATATATTCTCTAAATATGGACAGCTTGGGAGATTTACTCAAAGGCCGCGTGCCGCAGGAACCGCCGGAAGTTATTGCAGCCAAACGTTATATTGCCGATCACTTTCAGGCAGCATCGAGTGTGACTTTGCAGTCAAATGCCCTAGTCATTACCGTGGCAAGCGCCAGTCTGGCCGGCACGTTGCGCATGCAGATGCCAAAACTGCAAGCGGCGTGCAAGACAGACAAAAGGCTAATTTTTCGGATTGGATAGTGTGCAGTCAAAACTTGGGCTTGCCGTTGGCAACAGCGATGTGGCCCTCAATGCACGTTAGGGAGCCTGCCTCACTTGGCCTGCTAGTCCAGCGGCAAAAATAGCACCGACGCTTACTCGGCGCGACTTGCATTGAGCAGTTGCTTGAGGTCCCGCTGGAGCTGTTCGAGCGTTTGAAACTGGACTGACCGCATACCAACCGCCTCAGCCCCTGCACAATACTCAGCACGGTCATCAATCATCACACACTCGTTGAGGCGAACACCGAGGCGCTGGGCAACGATTTCGTAGGCCTGAGCTTCGGGTTTGGCAGAGCCGATCTCCCCTGATGCGACCACCACATCAAAGTACCGGCCAAGTTCTCCGCGTGCAAAGCGGCGTTCCAAGCCGTTCACGCTCACATTGCTGAGTACCGCGGTTTTGTACTTCGGACGAAAGCTGCCCGCAAAGTCAAGCATCGCCTGACTCTTTACTTCACCAGCCGCGACCTTTTGACGTAGAGCCGCAAAACCCATCCCTAAAAGCGCTGCGGCTTGCCGCGCCGCTTCATCTGTCCCTAGAGTGCCATGGTCACTTGCAGCGGTCAGTGCCAAGAGGCGGGCACCAAGCTCTGGGTCATTCACCCGTACCTCAGTTATTAATGACTGAAATGCGTCAGTGATGAGTACCCCAAAACAGTCAAAGATAAGCGCTTGGATCATATTAGACATTGTAGCATCTGGGGCGTACTTGTCTCATGCTCTTAGGCGAGTGCTTGCACCCGCCTGCCCTCCTGGCAAAAAATCACTCCGGTGCGAACCTCATTCACGATGAAGCGCAAAGACCATTGGATCGCCCAAGTTAAAGGCGTAGCTGGCCGGCGACTAAGTCGAAGTCTGGAATCTGGCTGCGGAAAAGCGCCGTCACACGGCCGAGGTTGCCATTAAACGAACCCATACCACATGAACTCGTCCAGAACTTCTGCGCGCTCGTACCGTCCTTGAAAATCTCAAGCGTATATACGTCACCGGTCGCACAGTACCCGCGGCTATCCGCCGCACTAGCGCTCGTGTTGCCTTTTTGGAAACCTGCCAGGTCCAGTGCGCGGAGGAATTGCGCATAGCCGGTTGGATTATTCGGATAAACCCGCGTGTTGGTAATGGCATCGCTGTATCCTTGTAGTGCAACAATTTCGCTTTCACTCTGGCCAATGGTAATCCGGTAGCCCTGATAATTCTGATCAGCCACGACAGGACCATGCTCAGTAAGTTGCACCGTCGTGTCGGTATTTGCATAGCTAACAAGCGGTGTTATTGTCTGCTTGGAGCCACCGCTAAAGGTGTGAAAAATGAGGATGAACGTTAAAATGATCAGCCCAACACTTCCCAAAAACCACAAAAAATATTTCATTGTTGTCGGCACCTCTTGTAACAATAACATGATACCATATTAGGCAATTTTTTGCAATAATCTTGCACCGCCGGCTGCCTTCGTAACTAGTCCGCCAAGCAGGCCCTATAGTACTTACGTACTTTGCGGGGCAGTTGCCCTTATGCCGGGAGGCCATGTCAGATCCTTCAGGCTAAGCACGCACAATGGTTGCTGGCCTAGAAAATCCAAAAAACTCCTGATCGATCACAGTTCGCCCCAATTGGAGCCAGTGGAGATGTCGGCTACGAGATGCACGGATAGCGGATGAACGGCCTCCATCGTTTCTTTTAGAAGCTTAGAGACTTGAGCGACATTTTCCTCGGGGCACTCTACCAAAATACTGTCATGGACCTGCAAAAGCTGCTGCCCGAGATCCGGCTTGCCATCTTTACCTGAAAGCTTTTCTTCCACTCTGAGCATAGCTATTTTCATAAGGTCAGCTTCGGTGCCCTGAATAGGCATATTCATAGCAGCACGTTTAGCAGCTTCGCGAACGGCAAAGTTACTGCTCTTGAGGTCGGGTGTTGGCCGGCGCCGGCCAAAAATGGTTTCGACGTAGCCATCATGCAACGCTTTTTCCACCGTTTTGTCGATGTACTCACGGATGGGGGCACGCAGCTTAAAGTACTTATCGATAAACTCTTTCGCTTCAGTAAACGTCATGCCAGCAGCAATGGCCAACCCGTGCGGGCTCATACCGTACAAGATGCCGAAGTTGACGACTTTGGCATGGCGGCGCATGGTTTTGTCCACCTTGTCGATGGGTACGCCGTAGATCTCAGCAGCAGTTTTGGTGTGCACGTCGATATTATTGTTGAAGTCCTCAACTAATTTTTTATCGTTGGCCATAACGGCTTCCAGGCGGAGCTCAAACTGCGAGTAGTCCGCGCTGACAAATACATTGCCCTTGGCAGGCACAAATGCCCGGCGGATGCTCAAGCCAATTTCGGTGCGCGTGGGGATATTCTGTAAATTAGGGTTGTTGGAACTGAGCCGGCCGGTTGCCGCGACGTCCAGCGCATAGGTGGTATGCACGCGGCCGTGCGCGTCGACGTGCGTTGGTAGCGTGTCGATATACGTGCTTTTGAGCTTCGTATACTCACGGTACTGCGTAATAAGGTCGATGATCGGGTGCAGGCCGCGCAGTTTAGCCAGCTCAATCGCGCCGGTAGAATAACCGGTCTTACCTTTTTTGACCCCTGCCGTGGGCAGTTGCAGTTTTTCGAATAGGATCGTGCCGAGCTGCGAGGGCGACGAGATGTTAAACTCCTGCTTGGCCTGATCGTAGATATCGCGCTCGATTTTGGCAATCTTCTGCGCAAACTCTTTGCCCATTTTGTTGAGGTACGGGCTGTTGAGCAAGATGCCGCGATGCTCGATTTTGGCGAGTAAGTAAATGGATGGGAATTCAATTTCACGAGCGAGCTTGTGGAGTTTGGGCAATTTTTGGAACTCGACCGTTTGCTCTTCGTAGAGCTTCCAAATGGCTGGAATAGCCTGTTCGGGCTTGGCGGCATCGACGTCCATATTGAGCAGATCGCTCAGCTCGTGCGAACGGATGAGTGAATTGAGCAAAAAGGCACCGATACGGGTATCGTGGCCGACCTCACCCGGCCACTGATGACCGACGGCCAGGAGTGCCCTGAACACACTTTTTAGATCATGGCCAACCACCGGTCCATTAGCCAAAACGTGTACCGTCGTGGAATTGAGTTTTTCGATTGATAGGATTGCAAACTTTTTTGATTCAAAACTCACCCAGAGCTCGGTCGCTTCGGCGTTGAGTGCGATAACGCGCGGCTCCTTGGGTTTGCAGGTGATTTGGTCAAAGGACACTGTTTTTGCATTAGACAATCCAGGAGTCGCAACGGCCGGTGCATCACTTGCCGCTTCGGGCGCTTGCATTTCTACCTGGCGCAGCAAATTGCGAAACTCCAACTTGCGTAGCTCCGCAATAAACTCTGGCCGTACCGCGTTGTGTAGCTTGGCTTTATCAAAGTCCAGCTCAATTGGTGCATCAACCATCAGGGTTACTAATTTTTTGCTCAAGTACGCCATGTCGCGGCTAGCTTTGAGCTTGGCAGCCAAGGCCGGCTTCAAAAGGTCGATATTTTCATACACGCCATCAAGTGTTTTGTACTTCTCGATCAGTTCCAGGGCGGTTTTTTCGCCAACACCGGCAACCCCCGGAATGTTGTCGCTAGCGTCGCCCTTCAGCGCCTTCACATCCACCCATTGATGCGCGCCAACGCCATATTTTTCTTCAAAATAGGCAACATTAAACAACTCAATATTACTAAGGCCTTTTTTGAGCGTATAAATATGCGTGTGTGCGCTCACAAGCTGCAAAACGTCCAGATCGCTTGTGACCAAATAGCTCTCAATCCCCTTTTTGCCTGCTTGGGCAGCGAAGGCGCCCATGATGTCGTCTGCTTCGTAATCGTCTAGCTCGTATAATGGCCAGCCGAGCGAATCTAGGAGTTCAAACAGGAGTGGCAGTTGTGCATAAAAGTCCGGAGGCGCGGCTTTGCGATTGGCTTTGTATGCGGGATAAAGCTCGACGCGCTTGCGGATGTTGGTGTGGCGCTTGTCCCAGGCGACACAGACGTAATCGGGCTTGAGGCGTTTGATTACCTCCAAAGCCATGACGGCGAAGCCATAGACGCCGCCAGTCGGCGTACCATCTTTGGTGGATAAATTAGGCATAGCGTAGTAGCCACGATAAAACACACTCTTGCCATCAATAATAACCAGTCGTTCGCTCATGCAGACAGTATAGCGCAGGCTGATGCTTTGCCCAATCAGACCTGACCGCTTCGCCGGATCGAGCGGTAGCCATTCCCTCGCCCATGCCGCGCGCAGTTCTCGGTACTTTATCCGAGCTGTTTGAGCACGGTATGGGTTGAGGGAATGGCTACCAAGTAAAAGTCCGACTACTCCGGCGGGATGCCAAAAAAGGCTTGCGGTGCGGTCGTGAGTGTTGCCCACAGCTGGTCACCGTACGACCAGTGCCACCACTCTGTCGGATTGACGGCAAAACCGGGGTCATCGCCGATAAGCGCGCCGCGCATCACCCAGTAAAAGACACGACGATTGCGGCGCATAATGCCGTCGTTTTTGGTGAGCGGCTTTTTGTGTTCGTAGTAGTCTGGGTTGGTTGTATCTGAAGTACTGACTGGTTGATTGCTCATCGGGACCATGCTGTTTGGTACAAACCCTAAGTCATTGTGTACAAAACGCAGCTTGAGATCGACTGCCGCACCAGTGACGTGCGGTGATGGCAGCGAAGGCTCGTCGGATGGCTCGGCAATCAGTTCGTTGCGGCGAGCGAGTACTTGGACGGCCGTCCACTGCGGATGCTGCTTGGCAATAAACGCCGGAAATGTCTCTTCGTACAGCTTGCGTTGCACCGCAAGTGACCGCCAGCCTTCGTCAACGTACAGCTCCACATGCCGACCGTCGAGCACGTGCGCGACCTCGTCCGACTGTTGCAATGCATAGTTAATCGTTGCTAGGCGTTCAGCGACGCTATGGCGCACAAACACCTCGGGCGCGACGCCGGGCAGCGGATCACCGGTCGCGCCGTTTGGCCGTGAATAGTAGCTTTGCCCCGCGATTCCGTACTGCGCGATGTCCACCATCGGCTCGCTGTTGCGCTCACCAGCAGTATTGAGCGGATATTCCCGGTAACCGTTTTTCTGTTTTCGCGCAGCGTCAAAATCTGGCACTGGCCTGAGTAGAATCGTTTGGCTCATACCTGCCATTCTACCACCTAGACCGCTTGCAGTAACAGGCGCGCAGCCACTACCGCTTCGCCCAAATGTACAAGCGGTGGACGGCCCTTTGTTACAACATCTTGCCCGTTAAAGCGGGTTCTCCAGCCAGGCTGATCACCCAAGACTACGGGATCTGCGCCAAATTTTATGCCCTTTTCTTGTTGCCATTGGTCAAGCATGATTTCATCTTTTAGTTTGTACTGGCCATTTGTTGCGACAACTGGCTGCCGAACGCCCAAATCTACGGCACTGTGCATTGCCGACAAACCAGCACTGAACCCCTTTTCGTTCGGCACTGTTGGCATAACACACTCACGCGCCGGCCGGTTGGCTTTGGTAAGTGAGGTTATCACCGCAAGGCCGCTCGGAAGCCGTGTTTCGCGCCAGCTGCCAATTTTGAAGCCATCTTGCTTCGCAAGTGCAATGTTGTTTGCATACTCTGTTTGTTGGCCTTGTGCAGCAAAGTCAGGAGCGTAACCGCGGACCACGACATGTTCGTCATTTGGCCTACCCTTGTAGACAGAGTCAATCTTGCGGTCGCTTCCCAGTTGATTCACCACCTGACTTTCTGGGCGGCTTACTGCAATAGCCGCTTCGAGAATCCCTGGCCTGACAAAACCTTGCGCCCGTGCGGCGCCTTCGCCAATAAATACAGCGATATCAGGGTCAATGGCTGCCAGACTTGCCTGCGGCAATGTCTCTGGTGCGGCAGTGCCGATTCGCTCGGCCAGATCCATAATTGCTGGCCCATACTCACCTGCCAGCTCCTCACGTCGCCCCTTCGCCTCCTCAAGCAACTGCCAGCGGGGTTGCGTTTCGGCTTCAGTGGGTTGGTTGCGTAGATTCAGTACGTTGACGACGTCGTGAGCGTCAGCCAATTCTGTGTCAGGCCCAACAAGCTGTTCTGCTATCTCGCCATATAAACCACCTGGTTGCATCTCCCGCAACAAAAGTTCACAGCGCGCCGATAATGTTTCAGTACTCATATCCTTTTCCTCTCACTTACAATGACCGCAATTATAACACACTAATCATATAATGGGAAAATCATCGTGTCATTTATAGACAATTTGGACGTATATTATAGATAAATAGTGAAATGTGTATTCACAGAAATGATAATAGCTGTTATGATTGAGTATATGGAAGAAACACTCATCCAAACCGGGCTCAGCCCGTTGCAGTCCAAAGCCTATCTTTATCTGCTCGATGAAGGCGCGAGTTCCCCGCCGGCAATCGCGGCAGCGCTCGGCCTCACCCGCAGCAATGCGTATAAGGTACTTGATCGGCTTACAGACATTGGGCTTGTGCGGCGAGACAAAGCAGATAAAAAATTAGTCTACCAGGCGGAAGATCCAACAGCGCTGACTGGGCTGGTAGGCGAAGCGCATAATCATGCAATTGCCGTCGAGCACGCCGCCAAGACAGCAATGCAAGTCTTGCACGACCGCTATGCGCAGCGCGCCGCACCCCTTACTACGGAGACGCGTACCGGCGTCGCCTCAGTCGTGAGCCTCTACGAGCAGCAAGCCCAACACAAGCAGCCAATCTATTATGTGCGATCACCACTCGATATCACCTATATGGGATTCGAAACAATGCATCGCCTGCGGATCTTGCCCGCCGATCTGGGAAGCAGGCGCTATGGCATCACCCCCGATGATACGAGCGCGCCAGTAAACCCCAAGATAGACAAGCGAACTAACCTACGCCGAACCTGGGTTGCGAGCGACGAGTACCGCTCGCCAGTAGAGTGGTCGGCGAGCGGCGATGAGCTTACTATCTACGTGTTCGATAAAGAGACGTACGCACTGAATATCAAAAGCCGCGTCGTGGCTGAGGCATTTCGTGAACTCTGGAAATTATTGGATAAAAGTTTGCGACTGCGGCCAGATTACAGCGATCTACCCAAGAAAGCCAAGCGCGCGATATAGTGTTTCTCAGCTGAGAGCAAAGGTCTTTTGGATGTCGTGGTCGAGCACCATAAGGTCGTTAGAGTTGTTAATGATGGTTATTTCACAGCGCGTTTTAACAGCGGCCATATCGAGCGTCGCTTCGTCGCCGCTGGGATGCATTTCAGCCTCTTGCTGGGCCAAGAACTGATCATACGTAACGTCATCTTCCCCGCCACGGTTGCGCTCGCTGGCGTTTGATCGGATACGCTCGTAGCGGACGCTAGGGTCAGCGTCGACCCACGCCATCGTACCGCCAAGTTCGTGCACGCGGTCAGCTTCAAACGGGTTACGCAGGCTGGCAAGCACCAGGCCGGCATATTGTGATTTTAGCCCCTCAAACTGAGCCACGGCCCGGTCCACGAGCACGGCATAACCAAATTCGCGGCGCCATTCGGCGCTGATTTCACGCAAGTATCGGCGCTCCACTGGCAAGCCGCGTTTGCGTGCTTCGTCGCGCAACAACTCGGTAACCGACATGAAGAGATAGTCGTGTTTTTGGGCGAGCAACAGGCCAACCGAGTCCTTGCCCGCTCCGTTGGTGCCCGAAAGCCCAATCAACCACTGCTTTGTTTGCATCGGGTAGATTATACGCGGTCAGACGACTTTTCTCAAACGATAATTGTAGTGGACAACGGGGGCTAGGTCACTTAGCTGGCACAGCTTTTCATTTTTTGTGAGCACTTTTTTAGCTGCCATGTACAAAAAACCGATCATTGGTGTAGATAACACTACGGTCTGATCTGTTATTCGCATTTGACAGGTCGATGAAACCTCGACTATTTTTTATGCGTCATCAAATAAAACAGGAGTTAAACATGCAAGCAAACCTAATAACAGCCGACCCACACCTGCAATATGGCTTTAATGAATTCGGCCCAATCATCCTTGCCTTGGCCGTAGTTGTCATCTTGGGCGGTATCGTAGGAGCGGTCATTGTAATTTGCGGATGGCATGGCGCTCGAAGCACAAGCGTTGACTTCTCGCGCAGAACACTGACGATTGTCTGCCGGTGAGCCGGTCGCTACACACGGCGTGTCCTATCCTGTTTCCGAACGATTATCTGCATCTTGCAGCTGGCGTCACCGTACATGGCAACCAGTTGCAAGATACACTCGTCGGTATGCAGCACCAGCTCCACGGAGCCGGCAAGCTGATCGCGGAACAGATCGAAGCGGGGTGTTTGTTTGGCAAACTAGAGAAGACTGCCAAACAACACGCCGTGGAGCAGGCGCATCTGCGCGGGTTACTCGGCTTTTTGAATACGGTAGGCGCATTACGCATAGACCGTACGCGGTACAGTCAGCTGCATGCGGAGATCCAGTGGCTACAAAGTGCCTTTCTTGGTACGCGGCTCGCAAGGCTTAGACGTCGCTATCCGGCCTCGATAAGAGGGATCACTGTTGCTGTCCTACGTGGCTGCCTGCCTGTTATCGGCGCCATTGGCGTCGGCGCCTTACTCTCTACTCGCGCCAATGTTGGTTCAGGCATTAGCAGCCTGATTGCAGGTACAGCCGCCATCGCTATTTTTGTATTCAGCGTAATTGCACACGAGATGTCACACCTACAACTGATCAAAAGATATGGTACTGGAGTAGTTGTTGTCCAAGCTGGCGCGCATGTCACCCTACTGCGCCAAAAGGTGTCATCGGTGCAGGAAGTGAGGATAGCAATCATTGGGCCAGCCGGCGGAATTGCCTTGTGCCTTGCCGCCGTTTTCATAAGCGTTGTCAGAGCTCGGCAAAATATCGCTTGGGCTGCTGGAGGTATCGCTGTATTACACCTTCTCAGCCTACTTCCAAACTATAGCGACGGAAAAAACATATGGACAGCTATCTTTTACTCAACTACCGCAAAGGAAATTCATGAATAGCATTACCGTCACCAACCTATTCGCATGGCGTGGCAAAACGTTTGTGTTGCATATCCCGAGTCTGAAGCTCGCTGCGGGAAAAGTCTTATGCGTCACCGGCCCCAACGGCAGTGGCAAAACGACGCTTATAGAAACGCTTGCGGGACTCGTACGGCCACAAACAGGTACCGTGCTCATTGGCGGTACGCCGGTAACCAACGATCTTCGCGCAACGAAGGCCAGCATTGGCTTTATTCCTGACGATGAAGATTGGTTTGTTAAGAACCTCAGCGCCCGGGAATATCTCAAATTACTGCGGAGCATATATCGAGATGCTGGCGTTACAAGCGACATGGAGGCACGTGCCGATAGTCTGGCGACCGTACTCCATTTCACTGCGCAGGATCAACCGCTTGAACGACTCAGTCATGGAAACAAAAAGAAGGTGCAACTGATCGCCGGACTCATGCATAAACCAGCCGTCATCATCGTTGATGAACTCCGCAACGGCCTCGATCCGCTTGCTGTCATGGCTGCCGAAGATATTATGAAAGCCGAGGCAAGACGCGGTGCATGCATTGTGGCAGCGACACACGACCTCTGGTGGGCACAGCGTTTCGCGGACCGCATACTACTCCTTATAGATGGTAGGGTTTTGTTAGACCAATCTACCCGCTCACTGCTCCAGCAGTATGGAAGCCTCGACAAAATGTTTCGCAATGTCATTGAGGATACCTATGCGACAGTTATATAATGTGGCGCTCACGCAAGCTTTTGGGCGTGGGGGCAAGCGTTTGTACTGTGTAGCGTACTGGCGCCTTGCGGCGGCCTTGGCAGCTGCCATCATCGCAGGTCATTGCATAGCAATGCAGTTTCAAGCGGCTACGATTCCCATTGCGGCAGAACCTACACTCGTTTTTGTATTCACTTGCGTCGCTGTACAGCTCTGCATTAGTCTCGCCCTGGTGATTGCACTTGGCGTCAACCAATTGCATGCGCAAGATACATTTGGGCAGCTCCTGGTAACTCTGCCCCTTGCGCGACGACAGCGTTGGTTGGCACTCCAGATCCCAAACATTGCTCTATCCGCTCTCACACTCGCGCTCATAGTCGAGCCAATTAGTATACTGCTCAGTAAACTTGGCCTGTCTGTGGCAGCAACCATTGCGGCTTATTGCGTCGGCACACTCAGTGCTTTCGGGATGGCTACCGGGTTTGGGCGTTGGCCAATCGTGGGACAGCTCAGTGCCGTTGGCGCCACGTTTGCAACGGAGTACAATGTCCTGCACACTATTTTGCGTCACGTAGCACTTAGGCAGGCCATCGGACACTCCGTCATTATGTTGGGGATTATTGGCATTACTCTTATCGGGCTCATCCCAAGCGGTATCGTAGGAGTAAACTATCGTATTACGCGCTTGCGTTCGGCTAGGCATATTCGCGGCGCTTGGTTACCACCCATACTTTGGCCGTACAAAATTCTTATTCGTAGCTCCACACGCGTTAGTATATTGGTCAATATTGTCTTGAGTGCGGGTGTCGTAGTTGCCGGCACGCGGCTGCACACCAGGATCAATCCAACTTTTGGCAGCTTTATTGCAGCCGTATTAGCTGGATCGCTTACAGCCGATGTGCGAGGCCTCTTTCGGCAATACCGGCCTGCCGAGATTGTTACTTTGCGTGGCAGCAGCCGCTTTGTAGCAACTACATTCTTTGCAGCGTGCGTTGTAAGCACCATGTCAGTGTTTCCTCTCCTCCACGCCATATTGCGTGGCTCCGGATATATGAGCTGGACAAGCATCGCCAGCCAGCTCGTGCTCGGAGTGAGCGTTGGCTTTATGGCGAGTTCGCTCATAGTGCCTGCAACGCGCGATATACTGGGCCAGTTCGCCGCTGCTCTTCTCTGCTTCGGTGTGCTCAGCGGACTGCCCTTACTGCCACCTCTAAAGTCAGCGCCGCCAGGTAAACTCGCGATTGCCAACGTCACCATTGCTGCTGCATTTGTCTGCATAGCCCAGGCCATAGAGCTGCATCGTAATAACTTTATATGGAGAAAATATGCACCCAACGTCAGAAAATAACACTCGCCACCTTGCAAAAACTGCCAGCCTTGGCTTTTGCTGCGGCCTTATCGTGTGGATTGCTTTACTGGTGGCGAGCGCCCAAAAGCTACGTAAAGCGACCGACATTGCTCACACCACCGTCCATATTGGCGGAGTAAGACTCACCGAAATCAGTAAACAGACCAATGATCGGCTTCAGATGCTACAACTGCACTTTGACACTGGTCTTATTTGGTTTCTTGCAAGCGCTGTTGTGCTCGGTGTCGTCGTTGGCCGGCTCTATCGCCGATTTACCTCGCAGCGACACGCCCGCTCTTCTTAGCCTGGGCGCCAAAAGTTACACGTATAGATGTGCACACAGGTAGCTTGGCGAGTGCTTTTGCCTCAATCTGACGGATGCGTTCGCGGGTTACCGAGAACTCTTGCCCGACTTCTTCGAGGGTGTGCTGTTTGCCGTCTTCAAGGCCAAAGCGTAATATAGCAAACTACTTAATATAGTCGTGCAGCTTCTTCGCGTCTTTGTGTTTGCGTAGCTTGGCGAGTGCTTTTGCCTCAATCTGACGGATGCGTTCGCGGGTTACCGAGAACTCTTGCCCGACTTCTTCGAGGGTGTGCTGTTTGCCGTCTTCAAGGCCAAAGCGTAATTTTAGGATCTTTTGCTCGCGCTCAGTCAGCGCTCCGAGCATCCCCTTGACCTGCTCTTTCAATAGCTGGTTAGTAGCCGACTCTTCTGGCGAGATAGTGTCTTCATCTTCGATAAAATCGGCCAGCACCGATTCTTCTTCGTCATCACGAATGGACGCGTCGAGCGACGAAATATCCTGCTTGATTTTCATAATATGCTCAACTTTGTCCACCTCAAGTTCCATCGCCAGAGCGATTTCTTCGTTGGTTGGCTCGCGGTTGAGTTCTTGCGTCAGACGGCGCTGTGTACGCAATAATTTGTTGATGGTTTCAACCATGTGCACGGGGATACGAATGGTGCGTGCCTGATCGGCAATTGCCCGGGTGATAGCCTGACGAATCCACCACGTTGCATAGGTGGAAAACTTAAAGCCTTTATCAGGATCGAACTTTTCGACGGCGCGCAACAAACCAGTATTCCCCTCCTGAATAAGGTCCAACAAATCGAGGCCGCGCCCCACATAACGCTTAGCAATCGACACCACCAAACGCATATTTGCTTCGGCCATTTGGTCTTTGGCATCTTTTTCACCTGCAACCACGCGCTTAGCGAGTGCCAATTCTTCTTCGGCATTGAGCAGCGGAATCTTGCCGATTTCACGCAAATACAACCGGACTGAGTCATCAGCAATATCATCCAAATAGTTCTGATCTTCCTGGGCCGGTTCCTCACCTTCTTCAGCCGCCCACTCATCGGTAAACTCGCCCACTACAGGGGTCGCGGCATCGGTGACTACTTCAATGTTTGCGTCAGCCAGCTCAGTGTACAGCCGATCGAGTATTTCGGCGTTCTCGGGCGTGTCGGCAAGTGCCGCGGTAATATCTTTTTGGTCGATTTTGCCAGCTTTTTTAGCCTGCGCCACCAACAGCGTCTTTTGTTGCTCTAGATCGAGTGGTTCACTAGCCGCTGGATCTGTCGTCTTGGGTTTCTTTGTTGCCACGATAAGCCTCCTAGCTATATTGTTTTTCGTAAATTGTCGAGTGTGCGCACGCGTTCCAGTAGCGAGGTCGTTTGTGTTTCGTCGGCATCCTGTAGCTGCCCGGCGATGATCTGTTTTTGCATTTTTGTGTATTGTTCAATCAATCTGGTACGGACCCGCTCGGCTTCAGGGCCGAGTTCTTGGGGTTCAACGTCCTGGTACAGCTCTTCGTAGAGTAATGTGATCATTTTAACATAATCCGCGATAGGCTGCAATTGTCCCGCCCGCGGGTCAGCGCTGCCCGTGAAGTCTGGCATTGACTGCAAAAATGCGAGCAATTCTACGGCCGCATTGTCGGGCATCATTTCGGGGAGAAGCCCCGCGAGCAACGCGCGAATCTTTGGTTGCAATAGCGCCAGCGCCAGCAGGTGATTCTGGGTTTTGGTTCTCTCCACCAGCAGCTTGTCGATCTCGGCAGGTGCCGGTGCTTTCCGGCGAGCGCGGAGCGCTGGGGGCACTGCTTTATTTTGCAGTTTCGCAAATAGCGCTTCCCGACTCACCCCGATGAGCTCAGCGATCTTGCCTACGTAATGGTCTTGCTCCACAGGATCAGCCAGCGTACGCACGACCGCCAAAATAATGTCGCTAAACTGCCGCTTGCCCGGAGCGCTTTGTATATCAAGTAGCGTTTGGTAGCGCGCCATCAGCCAGTCAAGCGCGTACTGCGGTGCCATAATGGCCGTCGGCCAGGCGTCGGGGTCTTGTTTGATAAGTTCGTCGGGGTCTTTGCCACTTGGCAGAGAGATGACGCTCAACGACACACCAACTCGACTGGCAATCGGGATAGCCCGCTCTGTCGCGTTCAAGCCAGCCTGATCCGCATCAAAACAGAGGCGGATGTCGCCCGTAAAACGGCTGAGGGCCTTGAGGTTGGGCTCGGTCAGCGCCGTACCCGCCGTAGCTACCACTTGGCGTACGCCTGCCTGGTGGCTACTGATAACATCCAGGTTGCCCTCGGCGATCACCACAAATTTACTTTTGCGGATCGCTTCTTTGGCCAAATGCAGCCCAAAGACATGGCGAGATTTGTCGTACAGGACAGTTTGCGGCGTGTTGATGTACTTTGGTGCGCTCGGGTCGTCAGCCAGCAACCGCGCTGTAAAGCCAATCACCTGCCCCTGCGGATCTTGCAACGGAATCATTAGCCGGCCACGGAACATATCCTGCGTGCCGCCGCGGTATGAACGAGCACTGAGGCCCGCCGCTTGAATTTCGGCCTCGCCAAATCCTTTGCGCTGCAAAAAATCATGCAGAGCTCGACCAGTGTTGGGCGAGTACCCTAGCCGCCACTCCAGCACCGTCGGTTTGGCAAACTGCCGTTTCTTGAACACATACTCCAGCACCGTCGTATTGCTTTTGAGCTGCGTCTGGTAGAACTTGGCCGTGAGATCCAAGAGCGTGTAAAGCCGCTCTTTCTCTCTGTTACGTGCCGCGCCGCCAGGTCCCGCATTACGGAATTGTCCCAAATCAATCCCTGCCTTGCGCGCGAGTAGCTCCAGTGCCCCGCGAAAATCCAGCCCTTCCATTTCCATAACAAAGCTGAACATGCTGCCGCCCTTGCCACTTGAAAAGTCGTGCCAGATCTGTTTTTCTGGGCTCACCACAAAGCTTGGCGTACGCTCATTGCTAAACGGGCTCAAGCCCTTCCAGTTTCGCCCGGCGCGCTTAAGCTGGACGTACTCCCCAATAACGTCCTCAATATTCAACCGCTGCTTGATCTCCTCAACCGCATCCATTACCTCTATTGTACGCTATCCCACCTCAGGAAGGTAAGAGCCGCAAGAAGCAAAGTCAATTTGTTGGCCATAAACTAGTCATCTGGCCGAGTCAGGCGGTGGCAATATAAGCAACGTGCACTGTTCGGCGCAAGCAGAAGGATCGGGACAGTCCATACTACCAACGACACAATACTTATTACTGTGTTGTGTCTCGACACAGGCACTCAGCGGCACCCTAAAGTCTTTACGTACAGCGGGCTCTCCTTCAATCGTCTGCGCCACCACAGGGGCGTCCAAAACTGAGCATGCTTCAACCATATTTTCTCCTTTGTTCTTAAGCTTAAGCCAAAGATTATAGCATGTTACCCAGTAAATTAGTAAGATCAGCCTGGGTCGTAATAAAGTGACATTGCATCGTAGGACGCACGCGCTTACTTACACACTTCGTATGGCTAGCGCTACCGTGGCAAAGCAAACCCACATATGCTTAAATATGGGCATGGGTCCGCAATCGAACTACGACTTTATTATGAATCCGCAGCGACCGGCTAAGCCCCGCTTTTCGCTGCTGGGGCATGGGTCGATGCGGAAGCGTCTGGTGATGATCGGCGGTGGCGCAATCGCATTCATCATAGTTGTCGCATTGGCCGGGTCGTTATTGGGCGGCGGGACAGGCTCAACGGTGGCCAATCTCACCAGCCTGGCCCAGACGCAAGCAGAATTGGCCCGGGTCGCCACAGAAGGCAGCAACCAAGCAACACAAGCGGGCGATCAGGTGTTGGCGGTCAACATACAGCTCACGCTCATTACGCAACAAAAGGCCCTGCTGGACCTGCTGGCAAAAAGTGGTAAGATGCCGGAGTTAAAAGTACTCGCTCTCAAGAAAGACAGTACCACCGACGCACAGCTAACTACTGCTCAGCAAAATAGCACGTACGACATTGTATTCGCCCAAATTATGCAGGCAAAACTCGTGGCTTACCGTGCCGAGCTCAAAACAGCCTACGATGCCGACAAGGGCGCAAAGGTGCGCGCGTTGCTCAGCACCGATTATCAGCAAGCGGCATTGCTGCTCAAGCAAGTGCCATCGAGTGAGGGTCTCAGCAGTAATTAGACACCCGCGCGCTGACTGCGGGTAAAGATGCCGGCAGACAGTCGCTTGCTAGTAGCTTGGTTTTTTAGGAAGCGCTTGTAACTAACTGATATGAATGACGAATCAGATCCTGTACCTCAGGCCAAGCTAGTTGGCCACTGAGCAGCAGTGTATTCCAATGTTTTTTATTGAGGTGATATCCCGGCATAACGCTCTCATATTTTTCGCGCAAAACCTTGCTAAGCTGCGGATCACATTTAAGGCTCAGTTGGATCGGGTTGCTGCCTTCGGCAATGAGTGCGAACATGTGCTCCCCCGCCTTGTATACTGCCACTTTCTCACCAAAAGGATAGTCTAGCCGCGCGCCCGGCATGGCCAGTATATATGCTTCGAGTTCCTCGTGTGAAATCATACGTCTACTCTAACACGTCCAGCAGCGAAGGTATATCATGCACGATATGATCTGGTTGTGCCGCTCGCAGCGCCTCAAGCGTACCAAAGCCGTGAGTGATGCCAATTGTCTTGGCGACGCTCGCATTCTTGCCGGCATTAATGTCGGCTGGCGTATCGCCGATCATGGCAGCGGCGCTCGGTTCAATACCCATCCTTCGTAAGGCCAACAATAGGCCTTCCGGGTGGGGTTTTGCCTGGGCTACGTCATCAGCGGTAATGATCGCCTCAAAATGCTGGTGAATACCGGCGTTTTGTAAATAGGTGATGTTGTGCTGGTTGCCGGCAGTTACGGCGGCAACGTGCAAGCCCAGTCGGCGCAAAATAGGCAGCAACTCGTCAACCCCAGGGTAGAGCTGACAGAGTGCAACGCTTTCGACACGCAATTGGCTGTGCCGTCGCACGATATCGGCAAATGGCACGCGCGTATTGTGCACCAGCGATCGAATAATTGCATCAGTGGTGCCGTGGGCAGCTTGAGCGATCACCTCTTTGGTTGCCGCGACGCCATCGAATTCCCGTGTTAGCTCCGCGAACTGCCAAAAAATTGCCGGGCGTGAGTCACATAGTGTGCCATCAAGGTCAAAGAGTATCGCTTGCATCAAATCTATCTTTCGTGGAGTATCTTCGTGAAGATAGATTATTATATCCTTGCCCAATTGAATTGTAAAGGCTCTGGGTGAGGCGATTATCCCTCAAGCAAAATACTACAGGGCATATGATGTGCACTTGTTATGCGAGGAGGCCTGACCTATAACAATGTGCGGCAAAAACGGCAAACTGCTGCGCCGTGAGACACTCAAAAACAGGCGCGCTGCGCGCTATTGAGTAAGGTGTCCGCAATGCGCGCTTCTGGCAAGGTTGCCAGGGCCTCTAGTGCGCAGATTGCGTCGCATCTGTATGACTGCTGAGCCACGCCAGATAATATTGCCATTCAGCCATCGACTCCTGAATATCATCGAAAGCACGATGGACTTCGCGTTTTTTATACTCAACGCCATGCTTGCCTTGCATGTAGATCTTGAGCGACGTCACATCCAGCATTCGGTAATGCAGCAGCGCGTCCACCTCTGGCCACCATTGCTTTATAAACTCGCGGTCTTTGTGAATGGAGTTGCCGGCCAAAATGGCAGGCGTATCGCCAAAATGTTTGCGGATAAATGCGCAAAATTCTTGTACCACATCGGCCTCGGGACGTCCCTCATGTTTTACGCGATCCGTCAGGCCGCTGGCGGCATGTTGCGCCGTTGCCCACTCGTTCATGCTCGTAAGTGCTGCCTCTGGCTGCGCCAAAATGGCATCATAATTGCCTAAGCGCTTAAAATCAAAATCGGTGACTTCCGCGGCAATTTCCAAAATAACGTCCTGCTCAGAACGCAAGCCGGTCATCTCGAGGTCAATCCACAGCAGCTTGGTTGGAATTGCGTGTTTGTCGATCATACCAGCATTATACTCCTTGTAGTCAGGGAAAGTAGCTCGGCTAGCTCTGGGATTTCGGCAAGAATTGCAATGCAGCCGAATTAATACAAAAACGCTGGCCCGTAGGCTGATCGGGCGCATCATCAAAAACATGGCCCAGATGGCCGCCGCAGTTGGCGCACGTCACTTCAATGCGGTTCATCCCCACCGAGGTGTCTTTGGTGAACACCACCGCACCTTTTTTGGCGTCATAAAAGCTCGGCCAGCCGCAGTCGGTGTCAAATTTTGTGTCCGAGCTGAATAATTCCGCGCCACATGCCGCGCAAGTATATGTACCGGCAGCGGTGTTGTACAACAATTTTCCGGTGAATGGCATCTCGGTCCCCTTCTCGCGGAGCACATGGAATTGCTCGGGCGTGAGCTTTTGCTTCCACTCGTCACTCGTCAATGATTTCATCGCGCCACCCCTCTCAACAGCTATTTTTTCTTAATATCAAGTTTATCGAGCTTAGCCAGTTTGATGATCGTATACAAAACAATCAGCACAAAAAAGAAATCCAGAAGCGCATATGCACCAGCTCCCCACCCGAAGTTGGCGTGACGATTGGCAAAATGCAGGGTGAATGTCCGACTGGCCAGCGTCTTGTTGCCGCTAAATAGCAACTGGAATAACGGGTTGATGAAGCTATCGGTGAACTGCTTGACGACCGCCTGTACTTGGGTACCGATGACGATACCAATGGCCAGCCCCACAATGGCGTGTTCACGCAAGAACAACAAAAAACCGCCAACTGGCTGCGAAAGAATATCAGGGGTCACCCCGCCAACAGCTTTCTTAGCACGACGAACGTGGTGTGTTGTAGTATTGCGTTTCTCGATATCCGAATCTTTGGTTGCCATAATACTTCCTATTCCTTTATTAGCATGCCACTACAGCTTCTCCGGTGCAGTGATGCCGAGCAGATTAAGCCCGTTCTTGAGTGTGGCCGCATAGCGCTCCACCAGATCACGACGTACTGCCTCGCGCGGATCACCAGCAACCCGGTTGTGTTCGTAAAAGCGGTTAAAGACTTGCGCTAATTCATACAGATACGTGCAGATATAGTGCGGCATGAGGCTAGCGACAGCCTGGTCCACCACTTCGGCATATTCGCTAATCTTTCGCAGTAAGCTGCGCTCGCCAGGCTCAAGTGCTTCACTTTTACCCACACATGTAGCACCTTCAGCACCCGCTGTCTTACTATTTTTGTGCTCAGCTGCCGCGCTGATTTTGCGCAAAATACTCCGCGCCCGCGCATGAGCGTATTGCAAATACGGTCCGCTATTGCCTTCCAAGCTCACTGATTCTTGTGGATCGTAGATAATATCTGCACCAATTCGCTGTTTCAAAAAGGCGTATTTTATAGCAGCCAACACTGTCTGCTCATTGTCTTGAGCTGTGAGCGCCTGGTTAGCCGCATTGGCAGCATCAATTACATCTACTGCGCGCAGAATGTTACCCTTGCGGCTACTCATCTTTACCCCGCCCTGCAACTTCACTAACCCGTGCGTCAGGTGTTTGACGCCAGTTGTCAGCTCCGGTGCAAACTGCTCAATGCTTTTCATAACTACGGCCAGATACTGTTCCTGCTCGTTACCGGTAATATACACCGATAAGTCGTAATGGTAATCCTGCCACTTCTGCATAATCAGCCCCACTTCCTTAGCTTCGTAGGTTGGCAGTCCGTGCGAGTTAATAAACACACGAGTGTGCAGGCCGTACGGCTCACCCTCGAATACCACGGCACCGTTGCTCTCTTTGTACACACCTTTTTGCTGCTGTTCGCACACAGTCGCAAACCCGAGACCGGCAACTGCGCTTTCTGGATAATATTTTTCAAACGGCGTATCAATGCGATCGTAAAATGCATCGAAATAGTCGTAGCTCCACTGGCGGCAGGTCCAATAGATTTGTGCAAATGGCGAGTCGTGGTCGCCGTCTGCAAACAATTGATATACACGTTTGTTCAGTGTGATGATATCATTTTTGGCGATCTCGTCATCTTCGTATGCAGCGGTACCGGCCACGTAACACTTGGCCATCCATTCTGAACGATCGCTTTCCAGCACATCATTTAGCTTTTCAGCGTGTTCACCACCCAGATCTTGCAGGATCGCCCACATAGTTTTACCGACGTGCAGACCGACATCGCCACCGTAATTAACACGATGCACTTGCCCGCCTGCCGCCGCTAGCAGGTTAGCAATGGCCGAACCGACAATGCTGGTGTACAAATGTCCAGCATGTAACACTTTAAACGGGTTGGGATCAGAATACTCAGCTACAACGATTTGGCCAGCCAACGACTTGGCCGACTCACCGTACGCGGCACGGTACAATGCAGCATTGGTAAGCGCAAGATTAATGAATCCTGGCCCTGCAACGGTCACCGACAGAACCGTTTCGGCAAGACTGGTGCGCAATGCCACTGCCAGCTCCTCGGCAATATCACGAGGTTTTTTGCCTAAGTTTTTTGCAAGTTGCAGAGCCACATTCGTTGCGTAATCACCAAATTGTTCATCGGGGCGTGTCAGCTCGACCGACACGTCGGTATCGAACACCTTTTTGCACATTGCGGCAATCGCCGTCTCTAGTTCGTTCTTCATCACCTGTATTATAACAGATCAGGCCTTCTGCTGCCGGGCGACACGTCCCATCTGCCAGACAATGTAGTACAGGCTACCGAGCAGCACAAAGAAGGCGAATGTTACAGTAAAAGCTCGACTGTTAGCCCACGGGTGCAATACCGGATCAGATACACCCACGAGCAACCCGCCTGGATTGAGCAAGACATCCCAGGTATTCCACCGCAAATTATGCCCCAGATAAATCGCAAAGCTGCACAATAGCAAAATTACACCTATGGTGCTGCCCGCGACATGCCGATTCACTCGTTTAGCCAGCTCCAAATGTACAAGATACACACTCAAACACCCCAAGATTACGCCGTTCAACACGAACGATGTAAACATAACCACATCGTACATCAGATCAGCGTGTGGCATATCTTGCAAATGTGTCAGATCGCTAATCAGATAAAACGTATTCGGCAAAAAGCCGAGCCACAGAAGCGTAATGATGAGCGTCTGCCAGCTCGACCACAGTTTATGGCCAAGCAAGCGCACTAGCCATAGCGTGAGCCCAAACGGCACCCAGGCCAAAAACAGATTCCAGAGCAAATACGCAAACGCCGAACTATGCGTACGCCAAGCGCCGACCCAGAACAGCGCCGCGCTACTCAAACTTGCAATCGCGAGAGCCACTCCCAACCTGGCTCGCGCCGATAAATACCACCGCATTGCTCTATTATAGCAAATCTGGTGCGCACAAGCTTCATCTGATGACCGGAAGTAGGCGACTACTGGGTAGCGGACGGATCTTTACGGCGTATTGCGTCTATCTCTTCTTGCCGTCTGTGTATGTTACGTGCCGTTCTCGGCCGCAGTGATTCGGGACGAACGTACAGGCGGTAATCTCCACGCGGTATGCCGATATATCCGTTATCAAGAAGTATTCGTACAGCCTTTTCGACGCGGTAGGTAATCGCATGATACCCGGAATTGTAAGTTGGCCCATTAAAAATAGCGATCCGCTCTTGTCTTTGTTTAATACGATTTTCCACATCACGAGCTTCTACTTTATCGCTATCCCGGACGGTCGCTACTTCGTCTGGGATAAAAATACCTGGATCGTAGAGTGTCATGACGCGGCCATTGTCAGGTCCCTTACCAAAATAGTTACGCCAGTACAGTAGCTCTATCGCCCTGCTTCGCCCTGCGTGTGGCCCTTCCTGAAATCTTGGATCGCGGTGGTCTTCCCCCATGCGCGATAAGAGATACATCATGTCAAAATTACCTTCCTTTACGGATGCATACACCGCTCGTTTATAGGCATTTCCCAGAAGTTCATTTATCAGCTCCCTACCCAAGCCCATACCACGAAGCTGCGGGTCCGTCCAAATAGCATTGAGGTAGTCAGTATTGTCTGGCTGGTAATGCTCGAAAAGCGTTTTGCCCCCGGGGTTTGGCGCACGAGATACGAGCATGTACGAAGAGAGTACCTGGGTGATGCCTTGTGCTTCGTCGTCACGCCGTACGTGACCCACGACCAGAGGACTATCCATGGTATTCTCGAGAGGGTTTCGACGTATGTAATAATTAATCTGGTCCTTTGAAAGAGCATTGTCACCAAATGCCGCCATTTCTCCCCTTAGAATAGCGGAATAGAGGTCCCTAAAATAGCCAATGTTTCGCATAAGCCGAAAGTCGGGATTAGCCTCATGCCTGCCGATAGCCTGGCATGCAACAACTGATGCAGCAGAACCGGCTTCAGGATACCCCAATAAAAGCTCATCAATACGTGCGCGGCACAACCTCAAATCGCAACTAAGCGCGTTGTATTCGTCATAGCGATCAAGTCTGGGATCGTCGAGCTGAAACCTATCTCTTTCGGCCGCTTCATACAGGCCGACAAGCTCAGCGCGCTCGTCGAGCGTCAACTCATGCAACAACTGAGCATCTACATCTTTGAGCCAATCTGTCTCAAATGCTCCCGTTTCGGGCGATAGTATATGAGGGACTCTCTCTTGCATATTAGACTATAATAATACAATATTAGCTACAACTTGCAATACGATATAGGCGGCAATTATCCCCTCAGGGCAAATACACCTCAATAGACTCTACAGGGTTTACGAACCTTTGCGATAGTCACTGCGTGCGTTGTCGCTTGTGCAGCAGAATGCTTGCCACACCCTTAAGCTTCAAACTTGCTAGGCGACCTCCAGGCGAAACTCAAAGCATGCGCCATGGCCGTCAGCGTTATTTTTGGCCGTGAGGTGCGAATGGTTGGCGTGAGCAATCTCTTGCGCCAAACTCAACCCCAAGCCATAACCACTGGTTTTGCCGGTACGGGCTTTGTCGCCACGGTACAAGCGTTCAAAAATATGCGGCAGATCTGCTGGAGCGATGCCGGGGCCATCGTCGATGACTTGCAGGATATACTCCTTGCCGCGACGCTGGCCATGGATGGTGATCCTGCCGTTCTCAGCACCATACTTCACCGCATTATCCAACAAAATGCCAAGCAGTTGCACCAGGCTGTCGTGATGCCCTAGCACCGTTGTCTGTCCCGCCTCTTTGACGATCATGCTATGTTTGAGCTTAGCTGCTGGCTGCGCCTGGTGCACAGCCGCATCAACAATATGCTCAGTGCCGACCGATCCAAGCGCGAGCGCGGCCTGACCATATTGCGTCAGATCCAAAAGAGTCGTAGAAAGCTGCTGCAAGCGCTGCACTTCCTCTAAATTGCTGGTGATGAGCGCCCGCGCATCCGCTTCGTCAAAGTGTTTTTGGCGCAAAAAGATCTCATTCTCCAGGCGCAAGTTAGTAAGCGGCGTGCGCAACTCATGACTGGCATCCGTCGCAAATCGCTTTTGCGCTTCGTGCGCTGCCTCAATCGGTTTGAGCGTGCGATCGGCAAACCAATAGCTCAACAATCCGCCGATTACGAGTGCATAGATGTTCACCAGCGCCAGATCACGGTCCAAATGCGCTTGCCATGCTGACGCCTCGTCTGCCTGCGCGTCCACAAAACTCGACGGAGACGGAGCCGTCACCCCTTCCTCGTCAAAACGGTTAAAGAAGATGCGGTGTACCGCCAAACTTTGCGCATGGTTGGAGTGGCCGTACTCAGCATCGGCAAAGACTCGAAAGCCAAGTGTTAATGTCAGGCAAAAAACCAACAACACCGCCAGATAAAACAGCGTTAGCTTAAGGCGAGCGGAGCGGAACATCGCCGTTACACCACCTTATAGCCGTAGCCTCGTACGGTCTGAATTGTGTCATCGCCAACTTTTTTGCGCACATTTGCTATAAACGTCTCCACCGTGTTGTGCTGTACGCGCGCTTCGTCCGCCCATACGTGATCAAGCAGCTGATCTTTGCTAACCACTTCGCCTTTGTGCCGAATGAGATATTCCACCAGCTGAAATTCTTTGGCCGTAAGGTGTACTAGCGCGCCCTGCCTCGACGCCGTCTTGGCAACGACATCGAGCGTGAGGTCGCCCGTTTTGAGCGTGACGCCGGTGTGTGCCCTCGGACGGCGCAGCAGCGCTCGCACGCGAGCCAATAACTCGTCAAACGAAAACGGCTTGGAGAGATAATCATCTGCACCCGCATCCAGTCCTTCTACTCGGTCACCGATCGTGCCTCGTGCTGTCAGCATCAAAATCGGCGACTGCTCACCACGCTCGCGCCATAATTGGATGAGCCCAGGGCCGTCATACACCCCCGGAATCATCCAGTCCAACAGCACCAAATCATAGCCGTCCTTGCCCAGCATCGCCTCTGCCTGATCACCATCATGCGCGACATCAACGATGTAGCCTTCAGCTGTGAGCCCCTTTTGTAAGCTGGCTGCAATCTTTACTTCATCTTCAACCACTAAAACCTTCATATATACACAGTATACGCCCCGGCTGAGCTCTGGCTGGAGATCTGATTACACCAAGGCATGCTTACGCTGTCGGAAAAGTATGCCACGCGGCGCTAAAGCTACGCCTGGCTGAAGCAAAGGCGCCCTACTCGTCTAATGCTTTCTTGAACTTCTCCACCAAATCGACCGGTGCGGGGTCGATACCACTGAGCAGCGCCAGGTAGATTGTCACAAAATCGCCAAACGCCGACGTCCACAAAAGTTGTTCAAGAAGCGTCTCACCTTGCGCCTCAACGACGTGCGGACTGGGCCGCAAGCCGGACAAAAGTCGTTCGGTCACCGCAAATCGCTTTTGTACTCGGGGATGTTCAAAGCTGCTGCGCAAATCAACAACGACGTAAGGCTTGTCGACCGGTTGTTTGCTCCAGCCGATAAATTCGTTGTGGTTGAACTCCGGCAGCTGATTGGTCCAGGCTACATGCTTGGCATTTTCATTGCAGCTGATTTTCCATTTGTACGCCGCTGGAAACATCTTGGGTCCGGCGTAGATTACCAGAGATTTGCCGATAATCTCTTGGGCAAGCTGCTTGGCAGGATTTTGGGCTGTCGGCACCGTGGGCAGCCAAGATTTGATGTGCTCATCCAAAAAGTCTGCCGCTTCATCGGCTGCCGCGGTAACAGTTTGATCGGCCAACAAACCTGCTTGCTCCAAAATCGTCAGCAATGCTTTGAAGCTGGATAAAATCGCATAACGTGGCTGTTCGATCTTGGGCAACACAGCCATTGCATAGTTCTTGGCTTCACCCTCGGCCTGCAATTTGCCGCCCCCGGTAATCACCGCGATCTGCGCGCCTTTGGCCGCAGCATCGGCAAGAGCACTCAACGTCTCCTCCGTGTTGCCAGAGTAGCTCGACGCGATCACCAAGGTGGTTGGACCGACATACGCGGGCAGTTCATAATCACGCACAACCTCAAATGGCCTGTTCACGCCTGGCCACGTGCGAAAGAGCAAAGCCGCCAGCGCCGAGCCGCCCATACCCGTAAAAACAATATTGTGAATCTCGCCAAAGTCTGTTTTACCCGTTAATGTAAAACTAATGCGTAATTGCTCTGCCTGCTTAGCCACCACTCCAAGCGCATCTTCAACGTCCTTTTCATGGATAAATCCCAAATCATCAAGCATATATAAAACTCCTTGCGTTATAGTGCTTATGCATTATAGTATAGACTAAGAATCAGAGGGGGATAGATAAATGTTTGGAGACAGTAACAACACACCACAATCCGACGAGCCACAAACAGATGGCGCGGCGATGCAAGATAGCCAAGCAGCAAATGCAGCAGCGCCTGTCACGCCGCCGTCTGACAGCGCCGGCGAATACATGCTTGAAGATGGCACACCTGCCACGGGAGGCACAACGGTAGCGCCGACTCGGCCAGCACCACCAATGCCGCATAACACCGACGAATTATTAGACTTAAAGCGTCAGGCACTACAACAATTGTCGCCGCTCCTTAATCACCTCGAGCAAACACCAGATGAGAAATTCCGCACCACCATGATGATGATTCAGGCCGCAGACGACGACACGCTCATCCGTCAAGCTTATGAAGCTGCTTTAGCCCTTCCCGACGAAAAAGCACGCGCCCAGGCATTGCTCGACGTTGTGAACGAGATTAACTACTTCACCCAAGCGCACGACGCCGAATAGTGCCGAAGCCAGATTGAGATGGCTGTATGAAAATCCGCCTTTCTTGGGTTAATCATATTTTGCTCGGCGCTATTATTGCTGTCAATCTCTATCTTGTTATTCTGCCGGTACTCCCTGCCCTACTTTTCAAGGTCAATCAACACGGGCCGAATAGTTTTGCACACCTCACGCAGAAACTTGCCGGGGTGCCTGCGCCCAAACTGCCCGCAGCCGCTCCGACAGCGAATGAGCTCATCATCCCTATTATGCAATACGACCAGCCAATCATAGAGGGCAAAACAATCCGAGCACTGCACTACGGCCCTTGGCGTGAGCCGCTCAGCAGCACCCCACCCGCCGGCGGCAACACGGTCATCGCCGGACACCGTTTTACCTATACCAATCCGCGCGGTACATTTTATTACCTCAACAAATTACATATTGGCGACCAGATCGGCATTATCTGGCAAGGCAGAACGTACCATTATACCGTTGCCGCCACCGAAGTTGTGCCGCCGTCCGACACTTCCGTTGAAGCACCCACTGCTCGCGCGCAACTCACGCTCTACACGTGCACTCCCCTGTGGCTGCCGAAGAATCGCCTGGTAGTAGTCGCCAATCTGGAGTCAACCACGTGAGCGAAAAGAAACGCTTTTGGGTACTAGTTACATTACTCGGCCTGAGCCTTCTGCTCCTCTGGTTTGCCAATTCCAGCCTATCACAATCCGTTTTTGTGCAGCATTAGCGACAAAGCCAAAAACCACCGACTGTTTACGTTCGCACCGGATACTTCTATTACCCTGATACTTGCGCGTCCGTAGCTCAGTCGGTAGATTATTGATCTCCAAAGCCAGGTGTCATAGGCTCGAATTCAGTGCCGCTGGAAGAGCGCAGCGAACGTCTTTAATTGGCCAGGTTACCGCCGGGTAGTATCTTGGACGACCGGTTCTGTCGCTGTCTTGCGCGCTTGACTTGGTCGTCGCCAAAAGCGCACCACCAAGGCGACGAGTACAATCAAGCAGGCTGTGCCTACTACTAAACCAACGACCGTTCCTGTGTTCGCCAGCCCACTTGTTGACGATCCGGAACTGGACGATCCGGCACCGCTCGTAGTAGTACAAGCCGTCGTACTGTTATACGTGCAGCTACCATAACTATCCGCACCGTACGCCGTTCCAAAGTATTGTAACGTATATCGTGTCATGATATTTTCTTTACGCTTTCTTACCTGCCTATGATATCATAAGCATGTTCACAAAAGTAACGATTTGCGAGGATAATAATGAACAATGCTGCTTTTCTGGATCTGGGGATGCCAGAGCTGGTTGTCATTTTGCTGATCGTGCTCTTATTGTTCGGTGGCAAAAAACTGCCGCAACTCTCTGCGAGCCTCGGCTCTTCGGTACGCGAATTGCGTAAAGGTTTGAACGAAGGTGGCAATGAAAAGAGTGAAAAGCGCACCGAAGACAAGAAGCAAGAACAAGCTTCGTAATCCTTCAAGCCAAGCACAGAATTACACGCTCACGTTTATTGAGCACGTGCACGAATTGCGCCGACGATTATTCTATGTCAGCGTTTCGGTCGCAGCGTTTGGCGGGATTGCCTATGCGTTTGAGCAACACATTGTTGCCATCTTGTTGCGTCCCGCGCATGACCAGCCATTTATCTACACATCTGTAGGCGGCGGGATTGATTTCTTGTTTCGTGTTTGTATATACGTCGGCATTGCCGCAAGTATCCCAGTTATTATTTTTCAGATTCTCCGCTATGTACAGCCTATGATGAAGGACGCCAATATGCGGTTTATCACATGGGGGAGCATCGTCTCGGGCCTATTCGCGCTGGCCGGCGTCCTATACGGTTACTTTTGGGGGCTACCTGCCGCCTTGCATTTTTTGTTGCACCAATTTGTTACGCAGCAAATTCGCCCGCTCGTCACCATCCAGTCCTATATGAGCTTTGTGACCGTTTATATGCTTGGCTCTTCCCTGCTCTTCCAAGTGCCGCTCATCATGATCTTCATCAATCGCATTCGGCCGCTCAAACCCCAACGCTTATTTCACTACGAGCGTTGGGTGATACTCATCGCCTTTGTTGGTAGCGGCCTCATGAACCCTTCACCCAATCTCCTTGCCCAACTCTTACTCGCCGGGCCGATCATTTTGATGTATCAGGTGGGCATCGGCATTGTCTGGTTTACAAATCAGCGTCATATGCACAAGCGGCCTGTCGCAGTGCAGAGCTTGCTTGAGCGTGACGCCGAAGCTCGGGCGGCGCGAATGAACAACTTTACCGCGCGGCGGCAGGCACTTCCCAGGCCCGCGCAACCCAGTCGCCGTATACAGCCCGGTGTGGTAACGGCTGCGCCGGTGAAGTCCACTACAACACCAAGCAGCGCTGTTGCTGCCCCCACTCGTCCAAGCATGCCTGTTCCTGCCGTCCGTCGTCGTTCTTACGTTGATGGATTCACCGCTCGTCAGCACACGTACCGACCGGTACTCCGGCCACAGTCCTCTGCTGGCGAATAAATCGCTTGACAAGCTATTCCTGCTCGGTCTACAATTCCGGTTAAGCCTTAAAAAATAAAAAGTAGTACAATAAAGAGGAAGTCATGAAACAGCTCGAATCAATCATGCAAAAGGAAATGACTCGTAAAGAGTTCTTAACGACGCTCGGCTTTGGGTTGGCGTCAGTGTTAGGCTTTTCGAGCGTACTGCGCATGCTCTTTGGCAAAGGTCAACAGCATAACCCATCCTCGGCTTCGCGCGGATATGGCTCCAGCGCGTACGGCGAATAAATCGGCCTACATTACAACTGCGAAAGCATCTGGTCTTGTGTGGCCCAGGCCAACCGCTAGCTGTCCGTACTGCATGCCTACGTTCAATGTCGTGGGTTGCGCCATCTGGTTGTTGGGATCGCCCAATACACTTATGGCAAGTGGCTCCTGACCTTGTCGAGGCATATCATACTGCGGGCGATTGTCCGCATCTTCAAATCGGCATTGGCCCGCTGCAAGCTCTTCCCGCGTGACTTGAACGACGCGCTTCGTATCACTGTAAGGCTCTTGCGTTACGACATACACCTGCGATGACTCCTGGGTCGCCGCTGCAGCTTCTTCATGCGTTCTAAAGCTCGTGAGCTGGTTACGGCTATGGTCACTGCCGACAGTAATAACCCCAAGCACCTGTTGTGGCACATTGTCTTTCATAAAAGTCATCAGAGGCGTCTGTTCGCCAGATAAAGCCTTCAGCGTATCCATGCCTGGTCTTGCAATTTTCATTGCCCAAAGAGGCATTGTGCTTAATCGGTCTAAGTAATTTCCATTTTGATTTGTGTCTGTTTCTGGGTTTGCCATGAGATAATTCTATTATTATAGATATACCATATCATACTTCCTGCAATAATGCAATCATAGCTCCTGCTCTCTGGGGTACGTTGTGCAGCAAACTACGGAATGGCTGTCCCAGTGCGCACGGCGAATAGTAGCGAGCGGAGACAATTGTTATCGTATACCTCTTTGGACGTAATGTGCTTAGAATAGCTTACACACCTTTTGCTATTCGGGGATATTGAGAGTCAGGGCAAAGATCGAGTGATACACAGTCGTTAAAGCATCTTCAAAGTCGGGGTTGTCTTGATCTGCATCGCCGAAGTTTTGCCCGTCCCCAATCGGCTCATTATCAACGCTGTATTCTTGGACCACAAGCGTGTGCACTGGATCATCATTGTCAAACCAATACTCTGTCGCTTCTCCTGTTGGTTTTCTATGAGTGACGGTGGCTTTGCTGGAGTTCGGAGAATGCAATTCTATGCCCATGCCGTCTACAACCGTCTGCGCTTCGACTGCCGCATCATCCCCTACGCGCTTTCTTTCGCGGTGCAATCTAAGCTGCGTGTCAACAAGTTGCCTCGCGTTATGCGTATCCGTTTCTTGAGTAGTCGCGTAAGGCGATATTTCTACTCTGACTTTGCGTGAGCCCTGATGTTCGGTCATTATCGTATCTCCGTTATATGTTTCACAGCGCGGCGGCCTATCTTTTTCGGAAGGAGGCCCTTTAGCTTACCACGAAGACGGTGTTCTGCCCGAAACGTGTACGTGTCTACCGGCAGATTGACCTCGGACTTACCTCCATGAAATTCTAGGTTGCCTTCATCGGTACGTTTTATATACAGCGGGTCTATCCCTGCCGTTACGGTGACGCGCTGATCAGGCGATGCTTTACGTGCAAGCGCAACAGGAGTTGGTATTACATTGCGCGTCCTGCTCAGTCTATGCTGCGCCTGACTACAAGAAACCACAACAATCTCTCGATCGCCAGTTTGTTTACTCGGTTGCATATACTCGCTAAAGATTCGATCGACGCTTGATTGCTTTATACCCAGCACACTAGGACCTCGCTTCCGGGTTTTTGTAGCATCTATCCAGAATTTGCCCTTGCCAACACCGCCAGAAAAGGTACCAATTTTGCCGTGAAATGATAGAAACACGCTTGCGGGTAGAATCCCCAACTTTTTTAGAGCAACGAATGGCCTATAGAAGTCTGATGGCTGGCCTACCTCGAAGGGCAGTAGAGTGTCTGCATCCGTTTCAATTTTTTCGTTTTGCATGAACATGGCATTACTATAATCATATTTATCTGTCAGCGAGACTCTTACATCTTCCGACTTAAGACGCTCTATCTCTTCTTTATCGCCATTCGCAAGCTTTGCCAGACGAACAATTTGCGTTGGGGTTATATTTTGGAAATTAATATTGCCGAACGTTTCATAGACGCGCTTTGCATTGTCTGCGCCTGCAATTCGCACATTGTCAGTAAGCTTCTTTATGATGCCATACCACTGGTCCGTGTCGATGCCGCCACCCTCACTGATAGGAATAATCTTGCCATCGTCACTTCTACGAAGGGTACGTGCATCGTTCGACAGCATGAACTCTTCGACAGCCTTTTCGGGCAAACCTGTGGCCCTAATCACATCTGCCTCAAGCCAGCGGTGACGATTCATATTACCCATGGGCAGCAGATTAAGCCCTTCAACTTTTGCGTACTCGACGTCTAGGAAAGTGCCCGCAAACCGTCTGTCCTTCACTAAAAGTTTTATGGCTTCGGGGACGGGGGTAGTTTGCTGGGACGGGTCTGACGTAGCGTCGTGGCGCCACTTATTCGCCGGCCGATGCGTGGCGTATGCAGTGGCCTGAAAGAGATCTTGATATTCTGTCGCATCTCCTGACATGGCGGCCATTCGGTCGTACGCAATCCCGTCGCTCAGAATGGTGTCAACAATTGAGCCAGGTTGAGCATTCAGTGCAACGAGCTTTTCCCGATCAACATTCTTAAGAAGCTTCCAGGCAAAACGTGGACCTTTAATCATATCATTAACCTTATGGGCGCTCTGTAATATGCTGTCAATCTCCTCTGTCGTACAGAGATCTGCACGGAGAGCTTCGCCCGTGAGATTCTCTATGAAAGCATGCGACTCTTCGCTCTGATCGGGGTTGAGGTAGTACAAATCAAAATTTGCTTCTATGTGCGCTGTGTACTCGTCAAGCTGCCTTAAGACTTCGGCCGCACCAGGATACAGGAATGCTTCTGGATCTGGCGGTGGCAATAAGTTGTTGTTTTTATTTGTTTCCATAACGACCGGCTTTGTATTCTATATAAACATTAGCACATTATTGCTATATTGTAAACATTAAGGCCAGAGACACTCCGGACTGTTCCATAGAAACAATAAGAAAAGCGGCCTAAATAGCCGCTTTTCTAAAGTATAGGTAGGTTGGGCGGAGAGCCTACATCATCCCCATACCACCCATGTCCGGGGCAGCTGGGGCTGCCGGAGCCTTTTCAGGCACTTCCACCACCAAGGCGCCCATCGTCATGCTGGTGCCAGCGATGCTCACCGAGTTTTGCAGCGCTTCTTTGGTCACCCGGGCCGGGTCGATCACGCCCACAGCTTTCATGTCGACCAGCTTGCTCGGGTCGTTAACGTTAACACCAAAGCCTGGCTTGGCCGCACGGATCAACGGCAACCATTCGTCAGGGTTGAGGCCAGCGTTGGCTAGCAGAATGCGGAATGGCTGTTCCAGCGCTTTCTTCAGCACCATCTTGCCAGCCGCTACGGCTGCATCGTCGTCGTTGCTGGTGGCAATCGTTGCCGACAGATTGATGAGCGTTACGCCGCCGCCGGGCACAATGCCCTCAGCCAGCGCCGCCTTCACGGCCGCCACGGCGTCATCCACGCGGAACTTCTTCTCTTCGATCTCAGTCTCGGTTGCGCCGCCCACCTTAATGACGGCAACCCTGCCAGACAGCGCCGCACGGCGCTTCTCTAGCTGCTCGCGGTCGTATTCGCTGGCGGTTGCAGCTACTTGGGCATTGATCTGATTAATGCGCGCTTGGACGTCAGCTGCACTGCCGGCGCCTTCAATAATCGTGGTAGCGTCTTTGCCGACGATCACTTTGCGGGCGGTACCGATCATCGACAGCTCAGCTGTCTCAAAGGTGGTGCCGCGCTCTTCATCAATCACGCTCGCGCCAGTCAGGATAGCGATGTCGTCCAAGATTTCCTTGCGGCGATCGCCGAATGCCGGCGCCTTGATGGCGACAGTATTAAACACACCCTTCAAACGGTTCAAAATAAGTGTGCCGAGCGCTTCGCCCTCAACATCTTCAGCGATAATTACGAGGTCCTTCTTGCCAGCTTGCGCCAGCTTCTCAAGGATCGGCAAAAATTCCTGGATCGAGCTAATCTTGCTGCTCGTCACCAGCACTGCCGGCTTGTCGTACACCGCCTCCATACGCGCCGTGTCGGTCACCATGTACGGGCTGACAAAGCCGCGGTCAAAGGTAAAGCCCTCGACCACTTCGCTCTCCAGGTTCAAGCCCTGGCCCTCTTCCACGGTCACCACGCCGTCGCGGCCGACTTTGTCCATAACTTCGGCAATCAGGTCACCAATCTCTTTGTCACCAGCCGAGATGGTCGCCACCTCAGCCACGCGGCTCTTCTTGCTCTGAATGTCCTCACGCAGGCCATCCAGCTTCTTGATAACGTCCTGCGCGGCAGCCTCCAGGCCTTTGCGCAGCAACATCGGGTTGTGCCCGGCAGCAATCAGCTTGTTGGCTTCGTTGAGGATGTGATACGTCAGCACCGTTACAGTGGTGGTGCCATCGCCAGCCACGTCGTTCATCTTGCTGGCCGCTTGTTTGATAAGCTCCGCGCCTACCTTGTAGCCAAGTGTTTCGTCGTCAACGTCGCCAAGCTCCACGCCCTTAGCAACCGTTACGCCGTCGTGCGTCACCGTTGGCGCACCGTAGCTCTTGCTGATAACCACGTTGCGGCCTTTTGGTCCCATAGTAGTTTTTACTGCATTGTATAAAATTTCGGCCCCAGCCAGCACGCGCTTACGGGCGTCATCATCGTAGAATACCTTTTTTGCCATAATTCGCGGTCTCCTGATCTAGAAAATTATTAGTTTACCGTGGCCAGCACGTCTTCTTCTTTGACCAAAATGTATGCATCGGCCCCAACTTTTACCTCAGTCGGGCTGTAGCTTTTGTACAAAATCCGGTCGCCGACCTTCACCTGCTTCACTTCTTTGCCTACGGCAATTACCTTCGCCGTCTTTGGCTTTTCAGCCGACTTTTCTGGCAGATACAGCCCGGCAGCGGTCTTTGTCTGAGCCTCTTCGGCCTGCGCCACCACATAATCGGCCAGCGGTTGAATTTGTGCGCTCATAGCAGTTCCCCGTTTAGTTGCAGTAATTTAGAGCAGATTAGCACTTACCATAGCCGAGTGCCAACCCGTCAGAAGCTATAATAACCGGGGATCAGGCGAAGTGTCAAGTGATACTAGCCCTAAGACTAGGCCAGCATGGCTATTTATTGTTTTCCTTTTGGCTATGCGACAGATTCCAACGTGTCGCAAAACGCTGCCATCTGCTTGAGCTGTGAGCTTTTACCATATTGCTACTACCTTTCGCCCGTTCAACGGGTGCGTTTTGAACAGCTTCATCCATGACGAGCGTACCCAAGCCTTGTTCAAGATTAACGTTGCTTTGCTTAGATCGCACAATCTCAAGCTTCTTAATACGCACAGTCCCATCGCCCCTCAACTTTGCCGCGCCCACGCGGTGTGCGTCACTAGTCAAAATGATCACCTTACCACTCTCTAGAATGAGAGCCTTTGCATGGTCTACTGGGGGTAGTTCCGTACCGCGGGAAGCATACTCTTCGATAACATCTGCGCTTGCTCGCCCCCCTTTCTTGCCGTAACCGCCACGCCCTGTCTCCCAGGACTGAAAACCCCAGGCCGAAACGACTGCCGAGAGAGGAAACTCAAGTGGGCTACTCAACGCATCAATGTATACCAAGGGCTGAGTCTCATCCACCATCGAGTTGAAGAGCGTGTCGTCCATAAACGGCTGATTCTCAGTTACTGCGCTTTCAACCGTTGCTGTTATTAAGTCCTTCGCCTCAGGATCTTCTGCCATAAAAGACATGCCGCCACTAAAGCGCCACCTGTCCTCGCGCTCACGCGCAAAGCTCTCAACATTACGAAGGCTTTTCTCGTATGCATCAATTCTGCCGTAGTCATTTAGCACTTCCTGACGGCTGGACTCAAATTCAGCCTCACCGATGCTGCCTGTACTAAAGGCAGACTCAAGTTCTCCTTTTCGGTGGTCCGCTTCTTCTTCTCTTTCTTCTAAAGCAATACGGGCATCGCCAATCACCTGTTGCTCATCTTTTATACGTCTATCGAATACGGTTTGGGATTCAGGGGAAGTCAGCGAATCGTAAGCGTATATAGCACCCAGACCTTCTGTTGTGTTCTCATGTGCTAGAGAAGGTATCTCGGTTGGCTGGCCATATCGTTGTTCAACATATGCTGGCATACTTATACTAATAGCATAAGCTTTAAGTTATGTCAATAATATATCGCTATGCGTGTTGGTCGTTCCGGCTCAATTCTAGAATTACGCTCGCTTATGAAGTCAGCATCCAGCTCTATACTGTTTCTCTTAGCTTGCGGAGAGCCTTGTGCGCCTGCTTAATCTCATCATACTCGCGCTTAGTTACCCGCTCTGGATTGGCATCGTCTTGCTGGAGGTGGCGCATCGCGGCCGCCTTCGGGCCGTTACTGAGGATGGATTTTTCGTGCCCTTTGCCCAGCAGTAGCACCACGTCGCCCTTCTTGGCCAGGTCGATGGCCGCCTGTACGGCATCCTCGCGCTTGTGCACCAAGAATAGATCTTTGCCCTGCTTCTTGCCCATTTTCTCGGCGCCGGCAGCAATCTCGTTCATAATTTCTTGGCCGTCGATGTCGCGGTCGTCTTCCTCGGTGATGAATACCACGTCGCAGTCGCGGCCAGCGATCTCGCCCTGCATGGCCCGCTTGGACTCGTCGCGCCGGCCAGCCGAACCGAATACCGCAATGAGCCGCCCCTTAGTAAGCGGCCGCGTTTCTTTGAACACTTTTTCAAAACTCTCCGGCGTATGCGCATAATCGACGATCACAGCAAAGTCCTGCCCCTCATCCACCCGCGTCATGCGACCCTCAACGCCGTCGAGCGAAGCAATGCCCTTTTCGATTTGCTCCGGCGCCAAACCCACGGCTCGCCCTACCGCTGCCGCAGCCAAAGCGTTGTAGACATTAAAGTTACCTGGCAAGTGAGTCGTCAGGTGATATGTCTCCCGTCCAATCTTGGCCGTAAAAGTACTGCCGCCTGGCGTGAGCATGACGTCACTGGCACGCAAGTCACCCTTTTGCACACCATAAGTAACTGGATTGGCCACAGCCGAGGCAAACACTTTGCCGTTCGGGTCATCGGCATTGGCAATGCCCACGCGCAGGCCACCGCGGTTGCGATTGGCCAGCTCAAACAGCCGGCGCTTAGCCGCGCGGTAATTCTCAAATGTCCCATGATAATCCAGGTGTTCGTGGCCAAGATTGGTCATGACGGCAATGCTATACGGCACACCAAACACCCGGTGCTGCGCCAGCGCGTGGCTGGTCGTCTCGAGTACCACCCATTCCACGCCGTTGGCCTTAATCTTCTTGAGCCGTGCCGCTAGTGCCCCAGCACTCAATGTGGTAAGACGCGTGGGGTTGGGCTGCGCACCCTTGCCATCGCCGTAATCTACCGAAATCGTCGTGAGCATTGCCACCTTGTAACCATTTTCGCGCAACATCTGGGTGATGAGCGTGCAAGTGGTGGTCTTGCCGTCGGTGCCGGTAACGCCAATCACCTTCAGACCCCGCGCCGGAAACCCTGCCCGCGCCTGAACCAAAGCGGCTTCGGCCAAGTGCCCATACGGCTCAACCTTCCGGAAAGCGTTTTTGGGCACAATCTTTTTGGTAATGGTACGGATGTTCATATCAAAAGTATACGGCCGCTGAACGGAATTATCCAGCGGCCGCCCGGGGTCGGTGCACTTTGTGTATCGCGGCTACGGCGCCACGGCGGCGGCCATAGCACGCTTCAGTTCCGCCACAATATCGGCGAGTTCTGCTTTGTATATCTCCTGATAGTCCGGAAAACGATCCCGCATAAAGGCTTCTGCTTCGTCTGGTTTGTCAGCTATTTTTTGGAAGGCCAACAGCTCATCGTCACTCAGCTGCTCTTCCACGCGGGTACCCACTCGCTCTTCCAGCAGCAACCGCACTCTGGCGAGGACGTGCTCCTTAAATTCGGGTGCCGACGTCGTGAGCCCCAGCTCGCTTATCACGTCATCTTCGTTGTATGTAAAGTCAAACATGCTTTTGCCTTTCGTTTTTATTTTAGTCTAGTTGGCGTTTGTTCGCTAGGCTGCAAGACCAAATTTGGCCTTAACGCTACCGCTCATATACCGAGCAAGCACATTGCCGACATCAACCGTCTTGGTACTGCCCGCTCGTGCGCCAATCGCGTTGGCACCCTTCTGCGTCAGCCTGTAATAGAAGTTATTGGGATTGCTTGGGTCGACTACTTTTGTGAGTAAGCCATCCCTTTGGGCGAGTCCAGCTTCCCGAACCATTTCGGTAAATCCAGCTTGCTGGCCGAGCGCGTTCTCATAGCCCTGCGCTACGAACTCGTGGTTGTTCAACGGTATGCCGTGAGTAGCCTCAACGGGTTGCGGTGCTGGTGCCAGTTGGTGTGCTCCGGGCGCTGATGGCTGCGGATGTGGGGCCATCGAACCAGAATGTGAGGTAGTTGGCGCTTGGCTTGCCGCGTGGCTAGGCGCTGTATGACTCGGGGTATGTGGTAGTGCAGATGTCGGCGCGTGGGATGGCGTACTGGTAGGTGCCGAGGAATGATGAACAGTCGATGGCGCACCGTGGGATGGCGTAGCCGCACCGGTTGTACCATGCGATGAAGACGGCAGCGTTGATGCATGAGAAGCGGACGGAACAGCAGGGTGCGGTTGAGCGGCACTGGTGTCTGCACTGCTGTGCGGAACCTGATCGTGGCCGCCAGCTAAGATGTGGCGCAGAAATTCTCCGCCCACAACGCTGAGCACTGCGCTCCCTAGGCCGATAACAGCCTCACGTCTTGCCCTTTTTGAGGAATCCTTTGCTTCGCCAGCAAACTCATTTGTGATGTCCCTTAAGGTATAGTAAGGAATATTCCCTGGCATAGAAGCTTCTTCTGCACGCTTGGCGTCAAATTCTGCCTCTTTCGCTTGAGCGACTTCTCCTGCCTGAGCGTGATTAGCTCTCCTAGTCAACATCTGTGTACCCACGGACATGGCGGCTTTAACCCCGCCAGAAATAGCAGGGGCCAGAGCCAATCCGGCTATACCCGCGCCGCCAGTTGCAAATCCAACCGCAGCGCCAGTCAAACCGATCGCCGCTTTTTGCGCCCGGCGGCCCCATTTTGAGTTCACTTTTGTACTCCACACACGGTATAGCGTATCTTTGGCTTCCGCAATCGTGCCTTGGCGTTGCACAAGCTCAGAGACCTCGCCGCCATCTGCGGCTTTATGAGTTACGACTTTATGGGTTTTACTCCGCAAGAGGCGGAGATCACGCACGTCGTCATTCAGCTTGAAAGCTTCACCTTTTTGATACTTGCCATCCGGAGTAGGAACGCCCAATAGGCCTATCACCGCCAGCTCTTTTTGGATCTGATCACGTGGACGCGGGTCTGCGGCTATCTCAGGTTCAAGTATCTTGGCTGCAATTACTCCGGCCGCGTTATAAGCCGTTTCGTACCTATCACGCGCAAGCCTGAGCCCTTTGTCGTCGGCTTCTCCGCGAACTATGCCTCTGTCATGGCGCTGGGCTACCAGCGAAGCAAACTCCGTTCGGGCTTGAGCCAACTCCCGTTCAGCAATCTCCATATATCGTTCGAGGGCCTTATTCGGGTCTTCACCTCGGTTTTCAAAACTGTCTATCGCTTGGATGTTATGCAGAGCATCTTCGGTGCTTGAAGGGTAATAAACTGGCGCTGCAGGGGTGTTTGCATTCCGTCTGGGCTGCTGCGGCTGTGATGCGCGTCGGCGCCCTGGGATAGGATTGGGTTGTGGTGCGGGAGCCGGCTGTGGAATGCGTGCAAGTGCCGGTGTCGTCATACTTGGCGCAGGTTTTCTTCCTTCTGGCGCTGGTTGGGATGGCGTGCCGGGCCTAACAGGCGCGGGCACGCCAGCAAACTGCGATCGCCTTCGAACCGGCGGCGCTGCGGGAGCTTCAGGTGCTGTGACGGGGGTGGAAACAGGATGAGGTGCCGGTGTCGCCGGAGCTTTTTGGCCTGGAATGGCCGCGGGGCCCTTCGCCGCAGGCACAGGAGTGACGGGCGCGGGTCTGGGCTTCGACGCGGCCGGAGCCGGCTTAAGAACTACAGATGTAAGGTCCCCATTGTGAGGGATAGTAGCGGGATCGTAGGTTTTGCCCCTACCGACCTCTGGCGACGTAGCCGAGGTCGGAGTAGCTGTTTCTGAAGCAGAGGCAACTGGCCGCTGTTCTTTTGAGCTCGGGCCTGGTGCGGGCGTCATAGGCAATAGGTAGGCTGGGTCGTCAGGCATTAAAACGTCATCAACGAGAAGACGAGACCTGTCACCCTCTGGTACTGCGATTGGAGCAACGGGACCCTCCAAGCTGGGCGCGGGTGCGAGAGGTAGATTTTGCTCAGCGAACATATCTTGTAGCGCGTCCAGCCCTTGTTTTTCAAGGGGTCGATTACCAGCTAGATTAGAGAAATCAGAGAGTTGTTCTGGGCCTACGCTCATCATTTTTATTCCTTGTTATGCATACATATAATCACAATATGGCGCTTATGTCAATATTGTAATTACGTTAGGGTGACTTCCTTGCAGTGGCCGTACAATAAACACGCGTAGGTATATCACATCAGCCTCTTTATAGCCCGCATATACAGGCCGCTTTTATACTCCAGAGAACACCTACCCTACATGCAAGTGGCGGCACGGCATTTCTCACCTGTTGACTATCTCGGCAAGCCTTACGGTCATATCTATCTGTATCTACCGCCAATCGTAATCGTCAGAGGACATTCTCTCGTAGGTTGCCCTCTCGCGCTCAGCCTTCTTGGTCTTCTCTTCGTCCGACCCATAGTGGGTTATATATTCGTTGGCAAGACCGTATTGCGCGTCCAGCGCTTCGTCGAGCTCTTGTCTTGATAATTGCTTTGACTCATAAGCTTTATGCAACTGATCGACGAAGTGCCTCTTGTATTTATCCACGAATTTCCCGACGACATCATATGGTATCCCAGCCGTTGCTGACTGCCATACTGCCTTCCCTGGGGTCGCATGCTTTGTCAATGCAAAAATCCTGTCTATTTGCGGCAGACCAGAATCCCTTCTGTTCACATAGTTAAAAACGATACTCCCCAACTCGTTACCATACGGGTCGGCTGGGTTGTATTCTTCGCGCGTCGAATTGCCCGCTGCCCGTATTTTTGAGAGATCCTGCCATGCCGTATGCAAGGCGGCTACATCGTCTGGCTTGATCGGGGCAGCCGCACGCATTTCCGGATCTGCTGCGGCATAGATAGCACGAAACTCGTCAATCGTTTTAAACACCTCGTCGGGGTCGACCCATTTTTTTTCTGCAAGCTCGGAGCTGAGCGTCTTCATATTTGCCGCCAAAGCGTCAATGTCCGCCTTCGTTACCTCCCGGTTTGGCACCGCAAGGCTATCAGCTTCTGGGGCCGCGTCTGCGGCAGCAGGTTCTGAACGTTCCAAATTCTCGAGCGCTGCCTTTATCACGCCTTTTTCGGCCTTAGAAATATCAGCATTGTCCCTGAATACTTCGTCGTATATGCCACTGCCATATTCTTCTTTGAAGACTTTCATCGTGCCTGGCCGACCATCTAATATCCCCATGAGTGCGCGCCAGGTATCTGATCCAGGTCTGGGGTAGAATTCACGTCCACCCCAATTAAGGAGACGTTGAAATTCTTCCTGCGGGGAAAGCGCGTCCGGAGAGTCGAGGGCCGGCAGGCGCGTATATTTTTCGAGTAATGCCCGCGCTCGTGCAACGCCCTTTCTGGCGTCTTCAGTGTTGAGATAGATAGCAGTATCGCCTCTTCGCTCTAACTCACGAATTGCCTCATTCGCTTCTATGATAGCCTTTGCTGCAGCATGTCGAAATGGCGCCGCATCCTGCTTCTCTTTATTGGTGGCATCATAGGGTGCTGAGGTATATTTACGGTGCGTCTGTTCTGAGCCGTCCGCTCGCTTCGTTGTATAAGAAACGTAGTGTATACGCGAGGCCAAATCAGAAACGTCCTCGGCGTAAACATACTCTTTAGCGTTCAAAAGCCTGTCGCCCATAACGGTAACCGCCGCGCTTACCTCAGCTTGCTCGTCGACCTCCTTAGCTTCGGCAGTCGTTTCGGCATCGACGCCAGTGAGCGCAGTGTCACCGACCGCTAAGGCAGATTCGGCAGGCGCACGGAGTGCATTTGGGTCAACAAAGGGTTCCACAGCATCAGCGAGGTCGGGACCGCCCGATGGATAACCTGGTTCTGGTTTCTTATCAAAAAAATGAGGGTCAGTACGGAAAGTAGGATCTTGGGCCGGCGTGTTGTAGCTCATGTACATTTTATAGCATAGATTCGCGTTAAAATCAATAGCCTCCATCAATCGTAGGCTCCATGCTATACTTTTGCCAAATGATCGTGCTAGGCATTGAGACCAGTTGTGATGAAACAGCGGCCAGCGTCGTAAAAGATGGCCGGCTTTTGTTGAGCAACGTCGTGGCCAGCAGTATGAATCTGCACGCTAAATATGGTGGTGTGATACCGGAAATCGCCGCCCGCAGCCACATCGAAGTGATTATGCCGGTGGTTATGCAGGCTTTGAACGATGCGCACGTGACGTGGGACGACATTGACGCGATCGCCGTCACTCAGGGTGCGGGCTTGGGCGGCAGTTTGCTGATTGGTGTATTAACGGCCCGCACGCTTGCTATCGTCAAAAATAAGCCGCTGTATGCCGTTAATCACGTTGAAGGTCATTTGTACGTCAACTTTCTTACCGAAAGCGCTCTGCCCGGCTACGAAATGCCGGCAGCGCAGCCGCAATTCCCTATTTTGGGCGTTATTGTCAGCGGCGGGCATAGTCAGCTGGTGTTATTCCGCGACCATTTTGACTACACCCTGCTTGGACAGACGCACGACGACGCCATTGGCGAAGCGTTTGACAAAGTTGCCAAGATTCTGGGACTGCCCTACCCTGGCGGCGTGCAAGTAAGCCAGCTGGCCGTCTCGGGCAACCCGCTTGCCTTCAAGCTACCTAAAGCACGGATGGCTGGCAAATACGACTTTAGCTTCTCAGGCCTCAAAACAGCCGTTCTGCGGCTTGCGCAAGAGCTAGTGGGCAAAGATTACACGCTGCCGTCATTCGAGCTTCCCGGGCTGCTCAATGAAGCTCAGAAAGCCGACATTGCCGCCAGCTTCCAGCGCACAGCCGTGGAGACAATCGTTGATAAGGCGGTCCTTGCCTGCGAGGAGTTCGCGCCCGCCAGCGTCATCATCGGCGGCGGCGTTGCGGCCAACGGCGAACTGCGTCGGCAATTAGCTGGTCGTCTTCCCTTGCCTCTCACCTACGCCGACCGTAAGCTGTGCACTGATAATGGTGCAATGATTGCCACGCTCGGGTGCTTCAAACACCAGTTCAATGCCACACAAGCTGATCCACTAACGCTCGATATCGCCCCCAATCTTTCTATGTAGACGATGATTACCCCTGAGCCTTGCTGCAATAGCCTCTCCAATCGGTTGCCCTGTCACCTCTTCAACGAACGCCCATTGACCATTGGGATTTATTTCTAGAAACCAATAAACACCCTTTTTATCCAAAATAATATCAATAGCGCCAAACTCAAGCCCTAAATACTTTACGAGGCGCACGCATTTTTCTGATAGCTGCTTCGGAAGCGTATACGGCGAAGCGGCGAACGTATCATTCCAGTGCCCAAATCGCCAATCCCTAAAATCAGACACACGCCCATCAACCGATGCAGCAGTAATTTGTGCGGTGAATACCTGATCGTGTACAACGGTCACGCGCAATTCAGCCACCGGATCAATAAATTGCTGGAAAATGTACGGGTCAACCTGGAGACCACGGTAGTCAAGATCGTCGGCTGCATTGACTAATTTTGCCAGGAGAACCTTGTGCTGCGGAAAGATCGCTGCTTGTGACTTTACAATACACTGCCCTTCTTGGTCGACAAAATTTTTTGCCTGTTTCGAGTCTGAAGTAAATAGGGTCCTAGGAACGTTAAAGCCGAGTGTATGTGCAGTCGCTAGCTGAAGTGGCTTGGAATTTGCCCGACGCAGAGCGGTAACATCCGACATCCATAACGCATCCGGCAACAGGTGCGCGAATGCACGTATGTGCCGCTCTATGGAGTCCAAAGCGTATGCCTTTTCTGAGTCACGCACTGGGATATCCTCTTTGACAACAGGAGTCGGTCGACGATACCACACGCTGGTGATGTCATTCAGAACTTCTCCGCGGTAGATCACCTGCATCACGCCACCTTGAAATGCATAATCAAGAGTGCTGCCTTTGATGATATCGATTGGATCAATTCTGATGACCTCATCGTTTGTAAGGTGTTTCTCAACAAAAGGAAGATGTGCGTCACTTTGGGCGCTCACGATAACAATTCTAGCCACAGTCTATGCGTTGTCCGCGTCGTCAGTTTTTTCGGTGCCCGCCTCAAAATCGTATGTTTTTGAACTCGCGCTGGCCAGACCCTTGAGGGGCAATAAATCAGGCACATCCATCATATGTTGGGAACCGAATGTTCTTTCCGGGTTTACTAAAGCGTTTCCATACACCTCAGATGCTTGCGTGGGATCTAAGGGCAAGCTTTCGCCCTGCGTTGTTCTTGGTAGTATATTTCCAGACACTATATGCTCCTCCGATCTACGATAAGATTACAGTATACAATGTCGGCCAACATCTGCGGAATAGTTGATGTATAGTAATAATTACAAGCATGATAAAAGCCGCCACCTTCATAGTCATATCCATATAGCACCCTGAGGTGCGACGTACAGCTATTGGAAAGCGCGAAGGGTTGCGCAACAATTGTCCGTTTACCTATTGATTACGCGGGCAACGTGCGGTACTATGCGCGCGTCAAAAACAAAAACGTGCATCAAATAGTACTCGTTTTGGCGAGTTGTACCTCAGTTCCGATAAAAACAAAAGCCAGTATACGCATATTGTCAGCAGGGCCAGTACTTTTTGCGAACGAGCAATGCTTATACGCGGTAGCATTGTGAGCAAGTTGAGACGTCAAACCATAGATTGCATGATTTGACGGTCTGTTAAGGTGGGTTTTCACACGAAGACCTCTGTTTGCGTTGGCAAAACCTTATGAGAAGTCTGGAACTCATTGGCATAGACGAAGACGAAGCGACGAAGCTCAGCTATCTTACAGACAGCCAGACAGCCGACCTCCATATCACCACCGGCGCGATCGTGATATGGAGAGTAACGCCAAGAGATCCCGGATGGTAGTAAAAGGGGTTTTACAGTGGTATGCTATAAGACGTAATCAAGTAAAATCAAGGAACGACGATGGAACTACCAAAGGTGTACGAGCCGGGTCGGTATGAAGCTGACATTTACGCACTCTGGGAAAAAGCAAACGCCTTCGCGCCGCGCGGGGCAGGTGAGCCTTTCAGCGTCGTCGTCCCGCCACCAAACGCCAATGGCAACATCCATGTCGGCACTGCTTTTACGCTGGCACTGGAGGACATTGCCGTGCGTTACCACCGCCTGAAGGGCGACCGCGCGTTGCTATTGCCTGGTGCCGATCATGCCGGCTTTGAAACCCAAGTGGTGTACGAGCGACAGCTGGCCAAAGAAGGGAAGAGCCGTTTTGATTTCTCCCGCGAAGAACTCTACGGCCATATCTGGGATTTTGTGGCTCAAAACCGGCAAAACTTTGAAACGCAATTTCGGCGCGTCGGGGCAAGCGCGGATTGGTCGCGCTACACCTTCACGCTGGACGACAAAATAGTCAAACGGGCGTACGCCACGTTCAAAAAGATGTGGGATGAAGGTCTAGTGTACAGAGGTGAACGACTGGTTAATTATTGTACCTTTCACCGGACTGGCTTCGCTGATATCGAAGTGGTGCACGAAGACGCCGTAACCCCGCTGTACTACATCAAATATGGTCCGTTTACACTGGCCACGACGCGCCCAGAAACGAAGTTTGGCGACACCGCCGTAGCCGTCCATCCAGACGATAAGCGCTATCAGGAGTATGTTGGCAAGGTTATTACTGTTGAGGGAGTAAACGGCCCGTTCGACGTGCAAGTCATTGCCGACGAGATGGTTGATCCAGAGTTTGGCACTGGTGTTGTCAAGATCACTCCCGCACATTCGTTCGACGACTGGGAAGTAGCTCAGCGACATAACCTGCCTAGTAAACGTGTTATCAACCATGACGGTACCATGAACCACGCTGCCGGCCGCTTTGAGGGCATGACGGTTATGGAAGCACGCAAAGCTGTGGTGGAAGCGCTGCAAGAAAAGGGGCTGCTCATAAAAGTAGACGAGCAATATCGCAACCGTATTGGCAAATGCTATAAATGCGGCACCGTGATCGAGCCAATGCTGATGGAACAATGGTTTATCAACATGCAGCCCCTCGCCAAACAGGCGATCACCGCGCTCAGAGCAGGGAAGATCACCTTCTACCCGGCCAGCAAACAGGATCAGCTGATCGGCTATCTGGAGGGTCTGCGCGACTGGAACATTAGCCGGCAGATTGCCTGGGGCATCCCGGTCCCGGCCTTCCAAAACGTGGACGACACCGACGATTGGATTTACGACGAACACGTGACCGAGGAAATTCTGGAGATTGACGGCAAGACCTACCGCCGTGATCCAGACGTCTTTGACACGTGGTTTAGCAGTAGCTCGTGGCCATACGCCACGCTCGATTATCCAAAAGGAGCGGACTTTAAAGACTTCTACCCTTTGAGTGTTATGGAAACAGGCGGGGAAATCCTCTACCCGTGGGTGAGCCGGATGCTCATGCTCGGTCTGTATGTCACCGGCGAAGTGCCGTTCAAGGCAGTATACATTCACGGCTACGTCATGGCTGAAGACGGTGCCAAGATGAGCAAAAGCTTGGGCAACGTGATTAACCCCCTCGAAATCATCGACAAATACGGCTCAGACGCACTCCGTATGGGCGTCATCGCTTCGCGTGCTCCAGGAGTGAACCGTGGCTATGACCCGCGAAAAGTAGAGGACGCGCGCAACTTCTGCAACAAGCTGTGGAACATCGCTCGCTACATCGAAGGTGCCGGCAAGGTCGACAACAAGGAAGCCATGCATCCGCACGCCGAAACCATCGCCGACCACTGGTTGCTGACACGGCTGCGCGCCACCAGCGAGGGTGTCGCCGCCGATCTGGAACGATATCGGTTTGCCGAGGCGTTTGACACGCTCTATCACTTTGTGTGGGACGATTTTGCCGACTGGTATGTGGAGGCCGCCAAGGCGGCGCCCAACCTGGGCTTACTCAATTTTGCCCTTGATGCTGTTCTAACGATCGCCCATCCATTTGCACCATTTGTGACGGAAACAATCTGGCAAACACGCGGCAAAACAGGCGACGATGCTGTGCTCATCACCGCTCGGTGGCCAGAGATTCACGAGACAGATGCCGGCGAAAGCGGATCATTTGAGACGGTGCGCGGCATTGTTGCAGAAATACGGGGGGTACTCAAAAATGTCGGTCTTGCCACGACCGAGCTGCTATACAACGAAGCGCCGTTGATTGCCGAAAATGCCGAACTGATCAGCCGCTTGGCGCATCTTACCGGTGTACGGCAAACTGCGGACCCGGCAGGACTTAAATTGACAAAAACGACGCTGAACTGCTGGCTGGCTATCGACGACAATGCAATTAAGCAATATGCGATTCGCCTGGAAGAGCAGCAATTGCAAGAACGAATTGGCCTAGAACGCTTAGAGAAGCGGCTCGCTAACAAAAGCTACGTCGAGAACGCACCGGCAGCCGTCGTGGCCCAATCACGCGTGCAACTAGCGGAAGCTCAGGAGCGTTTGCAGGCGCTCGAAACAGAGGTACAGCGGTTTAGAGCAGACGACGCCGAGGCCTAGCACATATCCACCGGCCAGCGATCCAAGGCAGTATACATTCACGGCTACGTCATGGCTGAAGACGGTGCCAAGATGAGCAAAAGCTTCACGTAGGTGTGCGGCGTACCTGGAATGGCTGAAACTCGTATCGTATCCGGCGAAGTCCGCTCGTTAGTTAATCTCGGCCATAAGGACGCGCGCGGGAACAGTCGCTGCGCCCGACGAGGAAGCAAAGATATACATACGTATGGCTACGGGGGAAGTACTCGGGCTGACTCCAAAAAGTTAGCTTTCTTCTGGCTCCAGCGCCGTACGCACGGCAGCTATAGCGGCGTCAGGACGGGAGCCATCAAACCATAGTACGTGCCAGCCGAACTTTTCAGCGGCCATGAGATTGGGGCGAGCATCATCAATGAGAAGGATGTCGGCGGCGGGGCAGTGTGCGGCGGCAGTAGCAGCCTCAAACATCTTTTTCTCGGGCTTGATGGCACCGACCTCTGAAGAGTCAACAATAGCATCATACGGCACGTCGGGCAGTAATCCATGGGCACGGAGCGCGTCGATGAGCCCGGGCATGATGTTGCTAATCAGCCCCACAGAGTAGTGTTCGCATGCCCAACGCACCAGCTCATCTATGGCGGGCATGGGCTCAATCGCTTCCAGGTAGTAGGTCATCCAGTCCATGCTTGGCACGCCGAGAGCTTGGGCGAGCTTGTCGTCAAACTGCTCTAGCGTAAGCTCACCCCGGCAGACTTGGTCATTAAAGTGCCAGAAGGTCCGCTCCACGAGATCGGCACTCGCGCCAGTGTCCACGGCGATACGCGTGAAAGCACCGTTAAAAAAGCGCACGAGACAGCCATTGATGTCGAAGTATACAAAGCGAACGCCGCTTCTGGCGCGCAGTTTGGGCTTGGCCGCTGGCCCGGCAGCAACCGTACCAAGTAGCGTATCCAGATTAACTCCAACTGCGCTCGCGATGCGTTGAATGGTGAATATAGAGGGCGATTTGATGGCGCCCCGCTCAATCTTCGTCAATGTGGAATAACTCAAGCCGGCGTGCTGGCACAACGCCTGCTGCGTCAAACCTGCCGCCAACCGCGCCGCTTGCAGCCGCGCGCCCAAATCCCGCTCATCCATAGCCGTATCATACCAGCTAGAACCCTAAAAGCCAAGTAATATGGCCTAAAGATGCTATTCGAGCGCAAATTCCAGTGGCGAGACGCACCGGGATGGCCGTAGGCTCCAGCACGCCGTATACTAGAGGCAAAAGGAAACCAAGTGACGACAACCGATACATCTGCCACGCAGAGTCATTTCCAACGGCACCGATTGTCGCGATGGCTCGTGAACCCCTCTCACCACATGCTGCTCTGGGTAATGTTCGGTGCGTTGCTCGCTCTCTTTTGGCTGATCGCATGGCGCGGCCTTGACCCAGACTTTGGGTGGCATTTGCAAGCAGGCAACTATATCCGCGCGCACGGCATACCGGCCCACGACATCTTTACCTACACCGCGCGGCAGTTCCCCTGGATCGACCACGAGTGGGGAAACGATGTGATTGTGTCATTCATATATGGCTGGGGTGGTTATGCGTTTCTAGCGCTTCTATACGGCGCCCTGTGGGCAGGGGCGTTGCTCGTTTGTGGGTTGCGGGCGCGAATAAGCGTGATAGGTATAGCGCTTCTGGCTGTCAGTTCTTACGCTGGCATTCGACCCATTGCCTGGACCGCGCTCTTTTTTGCGGTCACTTTGCGGGCGCTTATGTGGCAAAACCGGCGCGCTGTTTGGCTACTACCGCTGTTATTCGTGGTGTGGGCTAACTTGCATGCCGGTTTTGTGGTCGGGCTCGCCGTAATCTTCTATGTAGCGATCTACCGGCGGCGTCCAGCGCTCTTTGGCGTCTTCGCCTTGAGTACACTGGCCACAATCATAAACCCCTATGGCCTGCGGCTATATACAGAGGTAGGGCGCACACTATTCGATCCAACCCTCCATTATCAAGTTATGGAATGGACGCCTTTTTCACTCAAGGCGGCTTCAGCGCTGTTTATTGTACTCTGGCTGTCTGGAAGCATTTTGTTTGAGAAGCATACCCTCAAACAGTTGCTGCGGCCGAGCAATATCCTGCTGCTCGGGGCGTTATCCGCCACGCGAAACGTGCCGCTTTTTGTAATTGCCGGAACTGGCGAACTAAATCATATGGCAACTCAGTTTGTGCAGACGATTCCAAAGCACCTGAGCCGGACAGGCAGGCACTGGCTGACTGGTATGAAGCTTGGGTTTGCTCTGATAACGCTCTATTGTGCATTTCTGTCTTTTTGGCCGTTGCATACCAGCCGCGAAGCGACGTATCCTGTAGCAGCAGTAGCGTACCTGCGAACCAACGGCTGTGAAGGCGGCAGGCTGTTGAACGATTATGCGTACGGTGGCTACCTTATTTGGCAGCTTCCGACACAACCGGTGTACATCGACGGACGGATGCCAAGCTGGCGCGACGCAACGGGGCAGAAATACATGACTCAATATTATGCTTTGCTGGCACAGCCGAGCCGATATAGTGCTGTGTTCCCAAAATACAATATGCGATGTAGTTTGCTACAGAAAACGCGTACAAATATCGGGCTTATTAGACTGCTTCAGCACGACGGCTGGACAACGACGATACAGACGGAGGACTATGTTTTGCAAATGAAGCCTCAGTAAACCACGGGACATATAGTCACGACAGTACGCCAGGTAGGCTCAAACATCTGACAATCCAGCCCAAAATACCAGGGACGAGCATGATGGCATTTAAACTGGAGATGAGATTGGAAGGGCGGGGATTTTCAGTAGTTCGAGAAACGGTGATCCACCGGCTTAAAGAGCTACTTGGCCGGAAATCTTAGGCAGCTATGCTATATTTTGACTTCATACTCTCTAAAAATGACTCATAATCGCGGTAGAATTCAGCATGGATTCCATACTCCACAGCACCGTCTATATTTCGTTGATCATCATCCCAGAATAGGACCTCGTCCTTGGGCACGCCCATATCATCAACGACTTTAGCAAAGAATTCGACAGCTGGTTTCTTGAGGCCGAGATGCGCAGAAGAGTAGACCTTATCGAACGCTTCTGCAAACCCCATATGCTCGAGCATGTACTGCGTACGGTACTTCTCCTGGTTTGTTGCGAGTACAACACGTATGCCTGACTTACGGAGTTTCTGCACGTACGTTATGAATTCCTCATTGAGAGCATGCCCGGCCCTAAACCAATAATCTAGGAATTCGTCAGCCGTTCCTTTCCATCCGAATGAAGCAAGGTAAGGAGTTACTGATTCCTTCAAGTCGGCCTTACCAATAAGACAGTCTTGAAACTTAGTTGTGAAGAACTCTTTCTCTTTGTCGTGATCCACATCGTAATCACGAGCTAGGGTTTCAGAGAAGCTTTCTCCATTTATGAGGACACCGTCAGCATCAAGAATCAGTGTAGTAATCATGAATAAAAGTATATCAAACAATCTAAAAGAAGAAGGCTCCGTGCAGGATGCGAGTAAATAAAATCGCCAAACATACGTTTGACGAAATTACAAAAATCTTGCTGGCGGAGAGGGAGGGATTCGAACCCTCGATGGAGTTGCCCCCATACTGCATTTCGAGTGCAGCGCACTAGACCAACTATGCGACCTCTCCGTAAAGTGTTACCGCCATATTCTATCGTAACAGATATACTTTGGCAAAGTGTAGCAATAATTTGCGGTGGTGGATATAGGCCGGGGCGCACTTTGGAGAGTGTTCACGCGCGGCAAACTCACTTTTGAGCCCACAGCGCCTCAAAAGATGTGTTTTCCGGCTCCACTTCGGGAAGGGTAGCTCTCCAAAGCGCCCCCCGGCCTATATCCATGTGCGCTAGCCTACACTAGTTTTTCTGGCCCAGATGTGCTAAGATGGCCTCTGTATTAATAAGCACCCGTAGCTCAGCTGGATAGAGCGTTGGCTTGCGGAGCCAAAGGTCGTAGGTTCGAATCCTGTCGGGTGTACCAAGTGATAATCTTCAAGTTCATAACAGAGGTCGTTTATGGCCTCTGTTTTTGTTTGGTAACTTTTTAGATACGGTCGTTGCACGTTTGCTAGGTTTGGGCGCTTGTTTCCTGTTAGACTGGCTGAAGAAAAACAGGAGCGTACAATGAACACTTTCTATATAGTCCGGCATGGCGAAACGGAAAACAACAGAGTTCATCGGCTTTCGGGATGGATAGACACGCCGCTCACCGCTAACGGCTTGCAACCAACCGAAAAGGTAATTGCAAAGTTGGCTAATCTACCTATAGATGCGATGTATTCCAGCGACGTCGGCCGCGCTTTTATCACTGCCTATGCGCTTGCCCGCGGGCTAAACTTCACCAAGGAAATCAAACGGCTATCTGGCTTGCGAGAGGTAAACTATGGCGATGCGGCTAATATGTTAAGCGCCGAAGCCTACAAACTCTACCCGAAGCTCGATAGGGATACGCATTTTACGCCACCGAACGGCGAGTCACTCGATCATATGCAAACACGCGTGTTTCAGACCATTGACGAGCTAGATAGCGCCCACACGAATGCCACAATCGTGCTGGTCTGCCATTCTGGTGTAATGGCAGCATTACGGGCCAGTCATATCGGGCAAGACTTTGGCGAGCACAACATTAGCGAAGCATACCCGCATGATTATGTCGGAGTATTTACGTTCGCAAATGGTGAAGTTGCCTCGTTTGAAGAATTTAAGGGCAATATTGCTGCCAAGCTATAGCGGAGCTTTCTGTAGTCTGCAATAAAAGGTTGGCCGTTGTGTACATCAAAGCTTGTGGTACTATGGTACGGCTAAAGTTATGGAGAGATCTCGGTGAGTTTTGGAAACGCAGAGTTGGGTTTATTTTTGGCTGACGCACATATGGCGCCTGCCGAGAAGATTAACAACAATATACAGACCATTATTGAGTTGCAGGATCTCGCTCGAGAAGCTGGCTCATATGCATGCCTTCTTTCCGGAGGTCATATGCCGGTATCCGGGCCTCCGGAAGGGCAGGGCCATATAGATACGAAGACAATATTGGAGGACAGGGGATTGTACGAGCGCTATCTGTTTGCGCGCAGCGACGGAAACACGCTCCGCAATATGGCAGGCTTCAATCGCCACATGCGTAGCGAGCGGCAGACCAGAAAGGGCGGTTCTCCGGGCGGTCATCCTTTTGATAAGTTCTATCTATCTCTTGACCTCACCAGCAAGGAAAAGGTGGCGCAAGGCGAACAATTCTTTCAAGAGGTTGTTGATGGCGCGCTGGATTCAGGTGCATTGCTAGCCACGAAGGATTATATACACGCTTATGATGCGCTGCTGTTATACACCTATCGGCCACATTCGCCATTGATTGCAGGCGTTTTGCAAGAACTCTATCCGGAGTATCGCGAAGCAGGGTTGTTTTACAGCACTAAGCACTTCTTGCAAGGCGAAATTAGCGATATAGCTCCAGACCATATCGGGTTTGTGCACGAACCGGCGTATAGCAATGCACGTACAAGCGTGCTCGGATCGCATTCACAGCGAATGAGACGGTTGGGCGGGTGTATGGATATGCTTGGGCCCAATCTGGAGAAAACACTTACTCCGAGCGCATTTATTGGCGCCGCAGCTGTTGCCAAGGTTAGGCCAGACATGCCATACATAGTGCCCGAAAATATGGTTGCATAGCAGCGATGTAAATCCCGAGAACGCTATAGGGTCCTACGGGGATGTCCGTGCCAGGTCAGCAAACCTGGCGCAGTTTATTTTTTGTATTTCAAACAACCTGATCGTTGCTTCTGCTCAGACGACTTACAACAAAGTACATGGGAGCAACCAGAGAATCTGCTAGCATAGGAGGTATGCATATAGGAAAATTCGCCCCGTTGGACGCCCGTCAAACAATCCAGGCGCTCCATACGAGCGATCAGGGGTTACACGCCGCAGAGGCCAAAGCTCGGCTTGCACAGTACGGCCGCAACTCACTCAAGAGCAGCAGTAAACGGAGCGCGCTCAAATTACTGCTCGCACAGTTCAAGAACTCACTCATATATATGTTGCTTTTGGCTGATGCGCTGTCATTCTTACTCAAGGACCACAACGATGCGGGCGTTATCACGGCAATCTTGCTGATTAATGCCAGTCTTGGGTTTTATCAGGAGTTTAAGTCCGAAAAGGCGATCGACAAACTACAAAAGCTGGTGGGGAAAGAGATCTTGGTGCGGCGCGGCGGCAAGGACACGTTGATTCCGGAGGATATCCTCGTACCGGGCGATCTGGTAATCGTGCGCGAAGGCGACATTGTGCCCGCCGATCTCAAGCTGGTACGCAACGACGATTTGAGCGTGAATGAGTCACAGTTGACTGGCGAATCCGTGCCCGTCAGCAAAAGCCTAACCGGACCGGATTCGCTCGTGTATGCCGGAAGCACGGTGGAGCAGGGCGAGGCAGAGGGTTATGTGTATGCCACTGCGGCTACAACAGAGCTCGGCAAGATCGCTCATTTGTCTAGTGCGACCAAACGCGTCACGCAATATGAGAAATCGCTCAAATCCTTCAGTAGCTTTTTGGTGCGCGTCACGTTTCTGACCTTAGCACTCGTTTTTGTATTCAAGTTAGCGATCACGCATGATTTCTCGCACGTTTCGTCGCTGGCACTGTTTATCATCGCCCTATCTATTGCTGTTGTGCCAGAAGCTATGCCCGTGATTGCCACAGTCACCCTGTCCAGTGGCGCGCTCAAGCTTGCCAAACAACATGTTATCGCCAAGACGCTCTCGGCCGTAGAAGATCTGGGCAATATTGACGTCCTTTGCAGTGACAAAACCGGCACTCTTACCCTCGGCAAACAGACTGTTCAGCAGGTAACTGCCGAGGACCCTGTGTTATTCCAGCGTCTGTCTATCGCCAGTCTCGAGATTTTGGACGAAAAGCGCAAGAAACTACAGAGCACGTTTGATCGAGCGTTTTTGGCGTATGTGCCGAAACACATTCAGGCTGAGGCGAAGCGTTTTAAGCGGCTGGAAGAGATGCCGTTTGACCCGAATGCCCGGCGGCGGCGCGTCGTTGTCAGTGACGGCAACAAAGCCTACCTCATCGTTGTCGGATCAGTCGAAACGCTGCTTGATCTTACGCACGAGCCCAAGAAAAAGGAGTATTTGCACCGCATTCAGCAAGACGGTGTGCTCGGTTTGCGCCACCTCGCGGTTGCATACAAAGAGGTGAAATATACTAATAGCGCGGAATTTGACCCACGCAAGCATGAAGACAAACTGACATTCGTGGGTTTTGCAACGCTTGAGGACCCGCTCCGTCCCACTGCCAAGCGCACCGTTCGCTTAGCCCAAAACCTAGGCGTTACAATCAAGATATTGTCCGGTGATAGCCGGGAAGTGACGCAGTACGTGGCAACAGAAATCGGTCTCGTTGGCGAGAACGAAAAGGTATACACGGGTGATGAGATCGACGACATGGGCGACAAGGAGCTTTCCAAACTGCTCCATACCGCCAATGCTTTTGCGCGTATGAATCCCGAACAAAAATATCGCATTATCAAACTGCTGAAGTCGCATGGGAGCGTCGTGGGCTACCAAGGCGACGGCATCAATGACGCGCCAGCGCTCAAGCTAGCCGACGTCGCCATAGCCGTTAGCAACGCCACAGATGTAGCTCGCGAAAGCGCCGACATCTTGCTGCTACGCAGTGATATCGGCGTGATTATTAATGGCATTCGCTACGGCCGAGGCATTTTTTCTAATATCAACAAGTATATTCGCTACACCATGATCGGCAACTTCGGTAACTTCTTTGCGCTCAGCGCGCTGTACCTGCTTTCGTCCAGCTTGCCGCTGCTTACAATCCAGCTATTGCTGACAAACCTGCTCGGCGATGTGCCGCTGGTCGCCATCGCCACCGATACGGTCGATATGAGAGATTTGGCTCGGCCCAGCAAATACAACGGCCGCGCGCTCATCTTTATCTCATTGTTCTTGGGCGGCTTTACGGCTTTGTTTGAGCTCTGCTTCTTTGCCCTCGTAAAACACCGGCCGCTCATTGTGTCCCAAACCAGTCTATACCTATACCTAACACTTATTGGTTTTGCCATTATTCCGTCAGTGCGCGGTCGTGAGCACTTTTGGCAAGCCCCAAGATTCTCTCGTGAGCTGGCTTGGGCGTTTTTGATTATTATCGCCATATCTATCGCTGTTATCTACGTTGCACCCACAAAACATTTCTTCTCGTTTGCTGCATTATCTGTGCCACTTTTTGGGATGATTGTCGTTATGACACTCACATATCTCATTGTTTTGGACTATTTTAAGGTGTGGTTCTATCAGTCAAGGTGGGGAAATAATTTCTAAGGAACGGCTGCTTACTAAAGTGTCTCTTCCACGTCATGCGGACAATTCTGCTATAGTATAAGCAGTATGGGCACCGCGAAACGCATGGTTATTGTCGGCTACCGACTTGCAGCAGCAGCGGTAGCGGCTACGGCAATTACCGTACAATTTCACAAAACGATCGGGCAGGGCGGCTCACCCGTCAACTTTTTTAGCTTTTTTACTATCCAGAGCAATCTGTTTGCGGTAGTCGTTTTTGCCATTGGCGCCACTTTGTTACTGACTCACACCACTTGGCAACGCTTTGCATATATCCGCGGTGCGGCGGCAATGTACATGCTCATGACTGGTATTATTTTTGCGTTACTGCTTTCGGGCAAGCAAGAGGCGGTGCAGACGACCATTCCATGGGTGGATACCATGCTGCACCGCGTTTTTCCAATAATCCTGGGCGTAGATTGGCTGGTTGATGCGCCGCGGCAGCGGTTGTCGTATCGATGGGCACTCGTGTGGCTCATATATCCGCTCCTGTACTTTGCTTATAGCTTGATCCGGGGCGCAGCCGTCCATTGGTATCCGTATCCATTTCTCAATCCCGCGCATGGCGTTGTCAAACTCGTTGTCACGAGTGTAATTATCTGCGTAGCCTGCCTGGGATTGGTTTGGTTGCTAACTATACGGTCAGCATGGCTGCACACTGGGCAGGGAAGAGGTGTCGTGCGCACCCCGCGTCAAAAATCGAACACCTAAAAGCGAATACGGCGCATTAGCCGGTCAACAGCAGCAGTATGGTTTTGCTCCATTGGCAACCGATTGCCGAGTACACCGATAATCTTCCGCTCGTCTTTGGGGTCGTAATAAATACTGAGGTCTGGTGCGAAGCGGCCGGTCGGCATTAGCGTAATACTCGAAAAAGCGCCTTCATCGGCAATAAAGAACGACTTGAAAGCCGCATAACTATAAAACTTCTGGCCAATCGTGATACCGCGACGGTCGACGCGGTATGGAAGTACTCGCGGCTGCCGGCCGGCAACTATACCTAACATAACGCCCACAAATATGACCACCCCAACCGAAATCGCATCGTGCGAGATAAGAGAAGCCAAAAAAGCAATCACCACTGTTGCCAAACCTAAGCCCATATACCAGACGAAGGTCTTGCGATGGGCCACAAACTCCGAGGCCGTCCACTGCACCGCTTCGTCACCAGGCGCAGGCTGCTGTTCGTCGGGCTCCTCTTGCACTTGTGGCACGTCTGGTGAAGGTGCAGCACTCGATGTAAACTTCCACGGCGACGGTGATTCCGGCTGATTCGATGTATCCCCATCCATATTGTTGATATTGTAGCATTTTTGATGATTACGGCGCTAGAATTTTGGATGGGGAGAATCAAAAATAGCGCACTCCTCCAGTCAGAAGCCGGGTTTAGTGGTGGGCAGGCATAGAAATCGAGCATACCACTCAAAAACTATACAAGCATTCACCACAAAACCCGCTTCGTTCATACTTGAGCACTTGATTTAGACGTAGAGATGCAGGCCGCTGACCGTCTTTTAGATTGGTAGATAGCTCAAATAGCCTATACAGCAGCAAGTAAAAATAAAAAGACTCTGGCTGGGCCACAGTCTTTAACCTGGCGGAGAGGGAGGGATTCGAACCCTCGCGGGAACTCGCGCCCCCCTAACGATTTAGCAAACCGTCCCCTTCAGCCACTTGGGTACCTCTCCAGGCAAGAGCTATTTTACTATACTTTATCCCTTATGACGAGCTGATTTTTGCGCGACTTACTTGTTGGCGGCACCCAGTATGATTTTCCGGCGAACAGAGAGCGGTAGTTTGCGTAATACCGCCTTGGCAGCGCGCGATGGCGGCATGGGTGTTTCCGGCACGATACTGCGCGCAAACTCGATAACATCGTCATCTGGCAATTCGGACTGCGGAGCAATTAAGCCATGCTTAGGCCAATCGACAATACGCATGAGTTCACTGGCAACCTCAATTTGGTCAGCTGGTTTTCTTGGATTAAAAGGATATCCGGTGCCCACCCGGTGCACAGTCTTGATCTGCGGATGATGGCGGTCCGCTTCCGCTTTAAGCGTTGCCGCCAAACGCCGGAGCGATGGCGCATGGGCAACGGCCAGGGCGGCCGGGTGCTTGATCTTATCTCTTGCTATAAGCTGGAGGCCATAGCGCGCGTTATCAAAGCCGTCCACTGCCTTGACATCTATACCGCGTATTTGTTGAGGTGGGACACCGCAATCGATGGCACTATGAGCGATATACTCAGACTCTGGCACGCCGGCATCCCACAGCGTGCCGGCATCTTTTCCAAAACCACCACTAATATAAAAATCAGTGCCTACTCTGGCAAGTGCGCCTACCGTGTGGACCAAATGTAGATCATGACGCGCAAATACCAAAGCAGGCAGGACCTCAGCCGACACTTGTGGTGCGCTGAGGTAGTCAAACATCATTCCAAATTTTTGAATTTCACTCATGTCGCTTGCTTGGCGGAAGGGGTGGGATTCGAACCCACGGTACCGTTGCCGGCACGACGGTTTTCAAGACCGTTTCCTTAAACCACTCGGACACCCTTCCGTAACAGGGGTAATTATACCATAGCGCCATGGGCGAGGTCCAGACTGGCCGTGCGGTAGGAGTTGCTTCTGCTAGCTGCATTCTAACGCCCAGAGCGGCCGATTATTTTGCGTTGGGAACGATAGCGCGTTGGGCGGAACGCGCGGCTCATCGATATGTTTGGCGGTGAGTAGCGACATACCTTCCTGTTTCATAGATACTGGCGGCGTGCGTAAGCCTCGTCGATGACCACCTTTTGAATTCCTTCGTATGACGGTTCAATCCAAAAAAGCAGGGTCGCTACGCCTGGGCGAAGACAGCGGCAGAGACGCGGGCCGCACCCGCAGCCTGCAGCGTCCGAGCGGCAGCCTCAAGTGTCGACCCTGTTGTAATAACGTCATCAACGAGTACTATGTCGGCGTTTTGGATAAGATAGGGTTTGAGCGGGCGAAATGCGCCATTGAGTTGTTCGCGACGCTGCACACCACTCGCGCCGACTTGCCGGGCGGAACCAATTCGTGCGAGTAGGGAAGCATATGGCATATTGAGTTGGTGTGCGAGTTCGCGAGCTATATGCAGTGCTTGGTCATAGCCGCGCTGTCGCTTGCGGGTGTTGGCAGTTGGCACATGAGTGACAATCGCTGGCCTGCGAGCAAGCGTAATACGGCTGGCCATCGCTTGAGCAATGTCGTACGCAGCACTTTGCGCGCGTTCAAACTTTAGCCGGGATACTGCAATCTTAGCGACATCGTCATAGGTGGTGGCAGCCCAGACGCCGATAAGTGGGCTTGAACAGCGGCAAATGGGGCACGCTGCAAAGGCGTCACTCAACGCTCCGCAGCGGTAGCAGCGCGGTGCCACCTCTGGCAATTGCTGAGCGCAAGCCTCGCACAATACTGAGCCTTCGCTCCCGCAGCCAACACAGCAGTGCGGCGCTATCACATCAATCACTTTTTCCAAAACATTCATAAGCTTAACGTTGTATTTATTGCGTTGTAAATATGTCAATTTGCGGTTGCCAGGTGTTGTTCGCCTGGGCTATACTGTTAATAACACAAAAACGCTCAATATGGAACTATTAACGGAGGGTAACAACTATGGCGCGACGAAATCGCGACGACGACTTGTTGCTGGAAGAGGACGAACTGACCGCTGCTTTCTTGGGTGACGATGACGTGGCAGTTGTAGCCGACCCTGCAGCTGGAGCCGCTCAACCAACGGCAGTCGATGATGAGTGGGACGAAAGCAACGATTTGCCAGGACAGCTGGCCGTTGATGTCTACGAAACAACTGAGAAATTGGTAGTCAAGGCGCGGACTGCGGGCGTTAACAAGAGTGATCTTGATGTCAGCATTGCAGACAATACGCTCACTATTCGCGGCACGCTCTCAGCAGGCACCGAAGACGACGTAAAGAATTACTTTGTTCAGGAATGCTACTGGGGAGAATTCTCGCGCAGTATTGCGCTACCAGTACCAGTTAAAGAAGAAGAGATCGAAGCCGTTTTGAAAGATGGCGTTCTGACAATCAGCTTCTCGAAGGTTAAGCAGGACACGGTCAAGAAAATTCAAGTCTTGTAGTCCTACAATCTACCCTAAAATGCCGGCTCGTTCAAAAAGCTGGCATTTTTTGGTTTCTCCGGACAAACAGAAGATCCTTTAGGCGCAGTAAAGCAGGGGACTGTATCCCTCTGATGCGTCCCAATAAACGCGTCTGCGAGCTCGATCGGTGGAATATTCTGATCTTGGGGAAATAGTAATAATTGTGTGTCTTCTCTGGCGCGCTGTACCATCTGCGGAGACTGGCATTTAAGGAAGCTAAAACCTCAAAAGCGCTTTTACGAGTATGTGCGGTTCTGGGGCGGCAACTATCCCCCCTTTTTTTGAAAGGCAAGTAAACGCCGCAAGGTCTAATAAAGATACCTTGTTTATAAAGAGGGCAGTCGGACTGGGCGTGCCCGCTCTCTAACCGCATCATAAAGTAAAACTTAAAAACCAGATGCGCCCTTAAATATGCAACAAGCTATAGAGCCCCAATAAAATCGCCTGCCTCATTTTATTGAGACAGGCGATCATTCTATACGGATGAGGATTCGTCGCTTTAGTATCTAGCCTCCGATGCTAGAAATCTTGTTCAAGACAAATTGGACCAAGAACTGAGCCATGGCTACGATGACTAAGCCGACGATCGCGTAGGTGATTGTGTTTCGGGCGTTTCCAATCTTGCCGGAGTCACCACCTGAGGTAACGTATTGGAAACCACCGACAATGATCATGATAACCGAAATAGCGCCAATAACAGCTGAGAATACATTGATAATGTTAACGATGAGGCTGCTTACGTTCTTGCTACCGTTCGTAACGTTGTTATTTGTACAACCAGCCCCGCTGGTGTCTCCTGTGGTGACATCAATGTTCGAGCCACAGTTCAAAGAGTTGCCGATGCCTATGCTGTCGGTAGAACCACCGGGGGTGCTGGTAGGGCCAGCTGCGTATACTACAGCAGGCGCCAGAGCCAATGGCGCTGCGAGCATCACCACAGCCGCGGAAATCGCGGCAAAATTTCGTCTCAGAGTCTGTAACATGGTTCGAATCCTTTCTTAACCGTTTTGCTTATTTATACCATATATCGACATCGTGTTTCAATACAGAAGCTACTTGGTAACTTTATTCAGCACAAACTGTACCAAGAATTGCGCAAAAGCGATAATAACAATGCCGACCAAGGCATAGGTAATTGTCGTCCGTGCGTTTCCAATCTTGCCGGAGTCACCACCTGAGGTAACGTATTGGAAACCAGCGATAACGATCATAATAACAGCCGCAGCACCTGCGATACTGCTCAGTATATTGATAACGTCCTTGATAATACTAGAAACTGATGCGCCACTCCCCGCGTTACACGTCGTAGTATTTGTCTGAGTATTCGTGGTGGAAGTACCCGAGATGCCGGCGCATATATCACTTTGGGCAGTCGGGGAAGGACTATCAGCAAACACAGGGCTCGCGGAAAAAGCTACAAGACAAAAGGCAGCTGTCAACATTGCTGTGATAATTCGCCGGGTGTATTTCATATGTTATTTAATCCTATCAATTACAAATATTATGATTGTCTGGCTGACTGCAATAATGCCAAGCCCCACCGCTGCATAAATAAGCGTATCGCGTGCAGTGTTGATCTTGCCACTGTCACCATTTGAGATCACATACATAAAGCCGCCGACAATCATCATAATAACAGCGACGGCACCACTGACAAGACCGAGAATCCTGGTAGCTTTGTGGATGATGCCATTCGGGCCAGCAATGGGATCGCTCGCGCCGGTGTTGCCGCAGAGGGTTGAATTCTTTGCCGTGACTTGATTATCGCCGCTGCATGGCGTCTGCGTCGTAGGATTGCCATCACCGCCGAAGATATTATAAGCCGACGCCTGGCGGCTTGCCATGGCTACAGAACCCACGCCAGCAATCGCAATCGCAATCGCACTATACAAAAAAGCTTTTTTTACTCTCATTTATATTCCGTTCAATACAAACGTTACAATCGTAAAGCCAAGTGTGGTAATCGCGAGCCCTACAGCAGCATAAATGATTGTGTTTCTTGCTTGAGCAATGGCTTGAGGGTTCCCGCGCGAGATAACATATCGAAAGCCGGCAATAGTGATGACGAGCAAGGAGATCGCGCCGGTAATCGTAAAAACAGTATCTAGAATGATAGTTATCTTTCCAGAGTCGGCCGAGGCGTGCGGTAAAGGGGCCTGCACAGATGTCAGAGCAGAGAAGATAGGGTGCAACACCGTAGCTAGCGCTCTCATGACGAGCCCAATCTATTGCCAATAAATGCCACTGCCGAGGCGGAAATTACCGTGATAGCCAGCCCGATTACCGCATTCAGAATCGTGCCTTGAGCGCGTTTTGTCTTATCCGGCTCACCCTGACTGGTAACGTATTGGATGCCGCCGTAGATTACAAACCCTACAGCTACAAGGCCTGCGAGATACAACAGAATATCCAAAACACCGAGCCCGATGAGTAATACGACGCTGAAATCCAGGTGACCATTCTGGGTGAGCTGAATACTAATGTTGCAAACGTGGTATGTCGAAGCGCCCGAACTATACGTCTGCGTACTCACATCCTTAGAAAGGTACGCGTACCACGGTGGTATACCAAAAAATGTCTTGCCCGTGCAGGCGTCGGCAAAGTGTTGCAAAAATGGTAAAAACATATGCTCTTAGAATACTCCACTTATTAGGCCGAAAGAATCTCGCAAAAACGAATGTATCGGTAGAGGTAACCCGGGATAAGCAGAAGCAACATTCCGAAAACCTGGGCCGGCGCTCCCGAAAACTCCCCCGGGCACAATCCACTGCAGAAAAGCCCACAAAAATATAAATGCGAGCAGAGCTATCACGGTGTTAACAATGCGACGCCTTGCAGCCGCTACCTTTTGCGGATCGTCAGCCGAAGACGCGTATTGGATGCCGGCAGATACGAGTGAAATCGTGACCACAATACCAACAGCGCCGGTCAAGAAGTCGATAAAGGGATTAATGTAGTTGCCCACAAAATCCGTCGAGCCTGATGCCTTCGTGGTGTCAACAGGTGTTGGGGCGACGCCTTGGCATGCGTCAGCAGAACCGTTGTAATTCTGCACTTGTTGCGAAGTACATCCACTATCCGCCCATACCGTGGAGAGGTTATTGCTCAAAAATACAGCCGTCACCAAAAGCGGTATTGCAAAAAGGGTCGCCAAAAGGATCTTTTTGTAGGGTTGTATGTACATTATTGACGTCATAATTATATCGTTATACTTCTCAAATAGTATAAGATACCATCCCCCAGACAGCAAGCAAGGCTACAAGGGATTTATTGTTTCTGAATCGGCAACGAAGCGCTATAATGGTCGTATTATGAGACGGAAATTGCTGGCGATTGGCGTGTTAGCCATAGGAATAGTTATAATTTTTGCAGTTTCACATCTTTTCGGAAGTAAAAAGCCTTCTACACCCACCTTGGGCACACAGGCAGATATATGCGTCCAGTTCATAACGGATATCGAAAAAAATGACGCAAAAAGCTCGTACGCACTTTTTTCAACACGGCTCAAGGGCATTGTGGACTACGCGGCTTGGCAGAGTCAACTTCCGAGCCTGAATGCCACCTTCAGTAATATAGTCCCTACGTTTGACAAGCAGGTTACGATTAATGCGACGACAACCAACCCAGAAAGCCTGCAACGCACATATACTATTGATAACTTCGGCACAAAATATAGTATGGTTTGTTTCTTGTCGGTCACCAATAAAACTATCTACAATGTTGATGGATATAGCGTGCAACCAAAGGGATCATAATGAGCAAGAGAAAAATATTGCATATACCACGTCCAAATAAGCAGGTGCTTGTTAGTTTATTCAGTGCAATCGCACTTTTGCTGAGTATAGGCACAGCTACTTTTGCACCGTATCTGACCAGCAGAGCTAGCGCCGATACCGTGAGTACAGTTGGCGGTGCTGAAACCGCAGTAGATTTACCTGATCGGAAGGGCGGTTTCACGACCTGCCAGGCTCAGTTTGGGAATGAGCCAATGAGCGTGGGGCTTCTAAACAGGGCACTTGGTAGCGTTGGTGCTTACCCGGCAGTTAAGCAGCCGTCCGATCTTGATGCATTAGCCCATAGCAACCCTACGTTCCTAAGCTCTGGGATAGTAGATCAACTCAAGAACCTTTTGGCAGCAGGGACAAGCGTTCCGACTATCAATTTTGTTCCATATAGCAAATCCAACAACCCGAACCCCATCAACGGTATCTTAGATACGTCGGTCCCATCTATATGCTCTAGCTACACTATGATACCCGAGGGCTTCTCTACACTCACAAATCAAGGGGCAGGTGAAGGAACTTGGTTCATGGTCAGTGCAACGATCGGCAGCAACGTCTTCAAAGCGATGACATGGTCCTTTCCTGTGACACTTTTCACCCCTAACGACGTGAATGGGACGCTCACGTATGACTTTTCGGCAGTAGGCGACTGCACGAACTCATGCACCAGTCGCAACGGCAGCGCTAACCAGGGCATTAATAAAGGTATTACGAAAGTACAGGGGTCTGATCCTTTTACCATCAAAGGGCCAATAAACACCTCTCAGCCAGTTGGTAGTGGCGGGACGTCGAATGGGGCAGTCGTCGTTAATTGGCTGAATGCTTCGCAATTTGTGATCGCATCCACCAGCGATCCAAACGCTGCATCTGGCGAGGTGTATACAAAGCAGAGTTGGGGCGGAACAGCAAATAATGGAAAAGCCTTTTATTCGTACTACTTCCTTACGAATACAGGCCCATCCGAAACGACATCTCGCACCCTGTACGGGTCATCACTAGGCTGTGCTGACCCCATGCCAAATGGCGCTGCTCCATGGACAGTGTCATGCAGCAGCGGAAATAACGTTGCAAACCATAGCGGGTCAAACTGCGTGCCATTTTTCGTCATGAACGTTGATCTAGACGAACCTGATAGCGCCACAAACCACGGCAGTGCTGCAAGCGATTTCCAGCGATTACAGTCCAACATTAATTACCTGGGTAATCCAGCTGCAGGCGGTGGATCCTATCCGATGACCTACTACAATTATACGCCAACGTCGGATGGTTCGGGTTGTAGCTACGATGGCAGCACGACCAATATTACCAGAGTTAATACACCCAACGGCACGCCGCAAGTCTGGTTCCTTTATAGCCCAGCCGACAAAGAATTCATAACCGTATTTACTTCAGGTGGTACAAATGAGAGTAACTACATTGGCCTCTACAACCAATCGGCGCCAAACATTTTCCAAGGCCCTAACGGTGGTTGTGTGGGGCAGATTACACTTCCGAGTGGGGTAAGCTTACCTACACAAACAGGTGTCGGGCCCGGACTCCCAAGTACTATATTCAAAGTAAACTGGAGGCTTGGATATGGTAGCTGCCCAGCTACAGTCCTTGGGACGCTTCAAGTCCAGGCGATGGCGGTCAATGAAGACACCTTCAACAGCGTGCAAAACAATCTGCTCAACTCCGGTTCTACCGGCAGTACCGCGCCCCCAAAACTAGCATGCGACTTCTTTACGCTCAACCCGCTCAACTGGATTTTTTGCCCGTTGATTAGTACCGCCGAGGAAGGGGCAGGGAAGCTAGACGATCTTATCAACCATTTACTCACCATCAGCGCAGACCCCTCAAACCCGAATAGTATCTTTAGCGATAGTTCATCTGGTTCCCAAACTTCAAACCCGTATCACGTTGCCTGGGCGGCATTCCGGGTAGTAGCTTTGGGAATGATTGCTATTGCTTCGCTTATAATGGTAATTGCTCAGGCAGCGGGCTTAGATTTTCTGGATGCATATACTATCCGTAAGATTTTGCCCCGGCTATTGATAGCTGCTGTCGCCATTACGCTTTCGTGGTCTATTTGGCAATTCCTGACGCAACTGAGTAACGCGGCCGGCGTTGGCGTACGGGATATGGTGTATGCACCCTTTAGCGGCCTAAAGCAAGCAAATCTTGCCGGTGGGAGCAGTATAGTGTTGTTACTCCTTGGGACTGGGGCAGCCGTTGCTTTTGGCATGCTTGCACTATTCAGCTTCGCGGTGACAGGCCTGCTTGCAGGCGCCGTTGGGGCGGTCGTACTTATAGGACGAGTAGAGATCTACACGTTGGCGGTCATGATTTCTTCCTTTGGCATAGCGCTCAGCATTCTGCCTCAGACACAGAAAGGCTGGAAGATTTACTACGATACGTCGCTAGGACTTCTGGTGAGTTTTCCTATTATTTCGTTTATGATAGCGAGCGGACGTGTGATCGCTGCGACTGCTATGGCGCAATCCGCAAGCGGTTCTAATCAGACTATTCTCCAAATGATTGCCATTGTCTCCTACTTCGCACCATACTTCCTCATTCCGTTTGCCTTCCGTCTGGCGGGCGGCCTCCTTGCGACTGTTGGCGGGTTTGCGAACGACCGAAGTCGTGGTGCGTTTGACCGTCTCAAGAAATTCCGAGCTGGCGAGGTCAAGAAGAATGTCGCAGCGCTGGGCAGTGGTGAACGCTTCAGAAATGGCGCTATTGGCAGCCGACTCAACGACTTCACTTCTGGGGCTGCAGCCTTTGCGAACAGCGACGACAAGCTTGGATTCCTCACCAACTCGCGTAGCCGTGGGTCGGCGCTTGCATTTCAGCGCGAAACCGGCGCTCACCGCTTTGGCGAGAGTGCAAGAGGCAAATTCTTGCAGCACAATGATGCCGCAAACCAAGTTGCGACGTATAAGAATGAGGCGGAAGCACGCGCTCGTGCAAGAGACGACTTTGGACTCAGTGACCACGAGCTGGAGGAAGCTATCGCAGATGTCCGGTCTACAGGTGGCTGGAGTCGGTCACGAGCAATTCAAGCCACAGGGCGACTCTTTGCAACTGGCACCGGCTTTAAACGTGGCATTGGCCAGGCCATGAAGACGGTTGCCCGCGTTTCTGGTGGCAATGGTGGCATAGCAGCTTCTCTTGTTGGTGCTGGCCGGCAAGCCTCGACGGGTGCCGGGCGTGTCTTCATGGGGTCTTCAGGCTTTGGAACTCAGGTAAGTCTTGCGAATGAATATGCAGAGCTGGAACAAGCTCGTGCTCGAGGCGAAGATGTCAGGGGCCGCGAAGCTGCCGTTAGGATGAGCGAAGCCAGGGCAAACCTTGAAGCCTTTACCAGCACTGACGCTTCTACGTTGTTGCGAGCTAAGCCGGAAGATTTGAAGAATGGTCTGAGCTTACTGCCGAATGCTATAGCTGAGCTCCAGGCGCAAGCCACAGATAGAAGTCTTGGCCATGATGTCAATGAAAAGGCACAGAATACACTCGGTAAGGTGCTGGGTGGTCTGGATACGCTCAGTGCGTTTAAGATGTACGGCGCACCCGTAAACGCTGGCACAGTCTATGATGCCACCCACGGTACAGGAATGTCTGACGGCACTCCGGTAGCAGCTCCCAACGATCAACAGGCAGCCCTGAGCGCACAAATGAATGAGATTAGAGCCAGCTTGGTCGCCGCTGGAGTTACCCCAATCGCCCCGCCGACAACACCAGTGAACCCAATCGCGCAAGGTTATAATGCGACCTTGGGTGCACCACCAACGCAAACTGGGTCAGGGCTCACTGGCGATCCTAGTTCTAGGTAATCTATAATTGCTGTATGCAATAATCGCTCCGTTTTCCCGGGATTTATGCGCGCCATTTTCATATAACACAGTTGACATAGAGGCCTATATGTGATTAAGTTATATAGTCATGAAATTGCCGTCTGCAGTTGTCGCTCCTCAACCCGCTCGTCTGGAATTGCCTCCTGAAGTAACGCCCGTTCCGTTTAACCACTCGCGGCCCGATGAAGAATTGCGCCCTGGGGATGTCTATATCGGAGAAGTGCACGCCCCGTTCTATCAGCATGAGCTAGACGATTGGACTACACAGACTCGCGATTATGCCATTCTACTCAGAGGGCACCAAAGGCAATCCACACTTGGATATCCGGCGGATCGGAGATTCAATCCACGCAGTGGAGAGATAGAGACAGTGCGTACAGCGGACCAGATCCGCGCTGGCAAACAGGCTGAACTTGACAGCCAGAAAGAATACCTACGCCGAGGCCTAGGCTCCCTCCTAGCCCGTGGCGATGCGAGCGATATTCTACGCCAAATAAATAATGAACTTTTAGTGGCGACAGAACGGGCCGACGAAGCGCACGAGAAATACAACAAAGTTGTGCAAGGCCTGGGAGCTGCGGCCACGACTGCAGACCTGGCAAAAACAAACTATTTACGGGTAACTGCCGAAGATGCTGCTTGGGAACCCGAGTTCAAAAATCCTCTCAATGTCCGCGCTGCTTCTGGCATGAGTGCGGAAGCCAGAGTAGCTTTTCTCAACCACCGTGGCCGGATAGCACGCGCGGAAGCAAGAAGCGCAGTAGAGAGTACGGACCGGGATACCCTTACCGAACTTATAGAGCCCTTTATACAGCAGCACGAGACTATCTTACAATCCATTAAAGCAGAATTTGATACTATTGATCGAACCTTCGATGCTTGGGCCATCGGACAACTGGACCCTGGCAACTGTGAGGCTGATGCTGAAGATGCACTACTACGTGTTAACGATATTCTTGGCAACGAGCTCGCCGCGCCCGATGGCCACGTCTATGATAGCGCTGCACGGGAAATTATTAATAAAGCTGCGCAAGCGCGTTTCCGACTGGAACAACGCCGTATTGCCCAAGACCCTGGCAGCTACCTGTCAGTCGCACATCACACACCAGACAAGGGTATTCAATTTAGCGACAACACTACCATGTACGAAGATGGTAGTATCAATCGATACGACGGCAGAGGACGACGCATGGCCGATGGCAGCGAATGGCACGAACAGCCGCTGCCTAACGCAGCGCAAGAGGTCGTTGAGGCCTTAAGCGAACCAGGCGCCAATCTTCACAGGCTGTGGGATATCATGCTTACGGATTGGGAACGGACACGCACACCGCAATACAGAGCCGATGCGCTTGCAGTAGCAGAGCCATATATAGCTATGATCGAAGACGAGATGCAGTCGCAAGAGGCACGAATATTTGCTATTGACGACAGTGCCTCCAGATTACTCGCGGAACAACGCGATACTACCACCACCGCTACGAGACAGGCAGAGATAACCCAGGAACTCGGCGCCCTCAGGGCAGACTACGATCAAGCCTGGGCACAACTTCGCTTGACCAACGAGAGGCATAACAACGTTCTGTATTGGGCGCAATACCTGCGTGCTCCCCAGGCTCCCGAACCATCCACTAGTCCGAAACGACGTCGCGGTCAGCAGGCTGCAAATCATGAGCCGGATTACAGCGAGCCGTATATGCATGAAAACAGTGGACAAGAGTTCCATGCAAAGCGATTGAACGGTTTTAACAACCGGACATGGATATTATATCCAGATGGTAGCGCGCACCAAACCGAAGATGGGCGTTTCTACGACCCCCAGGGTAGAGCCGCCTAAAACTACACTTTTTGTGCCGTGCATCGTCGGTTATAATACTAACTGACATGGCGACGTACAAGGTGATTCAGGACATCGAAGCCGAGGATAAGCTCCTTGGTCCGCTAACCCTGCGTCAATTTATTTACGCAGGCATTTGTATATTGTTGCTCTATATCACCTATCTGGCGGCAAGCAAGGGCGCGCCGGCTGTGGCTATTGTTTTTCTACCAGTCGCTGCAATCAGCGGTTTTTTTGCTTGGCCGTGGGGTCGTGATCAGCCAACTGAGGTCTGGGCGCTTGCCAAGATTCGCTTTTTGTTTAAGGCGCGCAAGCGGTTGTGGGATCAGAGCGGCGCCAAAGAATTAGTGACGGTCACCGCACCAAAGAAGATTGAAACGGTATATACGAATGGCCTGTCGCAGAATGAAGTGCATAGCCGCCTTGAAACACTGGCCAATACCATCGACAGCCGCGGTTGGGCAATTAAGAATGTAAATGTAAACTTGTACGCTCAGCCAGCTCAAATGATAGCTATGCCAGATTCTGACCGGCTGATCGCCCTCAACAATATCCCGCAGATTAACGAAGTAGCCGATTTTGATGTGCGCGCCGCAGACGATATTCTGGACGAGACAAATAACCCGCAGGCGCAGCGCATGGAAACGCTCATCGCCGCTTCCACAAAAGCGCATCGCGCACAAATGGTGCAACAAATGCAAGCCAGCACCCCTCCGCCAGTTGCAGCCCCGGCGCAGCAGTCAGCTTCCAGCCAGCAACCAGCACCTGCCAACTACTGGTTTATGCAACCGCCGGGCTTGCCGCAACAGCCTGTGATGACTGTCACGCCAACAGTTATCGCGCCGTTGGCTGCTCCCCAAAACCAGCCAACCTACGCCGCTCAATCGAGCATGCAACCGCAGCAACCAGCAGGCAATAGTCAGGCTGACGAAGCCGCCCTTATGGAGGCACTCCGGGCGCGAGATGCGCAAGAGGCACAAGCTAACGCATACGGTCACTTGCACACACTACAACCACTATCAGCTACTCCACCAGTCACACATCCGGCGGCGGCACAATCTGCACCGTCCAAAGTGACACCAGCACCCAACGCTGCTATACTGCAACTAGCACGAAATGACGATTTGAATGTGGCGACGATCGCACGCGAAGCTCACAAGCGCGCAGAACCACAAGATGAAGTGGTCATCTCACTGCATTGATGTATAGGGATAAAAACAAGAGATGGACAACCAACCCAACCAGCAGCCGATGACGCCCACGCAGCCCTACACGGGGCCGCAGTACGTTCCGCCAACCTATACACCACCGCAGCCTCAAATGAGTGGCGCACCAACGCCGGGTGCTGTGCCTATGCAGCAACCGCAGCCTGGTGGCGTGCCTATGCAGCCAGCAGGGCAGCCGGTGTACGGCAATCAAGCGCTCGCACCCGGCACGGTACCCACGCCGAAGCCTGCCGCGCCGCACACCAACCCCAATAGCACGCAAAATACGTTACAAATTGCTGAAATCCGCGACGGTATCGTTATTATGAACGACGGCTCATTCCGTTCGGTCATTATGGTGAAGTCTATTAATTTCGATCTCATGAGCCAGGGCGAACAAGAGTCAGTCGAGTATGCCTACCAGGGTTTCTTAAACTCGCTTTATTTTCCAATCCAAATATTTATTCGCTCGCAAAAAGTTGACTTACAGCCGTACATTGACCGGCTCGATAAAATTCGCAGCCAGCACGACAACATGCTTTTAGCCGTGCTTATGGACGACTACATCAACTACATCGACCAACTGGCACAGCAAACCAACATCATGGACAAAAAGTTCTATATTGTTGTCCCGTTTTTTCCTAAAGTTGATGTTCAGAAGGCACTCACGAGCAGCAAAAACTTCCTTACGGGGCTTGTGGCGCTGTTCAATACGCAAGATCAGCACGTTGTTATCAACGAAGATGACTTGGAAAAGGCGAAGACCGAACTCCGCAATCGTGTGCAGGCCTGCCTGAGTGGTTTGCTACAGTGTGGCGTGCAGGGCTTGCCCCTGGATACGCAGGAGTTGATTGAACTTTATTACGACACATACAATCCAGATACTGCCACACGTCAGCAGCTCAAAAACTTTAATCAGCTCAATGCTGACATTGTAACCAAGGGGCAGGGTATGGCTGCGCAAGCACACTTGCAACAGGAGCTTGTATAATGGCACTTTTGTCACGCAAGAAAAAGATCGACCCGGTTGCTGCCGCACAAGCGCAGCAGTTGCAAGAGCAGCAAGAGGTCAACGCCGCCTTTCAAAAGGGCATCACCGCACTCCGCGACTTTATTGCGCCCAGTTCGTTAGAGTTCCAGAGCAGTTCTTTTCAGATTGGTACGCGTATGGCGCGCACTTTTTACGTGTATGGTTATCCACGGCAATTGTTTACTGGTTGGATGAGTCCGCTGGTAAATATTGACGAAGTGATCGACTTGTCAATTTTTGTGTACCCCGTGGAAAGTCAGGTGGTGCTCGAAAATCTACGCAAGAAGGTGACACAATTGGAGGCTGCCACGCAGCTGGACAACGAGAAGGGCCGCGTGCGCGACCCACAAAAGCAGGTAGCCATTATGGATGCCGAAGAAATGCGCGACAAGTTACAGGTGGGCGAGGAACGCTTTTTCCGCTTTGGGTTTTACTTTACGATTTACGGCAGCTCGCAAGAAGAGCTCGAATTTGTCTCGCACAAGATTGAATCTATGCTGGGCCAACAGTTGGTGTACTCCAAAGCTGCAAGTTCGCAGCAGGAGCAGGGTCTCAACAGCACTGTCCCGCAGTTTAGTGACCAGTTGCAGATCCGCCGGAACATGTCCACCGGAGCTATCTCGACCACCTTTCCATTTACCAGTGCCGACCTTAGCCAGGACAATGGCATCTTGTACGGCATCAATATGCACAATTCCGGCCTGGTTATTTTTGATCGCTTCAGCTTGGAAAATGGCAACTCAGTAGTGTTTGCCAAATCTGGTGCGGGTAAGAGTTTCACGGTCAAATTAGAAGCGCTGCGTAGCCTCATGCTGGGCACTGAGATATTTATTATCGACCCTGAAAACGAGTACGAACGGATGAGCGATGCCGTTGGTGGCGCATATGTGCGTTTGAGCCTGAACTCAGCAACGCGTATCAATCCCTTCGATTTGCCGCAAGTAGTAGACACCGAGGAAGCCGACAATGCGCTGCGTAGCAACCTCATCACCATGCACGGCTTGCTACGTCTGATGATGGGTGGCGCGCAGTCACAGCTGATTGGTGGCAATACGGCTTTAGTACCGGCACTCAGCCCGGTAGAAGAGTCCGATCTTGACGCCGCACTCATCGAAACCTATGCCAAAGCCGGGATCACCAACGACCCGCTAACGCACACCGGCACGCCGCCGACTATCGTGGATCTGTATGACACGTTGCTGCATATGGGAGGCACCGGGCCGCAGCTGGCGCAGCGCTTGCGCAAATATACCAGCGGCACTTTTGCAGGCATATTCAGCCAACAGAGCAACATCGACATCAGCAACCCGCTCGTGGTGTTTAACATCCGCGACCTAGAGGACGAGCTGCGCCCCGTTGCCATGTACATTGTGCTTAACTACATTTGGAATAAAACCAAGACCGATCAAAAGCGCCGCATGCTGGTGGTAGACGAAGCTTGGCAGCTCATGAAATACGAGGATTCGGCCAATTTCTTGTTCTCTTTGGCCAAGCGAGCCCGCAAATATAATCTGGGCATCACCACTATTACACAGGACGTGGAAGATTTCATAGGTTCACGTATGGGCCGTGCGATTGTCGCCAATGCCAGTATGCAATTTTTGCTCAAACAATCGCCATCCGCTGTCGATGTCCTGGCAGATGTCTTCAAACTCACCTCCGAAGAAAAGAAACGCTTGAGCCAATTCCCGGTGGGACAAGGGCTATTTTTTGCCGGCCAAAACCATGTGCACGTCCAGATTGTCGCCAGCCCTACCGAAACAGGCCTCATCACCACCAACCCGCAGCAGTTGCAGCGTATCCAGCAGGGCGATATGAGCCAGCCGCAGGGCACAATTGACCTCAGTAATCAGTTATATCCAGGAAGTTTATAGATGAAACAGCGGAGCGCAGCCGCCTAGTATGGCACAAGAATTCTACAAGCCGCAGAAGGGTGGACGACGGAATGACGAAGAGGTGGGTAATGGCGTCTATGACCCTTCATCGTTTGGCACCGCCCCGCATTCGCGCACTGAAAGTGCCCGTACGCAAAGCGACCGGGCCGCAGGCACATTAGGTAACATCGATGAAGTTCTGGGCGGCGAGCAAAATACACCAACTGGGCAGCGTGATACCCGGCCTGATTTGCGCTCAGACGCGGGCCTCATGGGGAGTGGAGCGCCCGATCTCGCTGCACAAGGCAGAGCGGAACAAAAGCGGGCTGCTCGTTACGCAAGTGCCGTGCCCGATACTGACCTGCGCGACTCTGAGGAGGGCTTATTTAACGGAAAATCAGATGATGAAAAGGGTACACGGCGAGAAAGAAGCGCGTCTTTCTTAAAAAGACACAGAAAAGCGCTGCTTTTCGGTATTGGCAGCAGTCTGGTCACCGTCGGCCCGATTATTGTATTCCTCATTTTTCTTTTGACCTCGCTCGGCATACCAGACCTAGCACAGAATGTCATCGCTCGTGAGCTAAAAACGACAGCCAAGGCAAGCCTCGAAAGTACCATGGCCCTGGAGGGCGAAAACGAGGGGGTCGATGCTGCATCTGACAGCACATTTGCCGCCATAAATGCGAAGTTTGGCAATCTGAAAGATCAGATATTAACCAAATTTTACGGTTTTGGGCCGGTGCAGTCATACCAAGCGTTTAAAGCAAAGTGGACACCGAGCGGCGCTATCGCCAACTTGGAAAACAGCGATGTTATTCAATATGGAATGAGCGCACCAAACGTTTTTGGGCGGCAGCGACTCACGAGCATTACCTTTAAGACAGGTCCCAACCTCACGGACACAACGACGGTAAACGTCTCAAATCCGAGTAAATTTCGTGGGATAATCAATAGGATAAAGAGTCCGCTTGGCACAACAGTCGATAGCGCAAGGCAGACAGGGGAAATAGCAGCCGCCTTCCAAAAGGCTATGGATTTTGGAATTCCAGATACCCCTTGGATCATACGGGGAGCGGCGACACGTAGTTATATACAAAAAATTGGTGGCAGCCTCGGAGGACTTCTGACAAGTAAATTTGTCGGCAAAAGCAGCGACCAAGCTAAGGTAGAGGTCCAAAAAGAGTCATTTGATGCGACCAATGATGTAAGTGGCGTAGGGACGAGTGGGTCTTCGCTTGACGAGGCAGAGCAAAAAGTGGCGCAAACCCAGCAGCAATGCGCGGACGATCCTAAGTGCTTGCAGCAAGAGATAGCAACAAACGCCGGCAACCAAGCAACATATGACCGGCAGACCGCCGGCAGTGTCGGTGATTACAACAATAGCGCACCAGATAGCATCGGTATTCCGGCCCAAACCGAACAAGCTGCCATTGCCAGCACTGACGAAAGTACGACCCAGCGAGTGGCCGAGGATTTGGCGAATGCCGGCAGTCCGGGCGTTGGCGCGCTATTTAAACTCTGCTTTGCTTATCTTGGGTCGAGATTGGATAGCGGCATGATGAAGGCGCAAAGTAACGAAGTGCAGCGCGAATTCTTGTTGCTCGTCTCGACCGCCGCTCAGCAGAAACAAGGAGGCACAAGCGCAAGCGGTCTATCTTCAGCCCTTAGCGCAATGAACTGGAAGATCGGCGCCTTCGGTAACTCAAACCCCATGCAGCCGAGCGGCAGCGTCGATACCAGTGACACACCGTCCACCCAGGGCAATGCCTACGGCGGATTGTCTGACAAAACGATATTCGACGTAATCTTCCCGTCATCTGTCGCCTCTGTCCTCAATCCTGTCGCCAGCTCAACCTGCAGCTCACTGACTGACGCAAAGAGTCAGCTACTGGGCGCCATCGGACTCACCATAGTCAAATTCGTCGGCGGACTGCCGGACGCAGCAGAAGCAGCTGGTGGCGCCTCTCTCGGGGCAGCAGCAAAAGCCAGCGTCGCCAAATTCGGCTCGAGTATTGTCGATAAGCTCACAACCAAGAAAGGTTTTGGCGAACTCTTCCAGACCAGCAAAAACTTTGCCCGTACGACTGCCAAAGATGGCGCGCAGACTGCGGTTGCCACCCTGCTTTTCCAAGCGGCAGTCATGAGCCATGCCGGTGTGATGCATTCTGGCCTGGCAACGGGGCAGTCGTTTGCTAATGACGCCGACAACGGGGCAAATCAGTTTGCACAAAGCACACTCCAGCAGCAAGACTATGCCGCGCCTCTGGACAATACGGCACTCCAGCAGCGGGAAGAGGACAACGCGCAAAGCGTTTCGCTCGATAACAGCTCGCGCAGTTTTGTCGACCGCTACTTTGCGCTCAGCAATGCAAATTCATTGCTCAGTCATATCGTGCTGTCTGTCGCCGGTAAGACTGGCCGTACGATGGCCGGTTCATTCGTGCAAAGTTTTTCGCATCTGTTTAACCCGCTGCGCGTTGTGGGCAGTCTGTTTAGCTCATTAAATCGAAAAGCCGTAGCAGCAACGTTTAGCACGAATAGTTTCTACGGCAACCTACAGATGGGGATTACTCGTGAGGAATACAACCTCATCGAAACCAATCTGGCGTATGCGCCTGCAGAAAATCGGTATACTTTGGAGCAAAGCGGTAAGGAAGACGCTATCGCCTCGAAGTATGACACTTGCTTTACCACACCGATCACTGATTTGATTGCTAATGGTGATATCAAGCGCAACGACAACGGCAGTATTAATGACTCCGGCTATTTGTGCTCGCCGCAAAACCTTGGCGTTCACAATCCGAGCTATGGCGACCTCGTATTTCGCTATCGTCTCTCGCACATGTATGACAACATGGCGAGTACACTTCTGGATCTGCAGCAAAAACCCTCTGCCGGAGCTGCGCAATGATAAGCAAACGCCGCGTTTTGGCTAGCGCAAACCGCCTGCCTTATTACGTTGTATGTCTGGTATTTTTGGTCGTAGCGATACTAATGCCGATCCGCATCGCAAGCGCCTACAGTACCGATGATTTTAAAAGCATTATCGGCAAGTCATGGTGGTATAGCCAAGATTCCTGCGGCCGGACAAGTGTTTCCACTGCCAGCAACACAACCGGAACGATTAAGCAGCTGACGGCAAGTGGCAGTTGGTCCAGCGGTTTGTCAGCACCGTACACGCTTGAAGCATTTATGATTCAAGTTTTGATGGATATTGCAGCTAAGGAAGGCGTAGCGACAACAGACGTGGTCACCGAACAACATGTGGTTGCTTTGGTAGCATTTGCATATGGTGAAGGTGGCAATATTACCAACGGCGATATATATAACCCCCTCAATACCGGGATTAATAATTCATCACTTGTGAGCGGAAGTAATAGTGCGAGTGGATTGCAATCATTCAAATCATTTGATGCTGGCGTTGAAGGCACGGCCGAAACCATGACCACTCCAAACCAGGATCGTTTGGCGGCGACGCTTATTAACCCGAACTCAACTACGACCGACTTTATGCACGCCCTAACGTACTACCAGCAGTACCCGCACAACCAATTATGGGCGGAAGCATCGCAGCCGCCGCACCAAGATTCATACTACAGCCAACGCTTGCAGCTGGTACAGCAGACAATTGCAAATTATCCGCAGACCGCTGGCCTGCAGCTTGGACCTCCCGGCAACACCCAGACAACGTTGCCAATCGTAACTGACCATCTAGTGTATCATCCTGGGGGGTCGTCATCAGGGTCAACCAGCCCAACCACAACCGCGAGCCAACCGGCGACGTCATGCACCACCAACGCAAATGCAAGCAGCGCCTCAAGTAGCCCCAATGCAGTTGGCATTGTCGCTACCGCAATTAAAGAATCATGGCCAACGCAAGCGCAAGGGTTGAGCCTAAGGCCAAAGCCAGAATACAGCGCGGACATATGTCAGTTTAACAAGAGCTTCTGCCAAAACGGGACAGCAGATTCCACCGCCGCTGACTGCGGAATATTTGTAGCAACGGTTATGCACGCCTCGGGTGCAGATCCCCACTATCCAAGCGCAGGCACCAGCAACCAAGCAAATTATGTACTCAAGCATCCGGAGCTCTACGCTATCGTTGCTTACCAGTTAAAGACAACCGCAGACCTGCATCCTGGTGATATCTTAATCCTTAATGCGGGGAGTTACAGAAATTCCAGCGGACAATGGGTGATCCCGGGAGGCGCCGGAGCGTCTGGACACACGATGATCTGGACCGGACCACAGGCAGCTACAAAAACCAATGAAGCCAGTGCATCTTTGGGCGACCGTATGCCTAATCTGGGGACAATGGGCGACTACGACCTAAACCACGACCCTCTGAACCGCGGTTATTACCTCGTCGCACGACTTACAAAATCACTATCAACATAGGGGGCAGCGGCATGCAACAATCGCAAACTAGAAAGAAATTATATATCGCGGGCGGCGTCGGAATCGTCGGCATTCTCATCCTCGTCAGTGTTTTTCATAAACAGCCCGCAAAACCTACCATAACTATTGCGGCCACCCCTTTGAGCGCTACGGTTAGCATCAACGGCAAACGAGGCGTCGTTGGAACCAATATTGTGCAGTCCGGCTCCATTGAGATAGTCGTATCCCACAAGGGTTTTGCCACGCAGACGCGGATTGCAACCGTCCAAAGAAACGCCACGAATTATGCAGGATTTATACTGGCATCAAACAGCCAAGCTACTGCCAATTGGTATAGCGAACATTCTGCCGACCAGCAAGCAAGCAGTAGTATTGCGAGCAAACAGTCCGACATAAGTGCTACAGAGTCCATTCAGAATGTGCCGATTATTCAGATATTGCCATACCTTGGCCCTGGGCTTGAATATCGCGTTGACTACGGCGTCAACCCTTCACCGACCGCTGTCCAGACTCCAGCTATTTATATCAACGCGCTGACGCCAAAAGCGCGCGCTGACGCCTTACATTGGATTAAGAGTCGCGGCTACGACCTTGCAACTATGAAGATCGTCTTCACCAGCGATCCAACGACACTATAAAGAAAGAAGAGCTATGAACCCGCAAGACTATATCTACGCATCAGGCCAATCACAATCGAGTAAAAGGCGGGTGGTGCGCCTCATCATCATCCTTACACCGCTCGTGCTGCTATCCATCGGCGGGGTGGCAATGTGGCAGCACTATGTGGTAGATAAGATCGTTACCTTGCGAGCCGCCGCCGGTACCAGTATTACACTTGGCAAACCCTTTGGGCCGGGGAATAACGCCGGCGTACTTGGCGATACTATTCTGCAAACGAACAGCCAGGCTAAGATTCGCCTGTCGCCAGGTTCTTACATTCTCGTTTTTAGCGGCGCAGACTACGCGGCGCAGACACAAAAAATTACGGTCAGTTCAAACAACTTAACGCTTTCTACTCCCAGCCTCAATTACAGTGCCCAAAAACTGGACAGCCTCCTTGCCGACGAAAAGCCGGCCATCCAGACAGTTGTTTCGGGTATAAACAGCCTCTCAGGATACACCACCTCCTATGAAAGCCTCTACGGCGCAGGCGATTGGTACGCGGCAAAGCTCGCTCCACCCGACCCGACGACGCAAGACGTATTACGGGTTGTGCTCCACAAAGAAAATGGCGTATGGCAGGTTGCGGCAACGCCTACCCTCATACTATACAGTGGGGATTACAAATCAATTCCGGTTGCCGTCGTGCGCGACATCGACAACAGTTAATTCTATAGGGGGATGATGCTGGCTGCCTGAGAAAAATGATGCGTGGCCACGTCCGCGTCGGTGGTTGTAATAAATGTTTGGTAGTCGCGGACATATCCGGTGAGTGCTTGACGACGCTTGGCGTCGAGCTCACTAAAGACGTCATCCAAGAGGAGCATCGGCTGTACAGCGCGGGCCGACTTGAGTAACTGCAACTCAAGTATTTTCAACACGAGCACCAGCGTACGCAACTCGCCACGCGACGCGACTTCGGCCATTGGCCGGCCGTCGATCAGAGCAGCTATGTCGTCTCGGTGCGGACCAGTGCCTGTAAAACCACGCAGGATATCCAGCTCCTCACTCGCTTCTAAACGCTTTAGCAGGCTTGATTCATATTGCTCCGCCGAGCAGGAGGACATATACTCAAGCGCAATCTTGTGCGGGCCTCCAGCAAGACTACCGTAGTGTTCGCTGGCGCGTTCGTTGATTTGCGCGAGGAGTTGCAACCGGCGCTGCGCGATCCGACCGCCCAACTCGCTCAAACGCAGATTCCATACAAACAGCTGCTCGTGCACATCGCGTGGGCGCTGCTTGAGCAGGGCATTGCGCTGCGTTAGTACGCGGCGATACTGACGGCGCATGGGGCCAAAATCAAGCTCCAGCTGTTCCAGAAGGTCATCCAGGAACGCCCGTCGGAGTTCTGGCGAGCCGGTAAGCAGCAGCAAATGATTCGGCTCAAACAACACAACTGGCAGCGTACGTGATGCATGCAAACGTACAAATGTCTGATCGTCCAGTTCAAAACTTTTGGCAACTGTTCCAGCGCGACCGGGTTGTATTTTGACAATCCGCGTCTGTTCGTCGTCAACGGCATCAATCCGCGCCCACTCGGTGCCGTTTTTGATAAGCTCGCTGTCGCGTGCGCGGTATGAGCCGCCCAGAGCCGCCACCAGCACCGCTTCTAAAATATTTGTCTTGCCGCTCGCGTTTGGGCCCACAATAATATTCACGCCATCGTCAAAAGCAAACGAAGCGTCACCGTACGAGCGGAACTGCTGCAACCGCAGCGAAGAAAATGCCATATCACCTATTCTAACAGTTTAACGGCCCATATCTATGTTACCAAAGTCAGAGCAACGTTACTGGCGTGTCACTCCAGGTTAATACGCTCCTTCTTAGCTCTTTAGCGGCATAATAAGATGCGTGTAATCCGTAGCGGCCGGATCGACTAGAACAATCGGCTCCAGCTTGCCATTAAAGCAGAATGAAACGTCAGGGCCAGACAGAGCATGGAGCGCGTCAAGCAAGTAGCGTGAATTGAGCGTGATGTCGCCGCTGCCTTCAATTTTAGCTGCTGCGGTTGCCGTGTTCTCGCCCAATTGCGAGGCCACAGAACGAATGCTAAGCTCCTGTGAGGCCTCGTCAACGTGAATGGTGATACTTCCCGCACTTTCGCGCGCAAACAAGCTAGAGACCTTCGTAACGTTGAGCAGGTCGGCACGTTTGAGTGTGGCCGTGACCGCAAACTTGGCTGGCAGTAATTTGCGGTAGTCGGGATATTTACCTTCAATTAGGCGCGCGACTAGTTCTACATCACCCGCTCGGAACAGCACTTGTTGTTCGTCGCTCATCACGATCACTTCGTCGTCAAAATCGTTCACAATACGCAGCACATCCTGCATAGCCGACACCGGAACCAACAGGGAGACGGACTCGGTTGTCGGCATCAGAACTTTTTCAGCCAAGCGATAGCTGTCCGTGGCCGCCATGCACAATTTGCCGTCAACACTGTGTATAAACACGCCGGTAAGTACTGGGCGCGCCTCGTCGGTGCTCGCAGCCAACGCCACTTGTTGCAGGCTGGCTTTCAACTGCGCACCGCCGATTTTCCAGGTTTGGCCCTCGGTGATCCCTGGCATCACTGGAAACTCTTCTGCTGCTACGCCGTTAATCACCGACTGGTATTGCTCCGTCGCAATCGCCAACTTTGCGTCATCCTGTTTAAGGTCAATGACGCCACCCGGCAGACTGCTGATAAAATCTTGCATCAACCGTGCTGGGACGGTGATCGCGCCATCTTCTGCCACTTTTGCGCCGATGTAGTGCGTAATACCGATGTCTAGATTGGTAGCCGCGATACTCAGTCGATTTTCCACGGTCTTAATAAGTACGTTTGCGAGTACTGGCAGCGTGCCCCGTGCGTTCGCTACACGGCCAACGGTGCCGAGTGCTTTGTTTAGGTTTTCCTGTGTAACTTGTAGCTGCATTATTCGTTTCCTTTCTTCTTATATATTTAATTAGTAGTTGTTATAGGCCCTGTGGAAACCGTGGATAACAATGGACCGAACAGCGGGGAAAGCGACCAAAAAGACCGTGGAAAAGCAGGGGGATGAAATGGGGCAAAGTTGTGCAGGATTTGCAACGCAGTCGGCTTGCATGTGGATGAAGGGTGGGGGTTTGTGCACAAAATGTGTTCAGGACAGGCAGTCTTCAACCTATTGTCCACAGGCTTTGCACAAGTTTTTGGACTAGCTAAACCACCGAAAATGGGCGGAAAAGGAATGCTCAACCCATGTTGCTGCATGTGGGTCCAGCGTAGTGCAGCCTGGCGTTTTTCCGTCCGGGGGATGGAAAAACCCAAGCGAAACGCACACTTGCGGCAATATGGTGTTCGAGCATTCCTTTTCCGCTGCCGATTATCACGCATACAGCCGGTCCTTGATCTGTGAAATCGCCGATCGCAAGTCGGCATCCAGCCGCGACTCTTTCTCGATCTTTTCTACCGAGTGGATCGCAGTTGTATGATCCTTGCGTCCGAGTTCCCGCGCAATCTTCGGGAAACTGAGGTGTAGTTCGCTGCGCATGACGTACATCGCTACTTGTCGCGGCACTACAATGTCCTTGTCGCGCTTGGGGCCTACGATATCTTCCACGGCGACCTGAAAATGCCGCGCCGTCCGCTCAATGATTTGCTTGGCGCTAATATGCTTGGGGCGAGTGTGGGCCGTATCCAACAAACTGCTCGCAACGGCAAGCGTTGGCTCCAGCCCGCGCATCTCACAGGTTGCCAGTAGTTGATTAAGCGCGCCCTCCAGCTCACGAATGTTGGTCTGAACATTGGTTGCCAAAAATTCAGTCACATCAGTGTCCAGTCGCATCCCATGGCTCTCGGCTTTTGTCTGCACGATCGCGCAGCGTGTCTCAAAATCGGGCGTTTGCATATCGATGCTCATACCCCAAACAAAACGGCTGCGCAACCGTTCTTCAAGCGTCGGAATATCGCGCGGCGGCTTATCGCTGCTGATAATAATCTGCTTATTCCCCTGGTGCAGCGCATTAAAAGTGTGAAAGAATTCTTCTTGTACCTTTTCTTTGCCGGCAATGAACTGCACGTCATCGACGATCAGCACATCGGCGCTGCGGTAGAAATCGGCGAAGTCAGTGTTCTTTTTAAAGCGCAAAGCGTCCACGAATTCTTGCAAAAACTGTTCGCTGCTGACATACACCACCCGAGCGTTCGGATTGTCCGCCAGGACCGCGTTGCCAACTGCTTGGATAAGATGGGTCTTGCCGATCCCGACGCCGCCATACAAAAAGAGCGGATTGTACTTGGTGCCGGGGTTAACAGCAATGGCCTGGCACGCGGCATACGCGAGCTCGTTGCCGCTCCCCGCGATGAAATTGTCAAAAGTATAGTGCTCGTTGAGGCCTTGGCGGTAGGCATGGGTGAGGGCGGAGGTGCCAGCTTTGCTTTTGGGCGCCGGAGCTGATTGGGTGGTGGATGGAGGAGCGAGCGTGATTGGCACGTCGCTCGGCCGCGCATGCGCCAACGCGGAGTGAATCTTAAATTCCACCTCTGGGGACTCCATGCCGTTTTTTTCGAGGAGCTTTCGGACCGTCTCCTTGTATCTCTGATCGAGCGTGCCTTTGCTGAACACATTAGGCACACCGATTATTAACTTATTGCCGTCGCGGCGCAGGAGGGTAGTATTTTTGAACCATGTCACATACGTGCCGCGCGATAGCTGCACTTCCAACTCCCCTAATACTGCTTGCCACAGATTGTCTCGCATCCCTCGTCACTCCAAACTCTTACGCTCAACTATACAGAGGATATGCCGACTTTTCCACAATTTTATACGGTAATTTTGCCAACACACAAAAATCGGTGGAATAGCATAAAGTTATGCACAGTCTGCGCTCTCATCTGTCAAATCTGTGGAAAATACTTGGCTAATCGTGGAAAACTTGCTAGTATTGGTGGGGTAAACATTGTTATTTTCACCGGCAGATCCGAAAGATAACAATACATACGGATAATAATGTGCGAAGGGCAGTGGCAAGTGGTGAGACTTGCTGATTGTACGCTCGTACGCTAAACTGGAAATATCTATGCCAAAACGAACTTTTCAACCCAAAAAACGCCATCGCTCACGCGTGCATGGTTTTATGAAGCGTATGAGCACGCGAGCCGGACGCACCGTATTACATCGCCGCCGCCTCAAGGGCCGCGCGATGCTCTCACGATAGGTGTTTTGAGCTGCATAAAGCGACGTATTCGCTGGCAGTAGGAATGGCGCACGTCGGCTGTAAGACTAAGGGAGTATATGCTTGATCGTACGCATCGGTTTCATGGACTCGGCAGCTTACGCTTTGCCTATAGCCGTGGACAAACGGTGCGTGGCCCGTTGATGTCGCTAAAATATATACGCAATCAACGCCGACATGACTGGCGGGCTGCGGTGGTCGTAAGCCGCAAAGTCCATAAATCGGCAGTGGTGCGTAATCGCATCCGCCGCCGTATCTTTGAAATCATCCGCACTGAGCTAGCAGACTTTGCCGAGCCATTTGATCTAGTGTTCATTGTATATAGCGACCAGCTGGCTATGGCTTCATCCAATGAGCTGCACAGTCGGGTTGTCGCCCACCTACAGTCTGCTGGTGTGCTGAAGCCCTAGCACGTACGCTTATATTGCCCCGGTGGGTATGCCGCCTATTGATTCTATTGAGGACCCCATGGGCTGCGTCGCTCAAGGCCGACGATTTTGCGAAGCTGCCGAATGGGGTAGATCATGCTATTTCTCTGTTCTAACTGCTGCAATGCATGTTCTCGCTGCTCGCGTGACATACCCACAAAAACAACGGGGTCCACGTCTTCCCATAGATTTTTTACGTCAGGGCGCTCTGATTCGGGAAGTGACCTGATTGCGTCGTAGACATGAGTGATCCGGGCCATATACCCGACGACGTGATCTTTTAGCGCCGGTTTGAGGCTATCGAGATCTTTCCGGAATTGCTGGATAGCCGTTTGCCTTTCGTTTTCGGGGAGAGACCCAATATCTTTGTATATTTGGGAAAAACGGCGGGCCATGTCGTCGGGATGAGTGGGTGCCTCGCTAGCGGCCGGCTCAGGTAGGTCGGTATCTGTCAGTGTGTCTTGGTGGGCTGGCGCCCATGCGTTGGAGTCACCTCGTTCAACAGCCCCAGCAAGCAAACCTTTCAAGGCTATAGCTGGCTCTACCCCTGCGGGCGGCTCGGTAGTCTCACGATTGACTTGATTGGCGACCGGTTTAGTAGCAATCAGGTCAATCGTGTGGCCGAATTGCGTGATATCCTCCACGTCCCTGCCCAAAGTTAACTCAAGAAAATTCGGAAAGACTGCTTTTGCGACAGTCAAAGCTTCCCCTAGGGTAAGATACCCTGGTACAAAGAACCTTTGTGCACCGCGTCGGGTAGGTCCACCAAATCCGTCCGCTAGCTCGACCGCCGTCAGATTCCTCGTATGTACGACGATAGCCTGTCCCCGCTGAACGTCGGGTATATTCTCACGCTCCTTAAGCCGCTCCGAAGTTACTGTGTCGAAACCATTTTTTCGTTTCCATTCCAGCACCTCAAGAGGCTCTCTCTCACTTCCAGCGAGATACGACAAAAGGTCAGCTGTTCCGCCCACTACGTGTGCTTTAATAAACTCCTCCGGGATGTACTTTTCGCGCCAGTCTTCAAATTCATGGACAGTTTTCAGTCTATTACTGTCCATAATATGTAGCCGCATACCTCTCTCGTGCCCCTCCGGATTCCAGCCAAACTGCATCGCAGGCTGTATCCCTTGCCAAATAGGGAATGCCTCTCTGACTCCAGGAAGTGCAGCGTCAATTTTACCCTGAATATCGGGAGGTATTTCTGGCTTGTTTAGGGGCAACGCCTCATGAGGATTCATAAGATTACTTTAGCATGATATGCACTATACGTCAATTACGGCGTACCGACTTACCTCTGGCTACAGCAGAGAGCAAAGGACAATGCCAGAGACAATGTAACAAGATATTATAGACATAAGCAGTAATTTGTGTTAACGTATCATTAAGCATGCATCCTGCTGAAGCAAAAACAAAAAATCCCTACGACAACGAATTCCAAGAGCGGCTCGCGGCGCTCGATCTTCATTTGAACCATGAGCAGCTTTATGCAGTGAATGAAGCGCGAGACGCCAGAAATCAAACTTTTGGTGCTGAGGTAACTGCTTTGGAAGAAGTAGCTAATGTGTATGGTGGTCTTTCTAAGACGGGAACTATAGAGCAGGCAGCGGACGGCTTGGCGGCTGTTATAGATGAGCGTTTGGCTGAGTACCTCCAGACACCAGAAGGCAAGAACGATGAACGGGCGGCTAGACTTGCGCGTTTTATACGAACGCCGCGCGAACAAACTGACAAAGTCGCGCTGAAAGAAGTGGCAGCAGAACTGCAAATAGGGTTCGGCGGGCTCAAACATGCGCTCATGAGTGGCTCCCGCCGACACGCAAAGATCCACAAAGAGGCGCAGCGGAGACTAGAGGGTCAAGACGAACCTGACGAACGGGCTGCGCTCCAAAAAGCGAGTGACATAACGAGCCAAACTCCCCTCAAACCTATAGAAAGAAGCGACCTCCGAAACGGTGGGGACCCCGAAAATGGTACTGAAATGCTTGCGGTAGTGCAACAGGATCAGGACCGTCTAGAAGAAGATGGGCGAGCTATAGTTGAGGCCTGGAGTAAGGCAAGTTCTTCGGATATGCAGCCTATCCTTAAGGCAATTGTTCGCGGAGATCTCTCTGCCGCTCAATTGATTAATCACCTTCAGACCAAGTACGACGATAGGAGAGATAAAGAGCGGAGGGCTGATCTCACTCGTGCTTTACGTAAAACGCTCGGCTCGCTAGAGGACGAGGCAATCTTTCAACTTGCAGAGGCCTCACTCGTTGGTTTGAGCTATGGTGAGGCCGAGCAGTCGCTGCTGGCTGAGTATCAGCAGGCGGCCGACACGCTAATTAGTCTACTTGGCGACGATAAAAATAAATCCCAGTTCGTACATAGAGTTGAAGGTGCAGTCAAGGAGAAGCAACGCGAGTTTGAATCACACGGCATCGACAGCTCATTGACTCAATATTGGCAGTTTACACCACGGACGATTGCCATTGCGGCCGACCCTCACAGAGCACTACGGAGTGCTGGCTATGATGATATCGAGACGACCTATTCGCTGCGCTCAGAAGGCATACACTTTACCCGCCCTGGTGATTGGCGCGGCCATGCAGGAAGGGACGACAGGAGTGCTAATTATATGCAATATGCGCACACAGGGACAGTGGCAGGGCGTGATAATGATGTAATTGACCAATCATTTGGGAGCGCAATTGTTTTTCCTCTCGACAGCCTCACAGCAACCACACCGCTGAGAACTGAGCGAAAGACGACTGTCCGTGGTGAGACTGCGGCTGCTGACGCCACCTTTCGCCCCGAAGATTTATCTACTCAATATGGCTACTCTCTGCGTAATGCCTACATTGTCCCTTTTTATACCGACGAGCAGCTCGAGAAAACGGGTATGCTGCCGTTTGATGCAAACGGTGATCCTATGTATCCTCCAGCCGCAGAACCATTGCGTGAGATATACCGAAATCAAGGGTTTCCGGAATCTTGGATAGCTAAGCATATCATTGATATTCCAGAAGAGGTATTTGTTGCCGGCGGCACAACACTCGCAGCCTATGCGCAAGCGGAGATTGACCGCCGTATGCGCACGGAAAAGGCTGAGAAGAAAATAACCGCTCTCCGGGCTCGACCAGGCCTATTTGAAAAAGGCAACCTTGATAGGCACGGTGAAACAAGCAGGGCGGCAATCGAACAGCTTATTGTAGTCGAGTAACTGTTGTTAGAGACTACGTAACATCTGGCGTAGTCGTGGTATAGTATAGCTAAAGGAGTAAATAGCTAACCTATGTTCACTACGCTTATTGTCCAGCCGATTTTTAACCTGCTGGTACTGATTTATGCACTGCTGCCTGGTCATAACTTTGGCCTGGCGATCATTGTCTTTACGATTGTCGTGCGTCTGCTTTTGTGGCCGCTACTCAAAAAGCAGTTGCATCAGACCAAGTTAATGCGCCAAATAGCGCCAGAGCTCAAGCGTATCAAGGCGGCCAGCAAAGGTGATCGCCAAAAAGAGACGCGTCTGATGATGGAGCTATACAAAGAGCGTGGCATTAGCCCGTTTGGTTCGATCGGCATTCTGCTGTTGCAAGTGCCTATCCTGCTGGGATTGTATAGTGGTTTGCGCCGCGTTGTCGGCAACCCGCACGAACTCGTCAGTTTCTCGTATCCTGCATTACAACACTTGCCTTGGATGAAGGAGCTGGCCAGCAATATCCATAAGTTTGATGGCACGTTATTCGGCGCAGTTGATCTGACGAGGTCAGCACTGGGGCCAAAAGGTGTGTATTGGCCGGCAATGATTATCGTTGCGGGCAGCGCGGTTGTGCAATTCTACCAGAGCAAGCAGTTGATGCCACAAGACAAAGAGGGACGTAGCTTGCGGGCGATTCTCAAGGGCGCCGGTGGCGGCAAGGCCGCGGATCAGGCAGAAGTGAACGCCGCAGTGGGCCGCAGCACACGCTTTTTACTTCCCGTGATGGTCTTCTTGTTTACGGTTAATATTGCATCAGCGCTCAGCCTGTACTGGCTCGTGGGAGGTTTGGTGGCTTTTATTCAGCAAAGTATCGTCCTGCGCGAAGACACCACCGAAATGGAAGCCGAAGTGGATGGCCAAAAAGTGACCGCCGAAGTAATTGCCGAGCCCAAAAAACCTACTACCTCCAAACCCAATCCTAAAACGTCCGGCGGCGCCAAACCCAAACAGCGTAAAAAACAGAGGAGATAATTCATGGAAGAAGCAATTCAGTTTGCGAAAAAATACCTCGAAGACCTGCTGTCATTTTTTGGACTGAATACCGATGTTATGGCTACCATCGAAGATGACGTGATTGAGCTGAGTGTACCATCCACGCACCTCAACGGCTTTCTGATTGGCCAACGCGGTGAAAATATGCGCTCCATGCAGTTTCTGGCGAGCAACGCACTCAAGAACAAGGGTTTTGCGTATACTCGTGTCAACGTCGACGTCGCTGATTACAAAAAACAGCGTGCCGACCGGCTGCGCGATCAGGCAGAAACATGGATGAAACAGGTCAAAGAAAGCGGCAAGGCGATGGACCTCGCACCTATGAATGCCGCCGACCGGCGGACGGTACACAAGCTTGCGCAAGAATATGGCCTGGAGAGTGAATCAGTAGGCGATGCTCGTGACCGCCACATTGTGCTCAAGCCGGCCACAGGAGCTTCTTTGGCGTAAGAGGGCGTAAGATTGCATGCTCTGTAAGGAGCTGGGCTCGTATACGCATCACAAATCGGTTCGTCACAAAAGCTATACGCCAAGAGACGCTTTTATGCCTAATTAGCTACACAAAGTTCTACGCGAGTTCAGGCGGCCCACTCAAGCCGAGGGTAAATGTCAAATTGGTTGTGATAGGCGCCGACTTTCCTTTTCTGTCGACGAATGCAAGGTCTAGGTCTGGATTAGCCCACATGGTCTGTATGATCGCAAAACCATACCGAAGCGCTGAGTCGGGAGATAAGCCTCTATCTTCTTCCATCGTCTTCAGAAGCGACCATGTGCCCGGTTCGAGCTTCAGCGTTACACTCTCTAATTTTTCTGTATGCGCGCCTTCGAGTGGGGGGCTTGGCAATTCTGAAGCAGCATGCTCGTTATCGAGCAGATACATACGCAATCCGTTGTCATTGGCTGCGAATGAGATGCCTGCGAGCATTACTGCACCGCTGGCTACTTTGCCCAGGATATAGGATTTATTCTTCGGTGCCTGGTTGTAGATAGAGCGTGCTGTGTTGGCGGTATCTACGGCCAACATCAGACTGGTGCGTACATAGCGACCATCATCTTGGAGCAGATTCTCTGCAGGTTGATACTGGCCCAGTGCGTGGCGGAGCTTCTGTCGGGTAGAAAATGCCTCTTTCAACATATTATTCCGATTATAACACCTTAAGAAGAACGACTCAAAATTCGCTTCTCGTTTGCTGTCGTCATTGGCGAGATTTCACCATATGCTCTAGCCTGATGCTGCTGATGCCGCGGTAACAGGAGGGGAGTGACTGCTCCCCCTTGAGTCGATCATTCGCCTAAAACAGCTTTGTAGGTGGCCAGAGTCTCTTCGGCCATCTTACGCCAGGAGTATTTTTTGAGCTGCTCGTGGCCGGCAGCGATAAGTTTGGCACGGAGCTGCGCATCGTCTAAGACTTCGGCGATCTTGGCGGCCATATCTTTGGGTGACTGGGGATTGAAGTAATGTGCAGCGTCGCCGTAGACTTCAGGCATGACGCTGGCATTGCTGGAAACGACTGGCGCGCCATGCGCCATGGCTTCTAGCGGCGGTAGGCCAAAACCTTCGCTGACGCTGGCAAAAACGTAAGCCAAACAGTGTTCATATAGCCATCTGAGTCCGGCGTCGGGTACAAAGCCGGTGAAGACAATATTTTTGTATGATGGATGCGACTCGGCCCATTCCATAAGTTCAGCGCGATGGACTTCGTGTTTGCCTGCCAGCACCAGCTTGAGGTCGGGCCGCTTTGTATGCAAAATATCGAACGCCTCGACCAGCTTGAACAGGTTTTTATGTGGGAATGCAGTGCCAACGTACAATATAAAATTGCCGTCAACGTCTTTGGGCTGCTCAGCGTTCACTTTGAGCGGCGGCTCGCTCGCTTCGTAAGTTACCACCAGCTTGCTCTTGGTAAACGGCTGGTAGCTGGCCACTTCTTTGGCAGTAGTGTTAGTGGGCACGATAATGCGCGCCGATTTTTTGTGCCCCCACCACAGCAAAAAGCGATATAGCCCCATCTTTACCTGATAGATTGGCAGCGGCGTGCTACCCCGTCGCACAAAGTGCAACATGGTGAGGTCGTGCGTGGTGGTGACGATGTTGCCGAGGTAGGGAACTGGCTGCTGGGTCATAGTGAAGTGCACGAGATCGGGTTTGAGTGCGCGCAGCTGGCGGGTAAAGTTGATCTGATCTATCGGGTTGAACGAAAATTGGGCAAAAGGGCAGGGGACAGTTGCGAAGTTGCCTGCCCTCATCTTCCAATCGTCATCGGGCTGGACAAGAATGGTGTAGCGGTGGGTGTGGTCGATATCTTCCAGATGCTCAACCAAGCGGTCAACGTAGCGCCCGGTGCTGGTACGACGGATGCGGCCGTCGATAATAATGTGTTTGGGCTTGCTGGCCGTCTCCGGCAATTTGCTACGGGTTTTGGGCGTCGTATGAGGCATATGTTGCTATAATACAGCAAGATGGAAAAACGTGACGCTTCTTGGCCTGAGTGGCTGCAAAAAATACCATACTATGGCGCATTGGCGCTGCTTGTGTATATGCCGTTTCATGTGTTTTTGAGCCAGAGTTTGAGCGTTGCAACCGGCGGCCTGGACGCTTGGAAGGTTGCTAAGGACATCGTGACAGGCGTGTTGGCGGTAGCAACGATTGTACTGGTGTGGTGCAAGCGGCAGAGAGCGCCGGTTTTTACGTGGCTCGTCGGGCTAGGACTAGCGTATGCTGGACTGCATCTGCTACTGTGGGCCGGCCACCCGCATATTTACCGGCCAAGCGCCGAGATTGGTATTTTGTACAACAATCGTGTTATCGCCTATGGTCTGATTGGCTGTGGCGCGGCGTTACTTGCAAGGGGGCGAATCAACGTGCGGTTTGTCATGAAGCTGATCGTGGGCGTCAGCGCTGTCGTGTCAGTACTCGGTGTCGTACAATATTTTCTGCCGGGAGATATCCTGAGGCATTTTGGTTATAGCATTGCACGTGGTGTCCGTCCGGACTTTTTTATTGATAATAACCCCAAGTATCCGCGTGTTTTTGCCACACTGCGTGACCCCAATTCATTTGGTGCCTATTTGATTTTGCCCATAACTATTCTGCTAACTGAACTATTGAATACTGCCGACCGGGGACGTCGCACAATGTGTTCCGCACTTCTATTATTGGAGGCGGCAGCATTACTTTTGACGTTTTCGCGTAGCGCTTGGCTGGCTGCACTGCTTGCGACTGCTCTCACCCTTTGGTGGTGTTACCATGAGGTCGCGACCCGATCTATCAAGCGCTGGTGGCCAATTCTCGTGATTGGCGTGCTGCTGCTTGGTGCGGGCATTTTTGCCACGCGCCACGACACATTTGTCAAAAGCTACATCATTCACAGCACTGGCAAGCCGCAAGCGCAGTACGACTCAGATGGTTTTCATTGGTATTTTGTAAAACGCGGTGCGTTAGGCATCTGGCATGATCCGCTGGGACATGGGCCAGGAACGGCTGGTCTGGCTTCTATCCAGAATCCGCGCGGGGGCATACTGACAGAAAATTATTATGTGCAAATTGGGTATGAACTTGGCGTTTTGGGGCTGCTGCTTTTCCTAGCGATCAATGTGCTGTTGTATTACCATATCCGGCAGCGACATGACCAGCTGGGGTATATTTTGCTGGCGACTTTTTGGGCATACGTGGTTACTAATATGCTCTTACATATGTGGAGCAACGAGCCGGTAGCGGCACAGTGGTGGATACTCGCCGGTCTAGCTGTTGGAGTACCGATCTCTGAGCAGAGTAGCGACTAATTTATCCGTAACTGATACAGTAGTTACTATATGAAGATTTTGATTACTGGCGGAGCTGGATACATTGGCTCACATACGATTATCGAGCTTATAGCGCACGGCCACCAAGTGGTTGTTGTCGACAACTTCGTCAATAGCAGCCCAGAATCTCTCAAAAGGGTTAAAGTGATTACCGGCCAAGCCATTCCCTTTTACGAGGGTGATGTCTGTGACAAAACAATACTATGTAAGATCTTTGCTGAGCATGCTATCGATGCAGTGATGCACTTTGCGGGCCTGAAGGCAGTTGGTGAATCTGTCGCCCAGCCACTGCTGTATTACCGTAACAACATCGACTCGTCCTTGACGCTCTGTGAAGTGATGCAGGAAAAGGGGTAAGAAAGCTTATTTTTAGCTCGTCGGCCACTGTATATGGTAACCCAGAAGAGTTGCCGCTCAAAGAAACAAGCCGTACTAGTCGGGATATAACGAACCCTTACGGCCAGACAAAATATATGATTGAACAGATATTGCAGGATCTGACCGTATCAGACCCTGCCTGGCAGATAACCGCGCTGCGTTATTTTAACCCGATTGGCGCTCATGTAAGTGGTATGATCGGCGAAGATCCAAGCGACACGCCCAATAACCTGCTGCCGTATATCGCGCAGGTGGCGGTCGGACGTCGCGAACAGTTGCATATTTTTGGTAATGATTATGACACGCCGGATGGCACGGGCGTGCGCGATTATATCCATGTCGTCGATCTGGCAAAAGGCCACGTCGCTGCATTAGAACATATGGGCCAAGGCGGCAAAATGTCTGTCTACAATCTCGGAACGGGTCATGGTGATTCAGTACTTACAACGGTAAAAACCTTTGAGGCTGCATCTGGTAGGACCATTCCCTACACTATTGAGCCGCGGCGCCCAGGGGACGTTGCCGCATGCTACGCAGATGTCTCAAAAGCACAACGCGACTTGGGATGGCGGGCAGAAAAAACGCTGCAAGAGGCGTGCGAGGACAGCTGGCGCTGGCAGTCCCGGAATCCAAATGGCTATCGATAGTCTCTTAATGCACTCTTTAATGTTGTGTCGCAGTGCGCAGAAGTCGAGCGACCTCACTGCTTAAAGGTGAGCCACGAGCTGCTTGTATGATTTGAGATCGTTTACGGCAATCCACGTGCCGCTTTGCAAGCCTACTGACCAGAGCGTTTTTTCGCGTGCAAGAAGTGGAAAGAGCACATGCTCAAAGTCTGTTTTGTGCTGTAAATCGAATAGTCCTTGGAATCTCGGCAGCACACTTGGCGAAAATACCGTAATTCCCACATGCGCGGGCACAGGGATGGTCGGATACATTTGAGTGTCCACGACTGCATTGTCGACAACCATCATACCCGTTGCAGTATAGGCTTGGCCCGTTGCTAGAACTGGCGTCGCAACCATCCCGCGCGCTTCACCCGCAAGATGCGCCTCGCCGATATGTCGGGCAAACGAGCCGGGAAAGTCCAGAATAACGTCGTCCGGATTGCTAACGATCAGGTAATGATCAAGCGGGATGTTGCCGTTGTCGATGGCGTTCCGGACGGCACCCCCTTTGCCGACTGGCCGTTCGGGATCGTGGCTGTATGTGATGCTCACGCCCAGCTTTGTGCCGTCGCCCAGCAACTCCTCGATACTGCTGGCGTGGTGGCCGACCAGCGCTACGAACTTAGTCAGGCCAGCATCACGATACATGCGGATGGCCATTTCGATCATCGTATCGCCATTCGGCAGGGCGTAGGCGTTTTTGTGTACTGCTTGACCGCTCAGTACCGCGCTAAAACGACTGCTTTCGCCGCCAGCCATCAGTGCGACAACCGTTTTCTCTGCGAAGGCTTGCCACTGTTTGTCTCCGACATGCGGCGGCTGGCGAAAACTGGCGATTCGCGCCCCTAAAGCGTCAAGTTCGTCTTGTAAGCTCATATCCCCTCCCTAAGCTTTGGCTGGATCACTCACTCCTATAATACCAAATAACGACTAAGCCCGCCGCGGTTGTGAAAATAACCTTGAATAACTAGTTATAATGAGTGGGTAACGAGGGGATGACTATGGTTGCTATCAGTGATATTTTTAAGGCCTACGACATTCGCGGCTTGGTGGGCACAGAGCTAACAGCAGAAGTGGCGCGGTCGATAGGCCGGGCGCTGGCCGACTTTCTGCCGTATGATGGTGTCGTAGGGGTTGGCCGCGACATGCGTCCTGACTCCAAGGAGTTAGCCGACGCGCTGATCGAGGGGCTACGCATGCAGGGCCGCGACGTCTGCGATATCGGTGAGGTCACCAGTGACATGATTTATTTTGGCGTCGGCCACCTCAAATTCGCGGGCGGGGCGATGGTTACTGCCAGCCACAATCCAGGCAAATATAACGGCATCAAACTCTGCCGTGATGAAGCTCAGCCGATTGGTCAAGACACAGGGTTGCTGGAGATTCGAGATCATGTTTTGGCTGCGACGTTCAAGCCGGCTGCTGCCATTATGGGCGCAGTTACCCAAAAAGACATCACCGAAGCTTGGATGACGCACGTTCTGTCATTCATTAAATCGGATGAGCTAAAGCCGCTGCGTATTGCCGTTGACGCTGGCAATGGCATGGCCGGCAAGATCTTTCCTGAGATCGAGCCTTATGTTCCTTGGGAGGTCACCGAACTCTATTTTGAGCTGGATGGCACATTCCCCAACCACGAAGCGAATCCTCTTAAGTTTGAGACGCTCGCTGATCTAATCAAAACAATCAAATCCGAGAAACTAGACGCGGGTATTGCCTTTGACGGCGACGGCGACCGGGCGTTTTTGGTTGACGAAACGGGTACCGTTTTATCCGGCAATGTTATGAACGCCATGCTCGGTGAGTATTTTTTGGGCAAGTTCCCTGGCTCGGCCATTCTTTACGATCTGCGCTCCAGCCGTGCTGTGCCGGAGTGCATCGTTGAACATGGTGGCAGGCCTATTCGCACGCGTGTCGGCCACTCCTTCATAAAAGAAGTTATGCGTAAAGAAAATGCGCCCTTCGGCGGTGAGCTGTCGGGCCACTTCTATTTCCGAGACAATTTCTACGCCGATTCTGGGCTAATTGCAGCCGTGATCGGCTTGTTTATTTTGTCCAAATCAGGCAAGAAACTTTCGGAGCTGCGTGAGTCATATGTGCGCTACCATACTTTGCCCGAAACGAACTTCACGATTGCCGATAAAGCTGGCGCAATCGAAAAAATCTCCCATGCATTTCCGAATGGCCGTCAGGATCGGCTCGATGGGCTCACCGTCGAATTCGACAATAAAAGTTGGATCAACGTACGGCCAAGCAACACCGAGCCTGTGCTTCGCCTAAACGCCGAGGCGAACAGCGAAGCTGAGCTTGACCAGCTTGTTGCCAAAGTTACAAAATTAATTACCGGCCAGACCGGAGAGTAGGGTATACTGACTAATGTCTATGAAAATGCTTATCACCGGTGGTGCAGGGTTCATTGGGTCGAACTTTGTGCATTTTACCGTCAAAAATCACCCCGAGTACGAGATCATTGTCGTCGATAAACTAACCTACGCTGGTGATCGCGGCCGGCTGGCAGCGGTCGAGGATAAGATTACCTTCCATCAAGCTGATATTTGCGATTTTGATGCCATGGACAAGCTCATGGAAGGCGTGGACTACGTTGTGCATTTTGCCGCCTATAGTCATGTTGATCGCTCGATTGCCGACCCGGGTCCGTTTCTGCAAACCAACATTTTGGGTACCGATACGGTAGCTCGTGCTGCGCTTAAACACAAAGTGAAGCGCTTCCATCATGTCTCTACCGACGAAGTTTTCGGTACACTCCCCTTGGACGATCCAAACGCCAAATTTAACGAACAGACACCTTATAGCCCGCGCAGCCCCTATGCAGCCGCGAAAGCCTCGAGCGATCACGTCGTACGTGCCTACGGTGAGAGCTATGGCCTACCCTACACTATTACGAACTGCTCGAACAACTACGGCCCTTGGGATTCACCAGGCCGCGTCATTCCTGTTTTTATCGCGAATGCTATCGACGACAAGCCGTTGCCCATTTACGGCAATGGCAAGGCCGTTCGCGATTATCTGTTTGTTGAAGATCATTGCAAGGCTATCGACCTCGCCATTCACACTGGTGAAGTCGGCGAAACCTACTGCGTTGGTGGCGCCGCTCAACGCAACGGGCTGCAAATCGCTGAGGCCATTCTCACTGCCCTTAGCAAGCCAAAAGATCTCGTGGAATTCGTAACCGATCGCCCGGGCCACGACATGCGCTACGACATCGATCCTCACTACATCGAGACCAAACTCGGCTGGAAGCAAAGCGTCTCATTTGAAGAGGGGATCGCTCAGACCGTCAAATGGTATCAAGATCACGAAGACTGGTGGCGTCCATTCTACAAGCGTTTCGACCTAATGCGTTCCAGCGGCCTCTATAACACCAAAGCAGAGACAAAAACGGAATAAGTATGTCTGACTGGCAAACCCAATCGAGCGAAATCGTCTACGAAACGCCTTGGATGAAGGTCCGTCGCAATGAAGTGCTCAACCACAACGGCAAGCATCTAACCTACAGTTTTATCGAATTGCAGCATCCTTCGGTGTTTGTTGTGGCCACGAACGACAAGGGCGAGATATTGCTGCAACGCAGCTATCGGTATGTGCTCAACCAAACAATGTGGGAAGTTCCGGCTGGCTACTCCGACGGAGAAACGCCGCTCGTATCAGCAAAGTGTGAGTTGGGTGAAGAAGCTGGTTTGGGCGGTGACAACTGGATCGAGCTCGGCACCTTTTACCAGGCGAATGGTATCGGCAATATCCCTTTTACTGCCTTTTTGGTGCGCAACGTTCACCCGCTCGATACGCCGCTTGATAAAGATGAGCAGATCACTGACCGGCAATTTATGAGTGTCGCAAAGATTCAGAAGATGATCGAAAACGGTGAAATCGTAGAGTCGGCCCATATTACGTCGCTGTATGCTGCAATGTTACACAACCAAAAAGGAGAGCAATAATGGCAGTACCAACAACTGAAGTAACTGGTCATCAGACCGACATCCCCGGGCTTATCTGGTTTGACGTCACGAGCGTTGGCGATGAGCGCGGCTGGTTCCAGGAGAAATTCCACAAGGCAAAGTTAGTAGCTGCGGGCTTGCCCGAAGCATTCAATGTCATCCAGAACAGTCTGGCTTACAACAAAAAGGGCGTAACGCGCGGTTTTCATGCTGAGCCATGGGACAAATATGTTTCCACCGTTGCCGGTACCGTTTTTGTGGCTTACGTTGACCTGCGTAAGGGCGAAAGCTTTGGCAAGGTTGTTACGCTTGAAGTCAATCCGAATAAAGCCGTGTTTGTGCCAAAAGGCGTCGGCAACTCATACCAGTGCTTGGACGACGACGTGTACTACTTGTACAGCGTCAACCAACACTGGAGCGAAGACGCCTACCAAACTAGCTTGTTTGTGAACCTCGCCGACCCGGACATTGCCGTAGAGTGGCCAATCCCACTCGATAAGGCCGTACTGTCCGACCGCGATCACAATCATCCATTCCTCAAAGATGTAACGCCGTTGGAGTTTTGATATATGGACGCAGCGCAGACGATTATCCTTGGGGCAAATGGGCAATTGGGCCAGGCATTGCAGGCGCGCTTTCCTGAGGCTGTTGCTGTTGGACACACTGAGCTTGATATTACTGATTGGGCGAGCGTACAAGCATATGATTGGTCAAAAGTGCGGGTGATTATCAACGCCGCTGCCTACACTAACGTTGACGGCGCCGAAACTGCTGAGGGCCGCGTGGACGCGTGGCAAATTAATGCAAGTGCCCTCGGCAGTCTCGCCAAGGTTGCCAGCGAGCACGACATCACGCTGGTGCATGTATCCAGCGAGTATGTGTTCGACGGCAGCAAGTCGCCGCACACCGAAGACGAACCGTTCAGCCCGCTCGGGGTATATGGCCAGAGCAAGGCCGCGGGCGATATCGCGGCGAGCACCTTGCCAAAACACTACATCCTGCGTACGAGCTGGGTCATTGGCGACGGCAAGAATTTCGTCCGCACCATGATCGGCCTTGCAGACAAGAGCATTTCCCCGACCGTCGTGGCCGACCAAATCGGCCGTCTGACATTCACGGATACGATTGTCGAGGCAATCGACCACCTGCTCAGCACAAACGCAGCCCATGGAACATATAACGTAAGCAACAGCGGTGAACCGGCCAGCTGGGCGGACATCACGCGGGCGATCCTTGAAGCGTTGGGGCGTACTGATTTGGTGGTCGCTGATACGAGCACCGCCGAGTACTTCGCCTCCAAGCCCAATGTTGCACCGCGACCGCTCCAAAGCACTCTAGACCTCCACAAACTCGAGGCGACCGGTTTCGTTTTGCGCGACTGGCACGATGATTTGCATAGCTACATTGACAACGAAATGAAGAAGGAGCAAGCATGAAAGGTATTATTTTGGCCGGGGGCAGCGGCAGTCGGCTGTATCCAATCACCAAAGGTATCTCCAAGCAACTTATCCCTATTTATGACAAGCCGATGGTCTACTACCCTCTATCAGTGTTGATGATGGCCGGCATTCGCGAAATTTTGATTATCACTACTCCCGACGATCAGGCGCAGTTCCAGCGCTTGCTCGGTGACGGCGCACAGCTCGGTTGTCGGTTTGAATACGCCGCGCAGCCGCAGCCGAACGGACTTGCCGAAGCATTTATTATTGGCAAAGAATTTATCGGCAACGACAAGGTTGCGCTGGTGCTTGGCGACAATATCTTCTACGGCCATGGCTTTGGCAGCAGCCTCAAAGAGTGTGTTGACCCGGAAGGTGGCATCGTGTTCGCCTATCCCGTCTCCGACCCAGAACGCTACGGCGTTGTGGAGTTCGATAAGGACCTCCGGGCCGTTTCTATTGCGGAGAAGCCAGCGCAGCCCAAGTCCAATTATGCCGTTGTTGGCCTGTATTTTTATGACAATGACGTGGTTGAAATTGCCGAATCTATCCAACCCTCCGCGCGTGGCGAGCTGGAAATCACCAGTATTAACGAAGAGTACCTGAAGCGGGGTAAATTGCATGTCCAGACCATGGACCGCGGTACTGCCTGGCTCGACACGGGTACATTCAGCTCAATGACCGATGCCTCTCAGTTTGTGGAAGTTATCGAGAAGCGTACCGGCCTCAAAGTGGGATGCATTGAGGAGGTCGCTTGGCAAGAAAAATACATTACAGACGACCAACTCGCGGCGCTGGCGGCAGATCTCGTAAAGTCCGGCTACGGCACGTATCTCACGCAGCTTATCAAAGCGTAGGGCTGGTCGAGTTACTTGCATTTACCTTTGATAAATGCCATAATATTGTATATGCCTGATATACAGCACTACGAAGAAATGTTCGACTATTTGCGAGGCGATCGTCCACCCACTGTAGAACGGTCGGGCCTGCTCGTTTTTGGCCGCAAAGATCCCCTGCTGGGGCAAGCGATTGCAGGATTGTGTGAAAGCCAGTTCGCTTCGTTTGTCGTCGTAAGTGGAGGAGTCGGCAAAGACTCGGGCGACTTGAAGATCCCTGAGGCGGAATACGTGGTGCAGACCGCAGAACAGACGGCCGCCAAAAAAGGTATAACCCTCGCGCCAATCTTTACTGATACACAAGCAAGAAATGGTGCAGAAAACGTCGTCAACGGCCTGACAATAATGCGCCGGGGCCATTTGGATTATGGCAATGGACTGACAACATTGGCACACGCTACGTCTGCACGCCGCCTCAACGCAATGACCGAGCAGGCATTGGTTGAGAGTGGTGAATCAACCGATAGGCTATTCAGTTTGCCGACCGAGTATCATTTCGACCCAACGAGCGCTGCAGATCAGGCCGAGGCACGAGCCGAGCTACTGCGCCTTGCGGAATGGCCGGCACAATATGGGCTGCCATCACAGCTAGACTTGCCAACTCACCTCGTGGATTTTGCGCGCGAGCAAAACGACGTATCCCGTTAGGCCTGAAGCGCCGAGTGTGCACAGCACCGGTAATCTGCTATTATATATTCCATAAGAAGGAGCTCGCTCGTGGCTGAAGGACCAAAGATACTCGTCGCTATTCCAGCGTATAATTGTGAAAAGCAAATCGGGCGTGTACTCGAAGGTTTTGACAGCGCTGTGCTCGAACGTGTAACGCAAGTTATTGTTATTGATGACCGTGGTGGCGACAACACCGCTGGCGTGGCACAAGATTTTATCGACAAGCACAAGATTGGCGACAAAGTTAAAGTGGTGCAGAACCTTCGGAATCTGGGGCTCGGTGGCTCGCACAAAATGGCCTTTTTGTATGGCGAAAAGATGGGTGCTGACTACGTTGTGATCCTGCACGGCGACGACCAAGCCAAGGCCAAGGAAATACCTCGTTTGCTGGATGTGGCTGCGAGCGATGCGAAGCTCGGTGCTGTGCTCGGCAGCCGTTTTATGAAGGGCTCTGATCTGGAAGGCTATTCCAAGGAGCGCATCTGGGGAAACCGTGTTTTAAATGCGCTTTATACGACCGTTTGTGGGCGACGAACGCGGGATTTGGGTTCTGGCCTCAACGTGTTTCGTCTGAAAGAGCTGGCCGACCACCGCTACCTTGGCTTTGACGACCGCATGACATTCAATTTCGACTTGCTCCTCGACTACTATAGCAAGCACACCAAGCTTGCCAATGTGCCGATCATTTGGCACGAAAGTGATCAAGTTACCAACGCCCGCAATGTCCAAGTGGCCAAGCGTGCATTTCGGCAGCTGATGCTCTGGCGTTTCGGCAAGTTGCGTTTCGAGAAGCACGAAGCAGCTGAATACCAGTCCAAGCCGTACAAGAAATAAGTCCCAGGAGTTCCGTATGCGAGATTTGCACATTATTATGCCGATGGCTGGCGCAGGCTCGCGCTTTGCCAAAGCTGGTTTTACCACGCCTAAGCCTTTGATACCCGTGGACGGCAAACCGATGTTTATCAAGGCCCTATCGGCGCTTGACCCGATTCAGGCGGTCAAACATTACACGATTATCATCCGTGAAGAGCATGACCAGCAGTACGGTCTTGCGGCACAGCTCAAGGCGCTCTTGCCCGAAGCAAACATCGTTATCAGCAATGAACCGCCGCGGGGCGCCTTGGTTGATGCTCTGCGCGCTGAGCCTTATCTCAAACCAGATGAAGGTGTTCTTATTATGGACTGCGACATTTGGCTGGGTGGTGAAAGCTATTTCAAGATGATCGAAGAAAGTTTGAGTGATACGAGCGACATTGACGGTGGGCTACTGGTGTTTACGTCCGATCAGCCGCGTTTTAGCTATGCCGAGGTTGACGAGCAATTCTTGGTGAAACGCACTGCGGAAAAGCAAGTTATATCGTCCTATGCTATTGCCGGAGGCTACTTTGTGGCCCGTGCAGATACATTTATTGAAGGTGCTCACCAGGAACTCGCCAAGCCCCTAGGCGAAGGTCGGCCAGAGTACTTTATCTCTTATCTGTATAACACCTTCCTTGAGCATGGCAAGCGTATCAAAGCAGCCTTGGGTAGCTTTATATCCTTTGGAACTCCCGAAGAGCTTGCGGCCTACGAAGCAAGCAGCCATCAAGACGACAGCAGCAAGTAGCCTGGTAGATAATACCGGGCGACAATTGCGAGCAGGCCAAACGCTACGCCCACAACAATAAACCCGCATAAACAGGCGGTGAATTGCTTGTAACGGTGCTTATCTTGCAATACCAATAGCCCGCCACCAGCTGGAATGAGCAAATACCAAAACGGGGTAAAGTAGCGGCCTTGTAGACCCGAAACATCATGCACACCCACTGCGGTGAAGGTGATATAGAGCAGGGTTGTAATTGCCGCAAATCCGGCAGCTATAATGCCGAGAGCAATAAGACGCATTCGGCGGGCCACGTCTTTGAGTTTTGCTGATGCGGGGTCAAACAAAATGGCTCCCGTAACAAAAATATAGCTGGTGATATATAGCCATTGTGGGAACGGCGCGGCCATACCGACGCTGAGGTCGATGGACTGCTGCGGCAGTGAATTGTTGACGCTCGAAAACAGTAAGCCGCGTGCAAGTGTTTCGACGGTGCGAAGAGGATGATGGACCATTTGGTGCAGCTGCAAGCTGTTGTCTGAGCCTTGTGCAATATTAATGACAATACCATGAACGATTGCCGTCCATACGAGTGCAAGCAGCAAGGGCAGGCCGACGATCAGCACAAGGCCGAGCCAGTAGTTTCGGGGGCGGCTAAACCGGCGCATGGGGATAGCAAAAAACAGGAACGCCACAAGAAAGTAAGGAGATTTGCAGAGCCCGAGTGCTAGGGTGGCGGCAAGCAACGGCGCGAGGTCCTTCGGGCGTAGGGATTCTGTGCCGCGGGCAAGCCTTGCAATAGCAGCAATGACAAAGAGCGCGATTGCTGCTGTGATTGCATCCCCAGCGCACGATGCTGCCAAAAAGAGTGACAAAGGAGTGCATGACAGTGCTACGGCTGCCCATTTGCCAAACGGCAAACGTTTAATGGCAGCATACACAATGACAATGAACGCAGCTGCACTCATGAGACGCGCAATATATAGCTGTAATACCACCGGTGCGGAGGCTGCCCGAGCAATCGCCACTCCCACAACTTGCGGAACGTATGATAGCGGTGGGTAGACGGCCGTATTCTCAAAAGGGGTAAAGACTGGCGTTTTATCACGGTCAGGATGCCGAAGATCATGGAATATTTGGTGAACACTGGCTTTTTGCGTCGTAATAACACGGAGATTATAGTAACGGTTCGCTGTTTGCAGATAGGCGGCCGGCAATTGCTCGCCGACGTGCTTATCATCGATCCGTGATGCCAGAACATGACCCTCGCTCAATTGCACGATCTTGTATAGATGTGTTGGCTCGTCGGGCGCCTGAAACGGTGGCGTGAGCACTATAAACAGTAGCGTTGCCGGAATTGCGACGAGCAAAAAGAAGCTGGCCGGGTTATTTGGCAACGTGCGGATGAGGGATGCGAAGCGTCTCATGCTTTCTCATCTTGTTCATATTGTTCCAAGAAAGCATTCAGTGTCCGCACGCCCACCGCATAAAATTGCAAGACATTCTCTGGGTTGATATACACCCGGTGCTTCAGCACGCGAATATGCAAGGCTGCGGCATGAAAAAGGAGTGAGCGCCGTTCCGCATCAGAAATATATTGCGGTGCTAATTCGTCATGCAGGTACTCCCAAAGCTGCGTATAGGCGGATGACCGATGGTCCCGGTAGTTGATACTGCCATCTGTTTGCAAATGGACCGGATCATCGTTACGGAACAAGAATTCGTAGCCGCAGTACAGCGATTGCGTCAGCTTCCCCATGTCAAATACGGGGCCGTTGATGATATTGCCGTCAGGGGCGGGATCAATAATTAAAGGCTTTCTGGTCCGGGGTGATATAAGAATATTGTCGATTGCCATGTCGCCGTGCACAATATCGTTTTGCCGAAAAGTTGCGATATCCCTCCACGCCGGTTTGCAGCGTTTAATCTTGGCCATTATCTGGTAGAGGTTGTCGTACTCGCGGCCATTAATAGCGATGCGTTCGGCTTGAGTTGCGCGGGCTAATTCTGGATCGGCCGCTGAGGCTTGGTCGAGGCAACCGAATATATGCTTTTCAATAAAAGCGTCACGAGCTTCGGGACGAAAGACCGGGCGGTCGGTGTTGTCGTGGTAGATGTGCTTGTACAAATACTGCCAAACCGTAGAAAGTGCCTTTTTTGAATGGGCAAACGACGTGCTGTGGATGTATTCAAATAAGGGGATATTTTCGGCGTCATAAGCAAGGTCAATGGCGTAATATTCGCTGGTGTGCTCTTCCCCCAACACCTTTACTAAGTAATCCAGCTCTTGGTGGCGTACCAGCCAGTCGTATTGAGCTTTTAGGCGTGCTTCGTACGCTAGCGGAATGATTTTTTTGACACGCAGCTGGTCTTTTGACAAAACAAGTATCGTGATGGCATCCGAACCGCCCTTAAAGAATTTCACGAGACTGACTTGGCCGGTCGTTTCCAACTTGTGTAATACACGGGCCAAGGTATCACCAGAAAAATATGAATCCAAGAAGGCGGGGAACTCTTGTGAGATGTCCTCAGATCGTTGCAGCTTGTGTAAAAATCCGGACGACGTTGTTTGACCCGCCCGTTTTGTGGTGCGGACTTTTAGTACAACGAGTGCAATGGCGCCGGCAACCAGCATGGGGATGGTCAGGAGTAGCCACGAGATGACTACGTACTGCGTGACCTGCGGGGCATTCACGCCGGCCGCTCTCACAACTGGCCGCAGAACCTGGCTGTAGACTGTTGGGTAGGAGGGCCCGGCCGGAGAGGTGACGGCTACATACGGCGAGCTCGCAGCGACGATAGTGCGCGGCGTATTTAGGCCTGGCATAATCACAAGCACCACAATGATGGTGGAGGCAATATAACAACTCCACGACAATATCACGAGCACTGCGTAGCGGCGCAGCGCAGCCTTGCGGTTCATAAAACGCTGCAAACCAAAGATAAGCGACCACACTTTGAAACGCATTTGGTTGCAGAGCTCTGCATTGAACCAACTGGTCATTGACCAGATTATGGCCAGGACGCGGCGGTTTTCACGCGCCAGCAACACCAGAATCATCAGAAAAACAATTGAGAGGACGATGGCGCCCAACGCCCCGACAACCAAGAGCCGTGCAACGGCGCCGCTAAACAATGAAGATATGATGATGACGCTGCACCCGATAAACAGCAGGTCGATTACCCGTTCCAAAATGACGGCAGTGAAAATATACAAAAAACTTACCCGCAATCGTAGTGCAATCAACAGCGCGCGGATGATCTCGCCCGCCCGAAAGGGTAGCAACGTATTAAATAGATAGCCAATACTGAGTGCGCCAAACTGGCTTGAGGTCTTACCCTGCTTTACTTCATCAATGACTGTTTTGGTGCGCAGTGTGCGCAGCCAATGGCCAAGGAGCTGCACGAGTGCTGCAAGCAAGAACCACAGCCACCATCTGCCAGATACATGCTCGATGCTGGAATGAACGGTTGCCAAAAAATCGTGCGAGCCGGCTACGAGTATTGCGAGCAAAATAAGAGCTGCAATAATGGTGTACACCCGGAGGTGTTTGGTGAGTCGCTTCATGCAAAATCCTTTACCGGTATGACTGCCAAGCCGGCTACCTCAGCTGCGGTAATGCCGGATGCAGAATCTTCAAAAGCAACCACCTCCGAAGCATGTAAGCCACTGCGCTTGAGGGCAAGCAGGTAGCCTTCAGGGTCGGGTTTGGGGTGCTGCACATCATTACCGCAAATAATAATGTCAAAATAGCTGGTTAAGTTGTGCGCTGCCAGCACCAGTTCTGCATTCTGTCGTTGAGCAGTCGTCACCAGCGCCGTTGTATGGTGCGGTGTCCATGCGGCCAAGAAACGAATGAGCATCTCATTTGGCACTGTTCTGCCAACGTATTTGGGGTAGTGCTTCTTTTTTGCTTTAGCAATGCGTACCCGTTGGTCCTCGTCAACCCGTGGCAGTAAACTATCAAGTTTCTGGTTCATGGCTTGGCCGTTTGTCGCCATAAACGCATCTCGCCCAATATTGTGCCCTGTGACTTCGACAATCGCATCACGATACGCACGGTAGTCGGCTTCGTACGTGTTCACTAACGTGCCGTCGAGGTCAAAGAAAAAACCTTTTATAGTCGGCATGAGGCAGAATTCTTTCGATACATCCTATTGATTTGTGGTATGCCGCAAGAGCAACCTGTTACTGGATACAGTTTATACTACTGTGGGTGATCTTCATAGCTCCCAGAAGTGTAACCTTCCTTCTGATGATTAAAGATGATGGCCTTAAACAAGACATAGTTCCAGAGCGAAGTGGTGACCATGGCGATAATTTTCCCAATGCGGGGATTGACCGAGAAATGGGCCAGCACTTCCACAATGACGTTCGTCAACGCGAAGTTAATGGCGGCTAAAACGACGTAATAGCCGAACTGGTGGGCGGCTTTTTTGCGGTATGCGGTGGGCTTGCCAAATGTCCACAGTCTATTAAAAGTAAAACTTGTTATGAGTCCGAGCATAAAGCTCGCCGAGTTTGCTACATACAGTCGCCAGTGAAGTCCGGCATAGAACCCAAAAAACGTGCCGTACTCAACACCGAATGCTGTCATCCCTACGATAAGAAATCTTAGGAGCGAGATGCGCCGCGCCAATTTGGTCGCTAGTTTTTCCATTGCTGCATTTTTTGCTGGTTTTCTCTATCGGCGTTGGCTTCGATGATTGCGACTCGGCGCGCGAGAGTAATATTCCTGGCGTGCTCATTTTTGTTATGCGAGTATTGGCCCACGAGCGAGCCGATAAAAGCGAGCGTCAAAACGTATAGCAGCAAGTCCGCCCCTCTTCCCACGCCAACAATATGTGCTAACCGATTCGTGAGGCCGGGCACAACGATAGCAAAGAGCGCAAAGATAAAGAGCAGGGCGGAACCAATCTTTTTCCATGCGCTCACCTGCAACGAACTTTTGCCCTTCAAGAACCATAAAAAGATCAAGGCTGCTAGCAGTATGAGGAAGGGTTTGATGATCACCGTTTGCTCCTGCGCTGCAATAATAGGTCAAATAAAATGTTAAACGAATTAAACATGGACTGGCCCTTGGAGCGGGAATATGCGTCGTACTGAATCGTAACCGGCACTTCTTTGTATTGCCAGTTGCCCCTTCCTAATTTGTCGATGATCTCCGACGCATGTGCCATATCTGGCATTCGGATATCCAGTGCCTGCGCAAACGCGCGGTTGAAAACCCGCAAACCATTATGCGTGTCAGTGAGCTGAACCTTGCTAAACGCGTTGGTAAACGCGATTGCCGCCTTTAGCAGCAACTTCTTCTTATTGCCAATCTTGTGCGCGCTGCCGAGAAAGCGCGAGCCGAGCACAACGTCCAATTTCTCTGCTTTGATTATGGAGAGCATATTCCGAACGTCTTCGATGCTGTGTTGCCCGTCCGCGTCAAACGTTACAAAATACTTGCATGTAGGGAACTGGAGCGCATACTCGATCCCTGTTTGTAGAGCCGCTCCTTGCCCGGCGTTTACTGGATGCCGAATGAGCACTGCCTTAGAAGCGCGGATGATAGCTGCTGAATCGTCGGCACTGCCGTCATCAATACAAATAATGCCGCATTTGAGCGTGGCGACCTTCTGTAACACCTCCGCCAAGACACTGCCTTCGTTGTAGACGGGTATTATAATAGCGCAATCGTTCAGCATATTCCCAGCTATTATAAGTCTTACACTTAACTGCAACAAATAATGCCAATACTTTTAGTAGATTGCCAGATGGACATAGAGCGCAGCCACGAACAAACAGAGGGCGTTTGCGACTCCAAACACCCAGATCGCTTGCTTCTCATCCATCGACATGCGGATTGGCAGCAACCTGCCAATACCGTAAAAGATGAAGGCGAGAGCGGGGATAAAGTATCTTCCTTGCACGCCGGAAATATAGGCCGCCCGCTGACCACTAAAGGTTACATAAAAAGCCGTTAATACACCAACGACGAGCAGCCCGCCGAGTAGTAATGACCCACCTCCCTGCCATTTCGTCGTTGCACCTTCCTCGGAGTTGTCTTTATATAGCCCGGCGCTGAGCAGTAATGTGTAGCTGGCTATGATACTTATGAGCGGTAGGGTAACGTAGTTCCACCCCAAGTAGCCAACAGTTTGGGTGAGATAAGCAGTCTCATTGGCTATGCTGTCGCGCGCCAGCGTCTTTAGATACGATAACGGATGGCTCGCCATAAAATGGAGCTGACCGGAGGCAGATATCGGCGGATTGGTTGCTTGTTGGCCAAGTGAATTACTCAGATGGCGGGTTGAGTACAGCCACACCCCGGCACTTACAAGCACGGCGAGCAGCAGCAATGTCCGCAGAAGCCATGCTGGTATCTTTTGCGTAATACGCCGGTAGGCGGTCTGTGGCAGTAATAATAGTGCAATACTTACTGGCAAATAATTGATTTTTATAAGCGGAATTTGAATGGCGGCAACACAGAGCATTACCAGTTGCCACCGTGCCAGCGGCTCGCGCTTCAATAGGCCTCGGGCAATGAGCGCGAACGCCAACAAACAGAGGGCGTTTAAGCCAGTATCTGCGCTGAGGATGGAGGCTTGATAGAGCGTCATCGGCAATAGCGCAACGCAAAATACCAGCCAGCGCAGGCGGCTGAACATGAGTGTCCGAAGTGCCATAACAACTACGGCTATGTATGCAATCAAGCTCGCGATTCGAGCGGCATACACCAACGTTTGTATGCTGGGGTGTGCCCAGGCAATTGTTTTGAGGGCGACGATGGCCGGCACATACGATAGCGGTGAGTAGACCTCGCCGGAACCTAGCTCAACAAATGTCTTTTTAGCGGATAGCGGCTGAGTCGCAAGCGCATGGTACGCTGCGTTATTGTCAAAATCATGGCGTTCAAATATGTTCGTGGGCGTCGGGAGGGCAGCGGTCAAATCCTTGCCGACCTCAATGCGCAAAGCAACGAGATTAGCAGGGAAGCTGCCACCGTAGTTCTGCTCTTCTCTTTGAGCGGTGATGCCACCCTGACTAAGCTGATATGCTCGCAAAAAGTGAGTGGATTCGTCGATCCCCCAAAATAGTGGCGTGGCAAAAACAAAATACATGCCAAAAATCAGGCTTAAACCGCAAAAGAGTAGTTCGATAGGTTTGCAACCCAGCCGTTTTGTTGTTCGCATCTTGCAGTAGTATAGCAGTGATTTGACACCACGCCACGGCATACCTCGATGCCTAAAATGTAGGCGACTGTTTGGACGTGTAGTATTATGATTGGTAGCATGTTACGCAAACTGTATACGAATGCGTTGGTCCGCTATCTCACCATTGCCAGCGGCATCGTTATCGGGGAATTGATTGTCTTCCAGTGGTTTTATGTGTCCGTATGGCGGAGCTACTTCATGGCGACTGTCGTAAGCTTTGCGTTGGCCGTTGTGGTTAACTGGTTCTTGAGCCGAAAGGTAGTGTTCGGCGCCTCGGCGCATCACCCGGCCAAGGAGTTCTTGTACGTAACGATCGCCAGTGTCGTCGGCTTGGCAGTGCAGCTTCTGGTGGTATATATCTGCGTCAACTCGCTCCATTTGTATCCATTGCTTGGCAAGGTCGTCTCGATTGGTGCGTCCTTCTTCTGGAATTACTGGTTTCGTTCGGCGATCGTCTTCAAGCACAAGCCAATGCCTATTGAATCGGTGGAAGTGGAATGAAACAGCAACGTTCCAATCATCCAAAAATGACGGCCGGGTCGCAACTGTTATCACAGGCAAAGGGTTACTATCATCGTCATCAGCGGCTTGCGCTGCTCGGCATCTTTGGCATTACGTGGCTTGTTGCTGCCTTCGGCTACTATCATCGATTTCCACAAAATATGCACTATGCAAACTTTTTTGCAGAAGATGGCCAGCACTTTACGGCTAATATTATGCACAAAGGCTTTGTGCGGGGAATGTTGACGCCATTCAACGGGTATTTTGTTTTTGGCATCTATATCCTTACCGGCATCGGTTTTGTCGTAAATGCCGTGCTGCATGCCGGGCAGTTCGTGGATTTGCCGGCATCGCTTGCCATCGTGTCGTATGGGTTTCTGGGGCTTTGCTGCGCCCTGCCTATTTTATTGCTCAAGCCGTATATGCGCCTTCCGTATCGCCTGGCGGCGGGGCTTATTATGCTCTTGCTTCCCATGCCGAGCTTTGATTACACCACCATCGGTACGATCGGCAATCTCAAATTTGCCTTTACCTACATTGCCGTGCTGCTGGCCCTATATCGGATCAAACTGCCGCGCGGTTCCAAACGTATTATTGGTATTGACCTTGCGCTGCTGCTGGCTATCTTTACTACCGCCGGTGCGTATATCGTTTTGCCGTTCTTGTTCTTGGGAGATGGGCTACGCCTGAAGCAACTACGAGATCGCAAGCACTGGCGCGAACTGCTGAGCCGCCAAAATGTAGCCTTGTGGAGCTTTGTGGCGCTGGGGCTCGTGGCTTGTGTGCAGATTGCATATGTGGGTGTGCACGGGGTACCGAAGCTGGCGGGCTACCTTGACCAGCCGTATGAATGGCACAAAACAGTTGAGGTTTTTCTGGCGCGATGCTACCTCTACCCGTTTATTGCAGCCGCTTACCACCATCTTAGCGATACGATAACTGTACTCCTTTTTGCCGCGGGCATTGTCTTGATAGCGCTCTATGGCAATCTGCGCAACCGATGGGCCTATTGTTTGGCGATTGTATCAATCTTCGCCATGACACTTGTGTTTATCGCGGCTCGTACTGGCGTGACGGTTTACTATAATCATTATCAGACGAGCGGTTTCGACAACTTTTTCTACGCCCAAAACTTTATTGCAATTGTCATCGGCATGTTGCTCCTGAGTGATATTGGCAAACGCTTCTCATGGTTCCGTACCGGCAGACTGGCTGTAGCTATTTGTTTGTTGATAGTCGTGGGCGAGCTATATGTCAACCGCTCCTATGCCCCGAGTGATTTTATGCAATATCAGATCGGAACGCTCAAGCAACAGGCGCAAGCGGCTTGCGCCCAAAAAGGCAACGGCCCAATAACCTTCATGGTGTACCCGTTTAGTTTCTTGACAATGACCGAAGCGCGGAGCGTCCTATGCACCAAAGACACTACACATGCCGCAATGTCGCTGGATGGTTACGGTTTGATGACCAACGACAACACAGCGCTCAATATCGGACCAATGGATTCCCGGTTTACTCAAACATTTGTGTCGCATGGCCGAACCTTGCATGGCTTAGCGGTGTATTTATCAACGTATTATGCAAGTAGGTTGCCGGGCTATCATCTCTTTCTTATGGACGCCAGCTGCAAGAATGTTATTGTCAATGTGCCGCTGCCGGTCAAAGTGCGGGACAACGCATATCGCACGATCACCCTTCCAGCGCAACACGATGCATTGGGCAAGCACTACTGCTTTAGCGTCACCCCCGACAATGCCCAGTCGCCACCACTCGCCATGCAGTTATCTCAGGTGGACTACAATCCTGATGTAATGCTCAAGATTGATGGCGCACCGACGGACCGCGACATTGTGTTCCAGGCGATTTATTAGTACTGGCTATCGCGAGCTTGCAAAGGCGACCACCTCCAGCCACACACTAGGCCTACCGGGGCGCACTTTGCTCGTCATGAGAGGAAGATTGCCTTCCATACGTCTTTACACGTAGGCAACCATGTTCTACAATAAGCTTTGCAATAGGCATAAGCATGGCAAGAAAAAACAAAAAAACATCTTTCATTTCGTCGCGTCGCTTAGGAGTAATCTTCGGTGGCATTGTCCTTATTTGCCTCTGTGCCATGGTGGGTCACTCGCTCTGGACACGGCATGTGCACAACCGGCAAGCGGCCCTAGCCGCAGCGCATGCCTCAGCCGGCAGTCGGGGTGTTAACTCAGTTGACTATTCTCCGTCCACGCCGAGCGATAATGCCGGTAATCAAACCCGTAAGGATAATCCATCGGCCGCTGCCCCAACGCTCGATAATGGCCCCAACGCGAGTCCCGCACCGGCTCACTTTACGGTGACTGTGACGCGAGCCGGCGTTGTGGCCGGACAGTTTGAGGTCGCAGCTATGGTGGACGGTGTGACAAGTGGAGCGTGCACCGTGCATATCACGCAAAAAGGCCAAGCTGACATTACACAGACCAATCAAGTGACACAACAGGATAATAGCTACATATGCCCTGTTTTTAACATCCCACTGAGCAGTTTCCCCAACCAGGGTCCTTGGCAAGTGAGTGTTTCTGTTTTGAACAATGGCAGTACGGCTAGCGGCAGTTGGGTGCAGTCTGTATCATTTGGGAATAATTGATCGCATGGCTGCAACGCTTACGTTTCATAGGAAAAGAATCCGACGATTTTTTGCCTATGCGCAACTGCTGCTTATAGGGACGGCTGTAACTATAACCGCCTTGACTAGTGGCCACGCAGCAGCGTTATCAGGAAGTAATTTCCAGGCCGGGCACATCATTGATGATGCTATTTTTACTAATAGTAATGCCATGTCAGTGCAAGATATTCAGAATTTTCTAAACGTTAAAGTAGGGACCTGCGACGTAAACGGCACGCAGCCATCCTCACACTATGACAGCGCAGCGAACCGCTATTACACTGACGCTGAGTGGGGCGCAATCAATAACAATCCCGCGCCGTTTACGTGTATCAATCTCTATGTAGAGAATACTACAACGCTCCAGAATAATTACAGTAATCCAGGCGCAGGAATCTCTGGCGGCATCAGTGCAGCCCAGATTATCTATAATGCCGCGCAAGCGCATCAGATTAACCCGCAGGTACTACTCGTTGTTTTGCAAAAAGAGCAGGGCCTCACAACCGATTATTGGCCATGGTATGGTGAGTATCAGCATGCTATGGGGTATTCTTGCCCGGATTCAAGCGGTTGCAACGGCGCATATGCAGACTTTTTTAAGCAGGTGGATAGCGCTGCGTGGCAATTCCGCCAATACCTTAACAAGCCAGGCGCTTATAATTACTGGATTGGCGCCAACAACATTCGATACAACCCCAATGCCAGCTGTGGTTCGTCGGTGGTAAATATACAGAATGCCGCAACGGCTGCGTTGTACAACTACACACCATACCAACCCAATCAGGCCGCACTTAATAATCTGACTGGAAACGGCGATAGCTGTAGTGCATACGGCAATCGTAATTTCTGGTACTACTTTAATACTTGGTTTGGGACAAGCATTGTTGACGTATACCCCTGGGCAATGGAAGAGGCGATTGGTGGTGACGGCCGGTATTGGCTCGTTATTGGCAACACCAAACGCTGGATTCCGAATGGCACGATCTTGAATGATTGGAATCTCGACCAATACCCTTTGCAACAAGTTACGCAAGCCGAGCTGGATGCTATACCTACACTGCCCAATCTCGGCAATCTGGGCGTAACAAGCGGCGGGCAGTACGTGTTTGTTGACAACCGCCAGAGGTACGCGATACCAAATGGCAGTCAGATAGCAAACTGGGGATATGCGAATTCAACAAATGTTGCCGTGCCGCTCTATAGTGTGCTCTCAACCATGCCATACGAAGGCGTCGGGGTGGTCAACCAGTTTGTGCAACAGACCGGCAGTAGCGCAATGTATCTAATGTCTGGTGGTGTGTTACACCCTATTGCGCCAGCGTATGTGTCGCGGTGGAATATCGGCACCGCCACAGCTGTGAGTGCCGCAAACATTGCGATCATGCCCCAGGGAGCGACTATCCAGTATCAAGTGAACATAGGCGGTAATAATTTTATCGCCGATCTTGGGAGTTTACTACGCATGGATAGCGCGGCGACCGCTGCGTATGGCAGCACGGTTGCGTCAAACTTTGTAAGCATCGATCCGTCCACCACCAGCGTCTTCCCGCTCTACCTGGCGAGCAATTTTGTACGGCCGGTTGGCACAGTAAATTGTTATGCACTTATTGGTGGCAAACAGTACTATATTCTTAACGGTCAGATTGCCGGTGCTTGGGATATCGGAGGTGCGGCACAGAATATCAGCTCCGCCTTGCTGTCGGGTGTGACAAACGGGGGTGTTTTAGGAAGTGTTGCACAGTCAACCACCGACAGTAGTTACTATCTTGTAGATGGAGCCGCTCACCAAGTGGCACCTAGCCTAGCGAACGCATATGGCGCTGGCAGCACGCCTCTCACAATGGACAGCAGCACGCTTTCGACACTGGCTGGCACTCCCTTGAATACGCCTATCTTCCGCATCAATGGCACGGCAAATCTGTATGATATGATCGGCGGCAAATACTACTTCATCAGCAACGGCTCAATCCTCGACGGCTATGGATACCCGTCGCGCTCCTCTATTACTAATTTGAATAGCTCCGCTCTGTCGAGTGTGCCTTTTGGCGGCGTACTCACGCAATTCGTGACGAATGGCGGTACCACCTACTACTTGCAGAATGGCAACGCCTATCCTATTGCAAGCCAATATGTAACGCAGTGGTTGGGCAATACACCGGCCCTGGCATATCCGGGTGATGACTTCGCACAACGGTTTAACGTTCAGTCTACGCCGCTCACCAATCTCGTAAAAGATAGTTCAAATAATACGTGGCTGGTTGATGGCGGTAGCCTCATGAATGTCACGCCATATGCCGATGCGTACGCCGTTGCAACGCCCGCGAGCCTTACCGTAACTGATATGCCAAGGAGCAATCTGCCGGTTAGCTATCTCGTGCGCTCTTCGACAACGCCGTCGGACAGTCGTATATGGCTCATTAACAACGGTACAAAGCAGTGGATCACGAACGGCACCGAATTCTACGGCTATAACGGCGTTAATGTGCCCGCCACACCCCTCAGTGACGCCGAATTGAATGCTATCCCAAATGCAAGTCCTGCAAGCGATCCCTCCCTAATACTTTACAACGCTGCTTATGGATTCAAGTTGCTCGTGAATGGTACCTTCTATGGATTCCCTGATGGCGATACGGTTACGAACGTTGTTGGTGCCAACCCGCCACTAGCTGTCTCCACGTCAGTTTTCTCAGCAATTAGTGTGCAAGGCGGCACGGTAAGCCGCCTGATAAAGGATGGCGCGACACAGCAAATCTACTATATGCAAGGCGGCCAAAAGCACTGGATCACCAACGGCAACGCTTTTCGGGCCTATGCTTCAAACCCACTCGTGACGCTGCCGAGTTCGGTAGTGCAGTGGTTCCCAACTGGCAGCCCAATCAATTAATAGATTGATTGGGTATCACCACCGGCCGCTTAAGCCTTAGCATTTATTCGTTGAAGGGTATCAGGCTTACAGCGCTGCAGGGGGCGGCAAAAATACGAAAAACATATTGCCGCAGCGGTGAGGTCTACCGGCCTATGCACCGGAGCTGCCTTTGTTGTGGGCGATCATCCCTTTTGTCCAAGCACACTCCAAGGATGGGTGGCTATTTACTTGGTTCAAAGGGACGTATGTCTTATTGTGATCCCTGGGATTTAGCCACGAATAATGGCGTCGTAGGTGGCAGTCATGCTCTCATCGTAACCGTCATAAAAGCTTGAGGTTACCTTGAGGCCGCCATCGATTAAGGTTTTACGGAGCTTGGGCTCGGTGAGGCAGCGGCGCAGGTTATACGCGATTTCAGAGGCAGTTGGCAGGGTTACCAGACATGTTTTCTCGTGCTGATAGAGCTCATGCCACGTTACGTCGTCGTATTCATTGACCACAACCGGGCAACCGCTCGCCATGAGTTCCGAAGCAGTTACGCCCGGATGTCCGCTAAACATAAACATCAGGCCGGCGTCTACCGAACGATAGAGTTTTGGTACGGCTTCGTAAGCGATCTTCCCGAGGACAGTGAACAACCCATCAACACCATACGCGGCTGGGTCCCACGTAGCGCCGGCCGCAATGATCTCTATATCGTTGCCAAATTCAAGCTTGAGTTTTTTGAGGCCAGCAATACCTAGCTCAAAGGCGTTGCGGGGCATATTTGGCCGCGCGTAGAAAAATACTTTATATGGCTTCTTGGGAGTGTAGTACAGATCTTTTCGGGGGTGGTATGCGCTTAAGTCCACTCGCGACTTCATGACTGCTCCACTGCCCTGATATTGCTTTTGGTAGACTTGCATGAGGCCTTCGGTATTGGCGATCGCCATAAACCCGAAGCGATAGCTCAAGCTCACTAAGGCTGACACCGAACCGCTCGGGTAGAAATTCACCTCATTATCTTGGATGAAATAACACTTGCGCTGTATCTTGTTTGCCTTTGCCAAGGGGTAGGCTGTTGCCCATTGAGTTGCAATGCCAATGTCGTGTGAGCCAATCCGATGGACTTCGTTCGGTGTTATAGCAACAAAGGTTGCGTTTTTGAGGCCCGGGAACATGGCCGATACCAGCTTATGTTCGCTCGCCGCATTCTTTTCTGCCTTGAGAATGTAGAATGTCGTGCGCAGATGTTGCTTGGTTGACAAGTAGTCCGCAAAGCTAAAGATGTTTACAAGCCCGGCATAAATTGCGTCGAATGCGGGCAATATCCAAGCGGCTGTTTGCGGGTTTGTCAACGGGCGGCGCTCCCCGACGATTTTAGCATTCGCCGCTAGTTCCTCGGCGTTTATATCAAATGTCTGCGTCAAGATAACCGCATCGTGTTGGTATAGGTCAATCGATCCGGCCGGCGTTTCTTCGTCAATGCCTTGTAATGATTCGTCAGGGAACAAGCGCATCGGATCGGACGGCGCAAGGTTGGGATTACTGAATGGGTCGCGGAATGCATCTTTTGTTTTGCCCGGTTGTAGTGAATGGATAGGCCGGGGAGCATCAATGCCGTCATCCTCAAAAATCGATCCAAGGGCGTGCGGTGTCATAACCAACCGTTTCTTGTGAGACAGCTGCAAGAAGTATTCGTCAAAGGCGGATCGCATGTCGGAATACGCATGGAAGTCAAACGACAGTAGCGAGGATAGCTGCGTAGAACAAAATGCAGCAGTTAAAATACTCAGGTTGCGCACCCATTCAGCATTCCCGATATTGCTCTGATAGTACCGCGGAAAACCATGGAAAAGGGGCGCATAGTTACCATCTGGGGTGATGAGGCCGCCGCTGCCAATGATCAGGTTGTGCCTATCGACGAGCCTGCCACAGGTGGCCGCCACACCGGGGATAGCGAGCCAGCCGGTGAGATTGCTATACCAATCGCTGCGCTTGGAGAAACGTATATCATCACGAAGGAATATCGCGACGTTATCGTATTGCTTGCGATCCAGTTTTTTCAGATAGGCTGCAAGTGCTGCGGGCAACGCATCAGCAGCATAGTCAACAATGGTGCAGGCGGCTTGCGTGGCAAGCGCGCCGTACTCAGCCTTACTGTCCTTTGGCGCCAGAACAACGAACTGCGGATCGGTAACGACTTTTCGTACTTCGCGCATCAGTCGCATGGTGCTCGATAGACTACTGTAGTACACAAAAATAACGGGTTTTTGAGCAAGCGTCGTCGGTTCCCACTTCAGAAAGAGTTCGGTTCGCTCGTGGTAGGCGGTCGCAGCAACATGCTGAAGGGCTAGGTATTTATCGACCGCTCGTCGTTGTCCGGCCAGGGCATAGGGCTTTGTGTCAATCGACATCGCCGTTGACGAAGCGATCACCCGCCAGTGATAGAGTACCTTTGGAATGTGCCCGATCAATTTCGACGCGGCGGCAACGCGCAAAAAGAGATCCCAATCCTGTGCGCCATTCGTTTCCGCATCCCAACCCCCGATTTCGCGCACAATCGAGGTGCGCATAACATTGAGGTGGGTTAGGTAGTTGATATTGAGCATCATTTCCGGCGACCACTCGGGCTTGAATAGCGGGCTGAAGCGGTTGTCGGCTTCGTCAATCATATCTTTGTCCGAATAGAGGCAGTCATACGGCTTGCTATTGAGCATCAGAGCGTTCTCGTACAAAGCATCTGGCGATAGTGTGTCGTCGTGGTCCAGAAGCGCCACAAACTCACCCTTCACCTTTTTAAGGAGCATCGTTGAGTTGTCGGCGATCCCTTTATTTTCAGTAAAGACATACGATTTAACCCGGTGGTCAAGCTTTGCATACCGAGTAATCAGGGCGCGCACCTCTGCGTTATCGCCAAAGTCACCAAGACACAACTCAAAATGGGGATAAGTCTGGTTTAATACTGACTCGATCAAACCTTCCAAGACGTCAACCGGCGGATTAAAAACGGGGGTAAGTATGCTGATGAGCGGCTGTTTTTTAAGTTTGGTTGCGGCCGTACGTTGATCGTCCAGCTCGGACTCATCTGGCTCATTCAAGAGAATCCATTCTTGGTATTTTGCAGTCTGCTCACTGACGCTGTGCGACAGAAAGCTGCTTTGCTGAATGGTGCGGCGCATATGCAGAAACTTTTGTGGATCATGGACTAACACCCGTGCTGCGCGCTTGACGAGTTGCTGCGGATTGGACACCGCTTGGGCCTTCAGTTTGCCAGCTCTCTGAGCCAGGTTATATGCGCGCGAACGCTTAATGGCATGTAACTCTGCTTCGAGGAGTTGAGCTCGGTAGCGCGCTTGCTCGATTCGTTTCTGGTCTTTTCTGTCCATCATAACCTTCTTATCTCATTAGTCTTTCGTTAGCTTGCGAACCACATGGGCAACGGTCTTCATTGGTTGTTTGCCTACAAAACGCTGCAAGGGCTCTAGTTTTTGGATCGTTACTGACTGCTCTTCTAATAGGGCGGATTGACGAAGATTTGTCTCTTCGGCGGCCGCGAGAGAGTTCGTGGCAGCTTCAAGACCAGCTGCTAGTTCTTGGTTGTCGGCGCCAAGGCTGGCTATCCGCTCCGCAAACAGATCTACGAGCATATTTAGATACTGAGCCGTTTTTTTATAGTCAGTTGGCGCTGAGACATATCGGCCAATATCGCAGCGCTTTTGCGCTACTGGATCGAGATAGACTACAAATACATGACGATAGGTAGGTTCTTTGCACTCGCCCATCTCTAAAATATTCTGATTGTAAAACACGTTTGTCCGCCGGTGAGCACGTTTGTCCAGTCCAAGCTTTGCGTCAACTAGGTTGGTTTGGGTGTTAAGGAGCCAAGTGGTGAGCGGCTGCGTACCAAAATGGTCAAAGGCAATACGCCGCCGCTTTAATGTCTTGGTGAAAAGTTCCAGGGTTGGTTTGCCGTATTGCAAGTGTTCTTCGAGCCAAGACTGGCCGCTGCCAAAAAGTTTTTTGTTGAAGTCGTTAATCGTTCTTTCTGCTGCATCAACGCCGGCAGTCTCAAATGGCGCGGCGACGATGCACAACTCGCTAGCGACCCGCAGACACTCGTCGACAAATGCCTGCTTCCGATCATTTGGAATGTGCTCCAGGGTGTCGGTGCTGACCACGACGTCATAGCTGTTGTCGGGCAGGTTGGTGTTGGTGGCATCGGCCTGGATATACGTGCCGCGGATGGCTGCCGGCCGTTCGATCAGATCTAATATAGTTAGCTCGCAGTCTAGCCCAACCTTTTTCAGCTGTTGGGCGAAGAATTCGCTGCCACCACCGACGTCAAGAATTCGCAGCCGCCGTTTGGCCCCGCCATAAATTTGCTGCAATATATCAGCGATGATAAAAAAGCGGGAAAACCCGTCGGGGCTTAAGTCGGTAACTGTTTCTTTGCTGGTCATTTGGCGCTGCTCCAGGAGCCGGCAACTTCAACTGCACCGCCCATTGTATGGTCGGAAATAACCGAAAAATGCAGCGTTTTATCGAGCAGGTCGAGTGTCTCCATGTGTTCTCCGTATAATGCTATTGTTACGCTGTAGTCGCCGGGTGCAAAGGGGAGCTCCGGTATTGTATATATGACTGTCTTTGCGTCTCGATCCAACTGGGCTTGGCGGCTATTTGGTCCGGTGACAGCTACGCCATCAGCATTAAAGAATGCGAGCCCGAATAATACCGGGAGCTGAGCGGCATCGGGCTGGCGCTCAAGATCAAGTTGCAGGCTAAACGGCTCGCCGGTAGTGAATATGCGCGTCGGTTCGCCATCTTTGGTGAGTGTCGTTTTGGCAACGCGTATTGCCCCATTGCCACGGCGAGCTACGCTGTTTTCTTGAGAAGCATCTTTATCCTTCAACTGTTTTTCATCAACGTTGATGCGTGCATAAATAGCAGCGGCTTTGGACGGGGTGGTTACAGAAATTTTCTGACTTTTATCGAGCACCAGGGCACGATCGCAAAAACGTTCGACGTTGCCCATGTCGTGCGTCACCAGGATGATGGTGCGTCCCTCCTCCTTAAGATTATGAAAGACCTCAATACATTTCTTTTGGAACCGCTCGTCGCCCACAGCCAGAACTTCGTCAAAGAGTAACACCTCTGATTGGGACTTTATAGCAATCGAAAAGGCCAGCCGCACCTGCATCCCGGATGAGTAATTCTTGAGCTTCTGATCCATAAATCGCTCCAGCTCAGCAAACCCGACAATGTCTGTGTACATCGCTCGCATTTCTTTGCGACTGTAGCCGAGGAGCGCCCCATTTAGAAAGACGTTTTCTCGGCCTGTGAGCTCCGGGTTGAAGCCCACCCCCAGCTCAATAAACGGGGTGAGGCGGCCATTGATGGTGATGTGGCCCGTGTCTGGCGTGTAAATACCGGCCAAAAGCTTTAGAAGCGTACTCTTGCCGCTCCCATTACGCCCAACAATGCCAAAAAATTCACCTTTTTTGATATCAAAGGTTATGTCGTCCAGGACATGCTGCCGCTCAAAGCCTCGTTTTCTGCGAAACATATGCACGAGCGCCCCTTTGAGCGAGGTTTGCTTTTCGTGAGGTAATAGGAATGTTTTGCTGACATTCTTAACGCGGATGGCAATATTGTCCTGCATCTTAGACATTCTCGGCAAATTGTTTAGATTGCTGCTTGAAGTATCGCAAGCCACCAAGTAATACCAGCAAAACCAGAGCGAATGGGATGTATAGATATATGCGGCCGCGCAGCACCTGGTAAACGGTAGTGGTCTGATGTGTTACGACTGCATAACGGGCGTCTTGGATAATTTGAGCCATGGGATTCATAAAAATTAACTTCTGAAGCTTGAGGTTTGTGATCCGGGACAAGGGGTACAAGATTGGCGTGATATAGAATCCGCCCTGTAGCACCACTTCCCAAATATAGCTTAGGTCGCGGAACTTTACAAAGGCCGCTGAGAGGAACAGCGAGATCCCCAGCGCAAAGAGGTACAACTCAACCAACACAAGCGGGAAGAGTAGCGCACTGCGCATCGGGTCGACGTGGTTGGCGGCCATAAAGATGAGCACGACGAGCAAGTTCAGGCCGAGGTTGATGAGGGCCGAAATACTGCTGCTGAGGACAATAATCCACAAAGGAATACGAATTTTGCGGATGAGCTCGCCGCGGCCCACAATCGCGCCGACCCCCTGGGAGGTTATCTCACCAAAAAAGTTCCAGATGACGGTGCCGAGCAATAGGTAGACGGGGTAGTGCGGAATGCCCGTACCGAGCTTTAAGAACTTCACGAACACAACGTAGAGGATAAGAAAGAGCATGAGCGGACGAAGCAACGACCACGCATATCCGAGCATCGAACCTTGGTACCGTAGTTTGAAGTCAGTTGCGACCAACTCGCGCAGCAATATGCGATTTTTCTTACTGACGATATTCCCGATTACCATAGTATGGCGTTAATTATAGGATATAATGGTGACCATGGCAAAGCCTGTTTTTGTGGTCATCCCAAATTACAATGGCGCAGACGAACTAGCGGCCTCAATTGAGTCGGTGCTCGCTCAGAGCGTGCACGATATCTCACTTGTCATCGTTGATAACGACTCACACGACGGGTCGCGCCAGATTATCGAGCGTTACTGCAAAAAAGATCCGCGGGTGCGCGCCGTGTGGCGCGACAAAAATTACGGCTACACCGGAGGCGTAAATCCAGGTATGCAACTGGCTATCGACGAAGGCGCTACGTATGTTGCCCCGTTCAATAATGACGCGGTGGCCGACAAGCACTGGCTCAAGCATCTCATTGCATTTTTAGATGACCACGCAGAATACGGCATCGCCGCCTGCAACTTGCTGCATTTGGACGGTAAAACGTATGACAGCACTGGCGACCAGTATTCGGTCTGGGGATTGCCCTATCCGCGCGGCCGTGATGAGCCGGTGAGCAAAAAGTATCACGCGCAGCGCGACATCTTTGGTGCTTCGGGCGGGGCGAGCCTTTACCGCACTGCTATGCTGCGCAAAGTCGGCCTGTTTGATCAAGACTTTTTTGCCTACTACGAAGACATTGACCTCAGTTTTCGCGCACAGCTGGCCGGCTGGAAAGTTGCATACGTTCCAGAATCAATCGTATATCACGCCCAGGGCCTCACCAGTGCTCGCATTGGCAACGGCTTTACCACCTACCAATATATGAAAAACCTGCCGCTTGTGATTGTCAAAGATGTGCCGTTTGCAATGTGGTGGAAAATTGTGCCGCGCTTTTGGCTGGCGTACAGCATGTCATTTGCGAATGCCGTATTCAAAAAAGGATTTGGCAAGGCTGCGCTGCGTGGACTCGGCATGGCAATTGTCCTGACGCCCAAGAAGTTTGTCGAACGCCGGCACATTCAACGCAGTAAACGAGCAACCAATGAATACATTTGGAGCTTATTTTTGCACGATTTGCCGCCAAGCGCGCACAAACTGCGCGCCATTCGTGCTGCGTGGTGGCGGCTCCGCGGCCGCCGCGAGCAAGATATTGCCAGCTAGGCTCGTCGTCGGTCAATATACATGAGTGCCACAAACACTGCCAAAAAGTAGCCAATCATATACACCGGCAAGTAGTAAAAGAAATAATTGGCCGGTGCAGTCAAAAATATAATTGGCACCTGGACAAGCACGAGCGCCACAATCCCGGCCCAGACCCATTGCCTTTTTATGAGTTTGGCCAGGCCGACGAGCAGTAACAGCGACATCGGAATAAGGGCATTCCACAGGGCATGTCCCAGGGCATTAAAGCGATCGTTCGGTGTGAGGCAGAGCAAAAATCTGCTCATCCGCGCACGGAGGTTTGTATGAAATGGTGTAACAAAATGGTTGTGTTTCAGAAAGTTGGCTGCAAGCGGGATCTGAGCATAGTCTTTGAGATCGAACATACTCAAGCTCGTCGATGGTACCGCGTTAAAGCTGTTTGTCGACAAAAAGGTGGTAACCCGATTGTGCCAAAATGACCGAGGATTGTGGATCACCAGATACAGATACTGCTTTTCAAAGCTTTGTATATGCGCACCATAGCCCGGTTGAATGCCGTCGTTCCAAAAAGCCGGAATCTCATTATAGCTTGGATACTCGCGTAGATTACTGACCTTAATAACTTGGTTGATCTCGCTTAACCGTTCCGGAATGTTGCTGCCGTGCAGCGGCTGCTGAATCATCGTCGATAGGGGGTTAACCATGGTGGTCAGCTTATATTCATTACTGCCCGTGGCTTTGGTAATCGCAAAGCCAGCCAACAATATAAGCCCTGATAGCACCAGCCAGCCATACTGGCGGAGGGTCCTGAGGTTTCGCTTTTTGAACACGCCCAGCACGCACACTAGAATTGGCAGCAGGATAAGGTAGTACATTCCCTCTGACCGCCAAAAGCAGAGCAGCGTTATAAGCATCGAAAATTTGGCTAGTTCGTGGTAAGGATTAGCCGCCTGGTCCAGCCCGTGCATTCGAAACAGCAGCTTGCATATCAGTAGCAATTCGATATAGCTGTACATCATTCCACGTAAAGGATAGAGGTCATTCAGTATCACTGGAAAAAGCAAAAAAGGAAGATAGAGCAAGTAAGCGAGGTGTTTGCGATGAAGCAACCTTTGCGACTGCATAATCACATAGCCAACAACAGAGGAAGCAAACAGAACTTGGCATACGAGTATCGTGATAGGGCTTGGAAAAAGGTATAGGCTGAAGGTATAAAAAATGTTGGTAAAGTAATTCTGCCAGTTATAAGAGAGACTATAATGTTTTACTGCATCTAAAATCGTAAATTCATCATGTACCCAGTGGCCTGGATATAACACCAAGAGGACCACAATCAATACCGCGAAATACACCGAACTGTACGCCAGCCAGCGTCGATACTGACCGTTATGCAGCCTAAGCTGTTGACAAAAGGCGATAACAAAATAGATCACAGCATATAAAAACACAGCAAACAGCGTTTTTAGTCCATAGGACACCAGCAATTGCTTGCCGTGAACGGGCACAAAGAATGCCAGCTTTTCATTGTAGGGTAAGATGCCTACACAGTAGCCGATAGCCACCACGCAGGCTAAGACGCTTTTTCTTCTTAGCTTACCCAGCCAATTTATTGGGCTGACAGCGAGCTCAGTCCTGCTGTGGCTAGTCTTATCTTTTGCCACGAGTCACGCCCCCTCCGCGAGTAATCATTTGTATGTATCATAAGGCATAGGCGGGTAAAATGCACCTGTACGAAGAGGTTTTGGCCGCTGCTTTATTGAACTTTCAAAAAGTCAAACCTAGCTTGATGTCTTGCGTCGAAAGAGCCAAGAGGCCAGCGGCATCGCAACAATTAGTACGCCAACACACCACACCGCAGCCAGCCAGCCGTGATCACCCATTGGCTTGCCAAGAATCAATGCGCGTACTGCTTCAACCACGTGTGTAATAGGCTGGTTGACGGCAAATGCCTTGAGGAACCGGTTCATGCCCTCGGCCGGTACAAATGCGGTGCTTGCAAAAGTGAGCGGAAACACAAGTACAAACGTAAGCCATTGCACTGCTTCAACACTCTTGGCAAGCACCCCAACAATTGCTGCCAGCCAAGAAAAAGCGAGGGTAAACAGCAGCAAAATGCCAACGATCAGCAGCCATTGGGTAAAATCAGCGTGCGGCCGAAAACCAATTGCCAGGCCTGCCACCAGCATAACCAACGTAGAAATGCTGTTGCGGAACAAGTCGGATATGACATGCCCGTTTAAAACCGCGAGGTTCGACATGGGCAGTGACCGAAAACGGTCCACAATGCCTTTTTGCAAGTCGTTGCATACAGCGACCGCCGTGGTGGTCGAGCCAAAAGCGGCAGTCTGCACGATAATACCGGCCATCAAAAAGTTGAGGTAGCTCACTCCTGGTGGCAACGCCTTGGAAATAGCTCCGCCAAACACCGACGAAAATAACACCAAAAACATAATCGGCTGAAAAAAAGCACCCAACAACTGGTCGGTATTGCGCAGAATATGCAGGCCGCTGCGCTTAATCATAATCAACGAATCCTGGAATGCCAGGAACAGTTTTGACCGTTTCTCAAATACCAGTTCGGTTGCCATTATTTTTCTTCCTCTTTTTTGGTTTGCTTTTGCTTGCCTGTAAGCGACAAGAACACGTCATCGAGCGTTGGTTTGTGAATCGTCATGGACTGAATCGCAATCTTTTCGCGGGCCAAAACTTCGAGCGTTTCTTTGACGTCAAGATTCGGGTCTTTGATGATGATTGTTGCCGAATGTTCTTTCTCGTCTGAATCGATGACCTTTTGGCCCAACACTTGTACTGCGCGCTCAAAAGCGGGTGCATCTTTGAAGAGCAATTCCAGGCGGTCTTTGCCGACTTTGCTCTTGAGTTCTGTGGCGGTGCCCTCGGCAATAACTTTGCCGCCGTCGATTACAACAATGCGGTCGGCAAGCTGATCGGCTTCTTCCAGGTACTGTGTGGTGAGCAGGATACTTGTCCCCGCCGCCATCAAATCGCGGATAATGTCCCACATTGCCAGCCGTGAGCGTGGATCCAGGCCAGTTGTAGGCTCATCCAGGAAGATAACCGGTGGCGTTGCAATCAGGCTTACGGCTAGGTCCAGCCGCCGGCGCATACCGCCAGAGTAGGTTTTGGCAGGGCGCTCCGCAGCATCAACGAGATTGAATTTCTCGAGCAGTTCCTGGGCGCGCTGCTTGGCACTATCGTGGGTAAGCCGGTAGAGACGGCCCATCATTACTAAGTTCTCGCGGCCAGTAAGTAGCTCATCGATGGCAGCCGATTGTCCGGTGAGGCCGATGACGCTGCGCACCTCGTCAGCCTGCGTCGTTACATCGTAGCCCTCTACTTTTACCGATCCGCCATCAAAGGCGAGCAGAGTGCTCAAGATCCGCACTGTCGTCGTTTTACCCGCACCGTTTGGGCCCAGCAGCGCAAGCATGGTGCCGCGTTCCAACGTTAAATTGACGCCTTTCAAAACCTGATTGGAGCCGTATGACTTTGTCAGGCCTTTGGCCTCAACCACATAAGTACTTTTTGTCATGCTTGTTCCTACAATTAGCTTAATCTTATGTGATTGTATCAATTCCCTATAACAGGGGCAACCGCCGGTATCACTTTTGCATTACTGTGCCTATAAAGCTCCGCATGTGCTGCTCGAATGCTGCAGTGCTAAAGGTGAGGGCGTGTTTTTGGATGGCGGCGTGGTCGAACCGTTTGCCATCAAAGATTTTGAGCGTTTCTACTAGAGAGTCTGCCGCTTGGTGAGCAAAAAAGAGTCCCGTTTTACCCTCGATAACGTAGTCCAACGCCCCGCCGGCCTTAAAGGCAATCACAGGTGTACCGGCGGCCATGGCCTCTACTGGGGTGACGCCAAAATCTTCGTAGCTGGGGAAGAGAAACGCTTCGGCAGTTGCAAAGTAGCCCGGCAGTGCAGCGTCGTCATCCACTGTCAAAAACTGAATGGTTGGCCCCGCTAGCTGTACCAGCCGGTCGTGATCTGGTCCGCGACCGATGATGGTAAGCGGCACGTGGAGCTTGTTGCATGCCGCAATCAGGATATCCACGCGCTTTGCCGGCACCTGCCGTCCGGCCCACACAAAACCGCGACGCTGCTGTGGCTGCGCCGTGGCAAAACGCTTCGTGTCCACCGGCGGATGGATAACCGTTGCGTCACGGCCATAAAATTGCTTAATCTCGGCTTGCGTATGCGCCGAGTTTGCCAGAAAATAATCCGGCCGTTGCGCCGCTTTGTAGTCCCAGCCTCTGAGCGGCGCAACCAGTAAGCGCAAGCCCAGCCGTGCTAAAGGATCAAATACGCCAAAGCCGGGGTGTTGTACATATTGCTCGTAATGCCTCCAATAGAAGTGCGTGGGGGCGTGACAATAACAGATGTGTGTCGTGGTTTTTGGCGTACGTATACTTTTGGCTTCGCCGTTGCCGGAGCTGCTAATCACAAGGTCGTACGCGCTCAAATCCAAATGAGTAAACCACCAAATACGCAAGATGCCGACGTATTTTCGTAGCGCGCCAAACGGCCAACGCTGCAAAAATCCGGTGACCACTTTGCCGTCCAGCCGTTTCCGCCACTCGTCTGAACAGTAGGAGGTATAGATGGGCGCGTCCGGAAACAGTTTGTGCAGTTCGGCAACGACTCGCTCAGCGCCGCCGCCAACCAACCAGTCATGCACAATGGCGACCTTCAAGGGCTGTACAGGGACCGTCTCAGGGGAGTGGGTGCGGCTCATATTGGCACTGTCCTGGGATCAATCTTTGCTCTAAAGTAGCAAAGATCTCGTGCGGAGGTGACTAATAGGAACCGGGCCCACTCCCCTGAGACGACTTTTTTCATCGTGTTCCGCCCCGCAGCAAACGGCCAACCATCACCCGCGCTGTTTTGGCAATGATGGTCAGGTCTAACCAAAAGCTCCAGTTTTGCACGTAGTAGAGGTCTAATTTGCGGCGTTCTTCAAAGCTAATGCCAGGGCGTCCGGCCACGATCGCAAGCCCGGTCAGGCCAGACTTAACCGCTAGGATAAGGTTCTTTTTCTCGAATTTTTCCAGCTCAAAACTGTCCAATGCCCGCGGTCCCACCAGGCTGATCTCGCCGTGCACCACATTGAAGAGCTGCGGTAGCTCATCAAACCCAACGCGCAGAATGCGCCCAAGTTTGCTGATGCGCGGGTCGTGCGTTATTGAGTCCGCGCCGGCACGGTAGGCCTTGATAAGCTCCGGCCGCCCCATCTTACGGAAACCTTCTTCGGGCGACATCCCAGTATATTCTCGTTTCATGGTACGAAATTTGAGAATGTGCACGGTGGTATCAAACCGGGTCAGGCGGGTGGCTTTGTAGAAGATCGGTGCGCGCGGGTCGCTGATCTTTTCGGCAGCGGCAATAATAATGTACAGTGGTGAGAAGAGCGCAATCAGGAAACTGCCAAAAACGATATCGCTGAGCCGCTTGACGATTCGTCCCCAGCCAAACAAGGCGGTGTGATGCACGGCGATCATCGGGACGCCGGATCGGAACAATTCAACGTCGATGTTGCCGACAAATAGCTCAGAGTTGCCGGGTGTAAAACGATAGCCAATATGGTGTTCCTGGGCGTAGGTGAGAATTTCGGCGTTTCGTGCTTCGTCGGCATAGAGCTCGGTTTGAATGATGCCGTTGAGCCCTTCAATCTTGCTGACCAAAAAGTCGTGAAAACGGGGAAAGGTAGGGATGCTGTAACTGCCGACTCGTTGTTTGCCGCCAACCACCGCCAAAATGCGATACCCGGATTTGGGGCTGCTGAGCGAGCGCACGAGTTCATGCGTCATGGTCGTGTTGCCGATGACCATGACGTTGGTGAGCCCAATGCCATAGCCAAACAGGGTTGTTCGCGTCCATCGCGCAAGATTACGAAATAGCAGCAAAAACAAAAATCCAAACACAAACCCATAAATCGGCACCAGCCGCGCCGGAAAAATGGGCTTTGTCGACGCAAAACTCCAAAACACCACAAACAGCAGCCCGATAAACGAGCCGATCAACAGACGGCCAAATTCGGCAAAGCGTTTCTCGTATATATTGCTGTCGTATAAGCCAAGCAGGGCAAAAATGAGTATCCAAAACGGCAGAACACCCAGAAAAATCCCAAGATAAGTGAGCGCGTGGATGGAATGTATCAGCGGTGCCGTGTCTACCTTAACGCGCAAGATGTATGCCGCCACAAACGCCGCCACTAACGCCAAAAAATCACCCACCACCAGGCATGCGTTGTAAATCAGCGAAGCGTTATTCTTCATTGCTGCCTTGATTGTACCATTTTGTGGCAAGGGACACTCAGGGCATCGGCCTATGGGCCTTTCGACATAAGTGTGCGTTTCGCTCGGGTAATTTCATCCCCCGGACGGAAAAACGCCAGGCTGCACTACGCTGGACCCACGTATGTCGAAAGGCATACAGGCCGATGCCCCACCGGTGTATACTAAAAGCATGCAGTTCGCAAAGCGTTCGATTAGCCGGCAAGATATAGTGCAGTTTGTGAAGTATTTTGTGGCGGGATCGAGCTATTTTTGGAGCGGCTATATCATCTTTGCACTCTGCTACAGCGGCCTGCATTGGGCGTGGTGGCCGGCAAAAATGGCCGGCGACGTCGTGGGCTGGACACTGAACTATCTATTGCAGCGGTATTGGGCCTTTGCCAGCAAAAATCTCAAGAAGCATGAAGGTGCCGCGCTCGCAAAATATGTGTTGATTACCGCTGGTAACTTTGCGCTTGATTACGCAATCGTGGGCGGCCTAAAGGCACTTGGCGTCAGCCCGTACTTAGGCTTCTTCATTTCAGCCGGTTTCTTTACGATCTGGAATTTTGCCTGGTACCGGTTTTGGATCTTCTTTGTCAAGCCAAAGGCTACATAAATGCGCTCAATATAAAGGAGTAGATATGAACGACACGCCTAGCATACGACCGACCAAAAAACAGCGCGAACTGCTTGGTTTTATCGAGCAATTCATCGCTGAGCATGGCTACAGCCCCAGCTACCGCGAGATCATGAGCGGGCTTGATTACACTTCGGTGGCGACTGTATCCGTACATATTAATAACCTGATCCGGCGTGGCCATTTGCGAAAGCGTGATCGCAGCGCCCGGTCGCTGGAAGTAGTCAAACCGCTCAACGACACATCGCCCACCCCGAAGGTGATGAGTAACACCATTAAGCCTAGCGAGGAAAAATGGTTAGTAGAAAAAGTGGAGTACTTTTTTGCCGAGCTGGAGCACGCTGGAATCGTCGCCGAAGCAGCGCTCGACCAGCTCTATGTCCTGGTGGGCGCGCTGCGGGTGCTGGGTTTGGAGGGGGCGGCGCAGAGCTTTATTCCGCGTATCTCGGCGCTCAAAAACCGCAATACATCTGAGGAATAGGGCGGGCTCTTCTGGCCCCAGGTATTTCTGGAGAGTCCCGGCCAGGCCTGATTGGGGAACGGTCCTGGGCTCAATTTTGCTCTAAAGTAGCAAAAATCTCGTGCGGAGGTTCCCCAATCAGGCCTGGCCGGGACTCATGGAAAGCCATTGTTGCTTATAGCGCTTTTTACACTATGCGAACGCTATGTGTAGTGTGTACACTAGCAGTATTACTAACGAGACCTTATGTGATGCCGGAAGTACGTGCAAATCGTACGCTGTGCCGCAACGGTAACTGGCCTGCGCCAGAAGCCCGATACAGCGTCGCATACAGGGGAAATGTCCTGAGCAGGCTGCGTAGCTTATATATAAGTACACAATTCCTGCCTGGGGACGGCGGGGATTTTTATGGGCCGAGCAGCCACCTTGGAGCGACCAAACACACGCACAGCGTCTAACTGGGACACGGTGCCGGCACCCGTAGCCGATCTCGCTGTTCAAATAACGCAAGGTCAAGTGCTCCCGCCCGAATTGCACGTATCTGTCAGCCGGTCCGAGACCTACCTATGCCCTGAGCAACAATTGCCTGCCACTATCCGGGTTCAAGATATATCAGAGAAACTAGAGCGCAACGTGCAGGCGGATTACGCGCTGGGCCTGGGGTCGCTTGCAGTGGGTAGCTTGATCGAAAACCCAGACACACCGGAGTCCACAGCTCCGCGCATCGGTCTCCTGGACATGATTGAGCGGGCAGAGTCTGGTGATCCGGCGCTGCTTGCCGAAAATATCCGCATGACGGCAATTGAGGCCTTGCTGAGCGAAGGCCTGGCCGGCGAAGTGGTTATTGAGCGAGACCACGAAGGGCAACTGCACCAGAACGGGCAGCGCCTGTACGACGTCCTGGCCAACACCATCCAGATCCACCCCGGCGACCATCCCGGATTGCACCGTTTGGCACAGGCCGAAGCTTTAAATCACTACGTGTTTGATATGCTTGATAAGTCTGGGTATTTTGACCAAGGGTACGTGTGGGTCATCCCGGGCCTGGCGCCAAAAGATACGCCAGCAGGTTCCATTCGGCAATATGGTTTCTTTGAGAATATTGCTATGACGTGGCGAGTGATCTCAAAAGAGGCACCAGGGAGATTCAAGATGCGCTCTATGTTTGTCGCGGGCGCAGAAATATATGACCATGAAGAAGCTAGTGATCGGACGATGACCGACGAAGAGCTAGATGCGATGTACCAAGTGCGCCTGGAGCGGCGCCATGACTTTGCCGGAGCTCAGCGAGTATATGAACGTCTAGGACTTGCAGTGCCGGAGGACGAGCTGGGCTATCTGCGCGGTTTCCTGCGTCATCGGAGCCAATTTGATCATCCAGATCATCCAGAAGCAGATCTGGCGCGATATTATGATGAAGCTTTGGGGCCGGATTTCTTCCTCGGCAAAAAAGGACCTGGGGAAAATTATGTCGCGAACGGTGAAAGGCGTGCGGCGGCGCTACGCGGGCTCGCCGAGCAGACACCCAAGATCGTTGACGAATTAATCAAGATGCAGTCGCAATTTGCGACACACATGGATGCGGCATATGAGCTAGCCAGGATTGTCAAACGCTATGCCGTTGATTATATGATCGATAATAAAGCCGCGCGTGAGGTCCTTGGGACACGAGTGCTCGGACTTGCTGCACATCACCTTTTTACACTCTACGACCAGATGCCGTCAGGTCAGAGTGACAGAACGTCTATCCGCGAAAAGATCCACAAGCAGTCGCGGGCGAATACGTGCGGCTTTGGAGACGGCAAGAAGTCGAGTAAAGGCTGGGACAACGACAGCGTGGGCAGTGACAGTGGCGGGACGCAGGCCGAAGATAGAGATGAGGAGTCAGGCGAAAGCACCGAAGCGTGCGTAGTGGACACAAAGAATTGCTATTGCTGTAGCTATAAGGTCGACGGCACACCGCTGATTGCGCGGATCACCGTAAAAGCGCTCATTGATAAGGGCAAAATGTCGTGCCTGCGACCTGGGTGCGGCGCATGGGTAACGAGTGACGGGAAGTTTAAGGGCAAGATCTGGATGCGGGCTCAAGGCCGCGCCCATCAGGAGGAACATGCGCCGCGGCCGGCAAAAGAGCCGCCAGTAAAAGATGAAGACTAAGCCGCCGCAGGCGTGTAGCCCCTCGGGAATCGTTCCATATCTGTTCTATTGATAATGCTTGCAAGCAGCTTGACAAGCACAAGCGACTTGCCATATACTAACTCGGTACTTTTGGACGCATGTCGTCCGTGTGAGACAAAAATGTATCAAAACTAACATACAAAAATTGCAGATTGTTATCGTGGTGGATCACGGTCTGTGTGGAGGTTCCAATGCCTGTCAAAATAAAAATCGTTCCGTCGCGCGCGCAGCGCGTTACTGTAGCTGTTCGCCGTCCGTCTTGGCAAGAATTTTTGACGTACTAGCAGCCTAAAGTATCGGCGTATCCTTTGAACTGAGTAGATAGTTACTCTTCTTGGGGTGTACTCAGCAAAAAAGGGATACTCGCCGAAATAACGTTCTGTTTGCTGTGCCAACATACTGGGGCCAAACCCTATTCCAGAATCGGAGTGGCACGGTACACTGCGTGGGCCTGGGGGCTACCACCTAGCTACGGCTGCCAGAGCAGTGATCTATTGCTTGGACGTGTCAGGGGTCGTAGTCGTCGTTGTAGTACTTGGCGTGGCGGCAGGTTTGTTGGCAGTTTTGGTTTTGATTTCGGCATCAATCAACTTCTGGAAGGCGGCAAAAGTGTTGTCCGGGCTGACCTTCTTACCGTCCAAGAAGAATGTCGGTGTGGCTTCTACCTCTCCCGTTTTGTTGAAGGCAGCGAGGTCGGCATTGATGAGATTGTCTACCTTGAGGCTTGCATAGTCACTCTTAAACTGCGTAACGTTCAGGCCAAGTTGCTGAGCGTATGACGCGAGGATAGGCGAAACGTCACCGCTGGCGGTCGACCAAGAGCTCTGGTTTTCGTATAGTAGGTCGTGCATTTCCCAGAATTTGCCTTGCAGGCCAGCTGCTTCAGCGGCGCGGGCACCGGCGAAGGCGTTGGGGTGCACTTGGCTGAGTGGCAGGTTGCGGAACTGGAAGTAGATTTGGGAGGAGTACTGGCTGAAAACTTGCTTGACAGTAGTGTAATACTGACTGCAATAAGGGCACTCGTAATCTCCGTATTCTACCAGCGTTACACCGGTGGAACCACCACCTTCAACGTGATTCGTTGGTGTGCCTGAACCGCTCGAACCAGTTTTGTTGTTATGAAAAGCCAAAATACCGCCAAAAATAACAATGATAATGGCTATGATTGCCCAGAATGTTTTAGTCATACAAACTACTCCTTTTCGAATCCCTCCAGTATAGCACTTTTCTGGAACCGCTATTGATCTCCCAGACCAGGACATGGTTATAAATATACAACCATGCTCATGCTAAAATACGTAGCATATGGCCTACATTATTGGATTGCTTCTTTTGGGCGTTGGTCTCTTGGCGGTAGCACTACAGCGACTGTATAGCGCGGTACCTGCCCGTGAACTAAAGCGGTTGGCAGCTCGAGGTGACGCAGTCGCACGACGCGTATATCAGCCGGTCGCATTTGATGAACGCCTCCGTCTGCTGCTATGGTTGTTGGCAGTACCTGCACTAGCGGGTGGATTTGTGATACTCGCACGTGGTATGCAACCGCTGCCCGCTAGCCTCTTACTGGCTGTGGGCGCAGCGAGTGCGTTAGTGCTGTTACCGTCCCTCACGTTGACGGATCGGTCGGCTCGAGTTGCTGTGTGGTGCGCACCTATGCTGTTGTTCATCCTGCAGCATACCGATTCACAATTGCGGTTCTTGGCAAAAATATTCAATCGTTATCGAACTCACGAAACGCACAGCCGACTATACGAGAAAGAGGATTTGTATGGCTTGCTAGAACAGCAAAAAACACAGGCGGATAATCGAGTGACGCCGCAGGAACTCGCCCTTGCGCATCGGGCATTGCAATTTAGCGACCGCCAGGCAGGGGATGTTATGTTGCTACTCAAGCAGGTACGACTGATTGCCGCGCAAGAAACGCTTGGCCCGATTCTGCTTGACGAGTTGCATACAGCCACCCAACCTGCCTTCTTGGTGTTTGACGAGACGCCGGATACGCTTGTTGGTACGCTGACGCTGCGCGATGCGCTGAGCGCGAAGCAAGGCGGCCAGGTGCGAGCCGTGATGCGCCCCGGTATAACGTACGTGCAAGAAGCGGCGGGTTTGCCAGAAGTGCTCAACACGCTCGTTAGCGAAGGACAGCAATTGGCAATTGTGCGTGCAGACAGTGAGGTGGTTGGAGTTGTTACCCTCCCGCAACTAGCCAAGGAGCTCTTTGCTGAGCAGTTGCTGCCGGACGAAGATGACAATAAGGATATGGATGAGCCGGAGCCTGCCGCCACGGACACCGAGCAAGAACTCGACGCCAGTCTATAGATTTTAGGCCAGTCACCAGATCAGCGACGACGAGCACATCTTGACAATTCCTGGGTTTATGATACTATGTATCTATAAAAGGATACATGATGTCGGCAGAAAGTAATTCATCTCAACCTCTCGTATTTGAACTGCTTGATCCTGATACTATCTCGGCAGAGCCGGCAGGGCCAATTGAATACGCCGAAGTCGTTGATTCGGGTGTTGAAGAGGGGCGCGCTAACCTGCCTGCTGTGATTAAAGATGAAGAGCCTGTTGCAGAAATTATCATTCCTGGTGTTGAACCATCACCGGCAAAGCCCACGCCTTCACAGGCTGAAAAACTGTTTGCTCCCTTTTTCACGCCAGGACCGATTGTCACAGGAGTAGGACGCGCTGGCTTGCGGGGGTCTTCGGGCCAACGTCTCGCTTCATACCACCTGCCAACTCCACCGAGTGCTGAGCGTCGTACTGCCGTTAAGCTTGAGCTTACCCCGGACGTACAAGCTGGAATCGGGTTGCTAGAAGCTAGCATAAAAGGCGCACGTGCTGTTAGGATACCCTCTCATTACGAAGATTGGCCCGCGGCTATAAGAGCTGGGGAGCAGTCTTTTTTTGACCCCGACCTTCTTGAGACGGCAAAGGATCTCTCAACAATTGTTAAGACGCTTAAGAAACTCATGTGGGAAGATGCATCGCTTTCTACTGAGCAGCTTTTAAAACGATATAAGGGCTTGGCCGATTGCCAGACAGAACCGAGCAAAGAGTTGGCGGTCACTCGACGTTACGAGTTGCTCGCTGATCTCGTAGGGGCGTTTAGTTTTGACGGTGCGCCAATACTAAGCGAATATTACGTCGATCTCCCCGAGTATATCCTGCCATTGCTGGAGCAGGGTGATAAGGCAACTCAAAAATCCTAACGAGCCTAATGCACATTTTTTCGCTTGAAATGGTATAATAGCTGATAATGAAGAGTGTTACTCGGCTACAGCTTTTATCCAATATGAATCATCGGGCCGGCACCGGCGCCTGATTCGGCGTGCGCTGGTGTGGAATCGACCCCCTCCTTAGCCGTATAATCTAAGACTAAGGAGCATATCATGAGACTGTTAAGTTCAGAAGTATCCAAACATATTGGTGAAACCGTGCATATTGAGGGGTGGCTGCACAAAAAGCGATTGCTTGGTGGTGTGACGTTTGTTAACGTCCGCGACCGGCACGGCCTCGCCCAGGTGGTTATTAAGGACAAAGACGAAGTAGAGAAGCTGCGCGGTATGCAAGTCGGCACCGTGGTGGCAGCGGACGGCACGGCGGTGGACGAACCGCGCGCGCCAGGCGGCGTGGAATTGCACGATGCCACAGTGACGATCATGGTGCCGGTAGAAACCGAGCCGCCAATCGAGATCGACAAGCCACTCAGCCACGAATCAGAAAACCTCGACACATTGTTCGATTACCGTGTGATTGGCCTGCGCAACCTACGGGAGCAAGCGGTATTTAAGGTGCAAGCTGAGGTGAAAGCGGCAGTGCGTAAGTATCTGCGCACGCTTGATTTCACCGAATTTAGTTCACCCAAGCTGTTGGCCGAGGCAACTGAGGGCGGTGCCGAGGTGTTTAAAATGGATTACTTCGGCAAAGTGGCTACTCTCGCCCAGTCGGCCCAATTTTATAAGCAAATGTTGGTTGGGGTGTACGAGCGGGTGTACGAAATCGCGGGTACATACCGCGCCGAACCCAGTGCCACGACCCGGCACATGACGGAATTTCAGACTATAGACGTGGAGATAGGTTTCATCGATCTCAAAGGATTACTCAGTTTTACAAGTGGCGTTGTGAACGCGATCGTGGACGACGTTTGGGAAAAATGCGCGGCCGAACTGCAACTGTGGAATGCTACCAAGCCTTTGCTAACCAAAGAAATCCCGGCTATGACTATGGTCGAAATCCATGAGAAATATACCGCCGCAACGGGCACAAACACTATAGGCGAAAAAGATATGCGTCCCGACGAAGAACGCTGGGTGTGCGAATATGCCAAAGAAAACCTAGGTAGCGAAGCGGTTTTCGTTACCGAGTGGCCGCGCGAGGGCGCGAAGTTCTATCATAAATTTCAAGATGACAATTCCGAGATTGCGGAACGCGCTGACCTTATCTTCCGTGGTGTCGAAATCGCTACGATTAGTATGCGCGAACACCGCTACTCAAAGCTCGTGGAGCAACTGCGCTCTATGGCTGGCGGCGATGCCGAGGCTGAAGGCTTTAAGTATTTTATGCAAGCCTTCAAATACGGCATGCCACCAGAAGGCGGATTTGGTATGGGTCTGGAGCGTCTCACCCAGAAGCTACTCGGACTGCAAAACGCGAAAGAAGCATCTCTGTTCCCGCGCGACATCAACCGCCTGACGCCTTAGCCGCGCACAAGTTCGTTGCTTTTTTGACAAGGGGTGTATACTGAAATCATGGACATGCACAGCCCAACACAAACACGTGACGGTGACCCTAACAGCGATGATATATTCAGCGGTTTGTCCCAAGACCCCTTGGTGGATGCCGGGTATGGGCCGGTGTCTCATGTGCCTCGGCCAAAGAAACCGCAGAATCTGGGCCGCAAACTGTTGATTGCCGCGGTAGTGCTTGTGGTTACAGCGGCAATTGTTACCGCTGGCGTCATGCTTGTAAAGCATCACAAGAATACGCCAAAAAGCACAGCCAAAACAAACACCAATACTTCGTCTACCGCTTCGGATACGAGCAGGTCACAGACTGATACGCAATCCCAAGCTCCAGCTACGGCATCGAAGACATACACATCCAACGAGACATCGCTCGGCCTCACCTTTAGTTATCCAGATGGTTGGACGGTGACACCGGCAACTACTACCGCTGCTGGCACTACTACGATTGCCGCTACGTCGCCGATTACTACGTTTACTGACGCCAATGGCGCATCGGTAAAGGGTCGGGTGACCGTAACGATGCGCCCTAGTAGTGCGGGCATTAGTGAACTCACGGCCACACCGGGAACGGTCGCGCAGAAGTCGGTGCAAATCGCCTATACTAGCCCCACCGCCGGTCAGCATAAATACCCATACATTAGCTTCATTCATTTGCCCAGCGGCTCGAAAGCCAACGGTGCATTTGAAGAGGTGATGATTACCGGCGTTACGTCGTTCGATGCTGGAAAAAGCATTGCCGCAGCCGATCTCAGCGGGCTTGACCCCATAATCAGTGTTGCATTTTACGCCTGCACTGGCACAACCTGCACCACACCGCTCGGCATCAACAATGCTACTTGGACAAACAATGCGACCGCCGTTGAGGCGCTGCAATTGCTTGAGTCGTTGCAGCTTAAGTAAGCGTATTCTGTCTGCTTCTCGCAGCGTGCTAAGAAGAGGCGTACTAAATATCTGAGGCTAGCGGTAGGGGGTTGCCCATTGTCAAAATGCGCTAGCTTGCGTTAGGTTTATGCCAGCGCGGCCTTTTCGTAGGCTTGGTATGGCACCCCATCCGAAAACCAGTTGTGGCGCGCCTGTGTAGTCTGCTAGACTGACAATAATAAGGGTAAACATGATGGGCAATTAAGGACAAATAAAACGCAAATGGCTGACGAAAACAAATACCAGGAGCCAACGTCGGCACCTGCCGTGCCTCGGGCACTTGTGCGCGAGCTGAGCCATGATGCCGCGAAGGCACTGGCCAAAAAGGTGTCGGATCAACAGCCTGTAGTCCATGATTCTGCTGCAAATTCACCCAAGAAAGCTCCTGCGGCTGCAATAGAAAAGGCCGAGAATACCGCAGCGGACCTTATGCCAGTAGTTTCCGACGCCAGCAGTGAGGATATCGAGACCAAAAAGGCGTCACCTATTGGCGAACTCGATGATGCTCACCAGGACGAAACGTTGACCGAAGGCCTGCTGGCCGATGACAAGACAGACGCTGCCGTGGATGACATCATGCGTCGCGAAAGCGACCGCTTGCTGGCTACTGAAGACGCCAGCAATGGTGGTGCCGCTCCTGTCGAGCCACCACATTTCAGGCATCATTTCCTAAAACGTTGGCTACACAGCTCCCTGGCGCGCTGGGCAACGTTTATCGTGATCCTGGCCATAGCCGGCAGTGTGGGCGCTCTGCCTCGTGCCCGGTACTGGGTGCTCAATCATTGCGGCGTTCGGGCCAGCTTGTCGGTAACTATCGCCGATGGCGGTACGCTCTTGCCATTACAAAACGTAGGCGTGGTGATGGACGGCCAGCGTGCAACCACCAACGTGCACGGTGTCGCTGTTTTGCATCACCTGCATTTGGGTACGGCGCAACTCAGCTTTAGCCGAGTGGCGTTCGCGCCGCAAACGCATACGGTGATTGTGGGGTGGGGCAAGAATCCGCTCGGTAGTTTCCGGCTGCAACCTACCGGCGTACGCTATACGATAAAGGCAATTGACTCTTTTTCTGGCCTGCCGGTTGCATCGGCAACCGCCGCAACCGGTGGTGATCCCGAAGCCGCTGCCGACAAAACCGGAGTAATTGTGCTCACCCTTAATATGGATGGGAGCGCTACGGCGACGGCCACGGTGAACGCGTCCGGTTATCGGGCGGCAAACACAACGTTGCAGCCAGGCATTACCAATCTCGTGTCGTTAGTGCCAAGCCAAAAAGACATTTTTGTGGCTAAGAATAGTGGCAAGTACAACGTCTATAAGGCAGATGCTGACGGTTCCAATACACAACTGCTCCTGGCCGGTACGGGTCTGGAAACGAGCAAAATAGCTCTCCAAACGAGTCCTGACGGCACGCATGCCGCACTCGTTTCAGTGCGAGATAGTACAACGAGCCCCGATGGAGCCGCCCAACAAACCTTAACACTCATCGATGTGTCCACCGGCGCAACGACAACGCTCGACCGCAGCCCGGCGATTGCCCTGCTTGGCTGGTCTGGCAATACGCTGGTATATAAAATGACAGCTCCGGCCACGAATACTCCAAACCCAACGCGCATCAAAGTTATATCGTACAACTATGCAACGTCTACTCGCTTGCAGCTAGCTGCGGCCAATGATTTTAATGCGCTGGCGGTTGCACAAAATACGCTATACTACGCTGCCTCCAGCAGCGATCCAACCATAGCCGCAAATGTATCGCAAGTTGGTTTTGATGGCAGCAGCCCCAAAACGCTTCTCAATCAAGAGGTGATCGGTATCTATCGTACAGACTACAATACGCTTGCGCTGCAAACAGCAACCGGCTGGTATGCTGACACGCTTGGCGATACTGCCGCGCCGCAAAGCATCCCTGCACCGGCAAGTTACCTGAATAATACGTTTGCTCTCAGCCCCGACGGCACGCAGGCTGCTTTTATAACGGTCATTAACGGCGCGCCAACCTTGCAAGTCTACACCGTGGCCACTGGCAAGACGGTCACCATTACGACACACGTCGCTGCCTCATACCCGCTGCACTGGCTCAACAATACCGTTGTGGTGTTCCGCAGCGGTGCAGGCGCATCGGCTACTGACTATGCCGTAAGCATACTCGGCGGTGCGGCGAAGAAGATCGCAGCCGTGGTAAACACCACAGGCTTTTCAAACTGATACCTCAAGAGACTGTTTTCATGAAGCTGGTGATATCTCGGGCTTGTAGTAAGCCGGATGTGACGGGCGAGTTCGGTGAAACGCAAAGCCTTGATGTAAGTGTATTTGAACCCGCCCCCAATTATGTGTGTGCGTTGCCGGGCAAAATGACGATGGCCCCATACCTTGCAAAAAAGGTAGCAGGTATACTGCTATCGGATAACAGTGAACTTATCCAGTGGCGCGCTTTCGGGCGGCCGGGCGACATAACTATGCGGTCGGCAGACCGGTGGATGAGCGAGCGGGTGAGTTAAACAATTATGGAGGTGCATATGACAAACAGCAAATGGAAAACAATCAGCTCAAAATACGTCCTTGAAAACCCTTGGTATAAAGTGCGCCAAGACAGCGTAATTCGTCCTGATGGCAACGAGGGCACTTACAACGTTGTTGAGTGCGGCAAAAGTGTGTTTGTCGTGCCAGTCACGTCAGAGGGCAAGATATTGCTCGAGAAGTTTTTTCGCTACACCACACAGCACGAGGGTTGGGAGATTCCGGCAGGCAGCGTGGAACAAGGCGAAAAACCGCTCGAGGCAGCCGAGCGTGAATTACAAGAAGAAACAGGACTGGTGAGCGAAGCGTGGCAAGAGATCGGCACGTTCGACTCCATGAACGGCATGACCGACGCCGTAGCCCACGTGCTTGAGGCAAAAGGCCTCACCCAAACAGGCCATCACGAGCAAGAGGAGGAGGGAATTACCGCCGTGCGCGCATTCAGCTTTGAAGAAGTCATCGCAATGATTCTTGATGGCAGTATAGTTGATGCCCTAAGCATTGCAGCATTGATGCAGTTTTTCGCAAGTCACAAGATGATAGCTGTGGCGAATAAATAAAAAGGGGGTTTTATGTCAGAAAGAGTTATTCCATCATTTCGTGCCGAGTTTTCTGAGTCTGAGATCGCTGAGGTTACGGCAGCGACAGAACAAATAATGCGGTCGGGGCAGCTGATCCTCGGGCCATATACGAGAGATTTTGAGGCCGCAATGGCAGACGTTTTGCAAACGGAGCACGTGGTGTGGCGGTAAACTCCGGCTCGACGGCTTTAGAGGTTGCATACAAGACGCTCGACGTGAGAGATCGCCAAGTTCTCACCCCGACAAATACCAACTTCGCTACGGCCGCCGCTGCATACGCTGAGGCAAAAGTTGAGTTTTATGATAACGGCCTCTACCCGAATCTTGCCGATGTCGAGGAGCACTTAACAGAGGACACCGTTGGCTTAACCCCTGCGCTTGAGTCTCGATACTTTTAATAACAACAAGAAGTGTGCTGTGAGGGTAGCGTGACCAAGGTGTACCATTTGTGTCATAATCCAACAGATGAAGAGATTGGCGGAAATAATTCCCGTACGTGAAGCAATATGGGGCTTCTATGCTGAGCATGGGCGGCACGATCTGCCATGGCGCCAGCCCGAAGCTGACGGGCAGTTTGATCCCTACAAAATCGTTGTGTCGGAGCTCATGCTCCAGCAGACACAAGTGCCCCGCGTGATCCCGAAGTTTATTGCATTTACGAGCCAATTTCCAACATTCGCAGCACTGGCGGCCGCGCTGCTGGCGGACGTTTTGCGTGCTTGGAGTGGCCTTGGGTATAATCGCCGTGCTAAATTCTTGTGGCAAACGGCACAACAGGTTGAACAGGAATTTGGCGGGGCACTGCCATCGACGCAAAAGGAGTTGGTGCGCTTGCCAGGGATTGGTAGCAATACGGCGGGCGCCATCCTGGCGTATGCCTATAATCAGCCAGCAAGCTTTGTCGAAACAAATATTCGGAACGTTTTTATCCACCATTTTTTCAAAGACGAGTTGCAGGTGGCTGATGCTGATATTCTGCCATTGCTGAGAGCAATGCTTGCGGGCGAGCCAGAGCCGCGGACATTCTACTGGGCACTGATGGACTACGGAACGTATCTGAAGCAGGCATTTGGGAACGCTGCGCGTGTGAGCAGCAGCTACACGCGGCAATCGAAGTTTGCCGGTTCGCGGCGGCAGGTACGCGGGCAGGTGCTGCGTTTGCTCGGTATGAGTGCTGATGCGCAGACACTTAACGCGCTAAGTAATGCTATCGTTGACGAGCGGCTGCCATCGGTGCTCGACGACCTTGTGCACGAAGGGCTGGTGGTGGCAATTACCCCCGATCTTTATCGTTTGCCCTGACTTATGCCGCATTTAAGCGGTAAGCGGGTGGAACGTTGTATCGCGTAAGCTGTCTCTTTTCTGTGGATAATAAGGCACTGAATCAAGCATGGACATACGTGTACTCGATCAACAGCCGTTCATAGCGTGATACAATAGCAACAATATGGAGAGCAATTCCGCACCCACACCGCGACCAGTTATGGACGTTGCGCGCCCGCAAAGGCCGGCACAGTCTGCGCCGCCTCGACCAGCAGCGCCCGCCCCAACTCGCACGCCACACGTGCCCGTCCGGCCGGCACCCCAAGACGATACCGTCCCAGTAAAGCCCGCTGCTCCGCCTGCCTCGCCTGCGGTGCCGGTGGCTGAAAAGACTGCGCGGACTGCCTCGACGCTTCCTACGGGCACTATTTTTGCAACAATTGCCGTGATGCTTCTGCTCTCCAGCCTTGCGGTGATGATTTATATCAAATCAAAAGTCTAAATAAAACGAGACCACCAAATCATGCGTCTTTTTTCTACGATATCTGACCCGGCATTGATTGCCCTGCTGACAACGGGCGGCGTTGGCGTACTGCCCACCGATACAGTCTATGGCCTTGGGGCCCAGGCGACTAATCCCGCGGCTGTCGCTCGGTTGTACGCACTTAAAAGCCGCGAGCACAAGCCGGGGACGCTTATCGCTGCCAACGTCGCACAGCTTGCTGGACTGGGGCTTGATCTGGCCCAGCTCACGCTGGTAAGTCGGTACTGGCCGGGCCCGGTAAGCGCGATTATCGCTGCCGGTAATTCGCTGGACTATCTCCATCAAGGGGTTGGCAGCTTGGCGGTGCGTGTTCCGGCCGACGAACAGTTGCAAGGATTGCTGCAACAAACGGGACCGCTCATCACCAGTAGTGCAAACACGCCGGGTGAGCCACCGGCCACGAATTTGGCCGAAGCGCAAGGGTATTTTGGGGATCATGTTGATTTTTATGTGAATGGCGGCGATCTGGGCGGCCGTGAGCCTTCCACGATCATCCGTCTGTCTGACGGTCGTATAGAAATCGTTCGCGAGGGCGCCGGTCGCATAAAAACGAAGGGAACAGAATGACATTCGACGAGTATCAAACAGAGGCTATCAAAACCGTGTATAAAGTACATGAGCCAATGATGGAAAAGACTATCATGGCGCTGGGTATCGCTGGCGAGGCGGGCGAAGTAGCTGACAAATGGAAGAAGATATTGGGCTATCATGATGGTGTTATTACGCCAGAGGACATCGCCGAACTCAGCAAAGAAATGGGTGATGTACTTTGGTACCTGGCCTTGTTCGCCGAAAACTTAGGTCTCAAGCTCGATGATATCGCGCGTGAGAATAACGCTAAACTCGCGAGCAGACATGCCCGCGGTGCCATTAAAGGCAAAGGTGACAATCGTTAACCCTTCTGCATAAACGCGTGCAGCAAATTCGCTCCTGACGCCGAGCCCTATTTCCGTTATACTAGTACCGTTAACCATAAGTGGCCATTAAGAGCATGGAACGAGATCGCTATCACGAGTCAGACGACGATGAGAATACGACCGCTGAGCGGAAGCACGCTGCAAGACAACACATTCGCGTCCCGTTGCCGCGAGAGGCCGCACCAGAGCTTCCGCCGGTAGAAAAAAATCCGTTGTGGCGTTTTGAACGTAGTGCGAGCGGTCTTTCATTTTTGTTGGATGACAAAGAAACAGAGCCTCACCCACGAAACGTAGAACATAGCCCCGAATCTGGTGCCGGGCCCGACGATGACGATTCAGACGAAGATGTCGCGTCCCGGCCTGCACAAAAGGGAATTGTATCAAATATCGAGCCACCTGCGCGAAACCGCGAGCGGCAATGGCGACCGGCGCAGCGGCAGAATGAGGCGTTTGCCGAAGATAAGGTTCTGGCGCCGCGAGTCAGGCCCGCACATCTTGCTGATGCTGACACAACTCACACCTTGCCGCCTGCTCCTGCTATGGAGATGTCACACGCCGAAGGTGGCGTGCCGCAGGATCACGCAGAAGCTGACTTGGCTACCGCTCTCGAAGAGCGTAGCGCCGCAGCAACAGCCTTTGCGGCAGTAGAAGCAGCAACCGACAACGCCAGCGAGGATGAACCGCCCGCTTCCCCGGTGCCGCCATCGCCCGCGACGGTATATTCACCGTTCCATGTCGCACATGCGGACACCGCCCCAGCAATCACGAGTACCCCGAATACGCCAAATATGCCCCCGCACGTACCCCATGCCACCCCACCGGGCGCTGGCCATGTTGCGCCGCCTCTGCCTCCGTTTGGTGGTGCTCCGCCCCACAGTCCCAATATCCCGCCATTTGGCCCGGCTGCCGGGGGTTATAATACAGCGTCTCTGCCACCATCGCCGAACGTTATGCCCGCACCAGTCGTTATTGAGCGCGAGCACACCACCGATCGGTTTGGAAATGTCCTATCAATAGTCGCCATCATCGGACTATTACGCGAAAAAGGTAAACGCAAAAAAGGCGACGCCGAAAATGAAGCAGCAATCGCAAAAGAGAAAAAGCGGCTAGACGAACAACGGTCAGAACTGTCAGTGCATGCGCAAAAGTTTCGCGAGCATGAGCGTATGGCCCAATATCATCAGGGCGAGCATGTTCGTACGATGTCGACAGCAGGTAGAACCCAAGAAACCCCGCCACCGTGGTCGCCGAATGCACCGGGTCGTCCTCTGCCGCCTGAGCGCCCTGTGCCTGTAAGCGCCTTCCCACCGCGCGCCGAAACACCGTACGCACCACAGCCCAATATTGTTGAGCCTCGGCCCTCGCTGGCTCCCGCGCAGAACCTAGAGCAGGTTCCAGGAGGACAGCAGGCGCGAGCAGAGGCGATTGCGTTCCCTCCTGAGCAGTATATGCAGACATCTGGCATTGCTGGTAACGTAGGAAATCGTCCGCCTGGAATGCCTGAAGCAGCGGATCGCCGCCAGTACGGCCAGGATTTCCAGCAACAGAGGAGGCATGAGGCTCCACCGCAGGCCACCGCCAGCTTCGGAGCAACGATTGCAACCGCGACCAGGAGTGGCTACGCAGACCCCTCGGCGAATGTCCATCCGTCGCTTCCATCGGGGATGACAAGCCCGGGCTTGCCGTTGGGAAGCCCTGTCTACCAAGATCCGCAGCATCGTTTGCCCGAGCCACACAAGGCACCGAGTATAAAAGGCAATCTTTTGCTTTGGCTGCTTGTCGCCCTGGTTGCATTTGTGGTGGTGATGGGCCTCAGGCTATTGTAGGATCAAGCAACCTCGCAGTTACGCGTTAAAGCTTTTGACATGCCCGCCCTACCGTGCAGCGCGCTGCAACCATCGTCCTAAAATAAAGCGGGCAAGTGCTAGCAAAAAGAGCAAACCACTGACCAGCAAACTCCAGCCTGCTAAGTCGGGCGACCAACTGGGAGTCACAAAGTCAAACTCGTACATTGCCGTCGGTACCACAGGTACCGCAATGGTATGCGTGGTCACATAGTTTTCGATGCAGGGTACACGATTTTTCCCAGAAAAATCAGTGGCGTTTTGTGCTTGGCAATAATTCTGTGCGTCAGTATAGATTTGTGCCTTCTGTGCATCCGTGCCGCTCTGGGCTGCTGCCTGCAAACGCTGGTAAGTGTACTTAAGTTGGATCGGTGGGTATACTGTGCCATTACCGGTGGAGAGGTCGGTGTTCATATGTGCCGTAACGTAAGCCTGTAGCGCCTTGAGCGCGCCGTTGACGTCGTGATCTTGCTGATCTGCGCTATATACGGCGTTCCGTAGGTGCACCATGTGGAGATTGTTGTCCCGCAGCGACATAACGCATATAAGTAAGCTCACTGCAAAGGCGGCAAAAAAATACCACGTCTTGAGAGGCCGCACTCTCATCCATAGTTGATACGCGCTTTTTGAGTCAAACATGCTTACGTCTATAGTAGCGTATTTTGAGCGTTACAGAGAATCGGATTATGTAAAAGTAGCTAACAAATAATACACAGAAACACACACCCCTGCATTTGCAAAGGGTGTGTGTTTTCTAGGCGGTGTTTCGCTACTCCGCGCTTTTATTACTTTGTAGTGTTGGTAGCGGGCGGTGTAGTTGCCGTGGAGCTCGAAGACTGTGCCGTGCTATCAGTGGTTGTTGAGCAGACCTGGCCTTTCGGATTGTCCTTGATCCAGGTTTTGATAGCAGTAGTAACTTGACCATTCGAGCGCAGATTTTCCCAGAAATTTACTTGCGATCGGTTAATGATCATTTCGTCGCTTGGACCATGCACTTCACAGCCGAGTTTTACGAGGGATAGGTTCGTAGTAGTGGTCTTTGCTGGAGTAGTGCCCTGAGTGTTCTGATTGTTGAGATAGAAAATATCTTGAAGATCAACGTAGTTACCGTTGAGCGCTTTAATGTGGCCAAAATATACTTGGTCGTTTGTGAGGAACACGGCCTGGTATACATCAGTGTTAACATACTTGTACTCTTTGGAACTCCCGAGGTAAAACAGGCCGATAATACCCAGCATAATTACCGTTAAAGAAAAGAGCAGTGTGACGAGCGCAATACGAAGCCACTTTGATTTCCAAAGCGTCGTGGATTCCGGCATTTTTGCTACGGTATTGCTTGTTGTTGCCGGTTGCGGTGCAGGCATGCCAGGGGTACCTGCGTGGTTGTGTGCATTCGGTGAGCTTACATTGTTGCGGCGTTGAAAGTCCATTATCTCTCCCCAAGGTTTATATAGATTATGCTTCCAAGTGTACTGCATAAGCATGATGTTGTGCAAGTAATCGCTACCCAAATCTGTCACCGAAGATAAAAAGCTGTTGACAAACAAAAAACACAGGAGGTATGGTAGGGGTACCATTACTAATGTATAAGCGAGGGAAATCAAGCAATGGGTTACAAACACGTAAACTCTAAAGGTGTTACATACTACCTGAACTCAAAAGAAGTCACGCTTCGCGGCGGCAAAGTCCAGCGGATCTTCTTCTTTAGCAAAGATGAGCGTCCAGACACGGCTGCCGACTTGCCAGACGACATGGAAGTGTTTGAAAGCGAGCGCAACAGTTTCTTGGTTGTTCGCCACAAGAAATAAGTAGCATAATCTATTCGTTCTTAAGCGCCAGGGTTTACTCTGGCGTTTCTTTTTATGTTTTTGATCTGATATAGTTGAAATTACTATGGCAACCACCGAAAAAATAATGATTAGTGTCCAAGATCTACGAAAGTCATATAGCGGCAAGGCGGCGGTGGACGGTATCAGCTTTACGGTCAAAAAAGGCGAGATTTTTGGTATCCTGGGGCCGAATGGCGCAGGCAAAACAACGACGCTCGAGATGCTGGAAGCGTTGCGCCCGATTGATGCCGGTGCAGCAACCATTGACGGCGTGGATGTCGCCAGTAATCCGTATACCATCCGCAGTATGATTGGCGTGCAGCCGCAAACGCCGGCCTTCCAAGATAAAACCAAGCTGAGTGAGCTCATTGAGCTATTCGCAGCTGCTTATGGCGAACGGGTGAACGTTAAGCAGTTCTTGGACGACGTGCATTTGGGCGAAAAAGCCAACGCCTATGTTGAGCAACTTTCTGGCGGCCAGAAACAGCGCTTTAGCATTGCTGCGGCGCTGGTGCACAACCCCAAAGTGTTCTTTTTGGATGAGCCTACCACTGGCCTTGATCCGCAAGCGCGTCGTAACCTCTGGGACCTTGTCCGCGAAGTTCGCGACCGCGGCATTACGGTGGTGCTCACGACGCACTACATGGACGAAGCCGAGGTACTCTGTGATCGCGTAGCCATCATGGACCAAGGCAAGATTATTGCCCTTGATCCGCCCCACACGCTTATCAAGCAGCTCCTGGGCCGCGGATTCAAAAAGCAGCAGAAGGTGGAGCAGGCCAACCTCGAAGATGTATTCATTGACCTGACTGGGAAGGAGCTTGTAAAATGACCAAAAACTCGTGGCGACGCCGTTTGTATACCGTCGCAACCTTTGCCAAGCTCAATACCCGTCGCTACTTTCGTGACCGGACGGCCATCTTTTTTACGGTCGCCTTCCCATTGATTTTTCTGTTTATTTTTGGCGGCCTGTTTGGCAAGGGCGGGAGCGTTAGCTTCAAAGTAGCGATACTTGATCAATCACACTCGGCCTTTTCGACAGACTTTGTCCGACAGCTCAGTACCAACAAAGCATTTAAGATTGATACAGGCGTGGCAACAATGGACCAGGCTAACAATGACATGAATCACGGATCGTTGGACGCAACTATTGTGCTTCCCAGCGGCTTTGGCGATGTACAGGCTCGAGCAAGCCACCCGTCGGGCCAAGCAATGGTGTACTACACGCAAAATAACGCTGAGGCCGCACAAACACTGACCTCCGTTTTGCAAGCTATATTTGGTGATATCAACACTAAGCTTGTTAAGACAGAGACGCCATTCACGGTAGCATCCAAGCGAACCGGTGTGGCAGGGCTCACACAGTTTGACTACACATTTTCGGGGCTCGTCGGCTTTTCGATCCTGGGCCTCGGCATATTCGGCCCCGTCAACACCTTTCCTGAGATGAAAAAACAGGGTGTTTTGCGCCGCTTTCACACCACCCCTATTCGCGTCTGGCAATTTTTTACGGCCAATGTTATTTCACAAGCGCTCATCGGTTTGGTAACAATGGTTGTGATGTTCGGGGTGGCTATTGCCGTTTTTCACCTGAAGGTTGTGGGTAGTTATCCTGAGCTCGCCGTATTTATTATATTCAGCATTGCTATGATCTTTGGTATAGGCCTGGCAGCCGGTGGTTGGGCACAGAATGAGCGTCAGGCTGCACCACTGGTTAATATCATTACATTCCCCATGATGTTTTTGTCGGGCACCTTCTTCCCGCGCTTTCTTATGCCACAGTGGCTGCAACACATCACCAATTACTTGCCGTTAACCCCCGTGGTTGATGGCGTGCGGCAGATCGCGACCGAAGGCAAGGGACTACTGGAGCTTGGCCCACAGCTAGGCATCATGGCTATTTGGCTGGTCATTATCTATGCGATTGCCTTCCGTGTCTTCCGCTGGGAGTAGGGAATAGTACGGTCGTAGAGGCATCACGGGTCCTCACGCAGTTTCGGGCACCTTATCATCCGTGGCTCAAACAGCTCGGACGGAGATACTGAGAACTGTGCGCGAATAATAAGATGTCCGACTGCGTGAGGGCTGGCAACTGTCTCTCGCAAAGCGCGTAAATAGTCTGGCCCTATTAAAAACGTATTTGCTATGAGAAGGTAATCAGCTCACAACTTTTCGTGAAAAAAATACAGAAAGATGATATAGTATATCTAATGAACTTCTTGAGTAATTCGCCAAAACCCTTCTTTGCTTTGGCGCCAATGGACGATGTGACTGATACGGTATTCCGTCAAATGGTGAGTGAATGCGCTCCGCCCGACGTCTACTTTACGGAGTTTGTAAATGTTGACGGATTGCAGAGCCCTGGTCGTCCCCAACTACTCAAAAAGCTGCGTTTTACGGCTCACGACCAGCCACTTATCGCCCATATTTGGGGCAAAACACCTGCTCATTTTTTGAAGACTGCCCAAGAGATTGCTGATGGCACGCTGGCTCGCGAAGCAGGAGCGCCAGAAGGCGCCAACTTTGCCGGCATCGACCTCAACATGGGCTGTCCGGTGAAGGCTGTCGTGCATAATGGCTGTTGCAGCGCGCTGATTAACAACCGTGAATTAGCAGTTGAGATTATCAAAGCGACGCAGAAAGGTGCCGCCGGACGGCTGCCAGTGAGTGTCAAGACACGGCTCGGCTGGTCGTCCGTTGATCTTACTTGGCCGGAATTGCTCCTGCAACAAAACCTTAGCATGTTAACTATTCACGGTCGGACACGAGCGCAAATGAGCGCGGTGCCGGCAGACTGGGACAAAATTGGCGAGATTCGTGCGCTTCGGGACAAGATTGCGCCGCAGACCCCCGTTGTGGGGAACGGCGATGTAATAAGCCGCGAGCATGGCATGGCGCTGGCCGCCAAGTATCAACTCGATGGTATTATGATTGGTCGCGGTATCTTTGCCGACCCGTTTGCCTTTGCCGAACACAGTCTTTGGCCTGGCTACACCAAGCAACAGCGGCTGGAATTGTACGCTAAACACGTTAAGCTTTTTATCAAAACTTGGGAAGGTCGCCCGCGTAACATCGCAACACTCAACAAATTCTGCAAAGTCTACATCAGCGACTTCGATGGCGCCAAAGAACTCCGTGAAGAACTCATGCGCGCTCAAAGCGCCAACGAGCTGCTCGCCCTCCTTGATCAAGCGGCGCAGTAAGTATTCCGTCCAAACTACGAAATTGCTCTCTGGCTTAGGATTATGTGCGGGGCCCCAAGACATAGTCTGGATCTATGATTCAACCATTTGTTCTTTGGTGACTCTGTACTGCTGCCAATTTTTTGATTTGGCTTGGTCTAATTGGATAAGTCTTGGACCGTGCTCGTCCCTACTGATTTCGCCAAGTATCACCGAGCCATGTTTGCAGGAGTTTTTGCGAAATAACAGCACGTTCATTTTCCCCAGTAAGTGCTCCCGGACGCATCATAACGGAGAACTCGTGCGTTATCGCCCACAAGCGTACTAGGTCCAGATCTATGGCACCAAAGTCATCACCCAACCCTTCAACGATCGCCGTTAGGATAGTATCACCGAGCCGATACATTTGGCGCAGCTCACCATATATGGTGCTAGGGCCACAGTCACTAAAGTCTATAATTCCGCAGAGTTTATTTTCATCGGTAAAAACAAGATTGCCACTGTGTAAATCACCATGTGCCACCATATTTTCTTTTGGCAAGCTGCCGCCAAACCGTTCGCATAGTTGCTTGTAGTAACGCTGATATTTGAACAGATAAGGGTTATCCTCTGCCTCGCCGAGGCGCAGCATGTGGGCATGGTACGCAGATTCCGACTCAAAATGCGGCTGAGCTGTTTCTGCGAGCGGCAGGGCAGTGTTAAGAGCTTGAATGAATGCTGCAATTGCATGGCCGGCCTGCACCTTTTGTTCTAGTGAGAATGTGTCGATCGTTTTATTATCGAGCACATTTCCGCGCACAAAAGTAAATACGCCGTATGAGGCATCATCTGCGAGCTCAATAGGCACAGGAACGTCCAGCGATGTTTTGCCGGCTACACGACGCAAGATCATAGTTTCATATCGCAATGCGTCTTTGCCGTCTTCGTTTTTGGGGAACCGGAATACCTCTTTGTTGTCAACCAATATGACCTCATTAACATCACCGGCACCAAGCTCAGACAGATGAGAAGCATCCGGCCTAACGGCGTGGATTATATCCGCATAGACTTTGAGTACAGCTTTCGGTGCTTCATCCATGTATCTTTTCCTTTTGTATCGCTTAATCATACCACTTCCTGTAATTGCGTTGAGGCGAATCATGGGGCTTACAAAATTTCAGTCTTATTGATCACGGGCAAACAAAAAGTCTTCCTAAGAGGACATGTATATCATTTGGTTGAGTACGTGCAATCGAATTGGAACCTCGTTTCCGAAGAAATCGTCAGATGGCAAGGATTGAGCTAGTTGCTGGTGCAGTTTTTAGGCACCATGAAGAAGCGTAAGCAATGGCTTGTTGGCAAACAACAGATACTTACCTACTTTTAAGGACTCCATGAAGCTTTTCTTCTCTAAGCTCTTTAGGTGACTTGAGCCTGTTTGATAGGTAACACCTAATAGCTCACCATACCTTTTGGGCGTGATGAAAGGCTGGCTAAAGATAGCATCTACTAAATCTCGAGAGTATATCTTTGGAAGTTCTTTACGAATCTCTCTTTTAACATTTTCGTGTAAGTCCTTAATCTTAAGTAGAAGGGTGGTACTATCTTTCGCTTGTTCGGTAAACGCTTTCAGCATGTAATGAATAAATGTATCCCAGTCTCCATTATCTGTTACGCCACGGATCGCAGCATAATACTCATCTTTATGAGCATTAATGTACCCACTGATAAACAAGACTGGCAATTCCAGTAGTTCAAAGTTTTTCAAGCACAAGACCATAAGAATACGTCCCGTTCGACCATTTCCGTCACCAAAAGGGTGAATTGCTTCAAATTGATAGTGGGCAACTATGGTTTTTAGTAAGGGATCAATGCCGTCCTCTTCATAGACAAACTTTTGCAGATCAGTGATGAGACCGGGAATCTTATTAGCTGCAGGTGGCATATAAACAACTTCCTTGGTCGTGCCATTGATCAGAGCGTTCTGTATCTTTCGATAGTCTTTTTCGTCTGGTATCAACACATCGTGGACGTCCCTTATGACCCTCGAACCAATTGGTAGCTCAGCTAATAGATCCAGTCCTATACTTAATGCACGACTATACCTAAGAACCTCTCTATCCTGGCTACCTTGCTCAGCTTCACTGAATAGCTGAGCCTGCAAAACGTCTGCAAGAGTAGTGATTATGTTCTCTATCTCAGAGCTCGCGAGAGCTTCCCTCATAACCGTTGGGGAAAGAAGCAGTTGAGGATTTGGTAAGCCATAACAAGCACCCTTAAGAATGCCTATCTCAGTCCTTGCTAAGATAAGCTCTTTGTCAAACTTACTGAAGTCTATTTTTAGTCCTTCGTTAATAGGTTTGAGGTCATATGGAGGTTGCATATCTCTATCTAATTTCTCGTATTAAATGATTCAATATATTGATAACTACATATTAAGATATCACACAATCTTTAATATGTCATTACTAATGTATTGAACGACTTAATATGAGGATTTTACATATTAACTTTGATTAATGACCAAGAATATAAGGCTCGAACCTTATAGATTCTCAATAACTTCGGGGAGCTCTGTACAGGCTTCTTCGCCATCGACAGCCCCAGACATATGTTTTGCGCCATGCTTGATAACTAACTTTGCTCCTAAATCTTCTTCGAGCCGAGTACCGTACTGCTCAGAAACAAATGGGTCATCATCCGACTGGATAACTATAAAACCATCTTTTGCTTTAGATTTGATGCCGTTCAAGTTAAGACGAGTTTCAAAAAAGTTCTCCAGCTCTCTAAAGCCAAGTTGGTCCGTAAAAGCCGCGACCAATATAGCCTTCTTAATATGCTGAGAATCTGAAAGTGTTTCAAGGTAACGCATGATAGTAACGGTGCCAAGTGAGTGCCCAATTAGCACTAGCTCTTCGTCTGGTTCGCTGATTACTTCTCGCAAGGTAGGTAGCCATTCAGCAAGTTGAGGCTCATCGGTATTTGGCATATCAGGTACTGAGACTTGATAGCCTTGTTTCTCTAGCTCTGCTTTTGCCCAAGGATACCATGCATAATTTGCACTACCGCCCCAGCAATGAACTATAACTGCTCGTTTCATAAATTAATCATAACATTCTACCTCTGTAAAATACACTGAGGTGAGTTTTGGAACCTAACAAATACGCACAGTTAATGATCGGGGATAAACAAAAAGTCCTCCTAAGAGGACATGTATATCATTTGGTTGCGGGGAGAGGACTCGAACCTCTGACCTCGTGGTTATGAGCCACGCGAGCTGCCGCTGCTCCACCCCGCGATGTATCTTGACGCTAAAACGACAATCACAGCTAGTGTAGCAAACAGAGGTGGGGTTGTCAATGGCCGCGCGGCCGGGTCTTGACTGGCCGCGTGCTACACTAGAGGCATGAAAATCCAAATTATGGCCATTTTTAACGTCTCGCCTGAATCGTTTAACGGCGACGGCGTACGCGGTGCGGCTGCGCTCACGGCCCGCGCGCAGGCGGTTATTGCTGAAGGTGCGGATATTGTGGATATCGGCGGACAGAGCACGCGGCCAGGTGCCACGACGATCACGCCGGCAGAAGAGCTACGACGCGTATTGCCGGCCATTGCCGCAGTGCGAGCCCTGGACAAGGCTATTCCTATCTCCATCGACACGTTCAAGCCGGAGGTGGCTGAGGCGGCACTCCGCGCGGGGGCGACAATTGTGAATGACGTTCACGGCTGTGCTGATCCGGCAATGGTGCGACTGCTCACTCAGCATAAGCACGTCCGAGTGGTTGTGATGCATAGCCGCGGCGATGCACAAACTATGAGCCAACTCACCGACTATCCAGCAGGTGTGATGGCCGAATTGCACGCCTTTTTCAAGCTTCGCACGGCCGCGCTACTGGCTGCCGGAATAGCACGAGATCGGATTATTATTGATCCAGGCATTGGCTTTGCCAAGACGGCGCCGCAGAGCTTTACGGTGACGCGTGACTTGCAACAACTGACGGCGCTCGGTTTTCCCTTGCTGTATGCCGGCTCGCAAAAGAGTTTTATAGGCAAAGCGCTGGCCCAAGGGGCAGGCGAGCCGGCGCCGGTGGAAGATCGCACGGTCGGCACGCATATCACAACCGCCTACGCGATGCTGCATGGTGCTGATATTGTGCGATTGCATGATGTCCGCGCGGGCGTGCAGGCACGCACAATTGTGGAGAGTTTGCTACATCCTGATCAGGTAACTACCTAGCATGGCTATCAAATTGATTGCGGCAGTTGACGATATGGGCGGCTTATCGGCACATGGCCGCACGCCATGGGATGAGCCGGCAGATCGGGCACATTTCCGAAAACTGGTAGCTGGCGCACCTTTGCTGATGGGCCACGGAACGTACCAAGCGATTGGGCGCACCATGCAGCGGGGCGCGATCGTTGCTACGCACCATCCCAGCTTGCACCTCCCCGACTGTACGGTCATAACAGACGTAGCTGGCTACCTCCGGCAAGTCCAAAGAACAGGCAAAATGCTGTGGGTGATTGGCGGGGCAGAGGTCTATGCGGCAGCACTGCCGTTTAGCAGCGAAGTCCATCTCACGCGCATTCCCGGGAGCTACAATTGCGACCGTTTTTTTCCGTCACTCGCAGGCTACAAGGGGAGCGTCATCACCTATCAGCTTGCTGAGTTGCTCTAGCTATGCTGCCGATGTAAGAAAAAGTTTACCCATGCCTGAAAGTTGCGCTGGTAGGCAGGCTGTTTGGCCTTTGTTTTGGTGCTTTGCACAACGTCAGCGTCGGCCAAATTGACCGTGTGGCTGAGCGCAACGCTTTGCGGCACGATTAACTCTGTTTCCCCGGGCGCCGCCAGGCCCAGGCTCGCGCGTGCCGCCAGCTCCAGATATTGCGGCGTGTTGTAGTATTCGTTTTGCAACTGCATATTGGTGTTGCTAAGCTGCTGCACAGCATTTTGCTGCTGCAACTCCGAGATCTGTTTTTGCAGGCCATAATTGGTGTCGATTGCCTTTACGCCGCTCCAACTAACCAGCAGCACGATCACCACAAATACCGCCGCAGCAAGGACGCGCACGTCCTGCAGCTTTTGGACGTAGTCCATGATAATCGTCTGGTATTGTTTGATTTTTGGGAGCATTTAGTTTGAGTATATACCACTTGGTGTATATTCTGATATACTCATCTCTGTTAACGCATGGTACGTTACGAAAAATAAGGGGGCGTAGCTCAGTGGTCAGAGCAGGCGGCTCATAACCGCTTGGTCGCTGGTTCAAGTCCAGCCGCCCCCACCATTTATACGATTATTATTTCCTCTGTGATTCGTGCTATTAGAATTTATATAAAAAGTACGGCTTCCGCAGGAAAAAAGAACCACGCGCTGGTACGTCATCGGTCTTTATCAAGTGAGTATGCTGATGCATAGGAACAGTGCGTTGTACGCTATTAACCGCGCGGGCGTACACATTGTAATTCTTAGCTTCATACTCCGCGATAATGTTTATAATTTCCTTACGCTCTTGTGGATTTAAGTCCTCTAAGCTTTGTACATGCCGTTTAGGAATGACCATAAGGTGCTCAGTGACATTTCGAAATTCCCATAAGTCGTACCCGAATTTATTTTGCATAACGTAGGCGTGTGGAGTCTCTTCTACTATTTCTCCTTGTCCAGTTGTATCACAAAAAGGACAATGCTTAACGCGGGGAGCGGAACGGTACTGCTTTATACTACGACGATAGCGAAACATTAAGCGATACTACTTTCAACAATCCTACGAATAATAGCCGAGCTGCTCCAATGTTCTCTGGAGCGTGGGTCAATAGCGAAACGTGCCTCATGCTGGGGGACTACGCTAATGATATCGCTTGCTGCTGCACCAGCATAGGAACGAGCTGCGTCGATAACAGCCTGATGCTCATCAAAAAGAACCCATGTGTCCAACAATTCATGTTCAGCTAATGACCGTCCGAACAGTAAGTGAGATTCGAACATTGAGCCCTTGTGGGCAGAGTCACCTTCAACGGTTATAAGATCAAGAACGGGTCGGTGAGCGCCACTACCATTGGGTATCATAAAGCCACCTATGCGGTTGGCACGAGCATCCCAACTGTACACGGGTCGAGCTACATTTCCTTTTTCGGATTGGAATCCTTTCATCTGCGCTATTTTTGCGTCGGCGTCGAGCGTAACGATAAGAACAATCTCATCGCTTGCAACCATTTGCTGCTGCTCTTCTGGACTGGCCTTAACGAACGCTTTGCCAAAATGCTTGCGCGCTGCGCGCCGTCTTGCTTCTCGCAAATACCAAGTATGGTTATCGTGAGGGACATCAAAAGCGCCGTCTACAATTCCTATACTTTTGCCTGCATCTTTCGTTCTCGTTAACCCTTCTAGCAGTGCCACTTCGCCAACTACGGCAAGCTCGGCAGATCCAGGGTAAAGTAACCTTTCTGGTTCAATAAGGCTACCGTAGAGCGCCATCACCTCTTGCTTGCCACTAGGGATTATTGACGGCACAGAAATATTGGCCGCTTCGTGACGTATATCGCTCATAAGGAAACTTCCCCCTCTAACTCCTATATTATATAACAAATGCGGGGCGAGCCAAAGGCACTGCTCTTCCTTGGTTCAAAACATAGGTGGTCCAACCGCTCTAGTGAACAACGCCTGCGTCTAGGGCGAGCTGATACGATTTCCAAAATTGGGAATGTAGCGGCGAAGGCAGTGTTTTGCTCGTGAACCACCCGATTACGTCAATCTTATCTGGCTCGCCGATTTTTACGGTCGCCGGGTCGACCTGCACGGCATGTATGATGGCAATCCAATGCGTTTTAGCACCGTTCAACTCTCGAAAAGCGTCGTAGACCGTCAGGAACTGGATATCGAGGGATTCTGTGCAAAGCTCTTCTTTGATTTCGCGTCTCACCGCTTCGTCTATGGATTCGCCAAACTCGATAGCGCCCCCACCGACGTCCCAATTACCATTTTCGTCACGCGCCCCCACGCCGCGTCTTTGCAATAAGACATTTCCTTTGCCGTCATGAATGACGAAGCTTGCGGAGATGCCGATGTGGTCGATGCCACGCCGAAGGTCTATTGTGTCGTCTGCCACTTGTATCATATCCGTATGATAACGCATACACCCATAATGGCAACCTTTTTATAGTAGAACGATTGGGCAGCGTAGATATCGAGAGCTCAGGCGATCATTGTGGGGAAATAGGTGCGCAGGCAGTAGAGCAGGCCGGGAGTGAACGCCGTGGGATGCTCCGCAATGTTTGCACGGAGCTCTGCTGGGGTAAACCACTGGAGCTTGGTGACTTCTCCGGCTTCGGGGTGTAGCACAACGTCGTGTGGAACACGCGCTACATACACTCGCTCAAATTGGTTAATGATCTGGTCGCCTTCTTTTGTGTTGGAGCGATAGGTGCCAAGCGTGGTGAGCGGCACATCGTGCAGGCCAGTTTCTTCGGCGAGCTCTTTGGCGGCGGTTTGGTCATAGGTGTAGCCCTCATCGACCAGTCCACCCGCAGCTTGATCCCAGCAATTGGTATAGATCTTGACGTGTGGCGAGCGGAGTTGCAACAGCATCCGCCCCTGATCGTCCTCAACAAAAACCGATACAATGCGGTGATAGAGCCCTTTCTGCCGGACTTCAGCCGACATTGCGGAGCCTATTTCGTTATCGTTTTCGTCTACAACTACAATTGGCGGGTAGATCATTTTAGTCCTCGACTCTCATTGATTTTAGTTATCAGTAATACGTTCGGAAACGCTTCTCGGCTTATTTATATGTGGTGCCGCCAGTGACACCGAAGAATTCTTCGAGCGTCTTGACGTTTTGCTTATGCATTTCCTGGCTCAGGTCCGTACCCACGTAGCGGAAGTGCCAGGGTTCGTATTCATAGCCGGTGACCGCTACTTTGTCGGCGGTGTAGCGCAGGATAAAGCCATATTTGTAGGCATTGGCGGCGAGCCACTCACCTTCGGGCATTGTGCCAAAGCATGCTTCCAGCCCGCACTTATTGCTTTGGGCACGGATGTCTACCGCTAAACCGGTCTGGTGTTCGCTGTAGCCAGGGCGGGCACTCTCTTGGTCAGCCGCTGCTTGGCCGCTAGCGGCAACATAGCCGTCGTAGAGGGTTTTTTGGTAGGAGTAGCCTCGGTAGGCGGTGGAGACTTCTAGTTTGTAGCCGGCTTGCGCGGCGCCTGCAAACATTTTTTCGAGTTCTGTCGCGGCTGCATCGCGCATTTGCATCTCGGTTTGGCCGGGAACGCGCAAGGTGACCTTGGGGTAGCGCAGGTCGCTGGGTGCATAGGCGGCGGGCTGCAAGGGATGTTGTTTGTTGACGATTACCCAAATGCTTGTGGGATCGGTGAGGGAATATTTGGTTTTATCAAAACCGTCGGAGGTGGGATTGGCAGGTGAGGACTGCGGAGTATTCGTCGTGTTCGTGGTAGTTGTTTTGCTGGAATTCGTTGCAGACTTGCTTGTCGTACCATGATGAAAAAACCAGATTGCAGCAGCAACAATAACGACAGCTGATACAGCCAGTCCTAACTTTTTTTGCATATTGCCAGTATAGCGTAGGTTCTGGCCACGTGCTAGTATGGACGAGTGGTACGGCGACAATCAAACACACGATTACGTCCAAAAAAATGGAATGCGAAGCAGCTCATTATTGCGGTGGTTGTAGCCGGCGTTGTTCTGGGCGGCGGCTACCTATGGCTTGGCAAGAAAAACACAGCCTCGCCGCCTGCTGCTAATACTTCTGGATCGTCTGGGTCTAATTCTTCCAGCTCGTCAGCAGCCAATACGAGTGATTCTTCGTCTTCATCGCAAACTATTCGTTTTATTGCCACCGGCGACGAACTGCCACACGCTTCAGTCAACAAAAACGCTTTGACGGCCAATGGTTCGTATAACTATCTGCCGTTTTTTAGCCAAATCCGGCCGTATATGACTTCTGCTGATATGTCATTTTGCAACCAAGAATCGCCCAGCGATCCGGGTCTTGCGGTGAGCGGCTACCCCACATTCAATGCTCCGGCCAGCTTCGCCACCGACTTGAATACGCTCGGCTGCAATGTTATAAATCTTGCTAACAACCACGCCGATGACCGGGGGCAAGCTGGTATCGACACGACACTACAGGTGTGGAGTAAACTCAAAACACTTGCTGTGGCGGGCACAGCCAGCAGCCCGGCGGGGCAAGATCAGGTGGCGTTCTTTACGGTCAAAGGTGTTAAATTCGCGTTCTTGTCCTACGCGCAATGCTCGAACAATCAAAGCGTAAACAGCTATGGGCTCAATATATTCAGCCAGAGCCTGGCTGCTCGCCAAATTGCAGCGGCTCATGCCGGGCACGCTGATATGATTATCGCCGCAATGCACTCCTGTGTCGAAAGCCGATCCACCGAAGATGGCTGGCAAGATTCGACGGCGCAATACTTTGCCGCGCAGGGCGTGGACATCGTTATTGGCACCGGCCCGCATTGGCTGCAACCAGTGAAGCGTTTGCCCAAAGCGGGCGGCGGCACGACGGTAGTGTGGTTTAGCCTGGGCAATATGCTCAACACACAGCTGGACATCAACGGGCTAATTGGCGGCATCGCCGAGATGGACATCGACACAAAGACCCACACAGTAACGAGTCTTGGATTTATGCCAACGTATATGCATTACGAGTGGACTGCGGCCCAAAAAGCAGCTGACGATGAAGCAGCCCGGCACAGCCTGATGATCTACCCGCTCGACCAAGCTGCCGCGCCGCTTGCTCGCTCTCAGAACAATACGTCGGTTCAGGCACAAACTACTCGCGTTACAAGCTTACTCAACGCACACACGCCGGTCACTATACTGACCAGCAAGACTTTCCCGCATTGAGCTAGTGAGCTAGTGGGCTAGGCCTCCGAGGATTTTGCTCGGCATCTACTACGAGCGCTGATCCGTAACCTGCTGCCTGATCGTTCTATGCAGTTGCCGTGTCGGGCTGTTTCTCTTTGTAATAGACCTGCACTTTGAGCGATTTTATCTCGCCAATGAATGCGGTTGTTGGAGCGACGCGCTTGTAGCGTCTTTTTAGCTCGGGCAGCATCTCTTCTAGCCGGTCGGCGTTGCCGCCAAAACCGTTAAGAATGATGGTTGCCTCGCTAACGCCATAGCGGGTATTCTTTTCGGCCTTTTGGCTTAATTCCGCCAAGATTTCATCTTCGCTAATACCATTGTGGATAAAGATAGCGAAGGGCAGGTCCTCGACAATTTGCTCGTACTCGGCTCGGAAATCACTTTCGTCAAACGAATCCTGCGTGGACATTGCTTCATATAGCGGTTTGATATGCGTGGAGAAGTAGTTGCCTGTCGCTAAGTTGATGATATTTTTGCCACGGTCGCCGTAGCGCTTAATGACGTCGGCCTTTATCTGTTGGGCTTTGGGTCGGTCGTGTTCCAGCAGATAGGCAACGTACAGGCCCGTTTCAAGTAGGCGATAGTCGAGGTCAGTCAGCTTGCCCTTGAAAAAGCCGAGCAACGCCTGTGTTTGTGGATTGAGCTGAAAGTGTTTGTAGTCGCCCAGCAGTTTGTGAGAGTCTTCACCCAATAGTAATATATCGCCTCTGTCAAAGGCGGGCATCAACACGGAGCGCAACTTCTCGACATCTTCTGGTGTGATATCCCCAGAGAATTCAAAGTAGTTGACGTTGCCAGTATTTTTGAAAGTGACCTTCTTGTTTTTGGCGATCTTTGAACTGGAGCGGTCTTTGTGCACGTTTCCTTGGCGGTCAATGCGCAAGTGGATAATCGAGTCAAATTTTGCCTCGATGAGTCCTTTTAGTGCAGCGGCCCACTCGATCATCGGTCTAACTCTCCGCGTCGCTCGCAAATTGCAAAAGTGATGGCAAGTCTTTGGTGATAAAGATCTCAGAGCCCTTGCGAATACCGGCAAAATCCTTTGCGAGCACCTCTTGGCCGTCTGGGCTGAGCACTCGCTGTTTGGAATTGCTTTCGACGATGTATCCTTGTTCGTCCACCTCTTTGCCGAATGCTCTTAAAATGAGGACCTTTGCCGATTCGTCAAAACGGATTGTTTTCATGCGTTTCTTTCAGATGGTTGATAATATCTGCGCCTTGCCTTGCTAGGTAGTATACCACATCTCTTGAGCATCGCCATTTAACGGCGGTACTATCCCCTTGCGTGATCACGCTCATGTCAAACTACAGGATATCATTTTACAGGCAGCACAGCAAGGCATGTCAGAGACAACGGTCACTTCAGAGTAAATAAACACCGCACAGTCTATTGAGGTGTATTTGTCATGAGGGAATAGGTATCATGGTAGATATGTAGGTATCGTGAGGCGAACCTCGTCGTTGCATTATGCCGCCACAAATATTCTGAAAAATCTAGGTGTTGTGGTTTTTGCTTTCCTGATACACTAAGAACGAGTGGCACACAACATTGACAAAATATAACAATTATGTATAATAATAGTTGTTGTGATCACCAACAAAAACTTACAAAAATAAAAATAGGAGCTGTTATGACAGTCAAAACAAAAAGCGGTCTACTGTTTGAAGTACCTTCAAGCAAACGAATTCCGCGCTGGATCGACAGCCTGCTTGCGAAAGGCTGACGACTAAGAATCAACCTTTGCAGACGGTCGCTATATCGACCAACAAGACCCGGTTTTCCCGGGTCTTGTTTATTATCACCTACAAGCGCTATATCGGGCGATCTTTGAGATGGAGCCGAAAGCCTATATAGCTCGCAACAAGATGGACTAGCAGCCATAATACTAATAACCAAATGTATTGCAAAATATGTAGTCGCACATACGGAGCTGTCGCAAGTGCTCCGCCAATGATGTAATCTGTTTGGTCAAACGGAAACCAGCCGTGGCCCGGTGGTATATGCCACTGCCGTTTGAAGAAGCTTTCAATGGCGTCGCCACCTAACGCGCCAATACCGAACAATGCTCCAACAATAAGTGTGGGGAGGCGAGCATAGTCAATAGAAGTGGTGAGTGCTGCCACCCAGGCAGTATGAGCAACGAGTACTTGTTGCAACCCGAGCGTCAGCGTTGCAAAAAAGATGCCCGCTATAAATCCGCGCCAGGTTTTGTGAGCGCCCAAGATTCGTGTGCCGCGAAATGTTCGCCCGCCGTCAATGGGCGCTTCCCAATGGCGAATAAGGGGCACCTTTGCTACCAAAATGGGTGTTACATTTGCGACTCCAGCGGGCGCAAAGAACCACACGGCCAAGAAGATGTCGTGAAACATTTAGCGCAGCCTCTTTTGCAGACGATTGCGTTTGGGGTAGAGAATGCCGCGCAAACCGACCGTGCCGGTTATTCGTTCGGTGCCGCGGCCGGTAAGTAACGGCACGAGTGTTTCTCGTGTGGGTAGTTTGCTGACCGCGGTTGCCGTATTACCCCAGCCGTGCCAGCCGTGCGCATCGCTGCTAGCGGCCATAGCGACGTGGTGGGTTTGAGCCCATTTTTCTGCGGTAGCGCCACGATTTTGAAAGAATGCCCGGCCGTTGTGGACTTCTACAATGTCAACAAGGCCGGCAATTTGGCTTAGGGTTGCCAATGGGATGCCACTGCGCACAGTCTCAAACGGATGCGGCACATATATCAAGCCATGTTGTTTCTTAATCATTTCAGCCGTTGCCCGAGCCGAAAGTCCAGGTTCTATTCGTTCGGTGATATACAAACCAATAAGTTCCCCGTCCATGGTAGAGATTTCTTCACCAACGATGATTTGTTCTCCCAAAGCAGCTTGAGCATGCATGGCAAAAGCAATATTGTCGTGGTCCGTAATGGCGATACACTGTAGTTTTTTCGACTCGAGCATTCGTTGGTAATCGGCAAGTCGCAATGATCCGTCAGGTGAAGCTTTGGAATGAGTGTGCAAATCTAAACGGATCATGTCAGGGCGTTTGAAATTCGTACTAAACGTTGCAGCGCGGTGTAACTCGCAAGTACCGCAATGATAATAACCACAACTGCCAGCCGGTTTACCAGCAATCCAATCACTAGGATAGCCATGCGCAGCTCAAACGTTAGTAACCCATCTTTGAATATATGGTTGAGTTTGGCGTAGGAGGCCTTTGACGTACGGGTAGCCATGATTGTTTCGCCCTTTGATTTGACGTAGCTGACACACAGAGAAGCGCCGCAGGCCGCAACAGCCCATGCCGCCACCGCGGGGTGTGCACCGAGCGCTAAAACATAGGCTGCACCGCTGTACAGCAGCACTTCTTTCATGCGGTCGGTCGATGCGTCGAGCAGGCCGCCCCTGTCACTCTCGCGCTTTTGCAGGCGGGCAAGCTCGCCATCCAGGGTGTCGAACAAGCCAAAAATAATGAGTAAGAGCGCGGCTAGAATATTGTGTCGCCCGGTGGCAATGAGTACTGCGATGGGAACGTGCATCAGAAAACCAAAAATGGTTACAGTGTCGGGGTGCAGCTTGCTGCCGCTCGCGCTGTTTAAAAGACCGGCAACTCGTCGCATTACGCCTCGGACAACTCTACGGATTTGGTCCAGCAAGCGCTTCATGGAGGTATTGTAACACGGGTGATGCACCTCAAACGGTCTTTGGTACGACTGCTTAGAAAATCTGTATAATCTAGCTTTCGATAGTGACAGTGGTGCCGATTGGTGTCCAATGATATAACCATGCGGCAGTTGCAAGCGGTGTTTCGACACAACCATGCGAGGCGTTACTTGTGTTGGGGTTGATATTGCCAAAAGCGTCTGCCGGGCGCCAAGTAGCATCGTGGAAACCGTATATGCCGTACTTATTGGCCAAAAACGGCATAAAGTAATGCACGTGATCATCCCAGCTGCCAGTGCTGTCCGAGCCTTTGAGATATAGGTTGGTTGACTTGGTGTAGATATGGTATGTGCCGAGCGGGGTGAGATCGGCGGGGAGCATTTCTATGCCGGTTACTACAGCGGAATCATAGACGAGCGTGGTACCATCGCAAGCCCACAAGTGACGCTTGCTAATGCTCACTAAGACATATCGAGTAGTCGGAGCGCTTGAGGTGCAGGGGTTGACTATCCGGGCATTGGCGACGACTTTCGCAGTTTGTGCCGATACTTTTTGGCTGCGGGATGGGGTATTTGTTTGTCCTCGTACTATGAGCACAATACCGGTGGCTACTGCAAGCACCGCTATAAACCAGGCAAGTCGGTGCTGATGCTTGGGTGGCTGTGCTTGCGTTCTAGGATAGCGAGCGTTCGGCTGCCGTAATTCTTGCATAATTCCCCCCAGTAGTTTCCACGAGTTATCGTTCGTAGGTGCCGATGTTCGTCCCCATAATATTCACTACTTTTACTACCTTGTATGGTGCGCCAGGCATCTGATCGCCTTCGGGGCCGTTATTGCCATAAATATACCAGACAATGTTAGTCGTGAGTGGTGTTTTGGGTTGAGTAATCGGGCCCAGCGCCAGCGTTACAACATTCGTGACCGTCGGCCGAAGCCATGCTGCATCTGGCGCATAATAGTGCATCTCCAGATAGGCTTCTGAGTTTTGCGTGACCACCGTTCCTCGTGCCGGATCTTGGCTGTAGATGTAGTCCATCACTTGCTTGGCGTGTGGTCGGTTCACCGTTTCAAAGTTGTAATTACCGACGTCTTGGAGCGTTACTGTGCCCTGTACCAGAGTGCATAACAGCAGAATGCTGGCACCGAAGTGCCAAATAGTGGGCCGTGCTTTACACACAAAAGCAACTGATATTCCCAGAAGCAGGTAGCCGCTGACGATCGTCTGGCTCACATAGCGTTCCACAAACACCGGCTGCAACGGTGGCAGTGATGCGACAAACAACACAGCAACAGGCGCCAGCATGTACAGCGCAAACAGCAATAAGTACGTGCGCTGCGGTGCCTTTACGGCGCGCCATGCCTGCACGACGAAATACCCAGCTATGACTCCGGCAAGCATGACCCAAAATGACGCCCATGTATCCAACTGCCAGTTGACTTTGTAACTGATCGCGCTCGTAAAGATGCTCACGACCGTATCGAGGGTAGGTTTGCTAATCCAAAAGCCGTTTTGGATCTTGTGAGCTTGGCCCAAGAAGGTTGGTAACCACGGCAAATATAAGATAACGCCACCGGCAAAGGCGATAAGCCATGGCTCACGTATAACTTTGCGCCACTTTGGAGGGCGACCTTTGCGAAATACAATGAGGCACCACAAGAAATGCGCAATCCAGATAAGGGCTGTGTAATATAGGGTGTAGACTCCAGCGGCTACCAGAACAGCGTACGCAATCCATAGCCATCCGCTGCGAATACGCGCTTGGTAGCGCTCCATGGCGATTACCAGTACGTATGTTGCGGCAACACCGATCAGCGAGGCCATCGCGTACATGCGCGCTTCAATGTCGTATCGCAACAAAAACGGCGCAAACACCACAAATGGCACGGCCCATACCGCCGCTCGTGCGCCAAACAGGCGTTTTACCAGTCTGAGCCCGAGGTAAATCGCCGTCATCCCGCACAGCACGCTGAACACACGGAGGGTCACGATACTATGGCCAAAAGCGCTAGCCCATAGTTTGAGCACGAGATAATACAGGGGCGGATGGACGTCATGAGCAGTCCCCTGAATAAGCTGAGGCACCGGCCGGTTGATGATGCCAGTCGTGAACGCTTCATCAAACCAGATGCTTTGCGCAAGATTTTTGCACGCGGCAATGGCACCGGCAGCAATGCTTGCCAGCAGGAAGATGCTCGTAGTGTGGCGCGCGGCAAACCGGCCGTAGCTGGCGACGCGAATAGATAATAAATCACCAAGTGTACGGCGTGCGACACGCAAGACGGACTGGCCCCGGAACCCTTCGTCGCGGCCCTCATGCCAATCGTTAATGGGGATACTGCGTACGGCCATTTTTGCTTCCTTAGCGCGCAGAAGCATCTCCAAATCAAAGCCCCAGCCATTCGTTGACAGATCGCCAAACAACGTGCTCGCTGCCTCAGCACGGAACCCCTTAAAGCCACACTGCGTATCTTTCCAGGGCAAGCCTAAGATAATGCGGCTAGCTAGTGGCCCGGCTTGCGATAACAGACGTCGTATGGCTGAAGGGTGGATCTTGGCAACCTTGCGTTCGCCAATTACCACGTCAATGCCGTCGCGTAATAGCTCGACCATTCGCTTGATATGATGCAATGGCGTGGAGAGGTCGGCATCGGTAAACACGCGCACAGCACCAGTCGCATGTAAAAATCCAGCCCGCACATCACTGCCTTTACCGAGCGCTTGTGGCGGCACCACAATTTCCAGGTGTTTGAAGCGCTTGCGCATGCTAGCGGCAATCTCGGCTGTTCGGTCGCTGCCGGCTGCCACGACCACCACCTCGCACTCGCCCAGCCATTCGTTGTCATCAATATATGCAGCAACTTTGCTAAGCGTCTCCTCAATAACGTCCTGTTCATTAAATGACGGGAGAATAATACTGACGTCCATTATATGTGTGCCTCTGGTTTATGCGGTTTATTGTCAACAAAAACAACTCGTTTATATAGAATGTAGTTCCATAAGAGTGTTAAGGCGTCTGCCACCAGTTTGACACTGTTTGTCATGATAAACGCCGAGCTAAGGTGGTGGAATCCCATAGCATGCACAGCTCGCACCACGGCTTTTGTGATACCCAAGAGAGGATGATCGAACGCCCAAATAACGCCGCTTTGCAGTACGTATAGCCCAAAGGCCGTCACAACCCAGAATACGACCATCTGGCGCCAGACGCGCTCGCTATGATGCTTGAATACGAACGTGCGGTTGGCAAAAAAGCTAAACAGCATGGCTACAGTGGTGCTGATCAAGTTAGCGGCAATGAGTCCCATGCCGACTTTGAGGTGCAAAACATCGAGGACTACAAAGTCAAGTAGGGTATTGATTACGCCCACCGCGCCAAATTTTGCAATTCGTTTTATATCAGACATGCCCATAAGGTATCGTTCGTTGTTGCGTATCCGCATAGACGTAAGCACTGTTCCTTCAGGTGGAAAGTCATACGTCCGAAGCTTCTCACCTACTATATCTAGCTTTTGGCTAAAAGAAAAGGCGGCGCAATGGTTAATATCACCACATACCTTAGATTTTTCTCCGCCCGTCGTTCTAGCGAGCTTTACAATGGATACTCTTAGGTCGGCATTTGTAGATTCGTCTTATTGCAGTCAAGTATCATCCATTATATGATCTTCCTATGCCGCCGCCCGAATCACTACGAGCTCACACGCGCCGCTATGAGGAGAGGTTAGCCGAAGGCAGCAGAGGATGGAATCGAGACGGAACTCCAGAAAACCCAGAGCCTGATCACTTCGCCGACCTAAAACAATTCCTGGATTCACCATGGCTTCCAGCAGGAGGCCTTGCGCTTGATGTCGGCTGCGGCGGCGGTCAAGGCAGCTTTTTACTCGCAAGAGCTTGGCTAGACAGAGGCATATCTGACTTCTCCATCCGTGGCATTGACTTTGTCCCAGAGGCTACCGTGCTGGCCGATAGTAATCGCTTTGATGAAGGGTTGAATCAAGCAAATATTGCTTTCATGACTGGAGAGCTGCCTGAAGCGTTAGAGAGCTTCCCTGATAATTCGACCGATCTGATATTAGACAATCATTTCTTTCATTGTTTAGTAGATTCCAGTGAGAGAGCTTCATTTCTGAGTGGTTGCGCAAGAATACTCAAGCCAGACGGCATAATGTTTTTGGCAAACATGCTATCTACTAATATCCATTTACCAAAATATGACCCTAGACCCTCTCCGCGAAATGTGGAGGGATTTCAATCATTCCAGATAGATCACAGATATTATGCCGATCCAAATGAATTATTCTCGGATTTTAGGAGCGCAGGCCTAGAACCCTTTTTCCATTATGATACCGGCGGCGATATCGCGATTTACGCCCACAGATTGCAATAAGTGCAGGAAGCTGCCGCGCAAGATCACTTCCACCAGTCGCAGATAATGGTTGCCGCAACAAGCTTATACGGCTAGGTGTCGAACGAGTTTCTGGGTAAATCGCTGCATTTGTGGATCGAATATCGCCGGGTGCGACTGTAGGATTTCGTCGAATGTAAACCAGGTCATGTCGGTAAACTCACGCCGCTCAAAGTTGATCGTACCATGAATACTGCCCCGCAGTAGATACCAAAGGCTTACATCAATGTGCCCGGCGGTCAGCCCTACCGTCGGAGTGACGGTTACAAAAAGTGGCTGTGTCCGGTTGTGCAGAAAGATCGCTTCTTGATCGAGCTCTTCTCTCGCTTCTCTAATAACAGTATCTTTGGGGTGTTCGTTGAGCTCAACGTGTCCGCCACTCGGTAGCCACAACTGCGCCTTAATATGGTCGCCGAGCAAGATACTTTTGTGCTCCGGGTCGATCAACACGAAGTATGACACGAGGTGTTTTGGTGGCTTATCCGGCTTTTCTATCCGAAACAGATTTGCGCCGCTGTCGATCCATGCCAATGTATCGGTGATATGCTGCTTCTCAAGTTCGTCGAACGGCTCGATATCACTAACTTCGCTACGGATCCTCATTTTAATAGACGATAATTTCATACAGGCTCCCTCGTTGTCCGTAGGGTAAGAACAAACTCGTCCAAGAGCAAGGATATTTTCTACAACACCTTAGAGTACGAAAGGCGACGGCTCATATGTCATCTCTGGATAAACCGAGGCTTGTCTGCACGACAGGAACGAACTTTGACAGGATCAAAATGAACCCATAACCATGGAGAAAATAGTAATGCAAATACGCCAAGAGGCTGCTGTTGCGGTCTACTCAATCTCCTGTAAAGGTGTAGATTCTAAGGCTGGTAAGACCAGAGTGTCGTGTAGTCTTAATGTTACTTTGTCTAACGTATGTGAATCTAGGAGTGGGGGTAGCATATCAATTCCAGAAGGGACGTCTTCGATCTCATTGAGGCAACTGTAGATAATCTGGGCTGGATTGCTGATGCCATAGGTGGAAGCATTGAGCGTCTGTACCCCGCCTTCTCTATATTTTTGAGTGCCTCTCGCAGTGCTAGTCTTGAGATTAACTCTTACAGAAGGGGACAAGAACTCGGCAGAAGTATCGTTGAGCAAAATGCCGGTGTCCCAATTAGGATTTGTGCCTGTTGCGAATGTATCCCTACCTTCCTCTCTGAGCAATGCCAAACGGGCAAGCGATCCTCCGGGTCTTTCGCTTCTTATTGCTCGAGCACCGAGTAAGACCGGCATAAATTCGATTAAGGTGGCATGGCCTCCACCTGCCACGTCCAATGGATCGAATACAAGAGCGCCCTGTAGGAGCGTCTCATATTCGCAGCCTACCTGCTGGCCAACGGCGGCCCGACCCCAATTGTCGACCTCAGTTGCGCGTAACGCGGCTTGTATTCCGACCGGCTTTAGCCGTGAGGCCTCCCGCGCATACCCTGATTCCTCTAGGACGGTGATCTCGTCAACAATTTCCGCTAGAGTGTCACGCGCAGTTGCTACATGTTTAGGCGCTCGCGCTTTATCCTGCACTGCCAGATCTAAACACATATCTGCCATTACTAATAACGACGCAAGAGAGGATGTGCCTTCTAACTGAGCAATGGAGGACTCCAGCCATGTTTGTGCTGGTCGTACGCTCCCTTTCTCTCGGTATCTAGTAGTTGGGCTGTTGCGCAGTGTCGTCGGGCTGTGAGTCCGTCTCATAAGGTAATTACTTTAATATCTTCACAATAATAACACAAATTTCTCTAAGGCCGCCCACTGTGGCAGATAGTACGCCAAATAAGGATAGGGCTGCTATTGCGGTCTAAAAAAGCGTTATTAGTTAGAGCGTGAGGCGTTTGGCGTATTCTAGCGCTTCGTTAGCTTCTATGTTTATAGACTTACTCAAGTCAAAACCATTCTTGAACAACGCTTCAGCAAGGTCGAGATTTTTATTGTCGTAACTAAAACACTCAAGCCGTGCTTCGTGCATATACTTATCATAGCAAAAACTCCTCAATCTAGAGGAGTTTAAGCTAACTAAAATTGGTAGCGGCGAGTGGACTTGAACCACTGACCCCAGGCTTATGAGTCCTGTGCTCTAACCAGCTGAGCTACGCCGCCATGTTATTTGCGCCCTATAAGGCACACCGTAACAGCTACCAAATATACCAGAATTTACCGCTGTTGGCTAGACCGTTTTGGGTGGCTCGCCTGTGAAATAGTGTTGATGATCGAGGAGCAGATTATAGAGTTCCTCATAGTATGGCTTGATCTGGGCACTAACGGCGACTTTTTCGTGCTTGATACGGTGTAATTGATCGAGCGTAATGTGCTCTTTTTGCCAGGTGTAGCCCTTGCCCAAGAAGATGACCATAATCGGCATAATCTTGTCGAGGGCGTACACAAACTTTGCCTCTTCCGACGAATGCGTTTCGTACGCGGTGATGTGTTCGGTAAGTGCAGGAAAATCAGGCCAGTCCTGTTGTAATTGTTTGAGCGCAGCCGCCTCACGCTCCTTTTTGGTGTCCAGTATGGCTTTATCGGCGTAGACGTAGGTGTCGCCAGCGTGGATTTCGACGAGATCGTGGATGAGGGCATAGCGAATGACCAGATCACGATCGAGCTTGGGGAAGTAATCTGCTAGGAACCACGCGGTGAGCGCCAGATTGTAGCTATGCTCGGTATCATTTTCGGCGCGGAAAGCGTCTGGCACGTGAGTGACCCGCTCAATTGCCTGAAATTTGAGGAGCAGGCTGTGAAATTCGATCAGCCTTTGGATAGTAGGTTTTGTCATAGTTCTTAGTATACCTTAGGAGCGCGCGGTTATCCCATCGCAACAAACACGCCGCAATACGCCCTCACGGTGCTTACCTGCCCTGGGGAGATGCCCGCACTCCTAAATCTGCGCGCTTGGAGCTGGTTATCTGTTTTTTGTCTGCAACCAAGTGCCCAGTTCGTCCCACGCGTTGTGGTGGCCGGCAAGTGCCGACTCGCCGGCAGCGAAAATCTCGGCTACGCTATGTGATCCGCCGTCGAATGAAACGATGGGCTGATTGCTGTCACGGGCGGACGTACCGCGCGGTGTTTTGAGCAGCAAGCCTTCGATGGGCAACGGGAAAATGACTTGCTCATGCGCGTCTTGATAGACCAAGATTTGGTTAATAATGATCCGCCGGTCAATGAGATCGCGGGTCAAGCGCAGCCAATCGTCAGTCGAAAACCAACGGCTGACCGACTTCATGTATGGGCCGGGGAAACCACCGAGCGCGGGTATCGACCATGTATCATCGGTAATAACCAAGGGCTTTTGCAAGAGCTGGAAGGCTTCGCGTGCTTTGTGGCGGGCAATATCTTCGCCATTTTCGCTTTGTATTTCAATAATGTCGAGCGAAGCATCCTGGACGAGCTGGATACCGTATTGCTCGCACGCCAGCTTTGCCGTCCGAAATTTCTGCTCATTGCCGGTCGCAAAGGTAAGTTTTGTCATATTTGCTACAATTGTACAATATGACAACCGCGAACGCGACTGCAAAATCCGTGCCTAGAGCGGTGCCGATAGAACCAGGCAGGTATATTTTGGCTGTTTCTGGCGGCGTCGATTCGATGGCGCTCTTGGACATTTTGACGCGGCAGCCGGGTTTGGAGCTGATTGTGGCGCATTTTGATCACGGCATTCGCGCTGATTCTCATGAAGATCGCAAACTCGTAGGAAGCATTGCCCGCAAACTCGGCCTTCTGTCTATACATGACGAAGGGCGCTTGGGTGCTGATGCCAGCGAAGCAACGGCCAGAGCAGCGCGCTACGCCTTTTTGCGGCGGGCGATGCAGGAGCATGGCGCGCGGGCAATTATTACGGCGCATCACCAAGATGACATGCTAGAAACAGCGGTCCTGAATGTGCTTCGTGGCACCGGCAGAAAAGGGCTGAGTGCGCTAGGATCGGGTGCTGATGTTATCCGCCCGCTGCTGGCAACACCGAAAAGTACGCTCGTGGCCTATGCGCGTGCGAGGCGCCTTGTGTGGCGTGAAGACGCGACCAATGCTGATGAGCGGTATCTGCGCAATTACATTCGCCTGCGGATTATGCCGCGGTTGCCTGCGTCAGCGCGCAAGCAGCTCCTTGCTCATATTGAGGAGATGCGAGTACTCAATAGCGAAATCGAAAGTTTGCTCTCTGAGCAGCTGCAATCCCAGATTGCACCGGATACACTTAATCGTGCGTGGTTTGCAGCCTTGCCGTATATCGTTTCTGTTGAGGTGCTGGCCGAGTGGCTGCGTCGCAACAACGCTGCTTTTGACGCCCGATTGCTTCACCGCCTGACGGTAGCGGCCAAAACAGGGCGGCCAGGCACTCGCGTGGACGTTGACGCCCGCCACTGGTTGGTCGTCAAAAAAACCATTGTGCAACTTACGAATCGATAAGTGTATTATCAAACGCATAGTTCAGTGTATAATAGCCAAATATGGACAAAGACAACCGAAAGAATTTCAGAGGCGGCTCAAAAAATAATAGTGGACGGCGCAGTTTCCGCAGCGTGGGCTTTATTGCACTCCTGGTGCTGTTTGCCTTAATTGCCATTGCTGCAAATGGCCAAACGACAGCGCTCAGGACCATTAAACTGAGTGAAGCGATAAAGGCTACGAATGCTGGCCAATACAATACTATTTATGTGAATGGCAACGAGCTCGATATTACCCCAGTAGGTCAGCCCAAGGCGACACTGAAGACATACGACGATCCGAACGCGAGCCTTAAAGACCAGGGCTTTAACCTTTCAAAAGTACAGGTGTCATACAAAGCAGCATCCAATGGCACGTCAGCTTGGGTGGCCGTGCTGGAAACACTTGGACCGGTGATTGTGATCAGCGCCGTGCTGTACTTTATGCTCCGTAGTGCGCAAGGACAGGGAAACCAGGCAATGAGTTTTGGCAAAAGCCGCGCTCGCCTGTACGGCAACGAGAAAGACAAAGTTACCTTCACCGATATCGCTGGTTCGGACGAAGCCAAGCAAGACCTGGAAGAGGTTGTGGAATTCTTGAAATTTCCTAAAAAGTTTGCGAGCGTTGGTGCGCGTATCCCCAAGGGTGTGTTGCTCGTCGGCCCCCCCGGTACCGGTAAGACAATGCTTGCTCGTGCTGTGGCAGGCGAAGCAAACGTGCCATTCTTTAGCATCTCCGGTTCGGAATTTGTAGAAATGTTTGTGGGTGTGGGTGCGTCCCGTGTGCGTGACCTGTTCGCTAAGGCAAAGAAAAACGCACCATGCATTATTTTTGTTGACGAGATTGATGCCGTGGGACGCCGTCGTGGCAGTGGTATGGGTGGTGGCCACGATGAGCGCGAGCAGACCCTCAACCAAATCTTGGTAGAGATGGACGGCTTTGAACAAGGCCAAAACGTAATCGTTTTGGCTGCTACCAACCGTGCTGACGTGCTTGACCCAGCGCTGCTCCGTCCTGGTCGCTTCGATCGTCGTGTGGACATCGGCCTGCCTGACCGCAAAGACCGTGAAGCTATCCTGAAAGTTCACTTTGCGAAGAAGCCAATAGCTGAACATGTTGACCTCGATGCTCTCGCAGCAAAGTCCGCCGGTTCGTCCGGCGCAGACCTTGCCAATATCGCCAATGAGTCGGCAATTATTGCAGCCCGCAAGAACCACAAAGAAATAACTAACGAAGATGTCACGAACGCCTTTGAACGCGTAGCCATTGGCCCGGAACGCAAGAGCAAAGTGATGAGCGATGCCGAAAAAGAGCTCAGCGCCTACCACGAAGCCGGCCACGCCATCGTTGGCCATGTATTGCCCAACAGCGATCCTATCCACAAAGTGACCATAATTCCGCGTGGCGGAACTGGTGGTGTCACCTGGTCAATTCCGCTGGCCGATAAAAGCTACCATTCTATCGTCGAGTTCAAGGATGTCCTGGCCCGGATGCTTGGTGGCCGTATCGCTGAAGAGATCATATACGGCAGCGAAAAAGTGACTACTGGCGCTGGCAGCGACCTGCAAGAGGCTGCTAAACTTGCTCGCGAGATGATTATCAACCAAGGGATGGGCAAAAAACTACGTAACCAAGTCTTCCATGTTGACGACGGCATGATGCTGGACCGCCTGGTGCACGAACGTGACTACTCCGACGAAACTGCCAAAGTCATCGATGATGAAGTCGAAGCGCTCATTACCGAAGCGGCAACGCGTGCTCGGTTAGTCATCAAGGCCAACGTGGATAAGATCACAGCGCTCAAAGACGACCTGTTGGAAAAAGAAACACTCGAAGCCAAAGAAGTTGCTACGGTGCTCAAAGGCGCAACGCTGCCAAAAGCGGCTGAACTGTACTAGTTCGAGTTTGCGTCGTCTAAGACGGCTTGGGTATTTGGCCACAATTCTTGCAGTATGTGTCCCAGCTCCGTTAGGTCGTCAAAACTAAGCGGTAAGCCTTGGGGCTCTAGGCCAACGCTCTGTGGCTCCTGGGTGTCGGCCTTCGCAAAAAACCACTCTTCATCACGGCGTGTTTTTGCAGCCAGATCGTACAATGATTGGGAAAGGTAGGTTCCACCCCATTTTCCATCTGATTCCCAAACTCTCATGAAAGCAATCGCAGGGTCAGAACCTTCTTTGCCAGGAATGATCTGACATGCGTAGGCTTTCTCTGTCTGGCCATCATTCAACTCTCGGCCAAGGTGAGTATGTGCAGACCGAGGAATTAGCTCCTGTGTTTGCTCAGGATCGATGAGGACTTGAGCTGTCGTCATTCCCGGTTCACCTGCGGTACACGCCTCTTGCCGAATCGTGTCGGCCTGCTTAATCGTTGCCCCTAATTGTTTGCTGAACATGTCGCCAAAGTGCGTCTCTCTCATTTATATATAATACCACTTTTGTAGTTAAAATCAACATACGTCGTGCCTTCCCGGAGACCTCGCTTTGCCTTGGCCCAAGCCCCTCATCTGGTTTATACTGTGTTGAGAGAAAAACATGCAAGAAAAACCGTCAGCTACCATGAAGAAACGAATGAGCTTCGGCAATGTGGCGATGCTCTTGATTGCTACTACGCTTATTGGCCAGGTGCTCGGTTTTTTGCGAACCAAGATTGTGAACGCCAACTTTCCGCCAGTGGGACCACACAGTACTGATTCGTACTTTGCGGCCTTCAATATCCCGGATTTCTTTTTCTATACGCTGGCGGCCGGTGCACTTGGGGTAGCATTTATGCCGGTGCTGGCGGATCGATTGCACAAGGGCGACAAAAAGGGCATGTGGGAGTTGTCGTCGAGTTTGCTCAATATGCTCGGCATGATAATGGGTGTAGCAGCTCTGGTGATTTTTGTATTTGCCAAGCCGCTGATTCATCATATTGTTGCACCGAACCTAACACCCCAGCAGCTCAATGTTGCAGCGACGATTATGCGTTTTTTGGCACTTGATCCGCTATTCTTTACAATATCTGGTGTCTTGAACGCGGTGCAGCAGACGCTTGGTCGCTTCTTTTTTTATGCTATTGCACCGTTATTTTACAATTCGTCAATCATCGCAAGCGTATATGTGTTTCGGCATAGCAGCATAGGCATCGAAGGGCTTGGGATTGGCGCCGCAGTCGGTGCATTACTGCAACTCGGAGTGGTATGTTTGGGCCTGCGCAACACCGGATTTCGTTGGCGTCCAAAGATTTTGTGGCGCAGCCGCGATTTCCGGCTAATCTTGCGGCAACTGCCGCCGCGCTCACTTGACCAAGGGATCGACCAGATTGAAAGTATCGTAGAAACAAACTTTGCTCGTCGACTGGGCGAGGGAAATATCAGCTACTACAGCAATGCATACACGTTGCAGACGGCGCCAACACTGCTTATTGGCACGACCATTTCTACAGCGGTCTTTCCGTTGCTTAATAAACGGCTCGCGCAAGGGCGACCAGATTTGTTCCGAAAAGACTTCTTACGCATTTTGCGGTTGATGATCTGGATCACGACGCCCGTCACCATTGTCTGCTACTTCTGTCGCGGCTATCTCGCCCGCCTGATCTTTACTCGTAATGCGCCAGAAATTGCACTTATTTTTGGATACCTAACGCTAGCTATTTTCTTTGGTACGTTGTATACCATTATGTCGCGGTGGTTTTATGCCCAGAAAGATACACGCACGCCGTTATTTATTTCAGTTTTTACGATTGCCCTGAACATCTTTTTGGTATCGATGTGGGCGCGCGCCTCATCATACGGTGTCGCTGGCCTCGGTATGGCACAGTCGGTGGTAGCGATGGTAGAGGTGTTTGTCTTGGCGACTATCATGATTTACCGTGATCGCAAGCTGCTCAATCGAGTGTTTTGGGGTGGCTGTATGCGCATATTTTCGGTGGCCGGGTTTACGCTGGTGGTCGGCATGATTATGGTTTCATTACTGCCGTTGGGCATCAAAGATGTAGGCGTGAGTCTGGGCATCAAGCTGTTTATCATTGCGAGTGTTACGTTTGCCACGCACGTGCTCATCTCTGGATTGTTTGGGCTCGAAGAGGCGCGGCCGATATTCCGCTGGATTAGACGGTTGCTGTTCAAGCCAATAAAGATGCAGTATTAAGAGCGGCTGATTTGGACGCTCGTGGCAGAGCGGACCGCTTGTCCGAGCTGGATGAGCACAATTCGATCACCTCTGTTATAATAGGGCGCAATGACACAAGATCATATTCGCAACTTTTGCATCATTGCCCATATCGACCACGGTAAATCAACCCTGGCGGACCGTCTGTTGGAACTTACTGGCACCGTGCAAAAGCGGGACATGAAAGCGCAGCTGTTGGACCGGATGGATTTGGAGCGCGAGCGCGGTATTACTATCAAGTTGCAGCCGGTACGAATGGACTACAAGGGTCATCAACTCAATCTGATTGATACGCCAGGGCATGTGGACTTTAGCTATGAAGTGTCGCGCAGCCTGGAAGCGTGCGAAGGAGCGATTTTGGTCGTTGATGCCACGCAAGGCATGCAGGCGCAAACGCTGGCAAACGTCTACCTCGCTATTGCTGCCGACCTCACAATCATACCTGTACTGAATAAGATCGACCTGCCGGCAGCTGATGTCGAAAAAGTGAGTGCTGAAATCATCGGCCTGCTAGGGTGTGCACCAGAAGATATCTTACATATTTCGGCCAAGACGGGTGAGGGCGTCGATGCTGTGTTGGAACGAGTCGTGCGCGACGTCCCCGCACCAAGTGGCGACAGCGAAGCGCCGACGCGCGCGTTGATTTTTGACAGTTATTATGACGATTATCGTGGCGTTATTCTGTATGTACGTGTAGTAGACGGCCAGATCAAAAAAGGTGGTGGGGTACAGATGATGGCTAACGATATACAAGGTATAGCATTGGAAGTTGGAGCGCTGAAACCAGACATGTCGGCACTTGGCGGTCTTGAAACAGGCGAGATCGGCTACATCGTTACCAACCTCAAAAGCACCCGCGAGGCCCGTGTGGGTGATACGGTTACACTCGCGCGTACCCCGGCTTATGCAGCTCTGCCAGGCTACAAAGACGTCAAGCCGTTTGTGTACGCCGGATTTTTCCCGGAGAGCAACGAGTTTTATCAGGATCTAAAGGATGCTATTGAGAAGCTCAGTTTGAGTGACTCCGCTTTACAATTTGAGCCAGAAAATTCACCGGTGCTGGGTTTTGGCGTGCGCATCGGCTTTTTGGGCTTACTGCATATGGATATCGTGCGCGAGCGACTAGAGCGCGAGTACCGGCTGGACTTGATCGTCACTAACCCATCAACCGATTATCATGTTTTACTGAATAATGGAGAAAACCTGGACATCAAAAGCGCCGCCGATCTGCCCGACCCAAGTCTTGTCCGCGAAATCGCTGAGCCGTGGATTAATGGCGAGATTGTTGCGCCGCAGGAATACGTCGGGCCGCTCATCCAGCTTATTACCAGCAAGCGGGGCCTGCATAAAAATGTCTCGTATATTGATACGCGGGCGCTCCTGGCATTTGAAGCGCCACTTGCCAACTTGCTCACTGATTTTTATGACCAGCTCAAGAGCCTGACGAGCGGCTACGGCTCCTTTAATTATGAGCTGGCTGATTATCGGGTCGAAGATCTGGTGCGCGTGGACTTTTACGTGGCAGGCGAAAAGGTTGACGCGTTAAGTATTATGCTGCACCGCTCCGAAGCACCACGGGTTGGGCGCATGGTTGTTGAGAAGCTAAAGGATGTTATTCCGCGGCAACAATTTGCCGTTGCCTTGCAGGCGGGTATTGGCGGCAAATTCATTGCCCGCGAAGACCTGAGCGCTTTTCGCAAAGACGTAACTACCGGTTTGTATGGCGGCGACGTCTCACGAAAGAAAAAGGTGCTGGCCAAACAGGCGAAAGGCAAAAAACGGCTGAAGCGATTCGGTAAGGTTGATATTCCAGCCGAGGCGTTTACTGTAATGCTCAAACGCGACTAGGTTTCTACGCGGCCGCGCGAGCAAATAGCAGTTCGCGAATTGCCACAGCAACAGCGTCAGTCGACGCACGCCCGTCTACTTCGAGCAGCAAGCCTCTTTGGCGATAAAAATCGAGCACGGGTCCGGTTTTGACGGTAAATTCGTTCAGGCGGGTATCGAGCTTGTGCGCATCGTCGTCCGCACGTGCGCCGCGGCTATCATCGGCTTGCGATGCTTGCCAGCGTGTACGCATCGTGGCGGCGTCGATACCAATGACTAGCGCTGCCCGAATAGGGTGGCCAGCCTGAGCCGCAGCGTCAAAGATAGCCTGCTCTTCGCCCTGCCAACGGCCGAGTGAACTGAGCACCAGTGGTTTGCCGTTAAATTGCTCCTGGCTAAGATAGGGTGTGACGATCTGCAAGAATTCATCTTTTGGAGCAAGACCACCCTGCTCCATCTGTTGCCGACCGGCGGCCGAGAAAGTATCAGTGTTGCGCAAAATATCCCCGCCACCAATTAGCGGTGCATCAAGCTGCTCAGCCAGGTATTGGCCCTGCGTGTCCTTCCCGGCAAACGGCAATCCAAAGAGGTTAATTGATCCCGCACCAAGCCACTCGGCGATGGTTCGCCATTGTTGTTCGGGGTCTGGCATGGGCAGTCTTGTCTCAAAGGTCATCTCTCGAGGGGCCTCTTAATTTGTCGCTATTATAGGGCATAATTCTCTATCCGCCAATAGCGATAGGTGAATGTAGCTTTCGCTGGCCACTTCCACAATCGCTACTTTGTTGTGAAAATGATCTAAGATCGCCCCTTCGAGTGGACGGTGGAGCGTCCGCTTTTTTTGGTTGCTCGTGCAGTTTGCGCACACCCGCTATAATCACTCCGCGGGTAGGGCTCAGTTCTATCTCGGTTTACACAGACGTCTACCCCGAAGCTGCTGCCTATCCGGCAGATGTTCCCGCTCAGCCGCAAAGCACGCCGTATACCATGCAAACCGGGCAACGCTACGTTGCAAACAGCACAAGCGTCAAGAGCGATTACTATTACGATGCAACGATTAACTACAGCTTACCCGATGACCACATAATTGTGGTTGGCAATCAGCGCTACTACGAGATTACCTTCAACCACCATGTGGGATTTGTGAAGGTAGAAGACGTGCGTTTGCAGCCTTAGTAAACTCGCCATTCAGTATAGCTAGGGCTTATGGTGTCAGATAACTTCTGCTATGCCGATGATGTTCCTCCTAGCACTCTTGACGGAGGAGTGCTAAAAGTTTATGCTATAAGCAACATGACCGAGCGCCAGCAACAGATTTTGAATGCAATTGTCGAGCAGTATGCCGAGGTGGCCAGCCCAGTGGGATCCAGCTTGCTTGCTAAGTTGTTCGGGGTAAGCTCGGCAACTATTCGCGCCGATATGGCCGAGTTAGAGCGGCTGGGGTACATCATGCAGCCACACACTAGTGCCGGACGGGTGCCAAGTGACAAGGGTTATCGTTTTTATGTCAACAACATGGCGGCAGTAAAAGAAACGGCGGGCGAGCGGCGTGCCGAACGCGCGTTGACCGCCCGCGTGCAGCAGGCTGGTTTGCCGGAACGCACCATCCGCAACGCAGTGGATACGCTCGTGGAGCTAACACACAACTTAGGTTTGGCAACCATCGGCAACCAGTTGTACATCAGCGGGCTGAGCAACCTGTTTGGTCAGCCGGAATTCTTGCACGCGGCGCAAGTGCGCAGCGTGGCGCAACTGCTCGACAATTTGGAGCCCTGGTTGCGTGAGACTGCACCAAACCAGCCATTGAGCGTTTACATCGGCCAAGAAAATCCCATTGGTGCAGCGGCCGGGTGCTCGCTCATCATCAGCCGCTTCCGCAGTTCGTACTCCGACCAAAGCTATATCGGCGTATTGGGGCCCACTCGTCAGAGCTACCGCGACGTTATGCAGTTGGTGGCCCACGCCGGAAAAACATTAGAGGAGGTGTTGTATGAGTAAAAAATCAGTCATTGATGACGAAAATCCTATCGAACCAATTGACGATGCGCAGATGGGCGAGCCAACGGACCTTGAGGACCAAAACGACGACGCTGTGCAGCGCCAAGTTGATGCGCTTACCGAAGCACTGCAGCGCGAGCGCGCCGATGCCATGAACCTGCGTCGCCGGCACAGTGAACAGTTGGCACAGCTCAAAACCACCATCACTGCCGACGTTATTACTGATCTGCTGCCGGTTATCGATAACTTTGAGCGCGCGCTCAAACATGTGCCGGAAGACCTTCAGAACAATGACTACGTAAAGGGTGTGCAAGGTGTGGTCAGACAGTTTGATAAAACTTTGGCAGACCTTGGCGTGCAAAAGATTAGAACCGTGGGCGAGCCATTCAATCCGCATTTGCACGATGCCGTCAGCGCCGAAGAAGGCGACGGCGAGGAAATAGTTAGCGAAGAGCTGCAGGCTGGCTATCAGCTCGGCAGCGGCGGGACCGCTGAAGTGCTCCGCCCGGCTATGGTGCGGGTTGCGGCATCATCCAGTCGTAAAGGCTAAAGAATCCTGCCTGCCGAGCTATGTGCACTGTGTGGGCCAGGGTGGGCCTTACAAGTACGCTTTATCTTTTGTGCTTCTGGCCGCGATCGTAGATTATGCCGGGAACCTCTGGTGTCTCTGACGTAGCATCAGCCTCTGCATGTCTTCTGAACAGGCCTGTCACCGCTTTGCCTACCATATATGCCGCGTCACCAATCGGCCCATCCGTCGGTCCTTGTTCCGCAAGCCTTCGCTCAGCATCTTCAGGAGAGATCGGCCACTCTCCATCGAACTGAGTTCTCACTCGGTATTCACCGCCTTGTCGTACTACTCGTGTCATGATTAATCCTTCCTACCTCCTACGGAGATAGTGAAAGTATGGAAGCACACGGCTTACTGTGGCTATGCCTGTGGTCACAGAATGTGGATCGGCATACTATTCATCGGTTGGTTGGGCAGGGTGTCACAAGAAAAGTGCAATACGCAGACCTAGCACTCTTGACATGTGAGTGCTAATTTTTTATGCTAGAATAGTTTTAGCACTCCAACAATTCAATTGCTAAGAAAGGGGACAAATCTATGGGAAAAATTATCGGAATCGACCTTGGTACGACCAACTCAGCTATGGCTGTTATGCAATCCGGCAAGCCGGAGATTATCGCCAACTCCGAGGGTGCGCGCACCACGCCGAGCGTAGTTGCCATCAACAAAAATGGTGAACGCTTGGTTGGCCAGGTGGCGCGCCGCCAGCAGGTGACGAACTCCAAGAACACGATTTATGAGGTCAAGCGCCTAATCGGCCGCAACTTTAATGACAAAGAAGTACAGCGCGACCTCAAGCTGATGGGCTATGAGATTATCAAAAGCGGCAATAGCGTTAAGGTGAAGATGGGCGACAAAGAATACAGCGCTGAGGAAATTAGCGCTATGATTCTGAGCAAACTCAAGGCTGATGCCGAAGGTTTTTTGGGCGAATCGGTAACTGAAGCGGTTATCACCGTGCCCGCGTACTTCGACGACTCACAGCGCCAGGCCACTAAAGACGCGGGTAAGATTGCCGGCCTAGAAGTGAAGCGCATCATCAACGAGCCGACGGCGGCAGCCCTGGCCTACGGCTTGGACAAGGCTGATAAAAAAGACGAGAAGATTGCCGTATACGACCTCGGTGGCGGTACTTTTGACGTGTCTATTTTGGAACTCGGCGACGGCGTGTTTGAAGTAAAGAGCACCAACGGTGACACGCACCTCGGTGGTGCCGACTTTGACCGCGTGCTGGTCAACTATTTTGCCGATGAGTTTAAAAAAGAGAGCGGTATCGACATTGTAAGCGACAAAGCTGCGATGCAACGGCTGCGCGACGAAGCCGAAAAGGCCAAGATTGAGCTTTCGACCTCGCAAGAGGTGGACATCAACCTGCCATTCTTGACTGCCGACGCCGATGGCCCCAAGCACTTTGAACACAAACTCACGCGCGCCAAGCTGGAGCAGCTCGTAGCCGATCTTATTACAAAGACGGCTGAGCCGTGTGAGAAGGCGTTGAAGGACGCTGGCCTCACAGCGAGCGACATCAACGCCGTAGTGCTGGTGGGCGGCATGACGCGTATGCCCGCGGTACAGGAAAAAGTAAAGAGCATCTTTGGCAAAGATCCGATGAAGGGCGTCAACCCGGATGAGGTGGTGGCGATTGGTGCGGCCATTCAGGGCGGTGTTTTGCAGGGTGACGTCAAAGACGTGCTACTGCTGGATGTAACACCTCTGAGCCTTGGTATTGAGACTATGGGCGGCGTGATGACTAAGCTCATTGAGCGCAACACCACCATCCCAACCAGCAAGTCAGAAGTCTTTAGTACTGCCGCCGACAACCAGCCGCAGGTAGAGGTACATGTAGTGCAGGGTGAGCGCGGCATGGCCAGCGACAATAAATCACTCGGTCGCTTTATCTTAGATGGCATCCCATCCGCTCCGCGCGGCGTGCCACAGATTGAAGTGACCTTCAACATCGACGCCAACGGCATCCTCAACGTTACAGCCAAAGACAAGGGCACGGGCAAAGAACAGTCCATCACCATCCAAGGCAGTGGCAACCTCGACAAAACCGACGTCGAAAAGATGGCCAAAGAAGCCGAAGCGCACGCAGAAGAGGACAAAAACAAGCGTGAGGCGATCGAAGCCCGCAACGTCCTAGAAAACACTATTTACCAGGCCGAAAAGATGGTGCGCGACAACAAAGAAAAGCTCAGTGAAGAAGATGTTAAAATACTAGAGGAGGCAATCAAAGATGCTAAAGAAGTTGGTCAAGATAGCACTAAAGAACAAATCGAAGAAGTAACCAAGACGCTCAACGACAAGTTGATGCCGATTGGTGCTAAAATGTACGAAAGCGCAAAAGACGAAGCGCCTTCTGAAGCGACGTCCGAAGATGCTGGAGACGACAAAAAAGACGACGGCGCCGTCGAAGGCGAAGTCGTCGACGACAAAAAATAGTCGCAGGCTCACACAGGTTGCATAAACAAGGAAGACGGCCGCATGGCAAAGCGTGACTATTACGAAGTTTTGGGCGTTGGCAAGGATGCGAGCGCTGATGAGATCAAAAAGGCTTTTCGGCGCGCCGCGATTCAGCATCATCCCGACAAAGAAGGCGGTGATGAGGCGAAATTCAAAGAGATCAACGAAGCCTACGAAGTCCTAAAAGACACTGGCAAACGCCAGCGCTATGACCAATTTGGCCACGCTGGCGTAGGCGGCTCGGCCGCCTCGGATGGGCCTGGCGGTAATCCGTTTGGTGGATTTGGCGGCCAGAATGTCAATTTTGACTTTGGCGATTTAGGTTTGGGCGACATCTTTGGCAGTTTTTTTGGCGGCCAGAATAGTCAGCGCGCCCGGCAAGCGCAGGGTCGCGATATCGAAACAAAGGTGGACGTCAGCTTTGAAGATGCCATTTTTGGTGTTGAGCACGAACTCAACCTCAGCATTGACGACACCTGCGAACACTGCAAAGGTACGACTGCCGAGCCAGGTCATGAGCTCAAAACCTGCGACGAGTGCAAGGGCAGTGGTCAAGTCGTGCAAGTGATGCGTACCATCTTTGGTAATATTCAGCAGGCAGCGCCATGCCCCAAATGCCATGGACGCGGCAAGGTACCAGAAAAGGTTTGCACCGTCTGCCATGGCAGCGGAACGCAGCGCAAAAACCAAGCTATTACGCTCAAGATCCCTGCTGGCATCGACGACGGCGCAACGATTCGCTTGCGCGAACACGGTGAGGCAGTGGCTCACGGCCCCAAAGGTGACCTGTACGTGCATGTGCGGGTTCGGCCACACAAAAAGTTTACGCGTGAGGGTGACTTGATCCTCAGCGAAGAGCATATCAGTATGGCTGAAGCGGCGCTTGGTACCGAGATCGACGTACAGACCGTTGATGGCCCTATTCGTATGAAGGTGCCCGCAGGCACGCAAAGTGGCACCGATTTTAAGCTCTCCGGCCATGGCGCGCCCCATTTGCGCAGTGCCGCTCGTGGCGCTCATATCGTAACACTGGTTGTTGAGACGCCGCAAAACCTCACCAAAGAACAACGCGACCTGCTGGAGCAGTTCAGTGCATCCGCTGGCAAGAAACACTTCTGGAAGAAATAGGGCGGAGCCTTCGCCAGGTGACGCTACAGAGGGCATTGTTAGCATTTTGGCGGCAGTAGGTTATACTGTGACATATGAAACTAATCCTTGCCAATAATCAGAGTGAGCGTTTTGTAGCTTTCTATGAAAAACTTCAGGGAGAAAGCCACACGCCATTTGCTTATCAAGCGTACAGTTCGTTTGTATTTGTCTTTGATCCCGACGCCGCTCAGTCCATAACGGTTACCAATGTAGAGGATGGCCGTAGCCTCACTGCGTATGATGGCGTGTACATTAACGGGTATCTCAGTACCTACGAACTAGCGGCAACTATGGCTATTTGTTGCCGGGCGCTGGGCGTGCCATTTGTTAATCAAGAATTTTCAAGCCCGCCTTCCCTGTCGAAGCTTAGTATGTATGCAAAGCTGGCAGCAGCTGGCGTGCGCGTACCCAAAACAATCGCGGGCACCAAATATGCGTTACTCAAGAGCGATCTCAGTGGCTGGAAGTTCCCGATGGTGCTAAAGCGAGCGGATGCCGATCGCGGCATCGACAATTACAAAGTGGCGGCAATAAGCGACATCGAACCGCTGCTTGCCCCGCACGCCCCGCGGAGTCTCTGGTTATTGCAGGAGTATATCGAAAATGACGGTTTTTATCTGGTGAGCTTCTATAACCAGGAACTGGCTTTTTCGATCTTCCGGAGCCTTGAGGAGCGTCCTGACGGCAACGCGCAGAAAGCGCACATGTACAAGCCCAAAGGCGGCGCCAACGCGCGTTTGGTGCCACATGACGAACTTCCGCAGCAGTTGCTTGAAACTAGCGAGCAAGCAATGCGAGCCTTGAATCGTCAGATCGGCAGCGTAGACTGCCTTTTCGATGCACGGCGCAACCGCACGTATGTGCTCGAAGTAAACTATAACCCTCAGCTCGTGACCATTGAAACTTTCCGCGAAGTTCGTATTGACGCATTTTTGAAAGGCATAGCCCAGATTTAGGCAAAAGGATACGGTATGGGTGCAAAAGCAATTATTGGCCAAGTCGAACAAGTCAGTTTTCCTGAGCTGAACATCCTGAATATACACGCTCGTATTGATACCGGAGCGACCAGTTCAGCTATATGGGCTGTGTCCGCGAACGTTACTGATGCAGGGCTCGAGGTAGTTTTTTTGGGGTCGGACACTGACTGGTATACCGGCACCAAGCATGTTTTTACTGAGTATGACGAGGTAAACGTCAAGAGTTCGATGGGGAATTGGGAATCACGCTTCAAAATACCTTTATTGGTCGTAATTGGCAAGAAACATGTTCGTGCTTGGTTTACGCTCGCGAATCGTTCGTTGCAGGTTTATCCAGTGTTGATTGGTCGGAATGTCCTCCAAGATACATTTTTAGTTGACGTTACTATGGGCACGGCGCTGCACGAAGCGGTATTATCTGCGCGAGAAAAAGCTTTGGAGCAGCAACACGCTAAAGAAAGAGGTAATAGCTGATGAAGATTGCAATTCTATCTCGGGGGCCATCGAACTACACAACCCAGCGTTTGAAGGAAGAGGCGCTGGCGCGGGGCCATGAGGTCAAGGTCATTAACTATTCCAAATGTTACATGACCGTCGAAAAGGGCAACCCGGTGGTCTATTACAAAGGCCAAATTCTCGCTGGCTACGATGCGATTATCCCGCGGATTGCCCAAAGCTACACCAAATATGGGTGTGCTGTGGTGCGCCAATTCGAGATGCAAGACGTATATACTACCACCAAGTCCATCGCTATTGATCGTTCCCGTAACAAACTTCGTTCGTACCAACTGCTTGCCCGCGCAGGCGTGGGAATACCCAAGACGGTCTTTGCGCATGAGACGGCAGACCTAGACGACGTTATCGCCAAGGCTGGCGGTGCCCCATTAATCGTCAAGGTAGCTCGCGGCACACACGGTAATGGCGTCGTACTGGCCGAGACAAACAAAGCCGCTAAGGCTGTGATGCAGGCGTTCTATGTTGAAGGTGTGAGCTTTTTGGTACAGGAGTTTGTGCAAGAGTCGGCCGGTATGGATATTCGCGCGCTGGTGGTCGGCAGTCAAGTGGTCGCCAGTATAAAGCGACAGAGTTTGGATGACGATTTTCGTTCCAACACCCATCAGGGTGGTGTGGGGAAGCCAATCAAGCTGACGCCAGAAGAGGAGCGTACGGCCATCAAAGCTGCAAAAGCGATGGGTTTGCCAATCTGCGGGGTTGACATGATGCGCTCGGATCGTGGTCCACTCGTTTTGGAAGTTAATTCAAGTGCCAGCATTAAAACGCCAGAACTCACAACCAAGCGCAACGTTGCCGCAAAAATTATTGACTACATCGAAACCAATGCCAAGCAACGTCACCGCAAAGACCGCGTCGGCGCCTAGTAAATTACTGAGCTTCGTCGCCATCACTGTGGCCGCGGCTATCGTGGGTGTGTGTACGATTTTGGGAAGCGGGGTGCAATATGTGACGATGCGCGCATCTGGCCATACTTTTGTCCTGGCCGTTGCCGATACCGATACTGCTCGCCAAATAGGTCTGGGCGGTCGCGCGGGCCTTGCACCTGCTCACGGCATGCTATTTGTCTTCCAGCACGCCGCCAAACAATGCTTTTGGATGAAGGACATGCATTTTGCTTTGGATATACTCTGGCTTGACCAGGATCAACGCGTCATTGCGGTTAAACGGGGTATATCGCCAGCGACGTATCCGGCCAGCTTTTGCGTGCTCAATGCCAAATATGTCATCGAACTCAACGCTGGTGCGGCCGCCCGCGCCCATATCCACACTGGCCAGACGCTTACGCTCTGACGTGCTATCATGTGAGTGTGCCACATGATTTGACGCTGCTCGGTTTTGCCGCCGCACCCTTCTTGGTGCTAACTTTGCTACGCATCAATGCGGCATTTGTGTTTTTGAGTTTGTGCCTTGGTGAAGTGCTGGTGCGGTTTGTGGCGGGCGACGTGAACTCATTCATGGGCATCTTTGCCGCACATATCAGCCCGATAAGCGACAGCGCAATGCGGCTCGCCCTCTTATTGGCGCCAGCCGCACTAACGATGGTGTTTATGCTGTTTAGTATTCGTGGTCGTATCAAGATGCTGATAAATGCTCTGCCTGCGGCCGCCGCCTCACTGTTTGCCGTGCTGTTGGCGGTGCCGCTGCTTGCGCCTGGTTTGCGCGCCTCAATCGAAACTCAGAGCGCCTGGCACCAGCTTACAAGCGCGCAGTCGATGGTGGTCGGCCTGGGTGCGGTGATGAGCTTGTTCTTTTTGTGGTCGTCACGCCGCCGCCAAAAGGCCGTAGAAGAATCGCATAGCCGCCGTCACCGATAAGCTTGCGTAGGATCTTTTCGGCGCGCCAGCTGTACTCTGCACACAGACAACTCGAATCGGAGCAGTAATAGCAGCTCTTTGGCGACTGCCCACTTTGGCCAGGTGCACCCCAAGAAAGGGCGACTATTTACTTAGGTCAAATGAATACATGTCAATTTTTGTATCTACCGCGCGCTTCGGCGCTTTCATTCGACCCATCACTTCTATCTTTGGCCTGCACCTGGCGGTGTCGCCAGGCCACTGCACGCCGATGTTTACAGGCCGCGGCATGACCGGCGTTGACTTTTTTGCTAAAATCGGGATAATATAATCTGTTACGCGCGCCGCATGGCATCGCGGGCCCATAGCTCAGCCGGTTAGAGCACCTGCCTTTTAAGCAGGGTGTCCTGGGTTCAAGTCCCAGTGGGCCCTCCAATCAAGTCCATATTAAAACTCCTCATCTTGAGGAGTTTTTTATTTGGTATAGTTGAGGTTGTGATTAAGGCGATAATTTTTGATTTCTTTGATGTCTTTCGGACCGAGCTCATTGAACTAGATCAACTGTGCAAACACGCAGATTAGGTCTCGATTAACCGTTCGGATACGAATAATCACACCCCTCCAAAGCGAGCTACAGATAAAAAAGAGCCAAGTTAAATAAGCTCCTCTGTCTTAATAATTTTTGCTATGCTTGGTGTATGTTTCCTGCAGCGCCTGTCGCCTTCTGGCATTACTTCGACTTTATAACCATCAGTCTCTTAACAATAGTCCTAGCAGCCTTACTCACACTGCATCACAGGAAGATGGGGGACCTACTCGGAAGTATCAGCCAAACAGTTGCCCATTCCAAGACCACAAACATTGTCTTTTCGGTGGCTATGACCATATTATTCCCACTGTATTACGCTTTTGTTTGGTTCTGGGTGTTGCCGCTTATCCGTGCGCCACGGGGATTTTACTATCTCCTGGTCTTTGCGGCACTATGCGAGGTAGTGTTTGTCTGGGTGCCAGCAACTACCGGAAAAAGCAAACGGATCCACGGCATTATGGCCACTATGGTTTCCGTCGTTATGTTTTTACTGGCCCTGCTCATTTTAATTCATGGCGTGCATATAAGTGCTTTGTCGCGCACTGGGCTGAGTGTCTTTTTGCTGAGTCCATTTGCCGTACTCGCAGTTATGACAGTAAAAGACTTACGCAAATACACTCTTCTGTACGAGATTATTATCAGTATTACATTCCTGGCTGCCATATCATTGGTCGGCCACACGTAAGGTCTTAATTACGTCTGTACCGGCTGTGGCTTTCCAATTACGGTGATCTCATAGACAGAGGTAGCGCCATCAGTGTATACCGTAGTGTATACCGTTTGGTATATGCAGGGACACTGGTGTGTTCTTGAGGCCTAAGACGAGGAAGCGCTCGTCGGAGGAGCCAGCGTGGAAAAAACGCTGGAAGAAGACTCGGTGCCCGTGGGGGTGAGTGTATTTGATATAGGCGCTGTGGGTGAGGATGTGCTTGGCATTGTCTCGGTTGGCGTTGTCGTTGGCGATGGAGCTTCTGTGCTATTTGAGGGCAGCGGTGACGGAGGGTTCTCTAGCGTCGGCAATGAGCTCACCGATGATGGTATGATCGGGAGCTTGTTATACGGCGCCGAGGAGCTTGATCCGTAGCCGGCCATCACAACCTTTACTTCTGTTGTCGACGAAGCTGAAGGTACTTTGATGATAGTCTCGGTCACTGTTGGCGCTATCGGCACGTTGGGGTGGCTGCTCGCTGCTTCTGCCGGTAATGGAGTAGGTGCTTGCGTCCTATCTTGCGATTGCTCAGGATTGTTATGGATCACCGGCCACATAGTATGGGCAACCGCTGCACCCGTAGCAGCCATTAGGAATCCTGCTGCGCTTACCCCTAGTGCGCTTCGCAGGCGCCGCGGTTTACGATGTTCGGGTTGGTAGTTTGCCGGCTGAACGGCAACCTCGGGTATTACTTCAGAGTTTATGTGCATCTGTGTAGCATCAGAGTCGGTCACAACGTTCGGACTTTTAAAGAAATCATCAAAATGCGAAAGTTCGAATGCTTTAGAAGGCGCCGTTACAGGCGTGGTATTTGTTGTACTAGTTTCGGGTAGTTGCTGGCTGCGAGCAACGGAACTGCCATGTTCTTTAGAACCAGGAGCAGTCACATCCTCTCTGGCAAGTGGAGACTTAAATGGGGTGCTTTCTGCCGTAAAATCCCACTCATCAGCTGGCCCGCCATCGGCATCCCGCTCAAGATAGGCGTATATAATGCCGGCACTTTCAAGCCGAGCAGTGGGCACTGTTTTGAACGACGGCTCCATGTCCATAGGCATATAATAGCATAAAATCGTTATATGGTCAATAATCCTTCACTGGCACTCTCTTATCATAGCAAGTAAACGCTAGGCGTCTATTGAAACTCCCTTACTACGAGGGATAGCCCTCCTTTGCATGGCAAGTAACAATGCAACGGTAGACTACTGCAAGCGCCAACAGACGAAAAGCTGAGGTATTTTGCGCGCACCTTGCATCTGTATGCCTAGCAAGCGTAAAATAAAGCTTGTAAACGGGGGTGTGGACATGCAGAGGCGGATTGGCACTCGAGGATCAGCAGCACTCGGACTAGTGTGCACGATGGTGTTATTGCTGGCATCTTTGGCGGGTTGGTATACAACGTGGCGGCATTATCGAGGTGCTGCACCAGCGCAGATATGTATAGCCAGTAATATGAAGCTGTCGGTTGGTGTAACGGATGGTACGGCAGGAACGCAGTACACGCACATGGTAGTGACCAATCAGGGCGTGAATACATGCACGATCAGCGGCTATCCAGCAGTGTTTTTGACTGATGCTAGCGGCGCGGTAGTGAGCCTTGGCGCGGCGGCCAACGCAGTGGATGCGCCGAGTACCCTTACAATCGCTCCAAATCACTCAGTGTATACTGCGGTGGGCTTTCCAGACCATGGCAACTTTAGTGATCCCAGCGTATGCGGCGGCCCATCAACAAATATAAAGGTATATTTGCCAAGCGCGACGACGCCGTTAAGCGCAGTACTCACCCAATATAGCTGTCCAGGGTTTTCTGCCACCGCTTTCCAGGCGGGAAGTTAAGTAGCGAGGGCAGCTGTCGCAAGTGGGGAATGTGTTGCTGCGCGGGTAACATGTGCTAGAATGCGCGCGTGTTACAGCGGGCAGTGAGATATCGATTTCGGCGAGCGTGGGTTGTTGGAATAGCGGCATGCGCCGTGCTTGCCGGCGTGGCTATGGCGCTACGATGGCGATTTACTGACGGTGCAGCGCTCTGGTTGCTGCTGCCGCCGGTGATTGTCAGTTGGCGTCGCCACACGGTGGTAACGCTGGTGAGTCTCAGTATCTTATTTTTTGGAGTGGGGTTATGGCGAGGTTCGCTGTATGCTGCAAAAGTCCAGCAGTACAGCGGGTTGTTCACGCAAAAGGTGGTGCTTATGGGCACCGCAGCAGAAGATGGATCGTATGGTTCGCGGGAGCAGCTGGCGTTCACCATCTCCCATGTGCAACTGGTGTCGCCATATCAAACAGCACTTGTTGGGGTGGTGAGCGTGAGCGGTTTTGGGGCGAGCACCGTACACCGTGGCGATAGAGTGCAGGCCTCGGGGCGATTACAGCCAACACTGGGCGGCAATCAGGCAAGCATGAGCTTTGCAACTCTGCAAGTTGTACCGCGGCCTCCAGGATTTTTGGAGTCGTTGCGACGGCGGTTTGGCGTGGGATTGCAGTCTGCGTTGCCAGAGCCGCTGGCATCGTTTGGCCTTGGTTTATTGGTTGGCCAGAAAAATACATTGCCGCCTGCGGTATCGCAAACGTTGCTCATGGTGGGGCTAACACATGTTATTGCTGTTTCGGGCTATAATTTGACGATTATTCTGCAAGCGGCGCGGCGTATATTGGGGAAACGTTCCAAATTTCAGACGGCAGCGCTGTGCGTCGCACTTGCGCTCGCGTTTTTGGGCGTCGCCGGAGCAAGCCCGTCGCTTGTGCGTGCCGCACTCGTCAGTGGGCTCAGCTTGGCGGCCTGGTATTATGGCCGTGAAATTAGGCCAGTGGTGCTGCTGTTGCTCGCAGCCGCTATTACGGTGGTAGCGAATCCGCTCTATTTGTGGGGAAACATCAGCTGGTATCTCTCCTTTTTGTCTTTTTATGGGGTGATTGTGCTGGGGCCGCAGATTACTCATCGGCTTTTTGGTGAGCGTGAGCCGAAGCTACTGCTAGCGATTGTCATCGAAAGTGTTTGCGCCGAAGCGCTGACCTTGCCATACGTGCTGCATATCTTTGGTCAGATGTCACTCGTGGCGCTACCGGCGAATCTGCTGGTTGTGGCGCTCGTACCGCTTGCTATGCTGCTCACCCTGATTGCCGGGCTCGCCGGTATGTTTGCCGCAGCCTTTGCCGGCTGGTTTGCGTGGCCAGCCCGATGGCTGCTGGCCTACATGCTCAATATTGCTCACTTGTTGAGCCGGATTCCCCACGCTTTTGTACAGAACCGGAGCCTTTCAACGGCCGAGATGATTGCGTCGTATGCCATCATTGGGATGGTAAGTCTCACGCTCTGGCGCTCGAATCGCCGGAATGCTATAATAACAGATATAAACCGACATTCAGGAAAGGAGAAAAACCATGAGCGGTCACTCCAAATGGTCTACGATTAAGCGGGAAAAAGGCGTCAAAGATGCAGCGCGCGGTGCTATCTTTACGCGTTTGGGCAGTGCTATCGCGATTGCGGCCCGTAGCGGTACCGACCCAGAAACGAACTTCAACCTGCGTCTGGCTATCGACAAAGCCAAGGCTGCCAACATGCCCTTGGCCAATATTGACCGGGCAATCCAGCGCGTTGCCGACAAAAGCGCTGCTCAATTGCAGGAAGTCTTGTATGAGGGGTACGGTCCGGGCGGGGTCGCAATTCTCGTGGAATGCGCTACAGATAACATCAACCGAACCTATCCGGAAGTGCGTTTGGCGTTTTCCAAGCACGGTGGTAACATCGCCGAAAAGGGCGCTGTTGCTTTCCAATTCGACCATAAGGGAATGATCCGTGTGAAGGGCAGTGGCGATGAGCTGATGCTGCAAGCCCTCGACGCAGGTGCCGAAGACGTCCAGGATGAAGGCGAAGAATTGGTAGTCTATACTGCGCCGCAAGATCTGGCCAAGGTCCGGGATGCGCTGCGCGGCATGGGCATCGAGGTGCGTGAAGCGGAGCTCACGTATGTTCCAAATACCGCTATCGAGGTAACCGACGAAGCTACTGCCGGCAAGATCATGCGTCTGATGGATGCATTGGAAGCTATTGATGACGTTACGAATACCCACGTCAATTTCGACATCGACGAAAGTCTTCTAGGCTAAAGTTGCAGTGTCTCCGTCTTTGAGCTTGGGGCAACCGCTTACAAGGATGGAAAGATGGCGTGTGGGTAATGTCTCAAAAGGTAATTTGATCTAAAACGGTTTGCATCGCCGCTGTGCTAAAAGCAGGACCGCGGCGAAGCAGTGCAATCTCGGCTGTTCCGAAGCTGACGCCCTGCGTCACGTAGTTATGGCTGCCAAGCAGCGCGCCTTGGTCGCAGGCGATGAGTTTGGCGTGAATATAAGCTGCGCCGCGCGGTAGACGGCCGGCAAAGAAATGCTTGGGCAGATGATGAAAATGCTCACGCCAGATAACTGCTTGCTGGGCTGGGGCGTACAGGCCATGCTTGCTGGCTCTGTTGAAAGCAAGCTCCACCTTGACGCCACGCCGCGCGGCAGCAGCCAGGTGTTGGGCAGTGACGCTGTGTGGAAAATATTGGCAAGTGATAAACAGCCATTCTTCGGCGGAGTCGATAAGGGCGAGGGCTTGCTCCAGGATGACCGATTGTTTGCGGACGCCGGCATCGATGAAAAGGGTAGACTGGTCGTCAACCTGGTGTTGTTGGTCATTTCCCTTGAAGGTTATGCGCGTCTGTTCTGTTTCAGCCAGTTGATGCAGCCAGCCGTAGAGCCAGTCGGCAGTGGATTGATCGTGCCAGGCCACCATGAGGTCGATTTCTTCCGGCTCGTTTAGGTTGCAACCACCGATGTATACTTTGTCATTCACAATTGCTGCTTTGATGTGCGAGCGGCCGGCAAAGGGCTGGCTGCGGGCACGATGCGGTTGATTAGTGATGCCAACGGTTACGCCGGCAGTCCGTAATTCCTTAACGGCATCCAGCCGCAAGGCCGTGGCGCGATCGAGGCGGCGGGGAAACTCGGCATGATACCAGAGCGGACCGGCCCGGAGTTTGCTGAGCCTGATGAATACAAAGGCATCAAAGCTGTAGGTGACGGTAGCTCCGCGCCGCGCGGCAGCGGCCAGCTCGTGCATCAATGCGGCGATGGGCGGCTCGCTGGGTTCAAAATCCATGGTAGCTACAAGTACGCGGTCACCCCGTTTTGCGTCGCTCACCTCATCGGTCAGTTGCTTAAGATATTCCATCTTCGTACAGAAGTGAAATTTGTCATATGCGTTGCTTATCTTCTTGCCGGGCATGTTGTGTTTGGATGCGTTCATGCGCGGCCGACCCGCTTTTACGCCTCGGGTCTCAAAAGATGAGTTTTCCGATTCCACTTTGGGAGGAGCGATGCCCAAACGTAGTGCGCCCGCCGGCAAGGTAGTCAGTATTTCCATACAAATATATTCTATACTATATGCATGCGTATTATCGGCATCGACCCCGGCACGGGCATTTTGGGCTTTGGCATCATTGAGGCCAGCAAAGGCCGTCAGCAATTAGTTGATGCTGGCGTCATCCGTACGCCCGTGCATGAGGATGACGCAGTGCGGCTACAGACGATCTATGAAGAGCTGACCGATATTATCATTCAGACGAAACCAACAGTGATGTCTGTGGAAAAACTGTTCTTTGCCCGCAATGTTACAACCGCCATGACAGTCGCTCAGGCCCGCGGCGTGGTGTTGCTGTGTGGTAAACAGGCGGGGCTCGACCTCTTTGAGTACACGCCAATGCAGATTAAGCAGGCCATCACCGGTTATGGTAAGGCGGACAAAAAACAGATACAAGAAATGGTGCGGGTTATTTTGCGACTCAAAGAGACGCCCAAGCCCGATGACTGCGCCGACGCTTTAGCGGCGGCCATCACCCATGCAAACACGCTGCGCGCCTAATTGCTGACTGCGTAAGGTCAAGGTGAGCGATACGCCATGCAGCGCACAGCTCTGAGCACTTTCATTCAAGCTGTTTGCGTATGGCCGCAGCGTGTCACTCACCAAATTGCAACGCAAGTGCGTTGTAAAAGATGATCGTTCTAGCTCTTGCCCGGCAGATTGTGCCATACTATAGGTAATGATTGCGACACTGACTGGCCATGTTGCCGAAAAGATTGGGGAAGTAGTGGTGCTGGATGTGGGCGGCACAGGGTATGGGCTGCTGGTGACTAATGAGGATTTCGGCGCACTCAACACTGGTGAGAAGGCCAAACTGTACGTGTATGAGCACATCAGGGAGCAGTCGCACGATCTCTTTGGTTTTCGATTACTAGACACCAAGCGACTATTCGAGCAGCTTCTGGGCGTCAATGGCGTTGGGCCAAAAATGGCACTCAACGTGCTGAGCGTAGGCACTGCTGATGAAGTGCGTACAGCGCTCGCCAGTGGCGACACCAAATATATCCAGCGAGCAAACGGTGTCGGCAAGCGTGTGGCCGAACGAATCGTCGTAGAGCTCAAGGACAAAGTGGGTCTTGAAGGGGTGGAGTTGGCCGCCACTGGTTTGCTCTCTAGTGTAAGTAGCCTGTCGCAAGACGAAGCTGCCGAGGCGCTCATCTCGCTTGGTTATTCCCCGCAGGATGCAGCGACAGCGCTCGCAGCCGTCCCGACTGACTTGTCCACAGAAGCGCGTATTAAGCGAGCTCTACAGGGGGTAAAGCAGTAGCTATGGCAGTGGATCGTATTGTGAATACGGGCTTGGATGATGACGACATGCAGCGAGAGGTGGAGCTGGAGAACACGCTGCGGCCAAAGGATTTTGCTAATTACATTGGGCAGCAGCGGCTCAAAAAGAACTTGCAGCTGGCGATCGCGGCTGCCAAGAAGCGCGGCGAGCCGATTGACCACCTGTTATTGTATGGGCCGCCGGGCCTCGGCAAGACAACGATGGCAAGCGTGATTGCTAATGAGATGGGAGCACAAATCCGGATCACCTCGGGGCCGGCGATCGAGCGGGCAGGGGACCTGGCGAGTCTGCTGACAAATCTAGCCGATGGCGACATTCTATTTATTGATGAAATCCATCGCCTGAACCGGAACGTCGAAGAGGTGCTGTATTCGGCCATGGAGGATTTTAAGCTGGATATCATGCTCGGTAAAGGACCATCGGCGCGCAGTTTGCGGCTGGACTTGCCCAAGTTTACCCTGATTGGGGCGACAACTCGAGCCGGTGCATTGGCGGCACCTTTGCGTGACCGTTTTGGTATGGTGCATCGGCTAGAATTTTACACATCGGATGAGATGCAGGAGATTATCGAGCGTGCTGCACGCATTTTGGAGGTGCCTATTGAGGCGGCTGCTGCGGAGATACTCGCCCAGCGCGCCCGGCTCACCCCGCGTATTGCCAATCGCCTTCTCAAAAGAGTGCGCGATTATGCTGATGTACATGGCAATGGCCGTATTGATGCCGCTACCAATCTGAGTGCTCTGCAATTGCTCGATATTGACGAACTGGGCCTGGACCCGGCCGACCGCATGCTGCTAACGGCAATTATTGAAAGCTATAACGGCGGGCCGGTGGGCGTGGAGACGCTGGCTGCGTTGACCGCCGAGGAGCGGACAACCATCGAGGACACTATTGAGCCGTATCTCATGCAGATTGGCTTATTAGAGCGTACGCCACGCGGCCGTAAGGTGACGCCCAAGGCATATTTCCATCTCAAACGTACGCTGCCCTCACCACCTGATCAAGAAACACTACTTTAGAGCTAGATTGCATCACGACAGGCGTATAATAGGAGAGTTATGAATCCAAATGATCCTGCGAACCAGTATCCCAATACACCAAACCTTGCACCGCCAGCCGCCGAACTGCCACCGCAACAGTTTGTAATGCCACCGCAAAATTCGTGGTCGCCAGAAGGCAGTGGTCAGCCGAGTCCGGTGCCATCATTTCCGCCGGAGCAGAATCCAGCTCTTCCACCATCTCCGCAGCAATACCAGCAGCCACCTGTGTATGGACAGCAGCCTCAGATAACGACAGCGCCCGAGCCGCATCCGATGGTGGTGATGCAGCCGGGTGAGCAGATCATTTGTCGCATCAAGCGCCACCCGTTCGGTATCGTTAGCTCGTATATCGGTGGCGGCGCAGTAGTGCTGGTGGCTGCGGCTGCGGCGATGTTCCTAGTGCCGCGGCTTACCCAGCAGTCCAGCGACAGCTCAAAAATCCAACTTATTGCGTATGGCCTCGTGGCGCTTATAGCGATTGCCACCGCTGCAATTCTGAGCGTTGTCTCAAAGGTCTATTGGCAAAATGAATGGATCGTGACTGATGACAGCATAACGCAGCTCACTCAGCTCAGCCTATTTTCTCGCAAGTCCAGCCAGCTGTCGATGGACAACCTTGAGGACGTGACCGTTGACCAAAGCGGCGCACTCCAGCAAATGTTTAATTTCGGAACATTGCGAGTAGAGACGGCCGGCGAGCGTTCTAAATTCATGTTTACGTATTGCCCCGAGCCTACAAAATACGCACGCCTTATCCTAGAGGCACATGAGGCGTCTGCTCGCCTCCGCCAAGGGCGAGCCTAGGCCATCTCGTACGGTACGGCCCCGCGCCTTGGCCGCTTTAGTTACTAGGGAGTCATCCCACTCTGTTGTTCCAGCGTCCGACTGATCCGATGACGGGGCAGGGACTTTTGGCGTCTCCCGGTAGCACTTCGGTCCTGGATATTAGTTTAAACTGCTTTTGACGTAGGTGTCCTTGCCGCCTTCTAGCGTCGCTGTAAGTGTGTAGTGAGCACACATCGCCGTGTTGCCATCGCAGGCCGCGCCAGAGGTGTCCGTGACCTGATACGCATAACAATCAACCGCAGGCGCAGCGCTAAATAGTGGCTGTTTGGCGGCAGTGCAGTGCACATTGTCGTCTGACCAACGTGGATCGCTTATAGCGTTTGGGGTGAGTTTGGGCAAATTTTGCGTCCGCCACGTGGCACTGTTGAGCTGAGCAAATGTGGGGTATTCACCGTTTGGACTTTGTGCGTAGTAGGTTTCGAGCTGCGTTTGAAGCGCGTTTATTTCCGCCTCACGTTGATTATTACGATTTTTGCCCTGCACGCCGCTGTAAGTCATGGCGACAAGCGTCAACAGAATGCCTAACACTACCAGCACGACGACCAACTCAACAAGTGTAAAGCCGGCTGAGCGGTTTGTTGCATTGGCGGTTGTGCGACGAAGAGAGTGCATTGCGCTCATTATAGCAAAAATTCGTGTCAATACGTTCAGTAACTATCCCCACGCAGCGCACAAAACACTCCAGGGCCAATTGAGGTGCACATTTTATGAGGAGATAGCCGTCTTCAAACAATTCTATACGATCGGCGCGACATCTTCGATAGCCGCCAGACCGCGAAGGGCCTTAATAAGTCCGTCAAGGCCAATCATGACTGCGCCATCTTTGACTGCTGCAGCCTGCAAGCTGGATTCGGTGGGGTGTTTGCTCAGAGCATCGCGCACGTGCTCGGTTGGAGCAACAATTTCGCTAAGCAAGACTTGTCCGCGGGCACCACGGTGGTGACAAATTTCGCACCCTCCTGATTTTGCCCGCCAGACGTGGGTGATGCCATGCATGGTAGTGCTCAGCGGTAAGCCGCTGCCAAGGTCGGCTGCAATTGCCTGGCGTTCCAGCTCGTGCACGCGCTTCCGGGCGCTCGCAGTGGCAATCCCAAAACGAGCTTCTAGGGCGGTGCGTTCGCCGTCGGTCAACGCATGACGAACCCGGCATTGTGCACAGAGTCGTGGCACCTGCGCCTGTGCGATTGCCAACTGGAGCGCTAACCCAAGAGAGAAAGAGGAGATACCGGCGGCTCGCATGCGGAGCAGAGCCTGAGCGGCATTTTGTGCATGCATGCCAGCCAGCACAACATGACCGGCATTTGCTGCCTGCATAGCTAGCTCAATACTGGCTTGGTCGGGCATATCGTGCATCATGATGACGTTCGGATCGTGATGCAGTGCTGCTCTCAAGGCGTCAGGAATTGTACTGTGCACCTCGGTCTGGGTTATCCCCGGCACGCGTGCGATAATCTTTTCCTCGAGGGTGATTGTGCTGATACTCGGACGGTTCAGCGTGGCTGTCAAGCTTAGTAACGTCGCTGCGGTGCCGGCACGTTTTGGGCCTGCAACCAAGATCAGGCCCTGAGGCCGAGTAAGCGCTGTTTGTGTAACGGCTAAGCTATGCCCCCATAGTCCAAGCTCCGCCAGCGACTGCACACCGGTGTTTTGCGAGCTCAGATGAAGCACGATATGCTCGCCACCGATAACAGGCATGATACTCAGGGAGACATCGGCTGTCTCGCCCTTGACAGTGATCACAAAACTGCCCCGTTGCGGTAAGCGCGTTTCTTCGGTGTCCAGACCTGCCAGTGCTTTAAGATGGGCAGCCATGGGGCTGCGCGCGGCAGACGGCAGCTTGTGCATCGTTTGCAAGATGCCGTCAATCCGGTAGCGCACCACCACACTGCGGTCGTGGGGCTCGATGTGTATATCGGTGGCATTATGTTCTATCCCATGCGCCAGCAACAATTCCACCGTTTGCGCCACTTGCTCGTCGCTAAATTGCGCCGAACTCTCCAGCAAGCGCTCCAAAACCGCATCCTTGGCACCCATATTGTCACTAGTATATAAAAAAGCATGAGCGTTGTACACGCCGAACTAGACGAAGACAGCCGGGTTGGGGGTCAGCTCTCTCGCGTTTTGACGTCGATAGTCGCGCCACTCTGGGCTGCCATCTAGTTTGAACGGGTTTGTGAGCTTACCCTTCGGCGCTTTGGTCGCAGATGCGAGAGGAGTGCACGCCCCCACCGCCCAACGAACCTGCGTTTATGGACTGCACAGATGTGAAGCTGGCTGCTTTTACATCCGAACGTACAACCAGAAACAACGGCACCCGATTTTAATTATCTGTTTTACATTCACAGGAGCTTAGCATAAAATAATCTCGCTTCTTTTGATATACTAATAGGATAACGGGTGGGCGATAACGAGTTCCGGAGGGTTATGATGGCGGACGACAAGAAACCGAAGAAAGAATTGAAAATCCAAGAGGCAACGGCTGACGGCAAGGCCAAGGCGTTGGGCCTGGCAATGGAGACTATCGAAAAGCAGTTTGGCAAGGGCGCAATCATGAAGCTCGGCGCCGGGCATCTGGCCGCAGTAGAGACGATGCCAACAGGCAGCTTGTCGCTCGATTTGGCGTTGGGCGGTGGCATCCCCAAGGGCAGAGTAATCGAGATCTATGGGCCAGAGTCTAGTGGTAAAACTACTATGACACTTCACATTATTGCCGAAGTGCAGAAACGTGGCGGCACCGCAGCGTTTATTGATGCCGAGCACGCCCTCGACCCCTCGTACGCCAAGCGTATCGGAGTGGATGTGGACAATTTGCTGCTCAGCCAGCCGGACAACGGTGAGCAAGCACTCGAAATCGCCGAAACGCTAGTGCGTTCCAACGCTGTGGATATTATTGTGGTTGACTCGGTAGCAGCGCTAGTGCCGCGGGCTGAGATCGAGGGTGACATGGGCGATTCACTGCCTGGTTTGCAGGCGCGGCTGATGTCCCAAGCGCTGCGTAAGCTTACTGGCGTTATCAACAAGTCAAACGCAACCGTGATATTCATCAACCAGATTCGTATGAAAATCGGCGTGATGTTTGGCAATCCGGAGACGACTACTGGCGGTAACGCACTGAAATTCTACGCATCGGTACGCATGGACATTCGCCGGATTGGCCAAATCAAGCACGCCGAAAGCGTCATCGGTAACCGCACTCGGGTCAAGGTTGTCAAAAACAAAGTTGCGCCGCCGTTCCGCGAGGCCGAATTTGACATCATGTACAACGAGGGTATTAGCCGTAGCGGCGATATTCTGGACCTGGCTGTGACGCATAACATTGTCGAAAAAGCTGGTGCTTGGTTTGCGTATGGTGAGGGTAAAATTGGCCAAGGCCGAGAAGCTGCCAAAACGTACCTCAACGAAAATCCAAAAGTGATGGAAGAAATCGCCGCTAAGGTCCGCGCTGCGGCCAAAGAGTAGCCCTCTTGCTTAGCTCGCGTTGCTAACGGGCGTTATATGCCCCGAGGAATCACCATGAGTAACTTACACCTCAAAGATCACCCAACAATTGCCGACTTTCAGCAATACGTACGTGATATGATTGCAGAACGCGGCTTTGACCAAACCAAAGACGTTGCCAAAAAGTTTATGATGCTCACTGAGGAGGTGGGCGAGCTTGCAAAGGCCTCGCGCAAGGCGGCAGGCTTGCACTTTGCCGATGACTCACTTCAGACGGACGTGGCGCATGAGGCGGCGGACGTGTTCATTATCCTTATCGGTCTTTGTAACATTATGGGCATTGACCTAGAGCAGGCATTCCGGGACAAAGAGGAGATTAATAAGCTGCGGGTGTGGCGGTAAGGCCCGTAAACTGCAAATCGGCAAGACAAGGCGGCAGGGTGATTATTACGGCAATTAAACGGCAAGTAAAGCGGGCGGGGCGGGTTTCCATCTTTGTTGATGGCGCCTATACATTTGGGCTGAGCGACAGCGCCTTGCTCGACAGCCACTTATTCGTAGGGCAGGAGATCGATAGCCGCGCACTACAACGACTTCGCGAGACAGCTGACGAAGACAAAATATACGGCAACGTCATGCGGTACGCGGCCATGCGCCGGCGCAGTGCATGGGAGATCGAGAGCTATTTGGTGCGTAAGCACTGCCCTGCCGAGCTTGCAAAAACGATACTTAACAAGCTAAGTGATATTGGGCTAGTTGACGACGGAGCATTTGCACGGAGCTGGGTGGAGAATCGACGCCTGCTCAAGCCTACTTCACGTCGTACAATATTGCAGGAATTGCGCGTGAAGCGCGTGAGCGAAGCGGCTATCGAACAGGCGCTTGCCGAAGACGAAACAACCGACCGGGCAACACTCCTGCAGCTTATCGCCAAAAAACGTGCCCGCTACCCTGATGACCAAAAACTAATGCAATACCTGGCGCGGCATGGGTTTGCCTATGATGACATCAAGCGAGCACTGGGCGCAATAACAACAGATGAATGACGGATCACGGCGTCGTACAATGAGAAGGAAATCAAAGTACGTATGCGCCGTCTTGACTTTAAGCTACCGCATTAGCATGCACCGGCACGCCCTGTAAGAGATTGTTAATAACGATGTGCTTGGGCGTAATCTCCACGATTTGCGTGCGATCTACTCCTAGCTCGCCGGTTGTAAGACTCTTAATCATCGAACGCGTGACGTACAACTTCTGTATAAACATGCTGTTAATGTCTGTTGCAAAATCATTCACTTTGCCGATACGGTTTTTGTCGGTGGTAATCACTGGTTTCCCAATAAGTACGAAATTGAGCTGTATAACACCCTGGAGCCGTACCAGCTCGCTTGGATCGACCAGCACGTCATGGTCGTTGATCACCAAGCCCTGAGGTAAAATGTCACGAATGTCTTGCTCAAGAAGTATAAGCTGCATCTTTTTATTAAAGCTATCTTGGCAGTAAAAGCCCTCAATCTTGAGGTTATTCGGGTTGATGATTGGCGCCACCGCATTAGCTACCGGTGTGCCAGTGCGCAAACTCAATACTGGACGATTCAACAGCATGTTACTTAATTGCAGCATATACGCACAGTATAGCGCGAGTTGAGCCATCGTGCACGCATGCCTATGTGCTGATGATGATATAAATACAACGACTTTTCGATAAAAGGACTTGCATTATGCAGGGAACCATACGTATCATCGCCCCAATGAAAAAGCGGCTGAACCAATTACTCTGTAGTATAGCTTGTACGGCGCTATTTGTGCTGGCACCATTGAGCGCCCTGGCCGACGGTGCCAGCACAAATAGCGCCGACATGACAGATGTGGCGCAGCCCCAAATGCTGATTACCGAGTTCCAGACTGGTTCATCGACCAGCGGAAAAGATGAGTTTATTGAGCTCTACAATACGACGAGCGCGCCTATTAATATCGCCAACTGGCAAATTCGATATATATCTGCGAACAGCTCCACTGCAAGTCTGGAGAACGCATCGCAGACAATTACGATAGCCGCTCCAGCGGACAGCACAAACCTATTTGTGCCGCCAACGGCTTATTTTGTTCTGCATACGAGTACTGTGCCAGCGCCTGCAAACACTCTCGCCCAAGTCTACAATTATACCTTGCCGGCGAGTGGCGGCAGCTTGGCACTTTTTGCATCCAATAGCACGACTTGTCAGTATGTAGAGATAGATGCGGTTGCATGGGGTGGCGGTGCGTTTGGTCAGAGCTCGGCGATCGCTGGACTCTCCAAGGATGCTGACTATCAGCGGTATATAAAGACTAATGGGCAATATATAGAAAGCTATGTTAATAGTGCTGATTTTGGCGTAGCAGCTGCTTCGACACCTGGGGTCTCCAATGTGCTGCAAGCTCCTGCGCTGCCTTCGGTTGCAGGAGTGTCGCCGCCTAGTGTTACCTTCGCAAATACTGCCTGCACAATACCCATCGCTACACCTCCAATAGGCACAACCGGTGGCAGCGGGAGCGACACCCCGCCCGCTACCAATCCTCCTACTGACGCCGGCGGTGGTTTACAGTCTCCAGGCGATGGTGATACCCCTCCGGCGGGCGGGGCTACTGGCGATAATAGCGGGGAACCGAGCGATACCTCCGGGCAGGTAGATCAATCTGGGCTACCGCGGGCAGACCTGGGTTTAACTGCACCGCAACTTACGGAACTTCTGCCAAACCCTCAAGCGCCACAAACCGATGCAAGCGATGAATTTGTTGAGATCTATAACGTCAATGATGTACCTTTTGATCTGAGCGGGTTTATCCTTGAAGCTGGTCTTACAACGCTCCATCATTTTGCCTTTCCAGTTGGAACAATGCTGGCGCCCCATAGTTTCACCGCATTCTTTTCAGCAGACACAGGCCTTAACATGTCAAATACAAGTGGGCAGGTATCGTTGCTCGATCCAAACGGATCGGCTACCGACACCACCGAGGCATATGGTGCTGCGCCAGATGGCGAGGCTTGGGCGCTCGCAAACGGTAAGTGGGTGTGGACAACGACACCCACGCCCAATACCCCTAACGATATTACTATGCCACCCGCCTTGGCTTCCAAAGCAGTCGGTAAGGCGAGCGCCACAATTGCAGCGGCTAAAAAGACAACCGTCGGGAAGCCTAAAAAGGCAGCGGCGAGCGCCACTAAGTCGGTAAAAGCAAAGAGTTCGTCCACAAAGACAGTAGCGGCAAAGATCGCTGGCAGCATTAATCCTGCGGCGGCGCCTATGCCTGTGCATGCTAGCGTACTTGCCTTTGCGGCCCTGTTCGCGATACTATACGGGGCGTATGAGTACCGTGGTGACCTGGCAAACCGATTGTATCAGTTCCGAAGCTACCGAAGAGCTCGCAGCCAAGCTCGGCGCAGCATTGCACGGGAGCGAGGTGATTGAGCTTATTAGTGATCTCGGCGGCGGCAAGACGACGTTCGTGCGCGGTATGGCGCGGGGCGCTGGCAGTCGCGACCACGTAGCCAGCCCGACATTCACTATCAGCCGCGTGTACCATGCACCAGCGCACTTACCAAACGACGCGATGATAGACCCCAATAACCTGCCACGTCCGTTAGAGATTCATCACTTTGACTTCTATCGTCTGCATGAGCCCGGTATCATCGCCGACGAACTCGCTGAAGTCATTCACGACCCATACGCCGTAGTGGTGGTTGAGTGGGCGAATGTCGTACAACATGTGTTACCAGCCAAACATCTAACCATTCAGATCGAGCAAGGCCCCTCTGACTCTCGTCGCTTTACCTTTCGTTGCCCCGATTCGCTCGGATATCTTATTGAAGCGATGAACCACAAACCCTCAGTGAACACGAACATCTAGTCTTTCATTATGCTTATTCTCACCTTACGCACTGACAACCCTGAAGCCGAGATCGGCCTCTTTGATGACCACACACAGCTTGCCTATGAAACATGGTCCGCTCATCGCGAGCTAGCCGAAACGATCCATATCAAAATTGCCGAACTACTGAAAAGTAAGGCCAAGACATTGTACGACCTCGGTGGTATCGTGTGCTTCGAAGGTCCCGGCAGTTTTACGGGATTACGCATTGGCCTCACCGTCGGAAATGCACTCGCATACGGCCTGAAGATCGCTATTGTCGCAACCAAAGATGCCGCGTGGATATCCGATGGTATTGACCGCTTGCGTGCTGGCGATAACGACAGTACGGCCCTGCCCAATTATGGTATGGAGGCCCACATCACCGCGCCGAAGCGCTAGCGCCTGAATAGAAAATATGCGCTCGCATCCATCAAATAACTGAGAGTACATGAGAACTACGCGCTGCCGCCGCCGCGGCAAGCTCATTGCCAGACTGAGCCTTATGGCGTATAGTTTGCAATGAGGATAGCAGCAAATTTCGCTGAAAAATCCATCCCAAATCTCTAATTTTATTCGATTTTCAGGCGGTTCGCCCGCGACTAGTGAAGTGATAGCGATTGTCGTGAGATCCTGCCTGTGCGATAGAAAGGACTCATATGGACCCAATTACCATAGTGCTTGCTGTGGCGGGCCTTGCTGTTGGTTTTGGCGCTAACACGGTAATTACCAAACAAAAACTCGGCTCTGCCCAAGACCAGGCCGATAAAGAGCTGAATAAAGCCAAACGCGAGGCTGCCAAAGTAGTAGACGAAGCGCGCGCCGAGGCTGCCAAGCTCACTGAAGAAGCGCGCCGCGAAGAACAATCTCGCCGCCGTGAACTTAAGGATCTGGAAAGCCGGCTGATGGGCCGCGAAGAAGCGCTCGACAAAAAGCTGGATGAGCTTGATAAGCGTACCGAAGGCTTGCGCCGTGGCGAGGGCGAGGTAGAGCAGCTCAAGGATGAGATCCGCGACATTCGCAAAAAACAGCAAGAAAAGCTGGAAAAGATCGCTAAGCTGAGTAGCGCCGACGCCGCTCAAAAGCTGATGCAGATGACCGAACGCGACATTCGTTCGGATCTCACCGGCCTTATCGCCAAAATGCAAAACGAAGCCAAAGACGAAGCCGAGGAGCAGGCCGCACTCATTATTACGACAGCCATGGAGCGTATGGCCAGTGAAGTAACAGCCGAGCGGACCGTCACGAGTGTCAAACTTGAAAACGAAGAAATGAAGGGTCGGATCATTGGCAAAGAGGGCCGCAACATCCAAGCCTTGCAGCGTGCCACTGGCGTTGACATTATGGTCGACGACACCCCTGGCTATGCGGTGCTATCGAGCTTTGATCCTATTCGCCGCGAAGTTGCACGCCAAACGCTTGAGATGCTTATGAAAGATGGCCGGATTCACCCTGGACGCATCGAAGAAGTAGTCGAAAAAGCGCAAAAGAATGTTGAGAAGGAAGTTATCCGGGCTGGTGAAGACGCCGCGCGCGAAGTTGGCGTCATTGGCATTCCCAAAGAAGTGCTGCAACTGCTGGGCGAACTGAAGTTCCGTACCAGCTACGGCCAGAATGTGCTCAAACATTCCACCGAGATGGCGCATATTGCCGGCATGATTGCCGAAGAAGTGGGCGCGAATGTCAAAACTGCCAAATATGCGGCACTCGTGCATGATCTTGGTAAAGCACTCACACACAAGGTCGAAGGCAAACATCACCATATTTCTGGTGAGGTGCTTCGCAAATATGGCGCGCCCGAAGCAGTGGCGCTGGCGGCCGAACAGCATCATGATGATGTTGAAGCCACTACCGTCGAGGCACTGATTATCCGGGTGGTTGACGCCATTTCGGCCTCGCGTCCTGGCGCGCGCAACATCTCTGCCGAGAATTTTGTGGAGCGCATGAAGGAACTCGAGAACGTTGCGAACGGCTTTAAGGGTATCGAAAAATCGTACGCTATTTCTGCGGGCCGTGAAGTGCGCGTCTTTGTAAAGCCGCAGGCGATTGACGACCTGGCGGCGATCCGTCTGGCGCGCGATATCGCAACCAAGATAGAATCGACGATGCAATATCCAGGAACGATCAAGGTCAATGTTATCCGCGAAACACGAGCAGTCGAGTTTGCCAAATAAACAAAATCCGGCCGGGGACAGCACGGACATGCGAGCGTATGACGCCTATTTATTTGACTGGGATGGCACGCTTGCGCGAACCGTTGAGATCTGGGTGGGCATTATTGTTGCGCATCTGGCAGATTACGGCGTTATGGTCACCGAGCACCAAGTATCGTTGCTGTATGGGGACTATACTTCGCCGGTTAAGCTTGGCCTGCTGCCTGAGTTGAACGACCAATTTCACCGAGAACTAGTACCGCTGGCGATGGAAAAACTCTCGCACGCCGCTTTGTACGATGGCGCCGTCCAGATGGTGCGAAGTCTCAAAAAAGACGGCAAGAAACTGGCGCTCATCAGCAGCTCACGGCAAGAAAATATCATCCCCGTTTTGGACTCCTACAATATAGGCGCGGTCTTCGATGCCTTTGTGACGCAAGCTGATACAAAAACGCACAAGCCAAATCCAGAGTGCATGCTGCTAGCGCTGGAACGACTCGGCATCACTAACCGGCGGGCTGCGCTAGTACTGGGCGACACCGTAAACGATATTCAAGCCGCAACCAACGCCGGTCTGGACAGCCTGCTCTTTTGTCCGCCATCGCACCAGATGCTGTATGATATTCCCGCATTGCAGGCGCTCCATCCCACCTATATGATTCAATCCTGGCGCGAGCTTATCCCAGAAAGATTTACCGCATGAATATATTGTATATTGGCGACGTGATGGGCGAAGTCGGCCTTGAGCTGGTTGAACGACTGCTGCCCGGGTTGCGCCGCGAACACGACCTTGATCTGGTCATAGCTCAGGCAGAGAATGTCTCTGATGGCAAAGGAGTTCGAGTAGCAGATTTCAGACGCTTGCAAGCAGCGGGCGTAGATTTTTGCACGGGCGGCAACTGGACACTCCATCGCGATGAAATCTTTGCAGCGCTCACCGATCCCCAGGAGCCTGTTATTCGGCCCGCGAACTACCCTACTGGCACGCCTGGCCTAGGGTACAAGTTTGTTAGCTCGCCCAAAGGCGCAGTGCTTGTAGTGAGCTTATTGGGGCGTATCGTCGGCCGCGACGCCGAGCGCACTATGGATAATCCGCTGAAAGTGATTGACGCCATTCTGGGCGCAACCAAAGGTCAAAATCATGTGGCAACGATCGTTAATTTTCACGGCGATTACTCGAGCGAAAAGGTGGTCATTGGCCACTATCTCGACGGCAAGGTTACGGCTGTGATCGGCGACCATTGGCATGTTCCCACTGCTGACGCTCGAGTGCTGCCGAGCGGCACGGCGCACCAAACCGACGTTGGCATGTGCGGCGCGCTGAACGCCAGCCTGGGTGTTAGCCTCCAGAGCGTTATCCCTCGCTGGCGCGATGGGCTCCGCACTCGCAATGTGCTTGAAACAACGGGCCAACGTCAATTCAATGCGGTGCTCATCGAGTCCGACCCTAAAACGGGCTTGGCCCGAAGTATTCGCGCTCTCCGCCAGGTTATCTAGGTACAATCAAAACTTGCGTACTTCTGCGCTGGTAGAACAAAAGGAGTTAACCCTCTTCTTTTCCACCAAAGCCGATGCCAGCAATCACGACGCTTACAAAGACGTTGATGACGACGATGTGCAAGCCATTGACGCCCCTGCTAATTGCCATCAAAATGGCGCTTCCCAGCCAAACGGTGGCAATAACACCGGCAGTGTACGGATATTTAATAAACAATATAATTTCTTTAACCATTGCCATCGCTGGATTCCTCGTTTATTGGTTCGGTTGATTGTACGGAATGGGTCTGGCTTGGTCCGGGCACGCCCGCGAGTTTCTCTGCGGGATGAATACGGCTGAAAAGCTGGCGGAATAATGCCGGGTCACGTACAGCGATACGCTCCAGCCAGCGGTTTACGATGCCAATAGCCTGCGACATGCTCGGCTGGTCGTCGCCCTGATGCACGATGTCGGCATGGTCGCGCTCGATGCGTCCGACGGCCTCAGCCAGAATATGCGGCAACAGATCGCTGCGGCGGCCCATCGCCTCCAAAAAGGCGATGTATGTTTGTGCTGCTCTCAGAATTTCCGAGGACTCCAGGTGCACTACCAGCCCCAGCCGATTGCCTTTATTGACCATCTGCCCGAATGATTGCAGCATTCGCCCGTCGCTTAAAATCTCTTTGACGTCGCGCGTACCAGTGGCGCTGTCAAAAAGGTTTTGCACAACATGGCCGACGTCGCGCATCAAATCTGGCCCCTTTTCTTTCGCGGGCTGCACAATGTGATTGCTCACCTGCGTGTGTGCCGCCTGTGTAATCATGTTTTGCGGCAGTAACGCGCTGATTTTTTTGAGTGCGCGATACAGATCATTCACAAAAAAGCGCATAAATTGCTCAAAGAGTTGCCCGACAGACCCGTCATGGTACATCAGATGCCATTGTTTGAGCAAGCCAAAAAACGCTGCCCGGTTGCGCGGCGCTGGCGCGGAAATGCCAAAGTCGATCATGCCCACTTTGTTATCACGCAAGAATCGTAGGTTACCGGGGTGCGGATCACCCTGCACGCGCGGCAAGTCAAAAGCTCCAACCATACCTTCGACACCAAAAATCATCAGCTGAGTATCAAGATCGGAGCCGAGCTTTTCGCGGACGTATGCCGCTGGGTCACCGCCCGTTTGCTTTATCTGCAACAATTCAACGCCGGAAATACCCTCAAGATAATCTTGGACGATGATATGCGGCGTGCACAAATCTAGGTACGTTTCTGGGATGACTACCTGCGGATTGTATTTGTATGCCTCAAATAATTCGCTTGCGAACTGCGCTTCGGCAATGTAGTCAGTCTCGCTCAACGTTGCTGCCCGGAACTCCTTAATTGCGTCATCCATTTTGACGGTAAAGTTGCGGTACTCCTTGGCGGCAAATCGCTTACTGAACAGGCCGAGCAGCCGCAGATCGTATTTGAGCAGCTCGCGGATCATCGGCCGCAGCACCTTAATGATGATTTGCTTGCCGTTTTGGTGCTGCCCCAAATATACCTGCCCAAAACTGCCGGCGGCGAACGGCTTGGGTTGAATCAGGGCAATCTGCTGCAGCTGCTCGGCTGAGAGCTCGTCGCGCAAAATCTGAATAATGTCCATTGGCTCGGTGTCGAGATTTTCAAATATACGCAGCTTTGCTGGGCTGTGCCAGCGCTTCATGACAGGTGTGTTGAGCAGTACGCCTTGCAAAAACTTGACATACACGCCGCCGAGCGACACGAATGTATCGCACATAATGTCGTACATTTCTTGGTCACGGCCACGCTTGCGCAGGTAGTACACGCGGCCGCCCAGTTGCGCCAACTGCTTCGTGCGTTGGCGCTTGAGTGCGGCAATCGAGGGTGAGCTTGCAGCCATTCTCGGCCTCCTATCGCTTACTAAAGCCAATCAAAAACAGGGCGAGTGTCGACACAATCGCAGAAACATATAGTTCAAAAATATCGCTGGGGGATTTGCGGGTCAGCGCCATCAGAATGATCGCAATCCAAATCAGAACAATCGTGGCAAATATTGACGCATACTTCATCACCTCTTATTATATCATGCAAGTAAAGCGTTTACTAAGCGTTGACTTCGGCTGTACGCATATGACGATATGCTTGCTCTGGGCAACAAGGGGAAAGTACGCTATAATACTCTTGTTTTCGCGCCGGGGTGTGGCGCAGTTGGTAGCGCGCCTGGTTTGGGACCAGGAGGCCGAAGGTTCAAGTCCTTTCACCCCGACCATGCAAGACATTCTGAGCCTTTCCAAGTTTAGGGAAGGCTTTTGTCATCTAGTAGGACGTTTTAATACACCCAAGTAATATCGGCTCGACAAATGTTTACTAGATTTAGCTCGAAGCTATTGAAGTGAACTAGCCAAAGTCCAGAAAGTCGGGCAGTGGTCAGACGCTGCCTGATGTACAATAAGCTCATGCCAAAGAACAAGTTTTTGGAAAAAGCTAGACAGCACCCTGTTCTAACGTCGGGAGCCGTGTTGCTGCTGGGTCTCAGCGCTCTTGAAATAGACGGCTACGTGAGTAACTCAACGTACGACACACCAAAGGGTAGCTGTAGCTCGCCGTTTGCTAGAAGCAAGTCTTATGTTGACCACGATGCCAGTACATTTTTTCAAACGCAGTCAGGGATTGATACGACTGGGGTAATAGCGAGCGGTTCGCTGCCGAAGGGTGCTTACGGCGTCCAGGCTGCATTTGAGAATCCAGATAAGCACGGCGCAGCATGGGACACTAGCGACATGATGAAGGCCAACAGTGCCGGCCATTACGCTCTAAAAATGGCTATTGGTAGCGGCGAGGTTGAGTTTGGCGTGCGAATAATCGCTCCACAAGGCTCAGCAGCATGCGACTCGGTTCCTGACGTAACTTTTCAGCACGTCGGTACTGGTGATTATGCAACCGCAGGTGGCCAATTACCTTGGCCTCAGCCTGTCAACGTAGCGGTTAATGCCTTATTGACATTATTTTAAACTTGGCGCTTGATTGCTTAATCAAGGTTCAAGCGTAGTTTGTCCATCTGCCAAGACGTTTGACCAGACTGGGCGGTCAATCCGGCGGCGTACCAACACACCAGCACCATAGGCAAAAGTCAATGTTATGTTATGGTATAGACAATGTCCGAAATACCGTCAGTAAAAGTACTACAAGCTATCAACCCTGCTAATTCAGGTACTGGCGAGGAGGAGCTTATCTACCATGGCTTGGCTATTGCCGTTGATAGGTATGCGCCAACAAACGCACAACGTTCGACGGCGGTATGGGTCACTGAGGCCGGGAGCTTAGAGGAGCTGTCTAAAGCAAAGCAACTCGCCTCTGAGTACTTATTGCGCACTTCACGGAGGGTCGTTGAGGCACATTCGGGCAACCGCGACTTGTGGGCAGATCGTTTTACGCAGGCTGCCATTGAATTGTACGGTGAGCCGGACCAAGCAGAGGCAAGACGGCTACTCACAAATGAATATAACTTTTTGACACAACTAAGATGTAATCAGGCTGTCTCTCAGCGGCACGTAGAGTTTCTACTCCATACGTACAAACCGATGAGTGAACAACTATCTATCCCAGCGACAGCAGTCGAGGCCGCTGAGATTGGTGCGAATAGCGAAAAGGCTGCCATAAAACAATACGGTGAGGCTATGCGTGAGAGATACCGGCCTTTATTTGACCTAGTGGACAGCGCTGGGAAAGACGAGTTTACCGCAACAGACCTACGCGAACTTTTTACGCAAGCGCTTAGCTGGCTTGAAGACAACGATGACCCTAAGTGGGCTGAATGGGAAGTAGCGGAAACTGACGGTACTTCACTATCTGTAGAAGGCGGCAAGCGCAGGATTAATATAGCAACACGTCGCGAGACTGCTTCACTGGCTACCACCCGTGGTCTCATTGCCCATGAGTTGCTCGTACATGCACTAAGGGCTAAAAATGGCTATACGACCGGCGACAGAAGACTTGCGACGGGACTAGCCGGCTATCTTGACGCCGAAGAAGGGCTGGGCATATTAGCGGAAGAAGCCATTAATGGCGAGCTGCCTGATAAAGCATATGATCGCTACGTTGATATAGCTTTAGCACTCGGTACGGTTGACGGTATGCAAAGGAGCCGTCAGGGGTTATTTGAGATCAGTTATGCCCGCCAGCTAATTCGTCCACAGTTTAAAGGCGCTAACGAAGCGGAGGTTGCAACCCTGGCTCCAAGAGTTTGGGGACACGTTGACCGCATCTATAGAGGCGGAAAAGGCGATAGCGACGGCGCAAGGCAAGCGATTTTTACGAAAGACATTGCGTATTACGTAGGCTACAAGCAAATGGCCAAGTACATTACCCGGCAACTAGCAGAAGGCAAAACCGCTGCCGAGGTTTTCGCTTATTTGTCTCAGGGCAAATTTGACCCCACGAATGCGAAGCATGTTGAGCGTTTAGCTAAGGCTAGTGCACAAAAGGTCTAGCCTGACCCAGGCCGCCCAGGTCCTTTACTCATAGTCAATCGTTTCAATTCTCGGATAATTGCCGGAAGAGCTAGAGAACTTCTGGAGGCAGATCAGCTCCGGGGAACATACCCGGGCGCACGGCTTTAAGCACGGCCTCTCCGACGAGCCCAGCAATACGCGCTTGTTCTGCGAGATCCTCACGGAGGTTGGCCCTCACTTGGAACTCGATACCTACGTGCTTGTCGCTCGGTAAACTGGGGGCTACGCCATTCGCAGCAAACATCGTTGAAGTTCCATGAATACTGATGTGTCTTACATCTACGAGGACGTGTGGGTCGGGGCTTTCGGTACCATGCACGAGGTAGCCAACATGGCCGCCCAGGGGTTCGGCGACAATTCTTTGAGGCTTAGGGTCACGATTCTGAGTGGTGCGCTTTTGTCGATTAAACATGATGCCATCATAAGGTAGTTGTTCGACTTTGTAAAATGTAATTGCAGCATCATCGAGGCTTGGCAAACGCGCCGCCGCTTGTTTAACTATGTATAGTTTATGACATAATTTAGCCGCGGGGACGAATATGGAATCACACGAAAGATTAGAGTCGCGACAGTTTGGGGAACATACGATCGATGGCAGCAATGTCGATTCGGAATGCGGTCCGGCAGCCGCGGAAGGGGAACTCATAACGACTCCACATAGTCAGTCGGCAGATATGGACTATTGGGGAGTCTACTGGCGGCGGAGGGAAGCCGTCCGGCAACAGATTGCTGAAGAGGCGGCTGCTCAAGTCGACCAAAAGATCGATGATCTAAGCCGCCAGATACTTGCAGAGAGGAAGCTCGGCCGGATGCAATGGGTTACAGAGTGGCTGCTGGCTAAAATGCACCTCATCGATCCCGATACAGTGCCAAAACGGCACGCGGCAAGCAAACTTGATGCAAAAGCTCCTAATTAATTGGCGCGTAGTTGCACACAGCGCACGCCAGTGTGCGCTCCGTCGCAAACCGTATACATCAGGATTTGTAGGACGACAAGGGGGTCGTCGGTTATAATGACGATATGCAAGTTGTTGTCGATTCGCTACTCACGTCGTACGAAACTATGGGCGATGGCAGGCTAATCGTTCTACTGCACGGCTGGGGTGACCGAGCCGCTGGGCTGCGTAATTTGCAGCTGGCTCTCGCAAAACACACGCAGGTGATTGCCGTGGATTTGCCTGGGTTTGGCGGCACGCAGGCTCCGGCAGACGTGTGGGGGCTGGATGAGTACGCGGCATTTGTGGGGCATTTTCTTACGAAGATTGCTGCCGGCCCGGTGCAGGTGATCGTGGGTCATTCCAACGGTGGCGCGATTGCCATTCGCGGTTTGCATAACGGCTCACTGCATGCCAAGAAGCTAGTGCTGATGGCTAGCGCCGGTATTCGTGGCGAGAAAAAGGGCCGGCTGAAGGCCTTGCAAGTTGTTGCAAAAGTGGGCAAGGCCGTTACCGCACCCTTGCCACAAGCCGCCAAACAGACTCTGCGCCGCAATCTGTATACAGCCGCTGGCTCGGATATGCTGGTGGCTGAGCATCTGCAAGAAACGTTCAAGCGAGTGGTGGCCGATGATGTCCGAACTGACGCTGCGCAACTGTTGCTGCCCGCGCTGCTACTCTACGGTGAGCAGGATACGGCAACGCCGGTGTGGTTTGGCGAAGCGTATCACGAGCTGCTGCACGACTCAACGTTAGAAATCCTGCCGGGTGCCGGTCATTTTGTGCATTTGGATCGTCCCGCAGAAGTAGCAAAAGCAATTACGGAGTTCGCTCGATGATTGATGCTATCCGTGCGCTTCTCAGTATGTACTCATGGCGATATCCAACTGCCATTATCTATATGCTGCAAAGTACAGAATATCAGGTAAGGCCATATTTGAGTTGGTATTGGCAGACGAGCAACTTTGGATCGGTGATGCATCGTCGAACGCTCGAACGCACGCGGGCCGCACGCCTGCTCCTTTTTGCGCTTCGACTATGGATTGCGTGTGAAGTCTTACTGGGAGTCTTGCTGATTGAACGCTGGGGCACCGGGCACTTTGCTGGCGGCCTTGCATTCGGCATCGCGTTGATCGTGGCTTATCCGGTGGTATGGGCACACGCCGTGGTGTTACCTCTGGTGCTCGGCCGGTTACTGCTTGTCCGGCCACGTGAACGCCGGCTCATCAAGGAATCGGCGGCTATTTTTCGTGACACCAAAGCCGCCAAAATCGCCGTGGCAGGCAGCTATGGCAAAACCAGTATGAAAGAATTACTGCTAACGGTGCTCAGTGAAGGCAAAAAGGTAGCGGCAACGCCGGCTAACAAAAATGTGGCTGTTTCGCACGCCTATTTTGCCCGCAAACTAATGGGCGACGAAGATGTGTTGATTATCGAGTACGGCGAAGGCGCGCCAGGTGACGTCGCTCGGTTTGCGGCTACCACGCGGCCTACACACGCGGTGATTACCGGACTGGCACCGGCGCATCTTGACCACTACAAAACGTTGCAGGCAGCAGGCGAAGATATCTTTTCAGTCGCTAGCTTCGTCAAGCCAGGGCACGCTTACGTTAACACCGATTCACCAGCCGCTGCCGATTTTATGCAATCTGATTTTGAAGCATATAATGCGGATGGCGCGCTTGGCTGGGCGGTTCACGACGTGCGTATTGGCATTGATGGCACACGATTTAGCCTCAAAAAAGCCGGCAAAACACTGCATCTGCATAGCGGTCTGCTGGGCCGGCACCAGCTGGGGCCGCTCAGTTTGGCTGCAGCACTCGGTAACAAGCTTGGATTGACCACTGCACAGATTGAGGCCGGTATTGCCAAAACCATGCCCTTTGAGCACCGAATGCAACCCTATGTGTTAGCTGGTGCCTGGATTATCGATGATACCTATAACGGCAACATCGAAGGCATCCGCGTGGGCACCGAACTGCTGCGTGAGCTTCCCGGCAAGCGCAAAATCTACATCACGCCTGGTCTTGTGGACCAAGGCATTGAAACGCAAAGCGTCCATGAAGAAATGGGCCGTCTGATTGCCGCTGCCAATCCCGATATTGTGGTGCTCATGCAAAACTCAGTGACTGCCTTTATCCAGAGCGGCCTCAATAACGCACAGTACAGCGGACGGCTTATTATCGAATCCGACCCGTTGCATTTCTACCAGAACCTCAGCCTCTTCGTTGCTACCGGTGATCTGGTGCTCATGCAGAACGACTGGCCGGATAACTACCACTAGGTAGTTGTTTGCAGGGTCCTGCGCACTGCTTGTCAAGCCGATAGGCGCACGTGGCATCTCAAATCTTGGCAATCAATGAATTCCGGTAGCAGGAATTGTACGTTGTAATTGTATATCGTAATTGCTAGCATAAAAGTATGAAAACAATTGCAGTTATTTTTGGTGGGCGCTCTGCCGAACACGACGTATCAGTGGTGACGGCGCTTGCAAGTATTATCAAACCGTTGGAGCTCACGCGCCAGTATCGTGTCGAAGCAGTCTATGTTGACAAAAAGGGTGCTTGGTTTTGGGATGACCGGCTCAAAGATATTAAACTATTCAGCTCGGGCGAAATTGGGCAGTGGACGAGCCGAGCACACCCGGCGAGTGTTCAGTTTGACGGCGGCATGACGCTGGTTAAGTCGAGTGGGATCGCCGGACGCAAGCAACAGCGCCAGATCGACATCGTATTTCCGGCAATGCATGGCACGTACGGCGAAGATGGTGCGCTCATGGGCCTTTTGGACATGGCGGGCGTGCCGTACGTGGGCTGCGGCGTTGAAGCCAGTGCCCTGGCGATGAATAAAGTGCTCACTAAAACAGTGGGTGAAGCGCACGGCGTGCCCACAGCAAAATTCCACTCCTTTGATCGGATGACATTGGAGCGTGACCCTTCGTCAGCAATTCAAGAAACGCTTAGCAAGCTAACCTTCCCGCTCTTTGTAAAACCTGCGCATGGTGGTTCGTCCATTGGCATTACAAAGGCTCAAAACGAAACTGAGTTACGCAACGGGCTAGAGGTGGCTGCCCGTTTTGACGATACGCTACTCGTTGAAGAAGCCGTGCAAAACCTTATCGAAGTAACCTTGCCGATTATCGGTAACGACGATCTCACGCCAGCGTTTTTGGAGCAGCCGCTGCTCAACGCTGAAGATTTCTTTGACTTCGACACTAAGTATATGCGCGAAGGCGGCGGCAAAAAGATGGGTGGCGCAAAAGTCGGCGGAGCCAAGCAAGGTGCGCAAGGCTACAGCACCATCCCGGCTGACTTGCCCAAAGACCTCTACGACAAAGCCGAAAAGGTTGGCTTGCAAGTGTACCGTGCTCTGGGCTGCACTGGCATCGCCCGTGTGGACATGCTCATCGACAGTAAAGCGAAGCAGGTGTATTTCAACGAAGTCAATCCGCTGCCGGGCAGCCTGTATGCGCACAACTGGCAACGCAGAGGCATCAGCAATGTCGAACTCGTCACTCGTCTGATCGAACTGGCCGAAGCACGTCACCACGAGCGTCAAGCGCTCACGACTACCTTCGCCACCAATTTTTTGAAGCAATTTTAGGGTGACGGCAATGCTGCGCCAATATGCCAAAAAGGTTGCACACCATCTCACCAAGAATGAGTATCGGACGCTTAACCGCGTAGATTTGGATGCCGGGCGGCTACTACACAACGTAGCGCTCATGCAGCGTCTTCACCCTGGCCAGCAGATTATCCCGGTTCTTAAAGGCAACGCTTACGGCCACGGCATCGAGCAGATTGCTGGGATTTTGGATGCTGCCCCACTCAACTTAGTGGCTGTGGATGGCTATTTTGAAGCAGTGAAGATTCGGCATATAACCCGTCATAACATCCTCGTGATGGGTTATATTTTGCCAGAAAATGCTCACCTGCTTGACACGAAACGTTGCTCGTTTGTAGTGCAAGACGAGGCGGGTTTGCATGCTTTTGGCAAACTGCGCCGACCGGTTAGAGTTCATATGGAGCTGAACACCGGCATGAATCGGATGGGCTTACAGCCCAGTGAGATCGCCGCATACCTAGCAGTAGTTAAAAAATACCCCAACCTAGAACTCGAAGGAGTGATGACTCATTTGGCAGATGCCGACAATGCCCGAGATGCCAACTTTACTATGCAGCAAGTTGCTAGCTTTGACGCCCAAATGGCGCGTATCCTTGCGGCCGGGTTCCAGCCAAAATATGTGCATATTGCACAGACCGCTGGGAGTGTAAAAGCACAAAGTAAGTACGCGAATGCGCTCCGTTTGGGCATAGGCACCTACGGCATCAACCCGCTTTCGCCACAAGATCCTTATTACGACGATCTGGCGCAACTCAAGCCGGTACTCGAGCTCAAAACCACGATTGTCAAAGTGCTGGAGCTGCAAAAAGGCGACCGCGTGAGCTACAACGGTACGTTCACGGCACGCAAACCAATGCGCGTCGGCATCCTACCCCTCGGCTATTATGAAGGATTGCCTCGCGAGCTGAGTAATGTCGGCTGCATGACATACGGCAGCCATGAGCTACCCGTTGTGGGCCGTGTTTGCATGAATCACACGATTGTAGACCTCAAAGATTTGCCGCTAAAAACCGGCGACGAAGTCGTTGTTATCAGTAAGGATCTGACCGCGCCAAATTCGATCGCCAGTCTCGCAAGCGCTCACCACCTTTTCCCGTACGCGGTTATGACCGGTCTTTCGAGTAGTATCGCCCGGCGTGTGGTCTAGGCGACGAAAAGGGCGCGCATTTTGGCGAAGAGCATACGTTCTTATTAGACAGGGTGGCAAATGGCTGCCCAGATAGCAGGCTTTCTGCTATAATGCAGCATGGCTTTCGGAGTTAGCGACAGACGAATGTGTGTAAGTCAATGGTCGCCCGGAGAAGCATCGGGGTGTGGCGCAGTCGGTAGCGCGCGGCGTTCGGGACGCCGAGGTCGGAAGTTCAAGTCTTCTCACCCCGACCAGATGCATCAAGTTTGAACCCACGACTCTTCGGGATCGTGGGTTCTTGTTATTTGTCGGCAAAACCCGGGCGCGCTTTATATGTTAGCCACACCTGTCTTCTGGGTCACCGGGCAACTGTGTGCATCCTCTATTAGCGCAATTGCAGATCGCCGGCTCCTCGCGAATCATGATCCTCGGAGTATAGTTTGTTGGCAGTGTCTTTGACAAATCGTCATACATACTTCTGCTAACGGGAGCGTTGTAATTATCTAGTTCAAGGCTAGACTTAGTTGTTCGGTTCTGGCAGACTAAGTACTTAACATTAATATAATGGTCTAAAGGAACTTTATTAGAGCAGATGGCAGAAAAAGTTTTTATTGGTTTTCCAGTTATAGAAGGTAGTGATATAGGGTCAAGCAAGTAAAGCTTCTTGCCAGGGTTGTAGCAGCCCTGAACGCTGCGCAGCTGAGGGATGTCAGCGAATGGGAGGCGGGCCTTTCACTGCGCAGGATGTCGCCGCTACCCTAGAGAGTGCTCCAGTCGATCGAGCGCCAGACGCGGATATATTTGACGTCGTTCGACAGGTAGGACTCAATGAGCCTGTCATAGTAGCAGGATCACTTGCCGTCGCAGCTTCTTAGACAGTAAGCTATAAAGAAGCCAGCTGGACTAGTCGCCAGGCGACGGTATGTAGTTTAGCCCTCTCTGCCGTCAGTGGAGAGGGCTAATTATTGTATTACTGTGTTTGTATGACACAAATTACGGCTGCTATGATTAGCCTACGGCTGATATACCAATTCAGTAACGAACAAACTACGAGATGTAAAATACTGGCTCTGGTCGTCCACTGGCAGTTTACGATATAGGTTCTGGGCCTGTCTCAAGCGCCAGTTGCGAGGCGACAGTCCCAAGTCCAAGCTGAGCCCTGAGCGCAAGGGCATCTCGCTCTGCTTCAGCGATGCGTAACTTTATCTCAAGCTCATCGCGGGCAGCTACTCTCAATTCTGCTTCCTGGCGCTGTAGATTCAAAGACCCACGGGGACACGTAGCGCATATAGCCGCAATATATACATTTGCTTCTTCCATCCTTTTACGCCTAAGTTCTGCAACATGCTCGTTGCTGGGTGCCCACCTGCCACTATTAACATCGCTGTAGGTTTTACCGCCCCATGTGGTCTGCGCCTCATGAACTGTTACCACGCCATCCAGTAGGCCCGAACAAGCGAATTTAATGGCAGTTGTTGTTGAGTATATCTCAGTTACTGGATGTGCTCCCTGGGGTAGGTCCGTCTCACGCGTTTCTGCGCTTACGCATCCATGACATCCATCAGGGATCGGACTCGATTGTTGGCCTGTGCTCCCCTCGGGGGTCGAATTACTCTGTCGTTCTGCTCGCTTACGTCCAAACACTACAATAACCTCGTCTCAACTAGTGTAGAGATTATAACACATTTTATGCGTATAGTACAGCTTAGTATAAATTAGATAAACTATACACGCTACGAGTTATCTGGGAGCTCGGCGGTAGTGTGTGCGGCTGGTTCGGCCAGTAAGGCCCGAAGCTGGCGCTTTTCGTCTTTGGTGAGGATGCCTTTGCTGTCCAGGGCGGCCTTGAGGAGTTCGCCGCGGGTATAGAAGGTGCGGTCGCGCTTCATGGATAGAAACCGGCTATCGTCGAGCACTTTGAGGGCCGGCTCCAAGCCAGCGGCCAAGCGGAGCAGGCCAGAGAGATGCTTGCGGGTGTAGGCCTGTGCCCGTTTCTGCACAAATGCCGTCGCGGCAAGCAGATACACGCCCACCAGCCACAAAAAGGCAAAGGCAACAATCTGGAAAATACTGTAATCGGCGGTGGCCAGCAGTGCCAGCAAGAATAAGTTGATAATCAGCAAATTGCTCTGCAATACTTGCTGTAAATGCAGCAGCGCAGTGACTTGCTGATCGGCACTGGGGCCGTCCTCGTCCTTTTGCTTGTCTTCGGCGTGTTCTAGGAGTTGGGTTGGATTAAGGTCGATGCTTTTTACGCCGGCGATGAGCAGCGCCAGAGCGAGCATACAAATTTGAACGATAATGTTGTGCATAGTACCTATCGTAGCATGGATGTGAGTAGTCTCGCTCATTTTTCTGCCCATGTAACAAGCCTCTGTTGGGCGATCGTGTAGGTTGCCAAAACTCGATGCCGACTAAGAATAACTTTGTGACGACGCGCACACGCTTTCTGGGTGTACAATGGGAACATGCTATGGACATTGCTGGCTGTGATCGTCGTTTTTTGTATTCTGGCACTCGCGGAGTACCTGGCACGAACGACGGCGATTCATGCTGAACTCACGCGCAAGTTTGTGCATATGACTGTCGGCAGTTTTGTGGCCTTTTGGCCTTTCTTTTTAAGCTGGGGGATTATTGAGGCGGTCAGTATTCTATTTTTGATAGTCGTGCTAGTCTCTATCCGGCTTAATATTTTTCGATCTATCCATGCCGTACAGCGCAACAACACCGGGGAAGTGCTGTTTGCGATGTCAATCGGTGGGCTGGCGCTCATCAGCAGCTCCAAGTGGATCTTTATGGCAGCAATGCTAAATTTGGCGATTGGCGATGGAGCGGCGGCAATTGTTGGCACACTATGGGGTGATAGCAACAGCTACAAACTCTTCAAGCACACCAAAAGTATTGCAGGCACGGCGGCGTTTTTTGTGTGCTCGGTGCTTATCTTAATTGCGTACGTTGCCGGCAGCCACGCCCACCTCAACTTCTTCGCCTATATTTGGATGCCGCTCCTTGCAACGGTGGCCGAAAATGCCGCTATTAACGGCACTGATAACGTTGCCGTACCCGTTATTGTAGCGCTGACTTTGAGTAGCAGCCTCTAGGACTGCGGTGCTACGCCGCTACTGTGAGCGCGCAAGGCATTGAAAATGACGACGACGTCGACGAGTTCTTGGATGATAGCGCCATACAGTGGCCGAAAGTGGCCGGTCGCAAAAATGAGCATTAAGACGATGCTCAGCGCGATGCCAACTAAGATGCTTTGCCGGGCAATGTAAAAGGTTCGGCGGGCGATGTCCAGGGCGTGCCCGACATGGGTAAGGTCGTCGAGCATCAATACAATATCCGCCGACTCGCTGGCGGCAGTCGTGCCGCGCGCGCCGAGGGCAATGCCGACGTCGCTGGCTGTCAGCACTGGCGCGTCGTTCACGCCGTCACCTACAAAGGCTACTGGTCGATTTTCAACCGTTTCGATCGCGGACATTTTATCGGCAGGCAAGGTGTCGGCGCGAACCTCGCGGATACCGAGTAACTTGGCGACTGTCTTGGCCGTAGCGGCATTGTCGCCGGTGACCATCAAGAGATGCTTAACGCCAAGACTTTTGAGATGCTTGAGTGTGGCTTTGGCTTCGGGACGAACCTCATCTTTGAAGGTGATAATGCCGGCTAGCTGACCGTCCACCGCTACGAACGTAGCCGTTTGCTGGAGTTTTTTAGCATCAAAATCTGCCGGCATCGCTATTTTGTGTTCTTTGAGCAAGCTTAGCCGCCCAACAAGCATATCCTTGCCACCTACGGCAACGGTCAATCCGCGGCCGGCAACTTCGTGGACGTTTTTTACTTTTGTAAGCTTGAGCCTACTGGCTTGGGCTTTGCGTACGATAGCTTGCGCCAGAACGTGGTTAGACGATTGCTCAACGCTGGCGCACAGTGCAAGTACGTCATCGCGCTTCCATTTGTTAAATGCTTGCACACCGTCTACTGTTGGCTCGCCGCGGGTAAGCGTGCCGGTCTTATCAAAGGCGAAGGTTTGCGCCAATGCCAACTTCTCGAGGCCCGCGCCTGTTTTGATAATAATGCCTTGCTTGGCAGCACGGCTCATTCCCGAAATAATTGCGATCGGTGCAGCCAAAATAAGTGGACAGGGTGTGGCAACGACCAGCACTTCCAGAAAACGGATAGAGTGCCCGCTGACTATCCAAGCCCCGACAGCAATGGCGAACGAAATCGCCGTAAAGGGTATGGCATAGCGATCGGCCAATCGCACGAATGGCGCCTGGCTATTTTGAGCATTGCGCACCAAGCGGATAATGAGCTCGTATTGGCTGTCGGCGCTTACGTGGAGCGCGCGAACGGTCACTACGCCGTCTATATTGACAGAGCCACTCAAGATGTCTTGGCCAATCGTTTTGGCTTGTGGCACGCTCTCGCCGGTCAAGCTAGACTCGTCAAAGCTGGCTTCGCCCTCCAAAATACGTGCATCAACTGGCACGACCTCGCCAAAACGAATCTCCAGCTTGTCGCCTACGCGTACCTCGCTGGCTGCAACGTCAACAACCTTGCGGCCGCGCAGCACATGGGCGGTTTGCGGCGCACGCTTGAGGAGTGCATCCAGCTCACTTTTGGCCCGATGTTCGGCATAATCCTCCAGCGACTCACCACCGGTAAGCATCAGCACAATCACAATCCCGGCCCAATACTGTTTCATGAGTACGGAGGTAATGATGGCGGTTGCCGCGAGGATATCGACGCCATATGTGCCCATGCGCAAGTCCTGCCACATGCCCCAAAGCAAGGGCACAACAAGTCCCAGGGCGGCAGCACCCAGCAGCCAATGTGCGGCGGTATGCAAGCCACTTACGTCGAGCGATAACCCAACAATTGCCGCCAGCAACGCAATCCCAAACTGCTGATATTGACCAAAAAAATGTTGTACTTTCTTGAACATAGCTTCTCCGTTCCTAGGGTCTATTATAACAGAGATGGCGATCAGATTGAGCGACTCGGCTGCGAAGGTCCGCCCAGGATATTCAGATGATAAAAAAGACTCTTGCATGAAGAGTCTTTACACTACTGCTTTTTGGGGCGAGCGATGGGACTTGAACCCACGGCCTCCGGAGCCACAATCCAGCGCTCTAACCAACTGAGCTACGCCCGCCAAACAGAACAGGGCTAGTGTAGCATTTTCTGCCGCATTAATCCAGCACTATCGGAAGGGCGTATGCCAGCCTGATATCCGCTGTCCGTATCGTCAATGTCGCGTGTCTCAGCGAGTGGCGGCGAGCTCGTTAGGTCAAAAGAGCCATCGTCTGCAAACTCGATTTCTTTACTAACTAAGTGCCTGAGGATGGTCTGCTTCTGTGCGTAACACGCCGAGCAGCCTGCCTGTAGCGGTGATATTCTCTGCAACCTCGACTGATTGTGTTAATTCGGGTAGGGCTAATGGAAATGACTCAGAAGGAGAAACAGACATGGAGCATACAGTAACATATTGTATCGATTCTAGCTATTTCAGGACAATGGAGTAAGATGCTCCACTGCTGATGCTTGCTGCCGTGGTATATTCGCTGATGAAGGATGCTGCTCCGGAGGTCGCATAATCTGGACAATTGTGTATACTAAGGCGGTATGAGAACGGCAGCCCGCGCAATTATTATCGAAAACGGCAAGATTTTAGTCATGCAGCGTAAAAAGCATGGCGATGAATACTTCACGCTCGTTGGCGGACTTGCGAATGATGACGAGTCAATCGAGCAGGCGCTCGTGCGCGAAGTCAAAGAAGAAACTGGTATGGACGTCGTTGCGGTCCGGCTTGTGTATGTCGAGAAGCATCCAGCGCCCTATAATGAGCAATATATCTACCTCTGCGAGGTCGCTCCGCACCCGGATGTTGCCGTGCAAGACAGCTCGGAAGAGGGCTACATGAACCGTCTCCAGGCCAACATGCACCAGCCGATGTGGGTCGAGACACGCGCCTTCGCCGAATTGCCTTTCCGTACGCCGCAGTTGCAAGAGGCGATGCTACGCGCTTTTGCCAAAGGCTTTCCGTCGCAACCCGTTACACTCAGTTAGTGTCTCGAGTTTTATCCTTGTCGCTCTCCCAATCTGTGCGATAATAAAAACTCATTTGTAAAACATTCGCTAAAGGGTAAGGAGATGTATGGCGTTTGGTCCGAAGATTGATGCAGACAGTAAGTTTGGGCGTTTCACCATGGGAGACCCAGGCAAGAAGAACCTGCCCGTTATCGAAAAGGAACCACCATTAACTCAGATCGAGGCGCGGGACTTAAAGCCCGTAACAATTAAAGCTATTAATAAAGGTTGGGGGCACTGGGTTCGTCGAATGGGGACTCTGTCCGCAGATAAGAGCCATGGTTGGTCCCTTTATCAAACGGATGACCAGGAATTTGCATTCTTCGGCGGCACGCACATATATCGGCCCGAAAAGCCAGAAGACTACGACAGATATCCTCACGATTGGCGAACATTGACGATCATTCGTGAGCAATTTCACAGCGGCGGGGTTGGCGCTGTCGCACGCTTGGCTACGCGTGCCCATCTTTTTACGAGTGAGCCAGACAGCCTGCTCGCTACTAGATCTTCTATTATGAAAAGGAACGCCAAGTCTCTTCGTATACTGGATATGGGCGCAGTGTGTCTCGGCCCAGACCCGGCCGATCCCGAAGATCGCCTGGAACTTGTCTCGGTCAATCCATACAGAACAGATGATTATCTGGATGCAGTCAACGAAACCAAACTCTACGACCTCAATCGCGAGACTATCGGAGCCATACGTCTCGGCCAGGAGACCATGCTTGCCGCTTTCGCAAAAGCGGAGCAGGAGGGATTGTTTACCTTTAGAGAAGGATAACGCGGCTGCGTTTACTTTTTTGGAAGCGCATGTCTGGTTATGAGCGCGGAACAAGACTCGCTAGCTGACATAAAGATACACAAAGATAAAAGTCACTGGCTTTTTATCCAGGTGATTTTGACGGCAACTTGTATGAGAACGCGAATCATCTTGATCCTCACCCTCGCATATGCCGCTATTCTATCAACATGATATATGCGGCTCCAGCAACGTTTCACGCCGGGCGGCAATGCCAGCAATCTTTTTGGCCTGTTGCGTTGAAGCAATGAAACAAGGCACTATCCACCGCTGCGTGGATGTTTGAAGGGACATTTAAAGGTGTTATTTGAGTATAAAGTACGATGAGCTCCATATTGGTAAGGCAAAAGCCAAAAATTGTAGGTATTCTGAACCCGGGCGTGGATGTTTTTAGGCATTCTCTACGTGAACCCGGTAATGATGCCGGCACCAAGTCAAAGTGGAACGACCAAGACGATGCGGTCTTCTATGGGGCGATTACCAAGTATTGCCGAGGCCAGGAGACCAAGGAAAAGGTCTGTATTGGCGGCGGTTCTGTTGCCATCTTAGGTGCTATCGCCCGCGCAAAAGTGGACGGCAAAACGGCATACAGCGTGCACGCCCATAGTGCCATCGGCGGGAGCGGTGACGCGGTGAGCGACGCTTTTTATCAGCAGGCGCAACGGTTACCTTTTAGGACGCACATACAAAGAAGACTCGGTCACGTTGTCGGTGGTTGTGTGATCGATCTGTTACCGAATGGTGACAGCGCGTCGCGAGGAAGTGATCGTGACCCAATAGACGCCTATTTTGACGGTAGCATTGGGGAGGGCGCTAACGTGGTGGTGGCATCAGGCAAACTTTCTACGCTGCGCTTACTGCACAAAATGCCAGAAGGCGCCAAGCTGACCTACACGCCAAGCAGCTCCGACTGCGCAAACGAGCCCCAAAAAGTCCGAGAACACCTCAGTGCTAGAGAACTATTCTTGCTGACGCTGAACAACAAAGAAGCGAGTGGTTTTATGGGTGGCGACACGATAGCCAAGATGGCTAGCAGAGCGACACGATATGCCGAAAATGTGCTGATTACTGCGGGCGGAGATGGTATGTATCTTGCGCAACGAGGCGGGGAAGTGACTTTTTGCAGAGCTGCACCGGCGGTGGGCGAAGTGGTGGATACGACTGGAGCCGGCGAATGCGCTCACGGCGTTGTTGTCCATGGCTTGCTACAGGGCTGGCTTCCTGAAGACATTTTAGACAGCGCTACCCGAGCCTGTGCCGAGACGGTTCAGCACATTGGAGCCTTAGGCCCTTGGCAGCCGTCCTTGTAACTCATCTCTGAGTCGTATTTCTAATACAAACTGGTGGCCAACACAAAAGCTGAACCTATGGCACCAATTCTTTTTGTTTTCCTCTTTGTTTATCGCCTATCAGCACCGATGTATCAGCTAGCATAAGTCTTATACAACTAAATATGCTACTTGTCCCATGCCCAGGACATAATTGACGAGCATGCACAAAAAAGAGCGGCAGCGGCCGGGCAGACTTCAGATTGAATCGGCCGGCATCTTACTTTCATGAACCTGCTCACCCTAAAACGGCACGAGGTGAAAGAAACAGGCTATGTATTCAGTGATGATTTGGTGCTTGACGGTAGACCAGGTTTGACTTAGGAATTGTGCCCTAAAATGTACGTGATGTCATAATTGTGCTTTACATCATTGACTGTTTACCTTATATTGCAAGCAAAGCTTCGGGGCAGGTTTGTAACGGCATGCTTTTTTGCTAGATATACAAAATTCGAAGCTAAGAATTAGGAAAAAGCTATGCCAGAGTTAGGAAAAGCACCCCAGATAGCTGAGATTCAGCTTGTTGGGCATCCATATCAGCAGCAGATATCGCAAGGTGATGGGCTAATTATGGTGGATTCAAACGCTAGCCTAGATATATTGGCGCATCGCGCCGGCTACGAGGAGACGCTGCCTGATAGAATCTTAGCGGCTGAGGCCGACCTTGTGCCGCTTTTTGATAGTGGCTACTACGGTATTGACGCAGCATTGAAGCACGGGCGAACGCTGGATTTTAACCAGACCTTTAGCCTTATCTCTTTTGTGTGTTCGGCCTTGAATCGACCGCTAGCGGCGCAATTGCGAGGCAGAATCAAAAACATGGGTTCCGCCGAAACGCATGAGCTGCAGGCTGTATCGCTCTTGTCGTCGATGTCCACTAAAGAAGCGTATGCCCACTTAACCGCCGAAGAAATTGCGGGCATGGTGGCTGCAACGATTCACCTGGACACCGTTGAACGCACGCATTCTGAAGAAGGCACGATTGCCTTTGGCGGCATGGGCGGCGACTTGGGTTACCCGGCTGAGGTGGGTCAAACCAAACTTTTTAGCCTTTCGACACTTGCTGCTGTCGTCCTATCTGTGGAGAGGCCGACACACAAGCATCACTCATATCCCAACACTTCTAAAGTGGCTGGCCAGAGCGCAATCGAGGCCGTTGGTGCCCGCTCGGACTTTCACTCGCCCGAGGCTTTTAAAGCTGTTTTCGACGAAGCCGGCTTGATCATGTCGAGCTGCCACAATACGCGCACGTTGCACACACTGTCGCACAAACTGAAGGGTGAGACCATCAACCACGTTATTGGGCCACTAGCGTTTACAATGCATCCAGAGACGCCCATCCATGGCCTTATTGGCGTGAACGAAAAGGTGCACCCACAGACCATCGTTGAAGCGCTGCAAATTTTGCATGCCCGAGGCTACCAGCGCTACGATAACAGCGCGGTGTATTGCGGTACCGACCTTAAGCATGTAACTGCGGAGATGCTCGACCCTGATGCCTACTACAAGTCTGATCTAGCTAAGTCACATGTGCGAGTAGATGAGATTGCGCCGCCGCCGTACGCCTCGCTCGTGGCCTTCTCTGTTCGGGGGGCTGATGCCGGTACGTATGAGATCACCCCTGACGATTTTTACACCCCTGATGAACTTCGCAACATCAACTTTGAAAGTTTGCTTATCCCTAATGTGGCCGAAGAAATACTGCGCAACAACGCTGCCGCCATTGCTGGCGAGGACTTGGTAAAAGCGATGTATTTGGCGATGACCGTGGGTCTTGGTATCTTCACGCGCAATTATTTACATCTGCCAGATGCGCTCGATCGCACCAAGCACCGCGTGAATCCTACTTACTTGCGTTTTGCGACCAAGCAGGGTCTGGATATCATTTTGTCGGGTGGCGCAAAGGATCAGCTTGACCGCTACGTGGCCGCTACGCAAAAGCATGCGGGCAACTAGGCGTGGCTGAAACGTTGACGATCAGCGACGATCAATGTGCTGCACTGGGACGAGTGCGCTTGCTCATTGCCGATGTGGATAACACGTTAGTATTTGCGCGTGATCGCAGTTTCTATCGGCAATATAGTGCAAAGGTTGAGGAGGCGATTGCCGCACGGTTTTTTTTGACGGCTGCAAAAGCGCAAGAGGTCGCATCGTTCTATCGGCAAACCTACGGCGGTGGCGAGCTGGCTCTTTTTAAGGGTGACGTTGGCGTACATTTCCCCGATGTCCCGAGTCATGAACCTGATGTTTCCACATTGTACGACCGTATGATAACCATAGACCCGGCCGGTGAGTTTGAGCCGCAGCCGGGCATTCGTTCCCGCCTACAACGTTTGCGTACGGTTGGCGTTAAGGTCGTAGCGCTGACGAGCAGCCCTGACGTTTTATCGCGCACCATTCTTGCGGAGTCTGGCTACAATCCCGATGCTGACTTCGACGCTTTTCATGGGTACACGCGCGAGGCTGGGCCGCCTAAAATATTGGGCGCAATGGCAACCTTCCAGAATATTGCTGCGGACTTCTCGAATGCTCCCCACGAGGTAATTGCTGTTGGCGACATGCCAGACTATGATGTGCTGCCTGCAATGGAACTCGGTATGGCTGGGTGCTGGATCGACGCAGCTAACGGCAATTCAGATTTCCCCGGTGCCCGAGCGTCGCATATTGTGCCGCTTCTCGATGCGTTGTTGGTGGCGCAAGGAGATAGTGTACAATAAATGACGATGGAAGCATTACAGCGTATTCTTGGTACAAAAACACCGGTCGTTGGCATGATCCACTTTGGGCCATTGCTCGGTTACACCAAGGCGTACGATGCTCAGCAAGTACTCGATAGTGCTTTGGCGGATCTGCAAGCATTGGTAGATGGCGGTGCCGACGCCATCATGGTTGAAAACAACTATGATACGCCGCATCACATCTTCGTTGGCCCCGAAACAGTTGCTTGCATGACTTATCTAACCAGCGAAATTCGCAAGCATACTACCTTGCCGCTTGGCATTTCGGTTCTGTGGAACGATTACCGCGCCGCGTTGGCAATCGCAAAAGTGTGCAATGCCACCTTCGTGCGCGTACCAGTATTTGTGGATACGGTGCGTACCAATTATGGCGAGGTCACAGGCAATCCCGAAGAAGTGCTTGCTTGTCGATCGCTTATGGATGCTGAAGATGTCCTTTTGTTTACTGATGTGCATGTCAAACATGCCGAATTGCTCAGCCACACTACTCTGCATGAGGCGGCCGCCGAAGCGAAACGTCAAGGCTCCGACGGTATCATCATAACCGGGAAATGGACAGGCGATGCGCCAAACTTGGACGATTTACGCGAGGCGCGCGAAGCAGTCGGTGATTTTCCTATCCTTGTTGGCAGTGGCGCGACTGCCGAAAATGTGCAATCCCTCCGCAAATATGTCGACGGTGTTATCGTAAGCACATCCATAAAAAGCGGTGAGGTTGTTGCCTCGGAAATTAATCTCAAGCGCCCTGCACAACGCGTTGATGTCCAAAAGGTACGTGCGTTTATGCAAGCCTTCAACGCATAACTTTACTTACGAATGCCGCACCTCTATACTACATGTATGATCGTCCAAAAACCTGTTTTGTGGTGGCGTTCTTTGTAACGAGCAGGCCGGCTTTTTATGTTCCAATGGCCTGCCTCGCAGGTCTTTTTTATCGTAATGAAGGATTATATGGTTCAACAGGAGTCAAGTAACGCGCCCATTTCACTTGTGTCATCATATGCGACTGATCGTTGGATCGACTCTGCAGGCCTCATTGTGACTGAGCAGCAAGGCGGGCCGGCTTACTTTATCGAACGAGCTTTGGTGGCCGAGGGTATCGGGGTAGACGTGCACGCTGGCGAGCCGTTTCTGGTGGATATTATCCAAAAGCAAGGTGATGAAACAGGTAAGGCAGCCTTTATGCCGCCAACAAAGCGTATCGAAACGGCCACGTTGCACGACTGGACTATTGTTTCGACGATCGGTAGAGAATGGACATTTGCGCCGCAACTGCCTCTGCCGGCGCATTTGTGTGTCGACATTCAGGGGTTTGTTCGAGGAGACGAGCCAGGGCAGAAGCGGCCATGGTCTGACATAGCTGGCATTGTACCGCATGTCTTTTGCCTGAAGGGCACGAGCGACGAGATAGCTCAACTTAGTCCAGATGTTTTACGCGCGCAAAAGCATGAGCGGTTATTGGTTGTCACTCACGCTGAGCAAGGTGCCGAGGTTTTCGTGCGGGGCACGCATTTTGAATTACCAGGAGAACATATCTCTAATCTTAAAACGACAGTTGGCGCTGGCGACACCTTTTTTGCCTATTTTGTCGCGGCGCTTTATGAAGCGCAAGATGTCCCTCGTGCATTAGAACACGCCGTTAAGCTTACGAGTTCCTTTTTGGGTCGACCCACCAACGTTCTGGCGTAAATCATGGCATCCTAGAGCACGATATTGGTGCAGCGTGTGGCGGCGAAGCCGAGGTACGGCTTGGTTGGGTCACGACGGTAGGAGTTTTCGCCGAAGAGCACCGGGTAGTAGCCGTCTGCGCACAGTTCGAAGTTGCGAGCGTCTTCGCCGGGGTCGTTGCTCTTGGGGATGAGCTCGGTGACATGGAACAGTTGGCGCTCTTTGGGCCCAACGAGTGATTTGCCTCGCACGAGGCCACGGATGGTTAGCAGCGTCTCCTCCACACCTTTAGTATCGGCGACTGGGCGGAAATACTCGACCGAAACCGAGCTGGGCGCATGGCCGATTAGCCCTTGGCTCGATACCCAATCGGGAAAAAGCACCACGCGTTCGATGGGTGAGGCTGCCACAATCTGCCGCACACCCGTGTCGTTATTAAAAGCATCGCCGTCAACAATGAGGCAGCGGTCCACGTCCGTTGTGGAGGTGTGCATATCGAGCACGTAGTCGTAGCCGCCGTCCCGAATCATCCTCAAAATTTCGGCGGCGCGGCGCTCTTCATAGCTTGACGGCTGGTTGTCTGGCGCAAAGCTGCGGTTGAGGTCGGTGCCGTCTTCGGTGTGCCGCACGGCCGGATCCTGACCGGCGGCGCGCGGGTTCCCACAGAGGTAGTTGACGTTTTTGTAGCAACTCCTGCTCCTCGGCAAACAGGTGGTGGCCAACGCGTGGGCCAAGCGTTTCGTCGCCATGCATCCAGGTTATGAGAACGCGCGGCGTTTGGTCGGCATCCATCAGTAGCTCTGGCTGGCCGTGTACGAAACTTTCTTCGGTGAAAACCTGGGCGCCTTCGAAGTGTGACATGTCTGAGGTCTCCTTATTTAGGGCTAGCTAGAAGCTCATAGCTTCAACCATGGTGTTCAGTACGAATTGGGCGTTAACACGGGCCTTTTCGGCACCTTCGCGGAGCACTTTCTCCACTTCTGCATCGGTGATGTTAGCACGGCGTTGCTGAAAGTCAACAAGCAGTTCTTCGGTGATGTTGCCCCAAAGTTCTTTGAAGTCGCCCATTACCGGCCGGCCATCAACTTCATGTGCTTGGCGCAGGGCTGTCAACTCAGTGCGTTGCGCTTCTGTTTGAGCGGTGCGCATGGCAACCAAAAAGTGGCTTTCTAGTGGGGTACCGGAGAATTCACCAATGCCAGCTGTGGTGGCTCTGCGGATCTTTTTGCGCGCTTCTTGCGGGGTGTCGGATAACAAAAGAGCTTGGTTGGGGTTGGTCTTGCTCATTTTGCTCTTGCCGTCAAGGCTGAGAATGCGCAACGATTCGGTGGCTAAGATTTTGGGCTCAATCAAGATATCCGTTTCGTACATCTTGTTAAAGCGGCTCGCGATTCTGCGAGCCAGTTCCAAATGTGGCTCTTGATCTTCGCCAACGGCTACCAATGGCGCTTGTTGCGCATAGATGTCGGCAGCCATGAGCGCCGGGTATTCAATAAGCGCAAGATTAGCCTGTAGAACGTCGTCGTCTTCTACCTCATGGCGGCGTACGGCTGCTTCCATCTTTTCTTTGAGGGTCGGAGTACGCATTATCTCTTTCACACTTATGCGCGAGGCTATACGGTAGGCAACTTCACACACCTCTGCGCTTATGTCGCTTTGCAAAAAGACTGTTGTACGTGTCGCGTCAATGCCGAGCGCCATGCAGTCACGCACGACTCCTTTGCGATATGGGCCGATGTCGCGCGCATCACTGTCGGTGAGGCTGTGTAAGTCGGCTACGAATACGTAAAGGTCGTTTTGTGGATCATTTTGAATTTCCACAGACGGCTGCACCGCGCCCAAATGATTACCAATCGTCAAGTCGTTTGTTGGCCGAAACCCACTAATCACGCGGGTTGGATCAAGTTCTGGCATGTATTCCCTCCGTTTGGTTTATGCTGCTATCATAGCAGCAATTTGGCTGCCCGGAAACTTCGTGACGTTTAATCGTTTGGTTTTTGGAAGGTCACTTTGTCTACGCGCCCAACTCTAAACTGGGCAATCAGGCGTACGGTTTTAGTGTTTTGTATTACACTCGTAGTATGAACAAAACAACATCGGTGGTGTCACGGCTTTTTGGTGACGGTGAACTCAGGGAAATGGCGGCACTTTCGTGCAGTAAAACGTTGAGTGGCGTGCCCGAAGTACGACTGGAACCGAAGCTGTTTTGCCAGCCTATCGACGTTGGTATTGAGCTGGACGGTGACACTGCGGTCGACATTCCAAATATGGTCGGCTACCCCATGCGCAGCGCCGAAAATGCATTGACTTACGTGCGACATCTCAAAACGCTAGACATTTCGTCGACGATGGTGCGGATGAACACGCCCCCGGCACTGCAGCGTTTGGAAGCGCTGAAGCGTCAGGGCGAGATTGTACGCGCGCTGCGATCGAGTGATGAAGCCTTGCAGATTATCGTCGACCCCTTTAGTCTCGCGCTCAATACTGACAAAACATGGGGCGTGAAGCAAAACGGTCGGCTGGATTATTTGGCAACTGCAGAGCTTTTTGCTCGTTTGACCGAGGAATTTGCAGCAGCCGGCGCCAGCTATGTGCTGACCTTAGGGCGTTTCGAGCGCGAGGTAGACGTGACTCGGCGGGCGCTCAGCACGGCTGATAAAACAGCGGTATGCTCGTTCTCTACGAACACCGAAACCACCAACGCCTACGTCTACGCCGACCACGATGCCTACGCTCCTACTAAGCAAAAGATTTTGGTTTCTAACTTCCAAGAGATGGTGTTTCGGGCGCTGGTGGACATGCACGAAGGCTCGTCGTTAGTGATTGTGAAGCCGGCAGAAAACTTGCACGTGTTGGAAAAACTCGTCATGTTCTGTAAACATCCCGAGCTGTTAGAGGGATTTTTGGACTCGGCGCGGGTGCAGGCGCTGGTGGGGCGATCGCCGTATTTGCGCCGCGTATTGGCCGTTATACTCGAAGATCTGGTGACGTTTGTAGCCAAGATGCGCGGCGTGCGTCTTGGCACCTACACGGTTTCGGGCACATATTTTACCGATACGCAAACGTGCATGCGTCAGGGCGAAGACTTTTTACAGAGCGTGCTCGAAGAGCGCTTTTGCAACATCGCTGCCGTGCTCGATGAACACAATAGCGGCGGACTCATCGTGGATCGCAACGCCGCGCGGTTCTTTGAATACGCCAAAAGCCGTTAGCCCGTTGGCTGGGGTGGGGCCGGCGTGATCTGTATAGGTGCCAACAAGCCCGGCTCGGCATAAGCGCCTTCCCTTTTGAGTGGGTATCTGGGCGGTAGCTTTGATATCCACTGTTTCTACAACAGAAAACACTCATGTAGAGCCGGTAAGTCTAATCTGCCTCATTGACGAATTCCGCAAGTACTACGAACCAAATAAGAATAAAAGGCGGCTACATGTAACCACCTCTTGCCATAAACTTTGCTTGGTACCCCGGACAGGAGTCGAACCTGTGACCTTGAGCTTAGAAGTCTCTTGCTCTATCCAGCTGAGCTACCGGGGCGTTTTTGCGAAAAGATGCTGGCGGTTGCTTGCCTGAAGCCGCCTGCGATAAAAATGGTGCGGGTGGGGAGAGTCGAACTCCCGTACCCAGTTTGGAAAACTGGTGTAATAACCGTTATACCACACCCGCGCCAGAAAGTATTATAGCAGATTTACCCGTTTTAACACCGACAGGTCCATAGGCGCCTCAGCCGAAGCCATCCGGCCGACCATATGACGATCAAACGGGCATCGAGAACGGTCGCACAGCGCCGTTTACCGTGTGTGGAGTGACGCCAAAACGCTATAGCTCGTGCAGCACGGTAATGTGTGCACCGAGCGAATTGAGCCGCTCGGCGATCTGTTCGTAGCCACGGTTAATCGTGTAGATATTGCGCAGCGTTGAGATACCTTCGGCGGCCAACATGCCGATCAGCAGCAGACTGGCGGGGCGAAGGGCGGGCGGGCAAACAACGTCGGCCTTAGTGAACTTGGTGGGGCCTTGGATATACAAGCGGTGCGGGTCGGCCAGTTCCACTTCCATGCCGACCTTGGTCATCTCGGTGTAGTAGATGGCGCGGTTCTCGTACATCCAGTCATGGATGAGAGTGCGCCCCTGAAGCACTCCAGCAATCGGGACAAAGTACGGCAGATTATCGGCGTTGAGGCCAGGATATGGCCGGCTGTAAATTTTCTCGGGCAAGGCGCGCAGCTTGTGATTGTGCTTGTGTACAGTGAGGTCAACGAGATCAGTCTGGCCGTTTCCGGCTTTGTAGCGCGGCGTTTGCTCTATCTTGACGCCCATCTTTTCAAGCTTGAGCAGTTCTAGCGCCATAAACTCAATGGGTACACGACGAATGGTGATTTTGGAGTTAGTCGTAATTGCGGTGCTCACAAAAAACATCGCTTCAATCGGGTCCTCAGTTGGGGAATAAGTGACGTTCTTTTTGACTGACGGCACGCCGCGGATGCGCAGCGTAGTGGTGCCGATACCTTCGATCTTTACGCCAAGCTTTTGCAGAAAGAAGCAGACATCCTGAATGGCATAATTGGCGCTCGCAAGTTCGATGATGGTCTCGGTCGTACTGCGCGCAGCGGCCATGATGATATTCTCGGTCACCGTGTCGCCAGATTCGTAGAGCACCACGCGACCCGCTGGTTTTTTCTTGACCTTAACATTGTAGTGCCCCTGTGTTGCAACAATGTTGACGCCAAACGCTTCTAGCGCAAAGAGGTGCGGCTCCACCGTGCGCGTGCCGAGCTTGCAACCACCAGCATAGGGAATGCGGAAGTTCGTATAATCGTGCAGCAGCGGGCCAATGAGCATCAGTACTGAGCGGGTTTTGCGGGCAGATTGCGCGTTCATCTTGTCCAGGCGCAATGTGGCTGGACGGCGAATCTCCAGATCGTTGCCGTTAACCCACTTTATCTGCACGCCGATACTTTCAAGCACCTCAATAATGCGGAAGACTTCTTCGATTTTTGGAAATGCCTCAAACCGAGTAACGCCGTAGTTGAGCAAACTGGCGCACAGCAGGCCGACGGCGGCATTTTTGCTGCGCTTCAGCGTAATCTCGCCCTTGAGCTCATGTCCGCCTTCGACGCGCAAGTTGACTGAGCCGCCATTGAGGCTAATAAGCTGTTTGTTGAGGACGTCACTGATGCGTCCCAATGTTTCGAGACTCAGGTTTTGGTTGCCACGCTCGATGCGGTTGACGGCTGACTGGCTGGTGCCGAGCTTGCGCGCAAATTCCGCTTGAGTGAGGCCACGTTCTTGCCTGATCTGAGAAATAAGGTTACCAATTTTTTCGTTGCTTTTATCCATAGCTATAGAAGTATATCACATATGATGTTAAGCACAAGCTCATCATACACGCAATGTACACGCAAATTGCAATCTGACGCTATAAGCGGTGCCCTGGAGCGTGGCAACATCACCCTATCCAAAAAAGGTAAAATATCACAAAACGTACGCCTGCATCAGCAGCACCTAGGTTGCGGGGTTCTACTCAGGGCACGAAGTGCTACAATACCGGTATGGTTTAATGACGGCAGCATAGCAGGTACTATTAGTAGAGAGAGGAATTCTATGTTTGATGACGTCGTACAATCACTCATTATAGCTGAAGAACAGCGGGAACGTGAAGGGCTGGAGCTTATCCCGTCCGAAAATTATGTCAGTCGACAGGTGCTCGATGCGCTGGGTAGCGTCTTTACCAACAAATACTCTGAAGGGTATCCTGGCCGGCGGTATTACGGTGGACAGGATAATACCGACAAGCTGGAACTGCTCGCCATTGAGCGTGCCAAGCAACTCTTTAAGGCCGATCACGCCAATGTCCAGCCGCACTCCGGTGCGCCTGCCAACATTGCCGTCTACCAGGCGTGGTTAGAGCCAGGCGACACGATTATGGCGATGGAGCTAAGCCACGGCGGCCACCTCACTCATGGGCATCCGATAACCGGCAGCGCCAAGCTCTACAATTTTGTGCGCTATGGCGTAAAAGATGCTGAGCGTGGCGAGATCGACTACGACGCCATGCGCGAACTGGCTCTCAAAACCAAGCCCAAGATTATCCTGGCAGGTTTTAGTGGTTATCCGCGCTCGCTCGATTATGCAAAATTTGCTGCTATTGGCCACGAGGTTAACGCTGTTTTAATGGCGGATATGGCGCATCTGGCGGGCCTTATTGCTGCCGGCGTCCTGCCTAATCCCCTCGATTTTGGCTTTCACATTATCACCACCACAACGCACAAAACACTGCGCGGCCCGCGTGGTGGTATGATTTTGAGCCAGGGTGTCGCAGGTAATCCACTCAAAGCTCCCGAAAAAACGGTAGAGAATTTGCCAACGCTCATCGACCGCGAGGTATTCCCTGGTTTTCAAGGTGGCCCGCATATGCATACGATTGCCGCCAAGGCCGTCGCATTTTACGAGGCACAACAGCCGAGTTTCCGCACCTACGCCGAGAAGATCTTGTCGAACGCTCAGGCGCTCGCCCGTGAGCTGAATAATCGTGGTTTCAAACTGGTCACAGGGGGTACCGACAACCATCTCATGCAGATCGATATGGTAGCCAGCTACAAGATTGACGGCCGGGAAGCCCAGGAGGTTTTAGATAAGGTTGGCTTGAGCGCCAACTGCAACGCTATTCCGTTTGACACCTTACCACCATATCGTCCGAGTGGCTTGCGTCTGGGTACGCCAGCCATGACCACGCGCGGCCTGGACGAATCGGATATGGCGCAAGTAGCCGAGTGGATGCGCGCGGCTATCGAAGCGCGCAAGGACGCCAAAAAGCTCGCGGATATCCATCAAGAAGTCATTGCGTTTTCCAAGCAATTTCCGCTTCCCAGTGATGCGCGCGGCTAATTTTAGGGATTATTTTTAGAGTTTACTGTGGCAATAGTTCGGGTTCTTGCTCAAGAGTGATGTTAAATCTTTGCTGCACTGTGCTGACTATTTTTTGTCGGAAAGCAAGCAAGTCGGCGGTAGTTTTGGCATGTTCGTTTACCAGGACCAGCGGTTGTGTTGGCCATGTGGCCATGCCCGTTTCGGAATCGTGGAAGGCTTTGAAGCCGGCCTGCTCCAACAGCCACGCAGCCGGAATTTTGGTGCGCCCGTCTGGCAATGGCCAGTGCGGCATATTGGGATAGGCGTTGAGCAATTGCATGCTTGCCGCTTCATCAATGATTGGATTGGCAAAAAAAGAACCGTTATTGGCGACCTTTGCTGGGTCTGGCAGTTTGCTGGTGCGTATGGCGATAACGGCATCGCGCATGGCTTGCGGTGTTATATCGTGCACGTCGTGGTCGTCAAAATAGGCCTGCAATGCAGCATAAAACGGCGGCTCTGGATTACCATGAATGAGGTGCAGCGTGATCGCGGTGATCAAAAACCGCCCGCGGTCGCCCGTTTTAAACCGGCTGGTGCGATACCCGAATGCACACTCGGACGCTGGAATATTCACCAGTTGCCTGGTTGTCGTATCGTACGCTTCTACGCTAAGCAAGGTCTGAGCAATCTCTTGTCCGTAGGCGCCTACGTTTTGCACAGGCGTGGCGCCGGCTGTCCCTGGGATCAAGCTCAGTGCTTCAATACCGGTCATTCCTTTGGAGACTGTGCGGCCAACGGCTTCGTCCCAGTTTTCGCCCGCGCCGATGGTGACGTAGTAATTTTCGTCGTCCTCAAACTGTTCTTCAAAACGCCTCATTTTATTAATCAGCAAAAGACCGGGGAAGCCTTCATCCCGCCACACAATATTGCTGCCGCCGCCGATCATCATGATTGGTAGGGCGCGCTCCTCAGCCCATGCAAGCGCCTCTTTTAACTCATGCAAATCGTGAATCTCGGCCACATAGGCCGCCAAGCCCCCGAGCCGCATCGTAGAAAAATCGCGCAGTGAAACATTTTTCTTGATGTCCATGGTGGCATTATACCCCAAGCCAGCCTGGATGATCCGTAAACTGAATTTGCTTCTGCTTGCACTCATGGCAAATCGGCGCTACCATTATAATTATGAGTAATGAACCGCATCAATCACCGCTCCAGAGCCTCGGCTCGCGGCTGAAAAGTATCCGGCAAAAGCACCATGAGACCATGGCCGATGCTGCCGGTGCAGTCGAGATCGACGAGCTCATGCTAAAGCGTATTGAAGATGGCAGCGAGCGGCCCAGCGAGGACATTTTGCTGCTGCTTATCAACCATTTTAGTATGGCGGATGATGAAGCGGACCGCCTGTGGGAACTTGCTGGCTATGAGCCGCCCGAAGCAGAAGACGACCGCAACCACGATCAAGAACACCACGCCACCGAAGAGCCTAACATGTCACGAGCAGCCATGCTGGTGCTGGCTATTGACCCTCGCGTCACATACAGCGACGGCGTTCAGGTCAACGCTAATTCTAAGGGGGTGGTGATGAGCTTTGCACAAGCTGCCGGTACACCACAAGCCCTCACGACTGCGCGCATTGGCATGAGCCGCGACCAAGCGTATCGCGTGCTGGAAGTATTGCAGCAAGCACTCAAAGCAAGCGAACCACGACTATTGCCCGGCAAGCTCGACACGCCGCAGGCTACTACCGAGAAACCCACCGATCAACCGAAGATTTAGGTAGCACTGTAAGCATCCGGCTGTCTTGTCTTGTCTTGGCTTTGCGCCCCACTTCTGTTACCCTGGTACTTGCGCGCGCCCGTAGCTCAGCTGGATAGAGCGTTGGTTTCCGGTACCAAAGGTCGTAGGTTCGAATCCTATCGGGCGTACCAGGTTTTATCTGCCTCTCGCCACCCTTAAGGAGGTTTTCAAAACCTTTTGGCTGTCGCGTATTGATATTGGAGAATGAGAGGCTTTGGGCAACACGATTGTGGTAACGTGCGGTATATGCGAACGTTTAAGGGTTTCTAGCACTTCCTGTGCCGGGAACATTTTATCCTTTCCGCCCAAAACAAGCGTTACGTGGTTACCAGCCAAATGACGCATCTCCGCAGTGCGCTCTAGATCTTTGACCGCATCGTACGATATACCAGCAATATATTTTTTGTTCAGCGACTGGAGCGTTGGCTCTCGCATCATGGCCCGCATCAGAGTGAGAGCGGCTATAACGTTTCTAGGATCATATAACGGTGACTGCCGGTACTGCAGAGAGGTACGCACTATGCGTCGTCTAAAAGTCTTGAACCGCTCTTCGGGCGTCGCTCCGTAAGCCTGCACTGAGAAACCAAGCGGACGCATTAATACAATGTTCCGCACCCTGTCTTTGAGCTTCCTACCCAATACGAGCGCAACTGGCGTTGCCTGGGATTCGGCAACAATGTGCATAGAGGAGACGCCAAAGATCTGAAGCACGCTTTGGTAGGCGCTTTCAAAATAATGCAGCGTGAAATCTTCTATATCTTGTGCGCTCGGATCGGCATGCCAATGTGGCACGCCGCCAATTACTACCACCCCCGGTCCAGCACGTTTAGCGACTATGCGTGGCAAAGCACCAACCTGTCCAGCCCCTAGCATGATAACAACGTCCGGCTTCTGGACGGAAGCTACATTAGACCAGAGTACATACTCTATTACTTTACCTCTAAAACGAAACTGACTACCTATCTTTTGAATCTTCTGCACTTGCCACAATTATATTGTCTTGTAACTTATTACGCCACCCTTGAGGCTTGGAAAAGTTGACTTGACATTGGTAGCTTCGACACCTATCCTATTTACACTAAAAGGGGCTATACGATGAAAAGCATAGAAGGTAGTGATAAACTCATGCCAACCGTGAATCTGGTCCGAGAACTAGGTACAATATGCGCAGTTGCCTGCGTACACGGTAGTTGTCCATATGAACCACCCTGCACCGGCTCATGTCCGGGTGAATCAGAACCTGCGAGAGGGCATTTAGACGGACAAACAAATTTAGAATCCCTTCAATTGTTAGGTGCGCCGGACCTTATCGATACAAGAGCTTAGTCTTTACCCACAGAACCCAGAACTTTCGATACTCTTAACCATAGGAAGTATTATTTCTCTATTGTATCCGTGTTGGCGCCACACTGCATAGAATATTCCATCTTTATCAATAGGGGCGTTAATTCATCAACAGGCCGCAGGCATGACGTCTAGCCCTGATACCTCAACCTCTGTTCAGCGCTTTTCACGTAACTCCTTAGTCCGGCTCCAACCCGAACTGCTCATTGCGCCTTTGAGTTTATATGACACAGTAGGCCGAGGTATATCAGTGTAAGCCCGGCAGAATTTAACGGTACCGTTATCGCCATATACGATTGTTTTCTTTAACTCGATCGATAGCCCAAGTTTCCAATTCTTCTTTTGAGTGTGCAACCAGAATTTGCTTTTCCAGCCATTCAAAATCCATAAATAACCGGCCTAGATGGCCCATGAATAACGAGCGTTGGCGGTTGGCGGCTTTTGTGTGATCTTCTTGTCCAGAAACTGGAGGTGAATCTGTCGGGGGTGTATATTCTTCCATATAGACACCCAACTGGCGGCCTGAATGAAGCATCGTGTACGCTACTAATCCCGCCAGATCGACAACCGCTCCATAGCTTGGCCGCGACCCCTCGATAACCACTACATTTATAGCCGCATCGAGCTTTTCACGCAGCTCCTGCTCAGCTGCCCGCCGTGGCTCTTTATGAAAGCGCTCGTTCCAGGTATTGCGAACCGTGCTGAAGTCTTTGCTCTTTTCTGCTAAACGGGCCTGCATGGGGCCTTGCCACGACGCGTCCCAGCTTTCAGTGCCGGTGCCGCTCACGACCACTCTATTTGCAAGCCACTTCTCCCCGATTGCAATATTGCGGGTTACGGCGACTTGGCTAAGGCCCTGTTGCAGCATCCCGAGCCGGCTGGCTGCAATAGCCGACGCAAGTTCGTCCATAGAGTGCACGATCTTTGCGCCAACGGGGTAGTTTCTTATTAGATGATTAATCATTGTTGAGCCTATTTGGCGAGCTGCCCGTACGGATTCGTTCAAATGAGAACCATGCTCAATGTAAAACAGTGCTTCTTGGCCAGTGAACACACTGCGGGCAAAGCGGAAGCCGTCTTCCATAGCGCTGGAATAGCCTTCGGTAGCATCCGTTACCGGGCCAACGGTTAGTGCTGAGCGCGCCAGCCGCCGGCTTTCTATTGGCAAAAGCCCCGGATGCCATTCTTTTACGTTCGGCGAATAAAACACCTCGTCTTCAATATCCAGCAGAGAGCTATCAAGTAAGTCGCCAAGGCCCTGTAGGTACATTTGGCGCCGCACGGCAGCTATGAGGCCGGGGCGGTAATCAGGCACAATATTGGGATCACCGCAAGCGCCCATAAGCGCAATATACTTTTCCAATTCGATATCCGGGCGAGGCAGCAGGATAGACCGTGGCCGTATCTGCTCACGCAATGGCTCATACCCGATTTCGCTCGATGAAGGGTAGATAGGCTGTAAGCCATTGCATGATTCTGAGGTCGGCATAGTTATTATTTTTCTAACAGCTCTCCTAGGTCTGCCGGGTGATAAACATCAGCTTTATCTATTTTTAAGCGCCAGGAACATAGTGTATAGTATAAAATATTCTTTACCATGTCAGAAACTCTATTGCTATAGATACATTCGTACAGTAGGCTTGTAATCAATGAAAACTGTGAGCAAGAATTGGTATTATATCCAACCGACAAAAAAGGCGGCTTGTTTATGTTTATAGGGTAGCTAAATAGTAAAAGAATCAATTGTAGCAATGCCGCCGAAACGACGGCATATTTAATTTTTAAGGAGAAGAAATAATGGCAAGATTTGCACCAGAAAACCCCAGCATCGATGCGCTGCAACAAGCGTACCCACTAAGCGAATCGGCGCGGCAGGTGATCAATATGGCAAGATCAGCTATAAGTGGCGTCTTGTCAGGGCAAGACCCCGGGCTGGTCGCTATTGTAGGGCCATGCGCCATGACAGAAGATAGGACAACAATCGACCAAGAAGGCGACCGGCTTCACGCATTAAATGTGCCTGAGGCGGGTCTGTTTGCGCTCCATCGTCAGCCGGTATGGAAACCACGAACCGATCCCGAAAAATGGCATGGGCTTGAGACCACAAATCCGCGAGCAGCCTACAAGACTGTCGTTGAGCGCGCTACGGCGACAGCGAACGTTGCGAGCGAAATTGGGCACGGCGACCATCTGAGACGGTATGGTCACGCTTTGACATTGGGTTGGCTCGGCAGCAGGAATGCCGAGGATATGGAATTGGTAGAGGCCGTCATTGCACACGACGCGACGCTTCCGATTGGTGTCAAGAATGGTATGAGCGGCTCGATTGACAGGGCGCTCGAAAACGTTGGTCGCATAACCCAAATGCGCGGTAGCGACGCAGGCGCGACTAATCTCATATTCAGAGGTGGCGACACCTTACGGACGCCACAGGATTGGGAGCACGCATACCGCAATGCGCTAGAGCGCACGGATGGACGCCTGATCGTTGACACTGCGCATGGTGGTGAGATGGCTCACCACCCGAATAATGTGTACGAAAAATCCGAGGAAGGACAGATCGAGTGTATTGAGCACATACTACGCATTGCCGAAGAAGAAGGTGAACTGCCAGCCGGTATCATGATTGAGGCGAGTAGTGCAGTGAGCCCAACCGATCCGGTTATATCATTTGACGAAGCACTTGACGGTGTTGCGCGGCTGCAAGCCATACGACAGGAGCGCGCTCAGTAGAGTATAGTGCCCTACTACCGAGGTGCGGGGATGAAGCCGGTCCAAGGGTCGAAAATCAAAGGTTCTCACACAGCCTGGGTGCTGTGAGCGCAGAGCCAGTGTAGTGATATTCGACCGCAGCCGGCCCGCCCTTTGTCCAGCAATCTATACAGCCGCGCGGGTGTATACTATTACTTTAAGGCTGCACCAAGTATGAATGATTGCTATTTCTGTCAGTCAATAGGTCAAGGGTCGGGATTGCATTTTATCAAAGAATTAGAGACTGATCTGTTTGTGGTGGCCTGGGATGGATATCCGGCGACCCCGGGGCATGCGCTTATTATCCCGAGGCGGCACGGGCAGTATATGAAGGATCTCAGCCCAGAAGTACAGCGATCATTAATCCCGCACGCCATAATCACTAAGCAGTTCATTCGGCAAACTGATCTGCTGAGCACGTATGAGCAGATGGTCACTGCGGTAACGGACAGCAAATCGGAAGTATTCATAGCACAGGCGATTCATACCCTCAAAAAGACAAACCGTGAACCGGATGCGTTTAATGATGGGCTGAATGACGGTTTCGCGGCAGGCCAGACGATGCCTCATTTTCACTGGCATATTATGCCACGGTGGGATGGCGACGCTTCCGATCCTCGTGGCGGTATTCGCCACATGTTCCCGGGCATGGGGAACTATCGCGATGGCATGGCAACGGCCTCTACTCTAGAGTAAGACGAGCCAAATAGCCAACGGTAAACCTAAGCTGGTCGGCTGCTAATTGGCAGACACCTATTATTCTTCGCTTGCCTCGGCAAGGCTACCGTGCTTGGTTGGCCACCAGTTCCAGCGGCCGAGTAGTACAACCATAGACGGCACGAGGAGGGTACGCACGAGGAATGTATCCATGAGGATACCAAGGGCCAACCCGACGCCGATATTGCGGACCTCGCTGTTGCCATTGCCGCCTACAGCCGCCAGCACGCCAAACGTACCTGCCAGTACAAGGCCGGCCGAAGTAACGGTGGTACCCGTGGTCGTGAGCGCTTGCGCTACTGCTTTTCGCAGCGGCAAGCCATGCGCCTCTTCTCGAATGCGGGTCATGACCAAAATGTTGTAGTCTTCGCCAAGCGCCAGCAAGAACACAAACATCAAGAAGGGTAGGATGAAAGTCAGGCCGCTTGCATGCCCGATCTCCATAAAGATTAGAACGGACACTCCGAGTGATGCAAGGTAGGACAAGACGACCGAGATAATGAGATAAACCGGTGCAACGAGACTGCGAAGTAATATGGCAAGTAAGAGGCCGATGACAAGAATGGCTACGGGGATAACACGCTTCAGGTCGTTGTTCGAGATGCTGCTGATGTCGTACAAGGCCGTTGATTCGCCGATGACGCCCTTATCTGTAGCGTTGACGCTGCTTGCAATTTGATTTACGCGACTGCGGATTGCTGGCGTACTGTTCAATGCTGCGGTCGAGCCGGGATCTCCAATACTCAGGCCAACGGCAAACTCGACCGTGCGCCCGTCCTTGCTAACGATATTTGCAAGCGTCTGGTATGCTTCAAACTCCTGAGTTAGTTGTGGGGATGTAGCAAGCTCGTGGCTCGTTGCAATGGTGTGTGCGATAGCTGCCGCGTCTGACAAGCCGATCGGCACGCCATACTGCTTGTAGAAGTGCGTGATGACTCCCGGGCTGAGTGCAATGCCGTTAGGGTTCAATGGCCCAGTGACGTGGGTGAATGCTGACGATGCTACCAATTGTGTCTGGATACTTGCGAGTGGTGTGGAATTTTGCCAGATCGACTGTGGCAGCACAAAAAGGACGCCGGTAGGATTGGCGCTCGCACTCGGATAGTGCTTTGCAACCAGTGAATCACCCATGGCCGAGTCAGTGCCCGTTGGTGCGCTGGAGCCGCCGCCAAAACCAGACGAGTGGTATTTCGTGACAAAGAATGCCAAGGAGCCAAAAATGATCACGCCAGCAATAAGGACAGGTGCCGGGCGCAGTATCACGGATGCTGAGATGCGTCCCCAGAAACCGTATTTTGTCGCCTCTTTGGTCCGTTTGAAGGGCCAGAAAACAGCACGGCCGAAGATGGCGATCAATGCCGGCAGCAGCGTCAAACCGGCAAGCAACATCAAGGTAATGCCGATAGCGAGTGGCACGCCAAGCGTTGAATACAGCTGAAAAGTTGCAGCAAGCAGCGAGACAAGTGCAGCTACCACGGTTGCAGCCGAAAAGGTGATTGTTTCGCCGACACGACTGAGCGCCTTGACGATCGCATCTTTTGTTTGCAGTCCGCGCTGCATCTCTTCTCGCACTCTAAAGATTAGGAAGAGGCCGTAGTCTGTCCCGGCGCCGAGCACCAAAACGGTCAACAACAATTGCGAGAGCGACGACACCTTCAGGCCGTGTTTCGCTGCCTCAGCAATAAGCGGTCCGGCAAGCGTAACTACAAATATTGGCGGTACAAGCGTGATGATCGGGGCAAGGGGTGCTCGGAAAATAATCAGCAGAAGAAGGATGATAAAGATAGCAGAACCGAGCTGGATTTGCGTATTTGTTGCTCCCGACTTGGTACTATTGTCGACGGCATCCGCAATCTGACCACTGAGGTGTACTTGTAGGTTGGCAGGGGTGTGTGTTTTGCCGATACTACTGCGAAGGTCGCTGATAACCGGTGTTGGGTCGGTGTTGACATTGCTTGTGGTTATCGCCACCAATTGTTGCGCTTGGCCGTCGCTCGACTGTCCGTCATTGCGCACACTGGCAATATTTGAAGTGTGTGAAATCGCTGTTGTCAAACTCTGAATATATTGCTGGTCGCTCGCACTGAGCGCCGTTCCGTTGTTTGTTGCAATGATAATGGGAACCGAAGGTGCGCTGCCTGTTTTGCCCAGCGTGTCTGCAATATTGAGAGCCTTTTGACTAGGCGCGCTCGCCGGCAAGAAAGAGTTGTTGTCGGATTGTGTAACGCTTGAAAGCGTGGGCAAATTGTGCACCAAAACGATTGTGCCCACCAACCAAACAAGCACCACCAACCATCGGAATTTTACCGAAAAGGTACCGATCGCCCCGAAGATCCTGAAGCCTATATTTTTGCTTTCGCTCGATGATTGTGTTTTGTTTTCCATAGTTACTGTCATTATATGAGAAACATCTGGTCGGCGCAAACAGAATAGTACAGCTCGTAGCATTGTCTGGCGAAAAATAGGCATAACGTTGGGCGGCACAGTTTGCACCGGGCTCAAGGTGCTATAATAGAAGTATAAAAGGGTGATGCTGTATGATCCGTGCCGACCATTTGACCAAACGCTACAAGAAAAAAGTTGCTGTAGACGACATTTCGTTTACGATTGCAACCGGCAAGGTAACTGGATTCTTGGGGCCGAACGGCGCGGGCAAATCTACAACTATGCGGCTGATGTTGGGTCTTGACGGCGGTCACGGCCAAACAACATTTGACGGCAAACACTTGCATGACTATCAACAGCCCTCAAAAATGGTCGGCATTTTGCTGGAAGCCAAAGCCTTTCACCCCACGCGCACCGCACAGAATCACCTCAAAGTGTTAGCTGCGGCCGGAGGTATTCCAGAAACACGCGTTGCTGAAGTATTGGGGCTAGTCGGTCTGACGAATGTTGCTAAAAAGGCACCTGGCAAATTCTCGCTGGGCATGAGCCAGCGGCTCGGTATTGCTGCGGCGCTCCTTGGAGAGCCAAAATATCTTATTCTGGATGAGCCGGCGAACGGTCTGGATCCCGAGGGCATCGTCTGGCTGCGCGAGTTTATCAAAGATTATGCCGACAAAGGCAATGCCGTGTTTGTTTCGTCGCACTTGTTGAGCGAAATGTCCCAGATGGCTGACAATGTCGTGGTCATTGGCAAGGGCAAGCTCATCGCCGACACGTCTATTAGCAAGCTGGTCGCCGACAGTACGCGGGCGAGTGTATTTGTGCGTAGCAGCGCGACGGCAGACCTGAAGAAGCTGCTAAAAAGCAAATCATGGGTATATACTGCCGTGGATGGCGGCCTTCGAATAACTGGCGTAAAAACGGACGACGTTGGCAAGGCAGCCTTCGATGCCCGGCTGCCCATTCTGGAGCTCAGCGCTCACGCTCCTTCCCTTGAAGACGTATTCTTGGACCTTACCGAAAATGCTGAAGAATATCGATCACCACAGGAGGCACGCAAATGATTTCCGCACTCAAAGCAGAGTTCCGTAAGCTGCTCAGCGTCCGTTCCACATATATTTTGGCAGGCCTGTCGTTTGCGATCGTGATTGGCTATTCGTTTTATATTATTGGATTCCGCACGGGTGCCGTGGTCGATCCGCACACGCACCTCTTGCATGTGCCGGACCCACAATTTCTGTCAGCCCAGGTTGGGGATGCTTTGCAGGCGGTAATGACATTGGGTGCGATAGTTGCCGTGTTGCTCATGGCCCACGAATATCGCTACAACACCATTATGTATACGCTGACTGCCGCCAATAGCCGCACCAAAGTACTCATCGCCAAGCTGCTCGCATCAGTAAGTTTTGGTATGTTCTTTGCGCTTGTTGTAGGTACGCTATCGCCGCTCATGGCGGCGCTTGGATTACGCGCCCATCACGTCCAGGTAGTGCCGCAGACCTTTCATTTTGGTACGCTGCTGTGGCGTAGCGTATTTTACGGCGGAAGTTACGCGGCTGCTGCGATGCTCCTAGGATTGCTCTTTCGCAATGTGGTGGCGGTTATTGTTACACTCTTCCTGTTTCCCGGGGCCGTAGAGCAGTTAATCGGGCTGGCACTCGGGCACAATAAAATATATCTGCCATTTACTGCGCTCGACAGCGTGATTAGCGCTACACACGACGGGGGCCAAGCAGTCCATCCGCTATCTCCTGGCCGCGGAGCACTTGTGTTTTTGGCATACCTTGTCATTGGCTGGTCGATCGGCTGGATATTGTTTTTGCGCCGCGACGCGAACTAGTAAGGAGTGGGTTGTCAAAGCACCGACACGATACTATAAGCTCATTCGGACTTGATCGCCAGGCTCCGCTCGCTTGCCGAAGTGCAAAGTTTCATAACTCACAACTTGCGAGCTCACATGGCCTTGCGACAAATGTCTCAATACAGTAAAAAGGTAGGTGACCCGCTCTCCCGTTTTATTGCCTAACGTGTGTGATTACGCTTTTTTGGTAACGGCTATTCGTGCTTTACGCTTCGCCGTCTTGCTTGGGCTCGGTGCCGTTCCAGGTTTGTTTCACCTGGTGAATTTGAGATTTAGCTTCATTGCGTAGGTTGGCGGCGTCGCCCATACCTTTTTTGAGTTCAGAAGCTGATTTGCCCAGGCTGTTTGCTAGTTCCGGCAGTTTTTTGCCCCCAAACAACAATAGTACGATCGCCAAAATAACAATGAGCTCTGGTGCGCCCAAATCTAGAAGTCCAAAATCCATATAGTTTCCCCCTTATACTTTTAGTATACGCGTTGTACCCCTGCCGGTAAATGCTGTAATCCTGTTAAGATACCCACCTTTGAAACTGACTAGCACAGCCAAGAAAATGGGCTGGAAGCCATAAAATAGGCGTGTAGATTACTTGGCAACGTCCGACCCACGATGCTGCTTGCCAACAGTTGTGCGGTGAATTTCATCAACGAGCAGGCGCATCTCGTCGTGCGCCTGCTTTAGCTCGTCGTATCTTTTGTTGTTTTTGCGGACGTGGCTCAGCACGGTCGCGGTTGTAGCAACGGTGGTGAGCCCCGCGCCGGCAGCGATGGACGCGCCAGTGGCGCTTGTCACATTGGTGTAGTTACCTAAAATAAGTTGCATTTTCGAGGAAGGTTCCAACGGCTTTATCCACAGTCCCAGCATGCCAAACCCAAAAAGATACACAAAGAGCCCCAAGAAAATAATAATTGAAGGTTTGCTCGATAGTAGGCGTGGAATAGTGCTCAGAAGCTTGTTTATAAATTGCATACCATCATAGTAGCACGGAGCTTTCGGCGGTAGAGGAGAAAGGCGCTCGCTCGATTGCAGTCGCGGTTTATGCCCTATTCGTCGTATAATAGGTGTATGTCTGAAAAAACAGAGGTGGATTTACCACCGGCAATCATTGTTATTTTTGGTATTACCGGTGACTTGGCGCAGCGTAAGCTCATGCCGGCGTTGTACCATTTGATGAAAAGCAAGACACTGCACCCCAAGACGCAGATTGTTGGTGTTACGCGGCGGAGCATTGCCGCCGAAGAGGTTGTTGACGTGGTGCGGCTTTGTAGCGACGAGACCGACGGTGTCTGTGATCCAGTGGCTCTTGAGCAGCTGCGCAGCATGCTTACGATACGGCACATGGACTTGTCGGACGGTGGGGCTTACGACGAGCTGCGCATGTATTTGGACGGGCTTGATGCCACGGCAGGCGAGCCGCTCGCACGATTGTTCTATCTCTCAATCCCGCCCAACACGATGTCGCCGATCGTAAAGCTGCTTGGCGAGCATGGACTGAGCGGCAGTAGCTCGCGCCTGCTCGTAGAAAAGCCGTTTGGCTATGATCTGGCCTCTGCGCAGGAGCTTATTGCTGAAACGAGCCAGCATTTCCAAGAATCGCAGCTGTTTCGTATTGACCACTATCTCGCCAAAGAAACAGTGCAGAATATCTTGACCTTTCGTTTTCATAACCCTATCTTTGAGTCGTTATGGAATGCGCAACACGTTTGCCGCATTGAAGTAGAAGCAAGCGAAACGATTGGCATCGAAGGCCGCACGGTTTTTTACGAACAGACCGGTGCACTGCGTGATCTGGTGCAGAGTCATCTCTTGCAACTGCTGGCCGTGGTCACCATGGAGCGGCCATCTGACATGAGTGCGGACGCTGTCCACGCTGCCCGGCTGCAGCTGCTGGAGGGCATTACGCCACTAAGCGCCGAAGAAGTCGCCGCACGCACAGTCCGTGGCCAATACGACGGCTATCGGGCGGAGGCCCAAAATCCCCGATCATTCACCGAGACATTTGCAGCGCTTCGGCTCGACATTACAAATGACCGCTGGCGCGGCGTGCCCATCATCATAAAAACAGGGAAAGCACTCAAGCAAAAACAAACCTGCGTCAGGCTCTTTTTCAAGAGTGCGGAGGATAGTGAGACGCTCGACAACTGCCTGGTGTTTGCCATTCAGCCCTCCGAAGGCATCCAAATTAATTTGCAGGTGAAACGGCCGGGGTTTGGCAGCGAGCGCGAAACTGCTGTCATGGATTTTGACTATGACCGTCATTTTAATGCGCACGGCCACCGTCCCGACGCCTATGAGCGGGTCCTCGTTGACGCCATTTGCGGCGACCGGACGCTGTTTGCCACGAGCGACGAAGTGCTTGCGTCATGGCGTATTCTGGATGCGGTCGTTGCCGCGTGGAGTGCTGATGCGGGTGACCTTGCGCTGTACCAGCCTGGTTCTGATGGCCCGGCATTGCCCGCAAGCTTTACGATCTAGGCATACCCCTCTTGGCGTAACTCCTATAATTTGCTACCCTTAAAGCAAGCACATAGGCGCCCGTAGCTCAGCGGATTAGAGTACTTGGCTTCGAACCAAGGGGTCGCAAGTTCGAATCTTGCCGGGCGCACCAGCTATACCATTGACTTTAGTAAGATACCTGTTATTGTACGGTATATGAGTGAGCACGCTACACCCGTCCCGTCTGTGCTGCTTACACCGGACGCTTTTCAACGAGCGCAGGACGTCGGCATCCAAAATATACTCTATAGCCCAGAGGGCATGCGGGATATTCTTGCTGTCACACAGTCTGAGGACGTTGAACACCTCCCTCCTGTGGTAACTATTGTGCGCGAATACCGGGGTGGGAGAGATCTGGCGGCCTGGGACCAAACGTTTGCAAAAGCGCCCGACGACTTTTTGTATATACCAGCGCAAGGGTTGCCTGTAGAAGACAGGCCAATGCGCACCATCTCAGCCGGCAGTTTGCGCAGGCAAGGTGGAGCGATCGTCGACCTTACCATCAAGGAATGGGGCGATAGTGATAAGCTTCCGGAGGAGCTTGCGTATCAGCTTGCATACCAAATCGAGGAATTAAAAGTCTTAAACAAAGGCCCAGGCGTGGGGCAAGGACTGGCATATGCTGTGGATGCGCTGAGCACGCTTGGCAAATGGGGCTTGGGCGTGCGAGGGGTCACTTCCGCGCGTTATCAGCGTCAGACAGACGCTCGATCTACGCGGCCCTACATAGTTTCCTATCATCCTGATAAATTCATTCCAAACAAGATATACTAGAAGCGTGCATATCGCTACCTTTGCCGCGGCTCGTAATGCGCTCACGCCGTACATGGCGCGGGTATCGGCGCCTGGTTCTTACACGCTTGAGCGCCAAATACGCCTGATGGACTATCTGGGCAATCCGCAGGATACCTTCAGGGTTATTCATGTGGCTGGAACGTCGGGCAAGACCTCAACCTCGTACTATGCTGCAGCGCTCTTGCAAGCCGCCGGGTTTAAAGTGGGGCTTACCGTATCGCCGCACGTCGATGAGGTCAACGAGCGCGTGCAGATCAATCTGGTGCCGCTCCCCGAGCGCGAATTTTGCGCCGATCTTGGTACGTTTATGGATATCGTGGAGCAAAGTGGCGTGCAGCCGAGCTATTTTGAGCTGCTGATTGCGTTTGCATATTGGCAATTTGCGCGCCACGGCGTGGAATATGCCGTTGTCGAAGTTGGTTTGGGCGGGCTGCTGGACAGTACGAACGTTATCACGCGCCCGGACAAAATTTGTGTTATTACTGATCTGGGCATGGATCACATGCGCGTTTTGGGTGACACGCTCGGACAAATCGCCGCTCAAAAAGCCGGCATCATTCAACTGCACAACACCGTTTTTTGCTATGAGCAGAGCAAGGAGGTTATGGCGCCCATTCGGAATCGCTCGGCCCAGAAGCAGGCCGACTTGCATGTGCTCACTCAGTCGCCCACGCCTAGCGACTTACAGTTCTTGCCTCTTTTCCAGCAGCGTAACTTCCAGCTGAGCAAGGCGGCTGTTACGTTCGCCCTTGCCCGTAGCACGCACGCGCCACTCGCCAGAAAAGCTGTTTTGCAGGCAGCGCACACCACGATTCCGGCGCGAATGGAGACGTTTGAGATCAAAGGCAAGACGATTATTGTAGACGGCTCGCACAATGCCCAGAAAATGCATGCACTGGTAGCGAGCATCATGCAACGCTATCCCGGCCAAGACGCCGCCGTGTTGTTGAGCTTTGCGGCACATGGTGCATATCGTCTGGAAACGGCGACCGCCGAGCTTGCGCCACTCGTGCGCCACGCTATTGTCACCACTTTCCGTGGTGCACAAGATATGCCCAATCAGTCAGTGCCGCCTGAGGCGGTACGAGAGGCCTGCAATCAGGCCGGCATCACCGCTGTTGACATTTTGCCTGGGGCCAGCAAAGCGTGGGAAGCGCTGCTTGCCCGTCCCGAATCAATCTTGCTGGTTGCTGGCTCGTTTTATCTGCTCAATCATATTCGCCCGCTTATCTTTGCTACTCAGAAGTAGTAGTCTGATCTGCCAAACCTGGTTGGCAGATTCCAATATGTAAGAATGAGTTTGCTACACTAGAACCATGTTTACATTAGCGATTCTAGCAGCGGTGGGATGTGCGCTGTGCAATGGCGTGGCGGCAATCTTGCAAAAAGTTGGCGCGGACAGCCAAAAGAAGGTTGACTCGCTGAACGCCGGCCTCCTGCTCAAGCTGACTCGCAACGCGCCGTATGTTGGCGGCCTAACACTTGACCTGCTTGGCTGGAGCTTGACGGTCTTTGCAGTCCGTTTTATTCCCTTGTTTTTGGCTGAAGCAGTGATTGCCTCGAGCGTCGCAGTGACGGCGCTCCTGGATCGCCTTGTACTCCGTCACCGTTTACCACGTAATACCTGGGCGTCACTAGCTGTATTATTATTGGGTCTTGGGCTGCTTGGAGCAAGCGCTACACAGCAAACAGCGGTAGTCGTGCGTGGGGCGGTAGAGTGGGCTATTATCTTGGCGCCAGTCGGCTGCTTGGCGGTGGGGGCGCTGCTGGCGCGTAGCCATAGTCGGGCGTCGGCCTTTATCCTCGCATTTTTAAGTGGTGTGGCATTTGGCGGTACCTCCGTTGTGGGGCGAGTGCTACCCATTACTGCGCAGTGGTGGCACCTGCTGGTCCATCCGCTGTTCTGGTCACTGGTTGTCTATGGCGTTACGGGCGTCTGGCTGTTTACGATTGCCCTGCAACGAGGTCTGGCAACCACCATTAATGCCTCGATGACCGCGGCGCAGACGCTTGTTCCCGCCACGGTCGGTCTTATTTTTCTGAGTGATGACATCAGGGGTGATCTATGGATTTTTCTGGTTGCCGGATTGGTTAGCACGCTCATAGGGGTTTTTGGCGTGGCGCGGTCTTCCTCGGTAAAGTCGGCTCAAAAGTCCATCGCATAAAGCGCTTAGGATGCTAGGCGCTAAACGCGAGTGCCAAAGCGGCCAAGCACAGTCCGATATCCCGGAAGGTAATGTCAAGCGCATGTGGATTGCCCACCGTAATTCCGGCAAGCATCAGCGCTGCAATAAGAGCGGCGTATTGCAGCCATCGTCCTGACAGCAACCAAGCGGCCAAAAAGAGCTGGAAGATCGACAGTAGTTTGAGCGCACTCCCAGCTGACATCACATGCGTGACGACATTCGGCACAAATCCAATCCAGTTATTCGGCGCACGCAATCCCTCGATTGCCGCGTACGCAAAGACAAAGGCCAGCCCGGCTTGCAGGAGCCAGCGAGCTGTTTTGGGCGAAGTAGGAATGATCGTATCAATCATGGCCATCTTCTTTATAATTGATACTCCTTATTGTATATTATTCACTATAGCACAAGCATATTGTGGGCGAGCTTGTAATAACAGGGAGGGATATTCTATGACAATGACAATTACGACGCAAGGCCACGGACTTGGCTGGTTGCCAGACCTGCCAGACCAACGAGACCGTGTTTTTGAGCCAGAAGTAACGTTGGGTGCCTTGGCCGCCGCCCCGCTACCTAAGAAAGTCGATTTACGCAAAGAATGTCCCGGCGTGTACGATCAAGGCCATCTTGGTAGCTGTACGGCGAATGCGCTTGCCGCAGCATTTGACTTCGATCGGCATAAAGAAGGCCGTGCATTTATGACGCCGAGTCGCCTATTTATCTACTGGAATGAGCGCGACATGGAGGGGACCGTCGCCAGTGATGCCGGTGCACGCATACGTGACGGGGTGAAAGTACTCAGAAAGATCGGCACACCGCCAGAAGCTGATTGGGCATACAACATCACTGCATTCAAAGATAAGCCGACTGCCGAGTGCTTTACCATTGCAGAGAAAAATCAGGCGCTTACCTACCTACGCATCCAGCGGCCAGCAGCGGCAAAAGCCTATGACATGCAAGCCTGCCTGACCTCTGGCTATCCATTCGTTGCCGGTATCGGGATCTATGAGAGTTTCGAGAATCCGGACGTGGCCAAAACCGGCATTGTGCCTATGCCTGCTAAGAACGAAAAGCTGCTCGGTGGCCACGCCATCCTTATTGTCGGCTATGACGAAACGAACATGCGGTTTATCGTGCGCAACTCTTGGGGCACGAGCTGGGGTGACAACGGCCACTTCTATCTGCCGTTTGACTACCTAACAAACGAGCATTTGGCCTCCGACATGTGGGTCATTAAAACGGTGGAAGTGTAGTAGCGTTGTCCATGGAATGTGCTGTCAAGACAACAAATCTCACCAAACGCTACGGTTCGTTCACGGCGCTTGACTCGCTTGACCTAGAAGTTAAGAAGGGTGAGATTTTGGGCTACCTTGGGCCGAACGGCGCAGGCAAAACCACGACCATTCGCTCGATATTGGGATTGATCCACCCAACAGCGGGGCAAGTCGAAATCTTTGGCATCGATGCCCAGAAAAACAAGGTGGAAGCGCACAAGCGCCTGGCGTATGTGCCTGGTGAGGCAGCGTTTTGGCCGTCGCTCACTGGCATGGAAACGCTTCACTTGCTGGGCAAAGTCCATGGCAAAACGGACCTTGCGTACCAAAAAGAACTTATCGCACGGTTCCAGTTTGATCCGAGTAAGAAAGTCCGCACCTATTCCAAAGGCAATCGCCAAAAGGTCAATCTTATTGCGGCACTCTCTACGCGGGCTGATTTACTGATTATGGACGAGCCGACGAGTGGTCTTGATCCGCTCATGGAGCAGGCCTTTAAGCAAAGCGTGTTGGAAGCCAAGGCCAACGGCCAAACTGTTTTCCTGTCATCGCATGTGCTGGAAGAGGTCGAGGCGTTATGCGACCGGCTTGCGATTTTGCGTGCTGGCAAGCTTGTGGAGCTCGGCACTTTGGCAGAAATGCGTCACCTGTCTGCGGTTTCGGTGGAAGCGACTTTTGATACGGCGCCCCCAGATGTACGCCAGGTTTCTGGGGTGCGTAATGTAGCGGTGACCGGACGGCAATTGACTTGTCAAATCCAAGGGCCGATTGAGCCGCTGTTGCAGGTACTGGTGGCGGCACATCCCAAGACCTTACTCAGTCGTGAGCCGTCTCTCGAAGAACTCTTTCTGTCTTTGTACGGCGATACAGACGTACGTCGAGAGAAAAGCGTGTCATGAGTACCAATGCTATGAATGCTAAAGCTACCTTTGCGCTCAAACAGTTCCGCGCTCCTAAGACGGTGATTGCCCGATTTGTCACCCGGCGGACAGTGCGCAGCGCAACCTTTTGGGCGCTGCTGTTTGGGGCCTTCGTGGCGTCCAAGTCGGCCGGCTACGCCAGCGCCTACCCCACAATCAAAGATCGCCTGGAGCTGGCCACGAGCTTTGGCAATAATATCGGCCTCGGCGCGCTGTTTGGCGTACCGCACCGTATCGAGACTGTCGCTGGCTTTACTGTCTGGAACACACTGTCGGTAATGATGCTCGTTGGTGCTATTTGGGCATTTCTGCTTGCCACCAAAACCTTTCGGGGCGAAGAAGATGCTGGCCGCCTCGAGATGTTGCTGGCCGGGCAAACAACCCCCAGGCGCGCTGCCGCAAACACACTCGCAGGACTAGGGATGAGTCTGGGCGTGTTGTACGCTGTCACTGCCGCTGCATTCATTCTGGTGGGCAAGCTCCATACTATTCATTTTGGCACTCAGGCTGCGCTCTTCTTTGCGCTTGCCGGTGTGTCTGGCGCCGCACTTTTTACCGCAGTCGGCGCGTGTGTCAGCCAATTAATGCCCACGCGCAGCCGGGCCGCCAGCGTGAGCGCTGGGATATTCGGCGTGAGCTTTTTGTTACGCGCGATGGCCAGCACTACAGGTGCGCATTGGTTGCTCAATTGCAGCCCGCTCGGCTGGATAGACAAACTTCAGCCACTTTATAGCAGTAAGCCATTTTGGCTGGTACCCATCGTTTGCCTCACGCTAGTTTTGGGCGTGCTGACGATCTTTTTGGCTGGCCGCCGCGACCTTGGCGCCGGTGTCATCGCCGACAAAGACAGTGCCAAGTCGCGTGTAGCGTTCCTGAATACGCCTTTTGCTGCGGCATTTCGCTTGTCGCGTGCGGCGTCAATCAGCTGGGTAGTTACCATTGTTGCCTTCGCATCATTCTTTGGCTTGCTCACCAAATCCGCAACCCAAGTCTTTAGCCAGTCCAGCGGTTTGCAGGAGCGTATCAGCGGCGTCGTTAACTCTTCACAGGCCTTTACGGCAAAAACCTTTTTGGGTGTAATCTTCTTTTTACTTATGCCGCTGCTTATGGCCTATGCGGCAAGCGCAGCCGGTCACGTCCGTGAGGACGAAGCCGAGGGCTATCTGGACAACTTTCTCGTGCGCCCCGTCAGTCGTCAGCAATGGCTATGGGGAAGAATCGCACTCATCACAACAATAATTATCGCGGCCGCATTGCTGTGTGGCGTGGGCGTGTGGGCCGGCATGCATAACCAGCAGAGCGGCGTGTCATTTTCTACGCTCGTTACGGCTGGGGCCAATATCATCGCCCCGGCGGTGTTTACGCTCGGGGTGGGCGTGTTTGCCATTGGCGTGTTGCCGCGCCTGACGACGATCCTGGCGTATAGCGTTATTGCGTGGTCCTTTTTGATAGAGATTGTGAGCTCTGGCTTGCATCTTGATCACTGGATCTTGGATTCATCGGTGCTGCACCACGTGGCGCTGGCACCTGCCAGTAACCCTAACTGGCAATCAACCGGGGTGTTGCTGGCGATTGGCGCAGCGCTCTTAGGATTGGGTGCTGCTGCTTTCAACGCCCGTGATCTTCAGGGGGAATAACGGAGCATCATGTTGCGCGGCTGCTCTTGACGGGAGTATGATGCGCCGGGGCTGCCCGGCCAAAGCGCATGACGTCTAAGATGTGCTACGCGAAAAACGCGGTTCCCCTATCTGGGATGCTAATAGTAACGTTCTTTCAGCAAAAACCGGACAAAGCTCCTTTACGGGGAAGTTTGCTATTTTGGGCGAGATTAATCTAATAGATCTGCTCGCGCTTTTCATTCAAAAAGCGCACCCACTGCCGAATAAGGCGGAGGATGGTTTTGAGCGGTAGCTCGATCAACATATCTAATACCATGCCCACGATATTAGTTCTCGCGTATTTGCTGGACATCCACTGGCCCACGAGAATAAACGGCAGATAGAAAAAGTCTTGCAGCGCACGCAGTAATCCCGCTTCTTTGACCACAAGCTCCAGCTCGCGTACAATTTGCGACAATCTGAATCCCAAAAAACTGGCGGTCGACAAGAAGACGAAGAAGATAACACCTTGCACGACGCTAAAATGGAGCAGTGACAATACAAAAACAATAATCGCGAACGGCACGGCGAAGAGCGCACTGTACAAGGTCTTTGCTATAGCCGAGAGCGGCTGGCGCCGAAGCCGAGTTGACAAGCGGAATGCAGGCTCAGCAGTAAAGAGCGCTTTGTCGATATATTCGCTGAGGGCGCGCGCGTTGTTATCGCTCGGCAAACTAATGCTCAGTTTCAAGCTCGCCATATATAGCGGTGGAAATAAGAGGTTAATGCCAAGCGGTAGGAGCGCAACAGCACCTGCGGTGAATAAATCATATGGCACTTCCACACCTATGCCAATGAGCGCTTTCGTGATAAGTAAAAAGACAATGCTTTTTATCAGGCCTTTGCGCAGGCGTTTGCCCACTGCTCTGTACTCCGCGAATGTCTGCTCGCGGTATGCGGCCAGGAACTGCTCGCGGCTGGCCAGCAACTCAGCAGCATCAGATCGTTTTTCGATTATCTCTTTGAGAATTCGTAGCGGGGCGCCATACCTGCTGACGGTGCGTTGCAACGTGCGGGTGAGCGCTGAATTGTAGAGTTCGGTAATGGTGTGGTTGAACTGGGCGAAGGCAACGATGTCGTCGGGCGTCTGATTGTACATTCGCAACAGGTCATGCCGCACGGTAGCAATATCGGACTTGAGCAGGGCCCGGTGCACGGCAACATACAGTGAAATGGCATACTGCGGATCTTGTTGCTCGCGCTGGAGTAGTGGCTGATCCGCAAACAAAGCCGTGTAGTGCTGGTATGCAAAATATGCGAATACCGTGATTTCGCCATGAGGGTTGAGAAGGTTTTCGGTTTCGACCGACATGATGTCAAAGATCCATTCCGAGGCCTCTTCGACGGACACGGGCGTATCACGTAGCTGCCAGTACACCCCAACGTACTGATTGACTAGCGCTTGGATTGTCGCAGCAGTTGTGATACTTACGGTGCCGTTGGTAAGATATCCAGCCTGTGTCAGCTCAATAACTGCCTCTTCGCCGATATTGCCCAATGCGTGTTTGGTGTACAGCGAGATGTTGCGTTTGTAGAACCTGCGGCTTGCGCGCTGCAACAGCAAATGCTCCTCGGTGTATTCGGCGGCATTGCGTAGCTGTTCGTAGGCGTTAGAGATAGCATAGCCAATATCAGGAATCTTAATGGCGGATCCATCAGCTGGTGTGGCTGGATGGTTTTGCACTGCCCGCAAGCGGGCAGCTAACTCTACAGCCGGGAACACCGGCGGGCGAGATGGTGACATGACAACTTATATTATCGCACAGTATCTTCAGTTGTCGGCGTAACGGGGTGGGGAGCTGTTGTAATTTTTGGGATCTGTCAGAGGGCCGAAGCGACCCTTACAAAGCGCACCAGCTTTTTTCCATCCTGCTCAATAGTGGCAAGCCAGTCGGATAATGGACGGATAAAGGTGATATGGGCACCGTATTCCGCTTGGTATACGACTGCCGGCTCGTTGGTAGCTTCCAAGAGTGCGATGTGACGCACCGTGTAGTACAACCCTTTGTAGTGCATGTACCGCGCGCCGATTGTCACTTGTGACTCGGTATCAGAAAGTAATTTTGCGAGCTCCGCTTGCGATTTCCGTTCGTCCATGTTATCTCTCCCGTTATGAAATGATCCGTTTGTGCATAAACGTAAGCAGCCACGTGTAGCGTTCGGCGCAAAAAGCTATGTCGAGTACTAATAGCAATGGAAAGAGAACAAATTTTTCGCCGATCTTGCCAGTTGTGATGCGCAAACTCTTTAGTGGCGGGAATCCAAACTTGAAGGGCAGTGGGAGCAACCACGGCACGCCTTCCTTCGTAAGTGTGTCCATAATCAGGTGCGAAAGCATGCCGATCATAAATGCCCACCAGACGTAGCCGATATTGACGTGGGGCATAATAGGGTGTAAAAACACCAGCAAAAGATGCGCAAGCTCACCAAATAATGCCAGGCCAAGCACTGAATGAGTGAGAAAACGGTGACCACCGAGCAGTTTATCAAAACCTTTGCCTACGAATTTGCCAACGGGCAAGTTGCGCCAGAGCGGTGCCGTAGGCTGGTCGATATCCGGTGCAATACCGCCCAGCTGGTTGGCCAAAACCGCAACAAGGACGGTTGCTAAGGTCATCATGTGCGGCGGATGTGCAAACACGACCGCGCCGAGCGCCGTAATCGCCGCTACATCGTGTGTTCGTCCGGTCATCGCATGTTGTCTCGTTGCAGCATAAGCTCGATCATACCACTAAACGGGCAAGAACTACATCGTCCGCGAGCAAACGTTCTTGCGGCTACTCCCATTACTTGGTGATGTAGCCACCGATGATTGCTAAAATAACACCGAGCGCCGCACACACCTGGCCAATAATCCAGAATCGCATAGTCACTTTGGTTTTGGGCCAGCCGCCTGCCTCAAGGTGGTGATGCAGTGGTGCGGCAGTAAAGATCTTACGGTGAAAGACTTTCTTGGAAAATATTTGCAATAGACTAGAGCCAGCTTCTGCAACAAAGACGATGCCAATAAGTGGCAATAGAAAGATCGTGTCGGTCAACATCGATACAACGCCGAGCGCCGTCCCGAGCGCAAATGAGCCAACATCTCCCATAAAAAAGCGGGCCGGGGGGATATTGAACCACACATACGACAGGAGTGCTCCAACGACGGTCATGCAGAAGCCAGCAATACCGTACTTGCCCTGCAGGGCAGCAATGATGCTAAAGGCACTAAACGCACTGATAAGCAGCCCGCCGGCTAATCCGTCCATGCCGTCGCTGATGTTAACGGCGTTACTTGTGCTTACCACCACGAGCATAAAGAGGGGAATGAGCAGCCAACCGACCACAATATTGCCGGCAAACGGAATGTGTACGGTGGTATAGCCAAGTTTGTAATAGAAAAACCAGGCGCTGAATGCGGCCACGACGGTCATCATGCCGAATTTAATAGGAGCGCGTAATCCTGCGACATTACCACCTTTGCCTCTGATGTTTATGATATCGTCGATAAGCCCCACAACGCCGCCGCCGAGCAACGCCGCGAGCGGCAGCCACGTCTGGTGGCGATTGAGATTTGCTACCACGGTCACAAAGGCAACGGCCATAAGCGTAATCAATCCGGCCATTAATGGAACAGTACGCTTAATGCGCATACTGCTGATAACCGTCAATGCTTCGCCGGTCGTTGAGTGAGTGCGGTGTCGCTTCCACCACTTGTACTTGTACGCAAAATGCGTATATACCGGCGTTAGTAGCATGGCTACGCAGAACGAGAAGAAACTGAGTAGCAAAATGGTTCTTGTTTTATCGACGAGCATGAGTTTCCTTTACTCTATGATGGTATAACGGATAGCTTTTGTATAGTCTATCATATTTTACTCCTCACCGGACTCTTTGTGCTCTATATGATTATGCGCAAGCAGTCGCCGGCTGCTGTTCCCAGCGTTAGGGGAAATAAAATATGGAGCAAGATGCACATCTAGCATACAGAAGTGAGCATATTTCGTTTTTGGCGGAAAAGTGTACTACAATGGTACCGCTAGAAAGATAAGGAACTATGGTGAAAAAACCTCAAGACTCAGAACGCCCTACCCTGATTTTAATACGTGGGCTGCCAGGCAGCGGAAAATCCTATATTGCAAAGGCGCTCCAAAAAGCGCTTGGCGAAGACAGCGTTGTGATGCTCGACCCCGATGCAACAGATTACAACAGCAAAGCCTATGCCGCCCACACTAAAGCATTGACCGAAGAGGGCGTTGATCCCAAACTCCACGCCTACCGCTTTTTGCGTGCACAGGCACACAATGGCATCGCTGCTCACAAAATTATTATCTGGAATCAGCCCTTTACGAACCTCGAGATTTTTAACAAAATGATTGCCAACCTCGAAGGATATGCCGCAGAACACCATACCTCTCTGCCGATCCTCGTAGCCGAAGTTGAGGTCGACCACCGCGTTGCAAAAGAGAGGATCACTAGGCGAAAGCAAGAAGGCGGACATGGACCCTCGGACAACACCTTTACGCGTTTTACGAACGACTACTTCAGTTTTCGCGAGCACGGGTACACTACCGTGGCCTTACGCGGTGACGACGACGTTGCCATGTCGGTAGCAGCTGTTGTGCAGGCTTTGGATCAGCTGTAAAAGAAAGACGCCTGTTGGCATGAGCAGGTAAACGTAAACTAGGAATTTATTTGTGCGGGCGCCAAAAGTACGCCATTTTTGGACACGGCGGGTTCGGTGCGCATATTACGGTTCCAGCAGCAGGGCCTTCGTTTTCCGCTCTCGAGCTTTGAACAGGCGACTTTGATTCGTCGCGCGCGTGTCTCTTGGCTGCCCGTGGAGTGTATCCAGCGAATCCATTCCCAGCGCGACATAGGCGTAACACGCTCCCATAACGCTCGCGCCTCCGGAGCGGCGTTGAGCGCACGCTGTATGTCTGCCGGCACGTCTGGTTCTGGCCAGTGCTCAGTAGGCGTTATTTCTAGCGTTGCAGTCTCGCCCGCGGCAAGATTGGTTGTTCTGAGCATGGCCGCGTTGAGCGAAAACCAATGACTCCAATTGCCGTCTGGCTCGAGTGGGATTGCTTGAAAGTGGTGGCCATTCAGGGTGCCTGTAACCATCACTTGACCGCGCGAAGGGAGTTTGGTACTTGCGCTTTTTGGCAACCAGAAAATGGTCCACGAGCCAATCTTAAACAGTTTAGACTTGCATCGGATGGTGGCCGGGGAGTCCGTTGCTACTTTGCTCATAAGTATATTTAACCACACTGCTGGAATCTTAGGCCGCGGATTGCAGGCTCATCCAGCTTGCAAACAGCATATGCTCGCGTCGTTACGCGTTTGCCGCAGCCAGGATTTTGGCGAGCGTGTGCCAGAAGTGTGTCGTATTATCGGGTGGAATAATGCCCTTGGCAAACCTGCCAGAGGGCGGCCTGCCATTCACGATATGCCACACCACAAATGCCTCATATGGGTTGCGGGCGACAAGGTCCATATCGGCTTTGGACGACTGCTGCGGCAGCGCCGCCTGTGTATCGAGTGGCTCATTGGTAAAAATAACGGCAAAGCGCTTATCGGCGGTCAGTGGAATATTTTGAAAAGGATCTTGGGAGAGTATTGTTTCGATTTCGGGAGGGGTGCGCAAAAAGGTATGTACCTCATAACCCAGCGCCTTGTAGAGGTGTTGTCCGATATCTTTCTGTATGCTCTGCCGGTCCGTACGGTCAGTATCAAAGAATATATTGCCGCTATTGATATACGAGCGGACGTTACGAAGTCCGAGCTCCGTAAACAGTTCGCGCAACCGCTCCATTTTAACCGTATGGCCACCTACATTTATACCGCGCAGTAATGCAATATACCTGATCATCATGCTGATTATAGCAAAAAGGCTCTGTAGTCCCCTCCTTACGCGCTTTCTATGCTATGTATGCCGACCACACACCGATGTCGCCGCTTTTGGCCGTCACTAGTGGTGTCCAGGTGAGGCCTGTGGTATCGGAAACGGTTGGTATGCCGCCCGGGCAAACTGCCAGTACGACAAGCAACGTACCGTGGCTGATATTCGCGGTGATAGTATCTGTGGCTTGTTGTTGGTTGACATTGGTACCGCTGACAAGATAGCTGAGCGTGCCGTTTGCTAGAATCTCAGCCGCCGCTACGCCGTTAAACTGTCCTTGTTCGGCTGTCGCTCCGACAGTGGCGGGTGTACCAGAAGTCGTTTTGGATGACATCACAAAGGTTTGGTAACTGCAACCGCCGTCGCCACTGCCGGCGGAAAGCACGGTAATATTTGAGGTTGGCGTAGGGTCGGTGCTGCCGGGGAAGATTTGGTTCACGCCAACGATGTAGCTGCCGGTAGCCGACGGCGTAATAGTGGTCGTCAGACCTTGGCCAGCAGAGCCGCCGTCGGTCGAACCGGTCTGGCCGTTTTGCACGGAAGCGGCGTTAGTAAATGCCAGCACGCTCATGGCCGCGACTTGGCCGCTGCCCACCGAGACCGTTACCGTAGTAGTGGGCGGCAGTGCTGCTCCGTAGCCAGTCACAGCAGACAAAAATATCCACTGGCCAAGACTTGCGTTATAACAAAAGCTGACCCTGCTCATGCTAGAAGCCGTAGTTGGCAGTGAAGGCTGCCCAGCAGTGCCAAAAGTAAACACGCTTGCCCAAGCGAACGTTCGACTGCCGGTGCCGTCTTGGCTAATTTCATAACTAATAGTATGGCCGTCGATGGGGTTGAGCGGCACTGTAACTGTCCATCCGGATGCAGCAAGTGTTACGCGGAATACACTACCCAGTGAGGCGTCAGCGGTAACGTTACCCCCTGACTGAGTTACTGCAACGGTCCCCTCGATAGGGCTGAACATATAACCTGTGCCGGATAGGTTGTAGGGGCCGCTCGTGCCTGCAACGGTGTTACCAGTAATAGTTGTCCCGGTGCAGGTACCAGATGTCTGGATGCCGTACGCCTGTTCGCCCGGCCCTGGTCCTGCCGAACCCCCATTACCAGCCACGCCCACATTATTCGCAGCGCAGCAGTAGGTAGCATCGGTAATATTGACCGCCACGCCGCTCGTGCTACCAGTCGCATTGCTGTCGCATTCGCATCCGCTGACGTTGGTATATTGGCAGCCGTTCAGGTTAAAGCCATGATTGGAGGACTGCTGGGCTTGGCAGGCCTCGATGGTGTTATTTCTGCCGGTTAGTTCAAAGCCGTTCTTGGTAGTGTCCCAGATATGAGTTGCGGTACTGTAGCCGGCCCAGAATGATTTGCAGCTGGTTACCATGTTGTTCCAACCGGCTACAATAAATCCGTGCCCGCCGCTTGGCCCGCTATTGCAGTGGCTAATAAACGAGTCGGTGCAGCCGCCCTCAAAATAGAACCCGACCCCGGTCGCCTGATACTGACTGCATCCGGTAATTACAAGTGCTCGCGTGTTAGCGCCAAAGTGAAAAGCGTCACCGCCAGAGTTAAAACTAAACACGTTAAGTACTCGATGCATACAGTCAAAGGGGTCACCGCCGGCCCAGCCAGTATTGTCGAGCAAAATATGGCCAGCGGTTGCACCACCATACGGCGTGCTGAGTGCCAGATCGCGGATGGTCACCTGGCGACTGGTGCTGGGATGCGTAACGGCGATGAGATAGCCGGTGGTCCCGGCCTTTGCTTGCAAAATGGTTGCCCAGCCAGCGCCGCACAGCGTCACGTTGGTGTCCAGCGTGATATTTGAGATAACATACGTCGCGGCAGGTAGATAAACCACGCCACCGCCTGTAGTTGCCGCAGCATCCAGGGCAGCTTGGATGGCTGTGGTGTCGTCGGTACTGCCGTCACCGATAGCGCCATATTTTTTCGCGTTGAACCAGTCAGTGAGCCCATTAGCATTGGGTTGGAGTGCGGTTCCCGCGGCCGTCAAAGCTGTTTGTACCGAGGAGACTAAGTCGGAAGCTGGAATGCCGCCCGCTGGTTTCGTGTATTTGGCTGTGCTGGCGGCGATGGCTGCCTGAGTAGCATTGTCCAAGTCTGCCGCCGGAATACCAGAACCCGGCTTGCTATATGCCCCAGCGCTCGCTACGGCACTTGATTGCAGTGATCCATCGCCGTTGTGGGCAACCTGCAAGAAGGAATTGAGGACCTGCCCCCAGTCGCCGTCATCACCGCCAACAGTGGGCAAGCGCGCCGTCATGCGTTCCGCCCTTTGATGGCGTCAGTATTGGGGGCTAGATATACCATTCCCTGGGCACTCTCCTCGCAGGTATTATGTTTTCTCAGACCCACCAATATAGGCTTAGAATACATTCCAGCGTGGCCACTGCGACGCCGATGCATTACCAAGACCTCTTCCAGGAGCAAATTATAACAAAGAAATGAGCTTATGTTTAGTGTATGGCTGTTTGCTATGAGGCTAAATGTAGTAGAAAATGCTCGAGGATCCGGCCATACTGATGCAGTGACGACAATGTGACCTGCTCGCCATCAGCGTGAATACCGCTGCCAGCTGACCGTTATGCATGCATATTCCCTATATTGAGGTAGGTTAGTGGTGGCTGTCATCACCGCGCAGATAATTACTTAACTTGCGGAAGGCCTGTGTTCTCATGCTAAACTCTGGCTTAAAATCGTCGCCCATTTCGGCGAATGTTTCGCTTAAGCCTTCTGGTTGGAAGATCTCATCCCAGCCAAAACCTTCGTTGCCGTACGGCTTGACAATCTTGCCAGGTATTTCACCGGCAAAGAACTGAACAGATACGCCGCCGTCGAAGCCGATGACGGTTCGGGCTACGGCGCGGGTATTATGTATACGCTGACACAGTTCGTAAATGCCGGCGTTGCCGACTGCCTGCAGCATCCACTTGATGAGCGGGCCAGGGAAGCCGTTGAGGCCATCGAGATACAGTGATGTGTCTTCGACAATGAGCGGGCCGGCGTGGAGTTTCTGGGCGACCGCAAGTTTTTTGCTGATGACCAGTTGTGGGTCAAGCGTTTGCTCCTCGGGTAAATCTATTTCTACGCGTTCAAGCTCCGGAAGCAGCATCCTTGCTTCTCGGAATTTGTCGTGATTGCCGGTGACGAAATAGATGGTTTGCATGGTATTCATATCTTATTCCGCCGATCGTCTATTTTCTAGTGCGCTTAATCTCAGTTGCAGTAAGGCCTCGGCCTTCGTACGCCAGTCTTTGCTGCTGCTCAGCTCATCGTCATATGATTTGCGTGAGTGAGGGAAGTATCGATGGCGAAGCGTGTTTACATCTAGCGTGCAGCATGCAAGCTCAGTGCCATCGTGCAGCAAGGATATTGCAATATGGTCGAGTGCCGCCTCTCTGCTATCCCAAATCTTGCATTTGTCGTACTTGCCCGTAATCTGTACTGATAGGCCGGGGGATATCTCTGTGTCATTTTGCGCGGTTATTGTGTGGCTGGCGTTTTCCTCGGTCTGTACAGTTGCAGGCCGGAGTGTATCAGCAGGCAAGAGGGCTGCCAGCCTATTCGCGAGACGTCGTGTTTGGATGGCTTCAACCCAGCGACTCGTTCCTTGCCACACCCAATTCCAATTTGTCGGTATTGTTGTATCCACTGAGACTTCACCTAATGCAGGTAGCTGGCCCTCATGCTCAATATAGAGTGGCTGCCGCGCTTCAGGATGGATTATCCATGTGGTGCCGTCCGGGGTGTATCCGTATCGTTCGCTATATGTAACTTGGTGGCTGACGAGGTATACGCCTGCCTGCTTGGCCAGGAGTACGCGATGTCGCTTTTCATAGCTACCGCCCATATCAAGGTCAACCTCTTCGCTGTAGCTAACAGTTGCAACCTCAGGATCCTGCAAGCCCACATTGTGTAACATTTCGCATATGGTTTCTTTGCCCGCGCGGTCCCATGTTTGCTCAGGTGCTGCTGTGCAATTTTCTTCTGCTGTCTTAGGGCGGTACGCGTCAAGCCTTTGAATCACTTCTTGTGCTGAGGGTAGAGTAATTTCGATATCGGGGCGTTGTAGTCCATTCATGGCTATTTTCCTTACTTTCTGCACAAGGAGAATAGCTCGCATGCCAGCTATCACAAATGTAAATAAGTCAACACATACCTCTGTTGTGTAAACGACTCGAGATCTTCTAAGGAGTTAATGTTGTAAGAAAAGGTATAGAGATCTTCAGCGATTTGGGCGTAATCTTTACGCATAGGGCCATCCAACCGGGTCGGAGTAATGATTGTGAGAAATGAGGCCTATGCTGTACTGTAGAGATAGAATCGAGGTCGAGGTGTTATGTCTGAGGTTGCAGTAGGGCGAAGCTATGGTGCTGGTTTGCCGCGTAACATTGTGACGATTGGCGGTGGCACGGGTAATTCTATGGCAGTACGGGCCTTTTCCGAAGATCCATTTAATGGAGAAGGCGTGACAGCTATCGCTACAACATTTGATGATGGCGGTGGCACGGGAGAGCTGCGAAAAGTGTATGGCGAGCTTCCGGCGGTCGGTGATATGCGTCAGTGCTTTGATGCTATGAGTCGGCTTTCAGAAGGCGCGCGCCGGTCACTGGCTCGCCGTTTTGCGAGTGGTGACTTCTCCGAGCATCTGAATCTTGGAGGTCAGACCCTCGGCAACGTGTTTATTGCCGGTACTATTCAGGCAGAGCTCGAGAACCAAGGTAGTTTTAGCTCTGCTCTTGGAATTGTTGGTGAAGTGTTTCAAGTGAAGGGTGCCGTCGTGCCGCCTTCTGACGACATCCGGACCCTAATATTTGACCTAGCCGATGGCACTCGGATCATAGGAGAGCATCAGGCCGAAGGGACTCATTTACCAAGTCTCGAGGGCGTAGAAATTTCATTTCTTGATGGCCGAGCTGAGACTTGTGCCGATATAGCCGACGCAATTAGACCGGCAGATATCAGTGAGGCGGCCGAGGCAGCGATCAAAGAAGCTGATTTGGTAATTATCGCACCAGGCGATCTCTACACTTCCATAGCACCCAATTTAGTAGTAAGGGGCATGAAGGAAGCGCTTCAGAAGGCTAATGTGGTGATGATGATATCTAATCTGATGAACCGTGAGCACCATACATCTGAGTTCACTACTCATACATATGCCTCAGAAATTACTCGGCTGATCGGCGCCAAAGTTATTGAGCGGACGCTATACAGTACTACCCGGCCAGATAGAGCCGCTCTTATTGCGCAAGCTCGACTGGGTAGCCACCCGGTGCTGCCTGATGTAGAAGCCCTGAAACGTGATGGCTTCGGGCCACGAGGGTTCGACCTTATTTCTCATGAAGACATATCCCTTGACCCTAATGATCGGCTTTCAGAAACACGTTCTCAGATACGTCATGACCCGGCCAAGGTTGCCTCGGCTGTCTTAAACATATACACAAGTAACGACTTTTCACCTGCTCTAATGCGAAAGGAACTAAGCGGGCTGCCTACCAGGCATCACGAGGACGCGTAGTGGCAGAGGTTCCCCTAACCGGTCAATTGGGCAATGAGTTTCAGATTAGTCCCGAGATTTTAGCTCTGGATTTGGATGATACGCTATACCGTACTTCAGAAGCCTTTGCAGCCGTCTCGGCTCTTGCCGCCCGGGAAGGAATCTGCACGCAAGATATCCTTGATAATGCCCGGGTGGCGAAGGAGCAAAACGGCGATACCTTTGATCTGGATGCTTTTTTGGGTGAGCTAGGCGTCCCTCAGGAGGAAGTCAAGGGTCTATATGATCGCTTCGGCGCCGAACAAGATCCAGCTCGTTTTTTGTATCCGGATGCTCTCGACTTGATACAGGCCATCCAACAGGGTTATAGATCGGCTTACATTTTGACGCGAGGAACGATCGAACGCCAGACAGCGAAGCTTCTCTCCGCAGGTTTGTACAACTTTCCGCATGTTATAACTGATAAGCTTATAAAATCGGAGTTGCTGAGGGATGCCAAGGACAAGCACGGCATATACGCTATAGAAGCCCGTGTGGGTATAGATGGTTTAATTCTACAAGCCCGAGGTGGCACGCTCGTGGAAGATCGGCCGAAGGGTCTCTTAGGCCTAGATGGTGCCCAGTGGAACGGAATACTCGTACAACGAGGCCGGCCCGAAGAACTGAGAGAGGCTCAAAGGGGCGCTCCACCTGAAGGCTCAATAGGGTTACGTAGCTTACGGGCGATCACTGAACGAATTAGGAGTGGTTCGCTTGTGGGGGATATGGTGCGCGAGAGGCTGGGCATTCAGGCATTGTGAACGCTGGGCCACGAAGATACACGGATCATAGCAGGTTTAAACGAGTGGTGCGGTTTGAGGGATAATTGCCGAAATGTCAGGCATTGTTTCCGGCAAGTCGGGACTTCAAGGTCTTTGCCGCAAGGGCGTACTTCCAGACTCTTGCTGCGCGCTCCGTCATTACATCGGTCGCGTTTGGTTGTTCGGGTTTGATTCCGTGCACCACATAACGGCTCACAAGGGTGGCAAACGGCGAGTAGCTATCTGGCTGCTCGGGGTCAACTTCCGGAACAACGGCTCCGATGCCGCGCAATCTCATTGTATGCGGGGCGATGTCGTCCATAATACGCCTAAGATGCTCTTCCTGAGCGGCGACCATGACAACCCGGTCCGCTGGGTCTATACCCCGAGCCTCAAATGCTTTTAGCAATGCGTCCTCGCCTCTCCTCAGATCGCCAACTGTCTCAAAGGATCCCTGTTGTTTGACTAAGTTCTCAGACGGGACGCCGCAGCCATTACGCAAATAGCGCCAGTATCCTTCTGCTTCAGGTATGCCGTAAGGGAATTCCTGCCCTGTGACAGGATCGGTCCAAGGGGTGCCATACCGGGCCGCTGGAGTACGATTGGCGCTGCAAACAATTAATCCGCCTTGGGATAGCAGCCCGTTTTCTCTAAAATGATTGGCTACTGCTTCGGCGCGCAGTTTGGTGCCCCCTGCAATATCATTACCGTCAGGAGTTAGGGCGCGGCCGACTAATATGGCGTCAGTGACCATATCTTGCGTGATATTCGGAGCTCCTGCGACCCAATCCACGATCCCGAGTTCTGCGGTAAGCATATATACAAAATAACATAAATATTGTGTAAATGCAAACTGTAACGGGGGTGCTACCGTAATTGACCGCCGCTTTTTGTGATCTAAAAACCCTCTAATGCGTTAATCGCTGATGTAAAACTCATCTTCAGGGATAGAAGTTTCGCCGATAGCCCATGCTTTAGTTGTGCCGCTCTTCTGGAATCCGAGCCGCTCGTAGAAAGCGGCAGCTCTGGTGTTCGCGCTTGCTACCAGAATAGTGCGGTCTCTTGCCGGATTCTCGGCGTCCCTTGTCTCTTCGAGGACAAGCCGCATAAGCTTGGATCCGATGCGTTTGCCCCGTGCTGTCTCGGAAATATATACCGAATGAATAAGTCTGCGATCAATATTGTAGCCTGCCATACCCAACACTCCAGCATCATGACTTACTGTCCAAAATCTCTGGCGGGGGTCCATAAGAACCTCAGGCAGTTGTTCGGCTCTGGTCTCAAAATAAGTCCTCAGGCTATCCTTTGTCGGCTGATCTCCCACTAATTGAGTATATGTTTGTGTTGCATCATGGGAATACAGGCCTGCCATCGCTGCAAGCGTGTCTTGTGCCACTTCACCGGCTACCACTTGTCTGTATACTGCATCATGAAAATCTAAGATCATACAGAGAGTCTACTATAGGTTCTGTATAAACCAAAGCAGGCTTAATGTTAGAGCTGAGCCAACTAGGCAAGGTGGGGCGAAGTCTTGACCGGGGGGGGTGGGTAATTTGAGCTTGTACCTCTGTTGGTGGGTAGGTACTTGGGCTGAGCCAGTAACATCGACGACAAGCCGTGCCAATGGCTAAGACTTGACGAAACGTTGCTATTATGTTATGATGACGGATCATGACCTTAGAAATAGCTCCATACCGGGAAACTGCCGAACTTGTTCCGCTCACGTACGACCGCGTTGCTCTTATGGGCCTTTTATAACGCCGACCTTCCTTTACACAACAGTAGGTTAGACTCAGAGCAGGCGGCTCGTATTAATGACAACTTTACTATCGAAATTGCGGTGGGCGTGCACGGCTTAGCTGGCCAAGATCTCACAGGTGTCGTACCAGACGCGCGAAAAGACTACTATGAACACATTGCACGAACTACCCCTGCTGAATATGATGGTATCGATGAGCTCATAGGCCGCATGGAAGCAGGTGATGCCATCTTTAGGGAAAAGTATGGCTTTGAAGACCAAGCGCCGCGATCATTGACTGCTGGAGAGTTGCAGCTCGCATCAACGCCATTGAGTATGCTAACTCCCGAAGAAAGACGCATGCGAACCATTATTGATAGACTCAAGGATAACGTCGAGCAAGCACGTCAGGCACGCACAGTTGATGCGTGGCAATATGCAGAATACCGTGCTGTGCTCAAGGGTATCCACGTGATATATGCCGATCACGATGCGCTTGATGTTATGTATGTCAATAAAATGACTCAGGGCAGGGGCCTCATGGATTTGGAGTTAAGATCTGCTCAACTTACCCCCGAGGAGCGAGCGATTCAAGATGAGATGCATGTGCAGCGTACGCGCAAGGCTATTATGACGATGAAAGACTGGGCTCTTGCACATCTACCCCCAGTGTATGATCCCTATGGGCGGCCACGTATGCTAGTGCCATTATACGGTGAGTTCCACAAGGACGACCTAGAGCGAGAACTGGATAATTTGGGTCTAGACTTTACAACAACTATCTTGCCATATAGCAATCTTACTGAAAGAAGTGTGGGGTATGTCAATGAAAAGGCGTCCAGTATAGGTGGTTCGTCCATACTCACTGCGGGTTTTATGTCCTGACCCCAGCAATTAGAAAAGCATCGGTTTATTAAGCTTATTCTGGTACGCACACGTCAAGAAAAAAGTATCTCTTTTGGCGTTGAACCGCATTCAAAATAGCAATGACATCGGGGAGCAGCTCTGCTTTTGGCGTTTTGTGTACGTCAATCCATTCGGGAGCAAATCTTGCGTCCTTCGCGCGCATCTCTAATAGGCCGTCAACCTTTGCATAGAAAAGATGTGCGTAGGAATGTGAGACGGTCTGGCCATGTTCCCCTAGTCTTAGGCTCGCCATCCCTCTGTTCTGTACCGTCACTTTAACGCCGATTTTTTCCATGAGCTGTCTCTCTACGAGCTCATCCAGAGTCTCGTTGAAGAGCAATGTGCCGCCGGGGAAGGTGTATCGGTGCAAAAATGGCGCTGCGGCACGGCGATGGAGAACGTACTCACCCTTCTCGTTCTCTATAATGAGAAAGCCGAATATTTTTGGCTGAAGCTGCATGTCGAGGTTCGTACGGCTGACTTGGGTGATGTATTTGACGCCGTCCATGCTGAGACTGTAGCTGTCTTTCCGGTGGATCACAAAACCATGCTTTACTAGTGTCTTGAGGTGATAGGTGAAGATCCCATTGCCAATTCCGTCAGGTTGTATGCTGCTAAAACTTAGCTCGCCCGAGCGAGATAAACGGCGTAATATATCACGTTGAATGTAATGTTCGACAAGATGAATCATTCGGTATATGGTAGCAAATATTTCATTATATATTGACGATACTCACGATAAGCTTCCTGCATCTCTTCTGCAATGTCATACTCCGGTGGCAGAGAATTTTTTACATATCTAAGGGCATCGCTATGGCAATGGTGCCGGATAATAGCATCAATAGTAAAACCAAGGCTCAATAACGCACGGGCATACTGTTTATCCGCAACGATAGGGTGGGCAATCGCGCCATTTGCCGCAGATACTCCTACAACTCTACCTTTTTGGAGAAACACCGGTTGCCGCAAATTGCTTTGGTGGGGCTCGTAGCCGGAGAAGACCACATTGCCGCTTCTCTTAGCTCGCATAAGTTTCCTATAATGGCTCGGAGTACTTACGCCATGGCCGCAGTCGAAAACAAAACTCTCTTCCAGTAGGTATCGCAACTCATATGGTAATCCATGCACGCCATGACCCTCGTCTTGGAAATAATCTACGCTATCAAATTTGTAAGGCAGCCGCCTGACGACTCTATCCGCCTCATATAATTGTTGAACGTGATCTCCTGCGATCAGCAATCGCCGAATGCCCGCCAAGTGTATGGTGCAGAGATTCCAATAGAGTATCGGTCTGCCTGCTAGCATCATAAACGCCTTGGTCAAGCGAACATCAACCCCATCCTCTCTTAATCGAGCGGCTTTTCCGCCGACTAAAATGAGCGCCTGTATCACCTTTGCCATTATCAAAGTCTATCGCCACAGCCCTAAAAAGTCAGTCAATTTAATTTGACGGTCATCTCGAGTAGACAATACTCCTCAATTGAGGAGTATTCATATCATTTACACTTGGAGAGTCGGATCATCACAGACCCAATCGCGGCTATTGTATGAAATGGATACGCTTCAGCAGCTCATGAAAATCAGGGATGAGGTTGGGCAGCGCATAACACTCTTCTGGAGTTACCCACCTGTATTCTGAATGAGCCGCAGCCTCTAGGGAAATATCATGCTGTGTGTTGAGCATGATTTTATAAGCGCAAAATGTATACATATTTGCGCCAGCGCCAAACTGGAAATCACCGAGCAGTTCAAGCTCGTCCATATCCCCCTGGTACCCCGTCTCTTCGCGTAGTTCACGAAGCATCGCCGCGCCGCTGTCTTCGCCAGGCTCTACCTTGCCGGCGGGCAAGCCCCACGTGTCGCCATTTGGTTTATGGGTGTGCCGGTGGAGTATCACGAATTTGCCGTCGTGAAATAAGAAGCAGCCTACGATTTGCATGAACCCATGATATAACAAAAACTCTTTAGAACCTATGAGTGTTCCCCGATCTGGCCTTGAGGCACCACGTCTACTATCGTGGCTGAGATTTGCTTACGCCTGCAAGTGGCGCTTGCGTTAGCCTGGCTGAGTGTGTCTAGCGCTGTCGCGATATGCGTCTAGCAATTCTGCACACTCCGTTTCTAGGACGCCACCATGAACGCTCATTGGAGCATTCTCCCTGAGATTCATCCGCGCCGCTTCTTGCTCGTCGCTAAACGCGCCCTTTATATCGAAGAGGGATGCATCTACGTCTTTACGGTAGGCGCCAAATATAATTGTTTGAATTCTAGCCCAAGCTGCAGCGCTCAGGCACATATGGCAAGGCTCTAGGGTGCTGTAAAGCGTGTGGCCGTACAGGTCGTCAGAACCGAGTTGTTGGCACGCTGCTCTGATACAATTTATCTCGGCATGCGAGGTTGGGTCATGCGTTAAACCTACTGTGCTGCCACCCGAGGCAACAACCTTACCCGTGGTGTCATCGACCAATACTGCGCCGATAGCGACGCCACCCTTTCGCCGTGCGTCTTTGGCGGCTTGGATGGCCAAGGCCATGTACTCTTTGTTCCCCATACGCTTATTGTAACAAACTGCTCATAGCAGGGGTGATTAAAGTTACCAACCTGGAGAGGATCGTCTATAACGCCATTGCAATTGCAGTTTACTCGCCTCCACGCTAAGCACGACGTCAGTACGATTTGGATATTCTTTTGTAGCCCTTTGCTCGAAACCGAAAGACCTATATAGGCCGATAACGTGAGCATTCCATTCGGCGGAATTTGTTTGGATGCTGTAATTGAGCTTTCCACTAAGTGTCTGAAAACCAACGGCATTGTTTAACTCAAAGAATTGCTTTAGAAGGAATCGTGCAACACCTTGACGCTGGTGTGTTTCGGCTACAGCAAGTTCGCTGACATATAATGTGTCGTTTGGATATTGAGAACTTACTTCGGCCCTTCTTTCGTAGCCTATAGCAAATGCTATAGGGGTATCGTCATCCATGGCTACCAGACTGTGCTGCCATTTGTTCAGTAACTCACGATCGCCCTTTTGCTCGGCAAGTATGTCTTCTGTGCTGTACTCTACCTGCGGAATTTGACTCGCAAGCAAAGCCAATTCTGCCGCATGTTTCTCGGCAAGCTCCCGTGTTAATGGCGTGACTATGTATAATGGGTTTGGGGTTCGCTCTGTCATTATTTGCCTTCCGGCAAGTTTCCAAGCTTGCTATATGTTTTGTCTGTCAATGGCACTACTTTAACGCACCTAACTCCAAACCAGCTAGCATGAGTGACGAAATCGTGCAGCCATCAGTAATTTTACCGTTTTTGATCATTTCTAAGACTTCACCAAAGGGAACAGAAAACGTCTCAGTGATACCTTCTTCTCCGTCATGCTCACTTTCAACTTTGCTTAAGTCGGTAGCAAGAAAAATATAGTTCTTGCTACGTAGCATGCTCTTTGCAGGAAAGGTTGTTCCGATGTGCTTCCAGTTTGAGGCTATGATACCGGCCTCCTCTCTGAGCTCACGTTTTGCACTATCTAAAGGGTCTTCGTCGTCTTCAATTCCACCCGCTGGAACCTCTATCGAGTAGGTACCATTTGGATAACGGTGGCACCCTATTAAAGCCACGCTATGTTTTTCGTCTACAGCGACAATGATGACCGCGCCGTGGTCTTCGACAACGTTGTAGATGCCCTTGGAGCCATCAGGTCTAATCACCTCATCCTGCTGCACGACATAAAAGGGATTTTCAAAGACTACCTTGGACGATAGCTGCTGCCATTTACCTATCGACCTGCGCATGTGATTAACTATACCAGAAGCGGCAGGGCGGATATACTCATTTGCGTGATGAATCAAAGGCTACCGCACAGGCACGAATTTTATTATGGTTTTTGAGTAACCCGCAACGACAACTGAGGTGGGATTCGTATCGCTAAGCTTGTCATAATCTTTTGGCGGTTTTTGCACTCCACTGCAACGAAGTGTCAGCTTGTTTGTCGCATTAGGAGCGAAAGTTGTACTTTGTCCGCCAAGGAGCGCATAACAGAACTTGTCCTTGCCAGAATATATACGAATCAGTGGCTCGCCACCGCTGATAAATCCGCCGTCTACTCCATCGTAGTCTACGCGCACTGACTTATTTTGCACATTCTTTGCAGAGATAATTAAAACGCAGGATTTGAGGTTCGCTCCAAGTACTTTATTGCGTGCCGTGACAGCTTCATTACTACAGTCCGCTTCTTGGAGGCTGTATTGAATCTGTGGCCTAGTGACGTACGCGGCAATCTGCACAATAGCAACGATGAGGATGAGTACTCCAACGGCTGTTCCAATGCGCTTGATCAAACGGCAAGTGTTACGGGTCAGTTTCATAGTTTAACTATAGCAGAAGGGAATCAGTGCCTTTGAACAGCTATAAACGGTCACTCAAAATTGAGAGCCGTCGGGCGAGGGCGGAATTGTAGCCGTAACTTCAACCGGGTGCATCGTGCGCTACCGCAACTGAAATTAGGAATTATGCTGCAAGCTCGGAATCGATGCGTGCGTCTAATTCTGCCATTGTCTTTTGAAACTCTTTTGTTAAATCGATCCCGTATTTGCTCGCCAATACTAATACGGACCATAGACAATCGGATAGTTCATGAGCGAGCTTCTGATCAACATCGTCCATTGCCCTAAGCCCGTGCTTGGCCATTATGATCTTTGATAAATCTCCCACATCACCCACAAATCCAGCCATCAGTTGTTGTTCATTCCAGGTGACGCCTCGTTTCTGCTGGTTGAGGGTATCGTATTTCTTACGGATTTCAATTGCTCGTTTTTGTAGTTCTTCTATGTTCATAAGATAAGTATAACAAACAAAAAATCCACCTAAAGCAAGGTAAGCATAATCAGTTTGACGAGTCACGATTGAGGAAGCAACTGCCAAGCTACGCTCAACGAAACCAGAGCAATTCTTTTAGAAAAAGCGTTCCATGACCTGTTCCAGGCCATCAGTTACTTGCTCAGGATGCAGCGCCACTCGTTTTTTTACCTCACTAACAGTCATCCATGTAGTAGCTGCAACCTCCTCGGGCGGGAGCCGAAAATCGGGCACAGGGTCTTTGAGGATTACTGTGTAATAGCGGGTAAATCGTTTCATTTGGCGCCAATCGTCCGTTACGTCAATATAGTAGTCGCCTACCTTGTGCAGCTTGACGTTATCCAGGCCCAGCTCCTCTTTTAGCTCCCGTAAAGCTGCTTGCTCATACGTTTCGCCTACATCAACATGCCCGGCTACGGAGTTATCCCACCATCCAGGGAAAAGCTCTTTTTGGTCGCTGCGTTTTTGAACGAGCAACCTCCCCGTATCGTCCATAATGCTGATACGAACAACGCGATGGATCAAGCCCTTTTTCCAGGCTTCTTGTTTTGTGGCCCCGCCAATCGGGGTATTATGCTCATCAACGATTTGGATTGGTAAGTCAGACATAGAGTAATAATAACAAAAAACTCCTCTAATTATAGGAGTTTAAGCGTAAACGGGATTGGAGGGCCAGGGCATACTTTTTTGAAACCCCAACTCCCTGATAATCTTATTGAAGATCTGACGATACTATACGAAAAGCTTATCGATATTGGTGTGAAATATCAAAACGGACAAGTATACCTCACTGATCTAGAAGAGGCTGAGAGCCACTGCAATCGCTATGGCAACTGAAATGAGGATTTCAAATCTCTAAAAACTGAGTTCTGTAATCACGGGCTTGCCGGCTGTATAGTCAGACAGGGCGATCCATGTGGGTGATACACGAAATAGTCTTACGCGAGGATCGAGCAAAAATTCTTCGGTACAGGGCGTATTCTTTGCGAGGAAAATATTGCGGTAAGTAATAACGTCATCTCCAGTTATGAGTTTAGCTGTCCCTTCGTACTGGAGTGTTATGTACTGCTTCGTGTCCCATCCGATCACTAGAGCTACATGATTATTCTTTTGTAGATTATTGTATTTTCGCGTATTAACGAAGGTTTCAAAGACGATCTCTAGATTATCAAGCTCTGCGAAAGCGATAAGTGCTGATTCGGGCTGGGACTTCTGTTGATCAATAGTCGCAATAGTTGCCATCGGATGGCTATGCAAGAAATTTAAAATGCGATCTTTATCATTCATATCTATTACTCTGGGCGCTGAACTATTTCGTACAAGGGTACGAAATTATGTTTGTCGAGCTTACGCCGCTCTGATCTACTTGCTGTGTTTGTATTGTCGTGAAGGTTTGGTATTGCAAACTGCATGCATATCTCCTCGACACATAAGCGACCCTTAGGAGTTAATGTAATGCGCTGTGTTTCATCATCAATGGTTACTAGTTTGTAGTGAGATAGCACATTAAATGCATCTGGGAATTGATCTACAGGATCTATACCATAGCGATCTTTGAAAAGAGTGCGATCGATGTAAGGTGAGTTCTTAAAAGAGAACATCATATCTCGATGAGCACCCTCTGCGCCTTCAAAACGGTGACCGCGCCAGATTGGTGATTGTCCTGTCTCAATTCTGTCCCTATAACCCTTGAGACTAAATTGATTGAAAAACTGTGTATTGTCGTAGTAACCGTATGCCCCAGCTCCAAGGGGTAATGAGGCTCCCTGAGAAGGCAGGGCGTCTTGTGTAAACGTTGAGGGATCTGCGTTTTTGCATAAAAATCACTAGGGAGTTCTAGGAATCCTAAATCTTCCAAGAAAAGTTGTGCCATTATGTGTTGTGTCTGAACGTCTTGCTGTGAAGGTAGGATGATATTGCCACGCTCAACGTCAGTACGTATTACCGTGCCAGGATTCACGAATAAGAAGTAGGTTGATATTGAATCGGGCTGACATGCTGCTGCATCCCGTAAGGTTTTCTCCCATTGCCTGAGACTGAGTCCGGGTAGGCCGTAGATAAGATCTAGATTCACGAGCATTTCATTTTGTTTTAGGAAATCAATAGCATCGCCAAGAAAATTTGTGTCATGTCGGCGATTGGTGTCGCTTAATACTTCTTCGTCAGATGATTGGAAACCGACGCTTACACGTCCTATGCCATTTGCCTTTAATACATCAATAAAATCCTGAGCTTTGTTTAAGTCTTTAAAGAACTCGGGATGAATTTCTATAGTTCCATATAATGTAGGGCTGAGAACATCGTTGTTGTTTAGAAAATCAAAAAAGCTCTCCAATGCGGGAGTCGGTATGAGACTTGGTGTACCGCCGCCAAAATAGATATAGGACAGATCAAGATCGGTTTCAGCTGATCGTTGAAGCACTTCTTTTTTAACTGTTTCAAGGTAATTTGTAAGAGGGCTTCGATCTTCCTCATCTACGGTAGTTAAGAAATAACTACAAAAGTCACATACCCCTGTGCAATAAGGGGTATGAACGTATGCGCTCTCTACTTTCTCGGGTAGTACTGGCTGTTCCTCGTCTGCGAGCTCATGCATCTGTTTCAGACCCGGGTAGACACTTAAGTAGTAGTATTTAAGACTATCACGAGCTAGACCCTCCGGCAGAATCTCCATTTCATATTCTTCATAAAGCTCCGCGGCTTGAGTAATAAGGGGGGATTCAGGATTTATCATGCTCATTATGGGTCTCACTTAACCTAAATTAGTATGGTAGTTTCGTTGAAGTATTTTAGCACGATACGATAAAAGACCTCTTACGAGGTCTTTTAGGTATAAACGATATTGGAGGGCCATAGTTGAAGAGGTGGCAACTGAAATAAGGAATGCAGAATCTCGCGTTAGTTTCGCAACGTAGCTTTCGCCTCTCGATAAAAATACTCAGGATGTGCTTCGAATAGTTCGAGCAACTGTTCGTAATACTCCCCAACGGCAGTGTGTGCGTGAGCTTTCTCTCTGTGAGAAGTGAGCCGCTCATCGAAGAGCTGTTTCGTTATTCCGTTGTCGACATAGTACTTTCCCTTATCGAGGTACCTCAGGAGCAGGATGATTACTTTATCAACAGCCCATACATACCTAGCTTCGCCACTCGCCTTGCTTTCGTAGTCTTGGATTGTTTGATGTATCCATGGAAAAACAGAGAACCTCTTGGCAATTAGCTTTAGCGCCCTTTCTTCTCGTTCCTCTTTCGATGTGCGAACAGCATCCTCGTGCCATGGTGAGGTGTCGCCCGCGAAGACTTCTACGAGGTCATGAACAATAGCAAATTGAGCCACCTTGCCAACGTCTAACTTTTTATCTATCTCGGGAGCCAGGCTACAGGCAAGTAAGGACACACTCCAAGAATGCTCTACATCGTTCTCATAGCGCCGCGGCTCGATAGGTGGCATTGCGTCTCGTTCGACGAGGTAAAACGGAAAGACAAGCCTTGTCATTAAGTTTTCTAAATCTGATAAGTCTGGCTTACTCATACTTAGTGAGTATGACATACGGTCATCTGCAAACAAAAAGACTTCCGAAAGAAGTCTTTAAGCATAAGCGATATTGGAGGGCCATTGCGGAACGTATCAAGACCAACCTAATGAATCGCAAGGTATTTGTTGCTAAGATGTAGCTGATTTGCGCTTGGATTCAAGCCAGCCCGGCGTCTCGATGAATCGTATTTCAGGCCAACTGTCGATCTCTTCTTCCGATACATCATAAACCGCTTGGTAAGCCGTTTCTACGCTGCCGTGTAGGGCTAATGTATAGTCAAGGCCAAGAAGGTCAGCGACTTCGCGTAATGTATCTTCATTTTTTGCTTCAATTTCTATAAAGCTTGGAATCCAAGGCCATGTATCAAGCTCAATTTCTGTATCGCCAATTTTCCAGCTTTCTCGTTTGGTTTCCTGAAAAGAGTTTTGTTCCAGACCGATGGACTTCAAAAAGATACAAGTATTTTCGAATTCATCAACAATCACCGTAACTTCCTTGGTCCCATGTAAGGTCCTATCGTTTAGCTGTTTATAGCTAAGGGTAATCTTGTCGCCTTCATTTCTGACACGAATCCAGCCGCCTATCTTTTCCAGCCGCTTATCCGTGTAGTCAAATACTGAGCGAACCATAAGTCTTTCAGGCGTGATAAGGGCCGCTCCTGCTGAGGTAAGTCTTTTCCTCATTTCGGCGATATCTGCGTTGAGCCATTTGGCTTCTATTTCTATTTGCATGCTTTGAGTATAACAAAAACCCCTGAAAACAGAGGTCTTTAAAACGCTTATGATTGGAGGGCCAGGAGGGACTTGAACCCTCGACACCCTGCTTAAGAGGCAGGTGCTCTAACCAGCTGAGCTACTGGCCCGATTGAACCACATTATTTTAGCAGGGCGCCTCTGTTTTGGCAACTTTTATAAGAATGCGGCTGCCACGGTGACATCCACGATGCCCACCAACAGAGGATCGTCAGTAAGCCGACGCTTAATACCCTCGGCAGGTAGCTGTAGCTGAGCTGTTGCAGCAGGAGGAGTAAAATCGTGATGAGCTGGGTCGGGTATTACGGCTTCTTGAGTTGCTATAGCCGCGGCAGCCCGAGCTGCTGCTAGCTCATCGCTTCGAATACGTCTGCGCTCTCCGGCAGTCTTACCGCCCCACACGCCTCCATACGTATCAGTAGGATTGTCAAGCGCCCAGCGGAGACATTGCTCAATAACGACGCAGTTTTTACAGATTGCTTTCGCTGCGTCTACACGAATTTTCCGTTGTTTGTAAGTTTCAGGCGCAGAACCTTCAGGGCGATTGAAAATGTGAGGAGGTGCACTTCCACATGCACCGTGCTCTACAATGGCGACAATTGGACCGGGTCGATTGCTCATGCGACTATCCTAGCACTTTATGGATTTATCGACAACTATCGTTTAATAGTTTATGCGGACGCCTGGTATACTACAAGCATGAAATTGCTCAACGGCAAAGAACTGGCTGGATACATCAAGGAACGGCAGGCACATGAAGTACGCTCGCTGCGGCAGGCGCAGGGTGTCGTGCCGAAATTAGCGATCGTCGTGACAGTGGATAACCCCGTGATCGACGTTTACATGCGGATGAAACAACGCTATGGGACGGATATCCTCATCGACGTTGCGGTGCATCGCATCAAGCAAGACGAAGCAGCGGCGGTGATTGAGCAACTCAACAACGACGCCTCGGTGCATGGCATTATTGTACAGCTGCCGCTGGAGCGGCCAGCCGAAACGGACCAGATTGTAAATATGGTTGCGCCAGAAAAAGATGTGGATGCGCTGGGCACGAATGCGCAGTTTGACCCGGCAACACCAATGGCCATTTTGTGGCTGCTGGCTGGCTACAATATTGACTTGAGAGGGAAGCGCGTGCTGCTGATCGGTCGTGGCAAGCTGGTGGGGGCACCGCTGGAGCGAATCTTTTTGGCTTCGGGCATTGATGTGCGTGTGGCTAACCGCGAGACAAAAGATCTTGCCGCCGAAACGCTCCTGGCGGACGTAATTATTACCGCAACCGGTAGCCCGGCAATTTTATATGCAGCGATGATCAAACCGGGTGCGATTGTCGTTGACGCGGGCACTGCCAGTGAAGGTGGCAAAACAGTGGGTGATCTGGCGGCTGATGTCTACGACCGAGATGATTTGACGCTCACGCCAACCAAAGGCGGCGTCGGCCCGTTGACGGTCTGCGCTTTATTTGAAAACACGATCCGTGCCGCGCGCCGGACTACAGAGCGTTAACGGCTGCTTTGAACGCCTCGCCACGGGCTTTGTAGTCGGAAAACATGCCAAAGCTGGCACAAGCAGTAGACAGGAGTACGATATCACCGGGCTGGGCGGCTTGCCGTGCCGCCGCGACTATCACGGGCATCGTTTCGCCACCCGCGGTGATTGCGTTAAAGCCGGCGTCACGCAAAATAGCTTCGATTCTCGACGCCATTTGACCAATGATAACTACGTGGCGGACGCTTGAGCGCATGACGGCGGGACCAAGCGCGTCAAAAGATGCGCCCTTATCTGAGCCGCCCAGAATCATGACCTTTGGTTCGTGGAAGGCTTCCATGGCGACGATAGCGGTTTCCGGCGTCGTGCCGAATGAGTCATCGTAATATCGCACGTTGTCGAGCTCACGGACAAACTCCAGCCGATGCTCTAGGCCAGTAAAGCTCGCCAGCGCGTCGTGCAGAGCAGTGACATTATGCGTTGCCTGCCAGGCAATCGTCACGGCGGCGCAGGCGTTTTGCCAGTTATGACGGCCGAGCAGTTGTAGCTCGCTGGTGTGGCAGATAGTCTGCCCGTCGATAGCAATGTCGCCGTTGTCTGTGACGATAGCGCCCGGTGTAGAAAAATACGGAATGAGTGTGCCGGGGCTGGCGGCGGCAATGGCCCGCGAATGCTCGTTGGTGGCAAGGTAGACGGCAACGTCATTCTCTGTTTGATGCTTAAACAATTGCGCTTTCCCGGTGGTGTACTCGTTGAAACCCTCGTGCCAATTGAGGTGATCGGGGGCGATCATGAGGCAGGCGGCGATGTGCGTACTAACTTTGATATCGCTCAGCTGGTAGCTGGAGAGCTCCAGGACTACCCAAGCGTCAGGTGTGACTTCTGGCAAGAAGTCAAATGGCGATCGGCCAATGTTGCCACCCAAAAATACATGCTTGCCGGCGTTTTGGAGCATTTGAGCCACCAGGGTGCTGGTGGTGCCTTTGCCTTTTGTGCCGGTGATGCCGATGGTGTTTTTAGTGGGGCAGACGCGCAAAAATTCCTCAACGACGGTGGTAATTTTGGGGATCATCTCGGACTCGGGGTTGACCGCCGTGATTTTGGCGGGCGGCACGCCAGCGCTTCGCACAATAACGTCAAAACGATTCAGATTCTGCAGGTAGCCGTCGCCAAGCTGTGCTGGCACGCCCTCCGGAATAACCTTATCTGGATCTCGATCGCAGATGGTAATGGCCGCGCCTTTTGCCGACCAGTACTCGAACGCTGATTTGCCCTCAAGCTCAAAACCAATAATTGCAACGTTCATGCCGACGCCCCTTCTATGTCACGCCGTAGCCACTCGTCCAGACTACCGCCGCCACCAGCAGAAATGCATAACACCAGGTCGTTGGCTGCGGCATGTGCCCGAATGTGCTCACGGAGCGCGTCATCTAACTGGGCCGGCTCAGCTCGTTTTTGTACCTCGGGGCTGCATAACTTGATGAGATCTTCCGGACTGAGCAGCGGCAGATTTGGGTCTTCACGGGCGAGATAACTTGGCACCACGTACAGCTTTTTGACGCCCTCAAACAGGCTGTACAGTTCGTCTTTGATGAAGTGCTGGCGCGTATTGTGCAAGCCCTCATACACCACCACAACATTGTCACCGGCAACTTCGTGGGCCAGCTGCAGCGCGCCACGGATCTTGGGCGGCGTGTGCGCGTACTCGCTGTAAATATGCGGTGCGATTTGTTCAAACCGCCGGCCGATGCCCGGGAAGCGATTGAGGTGGGCGAGCAGTTCTTTGAGCGGTGTATCCGTTAGCGTTTGTACCGCCTGGGCAACTAGCCAAGCATCCTGGCGATTTACGATTCCGGGCAAATGCAGCTCAGTGGCTATACTTGGGCTACGCTTGTCCAAAATGGTCAGGTTGTTGGCAGATTTGAGGCGCAAGCGCGTTACGTCGTCTTGCCACAGAACGGTATGGCTACTCTGATTTATAAATTGACGGAAGGCTGCCGTATATTCGTTTATCGTTGGGTAAATATCGGCATGGTCGTAGTCGATGCCAGCAATCAGGCTGAGGTGGGGGTGAAAAGCCAAAAAGTTGCGGTCAAACTCGTCAGCCTCGTATATAAAATATTCACTTTTAGGGTTGTATTCGCCCATGTCACCAAAGCTTAGTTTGCCTCCAACAGAATAGCTCACTGGCAGGCCCAGCTGCTTGAACAGCCAAATGGCCATGGCTGTTGTCGTGGTCTTGCCGTGCGTGCCCGCAACGGCCAGCAGCTTAAGCTGTTTCTGGTTGATGAGGTTGCTCAAGAACTCGTCACGCTTGGTTGCTTTGATGTTGTGCTCGCGGCAAAAGCGCAATTCAGGTGCGTCGCTCTGTTCTTTTGTGATTGCCGAGCTGTATACGTACCAGTCAATTGCTTGTTGTGCGTGTACGCGGGCAATTTGATCGTATGTTTGTCCGATGTGGACATCCTGAATGCCATGCCCGGCCAGGTAGTCGATATAGCTATTGTGTTGCTTGTCTGATCCCGAAACAGTATATCCGGCTTGCCGTGCAACCAGCGCCAAGGGCCCAATCCCTGCACCGCCAATCCCAGAAAAATAGGCATGCATATTTTTATGCTTTCGGTTCGCCCAACTTGGCTTTGACCAGCTCCGCTACCTGTCGCGGCGTCATACTGGCCTTTAGGATGAGTGCGGTCACATCCAAGCCCTTTACCTCGGGCGGAATTTCTTGCTCCCCCCGATTTGTGAGGATGATGACACGTACGCTCTTGCCCCATGGTTGCTTGCGCAGCGCCACAAGCATTTCTTCGCCGGTCATGATAGGCATCATCAGATCCAGCAGCACGATGTCCGGCTTCATGCTTTTAATAAGCTCCAAGCCGAGCTTACCATTTTCGGCTGTCTCAACCTCATAGCCCTCAGCCTCGAACTTGAGCCGGTACATCTGCGAGATGGCTTCGTCGTCCTCGATGATTGCAATTTTGGTGGCCATGGATCACTCGCTTTCTGATGTTAGTGTAACACTTTTGGTACTATATGATGACACTACGTCGGTCTTTTGCCAAGTACTTCATAAATGATATCCACCACCTGCGAGGGCGTCATACTGGCCTTGACGACATAACGGTCGACGTGTAAAAAACGAAGCGCTTGTGGCGCTTCATCTTTACTTATATTGGTGAGGACGATCACCCGCATGCCACTACCCCAGGCATGCGAACGCAATTCGGCGAGCATCTCCCCGCCGCTCATAACTGGCATCATCAGATCCAGCAGCACGATGTCCGGCCTAAAATGTTCAAGCAGCGCGAGGCCCTGTTGCCCGTCATCCGCTACTGCAACTTTGAAACCAACAAGCTCCAGCTTCATTTTGTATAGAAACTGCAGATCGTGATCGTCCTCGATAACAGCTACTTTAATGGGTGACATGAGCGCCTGACGTTTGGTTAGTATATTGATAGTAGTAGCATAAGCGGCGATGCTTAGGCAAGTGTATCGTGCGTTGTAGTCTAGAAATTACGCCATGAGTGACTTTTATCACATGGCACAATTGACATAAGGAATAAAATAGGCTATCATATGCAATACTTACGATGTAAGTGTATTTTAGAAGACTAACGCCTGCTCCCTAGTGGAGCGGGCGTTTTTGTCATTAAAGGAAGCTTTGTATGGAAATACATATCGGTTCCGGCAGAGGTGTCGGACCTACGAAACTTGCTGCATTTGACGCTGCGCTGAATGATGCCGGCATTGCAAACTATAATCTCCTTATCCTTAGTTCCGTTGTTCCTACCGGCGCACACATCATTGAACATGATGGCCATATTAATGTCGCTATGCCAGGCGGATGGGGCGATCGCCTCTATGTCGTTATGGCTCGAAACAGCGTGAGCGAGCCAGGGCAGCAGGCTTGGGCTGGGATTGGATGGGTACAGGACGCCAAGACAGGCAAGGGTCTGTTCGTAGAGCATGCTGGCGACACTGAGCAGTCAGTCCGCGAGGACATAACGCAAAGTCTCAAGGCACTTACAAAAACACGAAATATGGATCTCGGACCCATACATATGAAGGTAGAAGGCGTAGAGTGCGCTGACGCTCCAGCAAGTGTCATTGTGACTGCTGTCTATCAAGCGAGCGACTGGCAAAATCACGCAACTTTGTTTAATGGAGGCTTATCACAATGATCGACGCTAACTCTGGACCTACAGCAACTCCGAATGTTCTCCCCGCCTTTGAAGCAGAAGAGAGCCTCAGATGGCGTGACCGCGTTGCGCACGCTGCCCATTTCATTGCCGGCAGCGTAAAAGCTGTGGCAGTTGCGATGGAGCTGAACCATGTCACAAACGAATTACCACGCTTTGGTGCGCTGGCAGCTGCCAGTGAGGTGACGGGCAGCCCCATGGCAGGAGCAGCTGCCTTTGCGGCGAGCACGTTTCTTATCGAATATTCTGCCGGTCGCGCTGCGGCTGGTCTTTTGGACACGCAAGGGGGGCAGACGGCTATGGCTCGTGCCGCTCGCATCGGTCGCCGACTTTTTGGCCGAAAAGACACCGATGAAAGCACACTGCATTCTAGGGGCACGAGTTTCAAGACTGATGCCGCCGTTTCTTTAGTGGCAGGTGTTCCGGTTTCGCTGGCAGTAAAACAGGCTGCTGATCCAAGTCGCACGATTGAGGACAATAGGCGCTATGCGCTGCGTGCAGCAGCAGGCGTTACTGCTGGGACGGCACCGCTCGGTATTGCGGTAGCAGAAGGTGTTGCCCGACACACTGCCGAAAATATCACCCTCGGTGCTGCCGGCTTGGTTGGGACCGTTGCAGTAGTTGCAGCGCTGCAGAATAAATTGAGGGACAAAAACACCAACCCAAACTATCATCTCACCGCAGAAGAATATACCGAGCTTGAGTCGAGCTTAGTGGCGCAAGTTCGCGCCGCACATGGCGATACTGTTTCGGCCGTTTGGATGACGTCCAGCAGCCCGTATGCTAATTTAGTGCGGACGGAGGAATTAAAGCAGCAGGCGTTTCACGACTTGGATGAGATTATGAAACCTTACGAGGGCATGTCGAAATTTCTTGCGCTCGTTGATGCGCGCGAGGGGGCAGGCAGAGTAGTACACGCTTTTCGGGTGTCTAGCGCCGATGTTGCAGAGCCAAGGAGCGGACTCCATCGAAAGCTCGACTCACTGCGCTCAAAACGTCAAGATAAGATCAACATTGCTTTTATACGCGATTTAGTGGAGTCAGGACAGGTTACTGACCAAGAGCTTACAGATTACTACACCGCAAAGAACGTTGATCTCTCCCAGTGCCTGAGTGTTGAAACGAATTTCCGCGTTGGCGAAAGGGCGGAGAAGGTGAATGGCTTGGCCACACCCGATCTAGGCTACTTATCCATCTTCACTGAAGCGATAAAGGCTGTCGACCCAGAGCGTGGTGTCATCTTCGCACATCTCAATCGAGCGGCAAGACTATCTCTGAGCGGTATCGGCGTGATGTATGAGCAGGTTGCGGGACGTGAGTTACGCACTCCTACCAAAGGTGGATTCGATAATGCCTATGAGCCAGTTGCTATACCTGGAACACCAGGTAATACGGATATCTTCAAACAACTTCAAGGGTTTGCTCCTCCGGTCATGTATCTCTCGTAGTATGGTATCCAACTACATGCTTATGCTGATATAATCTCAGTATGCCCCTCCAAATCCTTGCGGCGCTTATTGGCGTGCAGCTTGTCGTAAGCGTTTTTATGTTTCTGCAGAGTCGACAAACCAGAAGACTCGACCAACGTCTTTTCTCGGTAGTTGTGTTTGTCATTGCGGCATGGACTACTGCCAACATGCTCCTTCTGCCTGTCAATGACTCGAATTCTAGCAGGATTCCTTATTTTACAATCGTTAATCAATGTGCGTTTGCGATGGCATGTTTTGCTATAGCGGTTATCTATGGCTTTAGCATGACCTACCCAGTGAGGGGACGATTTGTTGGGTGGAGGCGCCCGGTGTTGGTCGCCGGGTTAGCACTTGGATGCTTGGCGCCGCTGCGCATATTTTCTGGCAGTTTCACTGAGCATGGAGGGCGGATAGTGTACCACTATGGCCCGCTCGTAGTCGCTATTGTTGCTTTCTCGCTCTTCGTTATCGGCGGGATGTACATAAATGCCGTGCGCATCTTTCGGCATGGAAGAGATATCAGACTTCGGCGCCAGGCGTTTACGCTGTTAGTAGGCATAACGCTGACCGTATTGCATAGTCTTCTATTTATAATAGCCCTGCCTGCGATACTGGGGCAGCATACGATTCTTTACGCTATAGGATACGCTGCGCCCTACTACCTTATTCTCTTCACTGCCTATGGTTTATTGCGTCAGGGGCTTTTCGATGTCCGATTCATCATTGCCCGGACCGTCGCCTATTTTTTCTCGTTTACCATAGCATCCCTGCTGTATGCTGCTCCGGCCGTTTTTGCGGCAACGTATTTAACGCACACTCCACTCCATTTTTCTACGACGCTCTACCTCGTGGCCATCACACTATTCGTTGCATTTTTCTTTCAACGCCTTCGTAATTACTTCAACAAGTTAACGAACAAAGTTTTCTACAACGACGCCTACGATTCTCAGCGGTTGTTCAATGCCTTTAATCTTGCACTTGTGTCAACGATAGAATTAGATGGGATGGTGAGCCGTGCGCTTGAAGTTGTGAGCAGTAATCTCAAGAGCGAGTTCGTTATGGTCGTCATAAGGCAGCCTGACAGCACTACGCCGCGAATTGTGAGTACGGCGTTAGGCAAGCGCTTCCGCGGTGACTTCCATCAATACCATACCAAGAAGATGCTTGAAGGAGCATTTGAGCCGGTTATCGTAACAAGTATGCTGCCGCCAGAACAGCAAGAGTTGCGGCATAGTTTAGAGCGTAATAATATTGCAATCCTAGCTCGTTTGGACGCTGGCTCTGACCGCTCAAGGGAAGAGATCGGGCATCTCATCTTAGGCCAGAAAAAAAGTGGCAACCCGTATGGCAAGCAGGACATCCGAGTGATTGAGGTGCTGGCCAATGAACTGGTGATTGCTATCCAAAACGCGCTTCGCTTTGAAGAAATCGAACGCTTCAACGAAACGCTCAAAGAAAAGGTCGAGGACGCGACCGGCAACTTGCGGCGAGCAAACGACAAACTCCGCAAACTGGACCAGACCAAAGACGACTTTATCAGCATGGCATCGCACCAATTGCGCACGCCGCTCACTAGCGTCAAGGGGTATGTCAGCATGGTGCTGGATGGCGATGGCGGCGAGCTGACACCGTTGCAGCGTAAGCTGCTCAACCAGTCATTTATAAGTGCCCAGCGCATGGTGTATCTCATCTCGGACCTTTTGAATGTATCACGCCTTCGCACCGGCAAATTTGTCATCGAAACCACGCCGGTTAACTTAGCGAGTATTGTCAGAGATGAGGTAGGCCAGCTGATTGAAACGGCCAAGGGCCGAGGGCTGACGCTCACCTATGAAAAGCCGGAGCATTTTCCGACGTTCATGCTCGATGAGACCAAGACTCGCCAAGTTATTATGAATTTTCTCGATAACGCCATCTACTATACGGCGCGTGGTGGACATATTGATGTGCGCCTCTTGGATAAACCGCAGAGTGTAGAGCTGCTGGTCACCGACACCGGCATTGGTGTGCCCAAAGCCGAGCAGCCTCATCTGTTCACGAAGTTTTACCGGGCGCACAACGCCAAACGCGCGCGGCCAGACGGCACGGGGTTGGGGCTGTTCATGGCCAAGAAAGTCGTCATTGCCCAAGGCGGCGCGATTGTTTTTAAGAGCACAGAAGGCAAGGGCAGTACCTTTGGGTTTACGTTTGCAAAAGAAAAGTTGAGTTCACCAACGCCCTCCAGGCCAACTGCGTAGGACGGCTGCGTCTCGTTTTGCAAATCCTGCAAGCTCGCGCAAGTGTAGTTGCACCAAAAGATCCTGTGTATAACTGGTGGCGTCCCTATGTCAAACGTGCTACAGTAGAAGAGATTGAGCATGACTGACCGCTCGTTCTTATAATTCCTCTGCTAGACAGGGGAATTGTTTTTTGTATAGCTTGGCTGAGCATGCCCCGCAGCGTCTGCACTCACATTCGTCACAAATTATTCAATCTGGCCGTAGCTATTTGGCAATCCGCCTCTGTTATGGTACAATCCTGTAGTCTGTAAGAATTCAAGAACCTTCTGGTTTTTGAAAAGTAGCGGTCCCATCGTCTAATGGTTAGGACACCGGGTTTTCATCCCGGCAACCGGGGTTCGAATCCCCGTGGGATCACCAAAAGAGCCTCAACGAAAGTTGGGGCTCTTTTATGGCTCCCTTTGCCGTATTTCAGTCTGTATCATTGTTGAGTTACTCTACTGTAAGACGGAGGAGGCTGTTGTACTGGTAAACACAATCCTCAATATGTCGCATTCATGGCTTACAATTTTCAAACAGCTATCGATTTTTATAAAAGCTTGGCTTCGACGAACTGTCTTTTTAGCAGGTCGAAGATGAGAGTGCCATGCTCTCCTTGGTATGGTGCAAAGACACTCATGGCAAAGTGGAGGGGTAAAAAATAGGTGCGGATTGCGCCGCACCTATTAAGACCGTGTAGAAGTCAGACTAGCCAACAAACGGCAGGCTGGTTGTGCCTGTGCCGATGGTTGCCGACCAGCTCAATGTGCCAGTGCTCGTGTCGACCGCATTGAGAGATATTGCCCCAGATACTAGTACTTTTTCGTAATACACGACGCCGTTGCCGACGACTGGTACTGTGTAGGTGCCGCTACCGATGTTATAGGACCATTGCAACGCACCAGTCGAGGAGGCAAAGGCGTATATCGCGCCACCACTTATGGTTGCGGCTTCTGCATAGAGTGTACTCCCAGGCGTGACTGGCAGCGAGCTAACAGTCGTCGTGATTGGATATCCATACGACCAAGCTGCCGCGCCGGTTGACGTGTTTACGGCGCGCAACGTCCAGAAGGAGCCGGTTTTGCCGTTGTAGTACACGACACCGTTGGCGAGTGCCATGTCTGTAAATGAGCTATCGGGGATGGTGTTGGTCCACAACAGTGACCCAGTAGTGCCGCCTAAGCCGACAATGATAGGAGTGCTGGAAATAGTTACACCTTCAACGTACACGTTGGTGCCATCACTAATAGGTACTTTTGCCACGGATGAGTCGAGGCTGTTGTAGACCCACGACAGAGCGCCAGTACTGGCGTCTACTGCGTACATTTCCCATCTATTGCCAACACCGGATTGTGTCTCAAAGAAAAGGCGGCCGCTACCAAGCGCGGGTAGCGTAAAGGCGGCATAGCCCCATGAGTAGCTCCACAAAACTGCGCCAGTGCTGCCGTTGAGGGCGTAAATGGAGTTGCCGGTGCTTTTTGCAGACTGCGCGTAGTATACACCACTGCTCACAATTGGTGTCTCCGAAGTACTTGAGCCGCTGGCGTAGCTCCAGACAGTTGCGCCGGTTGACGTATTGAGCGCATAAACCGTGTAACCGATTGAGGAGTTGCCATACTGGTAGTAGACATAGCTGCCGCTTGTGGTCAGTGCTGTAGCGGTGTTGGATAGGCCGACATTGTGCGACCACAAAAGCGCCCCGGCGCTATTGTTAAAAGCGTATACGTACCAAGTCCCGGCACTATCATAGCCCAGCACATAGACTGCGCCGCTTCCAACGACCGCAGTAACAAACTTGCCGCTTTGTGATGGGCTCGTCCAGTTGAGTGCGCCGCTGGTGGCATTATAGGCTTTCAGACTCCATGCCGTGCCGCCCGCATTGCTCTGCATCACATAGGCGGTTCCGGCTGCAATCAACGGTTTAACACCGCTGCTCTGATAGGAAGTGCTCGCGGCCCTAGTACTTGTCACGGACGGCGAAAGCGCTGCTACACCCGTCGCTGGCGCAAATGCTGCAAACAGCAACCCGCTCACTGAAATTACAGATAATAATGAAACGGATCTTCTGAGTGCCTCTCCTACTATTTCAAACGGCAACCTGAGTAATCTTTTCATACCCACTCCCCATTTAATTATTTAAGTATGATTATCTACCCTGTCTACGCGCAGAGCAATATATAATCGCGCCTATAGACGCTACAGACCCATGCCGCTAAATAGGCGTTGTCCGCTAACTGGCTTTTGCGTTTCTTACTTCGCACTGATCACCACATTACTAATTGGTGGCGTTTTCGCCGTAATTGCTACCGTTTTGTAAAATCGTCTAAGGATTCGATAGTGTACCCATCGAGAAATCTACCAACTACCTCATTCACCTCACCGATTAGCTCTGGATGATGTCGGCAGTTATGATCAGATTCTAGCTCGCAGGGTTGCTCTGGCTCGGCAGCATCATAGCGGTTTTAGCAGGAAGCTCGGCGACCAGCTCACTTCAACTGATTAGTATTGCTATGGGAGTTGCCCAAGTTCTAGAAGTGATAGTATTCTGTTATTTCGTCTGGTAGCACCTGATTGTTGTCGATCATTATCGACTGGGCCAATTAGCCCAGCGCCTCCACCGCTTTCCTAATTCGGATGGTACACTTGCGCTTATGCAGGATAGATTGTATGATACCCATCATGTCTGCAGATGTGAATACTCCAATGGAGGCCGTTAGGGCTATTGCTGAACAGTATGATCCCGGTAAAGATCTGTCATTCTTTACTAGCCTTTCGTGGGAGGCGGCAAGCGACTACTTATCGACTCGATCTAAAGGCGCTGCCGCCCTTGGGGCGTTTTCGATGTATGTCGCTCAAGAAGGTCTATTACCTGGTATAGACCTAACTAACGATGGCCCAGAACTTCTCGAACGAGATGGCGAAAACAATGTATTGCAAGCTGGTACTGCTACGCAGCTGGGTGATCTACTGCTCATGGGCGCAGGGAGTTTGAACCACCTCTATCCCACTGAAATGGCAAATGTTATTAATGCCGTACGCCAAAACGTAGCAGAGGAGTGGACGAATGGAAAACTGGCCGCTATCGCTTGGCTTAGTCCCTTCTATTTTTCGAGAAGCTTCAAAAAATACACCGACACATCGCCAATGCGATTCGTCGCAGACTTGCGTTATATAAAAGCAGCAGAGCTATTACGCACGACCGATCTGTCCGTTACGGATATCTGTTGTGTGGTTGGATACGCGGCTCTGGGAACCTTTTCGAGCGAATTCAAGGATCGCCACGGGGTGAAGCCAACTGAATATAGGCGTCAAGCATTGGCCGGTAGTCTCGGCGATAGTTAGTTTTTATTGCTCGTTTTGGTTGCTGATACTATTTATTGTGACGGTGCTCATGGTCGAATTATGGCAGGTCTTCGAGTATACTTGTATCTATGAAAGATAAAATAGTTGTGATTACTGGTGCAAGTGAAGGTTTAGGCAAGGTTGTAGCGACGAAATTAGTCGCTGATGGAGCTACAGTCGCCCTTGTTGCGCATGATGAGGAAAAGCTAACTCGAGTGGCGCGAGACCTTGGCGAAAATGCGCAGGCCTACGTTTGCGATGTTTCGTCGGCGGACCAAGTTCGGCAAACAGTTAAAAAGATTTTAGATGACCAGGGTAGAGTAGACATTCTCATTAACAACGCTGGCATCTGGACCGACGAAGAAATAGAAAAGAGCGATCCAGATCGTCGCAAGAAAGCCTTCGAGATCAATACGCTCGGTACAATTGAGTTTGTTAAGGCTCTGGAGCCTACGCTGAGAGCGCAGAACAGCGGACATATCCTCAATGTTATTTCTACCGGCGGCACCAACGACACGAGTTCAGGTGATAATACGCGTTGGCAGACCTACGGCGCGACTAAGTGGGCGTTAGCTGGATTTACCCGGGCACTCAAAGATTCGTTAAACGATACAAAAATCAAAGTCACTGGCTTTTACCCTGGCGGTTTTGACAGCAATCTGTACGAAAATGCGAACCGTCCTGATGCGCACGGTCAGCCGTGGATGATGCAGACAGACGACGTGGCCGACGCTCTTATCTTTTGTCTCACGAGACCAGCGGATATGCTCGTCGAGAAACTTGTCATCACTAAAAAGTTCGGCATGGAATAATCGCTTTTCGATGGCAAAGACTTCAAATTCGATGTCGTTATAGGCAAGCTCAATGGCCGTCATCCAAAGCTCATCAATCATGTGAGTGATCGAGCTTATTTTGTGCTAAGTGGTAAAGTTGACGTCTATGTCGGTGAGGAAACGCATCATGCTACTGTCTATGATCTTGTATTGGTTCCGGCCAATACGGTCCACGGCGTTGACGGCGAAGGAGAATATCTCATCATTACATCTCCTCCTTTTGATCCAGGGAACGAGGAGGTTGTGGGATAAACAAAATCTATTTGGCGTGAGCGAAGCAAACTCTTAGCATCTTGTTTCTCGGCCTATCCGTTTTGAGCGGATCTGTGTCGTGCGATATACTAATTTGATATGGAATGGAACCCGAATAAGGCGGCTACTGACGCACGGCGAGCAAAACGAAGGTTGGGTAAGTGGGCGGCTACCGCGGCTGCCATAAGCGCAACAGTTACAGCATGTGGTAGCGGCGGTAGTAGTGCGAGCCCTGACCCTGACCCTGGCCCTAATGTGAGTAGCTCAAGCGCAGCGGCCGCATGCAATCATCAAAAGGCATACGATTTTCATGTTGATGTGACAAACATCGCTGTCGGGAACTTGCTAGTTGCAAATCAGGATACCGAGGCAAGGGTGCAGAGTAGCGTTAAAGCTGAAATCACCGGTCTTAACACGCCAAAATCCGTACATTTTCTCATGTATGCAGTGGTTGGATACGGCACCGGAGCAAATGGAACTACGTTCAGCGAGAAGTATTCAGAAGAGACTGCGGGGATAATCGGCCCTGAAATGGTAGGAGTATTGAACAACAGCGGGGATGGATTTAGCTTCCAGCAGGACCCGAATAATGATAATGGATCGGCGAGCAACCTAGGGCCGGCAATTGGTCGATTTTACTTTACGGCATGTGCCGGTGTACTAAGTAATCTTTAAGTCCTATAACCTTCGCCATATACTAGCTTTTCACGGTAAGGAGGCACGAATGTCGCAATACAATACAGATAGCGCAGCACGCAGAAAACACGAGAACCGGAGAGCGACAGCATACAAAGCCATCGCTGCGGCAGGGGTCCTTGCCTTAGCTGCCGGTTGCCGTTCTACCGGATCGAACTCTGAGCCACTGCAGCCAGTATCGACGGTGGTTGATCTCGGGAATCATGTCTTCCCGGATAAGCTGCCGTCGGCGGTAAAGGAAGAGCTTGGCAACGCAGTGAGTATCATCGTAGCCCAGTGTGCGCAGCCGGTCAAGAGCGCCAAGAACGGATCAGAGTGCGGTAGGGTTTCTCAGACAGTTTCCGCAACCTTTTCGGGCGTTGATCTGGGAGGCGGCAAGATCCTGACCGCCGGGCATGCACTCGACCCTAAGGTCCGATCAGATGCTAATCCCGGCAACGACTATATCGCCAGCGTCGATCCAACCGTCAAAGACAAGACCTACTCTCCAGTCAATCAGGGTCATGCGGCCTATGTCTATCAAAACTCTCTGCGCAGCACTACCAATGCCCAGTATCCTGACGTAGCTCTTATAGAACTTAACAACAATCTGGCGCAGGTCGGGCTTCTTAGCCATGGAATTCCCGTTGCCGACATTACTCCCGATCCTGGCACGGAAGTGTATATTGCAACATGGCAGCCGGTGGATGGTAAGATCCCCGAGCCCTACGCTGCGTCGCCGTATAATCAGCCTTCCGTATACGCGGGCCTTGTTGAAGGCGAAGCCTCTAACGGTACGATGCTTATAGCGGCTGGTTTTAAATCATATACAAAAGGTGAAAAAACGCCTGCTCTCGATGCAGCCGATAGAGCTTCAGGAGGATTAATCATGAATAGCAATGGAGAGCTTTTGGGTGTCCTCGATGGCGTGTTTAGCCCTGCTATGACACAGGCAGAAATTAAACAGATCACCGGTGCTGACGTTACGAATGTTCCGAGTTCAGACACGATATTCGCAACTTTGGTTACAGAAGGCCTGATTAATTCGCTTACGACCAAGGCCAATAACAGCGCGCCAGCGAAGTTCACGAATGCGCCAGGAGCTCCCGCTCCTCTTCGTATACCCTGACGAGAGTCCTTGCCATAGTTACTTGCTGGACGCCTCCGTCCTCGATCTAGTCGCCTATGCACGGGTATAAGTGCTGAGGCTGAAAGATTGAAAGGAGCTCCAATTATGAGTGACAATTCCACGGCCGCTCGCCATAGCATAGGATTTCTATCCGTAGATGATCTCGCGCGCGTAGCCGGTAAAGACAACGCTATCCTTAGCTTCAATAGCTCATCCCATCGTTATATTCTTCGCAGATAAGGTCCCCTTTCGACCCAATCAAGTTCACCGAAGCCTTATTGGCGAAATTACAAGGGAAGGGACCGTTGCCGTTTGTCATGCAGGACTCCTTTCTATCCCAATGTTTCTAAAATGCAGAGCGGATAAGTACTTTACAATTACTCTAGTATAGACTATTATTCTAATAATGTCTGAAATCCCTCCGGCTTTACACCCTAAATTAGTCGCTCAACTACCAGTACTACAAGGTGTTGCTCAACTCTTTCACCCCTACATTGAGACTGTTTTGCATGACTTAGAGTCCGGCAATATTGCTGCTATCTATAACAATTTATCGAAGCGTACCCCTGGTGACCGCAGCGCCATCTCTAAATTTGTTGGTGATAGCATCGATGAATTTCCTGATGTCTTCGAGCCGTATTATAAAACTAACTGGGATGGCAAGAAATTTAAGTGTGTTTCAATAACGATACGTGACGGCAGCGGTATGCCGATTGGCCTGATGTGTTTCAACTTCGACACTAGTGTTTTTGATGGTATGAACCAAAGTCTCACCGAATTGCTGGCTGTAGCAAGTAATCAAGCTCAGAACCCCATTGAGCAATTTACCGAGGACTGGCAAGCTCGTGTGAACGAATGTATTCGCAATTACCTAAAGGAAAACCATGCTACACTCAAGGCGCTCAACAAAGACCAAAAACGCGAAGCCGTAAATCGTCTCTACAATCATGGTCTGTTCAACTATCGCAGTGCCGCCGCTTACATCAGCGAACGGCTCAATGTATCGAGGGCGACCGTTTACAACTATCTTAAAGAGGAAAAGGAGTAACAATGAAAACCATTGGACTAATCGGCGGCATGAGCTGGGAGTCGTCCCAAGAGTACTATCGCATTATCAACGAAACAGCACGTGCAAAGCTCGGTGGACTGCACTCTGCTCAATGTCTTATGTTCTCCTTTGATTTTGCCGAGATTGAAGCGTTACAGCACTCAGGCAACTGGGAAGAAGCGACTCGTCGCATGATCGAGGCTGCTCAAAACCTTGAAAAGGGTGGCGCTGACTTTGTGCTGATCTGTACCAACACAATGCACAAAATGGCGAAAGAAGTGCAGAGCGGTATCAAAATTCCGCTATTGCATATTGCCGACCCGACCGGCGAAGCCATCAAAGCTAAAGGTATTGCTAAAATCGGGCTACTTGGCACGAAGTACACAATGGAGCACGACTTCTATAAAGGTCGACTCATGAACGAGTTTGGGCTTGAGGTTGTCGTTCCTGATGAAGCTGATCGGCACATTGTGCATGGCATTATTTACGACGAGCTGTGCCTAGGGGTTATCAAAGAAGATTCCAAGAAAAGGTACCAGCAAATTATCGAGAAACTCAAGGCGGCGGGGGCGCAGGGTGTTATCCTGGGCTGTACTGAAATCACGCTACTTATTCAGCAGGCCGACACCGATTTACCAATTTTTGACACGACTAGGATTCATGCTGAAACTGCGGTTGAGCGAGCATTGTCAGGAGAATAGTTCCTTAGGCCGATGCTTTGTGAGTTTTTAGGTATGGGCCAAAGTACTCGCTGAATAATCTGGAATAATATGTGCGAGTGGCTGAGACTTACGGCTTAGCATTATGCGCTGCAACGAGCGCAGGAAGTTGCACGAGCGTGTCTAAAGCGAATAGGCATTTTTCTTCGATGTTGGGTTGTTTGAGAATGTAGCCCCATGGCCCACGGCGAATAAGCGCGGTTTGCATGCCTGACTTTTGGGCAGGGCCAACATCGTTATCGAGCCGATCGCCAACGTACAGAATTTCCTCTGGCGCACAGTGCACCTCTTGGGTGATGCGAGCAAAAAAGGCTGGCGATGGTTTTTCGACACCCCAGCTATCGGACGTACCGATGGTGTCTACGGGCAACTGAAGCGACCGCAAAATACTTTCGGCGCGCGCCGTTTGGTTGCCTGCAAGTGCGACATGCACACCCTGTTTTTGCAGCGCCGCCAAGCATGCACGAGCGTCTTCGTACAAATCATCCTCGCTGAACGTTTCTGGTTTTCCTGCCTGTGCACGTTTCTCGCGTTCGTTTCGTAGATCAAATCCCGGTGCAAAATATTGGAATGTTTCGCGGTAATCACCGCCGCGCGCCAGCACGGCACCAAAAACTGCCGAAAAAGTGTGGCGCGGCACGCCCAGCCAATCGGCCCAGGTACCATATTCGCGCGTCTCATTGACAATCGTTTCCCCAACATCAAAACAAACAGCGATAATTTTAGCCATTTCTATAGTATACCGTATGCGTTGACAGGATGGTTTTATGTTGCTCTATCGTAGGCTAGTGCGTCGCTGCTGTAAAATATTGACGATAATCCGAGGGCCCAGTAGTAGGCAAAGAGACGAATGCTGGTTCCTCCAAAGTCACCCAGATACGCAATGAGATTCATTCGAGTTTCCGGCATCAAGCAACGATCGGGGCCTATTGGGATTGAGACAGGCTAGGGAGCGGAAGAGCTCACTAGTGTATATTTAAGAGTATGACTGGCATCTACACACCACCAGTACTCACGGTTGACAGTGTCATTTTTCAGCTGCAAGACGAACATCTTGCCGTTTTGCTTATTAAAAGAGCGAATGAGCCTTTTCAAGGTCAGCGGGCCTTGCCGGGCGGGTATAATCCAGAAGGCGAGACAACGCGGCAAGCGATGACGCGAATATTAAATGACAAAGCCGGACTTGATACGGATGTGCTCAACTATATTGAGCAACTGTATACTTTTGATACCATAGCGCGTGATCCGCGCGGTCATGCAGTCAGTGTAACGTACACCGGGCTTGGAAATGATATCGTTTTGCATCCGGCTGCCGCCAGTCAGCAGCCATACTTTTTCCCGCTCGATACTCTGCCGCCGTTGGCCTACGACCATCTCGACATTATCGAGTATGCACTCGGCCGATTACGGTCCAAGCTCTCTTATACGAACATTATCAAAGCCTTGTTGCCGCATAGGTTTACACTCTCCCAGCTGCAATCTGCCTACGAAATAATCCTAGGGCACACCATGGATAAGCGCAATTTCCGAAAGAAATATATTGTGCGGTCTGCGCTCAGTGCAACAGGCGAATATCGGGCTGATGGGGCACACAGGCCAGCGCAGCTCTATGCGTTTAAAGATCGCAACATTGTTATATTTTCCCCTGACGCTGTATAGGTGCGGCAAGAAACGAAGCCGATACTTTGTGTTGACATTACACTAACTAACGGTTACCATGACACTTAGTGTTCAGAAGACAATAAGTACCTAGGAATGCGCCGCTCCAAGCGGTGTATTTAATCTAATCTATGATGAAGCGCTACATACTATGAAAGTCTTTACGAGTGGCCATCTCCGCGCGGCACGCAGCGACTTGATAGCACGGGTGCCAGAGATAATGACCGGAGAGAATCCCGGCGTAACGCTTGAAAGATTGTGCATAGAAGGACTCGCGGCGACCTGTAGAATCCCTAGTGTTCCTGAGGCCGAGCTTAATAATTCTGAGGCAGAGCTCAACAAGTTGCAGCGGCATACGATAGCAGCGTATCTCATCGCCGCCCAGACGGATGTGCTTGTTGAGGGCACCGGTGCAGAAGCTCGTTTTCGCCAGCCATTGCAACGGCCAAAGTTACTAATACCTGGCGCCAGATCTCTTCAGTTTGGCAGCGCTGTTCAAGGCGCAATCCGTACGAGTGCCACGCTCGTAGAACAACAATACACGTATGGTGAAGACTCGGAGCATCGCTGGTGGCCTATCGCCAGAGATATATATGACAGGCTGGGCGCGCGCGAAGTCGAACTTATTGGGAGAAGGGGACTCCCCAGGGCGGGGCAGTCGCTCCAGAGATCCTTGAGGGCACCGGCATTGGCGATTACCATGCCCTTCTATGCGAAATTTCTCAGAGATCGAGTTAACGGGCGGGCCGAACGGGTCCGGGCGGGCCATGATTGCATCGGCGTTTATACTGGATGGGCAAATGTGCACGCGCGCGAATTTACACATACCCGCGCGTCGGTCGCTAAGCTACACGCGTCGGTCGAACAAGACGAGAGCGGCGTATATAGGGTGGCGCATGGGGATAGAAGCAACCACGACATGATCTATCGTCGATTCCCCGATAACCCGACCTTACGGATGAAATGCCCTTCGCACGTTGTAACCATGCACGAGGCAGGCCATGATGACGCTCACTTGCCAAGAATCGGCGAAACAAGCCCGCACTCGTCTCGGCGACCCACTAACCTAGAAAATATGATCCACGCTGCCGTGAATGCTCTTGTGGACTTCGACCTTCTGTGAACATTGATCCCCCGGTTTAGGTATGGGGGCGGAAGTCCTCACGAGTAGGAGGTGCAGTTAGGTTACGACAAGGCGCCCATAAGCGACCGCGAACGTTCTATTGAGAAGAATAGCATTGACAGGGGCGGCGGAGTGTTATATAAATAATTGCTAATGAACAAAGAGAAATAGTATGAGCCCTTCTCCTGAACTGCCGGTTCCACCCTACCCATATGCAAAAACAATGCAGAGGTTTGTAGAGCGATATGCAACGCCTGAAGGCGAAGATGACTTTGAGCGTCTGCTGCGTACGGTCGACAAATACGACGAGGCGTGGCGTGTCGACGGCTTTGAAGGCATGAGTGCTTTCTTGACCCCAAACGGCCAGTGGATAGGCATTGGCCGGCGTCTTCATGAAGATGAGCGGGATATGTATGCTCGAGCGTGGGAACGCGGCCAACAACCGATAGCGGTAGACCTTCACCATAATATGCGAGAACAAACGTATCGCGTAATGCATAGGGACGAGGTGCACGACGTTACGATACCCCCAGAGTTTCAGCGTGGATTTGGTATACGTGCACAAAGCCGCATTGAAACTACAGACCGCGGACATACTGACCGCACAGTTCCCGGCATAAACGGAATATATGGCATAAGTTATATCTATGCAGTTGAGCATGATGCCACTGGCCTTGGCAAAAACATGCCGTGGCTTATAGACCTACTCGGAAATAGCGCAAGCCTCGCATACAACGATACGCACTTCATAGGTCTGCATGTTTACCTCTATGTGGACGCCAGAATATCCCAACTTTCCAATAGAAGCGACCTGCCAAGCATAGAAGAAGTTGCGCGCCATGTACAGGCTGCTACGTCTGCAACAACTAGTCACCCCTTAGATATGCCTGCAGCACAGTAGTCAACATTTCTTCCGGTTCTAAAATTCTACTGCAGATAGTCTCTTGATTACTGGACGTGTCCCTACTGGGCAAAGGCGACGCCGTGTTTTTTAGCTTTCATTTCCGCCAAGAGTCTATGTGATATGCGCAAGTAGTGCTGCGCGCGTCAACAACAATTTTTGGGCAACGCCGCCCATCACAAGCCATGAAATATACAGCCACATTCAAAAGAAGTATCGGTAAGGAATACGCAGCAGCGCTTGCCCGATAAACAGGAGGGGATGCGCGAAGGAGCATTAGCTGGCTTGAGGACTGAGGGCCTCAAGCTTCGATCTTACGAAAACGATAGACGCCAAAAGCTACAAGGACAATGGCCGTAGTGCCGAGCGCAATAGTATCTTTCGCGAGCCCGTAATGTGTCTGATTGAGCAAGGTCGTGCGCAAGGCATCCACCGCGTAGCTGATGGGGTTGATAGCGGCGATGACTTTCAACGCAGTTGGCACATGTGTCAGGGGATAGAGCGCTCCAGACAGGAAAAACAGCGGGAAGATCAGAAATTGGTTGATAGCTTGGAAGCCTTGGAAGTCATTCACCATGGCTCCAACTCCTGAGCTGAAGCTGGCGAGCGCCACCGACAAGACAATTAGGAATCCAAATGCTACCGGCACCATTGCCCAGTTGTAGGGTCGAAAACCTAGGGCGAACGAAAGACAGAATACGAGCAACCCTTGGAGTACTGAAGTCGTGGCGCCACCCAACGCACCGCCCAGCATAATCTTGAAGCGCGATACCGGGGCTACCATCGTCTCCTTCAAAAAGCCAAACTGCTTGTCGAAGATGATGTTGATACCAAAGAACACTGCCGAAAACAGCACGGTTTGAGCCATCACCCCCGGGACCAGGAAGGTGACATAGTTGCCGTTGCCGCCCTGCTTGTAGACTGAGCCAAGCCCGTATCCAAGGGCGAGCAGGTACAACAGCGGCTGACCGATTGCGCCGATGATACGTGACCGCGCCCGGAAGTAGCGCTTCATTTGCCGCAGCCAGAGAGCGTAGATAACCCGCATTATCGCCTCCCTGCTGCACGCACGCGTAGCCGCGCCGTGTCTTTGCTGCTGGCACTTTCGTCGCGTAACTCTTTGCCGGTGAGTGCCAGATAAGCTTCTTCGAGCGATTTCGTCTTGGTCTGCTTCTTGAGTTGGGCGGCCGTACCCCGTGCAACAATTTTGCCGTGGTCGATAATGGCAATGTGCTCGGCAATTTGTTCAGCCTCTTCCAAATAATGTGTGCTAAAGAAAATAGTCATACCTTCCTTTTTGCTTAGCTGGCGGACATACTCCCAAAGCAAGTTGCGGGTTTGAGTGTCAAGGCCAAGTGTCGGCTCATCCAAGAATAAGATATGCGGGTGATGCAGGAGTCCGCGAGCGATTTCCAGACGGCGTTTCATGCCGCCAGAAAACGTCTTAACCAGGGAGTCTTTGCGTTCCCAGAGTTCTACTAAGCGCAGCAGTTCTTCGACGCGCGATCCAAGCTCCGCCCGCGGCACATTGTACATGGCGCCATGCAGCTGCATGTTTTCGAGAGCGGTAAGTTCGTCATCGACACTCGGGTCTTGAAACACAATACCGAACGATTTGCGCACTTCATCTTGATGAGTAACAACGTCAAACCCTGCCAGCTCCAGCCGTCCAGAGGTTGGTTGCAGCAAGGTGGTGAGCATCTTGATCGTCGTGCTTTTGCCAGCGCCGTTGGGCCCTAGGAAAGCAAAGATCTCGCCCTTTGTGACGCTGAAACTGATCGAGTCTACAGCGGTCAGATTGCCAAACTGCTTGGTCAGATTTTCGGCCAGGATAATTTTTTCCATCTTTGTACTATATCACAAAGTAGGGGATACGGCAGCGTGCTCGCCTGCTGTGCCAGGTGGTGCGGCCGGGCTTAGCGCGAGTAGCCGCCCGGTTATTTTATTCGGAGAATGAAGGATATCGAGCGAAACGCATTGCCGCGCCGCGGGTGCAGCAGGCGGATACTATCCGGCGATTTCTGCTATGATATCTGCAATGCGTGTATGGTTTATTCGTATGTTCGTTGTGCTTGTAGGATTGGTGGTGCTTGAGGTAGTGCTCGTGAAGTACAATGGTCGTCCAGTGGCTGCGCCGGAGATTCCGCGGGGCACTATGCAGCTTGGTGTATCCGGTGCGCCACTCACCTATGTCGTGATGGGTGACAGCACGGCAATTGCACAGGGCGGCGACTATGCGACTGGTATCGCTATGACTACGGCCGGGCACTTAGCGGCAAATCACCGCGTCTCGTTTACCAACGTGGCGATTTCCGGCGCCACAACTCAGACGGTTGCCGAGCAGCAGTTATCCAAAGCAAAAAGCTACAAACCGGATGTCGTACTATTGTCGGTAGGCGCTAATGACCTGACGCACCTCAAGTCAAATGGCACGGTGCATGCCTATCTAAACCAGATTATTGCTGGCCTTATCGCCGCCAACTGCAACGTCAAGGTTGTGCTTACGGGCGTTGCGGCAATGGGGTCCATCCCTCGGTTCCCGCAACCGTTGCGGTGGTACGCTGGCGTGCGTACTCGTCAATTGAATGCGGTTTTCCAAGAAGTTGCGGCATCGCAGAAATTGACTTTTGCCGCTATCGCAGCCAAAACGGGGCCGATCTTTGCAGCAAATCACCAATTATTTGCCCCCGACAATTTTCACCCCAACTCCCAAGGGTACGACGTGTGGAACGCGGTACTTATCGCCGCACTCGACCAAGCATTTGCCACGCAGCCAACGCACTGTGAGCAGCAATAATCCTGCCGCGTGCCCGTGTCAATCACTCTGGGCGTAATCCTTAATAAGCGGCATCATCGCCAAAAAGACGCGTGCGCAAGGTGTACAAGCGCAAAAGTACGATACAAATATGCAGCAAGACTATCCATGTAACGGTTGCGAGCGCGAACTGCCGGACGGCCATGCCGAGGCTGTTAGCTGTAATGAGCTGGTGCATGCGCCGAAAAGTGTGCTGTGCGATAGGCCTGGCCACGAACACCAGTAAGACGCTCACGATGCTCACTCCCAATTTCCACAAGACGTGTACAAAATAAGGCTTTTCGAGCGGATGATGGATGGTGGTCTGCTCATCAACAAATTGCACATACTTGCTTGCTTCACGCCAGTTGTTGTAAGCGTGGAGCGCAGCCTCGAAAATGCTGTACACACTCACCCCAACAAGTATCCAAAGTGAGACGATAACGATGTTGCTCCAGCTTTTGCTCTGGAAGAACGTCTGCAAGGGATGCACAATGCTACTGCTGTAAAACGCCGCCAATTGGCCATGGTTAAACCCTGGCACGGGTGGATTGGCATGCAGGCTGGCTAGTAAAACGCCAACGGCGACGATGGCGAGCGCACTGATGATACAAAAGAGCGCACTGGTGGAGGATGGTACCAAGCTGCGGCCCAACAGCCAGATGGTCGAAGAAGCGCGGGATTGCTGCATACATAGTAGTATACGTGAAAAGTGGCGTGTGCATCATCAGATCGAGCGAAAGAGTTGTAAAATTAGCTGCGTAGTTCGAGCGTCATGCAGTGAATGCCGCCGCCGGATTTACGAAACTCCGAGATTGGCAGGCCGATTGTCTCGAAGCCGGCCGCGCGATATTTTCGCAGCAAGCTGGGTGCTGTATCACTTGTAATGACTATTTTGCCGTCGCTCACGGCGTTGAGGCCAAAATCTTGGGCTTCTTCGAGCGTGGCCTCGATGACGTTAGGAATGGCGCCGCGCAGGCGTTTTTGGCTGTCTTTATCGATGGCGCCGGGGTAAAAGGCGATGGTATCGTCGCTCAATACGGCAACAGAAGTGTCGAGGTGGTAGAAAAATGGGTCGACAATGCGCAGACTAATAACTTCGCGCCCAAAATAGCGTTGCAATTCGTGCGCCGCGGCCGCCTCTGAGCGAAACCCATACCCGGCAAGAATTTTGTCGCCACACAGCAAGCTGTCGCCGCCTTCAAAAGACCCACGCGCTTTATGTATGGCAGCAAACCCTTGGTCGCGCAGCCATGTTTCGTAATGCATGCTCTCCGGCTGGCGCTCGGGATGGCGAAAGTTGCTGAGCATGATTTTGCCATCGATCATCAGGCAGCAGTCGGTGGCAAAAACCATGTCAGGCAAATGTCTGACCGGCTCAATCAGCTCCACATGCCAGCCCAGCTGTTGGGTGTAGGTATCGTACAGTTTTTGCCATTGTTTTCTGGCTTCAACCGAATCAATCTGTTCACCGGTGTGCATCCACGCGTTAATCTCATACTCAATCCCAAAGAACTTCGGCGGACACATCAAGATATTCTGGGGCATTACTGATAAGTATAGCAGGTGGCTTTCTCGCTTATCGCCAGAGTGCGGTATACTAAAGGCGATGACAATAACTGACCCAATCCGGCACCAGTATGTATATCCGTCTTGCAGCCGAGCATGCTATTGCGCGGCTTTTGTAACGGTAAGATGACACCTAACTTGAGGAATAATAATGACTGAGACGACTTTGAGCCAAGACCTAGCGTGGCGCGGACTCATCAAAGACCACACTTTTAGCGATATTCGCTGGCTGGATACACCACGGACATTTTACTTGGGCACGGACTGTTCAAGCGATAGTCTGACGATTGGCAATCTGGCTGTCTTGATGCTCGCCCGGCGGCTGGCTGAAGCTGGCTGGAAAGCGGTGCTGCTCGTGGGCGGCGCGACCAGTCTGATTGGCGATCCGGGCGGCAAAAACGAAGAGCGGCCGCTGAAGTCGCGCGAAGAGATTGCGCACAATGTGGCCGGTATTAAGGCGCAGGTGTCGCGGCTGTTTGCGGGCGAGGATTTTACACTTGTTGATAATTACGACTGGTTCAAAGACATCGGCTACCTGGAATTTTTGCGCGATGTGGGCAAGCACTTTAGTATGACGGAGCTTGTGCAGCGCGATTTTATCGCCACGCGCATGGGAGCAGACGGCGGCGGCATCAGTTATGCTGAGTTTAGCTACAACTTGATCCAAGGGTACGACTACTGGTGGCTGCACAAACATCACAATGTTGAGCTACAGATTGGCGGCTCAGACCAGTGGGGCAACATGCTGTCTGGTGCGCCGCTGGTCCGCAAAAAAGAGGGCCACGAAGTGCACGCCTTGAGCCTGCCGCTGGTTATCGACAAAACGACGGGCGTGAAGTTTGGCAAGTCCGAGGCCGGTGCCGTTTGGCTGGACGCGGCCCGTACTTCGCCCACGCAAATGTACCAGTTTTGGATGAATGTGAGCGATGACGCAGTCGTTGAGTACCTCAAGATTTATACGATGCTCAGCAAAACCGAGATTGATGACGTTGCGGCGCGCCACTTTGCCGCGCCGGCCGCACGCCTAGCGCAAACGCGCCTTGCCCAAGCAGTAACGCAGCTGGTGCACGGCGAGCAAGCAATGCATTTGGCTGAAGCTGTTACGCAATATCTGATTGGCAAAAAGGACGTGGGCACGGCAACTGACGACGAACTAGCCGAAATCCGCAACAACATTGCGAGCGTTGAAATCCCGCAGGCCAATGCCTTTGCCGGCGAGCAAATCGTGGAAGCACTCGTCGCCGCCGGCCTTGCCAGCTCCAAGACTGATGCGCGCCGCTTTGTTGCTGGCAATGCCGTTTCGCTCAATGGCCAAAAAGTCACCCGGCCAAACTTTGAGCCGGCAGATTTTCAGAATGGCCGGCTATTGCTTCGCCGCGGTAAAGCGTTCAAAGACTCGGCGCTCGTCATGCTTGCGTAGCGCCCGATATAAAGCTGACTCAATCCGACCTTAATGCCCTCACCGTTTGCAGGTATGTATTACAAAGTTGTCACATAGTCGGCTCTTGCCCTAGCAAGCATATCTTCTAGGTCAGGATCATGCCAGCTGTCCAGCCGAAATGCAGTAGCGACGGATGTATTATAGCTCTGTGTAAAAACGATGTGCTGCCACGGAGCTCGCTCAATATTTCGCAGGGTGGGGCGGTCGTCTATCATGGCGAATGCATCATAGCCAGACTTGTCACGATCGAATATTGCAGTCTCTACAACCCATCTACCGAATATCGGCACAAAATATTCCTCTAGCCAGGCTCGTTTTTCTTGGATAACCGTAGCATGATTCTCTAATGGCGATGAGCACACGCGTGGCGTATAACCTGCCGCCAGGATTCTTTGCCAGCCTTGTATTACGCCGTCCACCAGCGGGAAGGTTTGGAAAAAACCTGTGCGGCGCACTTCCTCGTCAATTTTGGCAACAACGTCTGGATATTCTCGGTAAGTGTCAGAAAAGTAAAAGTCTGGCCGATCCGCTACGAGCGAAAGATCGGGAAAATACTTGCTGATAATGGCGTTGTTTGGCGTCTCGAAATCGGCCATAACGCCGTCCATATCGACGAGTACTGTACGACTATTCACATTTTCGTTTCGGGGCATTTAATTCTGAGACTCTCTTAAATGACTGCCATTTATAGGGCCAAAATTTCTATATAAACTTCGATAGCCACCCGGCCAGTCGGTACGATAATCCTTTTTCTGAGCTGGGTCTGTCGGTACTTTTTCTGCAATCTTCAAGTCGTTCCAATCATTCGGAAAAGCGTAGGCGGGGCAGTCCGGTCGAATGCCTGATATATGGATGGCTGTAAAATGCGTACGTCCTAGCCACCGCCCAATACTGGTGCGATGAGCACCGTCCAAGATGTACTTACCCTCGTTTTCCGTCTCTTCAACGATCGGTGGTACGAGTCCGACAGTTTCACCAGTCTCATCTTGAAGCACTAATCCGCTGGCAAGCTCTAGTGGATCGTATCCTTGCACCGACAGGTCGCTGGATATGGTTGCTAGCTTGGCTAAATTGTTTCGCACGACATAGAGACTGGTGGGTGCGACATCTGCGTATGCTATGTCTGCTAATCTGATATCGGCCTCTGCATATGGATAAATCTTTTCTCCATTGCGCTCCTCCAGGAGCGGTGTTTTGCGTAGGTTTTGTTCCAGTTCTTCCCAGGGAACGATTCTTTCAACGGTAACCACTATCTGCTCTCCTATAGATTATTTGGTGTCGCTCGGCTTCTGGTGCAAGCAATGGTTACTTTGGCAAACCGGAAGGCAACATTCTAGGGTAGGTCGCTACCCTAAAACTGGTATTCCTGTCCAATCTGTTGTATGGTAAGTCCAAAAGTGCTCTAAATCTAATGGCAGATCAACTACATAAAGCGCAAATCTCAATACTTAGCACCCTTCGTCACAAGGAAGCGGCGCGTTTTACTCTACTTATGCGCCCTACAGGACTGGAGAGTGATACGTTTAAATTCCACATACGGAAACTTGTGAGCCTGGGCTATGTTGAAAAGACGGATGAAGGACATTATCAGTTGACCGCCGCGGGCAAGGAGTTTGCCAACAATCTCGATGAAGCAGCGCGAGCACCACAGCGTCAGCCAAAGTTGTCGGTGCTCGTCATTTGCCAAAACCCCAATACTACGACCGAGCCGCTTTTTCTCTTTCAGCAGCGTAAGCGCAACCCATTTTTTGATTTCTGGAGCTGCATCGGAGGGCCGGTGCAGTGGGGTGATGACTTTGAAGAGACTGCCGCCGCAGAACTCCACAAGCAGACTGGTCTGACGGCAGACTGCGCAGTGCGAGGGTTTTATCGACAGCGCGACTACACCGCCGCCGCAGATGCGCTACTAGAGGACAAACTGTTTGTGATAGTGGAGGCCACGAGGGTACGTGGTGAGCTATCCAATGCCTGGTATGGCGGTGTGAATACCTGGATGAGTGCTGGCGCGTTTCAACGCCAGCCACACCATTTCGCGAGCGTACTACAAGCGATCGATATGATAAAAACTGGTCAAACGTTCGCTTCGCACAAAACACGCTACAGTGTTGAGGAGTATTAAACTATGGAACTGTATATAGCGTTTAAGCCGCCGCAACTAACCGATGAGTCGGCTGCTGCAATCGGTGCCGCCGTTACTAACGGTGAAAGCGTAGGGGCAATTGGCAGTGCTATGGCGGACTCGCTAGCAATCGGCTTGCCGGCGAACGTCGCCGCAGAAAGCCTTGCGGCACAGCTTGGCGATCCCGGGCTTGCATCTGAGCTTGCCCAAGGCATCACGGCTGGACGGACTGCATATCTTCGGGCAGTGGCAGATAAGCTGGGTCAGGCAATTGGCTGCGAATTTATAACTATTGCAGAAGGTGGGACAAAGGAAGATACGTCGGGCAATTAGCTCGGCAGGCGACAATGCAAGACGGACAAAGTATTGCCTGAATAGACGCCGAAAGCTATGATGCTCTACGTATGACTGATAAGCAGTTTGAACGATTTATTGTTGTGCGTAACCCTATAAGTACGCATGCCGAGCGCGCCGAACGGCAGATTGCAGAACTCCGTCGACTGTATCCAAAGAGCGAGATAATTACCCTAGAAACAGTTCCGGGTGGCCGCGCAAAAAATGAGCATATTCTAGGGCAATGTGCTGGTAAACTAGGGCCGCGCACGCTGCTGTGCATTGCTGCCGGTGACGGCACAATTAATACGTTTGTGACGATACTTCTGACCGCACCCGAATTTTCTGACGAGGCGCGACGAACGCCAGTGTTGCCGCTGTGGGGCGGCAACGCGAATGATCTGGCGCACATGCTTAACGGTCGCGCGCCACATTCACTCAAAACAGTGCTCAGCGCAGGCGAGGTTATAAGCGTCCGACCACTAGAATGCCGGCTGACAAACACGGAAGGTGTGTCCCAAAGTAACCTTGCTGTCTGTTATGCCAGTTTTGGTGCGTCAGCCGCCGCGGCGAGACAGCTCGGCGCCGCTATACGCAGTGACCATCCTTCGCATGTCATACCTGGCGTGCGGTTTGTAAAGGAGCTGAGCAATGTCCGCCGCGTTTTTAGCGATCCGCCAGAGTTTGATATTGCCGAGAACGGCTTGTCTAGGACCGTATTTGAATATGTCTTTTTGAATGGCTCACGGTTTGCCAAGGTGGGCGGCGTGCCGCTCCGCTTGAACGAGGAAAAATTCCATACCACGATGGCGTCCGATAGCCATCTGTCCTCGATATTGCTGCACGTTGTCCGTATGCGTAGTCGTCGGCAAGCGTCCCACTTTGCACGAGAAAAGGCTGCGTTCACTATTACCTCGGATATATGGGCACAATTTGATGGCGAAACCGTGCCTGTTGCAGCGGGAACGCAAGTGGACATTACCTTGGCTGCACAATCCGTCAATCTGCTCGCTACAAAATCCTAGCCCACAGTATGCGTCAGCGCTATACTGAGATAAGCGTAAGAGGTATATTACTATGTTTACAAAAAAGACCATCCGCGATGTCGATCTCCAAGGCAAGCGCGTGTTGCTGCGCGCTGATTACAATGTGCCAGTAAACAGCGACGGCACGATCACTGACGATTATCGCATCAAGCAGTCTGTTACAACGGTCAAGGCACTGCTGGAGCACGACGTTCGGTTGGTGATTTGCTCGCATCTGGGGCGGCCAGATGGCAAACCTGACGCCAAGCTCAGCCTCCGGCCAATTGCCAAACGTTTAAGTGAGTTACTCGGTCAAGAGGTGCAGTTCACCGAAGATTGCATAGGCCAAAAGGTGGATGCGGCCGTAGCCGCGCTGCAACCGCGCCAGATTCTCCTGCTTGAAAACCTGCGATTTTACCCCGAGGAGGAGCAGAATGATGACGCATTTGCCACGCAACTCGCCAAATGCGGCGAACTGTTTGTGCAGGATGGGTTCGGCGTTGTACACCGGGCGCACGCCAGCACGGAGGCCATTACCCATCATTTGCCCAGCGTTGCCGGGCTGCTCCTGGAGCAAGAAGTGGATACCATTACCCGCGTCATGGACACGCCGGAGCGCCCGCTGATGGCCATTATCGGCGGCGCCAAAATCTCTGACAAGATTGACGTGCTTAACCGTTTTATCGATATCGCCGATTTTATCGCTATCGGTGGCGCGATGGCCAACACCTTTTTGGCGGCTAAAGGCATCAAGATTGCCAAGAGCAAGTTTGAGCAGAGTGACGTTCCCATTGCTCGCGACATCATCACCAAGGCCAAAGAGAAAGCCAAACGCGAACGGTTTATCTTTTACGTTCCGCAGGACGGCGTGGTGGCCAAAAGCCTGGACAAAACTGCCGCTACCCGCGTGGTAGACTGGGACGCACATGTCATTGCTGACGTCGAAAGCTATCCCAAGCAGCCCAATGAAGCCAGCCGTACCGTTGCAGAAGATGAAATGATTTTGGATATCGGACCGTTTTCCGGCGCCTTTATCGCTGGCGGCATTCAGCTGGCCAACACTGTGGTGTGGAACGGGACGATGGGCGTCACCGAAACGCCTGCTTTGAACGGGCCGGTGGGGCCATTTGCACACGGCACCGAGCTGGTTATTGATGCCATGCTCGGCGATTACGGCCATCGGCCATTCAGCCTTGTGGGCGGCGGCGACACCGTGGGCTATATCGAAGCACGAAAGCTTACGGGTGCTTTCAATCATGTCTCGACTGGCGGCGGCGCTAGCCTCGAACTCATGGCCGGGCGCAAACTCCCTGGCGTTGAGGCGCTACAAGACCGCGCATAATCAAGCGTATCTCGGTCTGAGTAATAGGTTTCATCATTTGCTTCTTTGTCCAATGTATCCTATGATAGGATAACTAAAATGTCAGGGGAAATATGACAAGTGGTGAAGGATATAGCACAAATCGTGAGGAGATACTTGGTACGCGGGGGGATTTAGAACGAATTGCCGCTTTGGAAGTACCACCAGAGCTGCAGGGTTTGGACGGACTCCGTGATTTTTTGCGTGAGCATCGCGTCGTCGAGTCTTTTGCGGCGGCAATTATTGCAAACGCCACGGATAAGGAGCCGGAGAGCGGGTATTACACGACTGGAGATCGGAGCGATCTTCATGCCGAGTTAAATGCTGGTACCGGAGCGAGGAGTCCGTTTTCATATACCGGCCCTGGCCTGCATATATCAAAGGATTATAGAGGTGCAGACAGGATGCGAACCGGTGGCTATGGACTCGTGATCCCTACAACAGCACCGACAGCTCCTGATACTATTGCAGTAAACGATGATAAAACCGTCCATCCATCTGCTTGGATTGCCGAGCGCTGGACAACAACAGAGGAAGACGGAAGTGAGTCCTATTTCGACTACAATTTTGCGTTGGAAGAATCAGAAGGTAATAATGCCCGTGGTTTTATTGACCTGGTCAAGCTAGCTGCGAAGGATCTAGCTGTCGCTACCACACCTGCGGGCTAGGCGTTGCTGCGCTTACCACGCCACGCAAAATGTGGTAAGCTTTAGTAAAGGTTATGCTTATGACGCGCAAAATTCTGTTGGTCGGGAACTGGAAGATGCATCTTGGAGTGGAGCAGGCTAGTTTGCTGGTGCACCGTTTACAGGAACGCACGCGTATTCATCGGACTATCGAGATTGTGCTCGCACCGAGTATGCTGGCGCTGCAGCCGCTGAGCTTGCAGATCGACCGCCGCAAATTCCGGCTGGCCGCACAAAATGCCTTTTACAAAGATGAGGGCGCTTACACCGGTGAAGTGTCATTTAGCATGCTGCGGGACCTCGTGCACTATGTGATTGTCGGCCACTCAGAACGGCGGCAGCATTTTTATGAAGACCTGCCAATGGTACGTGACAAAGTTGCGGCTGCCATCCGCAACGGTATCGCACCCATTTTGTGTGTGGGCGAAACACATCAGGAGCGTAAGGACGGCGAAACCAAGCAAGTACTGCACGATCAAGTGACGACGGCGTTGCAGAATCTCACTTCCCGCGAAGTTGCCGAGGTGGTGATTGCGTACGAGCCGGTGTGGGCGATTGGTGTGGGCGATCCGGCCAAGCCGCGCGACATCGCCGATGCCGTCACCTACATTCGCCATCAGGTTGCTCACTTGTACGGCGAGACGGTTGCGCAGGCTATGCGTATTTTATATGGCGCCAGCGTTGAGCCCGACTTTGTGGGCGGTATTTTGTCGATTGAAGGTGTGGATGGCTTATTGGTGGGTGGCGCCAGTCTCAATCCATATCAGTTCGCGGGCATCATCGACGCAGCATATCGCACCCAGCACCAACCGGATCAAGCATGAGCAATGCTTCCAAGAAATCCAAAACGTCAGCGTCAAAAGCCGACAGCGTAGCAAGGCATTCTAGCCCCAAAGTATTTGATGTCATGCGTCCTGGTCGAGCTCTGGCCTCAGCCACTTCGCGTCCTGTTATCACCGGGCATAAGCCAAAGGTGGAAGACCCTGTATTGACTGCCAGTCGGCCTGCTCAATCGGGTAGTCGCACAATAGTCGCAAAGAAGACGCGCATAGCTGATCACTCCGATGAGCCTGCACAGCTCATGGACCCGAGCAAGAAAGTCGCCGTGCAGCCCGTCGAAACGGCTCAGACAGCGGGCGAGGCCCGAGCGCCAGTGCAACCTGTCGCCACAGCGGCGTCCGCGGCCACAGAAATCCCCGCCGTCATCATTGATAGCGACGACATGCCGATAATCCAGGGCGGTACGGCAGAGACGCTCCAACAAACGCAACCCGTTTCGATACAGGGCACTGCTGTTCCAGACGTGCAGCACTCTAGCTATCAGGCATCAACTCCTCCGAGTATGATTGACGCCGCACCTTCTTCGCAGCCGTCTGCCGCCAAGGACCAGAAAGCAGATGTCATCGTTGCCGATACTAGCGCGCCGATCATCGACATGTCCAAAGCGGTCATTTCTCAACATCTCGGCAAGAGCCGCCGCAGCCCGTGGCCATTCATTATTATCTTGCTTATTCTTTTGGCGCTGGTAATCACGCTTCTGTTTATTTACCTCTGATGCACACGAATTAGTTGACATGTTCCTAGCAAAAGTCGTATCATTTGAATGTAACGTAGATTGAGGGGGAATGACATCCGGACCCAAATCGCGCACTGCCTTTAGGAACGGACTCTTACCTTCTTGCTTGAACTTTCGGCAAGCAAGCTTCAAGCAGACAATCATTAGTGAGAGCAATCTCAGAAAGTGGGCCACCTATCAAATGAAAGTACTTGCACAACACGCGGACTCAAGCGGCGTAACGCAATTTATTATTGATTGCTCAGCAGCTGATGCTGGCACTGCGGCGGGTGCCATGTATTACTTGCCGGCTAACTATCGGCTAATGGTGTCCGCCGACGATTGGCGCGACCAACTCGGTGCGCTCGCGGATGACCGCACAATTATGGACCGGGTCATTACCCAAGATATGGAGATGTCAGACAAGACATCTCCATATTCATCTGCGGAAGTTGTGCTCGACCAAGAAGATGCTGTGTTGCGCACGCCTGAGGCTTACGCCAGCGCTATTTTGACTGCCGCCCGTTCTGCCGCCTAGGGTCACTTTTTTGACCGGCCTTCGTTTTATGAAGGTTTTATACATAAATTACAGCGATTTGCACAAGCAGTTTCTGTTACAATACGCTGGTGAAAAGCGAAGATGAGCTTCTTGTTGGGCTAAATCCCGAACAGCGTCGTGCGGTTGAGACAACCGAGGGGCCGTTACTCATTCAGGCCGGGGCGGGTAGCGGCAAAACCAAAACGCTCACGCATCGCATCGCATATATTATCGCCAATCACAAAGCCTCACCTTACAATATTTTGGCTGTTACATTCACCAACAAAGCGGCCAAAGAAATGCGCCAGCGTGTTGCCGAGCTACTGGGTGAGAACGCTGATAACCGTGGCTTTATGCCGTACATGGGTACGTTCCACGGGATTTGTGTGCGTATTTTGCGCCAGGATGGCGAGTCTATCGGTATTCCCCGCACCTTTGTCATCTTTGACGAATCCGACCGCCAAGCCGCCGTCAAACGTGCCAGCAAACAGCTTATGATCGACGAGAAAAGTTTCCCGCCCAGAGTTATCTCAGGCATTATCAGCAATGCCAAAAACGAGCTGATGAGCGCTAGTGATCTGGAAGGTGCCGGCTCCAGCCCGGCGCAAATGGCCGCCGCCCAAGTGCTCCCGCTGTACGAGAAGGCATTGCACGAGGCTGCTGCACTTGATTTTGACGATCTTATCAACCGCACGGTGAGCATGCTGCACAACAAGCCAGAGATCAGGGCCAAATGGCAGGCCCAGTTTAAGTACGTCATGATCGACGAGTACCAGGATACCAACGCCGCCCAATACAAATTAGTGAAGTTGCTCACAAGCAAAGACAACAATATTGCTGTTGTGGGTGATGACTGGCAGAGCATCTACAGCTGGCGTGGTGCTGATTTCCGCAATATTCTGAAGTTTGAAGGCGACTATCCCGACACGGCCGTTATCAAGTTGGAGCAGAATTATCGCAGTACCAAGGCTATTTTGGACGCTGCCCATGCCATTATCACCAAAAACCAACAGCGTAGCGACAAACAATTGTGGACAGAAGCGGGTAATGGCTTGCCCGTACAGCTACTTCAGGTGGCCAGTGAGCGGAGTGAAGGCGAAGCGATTGTGCGCCGGATCCGCAACGCCGTGGATGGTGGTTTCCGCCGGTTTAACCACTTTGCCGTGCTGTATCGCACCAATGCCCAGAGCCGCTCCATCGAAGAAACTTTTATCCATTATGGCATTCCGTATCGCATCGTTGGCGGCCAGCGCTTTTATGATCGCAAGGAAATCAAAGACTTGCTGTCGTATTTGCGATTGGTATATCAGCCGCAAGACTCTATCAGTTTTGCGCGTGTCGTAAACGTGCCAGCCCGCGGTATTGGCGCCAAATCGCTCGAAAAGTTTTATGAATGGATGAATGCGAACGGCATGACGCTTTTGCAGGCGCTCACCGAAGTGCTGACTTGCCCGAGCGTGAGCGGAAAAGCAAAGAGCGGCCTGGCGGAGTTTGGCGACATGTTGAACGCACTACGGGAACTCATCGACACGACGCCGCCTGCGGCAATCATTGAGTCACTGGTACGCCGCATTGACTATTACGCGTTTTTGGATGACGGCTCGGCCCAAGGCGAGTCACGCCAAGAAAATGTCAAAGAGTTGATTGGTGTGGCGCAGGAATATCAAGATGTGGGTTTGGGCGGCTTTTTGGAAGAATTGGCGCTGGTGAGTGACGTGGATCAAGCCGATTTTGATGACAATGCAGTTACTTTGATGACCTTGCACGCGGCAAAAGGCCTGGAATTCCCGGTGGTGTTTATGGTTGGTATGGAAGAATCCATTTTTCCGCATTCACGCGCGCTCTACGACCAATCCGAGATGGAAGAAGAGCGCCGCCTGTGCTATGTCGGCATGACGCGGGCTCGGGAAGAACTCTATATGATCCACGCTTCGTCCCGAATGCTGTATGGCGGCCAGCAGCACAACCCGCCCAGTCGGTTTTTGAGCGAGATTGATGCTGAGTTTCAGCCTAGTGAGGCGTCGTTTGGCTTTGGCGGTTCGGGATCTGGCGCTGGGGATCAAAGCTTTATTAGTGGCTCTGACTTTAAGGGCGGTACCTTTTCGGGCACTGGCTTTGGCGATGCCGCCTCTGGAACGGCAGGAGCCGCCACCGACGAACCGCACTACGTCCCCGAACTTGCAGAAGGCGACGCCGTGCGCCACCAAGTCTTTGGCGTCGGCACTATCGTCGAGCTCGAAGGCGACGTCGCCACCATCTACTTCAAAGGCAAGGGCAGCAAAAAACTCAATATCGCTTTCGCCCCTATCCAAAAAATATAACCGGGTTATTGAGGGGTAGAAAATGAACAGACGAGAAGGCAATGCAGCCACAAAGGACTTACAATCCTCTGTTGTCGAGCTCGGTGCTGTAGCCATGTATTGCGATTTTTACGATGAGGAGTGTCAAGACGGTTGCAGTTCAGCGGATGCATGTTCTGGGCTGGCTAGGGTTGCGGAGGATGGCGCGCTACAAAGTGGGCATTGCGCGTTAAATGGTGCGGCATGCCCCATGCCTGGTAACTTGGTCGGCCTGGGCAATCGAATCGTTGCTATATAAAATGTTGTGCGGCCGTTAAGTCACGGGGGCGTATAACGCGTTCTATCTGCTTCACTTAGCGATGGCGGCATTTCCCCAAGGTTTCTCCCGGATATCCATAAATGCGCGTTGTTGCTAGAGTGCTACAATATAAGTAAAGCTCGAAGGACCTAGAGCGCTAGGATGCAAAATCGTTCTGGTGCCCGGCGAGCTAATATTATGCGCAAGCGAATACGACGAATAAAACGAACTTATACCATTGCTCAGCGGCGGCAGGTGCGCCGCGTTCGGCGTGTAGTGCGCCATCCTTTATTTACAGTGCCCACAGCGACATTCGTTATTCTACTGATCCTTACGGCTGTTGGCCTGTTTATTTTTAACCGTGGCAACGGACTCGGCACGAACGCTACGAATATCGTTATCATCAACCATGACAAGCAAATGCAGACAGTACCCACGCACGAGCCGACCGTTGGCGCGCTGCTTGCAAAGCTCGATATTCCGCTGCATGAGGGTGATGTGGTGGAGCCGTCGTTGGCTACCAAGATTACCCAGGACGATTTTCGTATTAACATTTATCGTGCAGTGCCGGTAGAGGTCGTGGACGGGGTATCGCACACCTATACGTTTAGCGCGGCGACAACGCCTCGCGCTATTGCTGCCCAGGCGGGCGTGCAGGTGTACCCCGAGGACAGCATTAATTTGATGCCGACACACAACTTTCTCACCGAAGATGCAATTGGCGAGCGAGTAGTGATTAATCGCGCAACGCCGGTGAATGTCAATCTATTTGGCGCCCCAACAATTATTCGTACTCACGAACCGACGGTCGCAGGCCTGCTCGCGGACAAAAAGATCACACTTGCCAAAGATGACTCGGTAGAACCTGCGCCGAATACGCCCATCACTGCAAATATGCAGGTCTTTTTAATTCATAAGGGGACCCAGATTCAAACCGTGACACAAGCTATTGCAATGCCCATGCAAACAATCGAGGACAGCACGCTGGCTTACGGCACGAGCGCTGTTCGCCAAGCGGGTAGCGCGGGGCAAGAGGTGCTGACGTACCAGATAAATCTGGAAAACGGCAAGTCAGTGAGCCGCACGCTCATACAGACGGTAGTAACGCAGCAGCCGGTCACGCAGATCGTCGTGCAAGGGACCAACTTGAGTGGTATCAAGGGTGACATGGCGCTCGCAGGCATTGGCGCAAGCGACTACAGTTCGGCCGACTATATCATTAGCAACGAATCCGGCTGGTGTACGACGAAGTGGCAAGGCCAATATGGCGGTTGCCCGGCATATCACGGTACGCCCACATCGAGCAGTGTGGGGTACGGTTTGTGCCAAGCAACCCCAGGTTCAAAGATGTCCAGCTTTGGGAGTGACTGGGCAACCAATCCTGTCACGCAGCTCAAGTGGTGCAATAATTATGCGGTAACGCGCTATGGCGGATGGAAGGCTGCTGCGGCGCACTGGGCGGCGCACCACAACTGGTAGCGTATACTATAACGATGACAGAGCTACCGCAGACAAACAAAACGCTTGGCCAGCACTGGCTGAACGACCCTGAAAGCCTGGAAGCGATGGTTGCAAGCGCTGGCATTGGCGCGGAAGATACTGTGCTGGAGATTGGCCCGGGGCCCGGGGCGCTGACCGAACGGCTGGTGCAAGCTGCCAAGGAAGTTATTGCCGTAGAGTTCGATAGTACCTTGGCGCGCGAACTTACTGGCCGCGTCACTCAGGCTATCGGCAGCCCTCCCTCCAACCTAAACGTAATCCAGCAAGACATCTTGCATTTTAATCTCACCACCTTGCCGCCCGGCTATAAAGTGGCAGCGAATATCCCGTATTACTTAACGAGTAAACTATTGCAGCTGCTGTGTGAAAGCCCGAATCCCTTTGCCCAAGCAGCGCTCCTGGTGCAAAAAGAAGTGGCAGAGCGGGTCTGCGCTGGTCCGGGGCAGATGGGCTTGTTAAGCGTGAGCGCGCAATTGTACTGTGAGACAAGCCTAGGCATGCTCGTGCCGGCTGAGCTGTTTACGCCGCCGCCGAAGGTTGATTCGCAGATTCTTGTTCTCAAGCGACGTCCAAGCCCGCTATTTCCGGACCTTGATACCAAACAATTCTTCCGTGTCGTAAAAGCCGGCTTTGCCCAGCGCCGCAAGACCTTGCTCAACTCACTGAGCTCTGGCCTGCATCTCGACCGAGCGGCAGCGGAGGCATTGCTTTTGCAGGCGCATATTGAGCCGAGCGCTCGCGCGCAGACACTTTCGCTCAAAGATTGGCATGCCCTGGCGCAGCTAACCAAAACGTCGGCCTAGGAGTGTCGGATGTCTCTGTCGTTTGCGCGTTTTATGGGCGAGCGTTGCAGGCGCGTCTACTGCTCCCGGCTCCCAATTACTTGTCATGCTAAGTTTCATGCTGCTACACTACACAAATAGATGGAGGATGTAATGCGAGCCGAACTCGATACCGAAGCAGCGATTGGTTCTCTCCTTGACCTCGTTGCCGCCGCGCTTGCACGCCAAGTTGATCAGATACTACTGGAGCAACTGGGAGTCGGTCTTGCCCAATACAAAATCTTGGCAGTTCTGGAACGGCAAACAAATTTGCCGCAGCGCGCCGTCGCCCAAGGTCTCGGCCAGACCGAGGCCAGCATCAGCCGTCAGGTTCAGATTCTGCGTACCAAAAGTCTGATTACTGCGCAAATCGACCCAGAAAACCGGCGTGTTCACTACCTTGCGTTGACTGCAAAAGGGGCGCAATTAGCCGAGGCCGCCCGCCACGCAATGGCTCGTTATCAAAAAACGACCTTTGAGAACCTGGGCGAAAAACAGCGCAAGCAATTGCTCGATATGCTCCACGCGTTGCACGCGGCGCTTTATCTGCCCGGCGATCCGGCAGCCTACGCGGCCATCACGCCCAACTCTAACTAGGCAATCTCAGCCTTGATGCTTTTTTGGTGCTTGCTCGTGCTCGGCCTGTATATCGTAGACGGTATGAAATGCCCGCCGCCCGCCTGGATATCTATTTCTTGTAGGTTATGCTATAATAAGCGTAGCCAAATGGCTATACGAGGGGCTGAATTTTAAGCTCGACGTTGGACTTTAACGGTTCGATCAGCAGGTCGCTTGCCAGCGTTATAGGCAAACCTGAATAGATGCAAAATCTACTCGTGAGAAGCTTCTAGCAACTTTTGGCAACTTTACGATGCCAAAGGTCCGCGTTGCTTCACCAGCTTTAGTTTAATCTAAAGCCGCACCTGAAATGACGCTCGGATAATCTCAGTGTGTGCTATATCATCCGGCTGCTCAGCTAGGTCGCCCGGCCTAGTTGCTAAGACCAGGGCTCTGAGCGACGACGTTTTGGCTGTTTAGCCGTTCGCCGCTCAAGACAAAGCCAAACAGCCTATGCCTGTAGGATAGACAAATCAGTTAAACCGATGGACGCGGGGGCGGTACCCGCCAGCTCCTCCAAAACTCGTAAAGGGACCTCGATGAGGTCTTTTTTATTTGGCTCGAAGGAGTATGTAGGGCCGATGAGCACTGTCAATTATTTTGCCTGCAATCGCTCTACACTAGAAAGAATAGTATGAGTAATTTATGTGAAAATTGCCCCATTAGGGATGACGTACAAGATGCAGTAGTTGCAAATTGTGATATGGTCAATCTGGCCACAGATGCTTATTAGGTGGTGGCTAGGAAGGTGAAATGGATGTATTGATCGACGCAAGTGGTAACCGATATCTCTCGCCACTGCCTCATTTCTAGCTAGAATTTGGCGACATAGGACCATTCATGCTATGATTTCAAGTCAGTTACTCAGAGAGGCAGGACATTATATGGGTGAAGCAATTGTTTGGGATAATTCAGCGGATTCACGAGAAATTAATGATCAGCACATGGTATACAGCGTAAGGGGTGGAGTTGACGGTTGTGGGGTGGAAGTTACTATTCTGCCGAACAGGATACGAAGTCATAATGAGACTAATCCATATACTAAATGTGACCTTATATTAGTTGGTGTTCGACCGGAAGACCGGGGTCGTCAAGTCTATCTGGATCCTACGCGGCCTGAGCCCGCTTATATCAAGTCGGAGTATGAAATAACCGCTACTGAACCACCACGTGGTCAGGCGGAATTTGACGACTTAGCCCAAAGGGTAGCAATTGCTGCGGCTGCGGCTGCGCGTATCACGTTTGCCGCTTTTCAGAGCTAATATAAGTTTGTCGACCACTTTCATTAAAAGTGCTCATTAATATTATGATGAGTAATGTCTTTGGAGTGCGCGCCTAAACCGCATACAGCAGATCCTCTTTGCAGCTTGCTACTCTTTGCTGGACGAGGTGCGTCCAACGGATTATAGTAGGCTATATAAAAGGTAACAGCAAGGATGGGCACGAATGGCAAACTTTTTACTCCTGTATCGCGGTGGCGGGATGCCGCAGAGTGACGAAGAGAAGCAGCGGGTGATGGCAGCCTGGAACAAATGGATGACCGATATGGATGGCGACCTTGTGGACGCGGGTAATCCCACCTCCAACGTTAAGACGGTAAATACGGGCGGGCCAGTGGACTTTTCTGGCGACCGCGTTACCGGTTATAGTGTTATTCAAGCAGACACCCTTGAGCATGCTATTGAAAAAGCCAAGGGCGTGCCAGTTGTGGCCGACGGCGGTAGCGTCGACGTCTACGAGACGTTCAACGCGATGTAGTCCCAAATCTGAAACTGCTCGTTGCTTGCCGGCCTCTCTGGTGTCGAGTTGTTTGTGGTGATATACTATCTTCGTTCAACCGGGGATTGTAGCTCAGCTGGCTAGAGCGCGTGATTCACATTCACGAGGTCGGGGGTTCGAGCCCCTCCAATCCCACCATTGTTTTTTTGTTATTCAAATATTTGAGCAGTGTCGCTGCTTGGTTTGAACAGCGCTTGCGTAGGGCTTGGATCTGAACCTCGTAACTACTCACCCAAGGTACGCAACCGCACCCTGCCCGGTCTCTCCAACCCAGGTGCTGTTTGCGGCCGTACTTCGTGCCCAGAGCTCATCGGCATAGTCTCTCAGTATCTGGGTG